>VFQQ010000008.1_pt1 | contig 660811 bp, 597 predicted proteins | sample 3512341 | NCBI WGS metagenome assembly VFQQ01 (sample SAMN10412373, study PRJNA504923) | tailings metagenome | isolation source: Relicate 2 Philex TSF1 revegetated site | place: Philippines: Tuba, Benguet | collected 2017-08-29 | reverse complement strand
TCGAGCACCTCGTGCATTGCTGCCATGGTGACGACCGGCCCGATTGCCCGATCATTGACTCGCTGGCGCAGGAACGACGGGGGCAGGAGAAGAGCCCTACGGCGGCGACCGGACTCGGACACCGCAGGACGACGGGGCTGCAAGTGGGACGGCGAGCGCGCCAGAGCGCTTGACCGTGGGTACCTTGGCTTGGCCAGAGGGACTCGGCTGTCGCTGAATCCTCATGCGATGGCTACAGAACTCGCGTAGACGGTCAACGCACTGGGATCCGCTTCGAATCGCTTGGCCCCGGCCTCGACATCGAGGCCGGGAGTCGACTCCGAGGTGCAGACGATCGGACGCTTTCGGGCGTTTCGATAGCAGTAGGGGCCGCCGCGCCGGCCGACATCTGAGTTCGTACTGGCGCAACCCAGGAGCACCAGCGACGTCGCCGATGCCGCAAGCGCCAGGACGTGCCGGCGTGTGGTCACGGCGCAGCCCCAGCCGAGCTTACGGGCGCTTGTCTGCGTCGGGCTTGGCGGTCGCCACGGGTTCGTTCGAGCACCAGCCGCGATTGCTGGTCCGGCAGCGCCACGTGCCGTCGCGCATCGCCTTCTCGACCTCCGCGCGGACCTGCTCTCGCGTGAGCGCCGCGGGCCGGGTCGATTCGGTCGTGTTGGCAGTGCCGGGCGCGCCCTGGGCCATCTGGTGTTGGGCCGCTGCAAAGAGCGGGGAGCCGGCCATGACGGCGGCGGCCGCAAGCGCGCGGGTGGCTGTGAAGATGGTATTTCTACGCATGGTGAACCTCGTGAGTTGTTGATGAATGCGAGGCTTCACTCTATGGACCGCGTGCTGACCAGATGCGGACTGGAAGATGACCAAGTCGTAATCGAGGAGACGCGACGGCTGGTGGAGAATCTGCCCATGAAAATTCTCGTGATCGAAGACGAGGTCCGCTTGGCGGAGTACCTGCGAAAGGGCCTGTCAGAGAGCGGCTACGTGGTCGACCTGGCTCACGACGGCATCGACGGACTCCATCTCGCCGTCGAGGGCACGTACGACCTGATCGTCCTCGACGTGATGTTGCCGGGACGGGACGGCTTCGAGGTGCTCGCAGAGCTGCGTAGGCAGCGCAGGACGCCTGTCCTGATGCTGACGGCCCGCGACGCCGTCGAAGACAAGGTCAAGGGGCTGACCGGTGGCGCAGATGACTACCTCGTCAAGCCGTTCTCGTTTTCCGAGTTGTCGGCGCGGGTCCAGGCCCTGTTGCGCCGCGGCGGGGGAGATCGGGAGGGGCAGCTTCCCACCAGCCTCCGGCTGGCGGATCTGGAGGTCGACCTGGCACGCCGCAAGGCGACACGGGCCGGCAAGCGGCTCGAACTCACCCCGAAGGAGTTCAATCTCCTCGTGCTTCTTCTGCGTCGGCGCGGAGAGGTCCTGTCGCGCACCGTGATGGCGGAACAGGTGTGGGACATCAACTTCGACAGCGACACGAACGTTGTCGAGGTAGCGGTGCGCCGGCTGCGCGCGAAGCTGGACGAGCCGTTCGAGTTCAAGCTGATCCACACGGTCCGCGGCATGGGCTACGTGATGGAGGAGCGGCAGGAGTGAGGTGGCGCGTCGTCGCCGCTGGTGATCAATCCCTCGGGACTCGTCTGTCCCGGTGGCTGGCGCTGCAGGGGTTGGTCGCTGCGCTTGCGGTGTCCGGAACGGTGTACGCCGTCAACCTGTGGGTCCTGCAGAACCGCCAGCACGAGGAACTGGCGCTGAAGAGCGCGGTTGTCCGCCATGCGCTTGCCGAGGCGGCTGGGACATCCGCAGCGGAAGAACTGCAGCACAAGCTGAAGGACTTTCTGGCGGGCCATGAGGACATGACGCTGTCCATCACGTCGCCCGAAGGAGTTGTTCTCTTCCGTGCCCCACCGCCCGCCGGGGATGACGACGGGGGTTCGAACCGCCGTTTCAAGCAGAGCTCCTGGGATGACACATGGCTCGCGGGCACCGGCGGCGGTGTCCGGGTCGTCTTGGGATTGGATGTCACCCGCGACCAGGATCTGCTCCAGCGCCTCGGCTGGATCCTGCTGGCAGCCTCCCTGGTCGGAGCGGGTCTGGTCAGCGTGACGGGGTACCTGCTGGTCCGCAGGGGCCTCCTGCCAGTGCACGCCCTGGCCGCCCAAGTGGATGCCGTCGCTCTGGGACGAGCGGGGCTGCGGCTGGACGGAGCGGGGCAGCCGCTCGAACTCCGGCCGCTGGTCGATCGCTTCAACGCGTTGCTGGTGCGGGTCGAGCGCGCATACGCGCAGTTGGAGGGCTTCAATGCCGACGTTGCGCACGAACTTCGGACACCGCTGACCACATTGATCGGGTCGAGCGAACTGGCGTTGCAGCGCAACCGTCCCGCTGCCGAACTGCAGGACGTGATCGCCGCAAACCTGGAAGACCTGAGGCGGCTCGCGATCATCGTCAACGACATGCTGTTTCTTTCGCATGCGGATCGCGGCGCGTCCGCGCGCCGCGCACCGGTCACGAGCCTCGCCGCCGAGCTCGGCGAGATCATCGAGTACCACGAGGCCGCGCTTCAGGAGCGAAGCTTGTCGGCGGTTTGCGAAGGGGATGCGACGGGTGCGTTCGACGTGTCACTCCTGCGTCGCGCGCTGTCCAACCTGTTGAGCAACGCGACTCGCTACGCGAAGACCGGCTCGACGATAAAGGTTCGGATCGCGTCGAACGCAGGCAGGGTGCGGATCGCGGTGGAGAACGAGGGCAGTTCGATCGAGCAGGAGCACCTGCCGCGATTGTTTGACCGCTTCTACAGGGCTGAGCGATCCCGGCGCCAGGCGGGGACGTCGAACCATGGGTTGGGCCTGGCCATCGTCGCTGCCATCGCCAGAATGCACCAAGGCGAACCGTTCGCCAGGTCGGCGGATGGCGTCACAGCGATCGGGCTGGACGTACCGTCGAGTTCGGCAACGGCATAACGGGCGCAGTCCCGACGACGGCAACTCCCTCGACCGGGTCCACGCTCGAGGGGGTGTCTCCGGCCGGAAGCGTCAATCCGACACGATTGGCCTGGCCGATGCGTTCGACGAAGACAGTCCCGCCGTGCATCCGTGCGACGGCCGCGACGATGGCCAATCCCAGGCCGTGGCCCGCTTGCCCTCGTGAGCGCGAGGAGTCTGCACGATAGAAGCGGTCGAACATCTGGGCTCGGACCGGCGCCGGTATCTCGATTCCGGGGTTGAGGACACTCAGCGCGACGAGCCCGTGGTCCGGCTCGATGAGGACCTGAATCGTGTCGCCGGCTCGGCTGTGGCGGATGGCGTTGGTGAGTAGATTCACGAGGGCGCGCAGCACGAGCGGAGGGTTGCACACCGCCGTGGCGTCGCCGGAGCGTTCCGCGGCCACGCCCGCTTCCTGCAGCAATGCGTCGCAGTAGCGGATGGCCTTGTCCGCCTCGGACCCGAGCGCGACATCTTCCAGTCCCTCCGCCCGGTCGCCGCGATCTGCGCGGGAGAGAAACAGCATGTCGTTGACCAGCGCGTTCAGGAGCTGCAGTTCCTCGAGATTCGACATCAGAACCTCGCGCAGGTCCTCGCGAGATCTTGGCGACGAGAGCGTGACCTGCGTGCCCGTGACCAAAGAAGCCAGGGGCGTCCGCAGCTCGTGAGCCACGTTGGCATTGAAGGCCTGCAACTGCGCATAGGCGTCCTCGAGCCGGTCAAGCGCCTGGTTGAATGCGCGCACCAGCCCTGTCAGCTCGGCGCCTTCGGGAGGCACGGTCAAGCGCCGTCCCATGGAACTGGGCGTGATGTCGCTCGCTTCCGCCGAGAGCTGCGACACCGGCCTGAGGCAGCGACCGATGGCGAACCAACTCAGCAGCACGGTCGAGCCGACGCCGAAGGCACAGATCAGGACCAGCGTCGCGAGATGCGAACGAAGGAGCCCATCGCGGGGGCCGGACTCGATGGCCACGCGCAGCCGGCCGGCCGGCCACAACGATGCCGACGGCAGGGCCGTCTCCGTCACATCCGCGCGGGCGCCGTGCGCCGGCCGCGGCGGGACCGTCGTTCCGTTGGCGCTCGACGCGCCGTAGATCGCCGCACCCGCTTCGTCGAACAGCCACACGTGGAGGCCGTCGTGGCCGATGCGCAGGTCGTCGAGGTGATGAAACAAGGCTGCGCGATCGCCTGAACGATTGGCTTCGTCGATGAAGTGAAGGACGACGCTGACCTTGCCTGCCAACTTCATTCGGTCCGCATCGACCAATTCGGACTCGAGGGCCCGTTGCAGCAGCCAACCTGCAGTCGAGAAGACGACGAGTGCGACTACGCCAAGGCCGGCAGTCAGCCGGGCCGTGATCGAGGGATGGCGCCAGGTCATCACGCATCCGCGTCGTTGCCGCGTTCCAGTTCGAGGACGTAGCCCATCCCTCGAACCGTGTGGAGCAGCTTGACCGGGAACGGCTCGTCGAGCTTGGAGCGCAGGCGCCGTATCGCGACTTCCACCACGTTCGAGTCCCCGTCGAAGTTCATGTCCCAGACGAGTTCGGTGAGCACCGTGCGTGACATGACTTCACCGCGATGGCGAAGCAACACGGACAACAGCGTGTACTCCTGGGCCGTGAGATCCAGGCGCGTGCCGGCGCGAAACGCGCGTCGACGTATGGTGTCCAGTTCCAGGTCCCCGAGCACCATGCGGTCGGGTTCGTGGTGCGCACCTGCGGCACCGCGGCGCAGCACGGCCTGGATACGCGCCAGCAGCTCTGTGAAGACAAACGGTTTGACCAAGTAGTCGTCGGCGCCGGCGCGCAGGCCTCGCACCCGGTCTTCCACGCTGTCAGCGGCGGTCAACATGATCACCGGCGTGTCCTTGTGCTGCCTGAGAGTCTCGAGCAGTGTGAAGCCATCGGCCCCAGGCAGCATGACGTCGAGCAGAAGCAGGTCGTAGCTTCCCTCCATCGCCATGTGGCGCCCGTCGATCCCATCGGTTGCGACATCGACGACGTAGCCGCTCTCGGCCAGCCCCCGACGCAGATGGCCTGCCAGCTTGGCGTTGTCTTCGACGACGAGGATTCGCATGGGAGGCTGCAGCGAAGCGCGTGAAGGGATGCCGATACCGACCGCCGTCCCTCTAGGCGGCCAGTGCCATGCGCAGAGGCTGCTGCGCATGGAAGGCCCACTTGGGTCCCTGTCGCAGGGTGTTGAGCGCCGTCGACCTGACTTTCGCGAAGAACAGGGATTCGTCGATGCCGGATCGCTCGAGGCAGTAGCGCAGACGGTGGGTGCGTTTGCGCCGGTCGCCCTCGATCGGGGACCCGTCCTGGCGCGACTGTTCGAAGAACCCAACGGACCGACGCAGGTTCTCGAGCGCCTGGGGCCGAAGTGCCGGGATGGCTCGAGGCGCCGCCAGCTTGGCCTGCGCAATCGACGGGTTGGGACCGACGACCAGCCCCCAGGGCCTGAGCCCTGCGACGATGTCGACGCTCATCGCTTCCAGCTTGGTCAGGCCGAAGTCCCGCGCCGTCCGCAGGCGGCAGGCCAGCCAAGGATCCTCGCGGCGTACGGCATCGATGGCCGCGTCTGCTTCGGCGTCGGATCCCGCAACCGGGAGCACCAGTGAGCCGAGCAACTGCGCTGCCAGCGCATCCTGCCGGCGCGCCGCCTGGTGAAGCCAATGGATGCCCTGCTCGGATTCGTGCACGGTGGTCGCTGACCGCAGGATCAGCGCGCCGAGGCGCCGCTGGGCGCAGAGTTCGCCCGCGAGCGCGGCCTTCTCGAGGAAGAACCGCGCCATCTGCGGATTGGAGACCGACGAATGGTTGTCTGCATGAATGCGGTAGAGGACCATCCACGCCGCGCTTAATCCTGCATCGGCCGCACGGAGCAGAAGCGCGGCGCCTCTGCGCAGGTTCTGCCCCGTGGTCAGCAAGGACGCCGGCAGTGCGGGTGTATCGACCGCGCTCAGCGCGCGCCCGAGCAGCAACTCCGCGGTCGCATTGCCGCGACGGATGCAGTCTTCGAGAAGAGCCTCGACAGTGCCGTTCGCGCACGGGAGCCGCGGCTGCGCTTCGTTTTCCAAGCGGGCGAGGGCGGAGCAAGCGGCATCCGCGAGTTCCGGCGTGATGGGCAGGCGCGCCGTCAGCGTGCCGCTCAGCACGCGCGCGATCTCCTCTGGATCTTCCGACTGGATAGCAGCGCTCAAGGCCAGTGGTACCAGGCGAGCGAGGTCGATCCCCGGGGCTGCCTTCAAGGCATCCAGTACGCCGGCGGCCGCATTGGCGGGGCAGTTTTGCAGCGCATGCGCGGCTGCGCGTGCGCCGGCGTCGCCAGCGGCAGCGGCTGCGTCGAGCCACCGTGTCGTCTCGGCGGGATCGGCGTTCGTGAGAGCGCGCCACAGACCGAGTTTCACCTGCGCCGATATCGACCCTCCGCGCGCCGCCTTTGCCAGCGGGAGCAGCAGCTTGCGGCGCACCAGTTCGTGCAGGGGCAGCGCATCGGCGATCGTGCGAGCGGTTCGCTCGGAGGGCTCGAGCGACGGGTGCGCCAGGTACTCGAGCCCGGTGTCGGTGTGCTGCGGAAAGCCGTCGACGCCAAGCAGGTAGCGTCTGCCGACTTCGTACCGCGCTTCGAGGTCACCCTGCCGGGCACTGGCGAGCAGCTGGATGTCTTGTCTCCGCATGTCGTTGTCCTTTTCTTTCGGGCCCGCATGCGACGGCCCGAAAGACAACTCGTGAGGGTTGCTAGCAGGGCACACCACTTTGCGGTCCGAAAACGATAGGAACAAGCGACTGACAAAACACTTGCCGGAACATGACAGGCCGGTCATGTTGTTGCTCGGGGCCTCTCCCTCACGCCGCAGCGTGGTAGGCCTTGGCCCGTTCGGGCTCGACCGTGTCGGGCCGTTTGCGTGGCTGCTGTGCAAGCGGCTGTGGAAGGGCGGCGACGGATGCCCGCCGAACACACGAGGGTCTGCTAGCCACCTCCGGGCCGCTTCTCGCGAGCAGGTCGCCTCGGCCGCACCTCGTCCCTAGGCTGCTCGCCAGCGCCTTCACGTCTCGTGCCGCAGCGCGCCTCGCACTTCATCCGAGTCCGATGGCTCGTTCGTCGCGTGGAAGGTGTTTCCTTGTCCCACAACGGAGATTGCTCTCATGAATAAGTCCTTGTTCACCCTGGCCACGTTGTCCGCCTTTGCGGCGGGCGCCTACGCTCAGTCGTCGGTCACTTTGTTCGGCGTCCTCGATGTAAACGCAGCCCAGATCAAGAACGGCAGCGCGGGATCGTTGAAAAGCCTGAGCCAAGGTGCCCTGAATACCAGCCGCCTAGGTCTGCGCGGCTCGGAGGATCTGGGTGGCGGCCTGAGCGCCGGCTTCCATCTGGAAGGCCAAGTGAATCCTGACAACGGCACGATGACGAGCGTGTTCTGGAATCGTCGTTCCACCGTCAGTCTCATTGGCAGTTGGGGCGAACTCAGGCTGGGCCGCGACTACAACCCGTCGTCGAGGAACACTTACCTCTTCGAGCCGTACATTGGTACCAGCGTCGGGACGGTCCTGAACTTCACCCTGGCCCCGACGGCCACGCTTGGCAGCGGTGCAACCACGGCCCTGCGCACGAACAATGCGGTGGCCTACTTCTTGCCGAAGGGGCTCGGCGGGCTCTATGGGGAGGCGATGATCGCACCTTCCGAAGGTGCACCCGGCAACAAGTACTTCGGGGGTCGCCTTGGCTACGCGGCCGGGCCATTCGACGTGTCTGCGGCGTACGGCACTACGAAGACAGCCTCGAGCGACGACTTCAAGCAGTGGAACATCGGGTTGGCATACAAGCTGGACTCAATGAAGCTGCTGGGTCTATACAACGTCCATGAGTTCGGCGGTCTCGAGCAGAAGACTACTGCGTTGGGTCTGGCGGTGCCCGTGGGCCTCGGTGAGTTCCGCGCCATGTGGGCGGCCAACAGCCGAAGCGGCGGCGCAGTTGGCTCAGGCTTCGCAAGCGGCGATGACAGCAACATGCTCTCCGCTGGTTACGTGCACAACCTTTCCAAGCGCACGGCGCTTTACGGCTTCGCTGGCCGTATCGCCAACGATGGCGCCGCTCGGCTGACGGTTGACGGAACTGCGCCCGCAGCCATGGCGGCGGGCGAGACGTCTTCGGGATATCAGTTCGGCATCACTCATCGCTTCTGACGGCAGAGACGACAGACGGCACGACGCTGCGCGCGTTCTGCGCGTGATGTCGTGCCTCTCACAGCGAATGAGCGCCCGCCTCGACCGGACCCCTTGGCGACCTCGGTTTAACAAGATGCTGAGGTAGCCCCTTGGGAAGTGGCTCTTTGCGCGGCCGCAGATCCACAGGCGGAAGACGCACCGGCGCTTGTCGTCGCAGTGGTGGTAGGGAGCGATCAAGTGCGCGGGATCCCTCTGTTGTCGCGAGGACACGCGAGGGGCGTTCACGACAAGAGCCTCAAGAACCAACCCTTCCTCCACGGGCTGCCCGATAGCGATGGTTCAGCTTCAAGTCATGCTGCGCCGAGGCCTGTGGTCGGGCGCTGTGATGACCAAGATGTAATGGATCGGCAAGCAGTCTGTCGGGGCGCGATTCCTACAGTGGCTCCACGGTGCACGAAGGCACCGCAACCGGTGAACCTCCTGGAGAGGTGCACCTGCAACAGGAGTCCATCATGAAGTTCCGTTTCAGTCTGATCGCGCTGGTGAGTGCCGTGTCTCTGCCCGCGCTGGCAACCTCAGGCATCACCCCGGTCGGGGGTGAAGCCGGCTTCACAACCCATGCGATGCCGTCGACGAAGTCGCGTGCCGACGTCATCAAGGAACTCGAGGCCTGGAAGCGCAATCCGGTCACGGCCGACGGCTGGCGCGAAGTCGGAGGCGATGCAGGTTGGGTCTTCGTCGGAACCAACCAGCCCGGCAAGACGCGCGCGGCGGTCATCGCCGAAACGATGCAGGCCAAGCGCAATCCGGTTTCCGCCGACGGCTGGCTCGATGTCGGTGGTGAAGCGGGAGCGGTCTACGTCGGTGTCCCGGGCGACACGCGCAGCGCTGCGAACGTCGAGAAGCCCTCCCGGGACGGCGCGGTCAGCGTCCCCGGTGGGATGAGCCGCAGCGGCCACCAGAGCGGCGCGACCGCCACCTCGCACGTGCATCGCTGATGCGTCCCGGAAGGCTGCGGGTGTTGGGGCGATCTGGCCGACGGGAGCGTCGCCCCTCCGTCCGCTTCGGCCTTTCACGGGCCTTGCCTTGAAGCGCTGGCGCCTTCGAGTTCCCGATCTCGATTGCGCGGTCAGTGCCTGGAGAATCACTTGCAGAGCACTCCGTCCACGCTAGGGCGCCGAGTTGCGCTGATCGCACTCGGCTCAGGCACGCTGTTCCTCGCCGCATGTATGTCCAAGCCCGTTCGGCAGGCAAATGCCGACGGCACCTGGTGCCATCGGGTCGGCAAGGCGCCGCGCTACAAGCTGACCTGTACCAGTGCACCGGTGCCGCCGCCGGCCGTGGAAGCTGATGCGAAACGGTTTGCCGCATCTGCGGAAAGAGTCACGGTCTACGTGGTGCGCAAGCGGTGGGCCGACGCCGCCAACGTCGTCGAGCTGACTGTGGACGGCGGTGCGCGGGCCGAAACGGTGCCCGAGTCCTTCGTGCGCATGAGGCTGCCGCCCGGCGACCATGTCCTGCGGGCGAGCTGGCCAGAGGGAGAGACTCAGATGGCGTTTCGGGGCGCTGCGGGCGAGATCCGCGTCATTGAACTCGCGGGCTCGGCCTGGGCCTGGGGGAGCACGTACGCGTTCGAACCAGGCGATGCGGGAAGCCGGGAGCGTGTGCTGCGGGTTCGCATGGTGGCCGACATCGATTGACATCCTCCGCCGCTGGCAGGGTGGCCGGAGCAGCCGAGGACATTACGAATCGGTAAGGTTCCTGAGCGCATTGTGTCGGCATGCGGTCCATAGACTGCCGAGCAGGCTGATCTTTCTCAATGCGCTGAGGTAAAGTTCCGGGTATGTCGGGTGTGGTTCGCCTCCTTCTGATCTGGTTCATCGCTGCTGCCGTTCCTCTGAAGGGGCTGGCTGCGGTGACCATGGGTGGATGCGGGCCGGGGCATCACTCTCCTCGCGAGGCTGTGGCGACCGTCGCGCACGCGACGCATGGCGACTTCCACGAAGTCCTGCTCGAGCTTGGAGCCGGCAACGTCGTGGCCGGGAACCAAGGTGCCGAGACCGGGCTCGATTCATCGACCGGGCATTCGGCGCAGCTGAAGATGAAGTGCAGCAGCTGCGCGCCGTGTTGCAGCGTTGCAGCGCCCGCGTTCGCGCGGACGACCATGGTGCAGGCGGAATCGGCGTCTACTGCCGTCGCCTTTCTGGAGATTCGCTTTCCAGCCGTCTTTGCGGACGTACCGCATCGACCACCCCGCCTGATCCTCGCCTGACCGTCACGCTGGTCGATCGCCCTGGCGGCGCTCTGACCGGCATCGTAGACCGCCGCACCCTGCGCAGCAGGCGTGTCGAGCCGGTCCGACTCACGCGAGGATGTCATGAAGATTGTCGTGTTCCGCTGGCTTGTGCCGGCATTCCTGATCGCGGTCAGCTCGGCGACTCTGGCTCAAGCCGTGCCCGGCAAGAGAGCCGATCCACTCGATCCTTCGGCCCCCGTGGCGCCCCTGGTGTACCAGTCCACGCTTACGGGCTACCAGCGTCACGCTGAACAGCCCGTGGGTTCCTGGCGCGAAGCCAACGAGACCGTGAACCGCGTCGGCGGCTGGCGGGCCTACGCGCGCGAGGCGCGCCAGCCCGATGCGCCCGCCACGAACAACGCGCCCCCGAAGCCGGCAACGCCGGCGCCGGCAAGCGCACCCGCCGGTCATGGCGGGCACAAGATGAACTGAGGTCAAGCGGATGAATTCACCTGCCAATCCCGGGCGCGGCGCGCCCGACCGCCCGAGCGTGCGACGTTCGGGAGTGCTCGTCGTTGTCCTGGTTTCTGCCGTGCTGGCCGGATGCGCCAGCTTCTCCCCCGATGCCGGGTTCTCGTCGATCGAGTCCGCGGCCAAGGACAAGCTCGGCAAGGACGTGCGCTGGGCGCGCAGCGATGCCGACGTCGACACCATCGATCGCCGCGTACGCGAGCTGCTCGCGAAGCCGCTGAGCGTCGACGACGCCGTTCAGGTGGCCTTGCTCAACAACCGCGGCCTGCAGGCTCGGTTCCAGGATCTCGGCATCACCGAGGCCGAAGTCGTGCAGGCCGGGCGCCTGCCGAACCCGGGCTTCACGTTCGGGCGCCTTCGGCAGGGCGACGAGGTCGAGCTGGAGCGCGGGCTGCACCTCAACCTCGCGCGCCTGCTGACCTTGCCCTTGGTCTCGCAGCTGGAAGCGCGCCGCTTCGAGCAGGTCAAGCGCGAGGTCACGATGGACGTCCTGTCGCTGGCCGCGGACGCGCGCAAGGCCTACTTCCAGGCGGTCGCGGCGGAGGAGACGGTGCGCTACATGCGGCAGGTGAAGCAGACGGCCGAAGCAAGTGCCGAACTGGCTCGCCGCATGGAGCAGGTGGGCAACTTCAGCAAGCTGGCGCGCGCCCGCGAGCAGGCGTTCTATGCGGACGCTGCCCTGGGCCTCGCACGTGCCGACCAGGCGCAGCGTGCGTCGCGCGAGCGGCTCGCGCGTCTTCTGGGCGTTTGGGGCGACCAGCTCCAGTTCCAGTTGCCGGAGCGCCTGCCGGACCTGCCGGCCGAGGCGCGCAACCAGCCGGACATCGAAGCCGTTGCGATGGCTCAGCGATTGGACGTACAAGCCGCCAAGCTCGGCGCGGAGCAGACCGCGAAGAACCTGGGCTTGACCCGCACGACGCGCTTCATCAACGTGCTGGAACTCGGACTCGTACGCAACACCTCCAACGAGGCTCCGCGGCAAACGGGCTGGGAGATCGGCCTGGAGCTGCCCCTGTTCGACTGGGGCGGCGCGCGGGTGGCTCGCGCCGAGGCGATCTACATGCAGGCGCTGCACCGCGCAGCACAGACGGCAATCAACGCGCGCTCGGAGGTGCGCGAAGCCTATGGCAACTACAGGACCGCTTATGACATTGCGCGCCACCACCGCGATGAGATCGTGCCGCTCAAGAGGCGGATCTCTGAAGAGCAGTTGCTGCGCTACAACGGCATGCTGATTGGGGTGTTCGAACTACTCGCAGACGCACGGTCCCAAGTAGGCAGCGTCAACACATACATAGAGTCACTGCGCGACTTCTGGCTCGCCCAGTCGGATCTCGATATGGCACTCATCGGCAAGGCGGCTATGGCCGCGCCCGCTGGCCCATCCGCGGCAGCTGCCGAAGCTGCCGGCGCACCTCACTGATTCGAACGAGCAAGGAACTCAGCATGGTTTCCCGACGCAATTTTCTTGGCGGCGCCGGCGCGGTCACCGCTGCGGTGAGTGCCGCAGCGGTCAGCAAGGTCGCCATGGCGGCGCTGCCCGAGCCGGTGATTCAATCCAAGCCCGACACGATGCCGCCGCTGGTGCCCAACACGGGCCGGCCCTACAACCCCGTGGTCACGCTCAACGGCTGGACGCTGCCCTGGCGCATGAACAACGGCGTCAAGGAGTTCCACCTGGTGGCCGAACCCGTGGTGCGCGAGATGGCACCCGGCTTCAAGGCGCACTTGTGGGGCTACAACGGTCAGAGCCCGGGGCCGACGATCGAGGTCGTCGAAGGCGACCGCGTGCGCATCTTCGTCACCAACAAACTCGGTGAGCTGACCAGCATCCACTGGCACGGGCAACGCCTGCCGAACGGCATGGACGGCGTGACGGGCTTGAACCAGCCGGGCATCCCGCCGGGCAAGACTTACGTGTACGAGTTCGTTGCACGGCGTCCCGGAACCTTCATGTACCACCCGCATGCGGACGAGATGGTGCAGATGGCGATGGGGATGATGGGCTTCTGGATCACGCATCCTAGGGCCAAGCACCCGCTCATCGACGAGGTGGATCGCGACTTCTGCTTCCTGCTCAATGCCTACGACATCGATCCGGGCAGCTACACGCCCAAGATCATGACGATGCTGGACTTCAACCTGTGGAGTTGGAACAGCCGCATCTTCCCGGGCATCGATCCGCTCGTGGTCAGCCACATGGACAAGGTGCGCATCCGCATCGGCAACCTGACGATGACCAACCACCCCATCCACCTCCACGGGCACGAGTTCCTGGTCACCGGGACGGACGGCGGGCCGACGCCCAAGAGCACGCGCCGGTACGAGGTGACGGAGGACATCGCAGTCGGGCAGATGCGGCAGGTCGAGTTTCTCGCCGACGAAGAGGGCGACTGGGCCTTCCACTGCCACAAGAGCCACCACACGATGAACGCGATGGGCCATGACGTGCCGACGATGATCGGTGTGGACCATCGCGGCGTGGCGAAGCAGATCACCAAGCTCGTGCCCGACTACATGGTGATGGGTGAGCGCGGCATGAAGGACATGACCGAGATGGAGATGCCGCTGCCCGACAACACCGCAGCGATGATGACGGGGCAGGGTCCGTTCGGATCGGTTGGCATGGGCGGCATGTTGAGCGTCGTGAAGGTCCGCAAGGGACAGAAGCGCGGCGACTACAGCGACCCGGGTTGGTACAAGCACCCGCCCGGCACGGTCGCCTACGAGTTCACCGGCGAACTGCCGGATCCGGCACGCTTCAAGGCCGAAGGGACAGGCTCAATGTCCCCGGTCGCGAAGCCGGCCCAAGAAGTCGAGGTCAAGGTACGCAAACCCGGTGGCGGGCACGGCGGCCACAACTGAGCGGCCATGAGCCGACATCCATCTGTCCCATCGGCAACAAGAAGGAATCCTGATGAAGCAGTTCAAGTCATTTGTCGCGGCCGCGCTCGTGGCCATTTCCGCCACTGCCATGGCGCACGGCGACGAGGACCATGCCAAGAAGGCCGGTCCGGTCAAGAAGGAACAGAAGGACTGGGGCATCGCTGGCGATGCCAAGTCCGCCAAGCGAACCATCGAGATCGGCATGGCCGACAACATGCGCTTCACGCCGGACAGCATCCAGGTCCGGCAGGGAGAAACCGTCAAGTTCGTCGTGCGCAATACCGGAAAGGTCATGCACGAGTTCGTCATCGGCACGAAGGCCGAGAACGACAAGCATGCCGAGCTGATGGTGAAGTTCCCGAACATGGAACACGACGAGCCGTACATGGCGCATGTGGCGCCCGGCAAGACGGGCGAGATCGTCTGGACCTTCAACCGGCCCGGCGACTTCGACTTCGCATGCTTGATCGCCGGTCACTACCAGGCCGGAATGGTCGGCAAGATCAAGGTCGCCGCGTCGAGCGCCAAGGGTGACGGGCATGCGCACAAGCATTGATGTGACGCGGAGAGGACAGACTCGGCGGGCACTGCTGGCGGCTTCTGGAGCCGTCGCATTGCTGGGGCCGAGCCTGCTGCGTGCGCAGACGCAGCCGCTCCACATGGAGGTGTGGAAGAGCCCGTCCTGCGGCTGCTGCAAGGAGTGGATAGCGCACGTCGAGTCGCACGGCTTCCGCGTGACGGTGCACGACGTCGGCAACACGGCGATTCGCGCCCGCATGAAGCTGCCGACGAATCTCGGCTCCTGCCATACCGCGGTGGTCGGCCGCTACGCCGTCGAAGGTCATGTGCCCGCGGCCGATGTGCTGCGCCTGATCAAGGAGGCGCCCGACGCCGTGGGCCTAGCGGTCCCTGGCATGCCCGTCGGCTCTCCCGGCATGGACGGCCCGGACTACGGCGACCAGCGGGATCCCTTCGACGTACTGCTAGTCGCCAAGGACGGCAGCACGCGCGTCTTCAGTTCTTATCGTTGACCCATGAAAGGATCGTCATGAAGTTTGCACTCCCCGCCCTGATGGCTTCCATCGCTCTGAGTACACCCGTCTGGGCCCAGCAGAAGGCCGACGAGCACGCGGGTCACCATGCCGCGAGCAGCCCGACGGCCACGGCCGACGAGATGACCGACGCGGAAGTCCGAAAGGTCGACATCGATGCGGCCAAGATCACGTTGAAGCATGGCGACATCAAGAGCCTCGAGATGCCGGCCATGACCATGGTGTTCAACGTGCGTGACAAGGCCATGCTCGGCCAGGTCAAGGCCGGCGACAAGGTGAAGTTCAAGGCCGTCAACGAGGCGGGCAAGTTCACTGTCACGGACCTCAAGGTGGTTCGCTGAGACTGCGAGGCGGCGCGATGCGCTCTTCGGCGGCCAAGGCACTCAGCGTCGGAGTCGTTGCCACGCTGAGCGCCGCGGGTATGGCGTGGCATGAGTGCGTGTTGCTCGCGGCCGCCGCGGCCGTGGGGCATCGGCTCTTCCTGTGGCGCATGGACGACGGCGCGCCATGGGATGCATGGCGTGCCGGCGTGCGATGTCTCTTCGCGGGTTTGCTCGGGCTGCTGGCTGCTGTGGCGCTGTTTGCCGTCATCGCGGCCGGCTTGGCGGGCTACTGGGAGATGGGGCATCAGCACGCGCGCGCCACGCTCGCGTTGGTGGCCGCCGCTGCCGCCCTACTGGTGCTTGTCCAGGTGGACTGGCAGGCCCGTTGGGCCGAAACGCGCTTCTGGGCCTTCGTCGCCGGAGGCCTCGCGCTGACGTTCGAGACATGGCGGCCCGACCTCGAATGGCTCCCGTGCCTGGCATCCGCAGGCATCGGGATGTGGCTGGCCTTGGCAAGCTGGCGGATGGTCCGAACGCAGGCGGGCGATCTCTTGCGTTCGGATGCTCGGATGTGAATCAGGTCAGGAAGAGCCCATGAAACGAAGCCCGTTGCTGCTGGCTGTCGCGGCGATCGGCGCGGTGGTCCTGGTCGTTGCCATCTCGAGCCTGGCGCCAAAGCCGGCAGACACCGGGCTGCTCAAACCTGACGATGTGCAGGTGACGGCGTTGGGCCGGCAGGTCTACGCGACGCACTGTGCCGCCTGTCATGGGGCGAAGCTCGAGGGCCAGCCAGACTGGCGCCAGAGAGACGCTCAAGGCCGCCTGCCGGCACCGCCGCACGATGCGTCCGGGCACACGTGGCACCATCCCGACGAGACGCTCGTGCGCATCACGAAGTTCGGCGTTGCCAAGGCTGCCAACCTGGCGTCGTACGAGTCTTCAATGCCTGCGTACGAAGGCGTACTGACCGATTCCGAGATCGTGGCCGCGCTCTCCTGGATCAAGGCCCAGTGGCCCGCCAGCATCCGGGCCAAGCACGACGAGATGAACCGCAGTTCGTCGCAGCAGCGCTGAGCCGATGCCCCACGAGTTCAGGAACCTCTCGAGTCTTTCGCACGCCGAACTGGGGCTCATGCTGATCGGTGGCTTGGCGAGCGCTGCGGTCATCATTGGATTGGCTCTGGTGCTTGCCTGGAAGAACCGACACAGGAGTGCCGAAGGAAACCAGCCGCAGCGGCCGAAGCCTCGGAAGGTGAAGCGCCGAAAGCGACGATGAGGCCGCTTTCGAAACATGTTGCGCGTCAAGGCCTCGGCGCCGTGCAACGTCGAAGATCATGCTGAACCAGGAAGGATCACGATTCATGCAGAAAACCCAGATTGCACTGACCGGCATGGCGCTGGTGATGGCCCAGCAAGCCTTCGCGGCCAGCCACATCGTCGAGATTGCCTGGAGTCGCGACGGGGCGTTTGCGCACAGCGCGAGCGTCGAACCAGGGAAGTTCGTCGAGCTGTGCGGCAAGCTTGCGCCGGGAGACGCCATTCACTGGGAGTTCGCTGCGTCCGTGCCCGTCGACTTCAACATTCACTATCACGTCGGCAAGGAGGCCGAGTTCCCGGCCAAACAAGCGCAGGTGAGTTCCGGGCAGGACACCTTGCGTGTGGCGGTGCGCGAGGACTACTGCTGGATGTGGAGCAACAAGTCGTCGAACCGGGCGCGGATCGACGTTCGACTGCAGCGCCAGAACTGACACCGTCGCGGGCGATGCGCATGGGGACCGAGACACTTCCGCTGAAGCGTTTCGATGCGGGGGAAGGTCGGCATTGCGCAGTCCTGCTGCACGGACTGGGCGGGACCCATCGCTACTGGACCTGCGGGCCAGTCTCGTTCGCACTGTCGGGGCACCGCACTGTTCTACTCGACCTGCTCGGCTTCGGTGAGTCGCCGAAGCCCTGGTTCCGCTACAGCGTCGAGCGCCACGTGGCGGCGCTGCATGCGAGCCTGGCCGGGGAGCGCTCCGTGACGCTGGTCGGGCACTCGCTCGGGGCAGCGCTGGCGCTCGCCTATGCGGCGCGCTATCCGTCGGTCGTCAGGCGACTCGTGCTGATCAGCCTTCCCAACTTCGGCGGCGCCGAAGGGGCCACCGCCTGGTTCGCCCGTCAACGCGGCGGCTGGATCTACACGAACATGTGGGCGACCGCAATCGCGTGCATCCTGACGCGGCGCGTCGTCGGACGCCTGTTGCCGCGTCTTCTTCGCGACATCCCGCGCGAAGTCGCCGAGGACCTCGTGGCGCACACCATGGTGTCGTCGACTTCGTCGTTGTGGGAAGCGCTGTACCGACATGACCTGCGCGCCGAGGCGGAGGCGACGGCGCAGATCCTGCCGGTGCTGATGTTGCACGGCAGTGCGGATCTGACTGCGCCTTTGGCCGGCGCACAGGAACTCGCGGTGGCGCGTTCGACGTGGGAGATGCGTGTCCTCGACGGCGTGGACCACCATCCCTGGTTGCGGGCGCCGCAGGAATGCCTGCAGCATATCGAGCAGTGGCTGTCGCGACTCAGCGTGCAGGCGCCTGCGAGCCCTGCCGGGCCCAGTGATCGCGCCGCGGGGCTCGGCGTGAGGGTGCAATCATGAGCGGCGTGTCCCTGTCGGATCTGTTGGGTGTCGGGATCGCGCTGGCGGCGGGCCTGCTCATCGGATTGGAACGAGGCTGGCATCAGCGCGATCTGCCCGACGGACACCGCGTGGCCGGCTTGCGCACGTTTGCGCTGATCGGCTTGCTCGGCGGCTTGAGCGGTCTGCTCGCGCAACGTTGGGGAGCGATCGTCCTGGTCGTCGTGCTGGCCGTGGTGGCGCTGCTGATCCTGGCCGGCTACATCGTGACGGCCCGCATGCACAGCGTCATGGGCCTGACCACGGCGATGGCAGCCATCACAACGTTCCTTGTCGGCGTGTTAGCGGCAGGTGGCAGCACACTGCTCGCCTCCGCCGTCGCAGTGGTGACGGTGGCACTGCTGCAACTCAAACGGCCGATGCACAGCGGCATCGGCAAGCTCACCGAAAGCGAGTTGACCAGCGGCATCCAGTTGCTGCTGATCAGCGTCGTCATCCTTCCGGTCCTACCCGATCGCGGGTTCGGCCCATTCGAGGCATTGAATCCCTACAAGCTCTGGTGGGCGGTCGTGCTGCTTGCGTTGCTCTCGTTCCTCGGGTTCGTCCTGATGCGCTGGTTCGGGGCCCGGCGCGGACTCACCCTCACCGCACTGCTCGGCGGACTGGTGTCCAGCACCGCCACCACGGCGACGCTGGCACGCTGGGCCAAGGAAGCCCCGCAGTGGCGGCCCCTGGCGGCCGGCGGAGCCACGCTCGCGTGCGCGGCCATGTTCGGCCGCATGGCGGTGCTCGTCGCCGTCGCCGCGCCAGCGCTCGGCACGGCGACAGTCGGGACCCTGGGCGCCATGGCCGTCACCGGAGCCGCGTTCGGTGCGTACCTGACCACGCGCGAGCATGCGCGAGATCTTCCGGATCTGTCGACCCAGAATCCGCTGAAGCTGACGGCAGCCGTTCAGTTCGCGCTGTTCCTTGCAGCGGTGCTGCTCGCAGGCCGGTTCCTCGCGGACCGGTTCGGCGACGCCGGGCTGCTGGTCACGGCGGCGATCTCGGGTCTGGTCGATGTCGACGCCATCACGCTGTCGGTGGGCCGCATGGTCGGCGATGGGGTCGTCGGTGCGTCGGTCGCGGGCGTGGCGGTCTTTCTAGCGGCCGCCGTCAACCAGGTCACCAAGGTCGGGCTGTTGTGGGTGCTCGACAGTCGATCGCTGGCGCTGAAGGTGCTGCCGGCTTATGCGCTGATGGCGCTCGTCGGTGTCGGAGCGGCGCTGGCACTGGGCTGAGTCGCGCCGATGTTCGCGCGACGGCTCGGCGGGGAGGGCAAGTGCCCTCCGGCGAGATTGCCGATGTCAGTTGCCGCGCTTCTCCGCCTTGATCATCTCGAGGCGGGCGAGTTCGTTGCCGACCATGATGATCTTCTGGCCGTCCTTGGTTTCCATGACGTGTCCGGGCTTCATGCCCACGGTCCGGCCGAGCCGATCCTCCATGGCCATCTTGCCGTCCTTGAACACGTACACGGTCGAGCCGTCTTTGAGGTCGAACTTCTGGGCGACATTGCCCATGTCGACTGCGAAGGCGGCGCCTGCGACTGCGAGCATCGAGGCCATGATTGCGAGCTTCTTGAGCATTGATTTCTCCGGGTTGATGGGTTTGACAAATTGAAGCGTGAAGTGTCTTCAGCGCATCGAATCGAGTTTGCCCATCCGCGGATTACAAGAAGCCGTCAGCAACATGACGAGACGGTAAGCTTTCGTCGGTGCGTGCGCGCCGAAGTGTGCGACGCGCTGAAACGACCACCTCTGTGCCTCACGCTTGGAGTCATCGGGCAGGACCGGAGTCCGTAGTCGACTACGGAGGCATTGTTGATGCCGATCAAACGGCATTGGCGAGTTCGCGCCTATTCTTAATTCAACGAAGTTGCCTCTTTTCGCCCGCCCGTCATCATGTTCAGTGATCGCCGACGTCTCCGCCGATGGGCAGCCCAGGTGCTGCTCGTATGGCTGTTCGGCCTCGCGATGGGTGTGGCCAATGCCTGCGCTCTGGGCGAGCAGGCGCATCACCGCTCCGAAGTGGTGACGACGGCCGCTCCCGAGTCTCCTCAGAAGCATCAACACGGCAGCGAGCAAGGTGACCTCGCCAAGGTCAACTGCCTGGACTTCTGCGAGAAGCCCTCTCTCGGTGCTCCGCAGTTGAAGGTGGTCGGTGATGGCTTGGCTGCGCTGGGTTTCGCGCTGCCGGTCTCCCACACGCTTTCGGTAGCCGGCCAGGCCGATCCCGCAGTGGGTCGCCTGATGGTCGACTCGCCGACCCTGCCCGGCGGACCCCCGCCGCGCATCGCGTTCCAGCGCCTCGCGCTTTGACACCCCCGGACGCCGCGCGGATCTGATCCGCGCCGCGTCCTGCCTTCCGTTCGCCATCGCGCCCGCAGCGGCGCTGTCAGGCAGCGGCATTCCCCGTTCGTGTCTGCGTTCCGTGTCCGTCCTCTCAGCAGGAGTCTTGTCATGCGTACCCCCTTCGTTTTGTCGTCCCTTGTCGTCCTCGCGTTCGGCGCTTCTGCCGCGGTGGCACAGGAACGTCCTGCGGTCGCCCAGGCTGCCGCTGCCGCGGCTTCCATGCCGATGTCCATGGACTGCAGTGCCGGCGCGATGAAGCGCCATGACCACGGCGCCGAGCGCAATGCGCCTTCGGCCAGGTCCATGCCCTGTGCGCCAGCCGAAGCGGCGTCCGGCGCCAAGGCCAAGGCCAGGACCAAGCCCGTGCACGACCACGCGAAGTTCCACAAGAACCAGTGACCGACGCCTCAATGCAGCCAGGAGATCCTCCATGAACCACTCCCATGAACACGGCAACGGTCGCCCGTCCGGCCCGAACTGGTCCCGCATCAACCAATGGGTGCTGTGGATCGGTCTGGCTGCCGCAGTGGCCTGGATGTTCTTCCGCCACAACGCGCACCTTGGGCAACTGCTGCCATTCCTGATCCTGCTGGCCTGCCCGCTGATGCACCTGTTCGGGCACGGCGGGCATGGTGGCCACGGTGGGCATGGCGGCGGGTCGGACACGAAGCCCAAGGACGACGCACGCCAGCTTCCCCCCGGTGGTCAGGGCGGCCACCAGCACTGAAACCCAAGGAGTCCCGATATGCAAACCACTGAACTCAAAGTCGACGGCATGACCTGCGGGTCCTGCGTCGCGTCGGTCACCAAGGCGCTCAAGCGCGTCCCCGGCGTGCAGGACGTCGAGGTCGATCTCGGCAGCGGCATCGCGCGTGTCCGCGGCGAGCACGCCGCGCACCAGGTGCCGGAACTCGTCGCTGCGCTGGGCGAGGCCGGCTATCAAGCGGACGCTGCGGCTGGCGCGCAAGCCGCGCATCACCGTCCGACCGGCGGCTGTGGCAGTGGTGCCGGTTCGGCCACCAAGGGTCGCGGCGGTTGCTGCTGCGGTTGAGACGTCATGCCGACACCGAACACCACCGTTGCGACCGATTCCGCGGGCCTCACGCCCGGTCGCCTGGTCGTCCGCTACTGGCTGGACGCGCTGTGGCGCGCCACAGCGGCGGCCGACACGCTGCGCGAGCGTGCGGCCAACATGAGCGCGCACGAGGCCGCGGGCATGCCGCCGCTGCTGCATTTCGAGTCCGAGCCGGTGGCGGACGGGCTGGACCTCGATCCGCCGTCGAACTACCGGCTGCTGCGCGTCACGCGCTGCGGCACCGACGCGCTCGAGAAGCACGTGCGCAAGGGTGCCGCACCGGTGATCGTGGTCGACCCGCGCGCCGGGCATGGTCCTGGCATCGGCGGCTTCAAGCGCGATTCGGAAGTCGGCATGGCGCTGCTCGAAGGCCATCCGGTCTACTTCGTCGTCTTCGACCCGGAGCCGGTCGAGGGACAGACGATGGGGGCCGTCGTGCAGACGCTGGCGGCCTTCATCGACATCGTTGCCAAGCGCCATCGCGGCAAGGCGCCGATCGTCTACGGCAACTGCCAAGGCGGCTGGGCGATCACGCTGGCGCTGTCGCACTGCGAGCAGCGCGCGGCGCTGGCGGTGCTGAACGGCTCGCCGCTGTCGTACTGGGCTGGCGAACGAGGCATCAACCCGATGCGCCTGCTCGGTGGCTTCACCGGCGGCGTCTGGCCGGCGCACTGGATGTCGGATCTGGGCAACGGCCGCTTCGACGGCGCCTGGCTGGTGCAGAACTTCGAGGCACTGCGCCCCGAAGGTGTGTTCCGCAAGTATGACACGCTCTTTGCGCAGCCGGAGGCCGAGCACGACCGCTTCCTGGAGTTCGAGCGCTGGTGGAACGGCTTCTACCAGCTGGCCCGCGAGGAGATGCTGGCCATCGCCGGTGAGCTGTTCGTCGGCAACCGTCTCGAGGACGGGGAGGTGGTGGTCGACGGCCACTGCCGCGCCGACCTCAAGCGCATCGGGGCGCCGCTGGTGATCTTCAGCTCCTACGGCGACAACATCACGCCGCCGCACCAGGCGCTGGGCTGGCTCAAGGAGGTGTTTGCCACGACCGAGGACCTGGTGGCTGCCGGCCAGCGTGTCGTCTACCTGCTGCACAAGCAGGTGGGCCACCTCGGCATCTTCGTGTCGGCGGGCGTGGCGCGGCGCGAGCACCGCGCCATCCTCCACCACGCCGGAACGATCCAGGACCTTGCGCCCGGCCTCTACGAGATGGTTCTCGACGATGCCGCCCCGGGCGACGCCGCCACCGCGGCCCGCTTCGAATCACGCCGACTGGAGGATCTGCCGTTCGACGCCAACCCGGCTGGATTCGACAAGGTGCAGGCGCTGTCCGAGGCCGCCGAGCGTGCCTATGCGCAATGGGTCTCGCCGTGGGTGCGCATGGCGGTCACGCCCGAATCCGCACGCCTGCTGCGCGAACTGCATCCGATGCGCGTCAGCCGGCAGGTCTGGTCCGAAAGGGCGACGCCGGCGCTGGCCTGGTTGCCGTGGATGCAGCAGTGGCTCGACCAGTGGGGTGCGCACGACCCGGACCGCAAGGCCAACCCCTGGTACCAGCTGGAGCGCGTCGGCGCGGACGCCTACGCGCAGGCCTGGGAGTCGTGGCGCACGAGCCGCGACCTCTGGGCCGAGCTGGTGTTCCAGCAGATCTATGCCCGATGACCAGCAGGCCGATCGCCGAGAGGAGTCACGCCATGAGAACCATCCCGCTGCCGGCACAAGGCTGGCGTTTCCTCACCGCGACGTGGCTGGTGCTATTGCTGGCCACGATGCTGAGCCCGGCGCTGGCCCAGAGCCGGATGGAGCGGTCCGGCGTCACCCTCTACTGGGGGCTCGTGCCGGCCGCGGTCGTGGCCGACAAGCATGCGCTGGCCGAACTGCACGGCGGTCCGCCCAAGGGCGGTGGTCAGGTGCACCACCTCGTCGTGGCGCTCTACGACAGCGCGAGCGGCCGTCGCATCGAGGACGCGGTGGTGCGCGCGCAGCTCAGCGAAGCCGGCATCGTCGACGAGCCCGCGAAGTACCTGCTGCCGATGAAGGTCAACGACCAGGCCAGCTATGGGCAGGTCTTCGGCGTTGCCAAGGACGGGCCGTACCGGTTCCGGCTCTGGGTGCGGCTGCCGTCGCGGACCGACGAGATCGAGTTCCAGTTCGATGCATGGTCGCCGCACCGCGCCGAGCGCTGAAGGAGAAGAGCAATGACCACGCCGACGAAGCCTCCCGACACCGACCAGGGTCGCGCCTGGGCCCGGTGGATCTTCTGGGCGTTCGCGGCGGTGGCGCTGCTGCTGCTGGTACTGGAACACCGGGCGCATGTGCTCGGCTGGTGGCTGCACGCGCTGCTCGGACTGTGCATCGTGCTGCTGTACCTCCTCGTGCGATTCCAGGGTGACGGCGCACGAAAGAGCGGTCCGCGCTGAACGCCGGTCGACCCTCGAAGCAACACAGCAAGGCGATTCAATGGAAACCATCGATCTTTCCGGCCGCCGGGGCCTCGTGGTCGGCGTCGCGAATGCCGACAGCCTGGCCTGGTCTGCCACGCGGCACTTCCGCAATGCCGGTGCGGAGCTGGCCATGACCTACTACAACGAGAAGGCTCGGTCCTTCGTCGCGCCGCTCGCGGAGGAGGTGCAGGCGCAGCTGCTGCCGTGCAACGTGCTGGAGGAGGGGCAATTGGAGGCGGTCTTCGACGCCCTACGCGACCGCTGGGGCAAGCTCGACTTCGTCTTCCACTCGATCGCGTCGGCGCGCAAGGAAGACCTGCAGGGCCGCCTGGCCGACTGCTCGGGCGTCGGGTTCGCCGAGGCGATGCTGGTGTCCTGCCACTCCTTTATCCGCATGGCCAAGCTCGCAGAGCCGCTGATGCGGGAGGGCGGCAGCCTGACGACGGTCAGCTACTACGGCGCCGAGAAGGTCGTCGAGCACTACAACGTGATGGGGCCGGTGAAGGCGGCGCTCGAGGCCTCGGTGCGCTATCTCGCGCACGAACTCGGGCCCGCCCGCATCCGCGTCAACGCAATCTCCGCGGGCCCGGTGCGAACGCGCGCGGCCTCCGGCATTACCCACTTCGACGAGCTGCTTGACGAGGCCGCGCGCCGGTCGCCGCAGCGGCGTACCGTGGACGGCTGCGAGGTCGGCCGTGTGGCGCTGCTTCTGGCCAGTCCCTACGCGTCGGCGATCACCGGCGAAGTGGTGCACGTCGACGCCGGATTCCATGTCGAAGGCATGGTGTTCCATTGAGGGCGGCGGACCGGGCCATGCACATCCTCTCGCTCAACGCCGGCAGCGCGACGCTCAAGTTCGGCGTGTTCGATCCGGCCTCGGCCACGCCGCTGATGGAGGCGACGATCGAGCATCCCGCGGTCGATGCCGCGGCGTTCGACGAGATCGAGCGCCGGCTGCGCCATGCCGGCATGCCGGCGATCGACGCCGTCGGCCATCGTGTCGCGCACGGCGGACCCCGCCTGAGTGAGGCCGCGCTTGTCGACGCGGACACCGAGCGCGAGATCGACCAGGCCGCCCCGCTGGCGCCCCAGCACAACCCGGTCGCGCTGGCCGGCATCCGCCTGGCGCGCGAGCGCTGGCCGGGCCTCCCGCAGGTGGCCGTGTTCGACACCGCGTTCCATGCCGGCATGCCCGAAGAGGCGTCGCTCTATGCGGTGCCGCAGGCATGGCGCGACGTCGGCGTGCGCCGCTACGGCTTTCATGGCCTGTCGCATCGGCACGTGCTCGAAGCGGTGAGCGGTGCGCTGGAACGGGCTCCTGAGGACCTGCGCATCATCAGCTGCCACCTCGGCAACGGTTCCAGCGTCTGCGCGATCGACCGCGGCCGGTCCATCGACACCTCGATGGGGATGACGGCGCTGGAGGGGCTGGTGATGGGCACGCGCAGCGGCGATCTGGACCCTGGCGTGCAGGCGTTCGTCGCGCGGACGCTCGGACTCGACCCGGCGCAGATCGAAGCGGCTCTGTACCACGACAGTGGATTGAAGGCGCTGTCCGGCATCGGGGCGGACCTGCGCGAGATCGAGGCCCGGGCGCGCCAGGGGCATGCCGGCGCCCGCACCGCGCTGCGGGTTCACGCCTACCGGGTGCGCAAGTACATCGGGGCCTACGCCGCGGCAATGGGCGGCTGCGACGCCGTCGCCTTCACCGGCGGGGCAGGGGAGAACTCTGCCGCGCTGCGCCGGCGCATCCTGGAGGGCCTGCAGTTCCTCGGCGTCCGTCTCGACGAAGACCGCAACGAGTCCTTCGGCGCGTCCGGTGCCGCGGTCGCCGAACTGCAGGCACCGCGCTCGCAGGTGGCGGTGCTGGCGGTGCGCGCGCGCGAGCAGTGGGTCGTCGCCCGCGAGACCGCGGCGGTGCTGCGCCGAGCCGAGCGCGCCGCGGCGCGGCAGGACTTCTCGATGCCGGTGGCGATCTCGGCCCACCACGTGCATCTCACGCAGGCCGCCGTCGAGGCCTTGTTCGGCACCGGCCACGCGCTGCGCGTGTTGCAGCCGCTCAGCCAGCCCGGCTTCTTCGCCGCCGAGGAAACGGTTTCCGTGATCGGCGAGCGCGGCCGGCTCGAACGCGTGCGCGTCGTCGGGCCCTGCCGTGCGGCCAACCAGATCGAGGTCAGCCGCACCGAGGCCATCCGGCTCGGCATCGAGGCGCCGCTGCGCCTGTCCGGCGATCTCGCGGGCAGCGCCGAGGTCACGCTGGCGGGCCCGGCAGGGGCCTTGCGCACCACGGGTTTGATCGTTGCGCGCCGCCACCTGCACCTGACGAGCGCCGATGCGCGGCGGCTCGGTGTCCAGGACCGCGGGGAGATCGAGGTCGCGCTCGACACGCCGCGCGGCACGGTGTTGCGCCATGTCGCCCTGCGTGTCGACGACGGCGCGGTGCTCGAACTGCATCTGGACACCGACGAGGCCAACGCCGCTGGATTGCGCAGTGCCGGCGAGGGCGTGCTGCAGAGCGCCGCCTGCACCGTGCGCGTCTGCGGCCAGCGCGACCACGAGAACCACGCGTCCTGCGAGACGCATTGATCGACAGGAGAAACGTCATGGCAAGCAACGAAGTCGTCCTTTGCGGTGCGGTTCGCACTCCCATCGGCACCTACGGCGGTGCGCTCAGGGACCTGCCGGCCGCCGAACTCGGCGCCGCGGTGATCCGCGAGACGCTGCTGCGCAACGGCCTTGCCGGGTCCCAGGTGCAGTCGCTCGTGATGGGCAACGTCATTCAGGCCGGCAACCGGATGAACCCGGCCCGCCAGGCAGGCCTCGCGGCGGGGCTTCCCGTCGAAGTGCCCGCGCTGACGGTCAACCGGGTCTGCGGATCCGGGGCACAAGCCGTCGTCAGCGCAGCGCTCGAGGTGGCCGCCGGCATGGTCGACTGCGCGGTGGCCGGCGGCATGGAGAACATGGACCGCGCGCCCTACCTGCTGCCGCAGGGGCGCTGGGGTGCGCGCATGGGCGACGTGACGCTGTTCGACAGCATGCTGCTGGACGGCCTGCACGACGCCGTCAGCGGGCAGCATGCCGGCTGGCACACCGAGGACCTGGTGATCCGTTGCGGCATTTCGCGGGAAGACCAGGACCGCTGGGCGCTGCGCTCGCAGCTGGCGTTCTCGGCCGCGCAGGCCGCCGGCCGCTTCGACGGCGAGATCGTCACCCTGCAGGTGCCTGGTCGGAAGGGGCCGGTGCCGTTCGCGCGCGACGAGCACAACCGGCCCGAGACGACAATGGAGTCGCTGGCGCGGCTCAAGCCCGCCTTCCGCAAGGAGGGCACCATCACCGCGGGCAATGCGCCAGGCCTCAACAGCGGCGCGGCCGCGATGGTGGTGGCCGAGCGCGGCTGGGCCGAGTGCCAGGGGCTGCAGCCGCAGGCGCGCCTGGCGTCTTTCGGCATCGGCGCCGTGGACCCGAACTTCTTCGGGCTCGGGCCGCTGCCGGCCGTGCGCCAGGCGCTCGAGCGTGCCGGCTGGACCATCGGGGACGTCGACCGGGTCGAGATCAACGAGGCTTTCGCGGCCATCGCGCTGGCCTGCCAGCGCGAACTCGGTTTCGCCGAGGACGTGGTCAACGTCGAGGGCGGCGCCATCGCGCACGGGCACCCGATCGGAGCGACCGGAGCGATCCTCACCACCCGGCTGCTGCACGCGATGCAGCGCGACGGCCTGCGCCGCAGCATCGTGACGCTGTGCATCGGCGGCGGCCAGGCCGTTGCGCTGGCGCTCGAGCGGATCTGAGCAATGCAAGTCGGCCCGGTCACGCAGGGACTTGACCCATGTGCAGCACCCGGGTCGAGACTCGCTGCCCGGGAGTCGACGCGGCCCTGCGGCGACGGAGAAATTCGATGCGATTGATCGAGTGCGCGCGGCAGGCCGGCGTGTCCACCGACACGCTGCGCCACTATCTGCGGGTCGGCCTGGTGGAGGCTGATGGCCGGACCGAGAACGGCTACCGCACGTTCTCGGAGCGCAGTGTCGCGCGCGTGCGCTTCATCCGCGGCGCGCTGGCGCTGGGTTTTACGCTCAGGGACGCTGGCGAACTCGTCGAGATGGGGCAGCGTGGCGAACTGCCGTGTCCGCGTGCGCGCACCTTGCTCGACCAGCGACTCGCGGAGCAGGGTCGTCAATTGGACGCCGCCCTGCGGCTGCATCGGCGCATGCAGCGGGCGGTGGCCGACTGGAAGCGGCGTCCCGATGGCGTGCCCGACGGCCACTCCGTGTGTGGCCTCATCGAGGGGTTCGCGCAGGACCCGGCTTCGGCCGCGCGACGCGACCGCGGAGCCTCCGCTCGGCGAAGGAGCGAGGGATGAACCAAGCCGCCGGCCCGACCCACGAGCTCTGGGATTCGGAGCCGTCCAGTGACCCGGCGGCCCGGCGGGCCATCGCCCTCGCGCGCGCCTGGACGGCCGAAGCGAGTCCGGCACTCGCCTGGGAGACGAACCGCGTCGTCGACCGGCACGGCCTGGACCGGATCCCCGGACACCGGACGACGCCGATCGTTGCGGCGATCGTGGCTGCCGCGGGCGCGACGATGCCGCACTTCTCGCTGCGGTCCGGCGCGGGGGCTTGGAGCAGCGCCGACGCGATGGCGACGCTGACCGGGGTGGAACTCGATCGTGCGACTGCAGCCAGCATCACCTCGCGCGAGGGCATGTGCGTCGCCCGCGCGGACGCCGCGGGAGTGGCAACGAACGTGCCGTGGAGTCCCACGGCGGATGACGCGAGCCTCGTGGCGTCGGCACTGTCGCGCCGGGTGGCTGCCGGCGTGGGGAGCCTGCTCGTCAACGTGGCGGTCGGACGGGGTACCGGCGTGCCCGACGACGAACGTTTCCATCGCCTGCAAGCGCTGCTAAGGGCCGTGGGCTCAGCGGTCGGCGTGCAGGTTCGCGTCGCCCGTTCGGCCGGTACGCAGCCGGTGGGTCTGGGCATCGGTCCGGCACCCGAGGCGGTGGACGTGTTGGCCGTGCTGCGCGGCGCCGCGGCGGCGCCGCTCGACCTGCGTATGCACGCGCTGGCCGAAGCCGGCCTGCTGCTCGAGATGTGCGGCGCGAGCCGACCCGGACATGGCGCGCTCGACGCCTGGCGACTGCTCGACAGCGGCGCCGCATGGGGGCGCTTCCAGGCCCTGTGCGAGGCCCAGGGTGGGATGCGTGAGCCGACGCTGGCGCCGATCGCCGAAACCATCACGGCCGAACACGCTGGCCACGTGAGGTCGCTGGACAGCGCGCATGTGCAGCGCATCGCGGTGCTGGCTGGCGCAGCGCGAGGAGCCGGCGCCGGCGTCGTGCTGCAAGTTCGTATCGGCGAGCGGGTGCACCGGGGCCAGCCGCTGTTCACCGTTCACGCAGCGAGCCGGCAGTGCCTCACGGCCGTGACGGACGAGCTGCGGCGCACACCGCTGATTTCCGTCGACGACGTGTCTACCGCGACCCTGGCCGAACCACAAGACATGCACTGAAGGGACCAACCGATGGACCACTCGACCGCACTCACCCGGCCCTTGCCGCCGGACCTGCATGCTCCGGCGCTGCGCATCCTGCGCCGCTTGCTGGCGGGCATCGAACGGCCACCGGCGCTGAAGCTGGGCGATGCCATCTTGCACGAGCTCGAGACCCACCCCGAGTACACGCTCGTGATCCGCGACCCCGGGCTGCTGCGCCGTCTCGTGCTGCGGCCCGACCCGCTGCTGCTGGCCGACGCCTACTTCCGTGGCGTCATCGATGTGGAAGGCGACCTGTACCGCGCACTGAGCCTGAAGGACCACTTCGAGAACGTCTCGCTGACATGGCGCGACAAGCTGGCGCTGTGGCGCGATGCGTTGATGCTGCGGGTGACGGACCAGCAGGGGCTGAAGCCGTTTGGAGGGCTGGCCTCGCGCATGGCCCGGCGGTTTGCGCACCGCCATTCCCGCCAGACCGACCGGGCGGCGATCTCGTTCCACTACGACGTGTCCAACGCGTTCTACGGTCTGTGGCTGGACGTCGAGCGGGTCTATTCCTGCGCCTACTTCGAAACCGCCCACGACTCGCTCGAGCAGGCCCAGCACAAAAAGCTGGAGCACATCTGCCGCAAGCTGCGCCTGCAGCCCGGGGACCGCCTGCTCGACATCGGCTGCGGCTGGGGCGCGCTCGTGTGCTGGGCGGCGCGCCACCACGGCGTCCGGGCGCACGGCATCACGCTCAGCGAACGGCAGCTCGAATACGCACGCGAGCGCATCCGGGCCGAAGGCCTGCAGGATCTCGTCACGGTCGAACTGCGCGACTACCGCGACCTCGACGGCGCGGCGGTCTACGACAAGGTGTCCAGCGTCGGCATGTTCGAGCATGTCGGCCTGGCGAACCTGCCCGCCTACTACGCCGCGGTGCAGCGCGTGCTGCGACCGGGCGGGCTGTTCCTCAACCATGGGATCACCCACGACGAGGAGGGCTGGAACCGGACGGTCGCGACGCAGTTCATCAATCGCTACGTGTTCCCGGACGGAGAGCTCGACTGCGTCAGCAACATCCAGCTCGGCATGGAGCGGGCCGGCTTCGAGATCCATGATGTCGAAGGGCTGCGTCCGCACTACGCCCTGACGCTGAGACACTGGGTCGAGCGGCTGGAGGCGCGTCGCGAAGAAGCGCTGCACGAGGTCGGCGAGGTCACGTACCGCATCTGGCGGCTCTACATGGCGGCGTGTGCGCTCGAGTTCGAGGCGGGCGGCACGGGCGTCTACCAGATCGTCGCCTCCAGGCGCGATCGCGGCGCGTGGCCGGTCCCGTTGACCCGCCGCGACCTCTACCGTGGGTGAGCGGTCATGGGCGGTGCAGTCTGCGCGGCTGGCGGGCGGGATGCGTTCGGATCTCTCGGCCGGCGCCTTCGCGGCGCTGCTTGCGGCCGCGATGGCGGTGTCGATGGCCTATGGCGTGACATTGCCTGTGCTGCCCGGGTTGGTGGAGCGCGCGGGGGTCGGTTCGGCGGCCGACGTGGAAGGGCACACGGGCTGGCTGACCGGCACGTACACGCTCGCCCTGTTCCTGTTTGCGCCCGCCTGGGGCGCGCTGGCCGATCGGATCGACCGCCGGTGGGTGCTCGTCGCCGGACTGACCGGGTCGAGCGCGGCGCTGTGGGCCCTGACCGGGTCGCTCGGACTTCGCGGGCTGTACGCGGCGCGTGCCGTCGCCGGGCTGACCTCGGCGGCGGTGCTCCCAGCGGTGTTTGCCTATGTCGTCACCGCGTCGGCGCCGTCCCGCTTGCAGCGCCGCTTCGCCTGGATCGCATCGGCCACTGCACTGGGCTTCCTGCTCGGTCCCGCGCTCGGCGACGGGCTGGCCGCACCGATACTCGCCGTGGGTGGCCATGGCGCGATCAGCGCGCTGGCGCTGCATGTCGTCGCTGTGGTCGGGTTGGTGGCGGCCGCAGGCGTGCTCACGCTGCCGGTCAACCGGGCGGTGCCGTCCGGCTCGCACGGTGCGCCGCCCGGCGACGAGCGGCGCATCGCCCGCTCGCTGCTGTTGACGGCCGTCGTCGTGCTGGCGATCACGGTGGCCGAGGTCGGTGCCACCCTGGCAGCGCGCAGGGCGCCGGCCGCGGACGGGTGGCCGGTTTCGTTGTACTTCGCACTGTGCAGTGGCGTGATGATCGCCGTCCAGTTCTGGGCCCTGCCGCACCTGGAACGCAGGCTGGGCGAGCCGCGGCTCGTCGTCGCCGCGCTCCTCGTGCTGTCGGCGGGCCTCGGCCTGTTGGCTGGCTCGAACGGGGGTGTCGTGACCGCCGCGGCGTTCGTCCTGGCAGCAGCCGGCATCGGCGTGCTGATCCCCTCGCTGGCCGTGCGCATCTCGAGCGCGGCCGGCACGCGCCAGGGCTGGGCCATGGGCCGGCAGGCCGCGGCGGCCAACCTCGGGCAGGCGGTCGGTGCCGCGGCCACAGGCAGCCTGTTCGCGCTGGCGCCGCCGCTGCCATTCCTCATCGCCGGCGGGTTGACGGCTCTGGCTGCCGGTGCGGCCGCTTGGGAGGGCGCCGCGCGCCGCATGCCGTGAGACCCGCCACCCACCTTTGCACGCATTGATCAGGAGAATGACATGACTCGAGCCGTGCTTCACGAAGCGCCTTCTGCGGCGGCCGCCGCGTCGGTCGACCCGGTGTGCGGCATGACCGTGGATCCCTCCCGCGCGGCAGGCCATGCCGAGCATGCGGGGCGAACCTACCTGTTCTGCTCGGGGCACTGCCTGGGCGAGTTCCAGCGCGATCCGGCGCGCTACGTCGGCGTTGCCGCGGGCAGCTCCGACGCCGCGCCTGCCCCCCCCGCGTCTCCGGTGGGCATGCACGCGGCGGGCCGCCCGCTGCAGACCGTGCTGCGCCGTGCCGAGTCGGGCCAGGCGAAGGACCCGGTGTGCGGCATGGTGGTCGACAAGGCGACCGCGCTGAAGACCGAGCGCGCCGGGCGCTCCTACTACTTCTGCAGCGCCGGCTGCCAGCGCACCTTCGAGTCGCCCGAGGCCGAACTGAAGTCGATGCGCACGCGCGTCACCATCGCGCTGACCGGCGTGCTGGCCCTGGCCATCATGCGCGCCGGCGCCTTCATCGCGCTGGCGACCGGCGCAACGCTGCTGACCTGGGTGCCGATCCCTGCGCTGCCCTGGTTCACCTGGGGCGTGTGGCTGTTCCTGCTCGTCACGCCGGTGCAGTTCATCGGTGGCTGGAGCTTCTACGTCGGTGCGTTCAACGCGCTGCGCAACCGCTCGATCAACATGGACCTGCTGATCGCGCTGGGCACCTCGGTGGCCTACTTCTACAGCGTCGCGGTGCTGTTCTTTCCGCAGGTGCTGCCGGTCAAGGTCGAGGAGCGTGACGTCTACTTCGAGGTCTCGGCGGTGATCATCGCCTTCGTGCTGCTCGGCAAGTACATGGAGGAGATCATCAAGAAGCACTCCTCGGCGGCGGTGCGCAAGCTGCTGGACCTGAAGCCCGCGACCGCGCACGCGATCAGAGACGGAGCCGAGGTCGAGATCGCGGCCGAGCAGGTGATGGTCGGCGAGACGGTCGTCGTGCGGCCCGGCGAGCGCATCGCCACCGACGGCGTGGTGCTCGAAGGCTCTTCGTCGGTCGACGAGTCCATGCTCACCGGCGAGTCGATGCCGGTCGACAAGCAGACTGGCGCGGCGGTGATCGGCGGCACGCTGAACCGCACCGGCAGCTTCCGCTTCCAGGCCACGCGCATCGGCGCCGAGACGGCGCTGGCGCAGATCGTCAAGATGGTCGAGGACGCGCAGGCCAGCAGCGCGCCGATCCAGCGCCTCGCCGACCAGGTGACGCGCTACTTCGTGCCGGCCGTGGTCGGCACCGCCGTCATCGCCTTCGGCGGCTGGTGGCTGGCGGGCAACTTCCCGCAGGGCCTGCTCGCCTTCATCGCCGTGCTGATCATCGCCTGCCCCTGCGCGCTCGGCATCGCCACCCCGGCGGCGCTGATGGTGGGTGTCGGGCGCGGCGCCCAGGCCGGCATCCTGATCCGCGGCGGGGAGATCCTCGAGAAGGCCGAGCGGCTCACCACCGTGGTGTTCGACAAGACCGGCACGCTGACCCGAGGCGAGCCGGCCCTGACCGATCTGCTGCCCTGCGGACACTGCGACCACGACCAGGCGCTGCGCCTGGCCGCCAGCCTGGAGGCCGGATCGGAGCATCCGCTGGCCGAGGCCATCCTGCGCGGCGCCAAGGAGACCGGCATCGCGCCGTGCGCGGTGCAGGGCTTCGAGGCGGTGCCGGGGCATGGCGTGCGCGGCCTGGTCGACGGGCGCGAGGTGCTGTTCGGCAACCGGCGGCTGATGGAGGGTGCCGGCATCGACGTCGCGTCGGTCGGCGCGGACATGGAGCGCTACCAGGCGGACGGCAAGACGGCGATGCTGCTCGCCTGCGACGGCGAACTCGCCGCGGTGATCGCGGTGGCCGACACGATCAAGCCGGAGGCGCTCGAAGCGGTGCGTGCGCTGCGCGCCGAAGGCGTGGAGGTCGTGATGCTGACCGGCGACAACGCCCGCACCGCCACGGCGATCGGCCGGGCGCTGCAGATCGACCGGGTGATCGCCGACGTGCTGCCCTCCGACAAGGCGCGCGTGATCAAGGAACTGCAGCAGGCCGGCAAGGTGGTGGCGATGGTCGGCGACGGCGTCAACGACGCCCCGGCGCTGGCGACCGCCGACATCGGCATCGCGATCGGGTCGGGCTCGGACGTGGCCAAGGAGACCGGCGGCATCATCCTCGTGCGCAGCGACGTGCGCGACGTGGTCACCGGCATCCGGCTCTCGCGCGCGACGATGCGCACGATCAAGCGCAACCTGTTCTGGGCCTTCGTCTACAACGCGGTCGGCGTGCCGATCGCCGCGGTCGGGTTGCTCAACCCGATCATCGCCGCCGCGGCGATGGCGCTGTCCTCGCTGTCGGTGATCGTCAACTCGGCGCTGCTCAAGCGGGCGCGCCTGCAATGAAGACGGAGGTCGCCATGAGATTCGTGAAGTGGCCCGAGTTCGCCAATCGCTGGATGTGGTTGTGCCCGATCCTTGCCGTGGTGATCGCCGCGGCGGTGCTGTGGTCCTTCGGCTTCGCCTGGTGGAGCGCGCTGCTCGCGGCCGCCCTTCTCGTCTGCCCGGCACTGATCGTATGGGGTGCCGTCCAGGTCGCCCTAGACGAGCGGCGATCGCGCCGTCGGCCCGGCGTCTGAGCCCGATCCCCCGCAGGAGTGCTGTCGATGGACAAGAAGCAGACGTTTTCGCTCTGGTACGTGCTGGCCGCGCTGGTGGGCCTGATCCTGATGCAGGAGTTCTTCACCCCGCGGCATACGCAGACGCTGACCTACAGCGAGTTCAAGCAGGCGCTCATGGCCGGCAAGCTCGACGACGTGGTGATCGCCGAGGGCATCGCGACAGGCAAGCTGCGCGCCGAAGGGTTGGAGCAGATCCTGCCGAAGGACAAGCTCGAGGCGCTCAAGCGCGCCGGCGGCGAGCACGGTTTCGCCACGGTGCTGGTCAACGACCCAGGACTGGTGGCCCAGCTCGATGCCGCGAAGGTGCGCTACGGCAGCGTGCGCCAGAGCAAGTGGCTCGGCGCGCTGATCTCCTGGGTTGCGCCGGCGCTGGTGTTCTTCGGCATCTGGTGGTTCCTCATGAAGCGCATGGGCGGCGGCATGGGGCACGGCATGCTCGAGATCGGCAAGAGCAAGGCCAAGGTCTACATGCAGACCGAGACGGGCGTCACGTTCAAGGACGTTGCGGGCATCGATGAGGCGCGCGAGGAACTGATGGAGGTTGTCGAGTTCCTGAAGAACCCGGACCGCTACAAGCGTCTGGGCGGCAAGATCCCCAAGGGCGTGCTGATCGTCGGTGCACCCGGCACCGGCAAGACGTTGCTCGCCAAGGCGGTGGCGGGCGAGGCCGGCGTGCCGTTCCTGTCGCTCAGCGGTTCGGAGTTCGTCGAGATGTTCGTCGGCGTCGGCGCGGCGCGGGTGCGCGACCTGTTCGAGCAGGCGGCGTCCAAGGCGCCGTGCATCGTCTTCATCGACGAGATCGATGCCCTGGGCAAGGCACGCGGCGTAGGCCTGACGGGCGGTCACGAGGAACACGAGCAGACGCTGAACCAGTTGCTCGCCGAGATGGACGGGTTCGACACCAACCGCGGAGTGATCATCCTCGCCGCGACGAACCGGCCCGAGGTGCTCGACCCCGCCCTGCTCCGGCCGGGCCGCTTCGATCGCCACATCGCGGTCGATCGGCCGGACTTGAACGGACGGCGGCAGATCCTCGAGGTGCATGTCAAGAACGTCAAGCTGGCGCCTAGCGTCGACCTGGCCATGCTGGCCGCACGCACGCCCGGCTTCGCGGGCGCAGACCTGGCCAACCTCGTCAACGAGGCGACGCTGCGCGCGGCCAAGGGCGGCAAGGACGCGGTCGACATGCAGGACTTCGAAGAGGCGCTGGACCGCATCGTCGCCGGTCTCGAGAAGAAGAACCGGGTGATGAACCCGACTGAGCGCAAGTTCGTCGCCTATCACGAGGCCGGCCACGCACTGGTGGCTGAGCTCCGCAAGAACGCCGACCGCGTGACCAAGGTGTCCATCATCCCGCGCGGCATCGCGGCGCTCGGCTACACCCAGCAGTCACCGACCGAGGACCGCTACCTGATGCGCCGCAGCGAGCTGCTCGACCGGCTCGACGTGCTGCTCGGCGGCCGGGTCGCCGAGCAGCTGGTGTTCGACGATGTATCGACCGGCGCCGAGAACGACCTGCAGCGCGCCACCGACCTGGCGCGCCACATGGTGACGCACTACGGTATGAGCGAGGCGCTCGGCCTGGCGACCTACGACGCACGGCCCAGGCCGCTGTTCCTCAACGGCCCGACGCTGCCGGAGCCGCGCACGTTCAGTGAGCGCACCGCAGAGGCGATCGACGGCGAGGTGCGCCGGTTGCTCGACGAGGCGCGCGAGCGGGTGTCGAAAACGCTGGGGACGCACCGTGCGGCGCTCGAGTCACTCGCCGCACTGCTGCTCGAGAAGGAGGTGGTGGATCGGGCCATGCTGGACGGCCTGATGGCGTCGAGTGTCGCGCCTGCGCAGTTGCGCGTGGCCGCCGTGGCGCAGCTGCCGGCGGACGGTGCGCCGTGAGCACGCGGCGCGCGCTGCTGCGGCTGGCCACCATCACGGTCTCGCTGGCCGCCCTGGCGGTGCCCGGGGTGCGGGCTCAGCCGTCCGAGGGACGAGAGATCCTCGACAAGGTGGAGAAGCTGCTGTGGGGCAGCACCGTGCAGGGCGAGTACGAGATGACGATCGCCACGCCGCGCTGGCAGCGCACACTCGGCCTGCGACTGTGGATGGATCGGCCGCGGCGATCGTTCGTGCGCATCGTCTCACCGGCCAAGGAGGCCGGCATCGGCTCGCTGCGCATCGGCACCGAGATGTGGAACTACCTGCCCAACGTGGAGCGCATCGTCAAGATCCCACCGTCGATGATGTTGCAGCCGTGGATGGGCTCGGACTTCACCAACGACGATCTGGTCAAGGAAAGCAGCATCCTGGAGGACTACACGCACAAGGTGATCGGCACCGTGCAACTCGACGGCGAGACCGTCGTGCAGATCGAAGCCGTGCCGAAGCCCGACGCGGCCGTGGTCTGGGGCCGCATCGTCTACTGGGTGCGGCGTGCCGACACGATGCCGCTCAAGCAGGAGTTCTTCAGCGAGCGCGGCGAGCGCGTGCGCGTGCTGACCTTCTCGGACGTGCGCAAGGTCGGTGGCCGGACCCTGCCGACGCGCTGGGACATGCGGCCCGACGCCAAGCCCGGGAACTCGACCACGGTGGTGCTGAAGGACGCCCTGTTCGACCGGCCGGTAGACGACGAGATCTTCAGCCAGCGCAACCTGCAGAGGCGATGAGCCCCAACCCCAGCGCGATAGTCCGCGCAACCTGGACCCGACGATGAACCACCACCTTCCCTGGGTCGCCGAGCGCGTGCGGCTGTTCCGCGACTCCGATGCCAACTTTGCTTGCTGGGCGCGAGGCTACGGCCCCATTGTGCACAACGACCAGACTCAACTGCGCGTGCACGAGCTCGCGCAGGTGCTCGTTGCCGGCGGCAAGGCGGCCGACACGGCGAGCGTCTACCGCATGCTGTGGGCCGCGGACCGTCTCGCCGCGGCCGGCATGTGGCTGACCGTGCACATGACGTACGCCGACAAGGTCCATCCCGACGGGCGCGAGATGGTGTCCGAGGACTTCAAGGAAGCGCCCGAGGGCCATACCGGCGGTTCGCTGAACATCGTACCCGCCTATGTCGGTTATCTCGCCGCCAATGCGCTGACGGGCCTGACGCGCGGCTGGCTGATGGGGCAGGGGCATTGCGTGGCCGGCATCGATTCGGTCAATCTGCTGGTGGGCAACATGACACCCCGCCACGCCGAGCGCTACGACCGCAGCGAAGAGGGGCTGACACGCTTCGCGCGCGACTTCTACGGCTACGCGATCGACGCGGGCGGGCGGCCGGCGTCGCCGCTGGGCAGCCACGTCGGCCCGAACACGGCGGGAGGACTTTCCGAGGGTGGCTATCTCGGTTTCGCCGAACTGCAGTACGTGCACATGCCGCTGCGCGGCGAACGGCTGGTGGTGTTCCTCAGCGATGGCGCCTTCGAGGAGCAGCGCGGCAGCGACTGGGCGCCGCGCTGGTGGCGCGCCGAGGACTGCGGCTTCGTGGCCCCGTTCATGATCCTCAATGGACGCCGCATCGAGCAGCGCAGCACGATGCAGCAGCAAGGCGGCCAGGAGTGGTTCCACCAGCACCTGCGCCTGAACGGATTCGATCCGATGGAGATCGACGGCACGGACCCGGCCGCGTTCGCATGGGCCGTGCACGCCATGGAAGAACGGCTCGCCGCCTGTGCGGCGGCCGTGGCGGCCGGGAGCATCCAGTACCCGGTGCCGCTGCACTACACCGTCGCCGAGGCGCCGAAGGGATTCGGCTTCCCCGGTGCAGGGACGAATGCCGCACACAACCTGCCGCTGGCCGGAAACCCTCGCGTCGATGCGCTCGCGCGCCAGCAGTTCAACGAGGGCGCGCGTGCCCTGTTCGTCCCCGCTGGCGAACTCGACGAGGCGCTGGCCGTGCTCTGCCGTCATCGCGACCAGCAGCGTTCGCTCGAGCGCGACCACCCGCTGGCCCGTCGGCGGGTCGATGCACCTGCGATGCCGGCAGCGCAGTGGCATGCCGTCGGCACCGGCACGGTATCACCGATGGCCGCGCTCGACGCCGCCTTCGCCGCCATCGTGCAGGCGAACCCGCAGCTGCGGCCGCGTGTAGGCAACCCCGACGAACTGCGCAGCAACCGGATGGGGCAGACGCTGGACCTGCTGAAGCACCGCGTCTTCGCACCCGAGCCGGGTCTCGCCGAGGCGGTGGACGGCGCGGTGATCACGGCCCTCAACGAGGAGGCGGTGGTCAGCGCGGCGCTGGGCAACAAGGGCGGCATCAATCTCGTGGTGTCCTACGAGGCCTTCGCAGTCAAGATGCTCGGCGCACTGCGCCAGGAGATTCTGTTCGCACGACACCAGGCCGAGGCCGGCAACCCGCCGGGCTGGCTGTCGGTGGTCACGGTGGCGACCTCGCACACCTGGGAGAACGGCAAGAACGAGCAATCGCACCAGGACCCGACGCTGGCCGAGGCACTGCTGGGCGAGATGTCCGACACCGCGCGCGTGCTGTTCCCGGTCGATGCGAACAGCGCGGTGGCCGCGCTGCGTGCCGCCTACCGCACCCACGGCGAGTTCTGGACCCTGGTGGTGCCGAAGCGGCCGATGACGGGCCGGCTGAGCGGCGAGCAGGCGCAGCAAATGGTCGAGCAGGGGGCCCGCGTGGTGAAGGCCTGCGAGGCACCCGAGGTGCTGCTGATCGCCATCGGTGCCTACCAACTGCAGCAGGCGCTGCTGGCGGCGGATCGGCTGGACGGAACCGGTCACCCAACGGCGGTGACCTGCGTCGTCGAGCCCGGCCGGTTCCGGCTGCCGCGCGACGAACGCGAGGGCACCTTCGTCGCGAACGATGCGGTCCTGGAGGCCCTGTTCCCGCCCGCGGCCACCGCGCGCGTCATCCTCTCGCACATGCGGCCCGAGGCGACCCTCGGCGTGCTGCGCCGCATCGACACCGGGCCGCGACGGACCCGCGCGCTGGGCTACATCGCGCGGGGCGGCACCTTGGATGTCGCCGGCATGCTGTTCGCGAACCGCTGCACCTGGGCGCACGCAGTGGCCGAGGCGGCCGAGGCGCTGGGCGTCGATCCGGCGGGCCTGCTCGGCGGCGACGAACTGGCCGCGGTGCGCGGGCGGGGTGATCCACGCACCGTGATGACGGCAGAGTGACGAACATGGCGCGGCCTTCCGCCATCGTGCGCGCCGAGCACGTGACCAAGGTCTACCAGCGCGACAGCATCCCGGTGCCGGCGCTGCACCTGACCAGCGTCGAGATCCAGGAGGGCGACTTTATCGCCCTGGTCGGTCCGTCGGGTTCCGGCAAGACGACGCTGCTGAACCTGATCGGCGGGCTCGACCGTCCGACCAGCGGCCGCATCTGGGTCGGCGAGCAGGAGATCACGTCCCTGGGCCGCAAGGCGCTCGCAGAGGTTCGCCTGCGCCACATCGGCTTCGTGTTCCAGGAATACAACCTGGTGCCGGTGCTCTCCGCGCTCGAGAACGTCGAGTACGTGATGCTGCTGCAGGGAGTCGACGAGGAACGGCGCCGCCGGGAGGCGCTGCGCCTGCTGCACGAACTCGGCCTGGAAGGTCTCGAGAGCCGCCGGCCCAATGAACTGTCGGGCGGCCAGCAGCAGCGCGTGGCGGTGGCACGCGCCATCGCGGCTCGGCCGATGATCGTGCTGCCCGACGAGCCGACCGCCAACCTAGACTCGCAGTCGGGCTCGGCGCTGATGGACATGATGCGCCGCCTGAACGAGGAGCAGGGCACCACCTTCGTCTTCTCGACGCACGACCCGATGGTGGTCGAGCGGGCGCGCCGCGTGATCCGCCTGCGCGACGGCCGCATCGAGGCCGACGAGCGAAAGCCAGCGTCATGATCTGGAAGCTGGCGCTGCGCAACGTCATGCGCAACCGCCGCCGCTCCGGCATCACGGTGCTGTCGATCGCGGTCGGGCTCGCAGCGTTGACCTTTCTGTGGGGATTCATCGACGGCCAGAACCGCCAGATGGTGAACAACACCACGCGCTACTTCGCCACCGATGCGCAGGTGCACCTGAAGGGCTACCACGACGACCCGAGCCTGGACCGCGCAATCGAGGCCGGCGACCGCGTGCTCGCGGCAGTGCGCGCCGACCCCGCCGTCGCCGCGGCGACGGTCAGGCTGGAAACGACCGTGCTCGCGAGCCGCGCGGACCGCTCGCGCGGCATCGTCGCCTTCGGCGTCGATCCGGCGGCCGAGTCCGCGGTCAGCGACCTGTCCAAGGCCATCGTTGATGGCCGCGCCTTCGATGGCCGGGGCGACGGCGGCATGCTGATCGGCACGGACCTGGCAGAGGCCCTGGCCCTGCGCGCCGGCGACGATCTGGTCTTGGTGGGGCAGGCCTACGACGGCTCCGTGGCGAGCGCTCGGGTACCCGTCCGGGGCGTGTTCCGCACGAAGATCGACGATCTGGACGGTTATGTCGCCGTGATGCCGATGGCGGTGATGCGCGACTTCCTCGCCGCGCCGAGCGCCGTGACGGCCGTCGCAGTGCGCCTGCGCGACCGGGGCGCGCTGGATGCGGCCGTCGAGAGCCTGTCCGTCCGCGTCGGTTCCGACCACGAGGTGGTGGGCTGGCCGGTGCTGCTGCCGATGGTGGCGGTCAGCACACGATTCCATGAAGTGATGGGTTTCGTGGTGCTGACGATCTTCTTCGTGATGGTAGCCGCCGGTGTGGCCAACCCGGTGTTGATGGCGGTGCTCGAGCGCACGCGCGAATTCGGCATCATGCTCGCGCTGGGCACCAGCCAGTCGCTGCTGTTCCGGCTCGTGCTGGCGGAGGCGGCGCTGCTCGGCGCGGCCGGGCTGCTGCTCGGCAACGCGGTCGGGCTGGGCGCCACGGCGGCGTTCGGGCGGATCGGCATCAACCTCGGCGCGTTCGCGGCCGGCCTTCGAACCATGCCCGGGCTGGAGGATGTGATCTATCCGGTGGTGCGCGCCGAACGCAGCCTGTTCATCTCGGTGATGGTGTTCGTGATCGCGCTCCTGATGGCGCTCTACCCGGCGTTGCGCGCCGCGACGCTGGAGCCGGTCGCCGCGATCCGAGGCATCGGCGAACGCGGCAAGGCACGCGTTCGGGGAAGGGGCGAGCCAACACCGGCCAGGCGCAGCCGCTGGCCCGTCTTCGTGCTGATCGCCGCGCGCAACCTGCTGCGCAATCGCAAGCGCAGCGCCATCACCGCCTTCGCCGCTGCCTTCGCCATCGTGGCCTACGTCTTCCTGTACGGCTTCTTCGACGGCTTCGCCGAGCAGATCGTCGGCAACTCGACCGGCTACCTCACCGGCCACCTGCAGATCGAGCGCCAGGGCTTGCGTCGCGACCTGGCGCCCGAACTGGCCTTCGAGGACGCCGGCGGCGTCCTGAAGGCGGCGCAGACCCTACCTGGCGTCGCTGCGGCGGCGCCACGCGTGCAGGCGCAGGCACTGGCCAGCAGCGCGACGAAGTCGGTGGGGGTGATGCTCTACGGCGTCGACCCTGATCTCGAGCCGGGCATCACCATCCTGCACCGCACCTTCGTCGAGGGCACGCCACTCGCGCGCGGTGCCGAGCGCGACATCGTCATCGGCAGGCGGCTGGCCGAGAAGATCGGCGCGAGACTCGGCGAGAAGATCGTCGTCATGGCACCCGGGCTGGCTGGTGAACTCGGAACGGCCGCGTTCCGCGTCCGCGGCATCTTCGCCACCGAGAGCAGTTCGTTCGACGGTGCAATGGTCTTCGTCACATTGCCGGCAGCGCAACGCATGCTCGGCCTCGGCGACCGGGTCTCATCGGTCAACCTGCGGCTCGTGGACCGATCCGAGGTGGACGAGGTGGCCCGCCAACTGTCACCGGTGGTGGCGAGCCGTGGCCTCGTCGCCTCGACCTGGCCGCAGTTGCTGACCCGCGTGGCGGACATGGTGGGCCTGGTTCGTGCCATCCGCACCGTCATCGTTGCGGTCTTCTTCCTCGTCGTGGCGCTGGCGGTGATGAACACCGTGTTCATGGCGGTGGCTGAGCGCACGCGCGAGTTCGGTGTGATGATGGCGCTGGGAACGCCGCCCGACGCGGTCGTGCGGATGGTGGTCTACGAGACCGTCGCGCTGATGCTCGTCGCGTCGGTCATCGGCTACGCGGTTGGTGCCGCCGTGGTCGCACTGTTCGGCAACATCGGGCTGGACCTGTCGGGCTTCTACCGCGACTACAGCGCCATCCCCGGACTGACCGGCATCGTCTATCCGCAACTCGTCGCCGGTAACCTCGTCGGGCCCGGCATCGGCCTGTTCCTCGCCAGCGTGGCGGTGTCGCTGCACCCCGCCGCCAAGGCGGCGCGGCTGGAGCCGACCGCGGCCATCCGGCACACGTGATGACGCTCCCACACCCAAGCGTCGGCGGGTGCGTAGCCGCACTGGTGATGGGGCTGGTGCTTGGTGCCGCCACTTCTCTGGCCTGGGCACAGCCGCTGGAACTGTCGGGGAGCCTGAAGAGCCTGTTCCTGCGTTCGCGGGCATCGACGGGCGAGGACTACGCGCTCAGCCTGAACCGGCTGCGCGTCGAGGCGAAGGGTGATCTTGCGCCGGGTCTTTCGCTCGACCTGCATTACGACAACGAACTGCTGCTCGGCACCTACCTGGACACCGGCGAGTTTCGTGCGCTGAAGGACCTCTCGCAGCGGCAGTACTGGCGAGCCGACGCGAACTACCTGGAACGTGGCGATGTCTACGGCCGTCATCGTCTGTATCGGGCGGCGCTGACGCTGACCCGCGGGGATGTCGATCTGAAGCTCGGCCGCCAGCGCATCGCCTGGGGGACCGGGCGCTTCTGGAGCCCGCTGGACATCCTGAATCCGGTCAGCCCGCTGGCGCTCGAGCGCGAGGAGCGCGTCGGCGTCGACGCCGCGTTGCTCGAGGCCAAGCTCGGGCCGCTGTCGCGCGCGTCGCTCGTGTACGCCCCCGCAACAGATCGAGGCTCGCCCAGTCGCGCCCTGCAGTGGCACGGCAATGCGGCCGGCGTCGACGCGTCGCTGGTCGCCGGACGGCTGCTGGGCCTGGACATCGTGGGCGTGGACGTTGCCAGCCAGATCGGCGATGTCGGACTGCGTGGAGAAGCGGCACGCCTTCGGCCGAGCGCAGGCCGCGGCTTCAGTCGGCTGATGGCTGGCGCGGACTACGCTTTCGCGGGCGGGCTGACCTTGAGCGCAGAGCTCTACTACAACGGTGCAGGCGATCGCGACCCGGTTGCCTACGACCTTGCCGCCTGGTCGGCGGGCCGTGTGTCGAACCTGGCTACCCGCTACGCTGGCCTCTTTGCGTCGTACGAGATCACGCCGCTGCTCAAGTGGGTGAACTACGCCGTCGTCAACGTCGACGACGGCAGCCACGGTTTCGACAGCCGGCTGGTCTGGTCGTGGCGGAACAACCTGGACCTGACGATCGGTGTTCAGCGCTTCACTGGCTCGGCGGGCAGCGAGTACGCGCGCATGCCGAATGCCGCGTTCGCGCAATTGCAGTGGTTCTTTTGACCTGAACGTGTGTACGGTCGCTCGGAGCTGTCCGACCGCCCTGGGCTCGTCCCCTCACCACGTCAGCGAGGCTGCCACCGGGGCGACCGCCGCAGCCAGATGGCGGCAACGACGAGCAGTGCATAGTTCAACACCATGAACCACGGCGTAGGCCAGGCGATGCCATCGAATCCACGGTCGGTGATCGGATAAAGCACCGGCGAAGGGTAGTACTCGCTCGAATGCGTGAAGACGTCGATCACGATGTGCGACCACCAGCCGGCCAGCGGCACCAGCAGCCATCGCCATCGAAGCCAGGCGACCATGGTGACGACGGAGGCGACGACGGCGCTGTGCATGACACAGTGCAAAGTGTGCGACCAGGCTTGCACCGCGGACGGCAGCCAAGGCTCGGCGCCCGGCGTCGCGAATGCGTAGCCCTGGAGTGCCGCCCATGTGCCGCCGCCCAGCAGTGCCCAGAGGGCGATGGGTATCAGGTGTCCGATGTCGGGCAGTGCCGCGAGCGCGACGGCGGTGCGCGCCTGGCTGGTGCTGACGGGCCAACGGCGCGCCACCGCCGCGACGCCCAGACCAGCCCACAAGGAGTGTGCAACGATGTCCATCTCATGCAACAGGTCAGATCATGAAGCGGCTCAGACTGACTTGCCTGCATCGCGGTCGAGCAAGGCTTTGCGCTGCTCATACTCCTGCGCGTCGATCTCGCCGCTGGCAAGGCGTCGCCGCAGCACTTCGTGCGGAGTTTCCCTGGAACCGCGCCGACCCCCTGAAGCGCGACCCCAGGTCGCATAGAAGACTGCGGCGACCAGCACGATCCAGAAGAGCCACCACAGCCCGTGCATGCCGCCCATGTAGAAGCCATTGCCAAAGTACATCAGTGCTCCTCGATCCGCATTGTGTCAGTCAGTCGGTCGCTGTGCTGTCGAGCGCCGAACGCACGCGCTGCAATTTGCCTCTCACTTCCTGGGCTACTGCAGCGACCTCCGGATGCGCCGTCAACTGCAAGACGGCCTCCGGATCCATGAAGCCGACCACCAACCGACCGTCAGCCTCTTGGCGAACGACGACGTTGCAGGGCAGCAGCAAGCCGATGTCCGGCTCGGCCGTCAGCGCACGGTGCGCGAGGGGCGGGTTGCAGGCGCCCAGAATCCGGTAGGGCGGCACGTCGATCCCGAGCTTGGCCTTCATCGTGGCCTGAACGTCGATCTCGGTCAGGACACCGAAGCCCTCGGACTTGAGGGCGGCCGTGACCTGCTCGACAGCGCGACCGAAGTCGCGCTCCCGCAGCACGCCATGGAAGCCGTAGGGCGACGGCTCGGCGGCGCGGGTGGGGCTGTTGGAGTTCTTCACGTTGCAGCTCCCGTCACTTGGCCGCCGGCGCAGGCGCCGTCCGGTCCATCATCATCTGCATCATGGACTGCATCATCTCCATGCGCTTTTCCATCATCTGCTGGCGCGTGCTCATGTCCATCGGCGCACTCGCGGCCCCCATCGGTCCCATCCCTCGCATGCCTCCCATGCCCATGCCGCCCATCATGTCCATGCCGCCTTGCATCAGCTTCATTTGCTCGGCCATGAGTTTGCTGCGCTCTTCCGGCGTGCGTGCGGCGAGCAGCTTGTTGCGGATCTCCTGCATGGACTGCATCTGCTTGTCCATGTTCTGGCTCCAGGCTGACGGCGTTGCCGGTGTCTGAGCCGCGGTTGATTGCGCCCACGCCGGCACAGCGGCTGTCAACATGGCGAGGACCGTGAACGTACGGATGGATTTCATGAAGACTCCTGAGTGATGTGATGAGAAGCCCGCGCCGACGGCTGTCGGTGCGGGGATACATGCCGGACACAAGCCGGCGGAAAGAAACCATGAGCATGCCTGCGTTGGTGCAAAAAATGCTGCGCCGGTTTCAGCATCTTGAGCAGACAGCACCACGGCGTGTTGATACAGCTCAGCGCGATTGGCTCGGGTCATCGCCGAGCAAGCGAAGGCGCCGCTCGTAGTCCTCCCGCGAGATCTCGCCATCCTCCAGCCGCCGCAAGAGCTCCTCCTGAGCTGTGCCGCGCCGACTGTCGGTCTTCCCGGACGGGCCCAGCCCCAGGAAGATCATCCAGCCGGCAACGGCAACCCAGAACACCCACCAGGCACCGGCTGTGCTGCCGAGAAAACTAAGGTCAAGGGACACGGGGAACCTTCCAGACCCTGCTAGTCAGCGCAGGAAATCGCGCCGCAGTCCCAGCGAGGCATCGGTCTTCGCGATGGACCTCGCCGGGTCGGTCTCGATGCCGGTCAGAGCCCGGATCGCGTCGATGGTTTCCGGGATCACGATCGCCTGGTTGAAGACCTGGTAGGTGTAGTACGCCTGGTCGCCGTCGACGGCCAGCACGTCCTCCCACAGCGCTACCTCCCACATGTCGCCGCGCGGGCGGCCAAGGTCGGACATCAGCTCGACCGTGCTGTTCAGTGCCACGATCCCGTCCGACGAACGCACGAACGCGATCCGCGGTGCCGCCCGGAACGCCGCGAGCACCTCATCGCGCGTCGCCGGCCGGGTGAGTTCAACCCACCAGGTGTGCAGGTGGCTGGAGTTGTGTGCGGCCTTCACGGCGATCGTCACGACGTCGAGATCGGGGATGACGGTGCGCGCGTCCGGGCCCTGATGGCTGGGAATGACCTTCTCGGGGACCACCGTGTTGACGATGCCGTCGGCATGCGCCTCCCAGGGGTCGGAGGCGCGCCGGATCAGCGTGCCGCGTGCGCGTTTCAGCAGGCCTGCCGTCCGCAGCGCGCCGAGCGTGCGAACGATCGATGTGGTGTTGCACGACACGACGCGCGTCGACGAGCGCCCCAGCGCCGACGCATAGTTCGCCTGCGCGACGAACGAATGGCCGGTCAGGGCATGCGATTCGCCGCCGTGGAAGATGGCCTTGACACCAGCCGCCTCATACACGCCCTTGTTGATCGCGGCCACCTTCTTCGGTGTGCAGTCGACGACGACATCGGATTGCGCGAGCAGTTCGGAGAGACCACCCGCGACCGCGATGCCGGCCGCGCGCATCGGCGCCTCGGCCTGCGGCGTCGCCGCGTGCACGGGCAGCCCGGCGCGGGCCGCGACCTGCAGCCGGTAGTCGTCGACGATGTCGGCGACACCGGCGAGTGTCATGTCCTCCTGAAGGCGAACCGCGTCGGCGACGCGCTTGCCGATGACGCCGTAGCCGTTGACGGCGACCCTGATCCTGTTCATGTCCACTCCTTTGACGCTGGGTTCCCCGGTCAGCGCAGCGCGCGCCCGCGGGCGATGGAAAAGGTGAATCGGATGGCGAGCGCATAACCCGCCAGCGCGAGCAGCGGCATGCCGCCCCATTGCGGGCCCACGGCGTGCTGCATCAGCAGGCTGGAGGCGATGTACAGCCCGAGCGTCACCAGCGCGAGCGCGACACGGCGGCTGGCGCGGTCGACGCCTTCCTGCAGCCGCGCGTCGGGCACGATCGCGATCTCGAACAGGTGCTCGCGGGCTAGAGCGCCATGCAGTCGCTGGGCCACCAGCGCGGGAAGGTCGCTCGCCGCGCTGCCCATCTCGAAGGCCAGGCGCTTCGACGCTTCCGGCTGCGGCGCCTGCCGGAGCGAGCCGGCCGCGGCATGGCGCGCCAGTGTCTCGAAGATCGAGAACGCCGGCGCCAATGCGCGGACCGTGCCCTCGAGCAGCAGCATCGTGCGGGTCAGCACGAGCAGGTCCGTGGGTAGGCGTACCGCCTGCGAGCGGCCGGCGGCGACGAGCCGTCCGAGCGCGGCGGGCAGCGACCAGTCGCGCAGCGGCCGCTCTGCACAATCGGCCAGCAGCGATTGCACCACCGGCAGGAAGGCGCGACGCTCCACCTGCGCCCCCACCAGGCCCAAGTCGAGCCAGGCATCGACCACCCAGTCGGCGTCCTGCTCGACGAAGGCGAGCGCGAAGGCCGTCAGTGCGCCGCGCAGGCGGCGGTCCAGGCGGCCGACGATGCCGAAGTCGTGGAAGCAGATCCGCCCGTCGGTCATCACGAACAGGTTGCCCGGGTGCGGATCGCCATGGAACAGGCCGTGCTCGAAGAACTGTGTCACGTAGCTGTCGACGAGGCGGCTCGCGCAGGCCTCGCGTTCGGGCGCGCCGACGGCGTCGATGCGCACACCGCTGCTGAAGCGCTGAACCATCACGGAAGACGCACACAGGCCGTCAATCACATCCGGGATGTCGACGTCCGGCGAGCCGCGCCACGCATCGGCAAAACGCCGCACGAAGCGAGCCTCGCGCGCGAGGTCCATCTCGAGCCGCAGGTTGCCGGCGATCTCGTCAACGATCGCCACGAGGCCCCAGCGCCGCAGCGGGGGGAGCATGGCCTGCGCCACCGTGGCAACCGCGTGCAGGATGCGCATGTCGGATTCGACGGCCTCGGCGGCCCCCGGCCGGCGGATCTTGACGATAACCTCGGTGCCGTCGGGCAGCGCAGCGCGGTGGATCTGCGCCACGGAGGCTGCGGCCAGTGGCGCCAGGTCGAAGCGTGCGAAGAGCTGCGAGCAGGGGCGCCCAAACGCGGATTCGACGGCCAACTGCGCCTGCTCCGATGGAAACGCACCCACATGATCCTGCAGCCGCGCCAGGGCTTGCTGTGCCGTGTCAGGCAACAGGTCGGCGCGCAGGCTCAGGTGCTGGCCAAGCTTGACGAATGTGGTGCCCAGCCCTTGCAGAAGGGCCGCGAAGCGTTCGGCCACGGGATGGTCGTCGCAACGCATCACGCCGCGGTGCCAGGCCCACCACAGCACGAAGCCGGCAAAGGCCAGACCGATCCGGAGCGCGCGCCCGAACGGCGACCGGCGTTGCGGCCGCGTGGCACGAGCGGATGCGGCATTCGGCATGTCAATCCACGCGATGTCGCGGCTGGCCGGCCCGCCATGCCGAAATGTTGTCGACCGTCTCGCGCAGGATGCGCGCGACCGCCTCGCGCGTATTGAAGCCGACGTGCGGTGTTGCAAGCACGCGCGGGTGGCGCAGCAGCGGGTGCGACGATTCCCAACCGCGGTCGCAGCCCAGACCACCGCAGCCCATCGGCGCCTCCGGCGCAGCGCCGTCTTCGCGCTCGAGCACGTCCAGACCGGCCGCGGAAACGGTGCCGCGGTCGAGCGCGCGCAGCAGTGCCTCTTCGTCGATCAAGCCGCCACGCGCGGTGTTGAGCAGCACGACGCCGGGTTTGATGCGGGCAAAGGCGTCGTCGTCCAGCAGGTGATGCGTGTCAGGGGACAGCGGCACGTGGAGGCTCAGGACATCACTGCGCTCGAGCAGTTCGGACCATCCGACGAAATCGATGCCCAGGGCGATCGTGGCTTGCGGTCGTGGTCGCGGGTCGAACGTCAGAACCTTCATCCCGAAGCCCTGTGCGATGCGTGCCACGTGCGTTCCGATGCGTCCGAAGCCGACGAGCCCCAGTACCTTGCCTTCCAGTTCGAAGCCGGTGAGGCCCCGGTACGAGAAGCTGCCCTGGAGCGCCCGGCCGCGTGCCTCGCACAGGCGGCGGGCAAGCCCCAGCAGGAGCGTGAAGCTGTGCTCCGCGACGGTGGCGGCCCCGTAGTCGGGCACGTGGACGACCGCGATGTCGCGTTCCCGGCAGGCGTCGAGGTCGATGTGATCCACGCCGGCGGAACGCGTCGCCACCAGCCGCAGCGCCGGCATGTGCCGCAGCAACTCGCGTGTCACCGGCGTGTGGATGAACACACACAGCACCTCGACCAGTGCCGCAGCGCTGCCGTCGGCGTCGATCTGGGTATCGGGCAGGAAACGTGGCCTCCACGAACCCGGGCACAGAGTTTCGAGCGCTACCTGGTCTTCGGCTGCGACGTCGATGAAGAGCACTCGCAGGCCCGTGGGCGGCCTGGCCGCAGCCGGCGCTTCGGGCGACACGGACCCGCTGGACATGGCGCTCATGCCATGGCTCCCGTCACGCGATAGCCCTTCGTCGCGTCCATCAACGTGCCTCCAGTTCCGGCGCCGCGCCGCGAACCCGCGCCGTCCGGCGCGCATCGGTGAAGTACAGAAACACGATGACGCTGAGCACACCGGCGAAGAAACACCATACCGAGATGAACCAGGTCGCGTAGAAGGCGTAGGCCGCCACCGCTGACACGAACGCGGCCACGCCGAAGGCCACGACCCGCGCGTGGCTGGAGAACATCAGGCTCGCGCAGGTACCGAGCAGGTACAGCGACATTGCGGCCAGCGCATAGAAGTGCGGCGACTCGTAGGCGATGTGCTGGCCTGTCACGGTTGCGACGATCGGCAGTGTGAAAAGGGTGGCCAGCAGGTACAGCCCCACGGCGGTGCCGGCGGTGGCGATGGCGACCAGCACCCGCCGCCGCCAGGGCACCGCTTCGAGCGCGAGCGCAGCCAGCGGCACGTAGATCGGCCAGAGCACGTGCGAGAAGAACGAGTAGGCGTGCGTCAGCACCGTGTTGAGCAGCGGCGCGCGGTCCGGGAAGGTCAGCCAGAGCGCGCCCTCGAGCAGTTGCTGGATGCCGAAGAGGACCGGTATCCAGGCGTACGGCAGTTCGGAGCGCAGGCGCGCGCGGCGCACGGTGGCTGCGCCGACGACCAACAACGCGGTGCCGGCGGCGAAGCTGGCTGGCGCGGAGAAGCACATCAGCAGACCTCCTGCAGCAGGTGGGGGGGCGGTCGCGACCGCGGCTTTGCGGGCATCGTCACCGGCGCTCCCCGGGGGACGCGGCATCGTTCCACCGCGCCGGCGTGGCCGACAGGGCACGGGCGACGATGATGCGCAGCGCATCGGCGTGCCGCTGACCGCGCCGAAGCGCACGTTCCGGAAAACGCGAGGCCAGCCAGGCGTACACGAGGTACTTGGCCAGCTTGCCGACCCACAGCGCGAGCACCACCTCGGCGATCGGCAGCCGGGAGATGCCGGCGAACATCAGCGCCGGCGTGAGCGGCAGCGGCGTGGCGGCGATGACGAGCAGTGCCACGACGCCGTAGGCGGACAACCAGCGCGTTGCGTCGTTCCAGGCGGACGAACGCACGACGTCGGGATAGGCGGCGAAGAGCCGCGCCCAGCCAAGGTGGTGGAACACCAGGTACAGCACGGCCGCGCCCAGCGCCGCGCCCAGGCTGGCGCCCACGGCGATGCCGCTCCAGCGGCGCCGCGCCATCAGCACCGCCGCCACCAGCAGGGTTGCAAAGGACACGGACATCGAGAGCGCCGCACCGAGCGCCACCGCACCCACCACCGCCGGAAATGCGGGGCTGTCGGCCCGCCGCAGCAGGGTGCGCAGCAGGCCCGACTGGAGTGCGACGCGCAGCACGGGATGCCGCTCTCATGGCTTGCGCGTGACCGGGCGTCGGCCCAACTCCACCGCGAGCGAGACGGCCTCGCGGCCACGCAGGATCTTGAACTGCGCCTGCGTGCCCGGGCTCAGCGCGGCCGTCTCGTTGATGAGCGCGGCGGTGTCGCTGATCTCCTTGCCGTTGATCGAGACGACGGTGTCGCCGGCACGCAGGCCGGCGCGGTCGGCCGGGCCACCGCGCTGCACGGCGACGAGTGCGGCACCGGCTGCGGCGCCGGTCGTCTCGTGGATGACGTCTCGGGCACTCACGCCGAGCCAGCCGCGGCTGACGCGGCCGGTGGCGATGATCTGCTCCATCACCTGCCGCGCGAGGCTCACCGGGATCGCGAACCCGATGCCCTGCGATCCACCGCTGCGCGAGTAGATCGCGGTGTTGATGCCCACCAGGTGACCGGACGCGTCGACCAGCGCACCGCCCGAATTGCCCGGGTTGATGGCCGCATCGGTCTGGATGAAGTTCTCGAAGGTGTTGATGCCGAGACGGTTGCGGCCCGTCGCGCTGACGATGCCCTGCGTCACCGTCTGGCCCACGCCGAACGGATCGCCGACGGCCAGCACGATGTCGCCGATCTGCACCGACGCCGGATCGGCGAAGGTGATCGGCTGCAAACCCTTGACCTCGATACGCAGCACGGCGAGGTCGGTCTCTGGGTCGGTGCCGACGACGCGCGCCTCGGCCACCTTGCCGCCGGGCAGCATCACGGCAATCTCGTCGGCGCCCTCGACGACGTGGTTGTTGGTCAGGATGAAACCCTGGGTGGCGACGATGACGCCGGAGCCCAGGCTGGATTGGCCCTGCGCCGCCTCCTCGTCGGAGCCACCATAGGGCCGCAGCCAGCCGGGCAACTGCCGTGGTGGTGCCTTGCGCGTGTAAATGTTGACGACCGAGGCCGAGGCCTTGGCCGCCGCCGCGCGAAAGCCGCCCTCGAGGCGCGTCATGACGGCCTTGCCGTTTGGTGCCGACGCCGACGTGTCGGCGTGCGGCGCCTCGCGCAGCGCCACGACATCGGTGCGGGCCGGCGCCACGGGCTCGGGCCCGAACGCCTTCCAGGCGATCAGCAGGCCGGCCGACACCGCGATCACCTGCGCGATGAGCAGCCACAGCCGCCAGACCAGGGGCGGTCGATTGTTGTTCACGATGTGGTTCCCTCCATCAACTCTTCCAGGGCGCGCGCCAGCGGCTCGACGACACTGATCTCGTTGGATGCGTGCGGCACCGTGTCGCAGGTGAGCACGCGGGCCGGCCCGCTGGCCAGCAGTTCTTCATAGGCGCCCGGCGCGAACAGCGCGTGCACGCCGATGCACAGCGGTGCCGGCAGTCCGACGCGGCGCACGCTGGCCACCGCCTGGATCATGGTGCGTGCGCTCGAGACGATGTCGTCGACCAGCACCGGATGGCGGTCCTGCCAGGCCGACACATCCGGCAGGCTGACCTCGACGTCGCGGTCGCCGCGACGGATCTTTTGCAGCACGGTCCAGGGCGCGCCGGCGGCGGCGGCAACCTCAGCGACCCATTGCTCGCTCTCCGAGTCGGGGCCGATCAACAGCGGGCGCTCGACCTGAGCCGCAACCCATCGGGCGATCAGCGGCGCCGTGTGCACGACGCGCGTCGGGATGCGGTAGATCTCGTCGAGTGCGTGGTAGCGGTGCAGGTGCGGATCGGCTGTCGCGAGCGCGTCGAAGGCGGTCGACAGCAGCGCCGCGTAGGAGCGCGACGTCACCGCCTCGCCGGCATGGAAGCGCCGGTCCTGCCGCAGGTAGGCGAGGTACGGTGCCGCCAGCAGCACCTTCGCCGCGCCGAGGTCGCGCGCGGCGTCGGCCGCGAACAGCAGCGGCAGCGTCTTGTCGTCGGGCCGCGCGAGGCTGCAGGTGAGCACGACGGTTCGGCCCGTCACGTCGGCATCGAGGCGGACCAGCGACTCGCCGTCCGGAAAGCGGTGCAGTTCCAGGCCGGCACGTTCGGCCTGCAGTGTGCGCACCAGCCGGTCGGCAAAGGCCTCGTCGCCGGGCAGATGGAAGACGATCGGTCTCAAGACACCTCCGAGATCTGGAAGATGGGCGGGCGGGCATCGACGTACTGGCGTGCGTAAGCCAGTTCCCCCGGTGCCTGCGCATGCAGCGTGAACAGCGGCTGCCCGGCTTGCACGACATCGCCGAGGCGGGCGTGCACGTCGACGCCGGCGGCCGGTGCCTTCGGCGCGCCGGCGAGCTTGGCGGCTCGCGACAGCACGCGGTTGTCGATCGCCGTGATGCGCCCTCCCGATGGCGCCTCGACGACCTGCCGGTGCGACGCCAGCGGCACCTCGCGCAGGCCGCCCTGGGCTTCGCAGATGGCGGCGAACTTCGACCAGGCCCGACCGTCGGCCAGAACCTCGGTCGCCAGCCGCAGGCCGTGGCCTTCCGGCGCCGCGCCACCCAGTTCGAGGATGTCGCCGGCCAGCCGCAAGGCGCGCTGCCTGAGATCGTCGGGCGCATCGGTCTCGCGGCGCAGCACGGCCAGCACGTCGCGCGCCTCCAGCGCCGGGCCGATGCCGCGCCCGACCGGCTGCAGGCCGTCGGTGACGCGCAGTGCCACCTGCAGTCCGATGGCCCGGCCAACCTCGATGAGGCGGCGCCCGAGTGTCTTTGCCGCCTCTGCGCTGCGGACCTTGGCGGTCGGCCCCACCGGCAGGTCGATCAGCACATGCGTCGAGCCGGCCGCCGCCTTCTTGGATAACACGGAGGCGACGAGTTGTCCCTCGCCGTCGAGATCGAGCGGTCGCTCGACGCGGATCAGGATGTCGTCGGCCGGGCTCAGCCGGACCGAACCTCCCCAGACGATGCAGGCGCCGGTGCTCTCGACGGTGCGCCGCATCGCGGCGATGTCGAGATCGACCGGGGCCAGCACCTCCATCGTGTCCGCCGTGCCGGCAGGGGACGTGATCGCGCGCGACGAGGTCTTGGGCATCGTCAGGCCACAGGCCGCGACGATGGGCACGACGAGCAGCGTCGTGCGGTTGCCCGGCAGGCCGCCGACGCAATGTTTGTCCACGACCCTGTCGCGGCCCCAGTCCAGCCGTTCCCCCACGTCGATCATCGCCCGCGTCAGCGCGACGGTCTCGTCGAGATCGAGGCGGTCGCCCGCGCAGGCGGTGATGAAGGTGGCCAGGTGCAGGTCGGAATAGCGGCCGGCTGCGATGTCGCCGATGACGGCGCCAAAGGCACCGGCATCGAGGCGGTGGCCGTAGACCTTGGCACGGACATGGCTGAGCGACTCGAGGACCGGCGCGTGGCTGACGGTCAGCCACTCGCCCGGCTGTGGGCGAAGTGAAGTCCATGCCGCCTCGGACAGGCCCGCGATGCCATGTCCGAGCCAGGGGCCGTCCACGACGCTGAGCGTGGCCACGATGCTTCCCGAGCGCGCCGTGAGCTGGACACGTGCCTGTGTCGTGAAACCCTCGGAACGGCAGACCGCGCAATCGCGCCGCATGTAGACGACCGGCTCCTGGTAGGTGTCGATGCCGGTGCGCCAGGCACGCAGCGTTTCGTCGGCGCCCGCACCGTGCGCGGGCGTCGAGTCCGTGCCCATGTTCGCGCTCATGCCAGTTCCACCGTTTCCAGGTAGTCGGGCACGCGGCAGGGCCAGCCCAGTTCGTGCTCGATGCGCGAGCGCATCGCGTCGGCCGCTGCCGGTTCGCCGTGGGTGATGAAGGTCTGCGTCGGCGGCGCGTCGAAGCCGCGCAGCCACTGCAGGATCTCGCCGGCGTCTGCATGAGCGGACAGGCTGTCCAGCGCCGCCACCTCGGCATGGATCGGCACGTCCTCGCCGTGGATGCGCACGGAGGCGGCACCCTGCAGGATGGCGGCGCCGCGCGTGCCGCCGGCCTGGTAGCCCGCGAACAGGATCGTGTTGCGGCGGTCCGGCGCGAAGGCCTTGAGATGGTGGACGACGCGACCGCCGGTGGCCATGCCGCTGGCCGAGATGATGACCATCGGGCCGCGCCTCGCACTCAGTGCGCGCGAGTCGTCGGGCTTGTTGACGATCGTCGCCGCATGGCACATGGCATCGCACTGCTCGGGGCTCAGCCGGTGCTCGGTACGGTGCGCGTGGTAGATGCGCGTCGCGTCGGTGGCCATCGGGCTGTCGAGATAGACCGGCAGGTGGTGGATGACGCCGCGCTGCTTGAGCAGGTGGATGCAGTACATCAGGTTCTGCGCCCGCCCCACGGCGAACGCCGGGATCACGACGACCCCGCCGCGGGCCGCCGTCCGGTTGATGACCTCACCGAGCTTCGTCAGGGGATCGCTCGCCTCGTGCTGGCGATCGCCGTAGGTCGATTCGACCACCGCGTAGTCGGCCCCGGGCACGCGCGTAGGCGCAGCCAGCACCAGGTCGTTCGGGCGCCCGATGTCGCCGGAGAACAGGATCGAACGCCGTCCGTCGTCGATCTTCACGAAGGCAGAGCCGAGCATGTGTCCCGATGGATCCAGGCGCGCCTGCAGCCCGGGCACCGGGCTCCATGACGTGCCGTAGGGCCGCGGCACGAACTGCTTCAGGCAGCGTTCGGCGTCCTCGCGGGTGTACAGCGGCAGGGCCGGCTTGTGCTTGGAGTAGCCGCGCCGGTTGGCGTACTCGGCTTCCTCCTCCTGCAGGTGGCCGCTGTCGGGCAGCAGGATGCGACAGAGCTCGTGGGTCGCCTCCGTGCAATAGACCTTGCCCTTGAAACCCTGCCGCGCGAGCAGCGGCACGTAGCCGCTGTGGTCGATGTGGGCATGCGTCAGCACGATCGCGTCGATGCCGGCGGCCGGCACGGGCATCGGTGCCCAGTTGCGCAGCCGCAGTTGCTTGTAGCCCTGGAAGAGGCCGCAGTCGACGAGCAGCGTCGCGCCCTCATGGCGCAGCAGGTACTTCGAGCCGGTGACGGTGCCGGTGGCGCCGAGGAATTGCAGTTGCATGGAGTCCTCTTGGGGTGTGTGTTCAGAGCAGGAGCGGGGCGTCGGGCAACTCGTTGCGATCGCCGGGCGCGAGCGGGAAATGGCGCGCCACCAACTGCGTGACGGCCTCGATGCCCTGGACGGCGCCGCAGCCGAAGTCGCCGGCGCCGAAGTGCGTTTCCATGCCGCGGCAGATCACGGACCAGGCCTCGGCGCCGGCCTTGGCATGGATGCCCCGGTCGGCGACGATCTCGACCCGCCGGTCCGCCAGCAGCACGTAGATCAGCACGCCGGTGTTGTGCTCGGTGTCCCAGACGTGCAGTCGTGCGAAGAGCTCGATGGCGCGTTCGCGCGCCGTCTGGCCGCGCAGCAGCGGCAGGCCGTCGAGCGAGCCTTCGGCGACGAACCGGATCTCTGCTGCATGGGTGGCCTCGCTCGCGGCGATCGCCTGCTCGATCGACCGCAGCGCAGAGGCGGGGAAGGCGCGGCGCACGCGCGCCGAGGTCGTCGCGAGGTGGCGCAGGAGTCTGGCGAGATCCATCGTCACCACCGACCGGAGGCACCGCCTCCGCCAAAACCGCCGCCACCGCCGCCGAACCCGCCGCCGCCACCGAACCCGCCGCCGAAGCCACCGCCCCGGCGCCCGCCGTGCCCGTGCATGCCGCCGTGGCCGCCCATGCCGATGCCCAGCAGCGTGACGAAGAAGCCGGTCATGCCTGCGGTGGCTGCGACGGCAAGGGTGCCGAGCGCGAACCAGGCGACGACGCCCAGCAGACCGCCGACCACCAGGGCCCCGGGCACCCGGCCCAGCACCTGCCGCAACACGCCGCCGAGCACCAGCGCGACGATGAACAGCACGGGCCAGCTTTGTCCGAGGCCGTTGTCGGCAGATGCCGCGCCCCGCCGCGTCGGGGCCGGCAGGGCCTCGCCATCGAGGACACGCACGATCCGGTCGAGCCCTGCCGTGAGTCCTCCATAGAAGTCGCCCTGCCGGAACCGGGGAGTGATGACCTCCGCGATGATCCGCGCCGCCGTGGCATCGTTCAGTGCGCCTTCGATTCCGTAGCCGACCTCGAGCCGCACGGCACGATCGTCCTTCGCGACGAGCAGCAATGCGCCGTCGTCGACCTTGCGCCGGCCCAGCTTCCATTGCTCCACCACGCGCAGCGCGAAGGGTTCGATCGCCTCCGGCCGCGTCGTCGGCACGATCAGCACCGCGATCTGCGTGCCCTTGCGCTCCTCGAACGCGCGCAGCGACTGTTCGAGCGCGGCGCTCTGCGGTGCTGTCAGCGTTCCGGTCAGGTCGGTCACCCGGCCTTGCAGCGGCGGCACCGGGACCAGGTCCTGGGCGGCGCCCAGCGTGGCCCCGCACAGGAGCCAGGCGACGGCGAGCCAGCGCAGGAAGCGTCCGAGCGGGACGCGGGCTACTGTCACTTCTTGGCACCCGAGGCGCCGATGCCGCCGAGATCGACCTTCGGCGGCACCGTGAGCGCCGCTTCGTCGGCGACGCTGAAGTTGGCCTTGACCCCATAGCCGAACACCATTGCCGTCAGGTTGCTGGGGAAGGTGCGAACCGCGACGTTGTAGTCCTGCACGGCCTTCACATAGCGGCCACGCGCCACGGCAATCCGGTTCTCGGTGCCTTCGAGTTGAACGCGCAGGTCCTGGAAGCCCTGGTTGGCCTTCAGGCTGGGGTAGTTCTCGCTGACGGCCAGCAGGCGCGACAGCGCGCTCGACAGCTCACCCTGCGCGGCCTGGAACTTGTTGAACGCCTCGGGGTTGTTGACCAGTTCCGGCGTGGCCTGGATCGAGGTGGCCTTGGCGCGCGCCTCCACCACCTTGGTGAGCGTTTCCTGCTCGAAGTTGGCCTCGCCCTTGACGGTGGCCACGACGTTCGGGATCAGGTCGGCGCGGCGCTGGTACTGGTTCAGCACCTCGGACCAGCTGGCCTTGATCTGTTCGTCGGTCGACTGGAAGGTGTTGTAGCCGCAGCCGGAGAGCGCGAGCGTCAGCGCGGCAAGAAGGGCGACGAGGAAGTGGCGCATGGTCAGGGCTCCTGGGGTTGTCATTTGGGAAGCGGCTCGGAAGAAGCGCGTGGCGACCGCGACGGCTGGCCTTCGATCGCCCACCACGCGGGTCGCACGATCAGGCTGCCCAGCGTGGCCAGCAGCGGCAGCGCGAGCCACGCGAAGCTGAGTTGGGCCACCGCGCCGAAGAGCCAGCCGGTGGCCGCCGAGCCCAGCGTCTGGCCGACTCCTGCTGCCGCGGCCAGCCCGCCCATCGTGGCGCCGAGCCGTCGCCGGGAGGCTCCCGCGGCGAGGTAGGAAATCGTCGGCAGCACGAGCCCGGTGCCGGCGGCGGTGAAACTGACGCCGATGTACATCCAGGCGTCGCTGCGGTGCTGCGCCAGCATCGCCAGGCCCGCGATCGCCAGCACCAGCCCGGCCGCCATCACGCCGCGGCCGGCGGCGCGCTCGAGCAGACCGGTGAAGAACAGCAGCGCGTTGACGCCGAGCATCACGAGGCTGCACTCGGCGAACATCAGCGAAATCTCGCGCGACGACAGCGTCGGGTGCTGCTGGCCTTGCAGCACGATGCCGAGCTCGAAGCCGGACAGCACGAACATGACCACGCCGTTCAGCCCCCACAGCGCCATTGCGCGCCTTCGATCGGCAGACGCAGGCTGCGAATCGTCCTCGAGGGCGGCTGGCGGGACGCGCGGCAGGGTGGCGGCGAGTCCCAGCATCATCAGCGCGCCCAGTGCTGCCGACATCACGATCACGAGATCGGTCGGGTCGAGAGTACCGTCCCCGACGCCGGCGAGTGCGCCGGCCATCTGCGCGGCGGCGGCATTGAGTCCCGGCCCGAACAGGAAGCCCAGCAGCGACATCGCGCCGAGCCACGCGAACCTGCGCGCGCGCTGACCTTGCGGCGTGTGCTCGGCGACGAGCGCCGGCACGACCGGCACGACGGCCGCCACGAAGAAGCCGGTGGCGCCGCGCAGCGCGTAGATGCCGGCGAGCCCGACCCAGTCGGCCCGCAACAAGGGCAGCAGGCTGGCGACATAACCGACCAGACCAATCAGCAGGATGCGGCTGCGTCCACAGCGGTCGGAGACCAGTCCCCACAGGGGCGCGCCGACCAGCACCCCGGCGGCGTACAGGCCGCTGAGCAGTCCGACATGGCGCGCGACTTCGGCCTGGCCATCGGCCGTCATCAACGGCGCGAGCCAGGCCGGCAGCAAGGGCATTAGCGCACCATAGCCCGCGGAGACGACGAAGACCGCAGCCGCCAGCCAAGCCAGTTGCCACGCCCCCAGCCGCGACGCTGCCGGCAATCGCTGGCGTTCGAGGCGGCCAGGGTTTGTCATCGCTGCAACACCGCGTCAGGTTCAGGCCGACGCGCCTTGCGCCACCGTCGACGACGCGGCCGGCGCAGGGTGAGGACTGCGGATGCCGGCGAGCTTGGTCCGCTTGAGCATCAGCGCGTTGATCGCCACGATGGCCGAACTGCCCGACATCGACAGTGCCGCGACCTCGGGCGACAGCGTGAACGGATAGAAGACACCGGCTGCAAGCGGAAAGGCGATCACGTTGTAGCCCACCGCCCACCACAGGTTCTGGTGCATCTTGCGCAGCGTCGCGCGCGACAGCTCGATCGCGCCGACGACGTCGTAGGGGTCGCTCTTCATCAGCACGACCTGGGCGCTTTCCATCGCCACGTCGGTGCCCGCGCCGATGGCGAAGCCGACATCGGCCTGCGTCAGGGCCGGCGCATCGTTGATGCCGTCGCCGACCATGGCGACCTTGTGACCCTGGTTCTGCAGTTCCTTGATCTTTGACGCCTTCTGACCCGGCAGCACGTCGGCAAGCACGATGTCGATGCCGAGTTCCTTGCCGATGCGCTCGGCAGTGGCCTGGTTGTCACCGGTGATCATGGCGACCTTGACGCCGCGCTCCTGCAGCTTGGCGATCGTGGCCCTGGAGGTCGGGCGCACCGCATCGGCGATCGCGATCAGGCCGATGAGGCGGCCGCCGCGTGCCACGTGAACGACCGTGCGGCCGCCGCCCTGCAGGCGTGCTGCCTCGGCTGCCAGTTCCGCGAGGCCGATCCGCTCCGCCTCCATCAACTTGCGGTTGCCAAGCAGAACGACCTCGTCCCCGATCCTGGCGCGCGCGCCCTGGCCGTCGATGTTGGTGAAGGCGGTGGCGGTCTCCTGCCCCTCCGACGTCTGCGTGCCGGCGCGCTTGAGCACCGCCAGCGCCAGCGGGTGCTCGGAGAACTTCTCCACTGCGGCCGCGGTGGACAGCAACTGCGCTTCCGTCACACCCGGCGCCGGCACCATCTCGACCACGTCCGGCTGGCCCAGTGTCAGTGTGCCGGTCTTGTCGAAGACAACCACCGTCAGCTTGGTCGCGTTCTCCAGCGCCGCGGCGTTCTTGAAGAGAATGCCGTTCATCGCACCGAGGCCCGTACCGACCATGATCGCCATCGGTGTGGCCAGCCCGAGCGCGTCGGGGCAGGCGATCACGAAGACGGTAATGGTGAGCGTGAGGGCGAACAGCAGCGGCTGGCCGAGGACCCAGAACCACACCGCGAAGGTCGCGAGTCCGACGACGATGGCTATGAGCACCAGCCACTGCGAGGCCTGGTCGGCGAGCAATTGGCCCGGCGCCTTCGAGTTCTGCGCTTCCTGCACCAGCTTGACGATCTGCGCGAGCGCCGTGTCGGCACCGACCTTGGTGGCCTGGTAGCGGAAGCTGCCGCTCTTGTTGATGGTCGCGCCGATCACCGCATTGCCGACGACCTTCTTCACCGGCATCGACTCACCGGTGAGCATCGACTCGTCGACCTGCGATGCGCCGTCGATGATCTTGCCGTCCACCGGGATCTTGTCGCCCGGCTTGATGACCACCGTCTCGCCGACCAGCACCTCGGAGGTCGGCACCTTGGTTTCGACACCGTTGCGCAGCACGGTGGCCATCGGCGGCGCCAGGTCCATCAGCGCGCGGATCGCATCGGAGGCGCCGGCGCGGGCGCGCATCTCCAGCCAGTGGCCGAGCAGGATGAACACCAGCAGCACCGACGCGGCCTCGTAGAACACCTCGCCTTCGTAGAAGAACGTGGCACCGAGGCTGAACACGTAGCCGGTGCCGACCGACAGCACGACCAGCGTGGCCATGTTGGCCACCTTGTTGCGCGCGGCGCGCCAGCCGGCGACGAAGAACGGCCAGCCGGGATAGGCGATGGCGCCGGTGGCGACGATGAACAGGAAGAGGTTGCGATCCATCCCGAACGGCGTCGCGAAGTCGCCGAACATCTTGCCCATCGGCGAGTAGAGGAACACCGGAATCGAGAACAGCAGCGCGACCAGGAAGCGGTTGCGCATGTCGTTGGCCATGTCCTGCATCGACATGCCGGGCGCGTGGCCCATGTCGTGCATCATGTCGCTCATCTGATGCGCGGCTTCGCCGCCGTGGCCGGCATGCGCCGCGTGACCCGCGTGCGGCGCGGCCGGTGGTGTCTTCGGTGCGGCGCCGCTCACGGCAGGCGTCGTGGCGGCAACGTGCCCGGCGTGCCCGGCGTGGGCGCCATGGCCTTCGTGTCCCGCGTGCTCGGCATGTCCCTCGGGCGGGCAGACGTGGGCGGGCAGCATCTCGCCGCGGCAGTGGTAGCCGCACTCGACGATGCGCCGTCGGATGTCCTCCAGCGATGTCTTCGTCTCGTCGTAGTGCACGGTGGCGCTGCCGGCGACGTAGTTGACGTCGACGTGATGAACGCCGGGCAGCGCTGCGATCTGGCGCTGCACGCCGGCGGCGCTCAGGCTCGAGACCAGTTCGCCGACTTCTACGGTGCTTGTCTTCATGAAGGATCCTTTGGATGGGATATCAGCGGGCCAGGCGTCCAGCCTCGAGGCAATCGGGAGAGAACTCGAACACGATGTCGGGGTCGGGACGCACGAGCTTGTCCTTGCGGCCGGCGTAGTGGAGCCGGGAGAGCATGTCGCGCATCAGGTTGAGACGGGCCAGGCGCTTGTTGTCCGCGCGCACGTTGCGCCACGGCGCTGTCGCCGTGTGCGTTCGCATCAGCATGGCGTCGCGTGCCGCGGAGTACGCCTTCCAATGCTTGACGGCCACTGCGTCGATCGGGCTCGACTTCCACTGCTTGAGCGGGTCGCGGCGGCGTTCCTCGAGGCGCTTGACCTGTTCCGCCTTGCTGACGTCGAGGTAGTACTTCAGCAGCTTGATGCCCGATCCGACCAGCATCTCCTCGAACTTCGGCACGGACTGCATGAACTCCGCATGCTGCTCCCTGGTGCAGAAGCCCATGACGTGCTCAACGCCGGCCCGGTTGTACCAACTGCGGTTGAACAGCACGAGTTCCTCGGCCACCGGCAGGTGCGGCACGTAGCGCTGGAAGTACCAGCCGCTGCGCTCGCGGTCCGAAGGCTTGCCCAGTGCCACGACGCGGGTCTCGCGCGGGCTGAGGTACTCGACGATGCGCTTGATGCTGCCGTCCTTGCCGGCGGCGTCGCGACCTTCGAGCACGACCAGGATCCGGTCCTGGCAGCGGATGAAGTGGCGCTGCAGCTTCACCAGTTCGACCTGCAGCACGTGAAGTTGGGCCTCGTACTCCTCCCTCGACAGGGATCGGTCCGTGGACGCTGCGGTGTCGGACGCTGGTGCGGTTGCTCCGCCGGCCGCATCCGCGCCGGTAGTGATCTTGGCGAGCTTCTCGTGCTTCTTGTGCTTCTTGGACATGACGTGTCCCTCAGGCTGTTGGAGCCGCGCCGATCAGCAGCACGGTCTCGGAGAGGAAACGGTGCGGCGGCACGGTCAGGTTGGTCGGTGCCGGCACGTTCTTGAACACGCGGCCGGCGAGGTCGAACTTGGACCCGTGGCAGGGGCAGTAGAAGCCGCCCGGCCACTGCGCGCCGATGTCCGGGCTGCCGGGCGTGGGCCGGAAGGTGGGGACGCAGCCCAGGTGGGTGCACACCGCCTCGATCACGGCCAGGTCGGGCCGGCTCGAGCGCAACGCGTTGCGGGCGGTGTCGGGCTGCTCCGACCGGCGTGACTGCGGGTCGGCGAGCAGGGTGTCGTGCCGCGCCAGCGCGTCGATCATCTCGGGCGTGCGGCGCAGCACGAACACCGGCTTGCCGCGCCACTCGACCGTGCGCAGTTCGCCGGGGCGCAGGCTGCCCAGCTCGACGTCGACCGGCGCGCCCAGGGCACGCGCCTTCTCGCTCGGCGCGAAAGAGGCCACGAAAGGCACCGCGGTGGCGACCAGTCCCGCGCCGCCGGCGGCGGTTGCCGCGCCGAGCCAGAGCCGGCGGTCCGAATCGTCTGGCGAATCGGCAGGGATGGTGGAGTTCGGCACGGCAGTCTCCTTCAAGGCCGTACTACGTTGTGGTGCACGGTGCAACTGCGGTTGTCTTTCACGTGCGATCTCCGGCCTCAGGCAGCAGAGGTGCGTCCGCTCAGAGCGGGAACGAAGCGCGGTGTGCGCGCGGCGTAGGCGTCGAACTCGGTGCCGAAACGCTCGCGCATCTCGCGCTCTTCCGTGACGGCAAGGCGTCCGTACATGGCCACCAGGATCGGGAACATCACCAACGTCAGCAGCGTGGGCCACTGCAGCAGGAAACCCAGCAGGATCATCACGAAGGCGACGTACTGCGGATGGCGGACGCGCGCATAGGGCCCGGTCGTCGCCAGGCGGTTGGCGCGCTGGGCGTGGTACAGCACGTTCCAGGCCGCGGACAGCAGGTAGAAGCCCAGCCCGAGGAAGACATAGCTGGCGATGTGCAGCACCCCGAAGTGCGGATCGCCCTTCTCGCCGAGCAGCGTCGACCAGAGGTGCCCGCTGTTGTGCGACATCAGATCCAGGGTGGGGTACTTCGTCTGCAGCCAGCCCGACATCAGGTAGATCGTCAGCGGGAAGCCGTACATCTCGACGAACAGCGCGACCACGAAGGCCGCGAAGGCCCCGAAGGTGCGCCAGTCTCGGCTGGTCTGCGGCTTGAAGAAGCTGAAGGCGAACATCAGGAAGATGGCCGAATTGAGGATGACCAGCATCCACAGTCCGTAGCCAGGTTGGTCGTGACTCATCTGCAGGTCCCTTCAGTGGTGGTGGTGCGTCTTCCGGGAACGTCCTTCGGACGCTTCTGGACCTTCGGGGCGGTCGTCCGAAGGCCCCTTGTCATCGTGTGCATCACCGTGACCGTGGTCGTGGCCGCGGTGCATGAAGATGTGCAGGAACGGGGACGCAGCCAGCAGCAGGTAGGGCAGGGCGCCCAGCGTGTGTGCGCGGTGTTCGGTCAGCAGGAAGAACAGGGCGATCGCGGCAAATACCAGCAGTCCGATGGCATATCGGCTGTGCCAGAAACTGCGCGCTCGGCGATTTGGCTCGTCGTGGTCATGATCCATGGAAGGGCTCCTGTGAGGCTCTCGGTTCGGCCCGGCGATTCGAAGGGTTCGACCGGGGCTTCAGGCGCGTGCGTGGTTCACTTCCCGGGTGCGACAGGAGACATGGGCATGCGGTCCATCATCATCTGCATCATCGACTGCATCATGTCCATGCGCTTCTCCATCATCTGCTGGCGCGCGGCGGCGTTGGCGGGTGCCTTCCCGGGTGCCATGCCACCCATCATCGACATGCCCTCCTGCATGAGCTTCATGTGCTCGGCCGTCAGGGCCTCGCGCTCTGCCGGCGTCTTCGCGTTGGTCATCTTCTCGTGCATCGCCTGCATGGTCTTCATGTGCTTGTCCATCATGGCCATGTCGGGCATGCCCGCCGGTTTGCCCGTGGCCGGTGCAGGCATCGCTGCGGAAGCTGCCCCGGCAGGGTGATGGGCCTTGTGCTGGTCGTCCTGCGCGAACGAAGCCGCGGATACGGCGGCGAGAGTTGCGGCAAAGACGAGGGTGCGGAAACGGAACATGGAAGCCTCCTGGAAGCGAGAGGGTCGACGGGTGGTCGGCCTGGTGGCCGGTTGAGGGAGTGATGCCGCGACTCGCGGTCCGACTGTGCGGTCCGTAGTCGACTACGGAGTCAACAGGTCGGGGCTGCGCGGCGGGCCGCCGGCAAGGGGCGCGCTGGAGCGTCCTTCGCCGCGACCCCGGGGCGCGCGCTACAGCGCGAGCCGGGAGAACTGCACCCGCGGAGGGGGTGAGGGCGGTGGAACCGCTGCAAGAGCGGCGCGGACCAGGGCGGCCGGCGCCATGTGCAGGTCGGTGGCCTGCCTGTGAGCTGCAGGGACCATGGCCTGCAGATCGGCGTTGTCGAACTTGGGCAGTTGCTTCAGCAGCGTCTGCGACGACGCGTCGCAGGACTTCTGGCACGGCGCCTTGTCGGGGTGCTCGCCGTGCTGCGCTTGATCCGCCGCGTGGGGTTGCACGGCGGCTGGCGCCGGATGGTCTGCCTGCGAAACCTGGATGTCGGCATGCGCCAGTTCGCCGCGCGGTTCCGTCAGACAGGCATTCGCCACTCCCGACAGCAGCGCGAAGACCCACACGAGCAACATCGTGAGGGCGATGCTGCGCCTGTGGTGGCGGCTGGTGGTCAGAGTCATGTTCAAGTCGGTACGTGCGCAGATTTGCAGAATCCGCGGCGGAAGTCTCGCCGGACATTGCATCGGAAACGTTGATCGTCGTCAAACCGGCTCTGGGGTCAACTACGGAATCCGGACGTACCATGCCGCCGTGAAAAAAAGAATGGTCGCGCGCCCCGCGCCCTTGGAGACAGCCTCTCCCTTGACCATCGGTCGCCTTGCGAAGGCAGCCGGAGTGGGCGTGGAGACCGTGCGTTACTACCAATCGCGCGGACTGCTGCGTGTGCCGGCGGCAAACGGCGGCTTTCGGGTCTACCCCGTTGCGGCGATTGACCGCATCGCCTTCATCAAGCGTGCGCAAGCGCTGGGCTTTTCGCTGGACGAGGTGCGCAGCCTGCTGGACCTGGAGGACGGCCGCAATCGCCGGGCCATCCAGTCGGTCACCCAGGCACGTCTGAGCCAGATCGAGGACAAGCTGGCGGACCTGCATCGCATGCGCGGGGCGCTGTCCGAGTTGCTGCATCGCTGCAGGCAGGCCGGCCCCATGCAGGCCTGCCCGATCATCGAGACGCTGGCCGGCGCGAGGTCACCCGCCTGACGGTACGTGACCCGGACGGTCCGCCCAGCCGTCAAAGTTGCTTGGCACGCGCCAAGGGCACGCCCGACACATTCACCACCGACGCCACCGGCATCACCGCAGCCAGTCGCTGCGTGCCCAAGCCGACCGTCGCTTGACGCATCGGAACGCCCGACAGCCGCACCTCGGCTGGGACGGTCGCTGGCGTAATTGTGCCAAGGCGCTTGGCGACAACCAACGGGACGCCAGTGCCCGCGCCTTCCGTTCCGGCGGTTGCCGCCGACGCCGAACCGATGGCCAGGCCGGCGAGTGCCAGCAAGTCTGCGATGGTCCTCATGTCAATGCTCCTTCTTCAAAGTACGCGCTATCCGGGATTGGCAGCGAAGTCTCCCCTGGCTTGCTGCAGGGAAGGACATCACGGTACGCGGCTTCGATTGACCGGAACCTGACCGATTGATGACGAAGTCGTCAGGATAGGCCGGCAGACGCTGCAGGCATTCGACATGCCCCGTTCGCGCCGCACGCGGCCGCGCTGGCGCCACGCGCGATGGCGCTAAGCTTGCCGGCCATGGAACAAGCCGTCTTGCCGATGTCCTCTGCCGCCCAGCGGGATGCCCTGATCGACCGTTGGCGGGCCGATCCCCATGCAACGTACCGCACCTGGTTCCTGTGGGAAGAGCGCCTGAAGAACTTCCGCTCGATCCGGCGCGGCATCGGGCAGATCGTGCGCGAGATCGAGGGGGGAAGCTTCGGCAACGTGTATCGGGGCTCGACGCTGGAGACCGTCGTGTCGTCGATCGCCGAGCAGCGGCAGGTCTTCAAGGGTGCGGACCATGCGTTTCTGTGGAAGCCCAAGCTGCGCATCCCGGACATCTACGAGAACGAGGACAACCAGCGCGCCTTCGGGCGGCTGCTGCACGCGTGCGACTGCTGCGACACGGCCGAAGCGGTGATCGACGCAATCCGTCAGCTCGACGCTCGGCAGATCAAGGGGTTGGGGCCGGCCGTGGCGAACCTCCTTTACTTCATCCACCCGACCCTTGTCGTTCCGTTCAACACGGCGATCGTGCGGGGCTACAACGCGCTGACCGGAGGCAACGTCAAACTGGGGCGTTGGGACCACTATCTGTCGATGCGAGAAGGGGTCATGCGCCTGAACGCCGAGCATCGCTCGCGCCTGTCCAATGACCTCGGCGCGGTCGCCGGGCTGCTGTTCGACATCGGCTCCGGGCGCTACGAGGCGCCGCCGCGCGAGAACGATCCTTTGGCGGCGCAGGCTTGGCAAGGCGACCTCGCGAGGGTGCGTGAAGAGACGGTCGCGCAACACCGGCAGTGGACGCTCGAGCGGGAGAGCGACACCACGCATACGGAGGTTCAGGGCTGGCTGCGCGATCTCGGCCTGAGTTTGGGCTTTCAGGTGTGGATCGCGGCGAACGATCGCTCGCGCGAGTACCTGGACGGCCGGCTCGGCGATGGTTGTCTCGAGGGTCTGCCCGCAGGACTCGACGGCGCCGCGGAGTCTGTGCGCCTGATCGACGTGGTCTGGCTGGACACCAGCGGCGCGCGAGTCGTCGCTGCCTTCGAGGTCGAGCATTCGACTTCGATCTACTCCGGCATCGTGCGCATGCTGGATCTGGCGCTGGGTTGCGCACTGGGGGCGGGTACCGCGATGTTCCTGGTCGCGCCCGACGATCGGCGCGACCAGGTGGCACAGCAACTGCGACGGCCGGCGTTCTCGCGCGTGTCGGAACTCGGTATTCGCTACCTGCCCTATGGCGAACTGCGCTTGCACCGCGCCGCCATCGGCAGATTCGGAACGGGATTGAAGCCCATCCTCGAGGTTTCGCAGGCTCTATGAACTTGATTGTCGCGGCCGGCGTCTCGCAACAACATGATGGGCTCGTTGACCCGCCTTCCCGCTGAGGCCGCCGATGAGTGCGTTCGAGTGCGGCTTTACCTGTGGCCCCACCGCCTGCTCTACATCGGGCCTGGCCCCAGTACTCGATCGCATCGCCATCATGCGGCCCAGATCTGCTGGGGACTCGGCGGCAGCTTGCGTTCGCGTATCGAGCCCCACGGAAAATGGGAAGCGTGGAATGGATTTCGCGTCCTGCCCGACCAGCCGCATGCCTTCGATGCCAAGGACGCTCAGGTGGCGATGCTCTTCATGGAGTCAGAGGGGGCCGAGTACGCCTGCGTCGAGGGTCGGCTACACACAGATGAGTGCATTGTTCCTTTCCAACCGCCGCACCCGGCGGCCGCGGGATTGGCGACGCTCGCAGCCGAAGGCGGGACCATCGACGAAGCGGACGCCATCTGCAGAGCATGGCTCGGCTTGGGCAGCGTCAATGCGAGCGGGCGCGGCCGCGATGCTCGGATTGTTCGTGCGCTGCAGGTCCTGCAGTCGGCCATAGATCGACCCGTGCGACTGCAGTCGCTGGCGAACCAGCTGAACGTCTCGCCGAGTTGGCTGAGCCACCGGTTCGTCGAGGAGACGGGTGTACCGTTGCGGCGCTATGTGGTGTGGACGAGACTGCGTCGGGCTGTCGAATCCGTCCTTCAGGGGGCTTCGTGGACCGAAGCTGCTCACGCGGTCGGCTTCAGCGACTCGGCACATCTGTCGCGTTCATTCCGCGACAACTTCGGGATCGCGCCGTCTTCGCTGATCGGGCGGCGGGGTCAGATCTCGGTCTGTTTCGACAAGGGTTGATGGGGCATGTCGTGGGGCTCGACGCGAATCGCCACGAAATGCCGGATCGCTCGTGCGACGGCGGCCGGCTGGTCTTCGGTCACGAACGGGCCTGAATCGTCGATCACTTCGACGGTCGCATCCGGGAACAAGCCAGCCAGTCGGTGGGCGTGCTCGAGCGGGAAGAATCGGCGACGCTCTCGCGCCCACGCAAGCAGTACGGGCTTGCGGAACCCCGGAAGGCGCCTGGCAACCTCGACCGTGTACATCGGATCGATGGCGCGGACCAAGGCCGCGAAATCGCTTCGTGTGCCTGGGCGGTCGCGCAGCGGGGCGGTGTAGGACCTCATGATGTCGTCCGGGATCGCCCTCTCAGTCAGCAGACCAAAGGCGATGGGCAGTCGTTGTACCCAACGCCAGCGCAAGGTTTGCGCCAAGACCCACAGTCCCCATGACGTTCTCCCCAACAGGCGCAGGTGCCGAATCGGCAGCGGGACGAAGTTGTCGAAGGCGTCGCATGGAGTCAATACGAGCGCAGCAATCCGCTGGGCATGGTCGGCAACCACATGTTGTGCCACTGCACCCCCCGTGTCATTGGCGACGAGCACGACGCTGTCGAGATTCGCAGCCGCAAGGAAGCGGTCGACCATCTGGGCAACTCCCGGAAGCGAAAAGTCGGTGCCGTCCCGCATCTTGAGGGCATGCGCTCCCAGCGGCCAGTCGGGTGTGATGCAGCAGTGATCCCTTGCCAGATCCTCGACCACACCACGCCACACGTCGCCGTTGGCGATGATGCCGTGCAGGAACACGATGGTCGGACCCGTGCCCGTGACCCGATACTCGATCGGACCCTCTGGAACTTGAACGATGCGGCGTTCGCCGAGCACAGCCGAAACGGACATACGCGCCCCTCCCTTTGTCGTTGCGGGCTTCACCAGACACGAGGCGCCAAACCGGCTACCCCCTGTGGGGCCGGTGCCTGCGCCACGCAGTGATTCCTCGCCAGGCCAGGAGCCCTCGCGCGCGTGCATCCGATGCGAGCCACCAGCAGACCTGGCGCCTCTGCGGGGTGCGCGTCGATTGCACGTCAACCGCAATGCGGTGGTAGCCGCGGGCCCCGTCGGGGTAGGGTGCGGCAGCGAGTTCGGCCTGAACGCCTTCTCGTCCCCAGGTGCGGGTCTCCAAGGTGTGGCGGCCGGGCGTTGCATCCCAGGGCGCTTGCCACTGAACCCAAGCACTCGGGCCGAGGGCCGTGGCCAGCGCGCAGACTTGCCACGGGCCGCCGTCGATGCGCAGTTCGACCTTCGCGACGCCGTGCGGAGGACTCCACGCCACACCGGCGACGATCTGGCGGCCGGGTGCCAGCAGCGCTGAGTGGTTTGGAACGTCGATCCTCGAGTTCGGCGCCATGCGGGATGGCCGTCTTGGCCAGCCCTTGCGCTCCGCGTAGTCGATGGCTTCGCTGAACCGCATGACCTCCACGGACGCCAGCCACTTGATGTTCGCGTCATAGCCGTGGATGCCAGGCACAAGGACTCGAACTGGAGCACCGTGCGCGCGTGTGAGTGGTGTGCCGTTCATGGCGTAGACCAGCATGGGCTCGAAGCCGTCCTCGAGCAACGACAAGCTGATGCCGGCAGAGAACCCGTCCACCGAGTGAAGCCGGACATGGTCCGCTTCCGTGGCCGCTCCGGCGCGCACGAGCAGGTCGCGCAGCAGTACGCCTTGCCAGCGCGCATTCCCTACGAAAGGGCCGCCAACGGGGTTGTGCACACACATCAGAACCGCGTCGATCTCTCGCGATGGAAGCGACAGCAGCTCGTCGATGGTGAGACTGAGCGGGTGCTCGACCATGCCTCGCACCACGAGGCGCCACTGCCGCAACAGGACGCTCGGAGCAGGAAACGTCACGTCGGTGACGAAGAATTGGTCGACAGGGGTGATCAACTCGGACAGGCCCGGAATCTCCAGGGAGGCGGAGCCAGGGGGCGAACCCAGGAGGACCTGCGGCCGTGGCAGACGTACGGGCTCTGCGCGCCGGCGTTTTCGGACACGACGAATCACCAACGCCAGTCCCGTCACGGCGAAGCCGATGACGAAGGACGCTTCCGCGCCGAAGAAGACACCCAGCATCCCTGCCGCTGTCGCGACCAAACCCAGGGTGGCGGCCGTGGTGCGCGAAAGCTCGGTGCGGCGCCACAGCGCATACAGCCCGAGCAACCCAGACAACAGCAACGCCGCCATGAGCGTGGCCGTGCCCGCGGTCGCGGCCATCGCCGGAACTCCGAGACTGAACAAGGTCAGTGCGATGGCGATCGCGGGCTTGTCGCCGCGCCGAAGCAATGCAATTGCGACGTCGATCAGCGGTGTTGGCAGCGCGTCGATCAGCCACTTGCCGAGCGCTCGAACCGGCGAGGTATGCGTTCCACGGACGGCTGCAGCAAACTCGCCGGCGGCCAGCTGAACGAAGGCGGCGCCCAGGCCCTGAAGCCACGCATCGGAAGGAGAGAACGGCATTGGTTGCTCGGGGCTGAATACTGTTGGCGTTCCCAGCTTGCATCGCCGTGCGCCTGCAGGCTTGAAGAAACTGGCAGTTCGGTGGCGCCGCCGCTGGCGAACTGGGCCACAGCTGCGGCGCGAGGCCTCCGCTGGCAGAACTGCGCCGCCGATCCGTGGCCGGAGTCTGCGAGAGACAAGCTTACGAACCTGTAATGTGGTTGTCGGCCGTGCGTCGGATGCGGTTCCCTAGAGTGCAGGGCATGCCAAGTGGCATGACGTTGAGGGAGCGACTCCCTCGCTGCATCACGAAAGGTTCGATCATGAAGGCGACTCTGTTCACCCTGACCATCGCGCTGGCGGCCGCCACGGCGACCGCGCCGGCTTTTGCGCGCGATGCTCTGCCGCAGGCCACGCAGCAGGCGCTGGCGCTGAAAGACGGTTCCACGCTGTACGTCTTCAAGGACGGGAAGATGGCGAAGGAGGATCGCTACGGCCGCGCGGCCTACCTCAAGCAAGGCGAGGTTCTCGAACTGGCCGACGGACGCAAGGTCCCGGCAGTCGGTAACGAGGTCGCGCGGCTGGACGGGCTCCTCAACGACGGGCATCGGAACTGAATCCCGGCGAAACGGGCCACCCACAAAGCTCCATCGAGAAGCACCCATGAACAAACTTGGCAAGGCCGGCTTCGTGTCGGCGCTCGTGCTCGCCGCATCCGCAGTGATCGCCGGCCCCGGCCACGACAGCAATCCTGTTGGCGAACCCGGCAAGGCCGCGCAGGCCACCCGCACCGTCAACGTCGACATGACCGACAACATGCGCTTCACACCCAGCGAGATCTCGGTCAAGCAGGGGGAGACGGTGCGCATCGTTGTGAAGAACTCCGGCGCCGTGAAGCACGAACTGGTGCTCGGCACGCCCGAGGAGCTGAAGGAGCACTACGCGATGATGCTGAAGATGCCGGGCATGGAGCACGCTGACGACAACATGGTCAGCGTCGCGCCCGGCGAGACTGGCGAAGTCGTCTGGCGCTTCACCCGGGCCGGCAAGGTGGACTTCGCCTGCCTGCAACCCGGCCACTACGACGCCGGCATGAAAGGCCTCGTCACCGTCGCGCAGGGGACTCGCGCTTCCAAGAATGACGGCCATGGCGGCCACAAGCACTGAGTGACGATCGTCACGGCATCTCCGTGGCGCTTGGCACTGGTCTGTGCCCGGTGCCTCCCTCAGAATCCTCCTCACAACCTCATGGAGCATGCGAAATGAAGACCTTCAAGCCCTTCCTCCTCGCCCTGGCCTTTGCGGCTACGGCGCCCTTTGCGATCAGCGCCCACGCCCAGGCGATGGATCACAGCAAGATGGGCGGCATGAACATGCCCGGCATGAAGATGGACGGCATGCCCGCTTCGATGACCGAAGGCGAAGTGCGCAAGATCGACAAGGAGGCCAGGAAGATCACCCTCAAGCACGGCGACATCAAGAACCTGGACATGCCCGGCATGACCATGGTCTTCCAGGTCAAGGATGCGGCGCTGCTGGACAAGGTCAAGGCCGGCGACAAGGTGACGTTCACCGCCGAGAAGGCTGATGGCGCGATCGTCGTCACGGCGATCGAAGCCGCGAAGTAAACCCGGGCGATGAGGCTGTCTCCGATGGATCCGTCCAAGCGCCGAACTCTGCAGACCCTGGCCGGATTGGGCGCGCTGGCAGCACTGCCGCGCGCCTGGGCGCAGGTGAGGGCGGTCGACCTGCGCGACACGCCGGTGTCGCGCGCCTACGACCTGACCGTGGCCGAGACCCCACTCAACGTTACCGGCAAGCCCGCGCAGGGCATCACCATCAACGGCTCGATGCCAGGCCCGGTGCTGCGCTTCCGGGAGGGCGACGAGGTGGTGATCCGCGTCACGAACCGGTTGCGTGAAGTCACCGGCATCCACTGGCACGGCCTGCTGGTCCCCAACGACCAGGACGGCGTGCCCGGCGTCACCTACCCCGGCATCCGCCCGGGCGAGATCTTCACTTACCGTTTCAAGCTCAGGCAGTCCGGCACCTACTGGTACCACAGCCATGCCGCGCTTCAGGAGGCGGCGGGCTACTTTGCGCCGCTGATCATCGAGCCGGCCAAGCCCGACCCCTTCCAGTACGACCGCGACTACGTGGTCGTCATCTCCGACTGGATCGACACCCCGCCCGCGCAGGTGCTGGCCAACCTCAAGAAAGTGGATGGCTACTACAACTACCGGCGCGTGACAGCGCCACAGTTCTTCGCCCAGTTGCGCAGCGCACCCGATGCCAAGGCTCGCGAGGCACTGTGGGCCGAGCGCATGGAGTGGGCCAAGATGCGCATGGATCCCACCGACTACAGCGACGGCGGCGACGAGTGGTCCTTCCTGCTGCAAGGCAAGCGCCCCGACGAGAACTGGACCGGGGTTTTCAAGCCGGGCGAGCGTGTGCGGCTGCGCTTCATCAACGCCTCGCCGATAAATCTGTACGACGTTCGCATCCCCGGCCTGCCGATGACGGTGGTCCAGGCCGACGGTCAGAACGTCAATCCGGTCGAGGTGGATGAGTTCCGCATCGGCAACGGTGAAACCTACGACGTGATCGTGCAGCCCAAGGAAGCCAAGGCGTACACGATCTTCGTGCCGACGATCGCTCGCATCGGCTACGCGCGCGGCACGCTCGCCCCCGAACTCGGCATGAGCGCGCCGGTGCCCGACCTGGGCCCCAAGCCCGTGCGCACGATGGCCGACATGGGCATGGCCGGCATGGACATGGGCAGCGGCATGGCTGACATGTCGGGCATGGACATGGGCAAGCCCGCGGCCACCGCACCGGCCGCCGCCGCACATGCCGGTATGGCGATGCCGGCGCCGGCCAAGCCCGCTGATGCAAAGGGCAGCATGCCCGGCATGGCGGACAAGCCGTCCGACCCGCATGCCGGTATGCCGGGCATGGGTGGGATGGCCGACATGCCCGGCATGGGCGCCGCAAGCCCGAAGCTGCAAGCCGACGTCGATGGCCTGAGGCGGCTGAGGTACGCACACCTGCGCGCCCTCACGCGCAATGCCGATGACCGCGCGCCCGAGAAGGAAGTGCTGGTACGGCTGACCGGCGACATGGCGCGCTACTTCTGGGGCATCAACGACAAGAAGCTGTCGCAGGCCGAGCCGCTCGAGATGGGGTTGGGACAGCGCGTTCGGATCAAGTTCGTCAATGAGACCATGATGGAGCACCCGATGCACCTGCACGGCGTGTTCATGGAACTGGTCAATGGCAACGGCGTGTTCGCCCCGCGCAAGCACACCATCATCGTGCCGCCGGCGCAGACCGTCGAGCTCGATGCCACCTTTGAGGACGAAGGCACGTGGGCCTTCCACTGCCACCTCTTCTATCACGCCGCCACCGGGATGATGCGCCTGGTCAAGGTTGCCTGAGGACCACGTCGATGTCGAAGAAAATGCGTGCGGCGCTGCGCCGCGCAGGCGGCGCGCTGCTGCTGAGCACGATGGCGCTGGGTGCGCAGGCGATGGAGGACGAGTCGATCTACTCCTACACCCTGGTCGAAGCCGGTGGAGGCAAGGTGCGGGGGCAATCCGGCTCGGCGCAGTCGCTGGCCATCGACGGCTGGGCCGGCGGCGACTTCAATCGGCTCTGGTACTCGCTCGATGCCGAACGCCGTGGCGGGCGGACCGAGTCGGCGGAGTTGCACCTGCTGTACGGTCGCTACATCGCGCCGTTCTGGGACGCGCAGGTCGGGCTGCGCCGCGAGGAGCGTCCCGCCGGGCGCGACTACCTGACGCTGGGCGTGCGCGGACTCGCACCCTATGCCTTCGATGTCGATCTGAAGCTGTTCGTGCGCGACGATGGCAAGGTCTTCGCCCGCACGCGGTTCGAGAACGAGTTCCTGCTCACCAACCGCTTCATAGTCACGCCTTCGCTTGGTGTCGAGTGGTCGGCCTCCGACATCGGCGCGACGGTTCGCCGTGGCGTCTACCAGGCCGATCTGGGCGTGCAGGCGCGTTACGAGTTCAACCGGCGCATCGCGCCGTACCTGGGCCTGTCGCGCACCTTCTATCCACGGGCACAGTCTGGCGGGGAAGTCGCTGCGACGCAGTGGCGCGCCGGGCTGCGGGTTCTGTTCTGACTGTCGATGTCGTCACTGGGCGAGGCTGTCGCGAACCAAACCGTCGGGGTTCACGCCTGCAGGGTCCCGAAGCCGGATGACCAGGCCGTCATCTGGCGGTCACCTACATGACTGGATCGCGCCGGCAAGCTGCGCGAGGGGTCCATTGCGCTGGGCCTGGGGCGCCGGCGTCTGCGACTCATCGTGATTGAGGCCACCGACATACTCAACGCATCAGTCATCGGCGGGGACACCTATGATTGCGTCGTGATCGGCGGAGGTCCCGCCGGGCTCACTGCAGCAATCCATCTGCGACGGATGGGGCGCGGAGTGCGCTTGGTGGACGCTGGCGCGAGCCGAGCGCAGCGCATTGCGCGCGCCTTCAATGTCGCCGGCTACCCAGAGGGGGTAGTCGGCGGGCATCTGCTTGAGAGGATGCGACAACATCTTCGCGCGGCAGACGGTCACGTCACCTACGATTCCGTCGAAGAAGTACGACGTTGCCCGGACCACAAATTCTTGGTCCGTCTGAAACATGGAACGATGCTGGCGCGCAGCGTCATCTTGTGCACCGGGGCCGCGGATCCTGCGATCGACTTGTCCGGAATCGACGCTGTGGCGTCGGCAGGCCTGCTTCGGATCCATTCTCGGCTGGGAGTCGAAGAACTCGCCGGGAAGCGCGTCGGCGTGCTGGATTCGCCCTCCGGAGTGAGTTGCTCCGCCAGTCTGCGCGACATGTGCCCGAAATCGAGGATCATCGCGTTGGACAGCACTGATTCAAAGTCGAATCGCCATCCACCGCCAGCCTGTCTGGATCGTCTACCCGGCGTTGCACGCCGCGTTGCTATGACTCGACACAAGGCCGTCTCCGTCACCTGCGACGATGGTCGCGCTTACGAGTTCGACTTGCTGCTCTCAGCTGCCGACGAGCTTCCTCGCACGTCTTTGGCGAAAGGACTTGCTGTCCGGCTTGGCGCAAATGGCGCTATCGCGATCGGCCCGACCGGACTGACCAGCGCCGACAACGTGTACGCTGCGGGCGAGGTCGCGGGGGTCCCCTGCCAGATCGACATCGCGATAGGTCAGGCGGCAGTTGCTGCTGCGGCGGTGCATGACACCTTGTAGGTGTGCTGCCTTCGCCTTGAGGAACCATCTGTTCTTCGCTCGGAGCGACCGCAACCGTGGGCGCTTCGGCACCCAGTCTCGAATGCGTGATGACGAGGCAGTCATCGCGGCGTCGGTCTGCGGTTGGTCGTGACTTCCTAGAGTGTTCGTCGTGCGCGCTGTTGCGCATGCCACCGAACGCTGAGGAGCTTTCATGAACACACATGTGAATCGAGCGGCACGCGCTCTGATGAGCCCGATTCTTGCCGCGACGATCGCTGGCTTCGGGTTCTTCCCTGTACAGAGCAGTGCCAAGGACTCGCCTCTGGCGACGTACCGCTGCGTGGTGTCGGGGCAGGCAAGTCAGTGCCATCCGGCCGAATTGGTGTCCGATGTCCGGATTGAAAGGCAACTCGTGCTCGGCCCCTATGCGCGCTACCTCGTATACCGTGGCGAGAGCACGCGTGCCGCAGCCGTGAGAGCCCAGGAACTTGGCGAGCAAGCCGTTGAGCGAGTCGTGAGGATCACGAGGAGAGAACTCGGTGCCTTCGAGCGATACCAGCGTGCCATCGGCCATAGCGCCGAGTCGGACTACATCCAGGAGACGGTTTCCGAGGTGACCGTCGACGCCGCGTCCCTTGGCTCTGACTGACCGTGGTTTCACCCAGCGCTGATGATGTCGGAGTCGGCGAACGCACGGCCGCGGATGCACGGGACGGCCCGGTCTGAGCCTTGACGATCCTCAAACCAGCGTCCCGCCGCAGCATGCATACTTTGTAGACTTTCTGGATCCGCCCCTTCATGTTCCGCCGCCCTCAACAACTCCGCCGCTGGGCCCTTCGGGTCGTGCTGGTGTGGCTGTTCGGTATCGGCCTGGGCGTGGCCAATGCTTGCTTGGCCGCTCAGCAGTTTGCCGGCGGCGATGAGGCTTTCCAGGCGGTGGCCAACGTGCAGGCCGCCGACGACGCGGCAGCGCCTGCGGACTGTGAGCATCACTCGGTCGCTGTGCTGGATCATTCCTGGCATGATCAGCAGGACTCGAAGCCGAAGTCGAACTGCGAGAGTTTCTGCGAGCGAGCTGGCGTAACAATCCCGCCGCAGAAGTCCGTTCTCGAAAATTACCAGTTCCATGTCCTGCCCCTTCCAATGGTGGCGGCCTTGGTCGTGCCGGCGTCGGTTGACGTGTCGGCACATGTGGGGGGGGTAGCGCGCCGGGATGGCGCAAGGCCCCTGCCGATTCCAATCGCCTTCTTGCGCCTGGCGCTATAGGGGTCACGCGCAAGCAGCCGGCCTGCCTGGCCGCGCTGCCCGCGTGCATCTCGCGTTCTTTCGCAGACCGTCTTCAACGGCGGTGCCTCGAAAGACTGACCGTATCGCCGCCGTGATCGGAACCCCGGATCGCCCATGTATCCGGCTCCTCCGAGCGGCGCCCAAGGAGAAGACGAAATGACGACCGTACAGGGTCAGGCCAATCGCGCTTGGCCAGGCGTGCCGCGCTGGGCGGGCTTGCTGGTGGTAGGGCTGGTCCTCGGTGCTGCCGGGCCCGTTGCCGCAGTCGCCCAGGAGGCGCCGTTGGGGCGCGACCTCCCGGGGTTGCTGGCCTACGCCCGTGCCCAGAGCCCGGAGATCCGGGCCATGCGCGAGGAGGCCGAAGCCGCCGCGCAACGTGTGGGGCCGGCGGGGGCGCTCCCCGACCCGGTGCTGCGCGTGGAGCTCATGAACATCAACAACTACGGCAGCGACGCTTCGCCCAGCCTGCTGCCGTGGAAGGTCGGTGAAACCAAGTACACCTTGATGCAGGCATTTCCCCTTTGGGGCAAGCGCGAGCTCAAGCGGGACGCCGCCGCCGCCGATGTGCGGCAGGCCGAGGCCCGCTCGAATGCGACCTGGGCCGAGCTGGCAGCTCGGATCAAGGCAGCCTACGCGGAGTACTACCGCGCTGCTGGCAATGAGCGGCTGACCACGGAAGTGCTTGGACTGATGACCCGGCTCGAGCAGGTCGCGCAGGCGCGCTACGCGGGTGGACTGACCGCCCAAGCGGACGCGATCCGCGCGCAGCTGGAACAGACGGCGATGCGCTCGGAGCTGATCATGCTCGACAGCGAGAAGCGCCAGATTCGCGCGCGGCTGAATGCGCTGCTGGCGCGCGAAAGCGGCGCACCGCTGGCCGACCCCCTGGAGCTGCGTGCGATACCGACGCTGAACACCGCCGATGCGTCGTCGCTGGCGGAGCGGGCGCGGTCGGGCAATCCGCAGATCCAGGCCGAGCTGGCGCGCGTGGCTCTCGCACAGAAGAGTCGCGACCTCACACGGCGCAATCGTTACCCCGACCTCACCGTCGGCCTGTCCCCATCGCAGATGGGCTCGCGCATCACCACCTGGGGCGTGATGCTGGAGATGAACATCCCGCTGCAGCAGGAAGCTCGCCGCGGCCAAGAACGTGAAGCCGAGGCCATGGTCGCCGCGTCGCGGTCGAGAGCCGAGGCGCTGCAGCAGCAACTGGTGGGTGACCTGGCCGTCAATCTGGCCGGGCTCGAGGCCGCGCGGCGCAACGAGACGCTGCTGAAAACCCAGCTGTTGCCGCAGTCGGAGCTCGGCCTTCATTCGGCACTGGCCGCCTACGAGAACGGCAAGGCGGAGTTCGCGATGTTGCTCGAGGCGCAGCGCCAGATTCGCAAGGCCCGCCTGGAAATCCTGAAGACACAGGTCGAGGCGCAGATGCGCTTGGCCGAGATCGAACGCATTGTGGGAGAAGACCTGTGAAGACCGCCACGACAGTACTCATCATCGCCGCGATCGGTGCCGTCGGCGCCGGCAGTTACTGGCTGGGCACGCAGACGCGCAGCGCCGCACTTTCGTCCGCCGAGGCCAGCCAGGGGTCGCCCTCCGCTGCGGTGCCGAAGCAGCGCAAGCTGCTGTACTACCGCAATCCCATGGGGCTGGCCGACACCTCACCGGTGCCGAAGAAGGATCCGATGGGCATGGACTACATCCCGGTCTACGAAGGCGAAGACGAGGCCTCGCCTGGCGCTGGCGCCGGAGGGGCAGGCCAGGTGCGCATCAGCACCGAGAAGATTCAGAAATTGGGCGTGCGCACCGAGCCGGCGGGCATGCGCCTTCTCGGCAAGACGATCCGGGCGGCAGGCCGCATCGAGCCGGACGAGCGCCGGACCTTTGCAGTGACCGCGAAATTCGAAGGCTACGTCGAACGGCTGCACGTCAGTGCGACCGGCCAGCCGGTGGCCAAGGGTCAGCCTTTGTTCGAGGCCTACAGCCCTGAACTGGTTTCGGCGCAGCGCGAGTACACGATCGCCACGCAAGGGCTCGAGGCGATGAAGGAGGCCGGCACGGAGGCGCAGGCCGGCATGCGTCAGCTGGCCGACTCGAGCCTCGCGCGACTGCGCAACTGGGACCTGTCGGCACCGCAGGTGGCGGCCCTGATGAGGTCAGGCCAGCCGCAGCGGACGATCTCGTTCCCGTCGCCGGTGACGGGCATAGTTTCCGAGAAGAAGGCGCTGCAGGGCATGCGCTTCATGCCGGGCGAGTTGCTGTACCAGATCACCGATCTGTCGGCGGTCTGGGTGATCGCCGACGTGCCCGAACAGGACATCGCGCTGGTCAAGACCGGTGCGAAGGCTCGCGTGACGACCACGGCGTATCCGACCGAAGGCTTCGAAGGACGCGTCACGTACGTCTACCCCACCTTGAAGGCCGAAACACGCAGCATCCCGGTGCGTGTCGAACTAGGCAACCCCGGCCAGCGTCTCAAGCCGGCGATGTTTGCCCAGGTGGAACTCGGTGTCGGTGGCAAGTCGCCGGTGCTGGCGGTGCCGGACTCCGCCGTGATCGATTCCGGCACGCGGCGGATCGTTCTGGTCCAGGTGGGGGAGGGGCGCTTCGAGCCACGCGAGGTCGAACTCGGCGCGCGAGCAGACAACTACGTCGAGGTGTTGAAGGGCGTGCGTGACGGCGAACCGGTCGTCGTGGCCGCGAACTTCCTGATCGATGCAGAGAGCAACCTCAAGGCCGCAGTGGGAGGCCTCGGCGGGCACGCAGGACACGGCAGCCCGGCGACCGGCGGCTCCGCGCCGGCAGCACCGGCGCAGCCGGACAAGCCAGTGCCGGCGGCAGCGATCGGCCACAAGGCCGAAGGCACGATCGACAGCGTTGACACCAAGAAAGGCACGCTGAGCCTCAACCACGGACCGGTCGTCACGCTGAAGTGGCCGGCGATGACGATGGAGTTCAAGGCCGCCAACGCGTCGCTGCTCAGCGGACTCAAGCCCGGCCAGGCCGTGCGCTTCGAATTCGTCGAACGCCAACCGGGTGACTTCGTCGTGACGTCGATCGCCTCGACCGGAACCGTGCCCAACGTGGCGCCGCAGGCCAAGCCGGCCACACCGGCGGCCAGCGCGGGCCAGTCCACCCACTCCGGCCACTGAGCAGAGGGCGCCATGCTGTCCAAGATCATCCAGTGGTCCGGAAGGAATCCCTTCCTGGTCCTGCTCGCAACAGTGTTCATCGTCATCGGTGGCGTTCTGGCCTTGCTGAAGACGCCGCTGGACGCCTTGCCCGACCTGTCCGACGTGCAGGTCATCGTCTACACCGAGTACCCCGGCCAGGCGCCGCAGGTGGTCGAGGACCAGGTGACCTACCCGCTGACCACCGCCATGCTGGCGGTGCCGAAGTCGAAGGTGGTGCGCGGCTTCTCGTTCTTCGGGGCCTCGTTCGTCTACGTCATCTTCGAGGACGGGACCGACATCTACTGGGCGCGCAGCCGCGTGCTGGAGTACCTGAACTTCGCGTCCGGACGGCTGCCCAAGGGGGTGTCGCCTTCGCTCGGACCCGATGCCACCGGTGTCGGCTGGGTGTACCAGTACGCGCTGCTGGCCAAGGACCGCACGCTCGCCGAGCTGCGGACCATCCAGGACTGGTATGTGCGCTACCAGCTCACCAAGGCGCCCGGCGTCGCCGAGGTGGCGTCGCTCGGCGGCTTCGTGCAGACCTACCAGGTCACGGTCGATCCGCTCAAGCTGCGCAGCTACGGCATACCGCTGATGAAGGTGTCGCAGGTCATCCGCGACTCCAACCGCGACGTCGGCGGCCGCGTGGTCGAGATGGCCGAGACCGAGTTCATGGTGCGCGGCAAGGGCTACCTGCGCGGCCGGAACGACATCGAGACGCTGGTGCTGAAGAGCGAGGGCGGCACGCCGGTGCTGATCCGCGACGTGGCTCGCGTCGAGATGGCGCCCGACGAGCGGCGTGGCCTGTCGGAGCTGAACGGCGAAGGCGAGGTCGTCTCCGGCATCGCGATGTCGCGCTTCGGGCAGAACGCGCTGGAGGTGATCCACAACCTGAAGACGAAGGTGTCCGAGATCTCCGCGGGGCTGCCGGAAGGCGTGTCGATCCAGGCCGTCTACGACCGCTCGGACCTGATCCACCGGGCGATCGACACCCTCAAGCGCACGCTGATCGAGGAGAGCCTGATCGTCGCCGTGGTCTGCGTCGTGTTCCTGATGCACGTGCGCTCGGCGCTGGTAGCCATCCTGATGCTGCCGGTGGGCGTGCTGATCTCGTTCATCGCCATGAAGCTGCTGGGCATGAACTCCAACTTGATGAGCCTGGGCGGCATCGCCATCGCCATCGGCGCGATGGTCGACGCGGCGATCGTGATGATCGAGAACGCGCACAAGCACCTCGAGCGGCTGCCCGCTGTCCACACCGTCAAGCAGCGCGCCGACGCGATGCTCGACGCCTGCAAGGAGGTCGGGCCGGCGCTGTTCTTCTCGCTGCTGATCATCACCGTGTCTTTCCTGCCGGTCTTCACGCTCGAGTCGCAGGAAGGGCGGCTGTTCGCGCCGCTGGCCTACACCAAGACCTTCTCGATGGCCGGCGCGGCGCTGCTGTCGGTGACGCTGGTGCCCGTGCTGATGATGCTGTTCATCCGCGGCAAGATCATGCCGGAGGCGAAGAATCCGCTGAACCGCTTCATGATCTGGGTCTACCGCCCGATCATCGCCGGCGTCATGCGCTGGAAGAAGCTGACCATCGCGCTGGCCGTCATCGCCATGGCGTTGACCTACTTCCCCGCCTCCAAGCTCGGCAGCGAGTTCATGCCGACGCTCAACGAGGGAACGCTGCTGTACATGCCGGCCTCGCTGCCGGGCATGTCGATCACCAAGGCGGCCGAGGTGTTGCAGACCCAGGACAAGATCATCAAGAGCTTCCCGGAGGTGGCGTCTGTTTACGGCAAGGCTGGACGTGCGAACACCGCGACGGACCCCGCGCCCATCGAGATGTTCGAGACGGTGATCAATCTGAAGCCGCAGGAAGAGTGGCGGCCGGGCATGACCACCGACAAGCTGATCGCCGAGATGGACAAGGCGCTGCAGTTCCCGGGCGTGTCGAATGCATGGACGATGCCGATCAAGGCGCGTATCGACATGCTCTCCACCGGCATTCGCACACCGATCGGCATCAAGGTGTTCGGCAAGGATCTCGGCGAGATGGAGAAGCTGGCCAAGGAGATCGAAGCGGTGGTCAAGGCCGTGCCCGGCACGACATCGGCCTTCGCAGAACGGCTGACGGGCGGCAGCTACCTGAACATCGAGCCCAACCGCGAGGCTCTGGCCCGCTACGGCCTGTCGGTCGGTGAACTGCAGGACATCATCGGGACTGCGCTCGGTGGCGAGATGGTCACGACGACGGTCGAAGGGCGCGAGCGCTTCGGCGTGACGGTGCGATACCCGCGCGAGCTGCGCACCCACCCGGAGCAGATCGAGCGCGAGGTGCTGGTGCCCACGATGGGCGGCGCGATGGTGCCGCTGGGGCAGGTCGCCAGAGTGAGCGTGGCACGTGGCACCCCGGGGATCCGCACCGAGAACGCGTTGCTGTCGGCGTACATCTTTGTCGACATCCGCGACCGCGACATCGGTTCGTACGTCGCTGACGCCCGCAAGGCGGTGGCCGATCAGGTGAAGTTCCCGCCGGGCTACTACATCACCTGGAGCGGCCAGTTCGAGTACATGGAGCGTGCCGTCGAGAAGATGAAGATCGTCATACCGGTAACCTTGCTGACCATCTTCCTGCTGCTCTACCTGAACTTCAAGCGGCTGACGGAGACGTTGATCGTGATGCTGTCGGTGCCCTTCGCCTTGGTCGGTGGCGTGTGGCTGATGTGGTGGCTGGGCTACAACCTGTCGGTGGCTGTTGCCGTCGGCTTCATCGCACTGGCCGGGGTCGCGGCGGAAACCGGCGTGGTGATGTTGATCTATCTCGACCATGCCTGGGCCGAAGTGCGGGAGCGCTGCCGCGGCGAAGGGCGGCTGCCAGGCCCGGCAGACCTGTACAGCGCGGTGATGGAGGGGGCGGTCGAGCGCGTGCGTCCGAAGATGATGACGGTGGTGGCCATCATGGCCGGCCTGCTGCCGATCATGTGGGGTACCGGCACCGGTTCGGAGGTCATGAGCCGCATCGCCGCGCCGATGGTCGGCGGCATGATCTCGTCGACCGTACTGACACTCGGCGTGATCCCGGCGCTCTACGCGCTGGTCAAGCAATGGCAGCTCAGGAGGGAATCGCGTTCTGCCCCGTTCCCTTCTGCACAGGAAGCCTTAGGGCCGTCATCGGCTGTGTGAGGATGGTGCCATGAGACGGAGAGTACTTCTGGAGAGGTTCGTGGCGATCGGCGTGTCGCTGCCAGGCCTGGCGCTGACAGCGACCCCGAAGGCCGAGGTACAGGTGTTCAAGAGCCGCAGCTGCAGTTGTTGCGCGGTTTGGGCTGGGCACCTTCGCGAGGCCGGATTCACGGTTGCCGTGCTGGATGTGCGCAACGCGTCGGTCGAACGTCGGCGCCTGGGCATGCCCGACCGTTTTGGCAGCTGCCATACGGCCCTCGCCGAAGGCTACGTGATCGAAGGACATGTGCCAGCGGCAGAGATCGAGCGACTGCTGGCAACCCGGCCGAAGGCCTTGGGCCTGTCGGTGCCTGGCATGCCCGTGTCAGCGCCCGGCATGGCGGTTCCGGGCCGCTCCCAGCCCTATCAGGTACTCCTGATCGATCTTGCCGGGCAGGCTTCGACGTTTGCCAGCTATCCTGGCTGACTGCTTCCGGGCTCCTGGGTGGCGCGTGAGCGCACGTGCGTTCAGGCCAGACGTGAACTCGCGCCCTCCGGCGCTCTGAAGGCGACGTCGATCGTCGCGTGCGCTATCCGCGGTGGTCCAGGTCCAGCAGTTGGCTCAGCCTGGCGACCTCATTGCTGGTCATGGTGAGCTTGCGTCCGTCTTTCGTTTCGATCACCGTCCCGACTTTCACGCTGGTCGCTCGTCCATAGCGGTCCTCCTTCGCCATGAGGCCGTCGTCGAACAGGTAGAGCGCCCCACCATCGGCAAGAGCGATCACCTGCTTGGCGGCCTCCTTGGCGGCATGCCCTGCGTGGGCAGGCGAAGTGGTGACTGCTGCGAAGAGCGCAACAGCGGCAAGTTGCGTGAGTCTCAGTTTCATGGCTACCTCCATGGGTGGGGAAGTGGATCGGTCCCAGACGCGCCGAGAAATCTAGTCCCACGATGCCGACAGTTCACTGTCCCTGGGATGACGGCCCGGTCATCTGCATACCCAGGCGTCTTCGGTCGACAGCGAGCCGAACGCCTGCCAGGGGACGGACCACGCGCCTTCGGTCGCCCGCTGCCAAAGAGAGCCATAAGCAAGGACGGATAGACTGACTCGCTCTCACGGAGACTCGCGATGAACAAGTTCAAGGCGAACAGCGATGGCCCGATTGATGCCGGCCGACGTAGTCTGCTGTGTGGCATGGCCGGCATCCCACTGTTTCAGATGTCCGGATGTGGCGGGGGTGCCTCGGGTCACGAGTCGGTGGTCACGCCTCTGATCAGTCCCGCGTCCCAGGGGGCCGACCTGCCAATCATCCCCATGGTCGACGGGTCTGTAGATGCGGCTGGCACGAGGAACTTCTCACTTGTCGCTCAGGCGGGAACGACTACCTTTCGCTCCGGCGTTGCGGCCGCCACGTTAGGCTACAACGGCCAACTGTTGGGCCCGGCATTGAGATTGCGTAAGGGCGAGAACGTCGCAATGCACGTGCAAAACAATCTTGGCGAGGACACCACGGTCCACTGGCATGGTCTGCTGGTACCTGCGGAGGCGGATGGAGGCCCGCATCAGGTCATCGCGGCAGGCGCACGGTGGACCGCCAGTTTCACGGTTGCCAACGCTGCGTCGACCTGCTGGTTTCACCCTCACGCCCACGGTTCGACCGGTCGCCAGGTTGTCATGGGTCTCGCGGGCCTGCTGATCGTCGATGACGCGCAGATGGCGCGCTCGACACTGCCGGACACATGGGGAGTGGACGACCTGGCACTGGTGCTCCAGGACAAGCGATTCACTGCAGCGGGTCAGATCGACTACACGCTGTCAGCCAGCGACCGAACCAACGGCTACACCGGCGACGTTCTCCTGGTGAACGGAGCGTTGGCTCCGTTGTGGCGGGCGCCGAGTCAGTGGGTGCGGTTCAGGCTCCTCAATGGCTGCAACGCACGTGCGCTGGTGCTGCGGCTTGGCAATTCACTGCCCTTGCTGCAGGTCGCCAACGAGGCGGGACTGCTGGCTGTTCCCGTTGCGCGCCCGTCGCTTGCGTTGGGGCCTGGAGAGCGCGCTGAAGTGTTGGTCGACTTCAGTGCAATGCCGGCGGGGCAGGAGGTGCCCCTGTACGCCAGCACCGCGCAGGGAGGGATGGGAATGGGCAACGCCGCGGGCGCGACGGAGGTCGAGGCCATGAGGATTCGCGTGTCTCTGCCAAAGCAGAGCAATTCCATCTCGTCGCCACCGAACACGTTGCCTGCAGCGGCAGCGGTCGTCGCGGGACCGGGTGCGATCAACCGCACCTTCAGATTGGACGGCGGGATGATGGGCGGGGCCTTCACGATCAACGGCCGAAGCTTCGACATCGGTCGAATCGACTTCAGCGTACCGGCGAATTCGGTGGAAGTCTGGACGTTTACCAATGCGACCAATATGGCGCATCCGATGCACGTGCACGGCGTGAAGATGTCAATGCTGACGCGTGCCGCCTTGGCGCCGCCCATCTACGAGCAAGGTCTTCGAGATACCTTCGTCGTCGAGGCTATGCAGACGGTGCGGGTCGCGGTGCAAACGGCCGAGGTCGCCTCGGCGACGCCCCTCATGTTTCATTGCCACATCCTCGAGCACGAGGACGCCGGCATGATGGGCCAGTTCACCACGCTGTAGTAGAAGTCTCACCGCGCGGATGACAAGTCTGCGCCGACGGAAAAGAATACGTCGCTGTGCAGGGCAGTTGTGTGGCCGATGCTGGCTAAGCGGCGCAACGCCGGCCCTGTAGGGCCGCTCGGCCAGGTGCCGAGCCGTCGCGGGGCTTGCTTGGCACAAACTCAGACTTTCATGCTGCCACTCTCGTTGGTTGAGCGCGTTCCGTTGACCGGTTGGCCTGCTGCACCCGTGAGTGGACCGGGGCACGGAGAGGCAAGTCTTGTCAGTTCCAGTTCGTCACCGCCAGTTCTCGCAGACCTTGGGAATGGACGCCCGGGTTCTCGTCTCGCACGGAATTGGTGGTTTGCAGGTGAAGGCGCTTGCCGTAGTTGACATAAACATTGAAGTCGCTCATTCAGCCTGCTTGCGATCAGCCTGCTTGCGACCGTTGCGCCGAGGTGACGCAAAGTGGCGGTTGCGTCCTCGGCTCTCTCTCTGGCCAAAGACGTCAACGCCACCGCTGTCGTGGGCCGCGCCGCCTCTCTGGCGGAGGCGTCGAATCGTAGGGCCACGAGTTCGGTGGCCGTCTTGGGCGACTGGCGATCCGAGCCGACATTCTTACTGAATCGCGCCCCCGCCGGACACGGCCGTTGCGCCGGGTCAGTCAAATGCGCATGATGCTTCCATCTTGAGTGCGATGGAACCGTCGCCAAGAATTGACCACCATCGTGAACGACATGGACCCCCGCGACGCCAGCCAAGCCGAACTGATGCGAACCGGCCATCAGACCGCAGCTCACAACCGATGGCTCGCAGCCGAGATCCAGGACGCGCTGGACGATCCGCGTCCGGGTCTCTCGTTCGACGAGGTCATGGTCGCCCTGGACGCCGAGATCGGCGCGGCCGAGCGCGAGCGCGCCGCCGATCGCTCTCGCGCGGGACGTCATGTCCCTTCCAGCGCTCCGCGACAGCGATGAATGACGGGAAGTTGTTCGCTTGGTGAGGTTTCCTGCGGGAGGTTTGCGCGCCATGATTCGTGGAGGAAACAAGCATCCGACTTCGGCACGAGGCGGCTTGGCGGCTGCTGAGGTTCGCGGTGCATCGGCGCGATCTCAGTGGATCAGGGAAGGGCTGGTAGTCCTCGGTTCGCAACTGGCGCAAGCGTGGGGGATTCCCCAGGAGACATTGGCGACGACCTCGGCAAGCGGCGAGGTGGTCAGCATCCACATCGACAACTGCCAGTACTACCCCGCGGCATTGCTGAGCATCGATCGCTTGACCGCAGGCGCGATCTGCCGCGCTCTCCGGCACCTCCACGACACCGAGAGGGTGATGTTCTGGCTGCGCGATCACGGGGCCCTTGGAGGCAGGAACGTGGCTTTGGCATTGAAGGCTGGAACACCGACGGCCAGGGTGAACGCACTGGCGGAAGCTTGGGCACGCGAGCGGACGTGCGCAAGGAGCTTGAATGCTGAGGATGTGGTCGAAGGTCGCGAACGCCGTTCGTGACCGCGACTGTGCCTTGCGGCTTGGCGCCGAATAGTCGCTGGAGTTGGACGCCTGGCCCGCCTCCTCCGACGACACCAGTGCACGAGCATCGCCAGCCTGGGCGGCCTCAGCGAACCTAGGCTCAGTCCATGAAAGGAAGCGGCGCCGGCCCCTTCCCTGACGGGATGGGAGCACGGCGCCGTGAATGGGCAGTGAACTGCTTCAGCGGGCCAACAGCGTCATGGGTGGCCCATTGGCGGTGTGGCGCACGATGCGGTTTCCGGCGCGCCGCAGGCCGTCGGCTTCGACTTCGTCGAGCAACTGCGTCGGCAGCTGAAGGCCGAGATCGGCGACCTTGACGCGCAAGGTCGCGATGTCGGTCCAGTCCAGCAGGGGCTCCTGCAGGCTGGTGTAGAGCATGTCGTTGCGCTCGTCGACGACCTGGAGAAAGTAGTCCCCCAGGCGTCGATCGAAGCCGGCCACGATCTCGACGGGGCGTCCGTCGAGCGTCGCCGTCGCGAGGTGCTGGCTCATGGTCCGGGCTCCGCGCTGTCGAACACGGGCAGCCCGTCGATGACCGCCGCCTCGCGATCGAACATCAGCCAGGCCACGCCGGCGGATTCGGCCACCTCGAACAGCATGGCCAGATCGGGTTCCGACGGCACCCGGTACTTCGGTGCCCCGACATAGACGAACCCGCCGCAGTCGGTCGGGTAGGCGTTCACGGACAGATCGTCATCGGCGAGCTTGTTGCGTGTCGCCGTACTCAGATGCTTCAGGGACAGGCTGGCCAGCATCTCGGCCTGCTGTCGCAGGCCGGTGGCGGGCAGGGTATGCATCGTGGATTCCTCCTCGGGATGAACTGGGAGATGTGGGGGATTCGGTCGCCCGCGTCACGGTCGAGGGCGCACGGGGCGTGCGCTTCGATCCTCCGGCGCGGGCGAACGTCATGCCGCAGTCGCGGCAGCGGAACCAGTGCAGGCGACCGAGCGCGCCCAGGGGCACGCCGTGGCCGGCACAGCAGGGGCAGGTCGGGGGTCTTCTCTCCGACATGGGCATCCTTGGTTGGGGTGGGATCGGCGGGAGGGGCACCGCTGCGGCGGCGCCCTTCTCGCAACGGGGTCGTGCAGGGCGTGACTGCCGCACATGGCGTCAGAGCAGTCCGCGCTCCGCGAAGCTGACGCACTGGTCGCCGGCGACGACGAAGTGGTCGATCAGGCGGATGTCCACCAGCGCCAGCGCCGACTTCAGGGTCTGCGTCAGGAACTCGTCCGCGCGGCTCGGCTCGGCCTGGCCGCTCGGGTGGTTGTGGGCCACCGCGATCGCGGCGGCGTTGCGGGCCAGGGCGCTCTTGACCAGTTCCCGCGGGTATACCGACGTCTGGGTGAGCGTGCCGCGGAACACCTCCTCGTGGGCGATCAGCCGGTGGTTGGCATCCAGGTACAGCGCGAGGAAGACCTCGTGCTGCAGGCCTGCGCAGCGCAGTCGCAGCCAGTCCCGAAGGACCTGGGGCGACGACATCACCGGCCCCTGCGCCATCCGGTCACGCAGCTCGCGCATCAGCAGCTCCCGGGCGACACCGAGTCGGCGCGTCAGGAGCTGCTGTGTGGCCGGGTCCTCGTGGGGCGTCTCCCGGTCGCTGACGCGCAGCGCAGCCGGCGTCGGGCCTGGCAATGGGTGGGCCTGCAGGCCCAGCATCTCTGCCACCAGGGCCTCCCGCGACGCATGGGCGGCATCGGGCAGGTCCGGCAGATCTTGAAGACCCTGGAAAGGGTGGAAGTTCATGGCGTTCTCCTCTCGTGGCGAAAAGGAAGACGGGAACGCCGTTCCCGGTGGGGACTGGTGTCCCCGCAAGGGAAGGATGTGCAGACACACGACGGAACGTGGCCGGCACGGTGGCTCAGATGATCATCCGAGGCAGGTAACGACTGCGACGCCGCTGCCGCCGGTTCGGTCGGCATCGGAAACACTCCTGTCGGGAGTGGGTGTGAGCCCGTCAAGTCTGCGCCATCGGCACCGGGGATTCAACCGGGGTGGTGCCAGCAACCGCGCCTTTGCCGCGCTTGCCCGCGCAAAGGGCGCCAGGGTCCGTGCCTTGGTCGGGCATCGGTGCGCGGGGAGGTGGCACGGTTCGCATGACCGCACTGCGCGTGGCCGCGCCGTTGTGGCTGGGCCACGGACTGCCCGGATGTCTTGGCCGGCAGACCGCAAATGTGACACCGAAGAAGCACTCGGCTGTCACTGCAGAAATTTCTTCGCCGCGGCTAGCAGCGGATGTGCACAGACCTGCGCAGGCACGCGAAGATGCGTGGCTTCCCGACAAGGCCGACCCGACATGCTGCGCTCCGGAAACCAGCTTCGACTGACGCGACCCGAACGGGCGCGGCTGGCCCGCATCACCGCCATCGAGCCGGGGTCCATCCGCAGCGTCGCGGACCTGCAGGCCTACGTCCGCCGCTGCAAGGCCCACTACTGGGGCCACTCCGATGACACCCGCTTCCTGCACTGGCTGATCGAGCGTGAGGTGCAGTCCCTGATCGGACGCTGAGCGCCCGTCGCCCCGTTCGCAGTCTTGGAAACAGGAACGCCCCCGGCGCTGGACCGGGGGCGTGCAGGGTGACGGCCTGGAGTGGATCTGGATCGCGCCGTCTGGACGGTCTCGAACGGTCGACCGAATGGCTCAGCGGAACACGCGCGGCTCGACGCTCGCCCCCCGCATGAACGCGAGGTACGCACCGGCCTTGCCGATGTCGTCGAAGGTCGCCACGGGCTGCTCGTGCAGCACCACGGCCCAGGGACGGTCATCGTCATCACTGGCGCGGATGCGCAGTTCCGGTGGCTGCCAGCGCGGGTGGCGGTAAAGGGACGGGCCGGTGTCCCAGTCCATCAGTGCCAGCACGTGCGCACAGAGGATGGCCGTGCCGGCTGCCTCGCCCGGCTCGACGAGCAGCGGCACCTTCAGCAGGCCGGTCGAGCGGCCGACCGTGCCGACCACGTCGAACTCGTCGAGCCAGCTCGCGCCGGTGCCGGTGTCGCCCAGCACCAGCCGCACCTTGCGGCCGTCCCGGCGGCAGGTCTCCAGCACCCTCGCCAGGCGAGGGTCCGTGCCGGGATCGAAGTAGGTGCGGTGGCCCTGGGCGGACTCGCCCCAGGCACGCACCGCAGCGAGGTACTTCTCGTAGCCGGTGAGGCTGGCCGCGTCGTCGGCGGTGGGCATCAGGTCGGGACGATCGAGGCGCTGCGCGATCTGCCGGGCATGGTCGCGGGCGTTGTCGAAGCCGAAGCAGGTCAGGCCACCTTCGGTGGCGATCACATACAGGCGTTGCTCGGGATTCAGGGTGATGTCTCGCATGGGGAACTCTCGAAGTTGGGAGGGCGGACACCGGCCCTGGCGGGCGGGCCCGCGGGCGGTTGGATGGGGTGCCGGTCGCGCCAGGCCGTTGGACGTCAGTCCATGGCCGAGGCACGTCAGCGATCGAACCCGGTGCAGCCGATGGGGCTGCGCCGGGGCTCGGTCTTCGGATCAGCGCCGGCTGATCTGGACGGCGGGTGCGGGGCCGTCGACGGGAGGTTCCGGGGCACGCTCGGAGCCGCCTTCGGAGCCACTGACCGGCGACGCCGGGGACATGCCGGCCTGGTGCTGGAAGCGGGCGTGCGCGTCGGCGAACTCGGCATCGCCCAGCAGCTGACGAACCTGTGCGGCGGCGGGTTCGGTCCTGCCGTCGGCGTCACTGGCCGCGGCTGGGCGCGCGCCCCGCTTCGATGTTGCCGGCGAGGCCGGCGGTGCGGCGGCAATGGCCTCGTCCAGGACGTCCGCAGTGCGGTGGTATGCCTTCTGCGTGACGCCGCCGACGAAGGCTGCGGGTCGCTGCAGCGTCCACTGGACCAGCAGGCGCAGCCACTGCCCGATGCGCTTGTCGCGGGCCTGGCGCGCCTTGTGGACGCGCAGCGACTGCTTGCAGGACAGGTACAGCGCCAGGTGGCGACGCTTCATCTCGGCGTCGCCGTCGAGCTGCGCCATCACCTCGGCGGCGAGGGCGACGTCACGGCCGACGCGTCTGTAGAAGCCGACCCAGGCGCGCTGCTCCTCGATGTCGATGGTGCTGCGGCGCGGTGACGGGCTCTGGAAGGATCTGTCTGGGAAAGCATGACTCATGGGGTTCTCCAAGAAGGCGAGGGAACCCCGACCCCGACGGGAGACGGTGACTCCCGGAGGGTGGATGGCGAGGGCGGTTGAAAGCCGAGGGAAACGGGGTGTCGGGTGATGGCGTCCCGATGCCATCGCTGGCGGTCGGTTCACCATCCCCGAGACCCGAGGACCCGATCGGCACGAGTTCGAGCCGACGGCGGTGCCGCGACGGACGACTCGATGCCCGCGACCATCAGGTCGTGAGCACGCGAGCGGCGCCTCGGCGCAGGCCCTCGGCAATGCCGATCCAGCGGTCGGCGATCCGGTCCAGGTAGACCAGGTCGTCGGCCGCGATCTCGCCCGAGGCGCGGAGCCGGGCGATGACTTCCTTGACCAGGAGGGGATCCTCCCGGGCCAGCACGATGGCCGTCGAGGCGATGCGCCTGCGGTAGGTGTCGACCGTCATGGTCAGCACACCGTCGTGCTGCGCTCGGACGCCAGAGGGTCCGCGGCCTCGCACACCATGTGGATGGACGCAAGGGGCGTGCAGGGCCGGGGCCGGAGCAGCGCCGGAAGGGTGACAGGCCGCCGGGCGGGCACACGGGCAAGCCCGGTACCACCCAGCAGTGCACACACCGGCGCATTCCTCGGTGGAAGGGCGCGGTTCCAGGGAACGGGACTCATGGGGGTTCTCCTTCAGGGGTGAAGGGGAACGCCCATCCCTGGCGGGGAACTGGGGTTCCCCGTCTGGGATGCCCTGCCGGGAAGGCAAGGCGCTTCGTCGCGCACAGGTGCGTGCGCGAGCTGCAGAGGTCCGCGTCCGAGAGGACGGGGCCAGGGCAGATGCGTGCGTCAGGCCAGGCTTCTGATCGAGATCAGGCCGGGCTGGTGAGCGCAGGGCGCGTCACGACGCGGAGGTCGTGATCGGCGCATGCGAGGAGGGGCCACGACACGGGGTCATGGCCGGCTCCTGGTTTCGGATCCGGATGGATCTGAATCGGCCCGGCACACCGAGGTGCCGGACGGGACACAAGGCAGGTAACGACTGCGACGCCAGCTGGGCTGGACTTCAGGGCGACCGAAGCCACCGATGAAGGCTGAGCAGACGCGATGTCCGCAGGAAGCCGGGTCAGTATCCGACGGGGTCCCTCGGGCGGCAACGGACCCGAGGTCTCATCGCGGCACTGCCCGCCCAAGCGACCGGCTCGGCCGACGCTTGGGCGGGCAATCGATTCCGAGTCCTCCATGTTGGTGGCCCGGAACGCGGCGCTGCCCAGTTGCTGGGCGTGCGGGCAGGCTGACGGTTCGTATAGTGGGCGGATCAACATCTCCTGCAGACCGGTTCCGCCCTGTCCATGACCGTCGAGCGCTATGCCTTCAATGACTGCGAAGCCACCACGGCGGCAGGCGTGCCGCTGCGCATCCCCGCTGGCGTTCACCGCGTCGAGCGGCGATCGCTGGTGTTCCGCGTGCGCCTGGGGGGACGCGAGCTCGATCTGACCCTGGCTGAGTGGGAACGCCTGCTGCACGCGGGCTGTGTCGGGCCGAACTCCGTCGTGGTCGCCGATTCGCAGGTGACCGGCGACATCCGTCCTCGCTGAGGCGCGCGGTGGCGAAGGCAGAGTGGACCGTCCAGACCGGGAACTCAGATCGCCCGATCCCGGTGACCCCGGGACCCGTGCCGCTCAAGTGGGCCAGCGACGCGGCGACGGGTGCTCCCCGGTACATCCATGACCCGGACATCGTCTCGCAGGCTGCGAATGCCGTTTGTCCGGGTTGTGGCAGCAAGTTGTGGACGGTCCTGGCGGGTGAGCCGCAGCGCGTTCGACCGACGGCGCATTTCCGCCACGTGGCCGGCACGCCACGAACTTCGTGCGTCGTCGTCGCAGCGCGTCTTGCCGCCTCGCACCACCTGGCGTCGCTGGGCTACATCGACCTGCCGCGGCGGCGGGTGAGCGCCGTCTCGAAGGGTTTCAGCGGTGAGGGTTACGAGGGATGGGTGGAGGAGCCGGCGCAGCGTGTTCGGATCAGCGATGTTCGGATGGTCGATCCGGCCGCGGCGGAGCTGACGCTGGACGATGGCAGGACCATCCTGGTGGACCTGACCGGCGAGCGCGTCGAAGGCGAGGCGGGCCGCGCGGTCATCACGATCAATCTGTCGGACCCGGCGCTGGCGGAGATGGACGTGGACGAGCTGCGAGCGCGACTTCGGCTTCTGCCTCCCGCGAGTTGGTGCTCCCACTGGCGTGATCGCGAGTTGACGTCGCAGGCGCGGAGCCGTGCCGCGGACGAGGCGCGCCATGCGCTTGACGCATGGACCGACGAGGACGAGGCGCGGTTCCAGACGCAACTGCCGCCGGGCACGGACCCGGCGGCGATCGCGACGATGCGTCGCGAGACCTTGCTTCACCGAACCGTCAAGTCGATCCTCGAAGACGCGAGGCGCATCCGAGCACCGGGCCTGCATGTCGCCGTGCAGCGTGACGCACCTGATGGGTACGGCGACGGCTGGGATGACTATCGCGTCGAGATCCTGTGGTGGAGCGCGCCGGCCGAACTGAGGTTCGAGGCCGTGGAACTGGAGAGGCGCCTCGGCCGCATCGTTCCGGATGTTGTCGGGCGTCTGGCGGAGCCTCGACCACGCATCCTCGGCGGCATCGCCACCCGGGTTCAACGAGGCGACGACGAGGACGAGGCAGAGCAGCACGATGAGTTCCCGGAGCAATGGTCGGAGACGGTGCTGATCGAAGTGGCGGTCACACACAAGGTGGATGAGGAGAAGCTGCGAAAGATCCGGCACCTTGATCTGCCAACGCTCGAGATCGACCTCGGTTCAATGGGCGGACGCCTGACGCTGGACGGTCTGCGCAAGCTGGTCGTGGATGGAATGGAGGGGAAACAGTGGCTGCACCACCCTGCGCTGAGAACCCGCCGCGCCGTGCTGCGCTACAAGCTCCGTGAGCATCGCGAGGTACTGGCCTACCAGGCCCACATCCGGGCACAGCGTCGTGAGCGGTTGCTCGAAACACCCCCTTCGCTCTGGGCAGAGCGGTACCTGCTGGCGCTCATGGCGTTCTGTGACGCGAACGTCAGGATCGAGCGACTGCGAAAGACGGAAGGACCGCGATACCTGGAACACCTGGACGAGGACAGCGAGGAATGGGCGGAGGTCGCCCTGGCCGCAGAGGCCCTTGAAGCCCACGGGTTCGAAGGCGGTGCCGAGCACTTGTTCGCCCGCACGATCGTGCCTCGCATCCTGTCGATCCAGTTGAACACCGGGGTCGGCTACGCCGTGTCGAGCGCGATCCAGGTGGTGAACGCGATCATGAACACCCGCAGCGACAACAGCACGCAGTGGCTGTCGCTCTACCTCATCGCCGCCAAGTCCTTCGATGTCGAGCGGCACTTCAGACCCGAGCAGGTTCGACGTTTCCGAGAGTGGCGGGCGGAGGTCGTCCGGCAGATCGAGGCAGGGACACACGAGTATCTGCGGCCGGCCCGATTCGATGCCATCCTGTCCTTGCTGTTTCCGGCGATGGCGAGGGGCATTGCTCATGGGAAAGGGCGAGCGGACTGAAATCCTGCAAGCGGTGCGCTGTCTGCAACGGGCTGTTCCGTCGGCTTGGCACAATCGATCCATGCCCAACATTGCATCCGTCCTGAAGGCCGAGATCGTTCGTCTGGCTCGCAAGGAACTGCGCAGCGAGGTCGATTCGATCAGGAAGGCGCTCGCGGCTTCGCGCGCGGAAAGCGCCGCGTTGAAGCGCAGAGTCAGCGAATTGGAGCGGTCCGTGCGGCAGTCCGCGCGCGCCGCCCCCGCTCGGCTGCCATCGCCACCTGCGGTCGAGGAAGGGGACGTGGCCGACAATTTCCGGTTCCGCGCCTCCGGCATGGCCAGCAATCGCAAGCGCCTGGGCCTGTCGGCTGCGGATTTCGGGCTGCTGGTCGGCGCATCGGGACAAAGCGTGTACGCCTGGGAACAGGGCAAGGCGCGCCCCAGGGGCAGGAACCTCGCGGCTATCGCTGCCTTGCGCGGCATCGGCAAACGCGAGGTGGTGGAGCGCTTGGCAGCCCTGAAGTCGGGCGAGCAGTCGTAGGCGAGCCGACGCGCGGTCCGGCGTCCTGACCGGACCACCGGCGAGCGCTCCTCGCCACCCTTGAAGTGCACGGGCTCAATGGGATCCTGACTGCATGGTGGGCCGCCGGCCTGCCATGCAACCAATCAGGAGTCCCTCATGAAATTCTCCAAAGCCGAGGTCGACGCCATCATCGAGGCGTCCCCTCGCACCTTCGTTCCCTTCAACAAGCTGGTGCTGTCCGAGGACCACCAGGCCCGCAGTGCCACGGCGCCCGTGATGTCGCTGCCGGAACTGGCCGCGTCGATCAAGGACAGCGGCGTGCTGCAGAACCTCGTCGTCGTCCAGGCGGCGCGCGGGCGCTACGAGGTCTGCGCCGGTGGACGGCGGCTCGCCGCGCTCACGCTGCTCGTGCAGCAGGGCGACATCGCCGACAACTACCCCGTGCCGGTGCTCGTCGTGCCGGCCGACAAGGCGCTCATCGCGAGCCTTGCCGAGAACTGCTTCCACGTGCCGATGCACCCGGCCGACGAGTTCGCTGCCTTCGCCAGACTGCTCGCGCGGGGCAAGTCCGTCGAGGACGTGGCCGCAGCCTTCGGCGTGACGCCGCTCATCGTCAAGCGGCGCATGAAGCTCGCCACCGTCTCGCCCAAGCTGATGACCCTGTACCGCGAAGGCGGCATCGGCCTGGACTGCCTGATGGTTCTGGCCTCGGTGGACGATCACCAGCGCCAGGAGCAGGCCTGGGCCGGTCTGCCGAGCTGGAACCAGCGCCCGGAGCATCTGCGGCAGTTGCTGATCCGAGGCGAGATCGAATCGGACGCCGACCCGCTGGCCCGGTTCGTCACCGTGAAGGCCTACGAGAAGGCCGGCGGACCCCTGCGCCGCGACCTGTTCAGCGACGACGACCGCAAGGCCTACCTGCTGGACCCGGCCCTGCTGGAGCGCCTCGCCGCCGACAAGCTGGGCAAGCGAGCGAAGCAACTGCTGTCTGAAGGCTGGAAGTGGGTCGACATCCGTCCGCGTTTCGCCTACGACGAGTACTTCAAGCACGGCGAACTGCGCAAGCCCCGCCGCGCACCGACGCCCGAGGAGGCCGAGGCGCTGAAGGCGCTGGAGACGCGCATCGCTGCCCTGCACGAGCAGATGGACACGCTGGTGGACCGCGACGGCGATGGCGATGCCGGCGAGGCGAACGACGCCACCGACGCCGCCGATGGGGACGACGCGTCGCGCGACCGTACCTTCCTCGCCCTGGAGTCCGAGGCCGAGGGGCTGGAGGAAGAGCGCAAGGCCAGGCTCGAGGCGTTGACCGAATGGCCTGCGGCGTGGATGGCGCTCGCCGGGTGCGTGCTGCATGTGGGCGCGGACGGCCGTGCCGCGATCAAGGCAGGGCTCATCCGTCCCGAGGATCGGGCCGATCTGGCGCAGGCCATCACCAAGGCTGCCGAACAGAAGGCGGCCGGTGGCGACGGCATGACGGACGACGCTGCTGCTGCGGGCGCCGCGGGGCTGCCCCCTGTGCATTCGCTGCCGTCCGCAGCCGGCGCCACAGCACGGCCCGTGCACTCCGAGAAGCTCATGCGCCGCCTCACGGCCCACCGCGTCGCCGCGATACAGGCCGAACTGCTGGACCGCCCCGAGCTTGCGCTGGCGGCACTGACGACCCACCTGACACTGAAGCTGCTGGCCGACCCGCTCCATGGCGCCTATCGACTGCCGAACCTGCTGGCGATCAGCGCAACCGGCAACCAGCACGAGCTGCGGGGCGCGGCCGAGGACATCGAGGCGAGCCCGGCGGCCCAGCGCATCGAAGCCGACCGCGTCGCCTGGATCGAGCACCTGCCCAAGGAACCCGACGCGGTGTTCGACTGGATGCTGCGGCAGCCGCCGCAGACGGTGCAGCGGCTGCTGACCTTCCTGGTCGCGTCCACCGTGAACGGCATCACCGGCACCGACGCCGGCCGACCGGTCAATGACGGGCTGGCCCGCGCCCTCGGCCTGGACATGACACGATGGTGGTCGGCGACGGGGGAGGCCTACCTTCAGCACGTGTCCAAGGCGAGGGTGGTCGAGGTGGTGCACACCGTGGCCGGCGCCAAGGCGGCAGGTCCGCTCACGGCGCTGAAGAAGGATGCCGCGGTGGCGCAGGCCGAACAACTGCTCGCCGGGCGGGGCTGGTTGCCCGACTGCCTGCGCGTGCAGCCGCCGGCCGATGCCCCGGCGTCGGGTGGCGAGGAGGTCGACGCCAACGATCCAGCACGGACCGAGGCGCCCGCCTGCGCCTGAACGCAGGGCCGGCCCGGGCCCGGCCGACTCATGCGACTGGGACAGGCGTGTCACCGTCGTCCCCGATGCTCCGTGGCCCGGGCTTGCCGGTCTCGCCCTGGGCCGGGTCGCGGCTCCCTGCAGGCGCGCGCCGGATCGCACCGATGTAGGCGCCAGCCGAGCGCAGGCGGGCATGGCCCGCGATACGGGCCACATGCAGCCGCCCCTGGCGGTCGAGGTCCCGATCGACCGGCCCACCGCCACGCACCGGCGCGGGCGTGCCCGTCGTGTCCTGGTACTGGCCTTGAAGGTGGTCGTGCCGCGCCCCGTGCCCGGTGGTGCCGCTCTCGCGCTTCGTGAGGCCGAACTTGCGCAGCGCGTAGTCCAGACGACGGAGGTTGGACTTCAGGTCCCGATCCGGCGCCCCCATGTGTGCGTCATGGCCGCTGACCACGCTGCGGGCATGCGCGATGGCCGACCGCTGCTCCTCGGTGGCCAGCGGCAGCCAGCGCGCGCGGCCTCCCTTGCCCTTCGTCCACAGATACCGATCCGCCTCCCGTTGTTCGTCGGGCAGGCCTGTCTCCTCGAAGGCGTGGACGTGGGCGTAGGGGCGGCACATCACGGACTCCTTGCGCCGCAGGCCGACCTTCACCATCAGGCGCATCGACGCGCCGATGCGGGCATCGTAGGCAGAGACCTGGGCCAGCAAGGCCTCCACGTCGATGCCGTTGCCGCTCCAGCTCTTGTCGCGCTGGGCGTTCTCGTGGCGCTCGTACTCGTCAGGCGTCAGGCCGTAGTGCTCGGGCCTGCGGATGAAGCCGGGCTTGTTGAGCCACATGGCCAGTCCACGCAGAAAGCTCAGGTAGGTCTGGATCGTTCCCGGCGAGAGCTTGCGGCGCTGCCAGACCTTCACCATCGCCTGGACATGCCGCTGGCCCAGGTTGCGAGGATCGGGCGCCAGCTTGAAGCCGGCGTCCGTGTGCAGCTCGCGGAAGAAGCGGCGCAGGAAGTGGGCGCGCTCGTAGCGCGTCTTGTGCGACACGGTCTTCTCCAGCGCGGTGTGCAGCGGGTTGAACAGCTCGATCAGCACGTCCACCACCCGGTTCACGGGCGTCCTGCCCGGCGGGTACATGTCCAGCACTTGCTGGGGCGACTTGCCGGCCCAGTTCTGGCGGCGTGGCGAGTCCTGGCCGTGCAGGCGGCCTGGGCTGGCCGAGGGCATCGCGGTGGTCCTGGAAGGGCGGGTGGATGAGGAGGGGAGGGTGGAGCCATTGCGCGGGTCGTTGCGGCGGTCGTTGAGGGAGAGAGGTGCCTGCCGGCGGCGGCGCGAGGGTTCTTCACGGCGGATGCGGGACATGGTGGGCTTTCTGCAAGGTGGCGGACTGCCCGAACAGCACGCCTGTGGATGAACGGTCGGGAGGACCGGGGTTGGAGGAATCCATCTGGACATCCCCGGGGCCGATTCCTGGCAAGCCCACGGCAATGGAGATCGTGTGCAACGTCGGTGCGGCGGTCGATCTCTGCAGCGCCACACCCACCCATGGCTTTGCTGTCTGGGCTCCTCGTGGTCTTCGGCGAGGGGCCTGGGTCAGCTCGGTCAGACTTAAAAATGGAACACGTTGATCCAGGCCGTCTGCGCATTTCTGCGACGCGACGACTAGGGTGATGTCCACCCCGCTCGGGGCTGGGTGCGACATCGACGCCAGGGTCGAGCCCTGGGTCATTCGGTGGATCAGGCCTGGTGTGCAGCGCCGGCCGCTCGCATGGGTCCACCCCTGACCGAGAGTCCAGGGCGGTGTCGAGTTGATGAGCGAAGGTCGTGCGGGGAGCCTCATGGAGGCCATCACGCCGCGCGGTGCGCGTCATGCGCGCGTGCTCAAGGGCTGGCGGGAACGGTGCGCGGCATCAGGTGCCGCCACGGGGTTCTGCTGCGCCGGTGCGCTTCTGGAGCGCCCAGCCGTCATCGCGGGGATGAGGCTGGCAAGGACCGGGCAGGTCACTGCTGTGGTGGATGACTCGGCACGCTCGCGGCGTCGATCCTTCTGGAGGTCGAGGCCGGTCGCGCCACCCGTTCGGGACGGGAACTCCGGTTGAAGGCACGAGGCAGGTAACGACTGCGACGCCTGCAATGCTCGTCTTCTTCGAGAGGACGGAGCGGGCCAGGAGCCCTCGGGAGCCCACAGTGGAAACCGCGACGGCATCCGCGGTCAAGGCCGCGTGCGCGGCGCCTGCCGCAAGACCCCTGATCGGCGGGCCCTTGGGGCAGGCAGTTGACGGCACGAGATTCGGCGGCAGGGCCCATCTAGCGTCGCAATGGTCCGGATCGCCAGCAACGGCGCGGGGTTGACAGGCAAGGCTGCCGCCTCAGGTACCCCGACTGGGCCGGCACCGTCCTCTCCAGGCCGTGTCAGGCGCCGGCGTGCGCGCCGATGGACGGGGTTGACGAGTGACTTTGCAGTGTGACCGTGGTGACACCACGCGGCCGCCTCGTCCGTTCGGTGTCATCCGAGGGTCAGTGCAGTGCTCCTGCAGTGCCAGCGCAGTGACACCGGGACGAATCCGACGTCGAAATCGCGCCTGCAGAGGCAGGTATCCGCGTGGAGGAACAGGGTCGATCTGTCGATCCTGAGCACTCTTTCGTTCACTCGGAGAACACCATGAACCTGATCGTGAGGGCGGTGGATGTCGGGTCCGGCAACACCAAGTTCGTCACCGGCACGGCAGACAGCGAGATCCGCTGCGCAAGCTTCCCGTCGCTGGCCTACCCGTCCAGCAACGGACAACCACTCTGGCCCGGCGGCGATGGGGCCAAGACGATGTTCATCCCGGTCGGGTCGCTCTTCTATGAAGTCGGTCCCGAGGTCAGGCTCGCGGCCGACACCTTCCGGGCGACGCAGTTGCACGACGACTACATCGAGTCGCCGGAGTACATGGCGCTGCTGCGCGGCGCGCTGCGCTCGATGCGGCAGAGCCAGATCGACCTGCTGGTCGTCGGGCTTCCCGTGGCGCTGTTTGCGGTGAAGAAGGCGGCCCTGGAGCGGGTCATGACAGGCGAGCACGATGTCGGCGGGGGCAAGAAGGTCAGTGTGGTGCGCACGCTGGCGGTTGCCCAGCCGCAAGGCGCGCTGGCCTTCTACGCGCACGCCCACGGCAAGCTCGCCGAGATCGCCAAGGAGCGCAGCCTGATCATCGATCCGGGTGCGAGAACCTTCGACTGGCTCGTCGCGCAGGGCATGCGACTGGTGCAGAAGCAGAGCCACTCCGTGAATCGGGGTGTCGCAGACGTGCTGAAGCTGCTCGCCGCAGAGATCACCAAGGACATCGGCACGCCCTTCCGCGATCTGGACACCATCGACATGGCGCTGCGGACCGGCAAGGCCCCGGTGATCTTCCAGAAGCCCTACGACCTCAAGCGGCTGCTGCCGCTGGCCGAGAGCGTGACGGAGCAGGCCGTGTCGAGCATGAAGGAGTGGATCGAATCGCCGCACAGCCTGCAGAACATCATCCTCGTGGGCGGAGGCGCGTTCCTGTTCCGGAAGGCCGTGAAGTCGGCGTTTCCGCGCCACCGGATCCTTGAGATCAAGGAGCCTGTGTTCGCCAACGTGAGGGGGTTTCAGCTGGCTGGGATGACCTATGCGCGAACCGTGCTGGCGGCCGATCGCGAAAGGTCGGCCACGGCCGAGCGCGCTGCAGGAGATGCCGCATGACCGGCCCCACCAAGACCTCGGAGCCGCCGCGCATACGGCTCGTGTTCCAGTTGGAGAGGGCGGAACTGCCTCGTCTCTATGACGAGCTCGCACGGTTCCACAAGGGCGTGAAGCGTGTCGGCAGACTGCGCACGCTGGCCTACGAGGGGCTGCTGATCCAGCAGGGCGTCCTGAAGCTCCCTGGGCAGGCATCCAGCGATGCGCCCGGCACGATCGGCTTCGATGGCGACGGGGCGGAGGTCACGAACGGACTCTTCGAACCCGCGATCGATGACCGGGATGGGCCATGAGGAGTCGGGCGAGGTGCCGCCAGGGTAGGTCGGTAGGGGCCTCCGAGCTGGCGCAGATGGGCCGGTGCGAACGCCTGGTGGTTCTCGAATCCCTGCACGGCCCGCGTCGAAGCACTTCACAGGAAGGGGCGCGCCGGAGGGGCATCGCGGCCCATGTGCGCTTCGAGTTGCAGGGTCGGCGCGCCACAGCGCCAGGCGACGGGTCGACTCGACGACCGGGCGAGAGGTGCTTCATCGCGACGATGGCATTCGGGGACGCTTGGCAGACCGATGCGTTGCGCGACTTCAGGGACACGGTCCTGAGGCCGCGGCCTTGGGGGCGCCGCCTGGTGGCGGCCTACTATGCGGGCGGGCCCCGCCTTTGCACAGTTCTGCAGCACTGCCCGCCACTGCTAGGGTTGACCAGGTGGATCCTGTGTTTCGTGGCGCATGGCTGGCGGCGATGGTCGGCAAGGCGTCGACCATGAGGTTCGAGCCGATGTGGCCGTGGGTGCTGCTCCTGGCTGTTGCCTTGGCAGTCGCGTGGCATCTGTTCCGGCGTCACCGCGCACGCGTTGCAGAGTGGAGGGACCGACCGGCCGCTCTGCGGGATGCCGAATTGATCTGCGTGGAGTCGCAGTTCAGGTCGAAGAGCCGCTGGCCCATCGTGGCGAGGGTGGACAGGGCCTATCGGCTGCCGACCGGTCTGGTCGTGCTGGTCGAACTGAAGACGCGGTCGGCCCCAGCGGTGAGAACGTCGGATGTCATCCAGCTCTCGGCGCAGCGGGTGGCCGTGGAGGACGAACTCCGTGTTCGTGTGTCTGACGAGGCGTTCGTGATCTTCCCCGGCCGGCACTCAGCGCCACCGACCTCACGAGCGGTCCGCTTGATGTCGCGGGAGCAAGTCGAAGCCGTTGCAGCGAGACACCGTCGACTGATCGATGGACTCGATCGCCCGCAGTGGCCCGGCAGCGAGCATGTTTGTCACGGCTGTGGGCAGCGAGCGGCCTGCGGCGCCGCTGGCGAGCGCCTGGCGGGTGCGGTCCGGAGGCGCTAGAATGTCCAAAATATTCGACAATTCTTCGGACCAAGCTGTGGACCTCTCCAACCTGGGCACCATCATCCGCGAGCGGCGCGAGGCGCTGGGACTGACGCAGTCCCGGCTTGCGCAACTGAGCGGGCTTTCGCGGCAGACGCTGGTCGGCTTGGAGGCGGGCGCTCTGAGCGATCTGGGATTCAACCGGGTGGCCCAGGTGCTGGCCGTGCTGGGACTGGACCTCGATCCACCCAGCCAGGCAGCGCGCGCCCGCAAGCGGGGCCTTTGGATGGCGGCGAAGAATGCCAGCGTGAGCTACGTCCAGGAGGTGCCGCCCGACACGCTAGGCCACGCGCTGGTGAGCGGCAGCGTGCCGAAGGGCTACGCTGCCCATCTGACGCACCTGCTTGACGAAGCGCCGGTGCCCCTGGTGGTGATGGCCGTGGAGGAAGCCGCCGCGAAGGAAGGCGTCGCGCCCAAGGCTGTTTGGCGCAATGTTGCGAAGCTCGCCAGGTCACTGGCGGTGCACCGGCAGGGCCTGTGGGCGTGATGACAGCGTGATGAAGTCGCTGCCGTCTGGCCCCTGGGAAGTGCTGTTCCAGCGAGCACTGCGGCTGGTCGACGACATCCAGCGCCATGGAGGGCTTGCGGACCCGTTCTGGACCTTCGGAGGCGGGACCGTCCTGATGTTCAGGTACGGACACCGCCTCAGCAAGGACATCGACATCTTCGTGCCGGACCCGCAGTACCTCGGCTACGTGACGCCCCGACTCAGCGACACGGCGGCATCTCTGACCGAGGAGTACACGGAGATGCCGGGCTCGTTCGTCAAGCTGCAGTTCGAGGAAGGCGAGATCGACTTCGTGGCCGCACCGAACCTCACCGACGCGGCCTGGGAGCGGTGGGTGATCCAGGGTCGGCCAGTGCGCGTCGAGACGGCCGCGGAGGTGATTGCCAAGAAGATGTACCACCGCGGGGACCGTGCGACGGCGCGTGATCTGTTCGACCTCGCCATGGTGGTCGAGCGGGAGCCGGATGCGCTGGCGGCAGCCGCGCCTTTCCTCGTGCGGCACCGGGACAGGTTCCTGGAGCAGATCAGGCAACCCGGGGCAGGATTCGTGGCGACTTTCGAGGCGATCGCCGCGACCGGGTATCGGCCGAGTCTGGCGCACTGCATTGCCGTGGCCACAGCCTACCTGTCCGCGCTGGGGGACCGATGACCCGGTTGCACTAAGGCGACATGGCGACGCGGTAGGCGACGGAGCACCGGAGACTTGGGCACAGGAAGTCCACGAGGGTTTCCACTACCGCTCGGCGAGGCCTGGATACAATCACAGGGCCTGCAACGAACAAAGCCAGGCGGCAACCTGGCTTTGTACGCCCTGAACTGGTTCGAGCCCAGGGGAAGGGAGGCCGCTGGGACCCCCGATCGGAACACTGGATTCTAGCGAGCCTCGTAGGCATCGGGCTCATGTTGATCGAACAGAAAGGTGATCGACATGACGAAGAAGACCCAAGAGACCTATCGCAGCGCTGTGACCGGCAGGTACGTCAAGGAGCACTACGGCAAGACGCACCCTGACACGACTGTCAAGGAGCGGACGCCGGCACCTCAGCCGCCGAAGAAGAAGTAACCGCAAGGTCGAGGGGCACCGGGAACCGGTGCCCCTCTTTGTCTTGGTGCCGCGTAGAGGTCCTATGTTCGACAACCTTTTGCGAGAACTGCGCGCGCTCGAGCGCCGCTCGATTGCCGTCCCCATCGACAGTGACGAGAAGGGCTACATCGACAAGGAGTGCCCGTCGACCAGCTGCGAGTTCCAGTTCAAGATCAAGGACGAAGACTGGAAGAACATCTGCCGCGACGAAGGCGTCTGGTGTCCGATGTGCGGTCACGCGGCGCCAGCCAAGAGCTGGTTCACCAAGGCCCAGGTTCGACATGCCGAGCGGCACGCCCACAGGGTGATCGAGTCGACGATCGACGGCGCGATGCGCGCGGATGCGAGGGCCTTCAACGGTCGGCAGCCAAGGAACTCGCTGATCTCGATGTCGATGAAGGTAGGCGGCGCACCGCACTTCACGCCGCACAGGGTTCCAGCGGCTGCGTCGGCAGCAATGGAGCTCGAGATCGCGTGCGAGAAGTGCACCTGCCGATTCGCAGTCATCGGCTCGGCGTACTTCTGTCCCGCCTGCGGCCACAGTTCCGTGGATCGCATGTTCGACGACTCGCTGCGCAAGATCAGGGCCAAGAAGGACAACGTGGACATTGTGCGCGACGCCATCGCGGCGTCGGCTGGACGCGATGAGGCCGAACTGATGTGTCGATCGCTGATTGAGTCATGCCTTCAGGACGGAGTGACTGCCTTTCAGCGGTGCTGCGAGGGCCTGTATGCCTCGACCGGACCGGCGACGCCTGCGCCAATGAATGCCTTCCAGCGACTCGCGCAAGGCAGCGAGCTTTGGGCGGCGAGGGTCGGCATGACCTACGCAGACATCCTTGGCGCTGCGGATCTTGAGCGTCTCAGGCGACTGTTCCAGAAGCGGCACCTGCTGGCTCACAGCGATGGCATCGTCGACCAGCGCTACGTCAACGAGTCGGGCGACATGACGTACAAGGTGGGACAGCGCATCACAGTCTCAACGTCGGAGGTCGACGACATCGTCGCAGGCATCGGCCGATTGGTCGCAGGCCTGCGGCGCGCCATCGGCGCATCGCCGGAACGGCCGTAGCTTGCTACGAGGTCAGGGCTGCCCGCCATGGTCGAAGGGCCGGCCCCAGGCCGTGACAGCGTCATTGCGAGTGACGAGCAAGACGGCGAGAATGTCGTTGCTGACGGTCTCAAGACGTCCCATGCGGACAAGGGGAACAGACGGGGGAACAAGTCAGTTTTCCTCGGCGCTTTTCCTAATGAGATCAACAGCTTAGGTCGCCGTTTTGTATCCCATCAGCCACCCCACCTGACACCGGGCACAGCCCCTTCAGCGGCCCCTCATCGATAGGTGAGGGGCCGTTGTCGTTGGGGCCCGAAGCGCGGCGGATGGTCTCGCCGCTCGTCGTGGCCGGCGCATCAGCAACCCGTTGCCATCCGGCCCTGGGAGACGCTGGCCCGCGCTCCGGGGGAGCGGTTCCGCGCCGCCGCTGCCGGCCTCGAGGCGCCGTCGCGCGGCGCGTCTGCGCATCGACATCTCGATCGCCGCACAGCCGAAGTTCGACCGCACGAGCTCCGACCGCGAGTTCCGCCCGTGCGTCGCCGACTACACGAGGGAGGTGCCGGTGCCGCGCGTGCTGGCGGCCGCGGCGCAGCGCCGCCGCAGCAGCAGCGTACGCCAGGGCCAGCGCTTCGAGCGCTGCACCCATGCCGGACATGCCCTGATGCAGCCGGCCGGAGCCGACCAGCCGGCCTTCGCGAGCTGGTTCGTGCAGCGCTGCGGGCTGTCGCGCCGCATCGAGGTGACGACCTACGGGTTCGCCGCGCTCTTGCAGTGGCTACGCGGCGTGATGCAGCAGGCCCGCAGGAAGCTTGTCCCTTGAGGCCGCTCCGGCGCAGGCCGTCGCGCCTGACTGAACCGCCGGTGCCCGGATGGATCGAGGGCGACGAGGCCGGAGGTCGACGGGCCGCTCGGCGGCGCGCCGGGCGGACGACGTGCACGGCGGACCGTGCGTGCAGGGCCGGGTCCATGCGCCAGAGATGCATGCCGGGCTTGCCGCGGCGTCGGAGCCGTCGGCGCAGGGTCGCCGGCGCCATGGTGCCGCGTCGAAGGCCGCAGAATCCGACCTGTGTGTGGATTCGCGACGGCCTGCGCGGGCCGCGGGACGTGGTGGGGGAACGGCTTGCGTCTGCCCTTGGCATTGTTCGATGAGCTCAGGAACCTGGGCCGGCGTCTCGCTGCGCGCCAGGCACCACTGCCCATGAGGCCCGGCGCGGCGGGTGGCGTCCACCACGGCCCTTCGGGGCCGCCGGCGTCCGCGCCGCTGCGGCGCGATGCCATGCCCGCGTGCTGCCGCAGATGACCGATCGCATCGATGCCCTGGTGATCGGTGGCGGCGTCGTCGGCCTGGCGGTCGGCCGGGCGTTGGCCCGGGCCGGGCTGGAGGTGGTGGTCAGCGAGGCCGAGGGCGCGGTCGGGCAGGGCGTCAGCTCGCGCAACAGCGAGGTCGTGCATGCCGGCCTCTACTACCCGACCGGTTCAGCCAAGGCCCGGCTGTGCGTGCGCGGCAAGCAGCTGCTGTACGCGCAGTGCGAGCGCCATGGCGTGCCGCACCGGCGCTGCGGCAAGCTGGTGGTGGCCACCGACGACAGCCAGCACCCGGCGCTGGAGGCGCTGGCGCAGCGCGCCGGGGCCAACGGGGTGCCGGTGCAGCGCTGGAGCGCGGCGCAGGCGCGCGAGGCGGAGCCGGCGCTGCACTGCACGGCGGCGCTGTGGTCGCCCAGCACCGGCATCGTCGACAGCCATGCGCTGATGGCGTCGCTGCAGGCCGACCTGGAGGCGGCCGGCGGCGCGGTGGCGCTGGCCTCGCGCGTGGTGACGGCTTCCTTTGCCCCCGGCCGGCCGGCGCGGGTGACGGTGGACGACGGCGGTGCTGGCTTCGAACTCGATGCCGACCGGGTGGTCAATGCAGCCGGCCTGTGGGCCTGCCGGCTGGCCGCGCGCTTCGCTGGCCTGGATCCGGCGCAGGTGCCGACGCCGCACTACGCCAAGGGCAGCTACTACGCGCTGGCGGGCCGCTCCCCGTTCACGCGCCTGGTCTATCCGGCCCCGGTCGATGCCTGGCTGGGCGTGCACCTGACGCTGGACATCGCCGGCCAGGCCCGCTTCGGACCCGACCTGGAGTGGTTGCAGACCGACGACCCGGCTGGCATCGACTACGCCGTCGACCCGGCGCGGATGGCAGGTTTCGCCGAGGCGATCCGCCGCTACTGGCCGGGGCTGCCCGACGGCGTGCTGCAGCCGGCCTACAGCGGCGTGCGGCCGAAGATCCACGGCCCGGGCAGCCCGGCACCCGACTTCCGCATCGACGGCCCGCCGCAGCATGGCGTGGCAGGGCTGGTGAACCTGTTCGGCATCGAGTCGCCCGGGCTGACCTCGGCGATGGCAATTGCCGAAGAGGTGGCCGTGCTGCTGCGCTGAGGCCCGGCGCCGCCGCGCCGCCACAAAGTGCGACGGCGCCCGCAGGCGCCGTCCGCATCTGGTCGCCAGGCTCCGTCGCCTGGCGGCCCGGGCATCAGCCCTTCTTCGCCCAGGCGCTGCACCAGCCGGGGCCGGCCACCTGCTTGGCGCCGAACAGGGGACAGCCACCCCAGGCGTCGGTGGGCTTGGCCTGCCACAGCGCGCAGTTGGTGCACTTCTGGTCGTTGCTGTGCTTGGGGTACTTCTTCTTGTCCGCCTTGGTGGTGTCGTGCACGTAGCCCAGGGCAACGGCCTGCGGATCCTTCTCGTCGATGCGGGCAGGCTGGGCCTGCGCGACACCGGCGGCCAGCGCGGCGCAACCCGTGGCGCACTGGATGATGAACGTACGGCGGGAACTGGTGGTCATGGAGAGCGGTCCTTGGTTGACGGAGGGGTCAGGGGGCAGCCAGTGTGCCACTGTATCCGTGGCGGCGAATATTCGACCGGAACGGCCCAGCCGGGCCGCGGCGGCAGGTGGCCGGTCAGGGTGCCGGCACGGCCACGCCCAGGCAGCCGTTGCAGCGGCCCAGGCCGCGCAGGCGCGGGTCGGGCTTGCCCTCGCCGGTCTTGAAGTTGGCGTGGCAGCGGATGCACACGTACATCTTCGAGCTGGACATCATCGGGCGCACGCCGGGCTCGGCGTGGGGGCGCGCAGCGGTGTACTCGGCCTGGGTCTGGCGCAGCTTGGGGCCGTGATCGGAATTGTCGGCAGCGGCAGGGGCGCGGCGGGTGGGCATGGCGGGGAACGGGCCGGCAAGGGGCCAATCGACGCGAAGGCGCAATTGTCCCTTGAATCTGCAGGTGCTGCACTCGGGGTCTTCGGGAGTCGCAGGGCGGCTCCGGGCGGCGCAGGTATAACCGGTGGCCACCGCGTCTGCGTGACTGTGTCAGCTGGCCCGGCCACCCCTCTCGACCACGTGCTGCCGCCATGCACCGAATGCTTGCTCCCCTGCTGGCCACTGCCGCCGACGACGCGCCGGCGCTGCTTGCCCCCGGCCGCGCGCCGCTGACCCATGGCGCACTGCGCGCGCTGCAGCAGCGCACCCGCGACGCCCTGCGCCGCGCCGGCGTCGCGCGCGAAGACCGCGTCGCCATCGTGCTCGACAACGGCCCGGAGATGGCCGCGGCCTTCGTCGCCATCGCCTGCAGCGCCGCCAGCGCGCCGCTGAACCCGGCCTACCGGGCCGAGGAGTTCGAGTTCTACCTGAGCGACCTGTGCGCCAGGCTGCTGGTGGTGGCGCAGGGCAGCACGTCGCCGGCCATCGCCGTGGCGAAACGCCTGGGCGTGAAGGTGGCCGAGCTGGTCGTCGCCGACGGTGCGCCGGCCGGGGCCTTCGAGTTGCACGCCGAGGCCGCGCCCGCACCCGCCGCCGAACGCGACCCCGCGCCCGAGGATGTGGCGATGGTGCTGCACACGTCGGGCACCACGTCGCGGCCCAAGATCGTGCCGTTGACGCAGGCCAACCTGGCCGCGTCGGCGCAGCACATCGCGCGCACCCTGGCCTTCACCGCGGCCGACCGCGGGCTGAACATCATGCCGCTGTTCCACATCCACGGGCTGATGGCCGGGGTGCTGGCGCCGCTGTCGGCCGGTTCGTCGGTGTGCTGCACGCCGGGCTTCGACGCGCTGAAGTTCTTCGCCTGGATGGACGAGGCCGCGCCCACCTGGTACACGGCGGTGCCGACCATGCACCAGGCCATCGTGGCGCGCGCGGCGCGCAACCGCGAGGTGATCGCGCGGCACCCGCTGCGCTTCATCCGCAGCAGCAGCAGCTCGATGCCGCCGCAGGTGATCCGCGAGCTGGAAGAGGCCTTCGGCGCGCCGCTGATCGAGAGCTACGGCATGACCGAGGCGGCGCACCAGATGGCGTCCAACCCCTTGCCGCCGGCGCCGCGCAAGCCCGGCAGCGTGGGCATTGCCGCCGGGCCGGAGGTGGCGGTGATGGACGAGGCCGGCCGCCTGCTGCCGCGCGGCGAGACCGGCGAGATCGTGATCCGCGGCGCCAACGTCACCCCGGGCTACGAGAACAACGACAAGGCCAACGCCGAGGCCTTCGTCGACGGCTGGTTCCGCACCGGCGACCAGGGCGTGATCGACGCCGACGGCTACCTCAGCCTGACCGGCCGGCTGAAGGAGATCATCAACCGCGGCGGCGAGAAGATCAGCCCGCGCGAGGTCGACGAGATCCTGATGGACCACCCGGCGGTGGCGCAGGTGGTGTGTTTCGGCATGCCGCACGCCAAGCTGGGCGAGGACGTGGCGGCGGCAGTGGTGCTGCGCGATGGGCAGCAGGCGACCGAGCGCGAGCTGCAGCAGTTCGTGGCCGCGCGCGCCGCCGACTTCAAGGTGCCGCGCAAGATCCTGATCCTGGCCGAGATCCCCAAGGGCGCCACCGGCAAGCTGCAGCGCATCGGGCTGGCGGCCAAGCTGGGCCTGGGCTGAGGGCTGAGCGATGAGCGTCACGCCACCGAAGTTCAGCACGCTGGCGCTGCAGGTCGACGCGGCGCACCCGCGCGTGCTGCGTCTGCGCCTGAACCGCCCCGCGCAGTTCAACGCCATCGACGAGGCGATGCCGCGCGAGATCCGCGACGCCGTCGAGTGGGCCGAGGGCGAGGACGGCATCCACGTCATCGTGGTGGACGGCGCCGGCAAGGGTTTCTGCGGGGGCTACGACCTGTCGATCTTCGGCCAGGGCCGGATCGACCACCCCTGCCAGCAGGAGGCCGCGCCCTGGGATCCGCCGGCCGACTATGCCTACATGAAGCGCTGCACCGAGCACTTCATGGCGCTGTGGCGCAGCGCCAAGCCGACCATCGCGATGGTGCACGGCGCGGCGGTGGCCGGCGGCAGCGACATCGCGCTGTGCTGCGACCTGCTGGTGATGGCCGAGGACGCGCGCATCGGCTACATGCCCACCCGGGTCTGGGGCTGCCCGACGACGGCGATGTGGACCTACCGCCTGGGCCCGACGCGGGCCAAGCAGCTGATGTTCACCGGCGACGTGATCGACGGCCGCTCCGCCGCCGACTGGGGTCTGGCCAACCTGGCGGTGCCGGCGGCCGAGCTCGAGCCGGCCACGCTGAAGCTGGCGCAGCGCATTGCCGGCGTGCCGCGCTCGCACCTGGCGATGCACAAGGCGGTGGTCAACCAGGTGCTGCTGCACATGGGGCTGGAGCAGACCCAGCAGCTGGCCACCTGGTTCGACGGCATCACCCGGCACAACCCCGAGGGGCTGTGGTTCCGCCGCTATGCGCAGGCCGAGGGCTTCAAGGCCGCGGTGCAGTGGCGCGACAGCGGCCGCGACATCCCGCAGGGCGACGAGGCACGCGCGCGCATCGCCGAACTGGAGGCACGGCTGGCGGCGATCGAAGCGGCGGCACCTGCATCGGCCGGGCAGGGGGAGCAGGCATGAAGTTCGTCATCGTCGGCGCCGGTGCCATCGGGGGCTACCTCGCCACCCGGCTGGCGCTGGCCGGGCACGACGTCGTCTGCCTGGCGCGCGGCCGCAACCTCGAGGCCATCCAGCAGGGCGGCTTCCGGCTGCGCGACGACCAGGGCCGCGAGGAGCACGCGCCCACGGTGCGCGCCGTGGCCCGTGGCGAGGATGCCGCCGGCGCCGACTACGTGCTGCTGGCGGTGAAGGCGCACCAGGTGGCCGACCTGCTGCCGCAGCTGCGCGCGTTGCTGGCCGGCGGCGCCACGCTGGTGACCATGGTCAACGGCGTGCCCTGGTGGTACTTCCACCGCCTGGCCGGCCCGCACGAAGGCCGGCGGCTGGACAGCGTGGACCCGGGTGGCGCCATCGCCGACGCCATCGATCCGGCCTGCGTGGTCGGCAGCGTGGTCTACCCGGCGGCCGAGCTGGTGGCACCGGGCGTGGTGCAGCTGGTCGAGGGCAACCGCTTCACGCTGGGCGAGCCCGACGGCAGCCGCAGCCCGCGCGTCGAGGCGCTGGCGCAGGCGCTGATGCAGGCCGGCTTCAAGGCCCCGGTCAGCAAGGACATCCGCGGCGAGATCTGGGTCAAGCTGTGGGGCAACCTGAGCTTCAACCCGATCAGCGCGCTGACGCACATGACGCTGGCGCAGATCTGCCGCTACGCGCCCACCCGCGCGCTGGCCGAGGCCATGATGACCGAGGGCCAGGCGGTGGCGCAGGCGCTGGGCGTGCAGTTCAGGCTGACGCTGGCGCAGCGCATCGCCGGCGCCGAGGCGGTGGGCGAGCACAAGACCTCGATGCTGCAGGACGTCGAGGCCGGCCGCGCGCTGGAGCTGGCGGCGCTGGTGGGTGCGGTGGTCGAGCTGGCCGGCGTCGTCGGCGTGGCCGTGCCGCACATCGCCGCGGTGCACGCGCTGGCGCAGGGGCTGCAGCAGCAGCTGCAGGCCCGGCACGCGGCGCTGCGACCCGTGCCGCTGGGCCAGGCTTAGGCCGAGGCCGGAGCGGCCGGGGCCGCTGCGGCGCCGCCGAAGCCCGGCGCGCGCACCTCGCAGACGATGCCCTGCGGCTGGTTCTCGCGCCACAGCACGGTTCCGGCCAGGTTCTTCACGCGCTTGCGCACGCCGCCCAGGCCCAGTCCGGCCGACCAGGCCTGCGGGGCCCGGCCCTCGCCATCGTCGGCCACGCGCAGCAGCAGGTCGCCGCGGCGCAGCGTCAGCGCCACCTCGATCCGCGTCGCGTGGCCGTGGTACAGCGCGTTGCTGACCAGCTCGCGCAGCACGCGCGTCAGCGCCGACCACTGCGCCGCACTCAGGCGCGGGTCGGCGTCGGCCTCCAGCGCCCAGGCCAGCTGCACCTGGGCCGCGGTGCAGCGCTGGCCCAGGTCCGACTTCCACTCGGCCGCGGCGTGCGACAGCCGCTGCTCGGCCACCGCCAGGCCGCGCGTCAGCGTCTTCAGGTCCTGCAGCGTGTGGCGGATGTAGTCCTCCATCTCGGGCGTCGGCGCCTGGTACATCAGCGTGAGCAGGCGCGCGCCGATGTCGTCGTGCAGGTCCTGCGCGATGCGCAGCCGCTCCTCGTGGCGGCCGCGCTCGACCGCATGGTCGTGCGCCACGGCCCGGCGCAGCTGCTCCAGCACGCGGTCGGCCAGGCGCGCATCGTCGCGCGTGAACAGCCGCCGGCCGCGCTGCGCGTAGCGCAGCAGCCAGCCGCCCTGCACCTCGTCGCCGCTGCGCGCCGGCACCGCCAGCAGCCCGCCGCCGCCCAGCACGCGCGACTTGGCCGGGGCGCTGTCCAGCGGCTCGACCTGCAGCGGCTCGAACAGCTCGCGCAGCAGCTGGCCCTGGCGCGCCAGGTGGCGCCGCGGGTCGGCCTGCACCTCGCGCGCGGCGCGGTACAGCAGCTCGAAGCTGCGTTCGGCGCCGGGCACGCTGTTGCCGCCGGTGAGGTGCTCCATCGCGTACTGGCGCACGAAGGCATACAGCGCCAGCGCGATGAACACCGCCACCGCCAGCGAGGTGAAGGGCGCCAGCGCGAACACCGCGACGAACAGCAGGTCCAGCGACGCGGCGATGGTGCTCACGCCGGCCAGCATCACGAACTCGCGCAGCAGCTGCCGGCTGCGCGCCAGGAAGGGCGTCACCAGCGTCAGCGCGGCGATGAACACGTACCAGGCCACCGACGCCGCCACGGTGACGCCCGGCGCCGCCTCGGGGCGCCACGCCGCCAGCGCCACCGTCAGCGTGACCAGCGCCAGCGTGGCCACGCCGGCCATGGCGAAGCGCCGCATCACCCGCACATAGGGGTTGGGCTCGCCGCGCAGCGACAGGTGCACCGTGCCCAGCGCGGCCAGGCCGAAGGCCAGCATGAAGCCCTGGTTCCACCACCACAGCGGGCGCAGCGCACCGGCCTGAACCAGCCCGATCCAGGCCAGCGCGCCGGCGAATGCGGCAGCGGCGATCAAGGGCGCCGCCGCCAGACGATGCGGACGCATCGCAAAGGCCACCACCAGCGCCGCCGCTGCCACGGCGTCCAGCGCGACGCGCCACAGCACCACCTGCAGCCACGGCGCCACCAGCGCGCCCAGGCCGGGGCTGGTCTCCAGCGCGATCAGCGTGAGGTTGCCCGCCTGCGCCAGCGCCAGCGTGGTGTACAGCAGGTTCTGCCAGCGCGGGCGCGCCAGCAGCACCAGCACGGCGAACAGGTACAGCAGCAGCGCCAGCGCGGCCAGCGGCCAGAACGACCAGCCCAGGCTGCCCCAGCCGCGTGGCTCGGGAGCCAGGCCCACGCGGCTGCCGTCCTCGAAGTGCAGCTCCACCAGCGGCTGGCGCAGCAGCGTCGACAGCTCGGCGTGCAGGCGCAGCTGGCGCTGGCGCAGCTCGTCCGACACCTGCCAGCGCGGCGAGTGGTGCAGCAGCAGCGGGTCGGCCGGCAACGGCCGCAGGCCCGGCGCCGACAGCGCCAGCAGCGTGCGGCCCAGGTGCGGGCGCAGGGCCGGCAGCTCGGTGTCGCGCAGCTGCACCCGTCCCCCGGGCCCCAGCGTCCAATGGGCGTCCAGGTGCGGCACCGCGGCCAGCTGCCGCGCGACCAGGAACACCGACAGGCAACCCAGCAGCGCGAACAGCACCAGCAGCCGGCGGCGCCACAGCAGCGGGCGTGCGCGCTGGCCGCCATAGCGCCGCTCGAAGACGCTGGTCTCGAAGGCGCTGGCGTCGAAGGCTGGGTGGCTGCCGCCGGCGCGCCGGTGCTGCGGAGCGGTGGGGGTGGCCATGGGCGCGGCGGCTCGGGTCAGGCCCGCGGGGTGCGCCCCGCTCGGTGCCGTCCGAGCGGCTGCGCCGGAGACATCGCTAGACCAGGCCCTGCTTGGTCGCCAGCACCGCGGCTTCGGCGCGGCTGGACACGTTGAGCTTCTTGTAGATGGACTTGATGTGGTCGTTGACGGTGAACCACTTGATGCCCATCAGCCCGGCGATCTCCTTGATCGTGAAACCCTTGCTCAGGTAGGTCAGCACCTCGCTTTCGCGCGGCGTGAGGCGCTCGTGGTCCAGCGGCTTCTCGATGGGCACCGGGCGGCTGTTGGCGAAGCCGGTGGGCTGCATGAAGCCCGAGTCGGGCGCCGGGCTGTCGCCGCCGTCGCGGAAGTGCGTCAGCAGGCGCCGCGCGATGGCCGGCGACAGCGGTGGCTGGCCGCGCACGATCTTCTGCAGCTCCTCGACCAGCACCTCGAAGCGGTCTTCCTTCAGCAGGTAGCCGTCGGCGCCGCGGGTGAGTGCCGGGAACAGGTGCTCGTCGTCGCTGTACAGCGTGGTGACGATCTTCGTGGCCGGGTAGGACGCCAGCTCGGACAGCAGCTCCATGCCATTGCCGTCAGGCAGTTCCAGGTCGACCAGGATCAGCTTGAACGGGTCGACGCCGTGCAGGCCCTGGGGCCCGCCGGTGAGCGAGATCTCGCGTCGCGCGCTCTCCAGGTCGCCCGCCTCGGTGATGGAGATCGCGTCGCTGAAGCTTTCGCGCACCACGCGGCACAGGAAGCTGCGCGCCACCGGGTTGTCTTCGAGGATCAGCACCTTGACCGTCATCGTCCCTCTCTCCTGGCCCTGGCGCGCATGCTAACCCGCGCGGGGCTGCCGACCTATGGATTGACGAGCAGCAGTTTTCCCCTCACCTGCCGATTCGCCATGCGTGCATACGCGGCTTTCAGCTCGCTCATGGGCCATTTGTTGTCGATCACCGGGCGCACCAGACCCTGCGCGTACCACTGGGCCAGCTGCGTCATCGCCGCGGCGTTGCGCTCGGGCTCGCGGCGCACGAAGTCGCCCCAGAACACGCCCACCAGCGCCGCGCCCTTGAGCAAGGGCAGGTTCAGCGGCAGCGCCGGGATGCTGCCCTCGGCGAAGCCCACCACCAGGTAGCGACCGCGCCAGGCCAGCGAGCGGAAGGCCGGCTCGGCCAGCGAGCCGCCGACGGGGTCGTAGACGATGTCCGGGCCGCGGCCATCGGTCAGGCCCTTGAGCTCGGCGCGCAGGTCCTGCGACGTGTAGTTGATGCTGGCGTCGGCACCGATCTCGCGGCACAGCGCGCACTTCTCGTCGCTGGACGCGGCGGCGATGACGCGCGCGCCCGCGGCCTTGGCGATCTGCACCGCTGCACTGCCCACGCCACCGGCTGCGCCCAGCACCAGCACCGTCTCGCCGGCGGCCAGCTGCCCGCGGTCCAGCAGCGCGTGGTGCGAGGTGCCGTAGGTGAAGGCGAAGGCCGCCCCATGCGCGATGTCGAAGCCCGGCGGCAGCGGCAGCACGCGCAACGCGTCGATCACCGCATGCGTGGCGAAGCCGCCGCTGCTGCCGATGGCGGCCACCGGCTGGCCCACGCGCAGGCCCTGCACGCCGGCGCCGACGGCATCGACCACGCCCGAGAACTCGCTGCCCGGCACGAAGGGCAGCGGTGGCCGGAACTGGTACTGGCCCTTGACGATCAGCAGGTCGGGGAAGTTCAGGCTCGCGGCCTGGATCGCGATGCGCACCTGGCCCGGGCCGGGCTCGGGGGTGGGCAGCTCGCGCCAGCTGAGCGCCTCGGCGCCGTCCAGGGTCTCGCACAGCCAGCCGTGCATGGGCATCTCTCCACGTGGGCGGCGCGGCGTTGCGCCGATCGCCCCATGATAGGCGCCGCCGGCGGCCTTGCGCGTCGCCAACGCGTCGCCGGCGCCGGCCCGGCGCCGGGCCGGAGAGGCCCCGGGCGCCTACATCTGCCGGAACAGGTGCAGGTAGCTGCGGCTCACGGGCAGCACCTCGGCGCGGCCACGCAGGTGCACCTCGGCGGTCTCGTTGGCGCCGCGCACCACATGGTCCACGTGCGGCAGCGCCACCACCACCGAGCGGTGGATCTGCACGAAGCGCGCCGGGTCCAGCTCGTCGAGCAGCTCGCGCAGGCTGCGCCGGATCAGCGCCTCGCCGTCGCCGTGCACCACCAGCGTGTACTTCTCGTCGCTGCGCATGAACAGCACCTGGTCGACCGGGATCAGGCGCAGGCTGTTGCCCACCGAGGCCTTGATCCACTGCAGGTAGGCGGGCGGCGGCGCGGCCGCGGGTGGCGGCACGGCCGCCGGGTCGCCGCCAGCGCGCGCCGGCAGGCGCTGCAGCAGCTGCTGCAGCAGCGACTCGAGCCGCGCGCCGTCGGCCGGCCGCGCCGGGCCCTGGCGCAGCCGGCGCACGGTCTCGGCCAGGCGCTCGCCGTCGAAGGGCTTGACCAGGTAGTCCACCGCACCCTGCTCGAAGGCCTGCACTGCGTACTGCTCGAAGGCGGTGACGAAGACGATGCGGGCGCGTGCGCCGATGGCGCGCGCCGCCTCGACGCCGTTCAGCCCGGGCATGTGCACGTCGAGGAAGGCGATGTCGGGGCGGTGCGCCTCGAACAGCGACACCGCTTCGCGGCCGTTGCGCGCCTGCGCGACGATGCGCAGCTCGGGCCAGGCCCGCGCCAGGTGCTCGGCCAGGCGCTCGCGCAGCAGCGGCTCGTCGTCGGCGATCAGCGCCGTCGGGCCGCCGGCCGGGTCCAGGCCGGCCGGGGCGGTGTCGCGGGGGGCGTCGTTCATGGGCGCAGGGCGGCGCGCGACGCCGCCGGTTCGAGGGCTGGGCCAGCCGGCCGGTCGGCCGCCGCGTCGCCCGCCGCGTCGCTCGCCGCGGGCAGCTGCGGCAGCAGGATCTCGGCCAGCAGGCCGTGCGGGCGGTTCTCGCTCAGGCGCAGCCGGGCCCCGGGCCCGAAGAAGCCCTCCAGCCGCGCACGCAGGTTGGCCAGGCCGGTGCCTTGGCCGGCCTGCGCGGACAGCCCGACGCCGGTGTCGGCCACCCACAGGCGCAGGCCGTCGCCGTCGCGCGCCGCGCCGACCTCGACGCGGCCGCCGTCCTCCGCGGGGTCTATGCCGTGGCGCACGGCGTTCTCCACCAGCGTCAGCAGCGCCATCGGCGGGAAGCGCAGCCCGCGCAGCGCGCCTGGGATGCTCAGCTCGAAGTGCAGCCGGTCGGGCATGCGCATCTGCATCAGCTCCAGGTAGGCCTGCAGCAGCGCCGCCTCGTCGCCCAGCGTGGCCCCCGGGCCCTGCAGCCGCGGCATGGCGGCGCGCAGGTAGGCGATCAGGCTGGCCAGCACCGGCGCGGCGCGCGGCGAGCCGCTCTCGACCAGGGCCTGCACATTGGCCAGCGTGTTGAACAGGAAGTGCGGCTCGATCTGCGCCTGCAGCAGCGCCAGCCGCGCGTCCAGCGCCTGGCCCTCGAGCCGGCTGCGCTCCAGCGCGAAGGCCAGCGCCTGGCTCTCGGCGCGCGCCTCGCGCTCGCGCAGCAAGGCCGTGAGCGTGATCACCAGGCCGAAGAACAGCGCGATGGTGCAGATGATGACGAAGCCGTTGATCTGCGCCGGGTTGCCGACGAAGGCGCGCAGGTTGCCGCCGACGTAGACCAGGTAGGCCACGAAGGTGGCCAGCGGCGCCGTCAGGCTGATCGCGACGATGGTCAGCAGCCAGCGCGGCAGCCAGCGTGGCAGCCAGCGCTCGGGCAGGCGCTGCACGCCCACGTAGACCAGCAGCAGCACCATGGCCAGGAACAGCGCCCGCCCCAGCAGCACCGGGAAGGGCGTGAGGAACAGCGGGCTGATCATCAGCGCCGCGGCGAAGGCGAAGCCGATGGCCACGCCCAGGCTGCCGGTGTTCAGCGATTGCAGCATGCGCCGCCAGCCGGCCGTGGGCGGCGGCGGCGGCGCGGCGGGGGCGGCGGCGGAGGACAGCTTGGCAGAGGCCGGATCGGCAGACATGCGGGCAAGCCTAACGGGCGGGACCACGCGGCACCAGCGCCGGCGCGACGAGCGGCGGTCTGGGGGCGCCGGGCCACGCCCGGCGACCCGCAGCGGGGCCGGCAACGGCGGGCCCTGGCCCATGCGCCGGCGCAGCCGGCGCCGCAAGCCGGGGCTGGTGGCGGGCTGGGCTCAGCCGGCCTCGCGGGACGGTCCGGCGCGCAAGGCGCCGCGAAGCGTCTCGGCGGCCTCGGCCAAGTGGGCGCGGGTCTCGGCGTCGGCGCCGGGGCGACGCGCGGCCGCCTCCAGCCGCGCCAGCAACTGCCGCGCCTGCACGCGCAGCAGGCTGCGCGCGTCGGCACGGGCGAAGGGCGAGGGCTTCAGCAGCGCCTGCGACAGCCGCCGCACCTGGTCGCGCTGCAGCTCGCGGCGCAGCGGGTCGACGGCGACCGGGCGCCCGCGCGGCGGCTTCAGCTCGGCCCAGACCTCGGCCAGCAGGCGCTCGTAGACCTCGGCCAGGCGCAGCGCCTGCTGCGGCCGGTCGACCTTGGCCGCGGTGTCCAGCACGCGCGCCGCCACCGCGTCGTGCAGCAGGTAGCCCTGCACGGCGCGCTGCAGCTCCAGCAGGCGCAGCGGCATCGCGTAGTCGGGCGACACCGCCGGCGACTCGGCGCGGTCCAGGTAGTCGGGCGCCAGCCGGCGCTGCAGCGCCGGCGAGATGCGCAGCGCGTCGGGCGCCAGCACCTCGCGCATCAGCAGGTCCAGCGCGGCACGCTGCACCTCGGCGGCCACCGGTTGCAGCGGCTCGCGCCCGCTGCCGGGGAAGTCGCGCAGCGTGCGCAGCCCGCCGATCTGGCGCGCCAGCACCGCCGCGGCGCGCGAGGCGTCGGCCAGCGCGAAGCCCAGGCTGCGGCGCAGCACGGCGTAGTCGGTGTCGGCCGGCAGCTCGCGCGTCTCCTGGCGCCGCAGCAGGTCGCGGGCGATGGCCAGGCGCTTGCCGGCGAAGGCCAGCGGGTCGTTGCCCAGGTCCATCTGGATGGCCTCGGGGTCCAGCCCGGCGAAGTGGTCCTCGTCGGTGCCGAAGGCCAGCTGCGGCTCGGCGCTGCGCGCGGCCACCGCCTGCAGCATCGCGCGCTCGGCCTGCGCCGCCGCCGCGGCATCGGCGCCGTCGCCCGGCGGCGGGGCCGGCCTGTAGGCGTACTCGATGGCCCACAGGTCGTAAGGCCCCAGCGTGTGCTGGAAGGGCAGGCCGCCCCGCGCGCCCGGTGCCGGCAGGTTGATCGGCGAGTACTCCATCACCGAGCCGGCGATGCCGTGCTCGCGCGTGAAGGCCGGGTCGGCCAGCTGCGCCTCGGTGTAGGCGCGGCTGGCGCGGAAGTTGTGGCGCAGCCCCAGCGCATGGCCCACCTCGTGCATCACCAGCTCGCGCACGAAGCCCTGCAGGAAGGCCGCGGCCTCCGGGCCGTCGGGGGCGATGTCGCCGCGCGCGGCCAGCAGGTCCAGCGCGTAGCCCAGCTGCTCGGCGGCCAGCTCGCCATGCTGGCAGCGCATCAGCCACGCGGCGTCGCGCCAGCCGGCGGGCCCGGCATCGGTGGCGACGGCGGCGGCCGCCGCGGCGCCGGCCGCGGCCGCGCCGTCCGCGCCCAGGCCCAGGTCCAGGTCCAGCGCGGGCCCGGCGATGCGCGCGAAGGCCGAGGCCACGGCGCCCGGTGCCAGCCAGCGGCTGCGCAGGCTGCGCTGGGCGCGCAGCACCTCGGCCTCGATGGCCACGGTGGCGTCGAGGATCTCGCCGCTGCGCGGGTCGACCTGGCTCGGGCCGATGGCGCCGAACAGCGGCTCGGCATGCGCCATCCAGCGCACCGCGACCTGGCCGAAGTCCAGCGTGTCGCCGGCCTCGTCGTCGCCCTGCTGGCGCACGCTGATGGCGTCCTTGAAGCCGATGCGCTCGAAGGCCTTGTTCCATTCGAGGATCGCGTCGCGCACGGTGTCGCGGTAGGCCAGCGGCACGTTGCGGTCGACGACGAAGCGGATCGGCTTGACCGGCGGCGACAGCGGCGCCGCCGGGTCCTGCTTGTCCAGCCGCCAGCGGTTGACATGGCGTTGCCGCGGGCTGGCGGCGAGGTCGTCGCCCAGGTCGAACACGGTGCTGGTGAACAGCCCGACGCGCGGGTCGGCGCGGCGCGGCGCCATCGGCTGGGGCGGCAGCGGCGCCAGCGCGTAGTGCAGGCCCAGCAGCAGGCTGCGCGGGTCGGGCGCGAAGCGCGCCACCGCCGGCGGCGGCGTGCCCAGCAGCGCCGCCAGCGGGCTCTGGGGCGCCGCCGAGACGCCGCCGAAGTAGTGGTTCAGCGTCTCGACGACGGTGACGCCGTCGTGGTGGCGCACCGCCGTGATCTGCGAGTTGCCGCGGTCCAGCTGGTGGCCCAGCCGGCTGCGCTGCAGCAGCAGCTGCACGCCGCCGATGTCGGACAGGAACAGCGGGTTGGCCTCGACCAGCACGCTCTTGCGCTCGGGGTGGGGCTGGCTGACCACCGGCACCGCGGCGAGCAGGCTGTCGGGGTAGGCGGCGGCCACGGCGCGCGCCGCCGGGCTGCCCGCCGGCGCGACGAACTCGCGGTTGCGCACCAGCAGCCGCACCTGGTTGTGCACGCGCTGGAACTCGACGATCTGGGCGCCACCGGCGCCGTTGACCGGGAACACCGGCAGGCCGCCCAACACCAGGCCCTCGCCGACGCCGCGCTTCACCTTGGGCTGCAGGAGCATGGGCTTGTCGAACTGCTCGGGCGCCAGCTCGATCCAGAACTTGTCCTCGCGCTGCCAGAACACCAGCGGGCCGGCGATGCGCTTGGCGTCGCGCAGCACGCCGGCGAACGGCGGTGGCGTGCCGGGCGGGCCCAGCGGGGGCGACCCCGACGCGGCGCTGGCCGCGGCGCCCGGTGGCTGCGCGTGGCGCAGCTTGTCCAGCATGGCCGCTCGGGCCGCGGCGCCGGTGGCCGAGTTGTCAGCAGTGCCACGCGCCGGGGCCGCGGTCGGCCTGGCTGCTGGGCTCGATGCCGGCGCCGAGGCCGGCGCCGCGGCCCGTGCGGCGGCCGCCGGTGCGGTGGCTGAAGCGCGCACGCCGCCGTCGGCCGGTCGGCCTGCGGGCGCCGCGCATCCCGTCAGCAGGGCCAGGGTGGCCAGCCAGGCCGACGGACGCCGGCCGTCCAGCATTCTCCGAGGGGCGGCGGCGGGTTGGGGGCGCGCAGGCGCTGACGAAGGCATGGCCGGGCTGTACGGGGCGGGGCAGGGCAGGAAGGGGGCGCTGCGGGCCATTGTGGGCCAAAGCCCCTGGCCTTGCCGGCACGCCGTCCGTGGCCGGCTCTGGCGGCCGGACCCTACCCCGACGTCACGTTGCCGCCACAGGCGCAGCCCCTGGACCGGCACGGCCAGTCCGCAGGGACTGGCCATGTCCGGGCTCAGCGGATCGGCTTGAAGCGCATGCGCTTGGGCCGCGCGCCTTCCTCGCCCAGGCGCTTCACCTTGTCGGCCTCGTACTCCTGGTAGTTGCCAGGGAAGAACACCCACTGGCTGTCGCCCTCGGCGGCCAGGATGTGGGTGCAGATGCGGTCCAGGAACCAGCGGTCGTGGCTGATCACCATCGCGCTGCCGGCGAACTCCAGCAGCGCCTCTTCCAGCGCGCGCAGGGTCTCGACGTCGAGGTCGTTGGACGGCTCGTCCAGCATCAGCACGTTGCCGCCCAGCGCCAGGGTCTTGGCCAGGTGCAGCCGGCCGCGCTCGCCGCCCGACAGGTTGCCCACCAGCTTCTGCTGGTCGTTGCCCTTGAAGTTGAAGCGGCCCAGGTAGGCGCGGCTGGGCATCACGAACTGGCCGACGACGATGTTGTCCAGGCCGCCCGAGATGTCCTCCCAGACCGTCTTGTCGCCGGCCAGGCTGGCGCGGCTCTGGTCGACGAAGGTGGGCTTGGCGGTCTTGCCGATGATCACCTCGCCGGCATCGGGCTTCTCGACGCCCTGGATCATGCGGAACAGCGTCGACTTGCCGGCGCCGTTGGGGCCGATGATGCCGACGATGGCGCCCGGCGGCACCTTGAAGCTGAGGTTGTCGATGAGCAGGCGGTCGCCGAAGCTCTTGCTGACGCCCTTGAACTCGATGACCTCGTTGCCCAGGCGCTCGGCCACCGGGATGAAGATCTCGTTGGTCTCGTTGCGGCGCTGGTACTCGACGTCGCTGAGCTCCTCGAAGCGCGCCAGGCGGGCCTTGCTCTTGGTCTGGCGCGCCTTGGAGTTGGAGCGCACCCACTTCAGCTCCTCCTTCATCGCCTTGATGCGCGCGTCCTCCTTCTTCTGCTCCACCTCCAGGCGCTTCTCCTTCTGGTCCAGCCAGTCGGAGTAGTTGCCCTTCCAGGGGATGCCGGCGCCGCGGTCCAGCTCCAGGATCCACTCGGCGGCGTTGTCGAGGAAGTAGCGGTCGTGGGTGATGGCCACCACGGTGCCGGGGAAGCGCTGCAGGAAGTGCTCCAGCCACTCGACGCTCTCGGCGTCCAGGTGGTTGGTAGGCTCGTCCAGCAGCAGCATGTCGGGCTTGCTCAGCAGCAGCCGGCACAGCGCGACGCGACGCTTCTCGCCGCCCGACAGCGTGCCGATCAGCGCGTCCCAGGGCGGCAGGCGCAGCGCGTCGGCGGCCAGCTCCAGCTGCAGGTCGGTGTTCTCGCTGCCAGCGGCGGCGATGATGGCCTCCAGCTCGGCCTGCTCGGCGGCCAGCTTGTCGAAGTCGGCGTCGGGCTCGGCGTACTCGGCATAGACCTCGTCGAGCCGCTTCTTGGCCGCCAGCACGCCGCCTATGCCCTGCTCGACGGCCTCGCGCACGGTCTGCGTGGCGTCCAGCTCGGGTTCCTGAGGCAGGTAGCCGATCTTCAGGTCGGGCATCGGGACGGCTTCGCCCTCGATGTCCTTGTCCAGCCCGGCCATGATCTTCAGCAGCGTGGACTTGCCCGAGCCGTTGAGGCCGAGCACGCCGATCTTGGCGCCGGGGAAGAAGGACAGGCTGATGTCCTTCAGGATCTGCCGCTTCGGCGGCACGATCTTGCCGACGCGGTTCATGGTGAAAACGTACTGGGCCATGGCGGTGCAGGCGGCGGCCGGTGTGGCCGCGGCGGTCAGGGTGGGTGGGGCACGCGGGGCGCGCCAACCCGCCATTATCGGCGACGCGCCCGTGGCGGCGGCGTGCCTTCAGCCCGGCGGGTGTCAGCCGCTGGTTTCATCCAGCACGGCACGGATCTCGGCCAGCAGCGCCAAGGGTTCGATCGGCCGGACCAGGTAGCGCTGCGCGCCGAGCGACAGGCCCTTGAGGCGAGACACGGTGTCGCGCGCGCTGGAGGTGAGAAAGACGAAGGGCAGGTGCCGCAAGCGCGGGTCCGCGCGCAGCTGGCGCAGCAGCTCGAAGCCGTCCAGCCGGGGCATCACCACGTCGGACAGCACCAGATGCACCGGCTGCGCCTCCAGCAGGCGCCGGGCCTGCAGGCCGTCGCTGGCGACCTGCACCGAGTAGCCCGCGGGCACCAGCAGATCGCGCTTGAAGGCCTGGTTGGCCGTGCCGTCGTCCACCAGCAGCAGCACCACGCCCGCCCGCGGCGCACGCAGGGCCTCTGGCAGCTGGGCGGGCAGCGGCGCCAGGCCATCCGCGGGTGCTGTGGCGGCCGGCAGTGCCGGCGCCGGCGGGTCGCCGCGCAGCACGCCGGACACGGCCTCGATGAGCGCAGCCGGGTCGATGGGCTTGGCCACATGCAGGTCGAACCCGGCAGCCAGCGACTTCTCGCGGTCGCCGGGCATGGCGTAGGCCGACACGGCCATCATCGGCAGCCTGGCCAGCGCTGGCTCGGCACGCAGGCGCGCGGCCACGCCGTAGCCGTTCAGCCCCGGCATGTCGATGTCGCAGATCAGCAGGTCGGGCGGGTCGGCCAGCGCCTGCGCGACCGCGCTGGCGCCGTCGCTGGCACCGCGCGGCTCATGGCCGAAGGCCAGCAGCAGGGTCTGCATCAGCTCGAGGCTGGCCGGGTTGTCCTCGGCGACCAGGATGCGGGCCATGCGCCTGCCCGGTGTTCAATTGCCGGCGGCGCAGCGCAGCGTCAGCATGAAGCTGCTGCCGCGGCCGGGTGCGCTGGACATGGTCAGCGTGCCCTGCATCAGCGCCGCCAGCTTGCGCGACAGGTGCAGGCCCAGCCCGGTGCCTTCATGCCGGCCGCGCAGCCCGATCTGCACGAAGGCGCCGAACAGGCGCGCCTGGTCCTCGGGCGAGATGCCGATGCCGGTGTCGGTGACGCAGAGGCCCAGCGCCTGGTCCTCGCCCAGCCACGCCGGCTCGGCGTGCAGACGCACGCTGCCCTGGTCGGTGAACTTGATGGCGTTGTTCAGCAGGTTCAGCAGCACCTGGTGCAGCGCGCGGCGGTCGGCCTGCAGCGGCGGCAGCGCCTCGGGAAGGTCCAGCTCCAGCGCCAGCCCGCGGGCCTGCGCCGCCGGGCGCAGTGTCTCCACCACCTCGCGCGCGACCTCACCCACGTCCACCGGCCGCAGCGCCAGCTGCTCCTGGCCCGACTCGATGCGGGCCAGGTCGAGCAGGTCGTTGATCAGCGACAGCAGGTGCCGGCCGCTGGTCTGCACATGGTTCAGCTGGCGCTCCTGCTGCTCGCTGAGCGGCCCGTGCAGGCGCATCAGCAACAGGCCGGTGAAGCCCAGGATGGCATTCAGCGGCGTGCGCAGCTCGTGGCTCATGGAGGCCAGGAAGCGGTCCTTGGCCTGGTTGGCGCGTTCCAGGGCCAGGTTCTGCTCCTGCAGCGCGCGTTCGATGCGCTTGCGCTCGCTGATGTCGCGGATCGCGCTCATCACCAGGCGGCGGCCCTCGGCCTCGATGGGGCTGAGGCTGATCTCCACCGGGAACTCGCTGCCGTCGGCGCGCAAGCCGTGCAGTTCCAGGCCGCGGCCCATGGGCCGCAGGTGCGGCGCCGCCAGGTAGCCGCTGCGCTGCGGCACGTGCTGGGCGCGCAGGCGCTGCGGCAGCAGGATCTCGATGGGCTGGCCGGTGGCGGCATCGGCAGCATGGCCGAACATCGCCACCGCCTGCGCATTGAACAGCACGATGCGGCCGGTCTCGTTGACCATCACGATGGCGTCGGGAACCGACTCCAGCAGGCCCTGGTAACGGGCGCGCAGGAACTCACGGTCCTGGGTGGCGCGCAGGACGGTCACGTCGACCATCTGGCACAGCTGGCGCGCCGGCGCGGCCTCGTCGCCCAGCATGCGCCGCGCACGCTGCAGGCAGACCTGGGTGCCGTCGGGGCGGCGGCAGATGAGCTCGTCGCGCACCACGTCGCCATCGCGGCGCCGCGCCAGCACGGCTTGCTCGGGGATCAGTTCGTCGAGCCGCTCGCCCAGGGCCCGGGCAGTGCTGATGCCGAAGCTGCGCTCCGCGGCCGGGTTCCAGCTCAGCACGCAACCGTCGTCGTCGAGCAGCACCAGCGCGTCGGGCGACTGCGCCACGATCAGGTGCAGTGACGCATCCTGCTGCAGCATCCCTGATGTCCCGTTGTCGTTGTCGCGGTGATCATCAGTCGCCGGCTTGCCCTATGTCAAGCCGAGGCCGGCGCGGCGATGGCCGGCTGACCGTGCGCGCGGTCAGGCCAGGCGCGGCCGTGGTGGCCGCCACTCGCGCAGCAGCGGCAGCAGCGCCTCGGCGGCCACCGGGCGCGAGACCAGGTAGCCCTGCACCTCGTCGCAGCCGGCCTGCACCAGCATCTGCAGCTGGGCCTGGGTCTCCACGCCCTCGGCCACGGTGCGCATGCCCAACGAGGCGGCCAGCTGGGTCATCGCGCGCACGATGGCGCGCGAGTCCTGGCGCAGCAGCATCTCCTGGACGAAGGCGCGGTCGATCTTCAGCCGGTCGAAGGGGAAGCGCCGCAGATAGGCCAGGGACGAGTAGCCGGTGCCGAAGTCGTCCAGCGCGATGCGCACGCCCAGCGCGCGCAGTGCCTGCAGCTGGCCGATGGCGTCGAAGCTCTCGTCGATGAAGATCGACTCGGTGATCTCCAGCTCCAGCCGCGCCGCCGGCAGTCCGCTGGCCAGCAGCGCATCGCGCACGCGCTGCGAGAAGTCCCCGTCGCTGAGCTGCGCCGGCGAGACGTTGACCGAGATCGCCAGCTCCGGCGGCCAGGCGGCGGCGCTGCGGCAGGCCTGCTCCAGCGCCCAGCCGCCCAGTTCGCGGACCAGGCCGGTGCGCTCGGCCACGGCGATGAACTCGTCGGGGCCGACGGCGCCCAGCTGCGCGTGCTGCCAGCGCAGCAGCGCCTCGGCGCCGGTGATGCGCCAGCGCCGCACGTCGACCTTGGGCTGCCAGGCCAGCGACAGCTCGGCGCGCGCGATGGCCTGGCGCAGCGCGTCCTCGATGGCGCCGTCGCGCCGGTTGCGTTCGCCCAGGTGGGCGGCGTACAGCGCCACCCGGCCGCGGCCCTTGTCCTTGGCCTCGTACAGCGCCATGTCGGCATGCACCATCAGCGCGTCGACCTGCGCGCCATGCTCGGGCAGCAGGGCCACGCCGACGCTGGCGCCCAGGCGCAAGGCGCGGCCGCCGACCTCGTGCGGGCGCTGCAGCGCCTCGACGATGCGCTGCGCCAGCGCCATCACGTCGCCGCCCTGGCGCAGCGTCAGCACGGCAAACTCGTCGCCGCCCAGCCGCGCCACCAGGTCCTGCGGCCGCACCGCGGCGCGCAGGCGCTGCGCCACCTCGCGCAGCAGCGCATCGCCTGCCGAGTGGCCCAGGCGGTCGTTGACCGACTTGAAGTGGTCCAGGTCCAGCGCCAACAGCGCCGCCGGCCGGCCGGCGTCGAGCAGCTGCTGGACGCGCTCGTGCAACTGCACGCGGTTGGCCAGGCCCGTCAGCGGGTCCTGGTGAGCCAGCGTGCGCAGGCGCTGGTTGGCGGCCTCGGCGGCACTGACGTCGGTGAACACGCCGCGCCAGCCGACGCAGGCACCGCGCTCGTCCAGCACCGGCTTGGCGCTGGCCGTCCAGTGGCGCGGGGGGTCGCCATCGGCCAGCTGCAGGCGCAGGCCGCGGAAGGGCCGCGCGCCATCGAAGGCGGCCGCCAGCAGCAGCGCCGCCGGCACCGACTGGCGGCGCAGCAGGGCCGTCAGCACCTGGCCGCGCAAGGGCGCCTGCGGCAGGCGCAGCAGCAGCGCCAGCCGCGACGACTGGTGCACCAGACGGCCCTCGCGGTCGATCTCCCACAGCGCCTCTTCGGCGTTCTCCTCGAAGTCGTTGAGCAGCAGCGTGACCAGTTGCTGCTGGCGCGCCGCCTCGCGCTGGGCGCGCAGCAGCTCGTGGGCGCGCCGCGCCGCCACCATGATGCCGGCCACCAGCACGCCGCCGTAGCACAGCGTCAGCGCGGCCAGCAGGTGCATGGTGTCGCCGCCGGCGCGCAGCAGCGACAGCACCGCCGCACCCATCAGCACGCCGACATAGGCCAGCGCCGCCAGCGGCGCCGGGCTCAGTGCGAAGGCGCCACCCATGCTCATGCCCACCATCACCAGCGCCACCAGCATCTGCTGCTGCGGGGCCAGCTGGTGGAACAGCGACAGTGGCAGCATCGCCCACAGCAGGCCCAGCAACAGCGCATGCTGGGTGGCGCGGCGGAAGCTGCGCAGCGAGACCTGGGACGGCCGGCGCCGGCGCCAGCGCAGCCACGACGCCAGCGTGCCGCCGACCAGCAGCAGCAGCGCAGCCGCCCAGGTCCCCAGCAGCAGGTCGGCAGTGCCCCACAGCGCCAGCACCACGAACAGGCCGTTGGCGACGTTGGCCGCCATCATCGCCGGCGACATGCGCACGACCGCGCCCAGGTGGCTGGCGCGTTGTGCGTCGGCGTCGGGGTCGCTGCGCCGGTACAGATCCAGCGGCAGCCACAGGCGCCAGCGCTGCCAGCTGCGGCGCAGCGCGCCCAGCGCGGGCGCGGCAGGGCTGGGCTGGGTGGGCGCGGGGAGGGTCACGGGCGGTGGCGGTGGGTGCGCGGGTCGGCGGACGGGCCGCGGGCAGGCCCGGCCCGGTGGCTGGCGGGCGAGCCCAGGGCTTCGGCCGGGGCGGGCACCGACTTGAGCCCCGGCGCGGCGGCGGTGCCGCGCAGCGCGTTAGAATGCGCAGCGGTTCGCTCGGCATCCAGTCGCCTGCGATACCCACCCCCTCACCCTTTGTCGCGCCGCGAACGACTGGCCGCCGCTCCCGCGGTGACCGCAGGCCGCGACAGCGGGCCGCTCACCGGCCCCCCACCCACAACATGCATTTCTCCGATCTCGGCCTGGCCGAGCCGCTGCTGCGCGCGGTTCGTGACCAGGGCTACGACATTCCCACGCCCATCCAGGCCCAGGCCATCCCGGCCGTGCTCAAGGGCGGCGACCTGATGGCCGGCGCCCAGACCGGCACCGGCAAGACCGCCGGCTTCACCCTGCCCATGCTGCACCGGCTGGCCGCCGCCGGCCCGAAGCGCGACGCGCGCGGCCGCGTGGCCATCCGCGCCTTGGTGCTCACGCCCACCCGCGAGCTCGCCGCGCAGGTGGAAGAGAGCGTGCGCACCTACGGCAAGTACCTGCCGCTGACCAGCATGGTGATGTTCGGCGGCGTCGGCATGCAGCCGCAGATCGACCGCCTGCGCAAGGGCGTCGACATCCTCGTGGCCACGCCGGGCCGGCTGCTGGACCACCACCAGCAGGGCACGCTGGACCTGAGGCACGTGGAGATCTTCGTCCTCGACGAGGCCGACCGCATGCTCGACATGGGCTTCATCCACGACATCAAGAAGGTGCTGGCCATCGTGCCGGCGCAGAAGCAGAGCCTGCTGTTCAGCGCCACCTTCAGCGACGAGATCAAGGCCCTGGCCGACCGGCTGCTGAACCAGCCGGCGCTGATCGAGGTGGCCCGGCGCAACGCCACCGCCGACACCATCGCGCAGAAGATCCACCCGGTGGGGCGCGAGAAGAAGAAGGCGCTGCTGGCGCACCTGATCCGCCAGGGCGACTGGCACCAGGTGCTGGTGTTCACGCGCATGAAGCATGGCGCCAACCGGCTGGCCGAGTACCTGAACGACAACGGCATCACGGCGATGGCCATCCACGGCAACAAGAGCCAGGGTGCGCGCACCAAGGCGCTGGCCGAGTTCAAGGCCGGCACGCTGCAGGTGCTGGTGGCCACCGACATCGCCGCGCGCGGCATCGACATCGACCAGCTGCCGCACGTGGTCAACTTCGAGATGCCCAACGTGCCCGAGGACTACGTGCACCGCATCGGCCGCACCGGCCGCGCCGGCGCCCAGGGCGAGGCCATCTCGCTGGTCTGCCTGGACGAGGAGATCTTCCTGCGCGACATCGAGAAGCTGATCAAGCGCAGCATCCCGCGCGAGGTGATCCCGGGCTTCGAGGCGCCGTCGGACGAACGCGCCGAACCCATCGTGCTGGGTCGCATGACCATCGGCATCGGCGGCACGCGCCGCGGTGCGGGCGGTGGAGGCGGCGGCCGTGGCGCTCCGCGAGGCGGCCAGCCCGGCGGCGGACGCGCGCCGGCGCAGGGCCGGGGCCCCGCGGGGGGCCAGGGCGGCGGCCGGCCGGGCGGCGGGGCGCCGCAGCGTTCCGCGCAACCCGCCCGCGCGGCGCAAGCCGCGACGCAGCGCAGCGCACCCGCGCCCGCGCCCGCGCCGGGCGGCGACGCCCAGCGACCGCGCCTGTCGGGCGCGGTGCCGCTGGGCCGCGGCCGCCGGCGCTGAAGACCGGCGCCGGGGCGGGCCGGCTCAGGCCGGCGCGCCCAGGAAGGCCGAGGCGGCGAAGGGCACCGGCTCGGCCGCCTGCTTGTCGAACAGTTCCTCGGGCGGCATCGGCCGCGCGAAGCAGAAGCCCTGCAGCCCGTCGCAGCCCAGCGCGACCAGCGCGTCGCGCGGGGCCAGCGTCTCCACGCCCTCGGCGACCACGGTCTTGCCCAGCGCGTGGGCCAGCTGCACCCCCGCCTGCACCACCGCCTGCACCACCGCCTGCACCGCGCCGCGCGCCTTGGTGTCGCCGGCCACGTCGCGCACGAACAGGCGGTCGATCGTCGGCTCATGCGCGCCCAGCTGGCGCAGCATCGCCAGGCTGGAGTGCCCGGTGCCGAAGTCGTCGGACGCGGTGTGCACGCCCATCGCCGCCAGTCCGTCGACGACCTGCTGGGTGCGCTGCACCTCGTCCATCGCCACCGACTCGGTGAACCCGCAGACCAGCTGCGACGGGTCGATGCCCTGGCGCTCGATGCGCGCCGCGACGCGCTCGAAGAAGTCGCGCTGGCGCACCTGCAGCGCCGAGATGTTCACCGCCACCTGCACGCGGCGGCCTGGGTCGCGCCAGGCGGCGGCCTGGCGGCAGGCCTGGGTCGAAGCACTCGACCCGGTTGCGCCGGCCCGCTTGGCGGCGTACGTCGCCGGGGCCAGCGCGTCGGTGCTGCGGCACCTTGCGCGCATGTGCAGGGCCGCCTGGCGCGGCAACGGGTCGCCCAGCGCATGGCCCCAGGGGGCGTTGACCGGCTTGCAGCCGTCGAGGTCGATGAACAGCACCGCCAGCCGGCGCCCGGCGTGGCGCGCCGCCTGCGCCAGCGCCTGCTGCAGCCGGTCGTCGAAACGAGCCTGGTGGGGCACGCCGGTCAGCGCACCGACAGGGAACCCGGCGGCGGCCATGCCGGTGTCGTGCATGCCGCAGATCGCCGCGCCCATCAGCGGCGCCGCGCCGCCTTGCGCCAGGCGCGCCTGCAGGCCGCGCAGCCGGCGCATGCCGAAGAGGATCAGCAGCGCCGCGGCCGATGCGGCCATCGCGATCAGCGCCGACAGCGCCACCAGCGGCCGGTCTCGGCGATGCCCGGCGCCAGGTCGATGGCCGCCATGCCCAGGCAGTGCATCACGCAGATGCCACCGCCCATGGCCAGCGCGCCGCCGGCCGGCAGCGGCCTGCCGAGCCGCTCGCGCGCGGCGATGGCCAGCGCCAGACCCGGCACCGCCACCGCCGCCACCCAGGGCCAGAAGGTCGGTCCGGCGCGGCAGCCCAGCCCGATCGGCAGCTTGAAGGCCAGCAGGCCGACGACGTGCACGGACCGGACCCCTGAACCCAGCACCAGGGTGCCGCCCACGCCCCAGGCGATGGGCTGGCGCGGTCGGGCCCGCGCACGCGGTGCGCCAGGCCCAGCGCCCCGCAAGACGCGAAGGTGCGATGGCCATGGACAGCGGCACGATGGCCGGGTCGTGGCGCGCGGGCAGCCGGGCGATCCCGCTGTGGTCGGAGGCCGCGGCGTCGACTCGCACGCCGGCGGCCGGGCCATGGCCCGTCGATGGCCCGTGCGGGCGATGCTGCCCGGGCGGCCCGCTGCGAGGCTAGCGCCCTGGCTGCGCCATGGCCGCGGGCTGCCGCGACCGCCCGCGTTCACCGCTTCGCTCACCGCCTCTTTCACCTCGTCTGGAGACCCCATGTCCCGCATCACCCGGCTGGCCGCGCTGGCCCTGGCCTGCGCCGGCCCCGTCGCCCTGGCCGCCCCGGCGCCGCAGTTCCGCCTCACCCTGCTGCCCGACCTGCCCGGCGGCAGCGCCAGCGCCCAGGGCATGGCGATCAACGCCCAGGGCGTGGTCGCCGGCCAGAGCGTCAGTGCACTGGGCCATGTGGCCGCCACCTGGACGCCGCAGGGCCTGGCCAGCGAGCTGCCCGAGCCGCCCGGTGGTCTGGTCAGCGGCATGGGCTACGGCATCAACGACGCCGGCGTCGTCGTCGGCACCGGCCACGACGCCGGCGGCCTGCGCGGCGTGATCTGGAACGGCGCGCAGATGACGGTTCTGGCGGACCTGCCCGGCGGCAACAACGCCAGCGGCGCGCTGGCCATCAACAACCACGGCGTGGTCGTCGGCTACAGCTACAGCAGCCAGTCGGGCACCAACCCGACGGCGGTGCGCTGGCACAACGGCGTGGCGCTGGAGATCGGCGACCTGCCCGGCGGCAGCTTCGGCAGCGTGGCCCAGGCCATCAACGACGCCGGCACGATCGTCGGCTACGGCACCGGCGCCAACGGCCGCCAGGCCATGCGCTGGACCGAGCAGGGCGGCATGGTGGCGCTGGGCGGCCTGCGCGGCCAGACCTATTCGACGGCCTACGGCATCAACGAGGCCGGCACGGCGGTGGGCAGCGTCGGCAACTGGGCCGTGCGCTGGGACGGCACCCAGGCCGTGCAGCTGGCCGACCTGGCCGGCGGCAGCGACCTCGCGCATGCACGCGACATCAACAACCACGGCTGGATCGTCGGCAGCGGCAACGGCAGCTTCGGCCCCCGCGCCGTGCTGTGGCTGGACGGCGCGCCGCTGGACCTGAACACCCTCATGCTGGACCGCCCGGCCGCCTTCTTCGCCAGCCAGGCGATGGCGGTCAACGACGCCGGCCTGATCACCGGCTGGGGCCAGATCGGCAGCGAGCGTGTGGGTTTCCTGCTGAGTCCGGTGCCCGAGCCCGGCAGTGCGCTGCTGTGGGCCGCCGGGCTGGGCGTGATGGCGCTGCGCTGGCGGCGCGTGGCGGGCAGCCAGCGGCACTGACCGCGCGCCGGCCCCGCCTGGCCCCGGCTGCGCCGCTGCGCGCCACGGGTGGCGCAGGCGGCATCGGCACCGGCCGCGTCAGTGCGCGGCCACGAAGCGCAGCGCCACGCCGTTGTTGCAGTAGCGCTTGCCGCTGGGCCGCGGACCGTCGCCGAAGACATGGCCCTGGTGGCCGCCGCAGCGTGCGCAGTGGTACTCGGTGCGCGGCAGGATCAGCTTGAAGTCGGTCTTGCTGCCCAGCGCACCGGGCAGCGGCGTGTGGAAGCTGGGCCAGCCGGTGCCGCTGTCGTACTTGGCCGCGGCGTCGAACAGCGGCAGGTCGCAGCCGGCGCAGTGGTACAGGCCGGGGCGCTTCTCGGCGTTGAGCGGGCTGCTGTGCGGCGGCTCGGTGGCCTCCTGGCGCAGCACCGCTTAGGCCTGGCGCGACAGGCGGCGACGCCATTCGTCGTCGCTCAGCACCACGCGGTCGGGGCGGCTGGGTTCGGAGGCGGCGGCGGCCGGGCGCGCCAGGCCCAGAGCGCCGAGCAGGCCGAAGAGTTGGCGTCGGGTCATCGGGGGCTCCGGGCTTGACGGCATCGCTCACCCAGTCGGGCGGCGCCGGCCGACCTTACGCCCGCCGCCGCGGCTGCGCTAGCTCGACGCCGCAAGCACCAGCGCCACCCGGCGCGACTGCCCGGCGCGCCAGACCGTGAGCTGCACCTGCTCGCCGGCCTGGCGGCGCTCGATGGCATTGAGCAGCTCGTCCAGGTCGGCCACCGGCTGGCCGTCGATCTCGGTGATCACGTCGCCGGCCAGGATCTCGTCGCGGCCGCCGCGGCGGAAGGGCACGAGGCCGGCCTGGGCCGCCGGCCCGCCGGCCTGCACGCCGGCCAGCGGCACGCCCTTGGGCAGGTTCAGCGCCCGCGCCAGCCCGGGCGGCGCCACCGTGATGCCCAGCGCCGGGCGCACGAAGCGGCCGTCGCGGATCAGCCGCGGCACGATGCGGTTGACCTCGTCGACGGGGATCGCGAAGCCGATGCCGGCGCTTGCGCCGCTGGGGCTGGCGATCTGCGTGTTGACGCCGATCAGGCGCCCCGCGCTGTCCAGCAGCGGGCCGCCGCTGTTGCCCGGGTTGATCGCCGCGTCGGTCTGGATCACGCCGCGGATGGTGCGCTCGTTGAAGGACTCGATCTCGCGGTTGAGCGCGCTGACGATGCCGGTGGTCAGCGTCTGGTCCAGGCCGAAGGGGTTGCCGATGGCGTAGACGCGCTGGCCCACCTGCAGGTCACGGCTGCTGCCGATGGCGATCGGCGGCAGCTTGTCGGGCGGCGCGGTGATGCGCAGCACGGCCAGGTCGCGGTCGGGGAAGGCGCCCACCAGCTGCGCGTCGAAGCCGCTCTGGTCGGCCAGCGTCACGCGCGCCGCGTTGGCACCCTGGATGACGTGGAAGTTGGTCACGATGTGGCCGCGCTCGTCCCAGACGAAGCCGGTGCCGGTGCCGCGCGGCACCTGCTGCACGTTCATCGAGAACAGGTCGCGCTGCACGCCCAGCGCGGTGATGTGCACCACCGAGGGCGAGGCCTTCTTGAACAGCGCGATGCGCTCGGTCTCGTCGGCGTACAGCGGGCCACGCGGGGTGACGGCGCGGGGCTCGGCGTCGACGCGGCCGTTGGCCAGCTGCGGCAGCAGCAGCGCCAGCGCGCCGGCGGCCAGCGCGGCCAGCGCGCCAACGATCATCCAGGCGCGGACGCGGGGAGAGCGGGGCAGGGTCATCGTCGCAGCAGGGAGTTGGGGGCGGTGTCAGGCGCTGGCCGCCAGGCCGCGCCAGGCCGGGGCCACCGCCTGGCAGATGGGGCCGGCCGGGCGCGGCTCAAGCCCCGACACGCTCAGCCGCGCAGCGTGCGCGCGAACAGCGCCAGCGTGCGCTGCCAGGCGTCGGCCGCGGCGGCGGCGTCGAAGCGCGGCGTGCTGTCGTTGTGGAAGCCATGCTGGGTGCCGGGGTAGATACGCGCCTCGTGGCGCACGCCGGCGGCCTTGAGCGCCTTCTCCCAGGCCGGCCAGCCGGCGTTGATGCGCTCGTCGTGCTCGGCGAACACCAGCAGCAGCTCGGCGCGGATGCGCGCGGCCGCCTCGGGCGCGACGCCGGGGCCGTAGAAGGGCGCGGCGGCGGCCAGCTCGGGCACCTGGGTGGCCAGCCAGTTGCTCATGCCGCCGCCCCAGCAGAAACCGACCACGCCGACGCGGCCGCTGCCGCCGGGCGCCTTCAGCGCCCAGCGCGCGGCGGCGGCGAAGTCCTCGCGCGCCTTGGCGCCGTCGAGCTGGGCGAACAGCGCGCGCGCCGCGTCCTCGCTGCCCGGGTAGCCGCCCTTGGGCGTGAGCGCGTCGGGGGCGATGGCCAGGTAGCCCTCCAGCGCGAAGCGGCGCGCCACGTCCTCGATGTGCGGGTTGAGGCCGCGGTTCTCGTGCACCACCAGCACCGTGGGCAAGGGCCCGGAAGCCCTGGCCGGGCGCGCCACGTAGGCACCGACGCGGCCATTGCCGGCGGGGGAATCGATGCCCAGGGTGGTCGCCTGGATGCGCGGGTCGGCCGGCGCCACCTGCTGCGCGCGGGCGAAGTCGGGCGCCAGCGCCGCCAGCAACGCCGTGGCCGTGGTGCCGGCGGCCGCCGCGTGGCCGGCGCAGCGGTCGAGGAAGCCGCGGCGGTCGAGCTGGCCGTGCACGTACTGGTCGAACAGGCGCAGCACCTCGGGGGCGAAGTCGGCGGCGGTGTGGCGGGGGTGGCGGGCGTCGATCATGCGGGGCTCCTGCGCTGGGGCTGCTGGCGGGATTGGCGCTGCGGGGCGGGCTCGGCCGGCTCCTGCAGCGCGCGCTCGATGAAGCGCCGCGGCACCGTGGGCCGCGGCACGCGCTGCTCGAACCACTGGCGCACGTCCTCGTCCAGGCCCAGGCCGTGCATGTAGTTGTACAGCGCCTTCTTCAGCCCCGCGCCGAGGCGGTCATGGTCGACGCCCGTGGGGTCGACGAAGCCGACGTCGTTCCTCGCGAAGCCGCCGTCCTCCAGCGGCAGCAGCGTGATGCCGTAGGCCGCCGGGTCGCGTCCCACCGGCGAGTGCACGGTGCAGGCGAAGCGGTGCCAGTAGCCCGACTGGATGCAGCCGGCGGCGAACAGCTGGCGCACGTACTCCAGCGCGTCGACCGTGTCCTGCACCGTCTGCGTGGGGAAGCCGTACATCAGGTAGGCGTGCACGCCGATGCCGGCGTCGCTGAAGGCCTTGGTCACGCGCGCCACCTGGGCCACCGAGACGCCCTTCTGCATCAGCTGCAGCAGCCGGTCGGAGGCCACCTCCAGCCCGCCGGAGACGGCGATGCAGCCGCTGTCGGCCAGCAGCTGGCACAGCTGCGGCGTGAAGCTCTTCTCGAAGCGGATGTTGCCCCACCAGCTGATGGCCGTGCCGCGGCGTTGCAGCTCGGTGGCCAGGGCCTTGAGCGACTTGGGCGGCGCCGCCTCGTCGACGAAGTGGAAGCCGGTCTGGCCGGTCTCGGCGACCACGGCCTCGATGCGGTCGGCCAGCTGCTCGGCGCCCAGCGCGTCGTAGCGCGCGATGTAGTCCAGGCTCACGTCGCAGAAGCTGCACTTCTTCCAGTAACAGCCGTGGGCCACGGTGAGCTTGTTCCAGCGCCCGTCGCTCCACAGCCGGTGCATGGGGTTGAGCATGTCCAGCAGCGACAGGTAGCGCTGCAGCGGCAGCCCGTCCCAGGTGGGCGTGCCGGTCTCGGCGAAGGGCAGGTCGGCCTCGCCGATGTCGACATAGCGCACGGTGCCGGCCTCGCGGATGAAGCAACGCACCAGGCGCGCCGCCGAACGCCTGCCGCGCCAATGCTCCAGCAGCGCCAGCAGCGGGCGTTCGCCGGCGTCCAGCGTCACCGCGTCCGCGTAGTCGAACAGCCGCGGCTCGCGCAGCTCGCGCAGCTCGGTGTTGACGTAGCCGCCGCCCAGCGCGATGCGGATGCCCGGCTGCGCCGCCTTCACCGCCTGCGCGATGCGCAGCGCGCCGTAGACGGCGCCGGGGAAGGGCACCGACAGCAGCAGCACGTCGGGCCGGTGCCGCTCGATCGCCTGCAGCGCCAGCGCCTGCAGCCGGCGGTCGACCAGGTTGGGCGGCGCGGCCAAGGCCTCGGCCAGGGGGTCGAAGCGGGCCTGTGCCATCGCCAGTTGCTCGGCGTAGCGCACGAAGGCGAAGCGCGGGTCTATGGCCTCGCGCAGCACGTCGGCCAGGTCCTCCAGGTACAGCGTGGCCAGGTGGCGGGCGCGGTCCTGCAGGCCCAGCGCGCCGAAGGCCCAGGCCAGCGGGTCGGCGGGGGCCTCGTCGTCGGCTTCGCCGCCGCCGGCGGCGGCGTCGTAGGCGGCTATGGCGTCGAAGCGCGGGCCCTCGGGCAGGAAGGCGCGGGTGGCGATGCGGTGCGCCAGCGTCGGGTCGCGGCCCTGCAGGAAGGCGATCGCCGGGCCCACCGTGCGGCGGTAGTCGGCATGGCGGGCGATGAAGCCCTGCACGCGGGCGCTGCGCGATGCCGGCGAGGCCTCGATCTCGGCGCGCATGGCGTCCAGCCCGGCGGGCGAGAACAGGTCCAGCACCAGCGCCAGCGCCAGGTCCTCCTGCACCGCGGCGATGCCGCGCGCGCGCAGAAAGCCGGTCAAGTAGGCCGTCGACGGGTAGGGCGTGTTGAGCTGCGTCATCGGCGGGATGACGGCCAGCACGGGCGCCGTGACGCCTGCGAGGGTCGGGGAAACTGTACCGGTGTGGGCCATGGGCCCGATCATTCTGCCTGCCCGCTCCGGTATCGCGCGCCGGCGCAGGGCTGCCGTTGTCGCGCGCTGTTCGGCCGCCGCAGGGGCGCTTGGCGGTCAGCCCTTGTCAGGGCTTGTCAGGCGTGTCAGGCGGGGGCGAGCCTGGCGCCGCTGACCAGCCGCCAGCACCGGCGGGGAACCCGCCGGCGTGCCCGTGGACGCTGCGCGTGGGCTCGTGGGCCAGGCTTGTCCCGGGTGCGTGGGCTTCACTACGCAGGCCCGGGTGCGGGCCCAGCTGGTAGGTAGTGAAAGCGGACCGCCCGCCCGGGCCCCGGTTCGCCGGCCAGCAGCTGCGGCAGGCGCGGGCTGGTCAGGCCCGAGTCACGCTCATGCGGGCGGTGCGCACCGTGGACGACGATGTCGGTGACGAGCATGGCCTGCAAGCCATCGGGCGCGTCGGCGGGCCAGTGCAGCGTCGCAGCCGGCAGGCGGTCGTCCAGATCGGCCGGCCGCAGGCGTGCGGTGTCGCGGTTGAGCACAAAGACCGTGCCCAGGTCCAGCCTGTGCCGCAGTGCCTCCGCCTGTCCCGGCACCGAAGGGCCGAACTCGCGTGACGGATCGACCAGCCGCATCCCGATGCGGATCTCCTGGGGCACCAGGATCGCGTCGGGAACCTTCCGCAGCAGGTGGCGGGTCAGCGCAACCTGCGGTTCTGCCTCCAGTCAGGCCTGCATCACCTCGAGCAGGAACAGGTCGGGCCTGCGTCCGGGCAGCGGCTGCCAGCGGGGCGCGTCGCCCGCCTCGAAGCGCTCCACCGATCGGCCCAGGCCCAGCGCCTCGACGGCGGCACGCGCGGAGTCGATGGACTCGGCCTGCAGGTCGATCAGGTCAAAGCGCACGACTTCAGGAGGCAGGGCTGCCGTCAGCGGCATGGCCAGCGTGGCGTAGGGGCCGCAGCCGACGTACAGCACGCGCACGGGCCGCGACGCGTCGACGCGTCGGCGGGTGATGATCGCCTCGTGCGCGCCGCGGACGAAGGCGGCAAGCCGCAGCGGGTCGCCGGCGCAGGCGGCTGCCAGGGCCGGCGACAGCGCCAAGCCGTGGGCCGTGCGTGTTCCGGCCTCGGCGACAGCGCCGCGTCGCCAGCTCGGCGGCGGCAGGGCGGCAGCCAGCAGCCTGGCCACATCGATCGCCGCTGATCGATGCTGCGCCGCGTCGGCGTCTGGAGCCAACAGGCGGGCGGCCGCTCTGCGCAGCGCGTGCAAGGGGCTGGCTTCCATGGCCCGCAGCGTGCCTGCGGGGCGGGCTTGGGGATGCTGGCCCGCCGCGGGAGGGCAACGAACCGGCGCCGGCCATGCTAGGGCTGACCCTCCCACCTGATCGCAGGGTGACAGGTCGGGCCCGCCGTGCTTTGATGGTCCGGCGCCGCACCAGCGTGCCAGAGGAGACGACACGATGAGCCCCAGCCCCCTCAAGCAACTGCAACGCTGGAGTGGTGCCGCAGTGGCCGCACTGGTGCTGGCCGCCGCACCCGCATGGGCGGCGCTCAGCAGCCCCATCGAGTTGCGCCTGATCGCGCCCGGAGGCCTCACCTCCGATCCGACGCCCATTTCCGAGACGGCCAGCGTGGACGTGGGCACGGGGATCCATGCCGGCGATGCGGGCTCGCTGATCTCCAGCTTCTTCATGCTGCCGGGCGAGTTCATCCAGTTCAGCGGCAACTCGATCCTGTTGCGCGTGTTCGCCGGCGACGTGGTCAACGGCGACAGCGTCACCGGCTACCTGGGCGATGCCGGCGGCCACGCCCGCTACGAGCTGAGCAACCTGGCCATCACCGGCTTCGAGATCGTCGGCCTCAGCGTCTCGACCTTCGACGACTTCCTCGACGCCGGGTTCAGCGGCCTGGCCTCGGGCCTCGGCGTGGCACTGACCTCGCCCAGCAGCCTGTCCTTCAACCTCGACGACCTGGTGTTCGTGAGCCGGGGCGGCGGCAGCGCGCTGGACCACGCCGACTTCCGCATCGATCTGCAGACCCGTGCGACGACGCCCGAGCCGCCCAACCCGGCCCCGGAGCCGGCCAGCCTGGCCCTGGTCGGGCTGGCCCTGGTGGGCTTGATGGGCGCGCGGCGCCGCGCCGTGGCCAAGGCCTCCCGCTAGCGACGGGCCATCGCCGATGAACACCTTGCCGTGTTCGCTGTCGGACTTCGCCGGGCTGGCCGGCGAACCCTTTGCGCTGGCGGGCGAGGGCCTGGAGACCGGCCTGCAGGTCGAGCTGGTCGAGGCCAAGGCGCTGCCGCAACCGGCCTTCCAGGGGCGCGAGCCCTTCACGCTGCTGTTCCAGGGGCCGGCGTCGCCGATCCTGCCGCAGCGCACCTACCGCGTCGCGCATCGATGCCTGCCTGCGCTTGACGTGTTCCTGGTCCCGATCGGGGCCGACGCCGCGGGCGTGCGCTACCAGGCGGTGTTCAGCTGATCCCGCTGGGCGCGCCGTCCCCCTGAACCGGAGCGATCACCATGTCAGAGCCGTTCCTCGCCGAGCTGCGCATCGTCGGCTTCAACTTCGCGCCGCGTGGCTGGGCCCATTGCGATGGGCAGATCCTGCCGATCAACCAGAACCAGGCGCTGTTCGCGCTGCTGGGCACGACCTACGGCGGCGATGGCCGCACCACCTTCGCGCTGCCCGACCTGCGCGGCCGCAGCGCGGTGCATGCTGGCAACGAGATCGGCCTGGGAACACGCACGGGCAGCGAGACGGTGACGCTGACGGCGGCCCAGCTTCCTGCCCACACGCATGTTCAGCACGCCGTCAGCGACTTCGCCAATGCGGCCGTGCCCGGCAACGCGCTGCCGGCGGCGCGGCCGCGTGGCGGTGCGTTGCTGTATGCCGCGCCGGGTGCGCCGGTGGCGATGAACCCCGCCTCGGTGGCCGCCGTCGGCGGCAACCAGGCGCACGACAACATGCAGCCGTTCACCGTGCTCAACGTGGTCATCGCGTTGCAAGGCCTCTTCCCGCCTCGCAACTGAGCCCCCGCCGCCCCAAGGAGACCGTCATGTCAGAACCCTTCATCGGCGAGATCCGCATGTTCGGCGGCAATTTCGCGCCCCGGGGCTGGGCGTTGTGCGACGGCCAGCTGCTGGCCATCAGCCAGAACGATGCGCTGTTCTCGCTGCTGGGCACGATCTACGGCGGCGACGGCCAGAACACCTTCGGCCTGCCCGACCTGCGCGGCCGGGTGGTCGTGCACCAGGGCACTGGGCCCGGACTGACGCCGCGCCCCATCGGCCAGAAGAGCGGCGTCGAGAGCGTCGCGCTGACCGAGGCGCAGATGCCCAGCCATTCGCATGCCCCGCAGGGCAGCGCAGCAGCGGCCAACGCCGGGGCCGGGCCGGCCGGCAGCGTGATGGCGACCACGGCGATCAACGTCTATGGCGACGGCACGCCCGACCAGCCGATGGCCGCCGCCGGCATCGCCACGGCGGGGGGTTCTCAGCCGCACACCAACATGGCGCCCTTCACCTGCGTCAACCACATCATTGCGCTGGTCGGCATCTACCCGTCGCGCAACTGAGGAGCACCGCCATGTCCGAACCCTTCATCGCCGAGATCCGGATGTTCGGCGGCAACTTCGCACCGCGCAGCTGGGCCTTCTGTGACGGCCAGTTGCTGCCGATCAGCCAGAACACGGCCTTGTTCTCGCTGCTGGGCACGACCTACGGCGGGGACGGGCGCACCACCTTCGGCCTGCCCAACCTGCGCGACCGCAGCGCCATGCACCCGGGGCGTGGACCCGGCCTGAGCCCGCGCACGCTGGGGGAGATGGGTGGGGCGTCAGCCGTCACCCTGACCGCCGCAGAGATGCCCAGGCATGGGCATGCGTTGCGGGGAACGGCCTCGCCGACCAGCACCAGCCCGGCAGGCCATTCGATGGCGGCCACCGGCAACGGCAGCCCGGCCTACCGCATCCCCGGCAACACCGTGGCGATGGCCGGCGAGGCGCTCGGCGCCGCCGGCAGCGGCGGGGCGCACAACAACCGGCAGCCGGTGCTGGGCATCAGCTTCATCATCGCGCTGCAGGGCGTGTTCCCGCCGCGCAGCTGAGGCGGAGCAGCGCATGCGCCTGCAGATGCGCGCGGTCGGCCCCGGCGACGAGCCCTTGCTGCGCCGCATCTACGCCGGTACGCGGGCCGCCGAGCTGTCCCTGACGGACTGGGACGCCGATGCCCGCGAGCGCTTCGTCGACATGCAGTTCCACGCGCAGCGCCGGCATTACGACTTGCACTGGCCGGCGGCCAGGCACCAGATCATCTGCGCCGAGAGCGGCGGGCAGTGGCACGACGTGGGCCGCCTGTGGGTGGATTGCAGGCCGGAAGCGCTGCATGTGCTGGACATCGCGCTGCTGCCGGACTGGTGCGGGCAGGGCATAGGCAGCTGCTGTTTGCAGGGCCTGTTTGACGAGGCGCTGCGCGACGGGCTGGACGTGAGCATCCAGGTCGAGTTGGACAACCCGGCGCGCCGACTCTATGACCGACTCGGTTTCCAGCCAGTCGGTGACCCGCAGGGCCTGCATCAGCGCATGGTCCGCGTCTGTGAGCCCGCTCCGGCGGCGGTGGAGAGCTGTGATGAACAAACGTGAGTTCGTGGTGGCGGCCGGCGGCGCGCTGGCCTGCGGTACAGGCTGGGCGATGCCGTCGTCGGCCGGACCCAGGGCCGAGTCGTTGCGCGGCGATGGCGAGCGTGGCGCCGCGGCATGGCGCGCGGCCCTGGGGCAACGCTACGAGCTGCTGGGTGCGGGGCCGGCGCTGACCCTGACGCGGGTTGACGCCCGCGCCGCGGATGCCCGCTTCGAGCAGTTCACGCTGGTGTTTGCGCAGGCGGACGGCGCCGACGCCATGCTGCAACCGGGCAGCCACATCCTGCGCGGCGAGGACGGCCGCCTGGTCGCGCTCTACCTGGACGATGCGGGGTGTGCCGAAGCCGGCACAGCGCTGCTGCGCGCGGACTGCACGCAGGCGGCCTGAAGGCCGCGGCGCCGGCCTGAGCGTCAGGCCACCACGTAGGCCGCCGAGCCGGTGGCGATCAGCGTGCCCTCGTCGTTGTGCAGCCGGGTCTGCACCGAGCCCACGCGGCCGCCCAGGCGCGTCACTTCCGCGCTGCCGATGAAGTGCCGGCCCAGGCCCTGGCGCAGGAAGTCGACGCGCAGGTCGATGGTGCCCATGCGGCCGAAGCGCTGCATCACCTGCTCGGCGCTGTCGGCGGGGTGGCGTTCGGCCAGCTCGATCATCAGTGCCAGGCCGCCCAGCGCGTCCAGCGTGGCGCTGATCGCGCCGCCGTGCAGCCGGCCATAGAGGAAGTGGCCGACCAGCTCGGGCCGCATCGGCAGGCGCAGCCGCACATCGCCCGGGCGCAGCGACTCGATGTGCACGCCCAGCACGGCGTTGAAAGCGATCTGGCGCTCGAACATCTCGGTCAGGCCGGCCTCGAAGCGGGCCTGCTCGGCGGCGCTGCGCCGCACGCCGGTGGCGGCGCTCATGCGGGCTCGCCCTGGCGCAGGCCCAGCAGCTGCCGCGCCTGCGCCGGCGTGGCGACCTCGCGGCCGGCGTCGCGGGCGATGCGCGCCAGCGCCTCGATCATCGCGCCGTTGCCCGGCGCGCGGCTGCCGTCGGGCAGGTAGAAGCTGTCCTCCAGCCCGCTGCGCAGCATGCCGCCGAGCTCGGCGGTGCGGCGGTGCACCGGCCAGATCTCGGCGCGGCCGATCAGCGTGGTCTGCCACACGGCGCCGGCGGGCATCCAGCGCGGCAGCAGCGCCAGCAGGTCGGCGTCGCAGGGCATGCCGCTGGCCACGCCCATCACCAGGTTGACCTCCGGAACAACATCCTGCCCCTGGGTCGCGGCTTCGCCGTGCCCGTCCCCGGAGGGGAGCGCGGCGGCTGGGGACGGCCCGGCGCCACCGCCGCGAAGCATCCCCGCCTTGAGGTACATGCCCACGCTGCGCAGGATGCCGACGTCGAAGCACTCGAACTCGGGGTGCGTGCCCACGGCGGCCATCGCGTCCAGCATCTGCCGCACCTTGGCCACGGGGTTGTCGAAGACCATCGGCGGCCAGGCCCATTCGCCGTTGTCCTTGAGCTTCAGGTAGTTCAGCGTGCCGGCGTTGCAGGCGGCGATCTCGGGCCGCACGCGCGCGATGCACGCCAGCGGGCCGGAGACGTCCTTGCCGATCACGCCGGTGGTCAGGTTGATGATGACGCCGGGGCAGGCGGCGCGGATGGCGTCGCACACGGCCTGCGCCACGTCGGGGTCCCAGCTGGGCAGGTGGCCCATGCCGGGCTCCTGGCGGCGCAGGTGCACATGCATGATGCTGGCGCCGGCGTTGAAGGCGTCGCGCGCCTCGGCGGCCATCTGCTCGGGCGTCACCGGCACCGGGTGCTGCTGCGGGTTGGTGAGCACGCCGGTCAGCGCGCAGGTGATGATGGCCTTGTCGCCCATCTTGGCGTCCTCCTGTCGTGTCCTCATGCCGGCGCCGGGCTGGGCTCCAGTTCGATAAGAAGCGCGCCGGCGGCCACCACCTGGCCGGGTGCGACATGCACCGCGGCCACGCGGCCGGCCATGCCGGCCTGCTGCCACTGCTCCATCTTCATCGCCTCGACGCAGACCAGCGGCGCCCCGGCCGCCACCGCGTCGCCCACGGCCACCGTCAGCGCCGCCACGGTGCCGGCCACCGGCGCGCTGACGCGGCGCGGGTCGCCGGCGGCGGCGGCGCGCGGCCAGGGGCTGGCAGCTTCCAGGCACAGCGCCAGGCCGTCCAGACCCAGGTGCAGGCGCGGCGCGGCCCCGTGCCGGGTCTCCAGCCGTGCCGGCCAGCGCTGGCGCTGGCCGTCGAGATCGGCCTGCAGCCAGCCCTCGTCCAGGGTGAGCACGCGGGCGCCGGGGTCGGGCAGCCGGAGCGTTCGCTGCTCGTCGCCGCAGCGCAGCGGCAGCTCGCGCGGCAGCGGGCGCAGCCCACGGGTGGGTGCGGCAGCAGCATCGCCCAGCACCGCCGCCGCCAGCCGCCAGGCGGCCTCGGGCACGGCGGGGCGCTGCAGCGGCGCGGCGCCGGTGGCCTGCCAGTCGTCCAGCCGGGTCGTCGTCAGCTTCGCGTCGCGGAAGTCGGGATGGTCCAGCAGCCGGCGCAGGAAGTGCGCGTTGTTCGCCAGCCCCAGCAGCGGCGCGTCGGCCAGCGCCCGGCGCAGGCGGCGGATGGCGTCGGCGCGGTCGCGGCCATGGGCGATGAACTTGGCGACCAGGCCGTCGTAGTGCGGCGTCAGCTCGCCGCCCTGGGCGATGCCATGGTCCACGCGTTGGCCGGCGTCCTGCGGCCGCCAGCCGGCGATGCGGCCGGTCTGCGGCACCCAGCCGGCATAGGGGTCCTCGGCCACCAGCCGCGCCTCGATGGCATGGCCTTCGAAGCGGATCTGCTGCTGCGCCAGCGGCAGCGGCTCGCCCAGCGCCACGCGCAGCTGCCACTCGACCAGGTCCAGCCCGGTGACGCACTCGGTGACCGGGTGCTCCACCTGCAGCCGGGTGTTCATCTCGAGAAAGAAGTGCTGCCCCGCGGCGTCGACCACGAACTCGACGGTGCCGGCGCCCACGTAGCCCACGGCGCGCGCCGCGGCCACGGCGTCGGCGCACAGCGCGGCCCGCTGCCTCGCGTCCAGGATGGGCGAGGGCGTCTCCTCGATCAGCTTCTGCCGCCGGCGCTGCGCCGTGCAGTCGCGCTCGCCCAGGTGCAGCGCGCCGCCATGGGCGTCGCAGAACACCTGCACCTCGACATGGCGCGCATCGTCGACCAGGCGCTCCAGCATCAGCGTGCCGTCGCCGAAGGCGCGCTCGGCCTCGCGGCGCGCGCCGGCCAGCGCCTCGTCCAGCTCGTCCCAGCGGCGCAGCACGCGGATGCCGCGCCCGCCGCCGCCGGCCACCGCCTTCACCAGCAGCGGCAGGCCCAGCGCGCGAGCCTGTTCGTGCAGCGTGGCCTCGTCCTGCTGTTCCCCCAGGTAACCGGGCGCGATGGGCACGCCGGCCGCCGCCATCGCGCGCTTGGCCGCGGCCTTGTCGCCCATCGCGCCGATGGCCGCCGGCGGCGGGCCCACCCAGACCAGGCCGGCGTCGAGCACCGCCTGCGCGAAGTCGGCGCGCTCGCTGAGGAAGCCGTAGCCGGGGTGGACGGCGGTGGCGCCGCTGCGCCGCGCGGCACCGAGCAGCCCGGGGATGTTCAGGTACGAGGCCGACGAGGGCGCGGCGCCGATGCACAGCGCGGCATCGGCGGCCGCCACATGCGGCGCGTTCGCGTCGGCCTCGCTGTACACGGCCACGGTGCGCCAGCCCAGGCGCCGCGCCGTGCGCATCACGCGGCAAGCGATCTCGCCTCGGTTGGCCACCAGCAGGGTGGGGGTCACTTCGGGTCCTTGGCCGGCGCCCAGCTCGGTGCGCGGCGCTCCAGGAAGGCCGCCGTGCCCTCGGCCCCCTCGGGCCCCAGCGCGGCGGCGGCGAAGACCTCGGCGGCGCGGTGCACCATGCCTGCCGGCGCATGCAGCCGCGCATGCGCCACCAGGGCCTTGGTCGCGGCCACCGCGCCGGGGGCGCACTGCAGGATCTCGCCGCAGGTGCGCGCCAGCGCCGCGTCCAGCGCCGCCGCGTCGTCGTGGCACTCGTGCACCAGGCGCAAGGCCAGCGCCTCACGGGCGTCGAGCCGGCCGCCGGTGACCGCCAGGCGCTTGGCCTCGGCATAGCCCAGGCGCTCGACCAGGAAGGGCGCGATCTGCGCCGGCACCACCCCCAGGCGGGTCTCCGGCAGGCGGAAGACGGCGCTGGCGTGGGCCAGCGCCACGTCGGCGACGCAGGCCAGGCCGAAGCCGCCGCCCATCACCGTGCCTTCGAGCACGGCGACGACGGCCAGCGGGCTCTGCGCGAAGGCCACGCACAGGTCGCCGAAGGCCTCGCTGACGCGCACGATGGCCTCGGGGTCCTGGTCCAGGCGTTGGCGCGCCGCGGCCAGGTCGGCCAGGTCGGCGCCGGCGCAGAAGTGGCCACCGGCGCCGCGCAGCACGACGATGCGCGGCGCGTCACTCGCCTTGGCCTCGGCCTTGGCTTCGGCGTCCGCCAGCGCCTGGCGCAGTGCCAGCACCAGCGCCAGGTTCATCGCGTTGCGCTGCGCCGGGCGGTTCAGCGTCAGCGTCAGCACGCCGCCCTGGGCCTGCTGCAGCAGGATCGCTGCGCCATCGGCCTCAGGCATGGCGCCGCCCCGGCAGCGTGCCCTCGAGCTTGCAGATGATGCCCAGCATGATCTCGTCGGCGCCGGCGCCGATGCTGGTCAGGCGCCCGTCGCGGTAGGCCTGCGAGATGGGGTTGTCGGCGGTGTAGCCCATGCCGCCCCAGTACTGCAGGCAGCTGTCGGCCACCTCGCGGCCCAGGCGGCCGGCCTTGAGCTTGGCCATGGACGCCAGCTTGGTCACGTCCTTGCCCTGGATGTACATCTCGACGGCGCGGTAGGTCAAAGCGCGCAGCGCCTCGACCTCGGTGCGCAGCTCGGCCAGGCGGAAGTGCACCACCTGGTTGTCGAGGATGGCGTGGCCGAAGGCCTTGCGCTCGCGCGTGTAGGCTATGGTCAGGTCGATCAGCCGGTCCAGCCCGCGCAGCGTGGTCGCCGCGCCCCACAGCCGCTCCTCCTGGAACTGCAGCATCTGGTAGGTGAAGCCCATGCCGGCCTGGCCGATCAGGTTGCCGCGCGGCACGCGCACGTTGTCGAAGAACAGCTGCGCCGTGTCGCTGCTGTGCATGCCGATCTTGTGGATCTTGTGCCGCGTGATGCCGGGCGCGTCCATGGGCACCACGATCAGGCTCTTGTTGCGGTGCGCCGGGCCGTCCTCGGTGTTGGCCAGCAGGCAGCACCAGTCGGCCTTCAGGCCGTTGGTGATCCACATCTTGCTGCCGTTGATGACCCAGTCGCCGCCCTCCAGCCGCGCCGTGGTCTTGATCGCCGCCACGTCGCTGCCGCCGCCGGGCTCGCTGACGCCCAGGCACACCACCAGGTCGCCGGCGATGGTGGGCGCCAGCCAGCGCGCCTTCAGCTCGTCGCTGCCGAAGCGCGCCAGCGCCGGCGTGGCCATGTCGGTCTGCACGCCGATGGCCATGGGCACGCCGCCGCAGGCGCAGCTGCCCAGCGCCTCGGCCATCACCATGCTGTAGCTGAAGTCCAGCCCGGCGCCGCCATAGGCCGGGTCGTACTTCAGCCCCAGCAGGCCCAGGTCGCCCAGCTTCTTGAAGACCTGGTGGCTGGGGAACTCCTGCGCCGCCTCCCAGGCCGGCACATGCGGGTTCACCTCGCGCTCGATGAAGCGGGTGACGGTCTCGTCGAGTGCGCGGTGCTCGGGGGTGAACTGCATCGGTGTCTCCTGTTCGTCGTCGCGGGTGCGCCGCCTAGAAGCGCGCCACGCCGAAGCGGTTGGGGCGCAGCGTGCGCGCGGCGGCCTCGGCGGCCAGGTCCAGGCACAGCGCCAGGATGCGGCGGGTGTCGCGCGGGTCGATGATCCCGTCGTCCCACAAGCGGGCGGTGCCGAACAGCGCGCTGCTCTCGGCGTCGAGCCGCTTGCGCAGCAGATCGCTCATCGCCGAGAGCGCCTCGTCGTTGACCGGCAGGCCCTGGCGAGCCAGCTTGGCGCGGTTGACGATGTCCATCACCTGGGCCGCCTGCGCGCCGCCCATCACCGCGGTGCGCGCGCTGGGCCAGGCGAAGATGAAGCGCGGGTCGAAGCCGCGCCCGCACATGCCGTAGTTGCCGGCGCCGAAGCTGCCGCCCAGCACGACGGTGAACCTGGGCACCTGGGCGTTGGCCACGGCCTGGATCATCTTGCTGCCATGCTTGATGGCGCCGGCCTGCTCGGCCTCGCTGCCCACCATGTAGCCGGTGGTGTTCTGCAGGAAGATGAGCGGGGTGCCGCTCTGGTCGCACAGCTGGATGAACTGCGCCGCCTTGGTGCTGCCATGGGGCTGGATGGGGCCGTTGTTGCCGATGATCCCCACCGCATGGCCGCCCAGGCTGGCATGGCCGCAGAAGGTGTCGGCGCCGTAGCCGGCCTTGAACTCCAGGCAGCGCGAGCCGTCGACCAGGCGCGCCACTACCTCGCGCACGTCGTAGGGCTGGCGCTCGTCGGCGGGCACCACGCCCAGCAGCTCGTCGGCGGGGTGCAGCGGCTCGTCGCAGGGCTTCTCGTGCGGCGCGGTGTCCCAGGGCAGCTGCGCAAGCAGCGCGCGCGCCATCGCGATGGCATGGGCGTCGTCCTCGGCCAGGTACTCGCCCAGGCCGGTGACCGTGGCATGCATCTCGGCGCCGCCCAGGGTCTCCTCGTCGGCGTCCTCGCCGATGGCGGCCTTGACCAGCGGCGGGCCGGCCAGGTAGATGCTGCTGCGCCCGCGCACCAGCACCACGTAGTCGCTCAGGCCCGGCAGGTAGGCGCCGCCGGCGGTGCTGGCGCCATGCACCACGGCGATCTGCGGGATGCCGGCGGCCGACAGCCGCGCCTGGTTGGCGAAGCTGCGCCCGCCGTCGACGAAGATCTCGGCCTGGTACATCAGGTTGGCGCCGCCGCTCTCGACCAGGTGGACCATGGGCAGCTTGTTCTCGCGCGCCAGCTCCTGCGCGCGCAGCGCCTTCTTCAGGCCCATGGGGGCCACGGTGCCACCCTTGACGGCGCTGTCGCTGGCGGCCACCAGCACCCGTTTGCCGGCCACCAGGCCGATGCCGACGATGCTGCCGCCGCCCTGGACCGACTTCCTGCCGTCGTCGTCGTGCATGCCCAGCCCGGCCAGCGGCGACAGTTCCAGGAAGCCGCTGCCGGGGTCGAGCAGCCGCGCCACGCGCTCGCGCGGCAACAGCTGGCCGCGGGCCTCGAACCTGGCGCGCTTGGCCTCGCCCTCGGCCACCACCAGCGCCTGCAGGCGCTGCACCTCGGCCAGGCGCTCGCGCATGCGCGCGGCGTTGGCGGCGAAGGCCTCGCCGCGCACGTCCAGGCGGCTTTGCAGCGGGGGCAGTTCGGCCAGGCTCATGGCCCCTCGTCTGGCTGCAGCACCTTGGGCACCACCGCGCGGTGGAAGCCATCGAAGGGCTGGCTGCGCGCATCGCCGGGGATGGGGAAGATCGCGCTGCCCAGCGAGGCCGCACCGTCGATCTGCAGCGTGACGCCGCTGATGAAGGCCGCCGCCGGCGACAGCAGGAACACGATGGCCGCCGAGACCTCGGCCTCGACGCCCAGGCGGCGCAGCGGCACATGCTGCTTCAGCCTGGGGATCATCGCCTTGATCGCGCCGCCGTAGGTGTCCATGCCGGAACTGGCGATCCAGCCCGGCGCCACGGCGTTGACCCGCACGCCGGCATGGGCCCACTCGAAGGCCGCGGTCATCGTGAGGTTGGCCATGCCGGCGCGCGCCGCGCCGCTGTGGCCCATGCCGGGCATGCCGTTGCGGAAGTCGGCCGTCATGTTGACGATGGCGCCGCCATGCGCCTGCATCGTCTGGTTGAAGAGCTCGCGCATCATCAGGAAGCCGCCGGTGAGGTTGTTGGCCACCACCGCATCGAAGCCGCGCTGGCTGATCGCCAGCAGCGGCGCCGGGAACTGCCCGCCGGCGTTGTTCACCAGGCCGTGCACGCGGCCATGGCGGGCCAGCACCTCGGCCACGCCGGCCTTCACCGCGGCCTCGTCGCGGATGTCGAAGTTGATCGTGTCGCAGCGGCCGCCGTCCTGTTCGATCTCGGCCTGCACGGCGGCCAGCTTCTCGGGCTTGCGGCCGCTGATGATGACGGTGGCGCCCAGCGCCGCCAGCTCGTGCGCCGTGCAGCGGCCGATGCCGCTGCCGCCGCCGGTGACCCACACCACCTGGCCAGCGAACAGGCCGGGGCGGAACACGCTGCGGTAGCCCGCGGCAAGGCTTGCTGAGGCGGCTTCGTCCATCCCGGCCATTGGACGCAAGGGTGACGTTAACGTCAACCCGCTGACGCCTAGGTGATTACACCCACGTCAGCGGCATGGGGCGCCGCTACGATGCCCGAATCCTCTTCGACACAGCCGGGAGCACCGCATGGACATGGCCGCCATCACCGAGGCGATCCGCAGCAAGGTCGGGGCCGACAGCGGCCTGGGCGCCAGCCTCAAGTTCCACTGCGGCGACGACGGCGTGATCGTCATCGACGGCGCCGCCACGCCGAACACCGTGGACAACAGCGACCGCGACACCGACTGCACCGTCACCATCACGCGCGACAACCTGGTGGCGCTGATGCAGGGCGAGCTCGACCCCATGGCCGGCTTCATGACCGGCAAGTTCAAGGTGGCCGGCGACATGAGCGTGGCGCTCAAGCTGCAGCGGGTGATCTGATGGCCGATGCGGCGCCGCGCCGACGCGCCAGCGCCCCGCGCGGGGCGGCCGGCGACGGCGCCGACGCACGCCAGCGCGTGGCCAGCCACCGCGACGACGACGCCGGCGAGCTGTTCGGCATCACCGAGCTGTGCGCCGAGTTCGGCATCACGCCGCGCGCCATCCGCTTCTACGAGGACAAGGGCCTGCTGGCGCCGCGGCGCGTCAGCGGCGCGCGCGTCTACACCCGGCGCGACCGCGCCCGCCTGGCCCTGATCCTGCGCAGCAAGGCCATAGGCGCCACGCTGGACGAGATCGCGCATTACCTCGATCTGTACGGCCAGCATGGCGAGGGCCGCCAGCGCCAGCTGCAGTGGGTGCGCGAGCGCACCGACGAGTCCATCGCCGCGCTCGAGGCCAAGCGCGCCGCCATCGACGCCACGCTGGCCGAGCTGCGCCTGATCAACGCCGAGGTGCGCAAGCAGCTGGCGGAACGCTCGGCCGAGCGCGCCGACCGGCTGGAGAAGGCCCGATGAGCCTGCCGCTGTTCCCCTCGCCCTGGATGAACGACGAGCACCACGCGCTGCACGAGGCCGTGGCGCGCTACGTGGCGCGTGAGTGGGTGCCGCGCTTGGCCGAGTTCCGCGCCGCCGGCTGCATGGGCCCCGCTGTGTGGCGCGACGCCGCCGCCCACGGCCTGCTGTGCGCCAGCACGCCGGCCGAGTACGGCGGCGGCGGTGGCGACTTCGGCCACGAGGCGGTGATCCTGCTGGAGCAGTCGCGCGCCGGCGTCTCGGGCTGGGGCGGCGGGCTGCACTCGGCCATCGTCGCGCCCTACCTGCTTCACTACGCCACGCCTGAGCAAAGACAGCGCTGGCTGCCGAAGATGTGTTCCGGCGAGCTGATCACCGCCATCGCGATGACCGAGCCCGGCACCGGCAGCGACCTGCAGGCCATCCGCACCCGCGCCCGGCGCGACGGCGAGCACTACGTGATCGACGGCGCCAAGACCTTCATCACCAACGGGGGCCAGGCCAACGGCATCGTCGTGGTGGCGCGCACCGGTGGCGAGGGCACGCCGGGGGCCAAGGCGCTGTCGCTGTTCTTCGTCGAGACCGATGGCGCCCAGGGCTTCCGCCGTGGTCGGGTGCTGGACAAGATCGGCCTGAAGGCGCAGGACACGGCCGAGCTGTTCTTCGACGGGCTGCGCGTGCCGGCCGACGCGCTGATCGGCGGTGTCGAGGGCCAGGCCTTCGTGCAGCTGATGCAGCAGCTGCCGCAGGAGCGGCTGATCATCGCGCTGCAGGGCATCGGCGCGATGGAGCGGGCGCTGGACGAGACCCTGCGCTACGCGAAGGAGCGCAAGGCCTTCGGCAAACCGATCTGGGAGTTCCAGAACACCCGCTTCAAGCTGGCCGAGGTGCAGGCCGTGGTGCTGGCGGCGCGCGCCTTCGTCGACGCCTGCATGGTGGCCCACCTGAAGGGCGAGCTGGACGCGGCGCGCGCCGCGCTGGCCAAGGCCTGGGTCAGCGAGCAGCAGGGGCGGGTGATGGACGAGTGCCTGCAGCTGTTCGGCGGCTACGGCTACATGATGGAGGTCCCGATCGCCGAGCTGTTCGTCGACGCGCGCGTGCAGCGCATCTACGGCGGCACCAACGAGATCATGAAGGAGCTGGCGTCGCGCTCGATGTAGCGCACGCCGGCAGGAGCGACGACGATGAGCGAAGCCTATCTCTACGACCATGTGCGCACGCCGCGCGGCAAGGGCAAGAAGGACGGCGGCCTGCACCAGGCATCGCCGGTGTGGCTGCTGCGCACGCTGCTGCAGGCGATGCAGCGGCGCAACGACCTCGATACGGCGCTGGTCGACGACGTGGTGCTGGGCTGCGTGACGCCGGTGGGCGAGCAGGGCGCCGACATCGCGCGCACCGCGGTGCTGGACGCCGACTGGGCGCAGACGGTGGCCGGCGTCACGCAAAGCCGCTTCTGCGCCAGCGGCCTGGAGTCGGTGAACCTGGCCGCGGCCAAGGTCAAGAGCGGCTGGGAAGACCTGGTGGTGGCCGGCGGCGTCGAGAGCATGAGCCGCTGGCCCATGGGCAGCGACGGCGGCGCCTGGATGATGGACCCGCGCGTCAACCTCAAGCTCGGTTTCGCGCCGCAGGGCATAGGCGCCGACCTGATCGCCACGCTGGAGGGATTCACGCGCGCCGATGTCGACGCCTACGCGCTGCGCTCGCACCAGCGCGCCGCGGCGGCGCGCGCCCAGGGGCGCTTTGCGAGGTCCGTCGTGCCCGTGCACGACATCGCCGGCCTGCTGCTGCTGGACCACGACGAGACCATCCGCGAGGACGCCAGCGTCGAGGCGCTGGCCAAGCTGGCGCCCAGCTTCGCCGCGATGGGCGCGATGGGCTTCGACGCCACGGCACTGCGCCGCTACACCACGGTGGAGAAGATCGAGCATGTGCACCATGCCGGCAACAGCAGCGGCATCGTCGACGGCGCCGCGCTGATGCTGGTGGGCAGCCGCGACGGCGGCGCCAGGGCGGGGCTGAAGCCTCGCGCCCGCGTCTGTGCTGCGGCGGTGGTGGGCAGCGAGCCCACCATCATGCTCACCGGCCCCACGCCGGCGGTGCGCAAGGCCCTGGCCAAGGCCGGCATGCAGGCCAGCGACATCGACCTGTGGGAGATCAACGAGGCCTTCGCCACCGTGCCGATGAAGACGGCGCGCGACCTGGGCGTGAGCCTGGACCGCGTCAACGTCAACGGCGGCGCCATCGCGATGGGACATCCGCTGGGTGCCACCGGCTGCATCATCCTCGGCACCCTGCTCGACGAGTTGGAGCGCCGCGGCCTGTCCACCGGCTGCGCCACGCTGTGCGTGGGCGGCGGCATGGGCATCGCCACCGTGATCGAGAGAACATGACCCACCCCCGCAGCGCCTTCGGCGTTCCTCCTCAAGGGGGCGCCGCCAGCGGCCGGGCGAAGCCGGTTCCGCGGCGGCCGCTCGTGGGCTTCATCTGATCGCCAACCGGGAACGCTTCGATGAGCGCTGTTCAACTTCAACTGGGCGACGACGGCATCGTCGTCGCCACCATGGACCTGCCCGGGCGCCCGATGAACGTCGTCGGCGATGCGCTGATGGAAGGCATCGCCGCGCTGGTGCAGCAGCTGGCCGACCCGGCGGTGAAGGGCGCGGTGCTGACCAGCGCCAAGGCCGACTTCTGCGCCGGCGGCGACATCGACCGCATGTCGACCTGGACCGAGCCGCGGCAGCCCTTCGACGCCTCGATGGCGATGAAGGCCGTGCTGCGCCAGCTCGAGACCCAGGGCAAGCCCGTGGTGGCTGCCCTCAACGGCCATGCGCTGGGCGGCGGGCTGGAGATCGCGCTGGCCTGCCACGCGCGCTTCGCGCTCGACGAGCCCAGGCTGAAGATCGGCCAGCCCGAGGTCAAGCTGGGGCTGCTGCCCGGCGGCGGCGGCACGCAGCGCCTGCCGCGGCTGCTGGGCATCCAGGCCGCGCTGCCCATGCTGCTGGAAGGCAATGACCTGAGCCCGCAGAAGGCGCAGGCGATGGGCCTGCTGGCCGGCCTGGCCAGCGACCGCGGCGCGCTGCTGGCCGCAGCCAAGGCCTGGTGCCTGGCCAACCCCAAGGCCCAGCAGCCCTGGGACGCGCCCAAGTGGCGCTGGCCGGGCGGCGACGCGCGCTCGCCCGCGGTGGCGCAGATGTTCGCCGTGGCGCCTGCGATGGCCGCGGCCAAGACCTGGGGCAACTACCCGGCGGTGCAGCACATCCTGAGCAGCGTCTTCGAAGGCGGGCTGATGGACTTCGAGCGCGCCTGCGTGGTGGAGAGCCGCTACTTCGCCGCCTGCGCGATGAGCCTCGAGTCGCGCAACCTGATCCACACGCTGTGGTACCAGCTCAATGCGATCAAGAAGGGCGCGTCGCGGCCCGGCGGCGTGCCGCGTTGCCAGGTGCAGAAGCTGGGCATCCTGGGCGCCGGGATGATGGGCGCCGGCATCGCCTACGTGTCGGCCAAGGCCGGCATCGACGTGGTGCTGCTGGACAGCACGCAGGAGGCGGCCGACCGGGGCAAGGCCTACAGCCAGGGCCTGCTCGACGCCGCGCTGAAGAAGGGCCGCAGCACGCCCGAGCGGCGTGACGCGATGCTGGCGCGCATCACGCCGACCACCGACTACGCCCGTCTCGCCGGCTGCGACCTGGTCATCGAGGCGGTGTTCGAGGACCGCGCGGTGAAGGCGGACGTGACGGCCAAGGCCGAGGCGGTGATCGGCGCGGGCGCCGTGTTCGCCTCCAACACCAGCACCCTGCCCATCACCGGGCTGGCCCGCGCCAGCAGCCGTCCGAAGAACTTCATCGGGCTGCACTTCTTCAGCCCGGTGGACAAGATGCCGCTGGTCGAGATCATCGTCGGCGAGCACACGTCGGACGAAACCCTGGCCAAGGGCTTCGACTACGTGCTGCAGATCGCCAAGACCCCCATCGTCGTCAACGACAGCCGCGGCTTCTACACCAGCCGCGTGTTCGCCACCTACGTGATGGAAGGCATCGCGATGCTGCGCGAGGGCGTGCACCCGCGCCACATCGAGGCCGCCGGCCAGCAGGCCGGCATGCCCATGCCGCCGCTGGCGCTGCAGGACGAGGTGAGCCTGTCTCTCAGCCTGCACGTGGCCGAGCAGACCAAGAAGGACCTGGCCGCCGAGGGCAAGGCCTACGCCGAGCACCCGGGCATGGCGGTGATCCGCCAGCTGTGCGAGATCGGGCGCATCGGCAAGAAGGCCGGAAAGGGCTTCTACGACTACGGCGTGGGGGACGGCGGCCACCCGGGCGGCAAGGGCAAGCAGCTGTGGACGGGCCTGCTGCAGATGTTCCCGCCGGCGGCGCAGCAGCCCGCGCAGCAGGACCTCATCGATCGCCTGATGTTCGCCCAGGCCAACGAGGCCGCGCGCTGCCTGGAGGAGGGCGTGCTGCGCTCGGCCGCCGACGGCAACATCGGCAGCATCTTCGGCTGGGGCTTCGCGCCCTTCCACGGCGGCGCCCTGCGCTTCATCGACGCGATGGGGGCCAAGGCCTTCGTCGCGCGGGCGCAGCAGCTGGCGGCGGCGCATGGCCCGCGCTTCGCGCCGGCGGCCATCGTGCTGCAGCAGGCCCGGGACGGCGGCCGCTTCGGCTGAGCCCTGGGCGGCCTGACCGAGGCCTGCGGTGCGGCGATGAATCTGCAGGCTCCGGCTGAGGCCACCGCCCTGCGCGCGGCGTGCCAGGCGCTGCGGGTGGCACTGGGCCGGCCCGGCGGCCTGTGCGTGCTGACCGGCGCCGGCATGAGCGCCGAGAGCGGCATCGCCACCTTCCGCGACGCGCTCACCGGCCTGTGGGCCCGCTTCGACCCCATGCTGCTGGCCAGCGAGGCCGGCTACCGCGACGACCCTCAGCGCGGCTGGGACTGGTATGCCGAGCGCCGAGCCGGCGTGCGCGCCGCCCAGCCCAACGCCGGGCACCTTGCCCTGGCGGCCTTTGCCCGGCGCCACCCTGGCGTGCTCGCGCTGGTGACGCAGAACGTCGACGACCTGCACCAGCGCGCCGGCAACGCCGACGCGATCCGCCTGCATGGCGACATCCTGCAGGACCGCTGGCTGGACGGCTGCCGGCACGGCCCGGCCTGCCATCCCGATGAGGCCCAGCCGGGCCGCCCGCCACGTTGCCCGCGGCCCGGCTGCGGCAACCTGCTGCGTCCCGGCGTGGTCTGGTTTGGCGAAGAACTGCCGGCGCAGGCGCTGGATGCCGCACGGCAGGCCGCCGAGCGCTGTGCCGTGATGCTGGTCGTCGGCACTTCGGGCGCCGTGTGGCCGGCCGCAGGACTGGCTGGTCTGGCGCGGCGCGCGGGGGCGGCCGTCATCCTGCTCAACCCGCATGCGAGCGAGATCGATGCCGAGGCCCGGCTGCACCTGCGAGGTACCGCCGCCGGGCTGTTGCCGGCACTGCTGGACGCGCTCTGAACGCCGCCCCTGTCGATGCGGGTGAGGTTCTGATCTGGACATTCCAGATCAAGTAGTCCAGACTTGGATCCATGGCCGCCATCGTTCACGCACAGGAGTCGTCACCGCAGTGGGCTTCGGTCAGCCCCGAGCAGATGGCCGCCGCCGGCCTGCGCGCCTTCGAGCGCATCGCCCAGGCCTGGGGCTTGAGCATCGACGAGCAGCTGGCCCTGCTGGGCCAGCCATCGCGTTCCACCTTCTTCGCCTGGCGCAGGGCGCCCGAATCGGCCCGGCTGCCGCGCGACACGCTGGAGCGGCTGTCGTATCTGCTGGGCATCTACAAGTCGCTGCAGATCCTGTTGCCCGAGCCGGCCGCGGCCGATGCCTGGGTGCGCAGGCCCAACGATGCGCCACCCTTCGGCGGCGGCAGCGCGCTGCAGCGCATGCTGGCGGGCAACGTCGCCGACCTGCACCTGGTGCGCAGCTACCTCGACGGCGTGCGCGGCGGCGGCTGGGCTTGATGCCCGCCACGGCGCATGGGGCCGGCCCCGCCGGCGACGAACCGATCCCCCAGCGCCGCCTGCGCTGGGCCCAGGCCTGCCGCATCGTGCCCACCCGGCACCCGTCGGTGAACCTGTTCGACCGCGTCGCCGACGCGGCCGACTTCGACGCGCTGTACGCGCTGGAGGCGCTGACCAACGAGCGTGCGCGCCAGGCGCTGGGCCAGGTCGAGCGCGTGCCGCGCGCGCAGCGCCTGTACGGCCCGGGCAGCGGGCCCATCATGGCCGCCTTCACCCATGTCAACCAGCTGGGCAGCCGCTTCAGCGCGGGGCAGTGGGGCATGTTCTACGCCGCCCGCGAGCGCGCCACCGCGCTGGCCGAGACGCGCCACCACCATGGCCGCTTCCTCGCCGCCACGCAACAGGGGCCGCTGCACCTGCCGATGCGCCTGTACCAGGTGGCCATCGACGCGACGCTGCACGACCTGCGCCGTGCCGGCGAGATCGGCGCGGCGCGCCACGCGGCGCTGCATCACCCCGACGACTACGCGGCCCCGCGTGCGTTGGGCGAGCGGCTGCGCGCCGCCGGCTCGCTGGGCGTGGCCTACGGCAGCGTACGGCACGCCGGCGGCCAATGCGTGGGCCTGTTCAGCCCGCGTGGCGCCAGCCGCTGCGTGCATGCCGCCATCCTGCTCTACGCCTGGGACGGCGAGCGCTTCAGCGACGTCTACGAGAAGACCGACTGATCAGGTCTCGCGCAGCGCGTCCAGCCCCACGCTGATGCGGCCGTCGGGCCACTCGATCAGCGGCCGCCTGACCAGGCTGGGCTGGGCCCGCAGCAGCTTGCTTGTACCGGCGTCGCTGTCGGCCAGAGCGCGCTGCGCCTCGTCCAGCTGGCGCCAGGTCGTGCCCTGGCGGTTGAGCAGGCGCTCGCGGCCCACGGCGGCCAGCCAGGCGGGCAGGCGGTCGGCCGGCAGACCGGCCTTCTTGAAGTCGTGGAACAGCACCGGCGCGCCGCGCGCAGCCAGCTCGGCACGCGCACGCTTCACGCTGTCGCAGTTCGGGATGCCGTACAGGCGGATCGGGTTCATGCCGGCATTGTGCGGCCCGCGCCGGGCGGCATCGGTTCCAATGCGTGGCGTGAAGCGTCCCGCGCCCCTCCTGCCCGCACCACCGCCTGCGCCCGTGCCGGCGCCGCGCCTCGACCGCCTCGATGCGCTGCGTGGCGCCGCCATCGTCTGGATGGTGGCCTTCCACTTCGCCTTCGACCTCAACCACTTCGGCCTGCTCGAACCGCGCCAGGACTTCTACCGCGACCCGTTCTGGACCGGGCAGCGCACCGCCATCGTGTCGCTGTTCCTGCTGTGCGCCGGCGCCGGCCAGGCGCTGGCGCTGCAGGCGGGGCAGGCGGCGCCGCGCTTCTGGCGGCGCTGGGCGCAGGTGGCGGGCTGCGCGCTGCTGGTCAGCCTGGGGTCGATGCTGATGTTCCCGCACAGCTGGATCAGCTTCGGCGTGCTGCATGGCATCGCGGTGATGCTGGTGCTGGCGCGCTTCGTGGCGCCGCGGCTGGGCACGGCCGTGCTGCTGGCACTGGCCGGCGCGGCGCTGCTAGTGCCGTTGCTCGTGCAGCATCCCTTCTTCGACACGCGCTGGACCAACTGGGTGGGGCTGAGCACGCGCAAGCCGGTCACCGAGGACTGGGTGCCGCTGCTGCCCTGGCTGGGCGTGATGCTGGTGGGCCTGGCCGGCACGCGCTGGTTGCTGCGCAAGCGCAACGGCGGCTTCCTGGCCGGCGCGTTGCCGCGCGCCGCCGCGCCGCTGGCCTTCCTGGGGCGCTGGCCGCTGACGGTGTACATGCTGCACCAGCCGCTGCTGATCGGCGCGCTGCTGGGCGGGCGCGCACTGGGGCTGTGGTAGCGCGCGTAGGATGCGGCGATGGGCCACGACCACCACGACCACGATCATCACGATCACGAGCACGAGCACGATCACGAGCACGAGCACGCCAGCGAGCTCGATCCGATGACGCTGCGCGTGCGGGCGCTGGAGACGGTGCTGGCGCAGAAGGGCTACATCGACCCGGCGGCGCTGGACGCGCTGGTCGACAGCTACCAGCACCGCATCGGCCCGCGCAACGGCGCGCGCGTGGTGGCGCGGGCCTGGGCCGATCCGGCCTACCGGGACTGGCTGCTGCGCGACGGCACGGCGGCCGTCGCCTCGCTGGGCTACAGCGGGCGCCAGGGCGAGCACCTGCAGGTGCTGGCCAACACGCCGCAGCGCCACCACCTGGTGGTGTGCACGCTGTGCAGCTGCTACCCCTGGCCGGTGCTGGGCCTGCCGCCCGCCTGGTACAAGAGCGCGCCCTACCGCGCCCGCGCCGTGCGCGACCCGCGCGGCGTGCTGGCCGAGTTCGGCGTGCAGTTGCCCGCGCAGACCGAGATCCGCGTCTGCGACAGCACCGCCGAGCTGCGCTACCTGGTGCTGCCGATGCGCCCGGCCGGCAGCGAGGGGCTGGACGAGGCGCAGCTGGCGGCGCTGGTCACGCGCGATTCGATGATCGGCACCGGGCTGCCGCTGTCGCCCGCCGCGGCCGGGGACAGGCCATGAGCGACACCTACCGCAGCCACGCCGACCTGGGCGGCAGCGAGTACTGGATGCGGGCGCCCATCGCCACCCACGAGCCCGAGGGCGAGCTGTGGCATGCGCCGTGGGAGCCGCGTGCGTTGGCGCTGACGCTGGCCATGGGCGCCACCGGCGCCTGGAACATCGACCAGAGCCGTGCCGCGCGCGAGACGCTGCCCGACTATGCCCGGCTGGACTACTACCGCATCTGGCTCGCCGCGCTGCAGCGGCTGCTGCTGCAGCGCGGCCTGCTGCGCGAGGACGAACTCGCCGCCGCGCAGGCGCTGGACGCCGCGCCGCCGCCGCTGCCTCGGCGCCTGCAGGCGGCCGACGTGGCCGGCGTGCTGGCGCGCGGCAGCCCCAGCGAGCGGCCGCCGCCGGGCCCGGCCCGCTTCGCCGTGGGCCAGCGCGTGCGCCTGCGCGCCGACGCGATGCCGCACCACACGCGGCTGCCCGGCTACGCGCGGGGCAAGGTTGGCCGCATCGAGGCGCTGCACGGCGCCCATGTGTTCGCCGACAGCCATGCGCAGGGCCTGGGCGAGCAGCCGCAGTGGCTGTACACGGTGGTGCTCGACGGCGCCGCGCTGTGGGGCGACGAGCCCGGCGCGGCCGGCGTGGCCGTGTCCATCGAGGCCTGGGAGCCCTACCTGTCGCCCGCCGGGGAGCAGGGCCGATGAACGCCTGCGACCCGCTGCCGGCGCTGCCCATCCCGTGCCCAGGCGACCCTGCGGCGGCAGGCCCCGAGCCGGTGTTCCGCGCGCCCTGGGAGGCGCAGGCCTTCGCGCTGGCCGTCGAGCTGCACCGCCGCGGCCTGTTCAGCTGGCCCGAGTGGGCGGCGGCGCTGACGGCGCAGATCCAGGCGGCGCAGGCCGCCGGCGACGCCGACCTCGGCGACACCTACTACCACCACTGGCTGGCGGCGCTGGAGGCGCTGGTGCTGGCCAAGGGCGCCGGCAGCGCGCAGGAGCTGGCACACACCGGCGCGGCCTGGGCGCTGGCGGCGGCGCGCACGCCCCATGGCCAGCCCATCGAGCTGCGCGACGCCGACCTCCGTGCCGCGGGCCTTGGCCATGGCCTGTGACGAGCGGCTGGTGCAGCGCGTGCGCCAGGCCCTGGCAACGCAGCCCGGCCTGCCGGCCATGGCCGAGCGGCGCATGTTCGGCGGCGTGGCCTTTCTGGTCGGCGGGCACATGGCGGTGGGCGTCTCGGGCGACGAGCTGATGGTGCGCGTGGGCCCGGCGGCCCACGCCGATGCCCTGGCCCAGCCCGGCGCGCGGCCCATGGACTTCACCGGCCGGCCGATGAAGGGCTATGTCTTCGTCGCGCCCTCGGCCCTGGAGCCGGCGCCGGCGCTGGCGCACTGGGTGGCCGCCGGCACCGCGTTCGTCGCGACGCTGCCGTCCAAGCCCTGAGCCGGCGCCGCGCGGGCGGGCGCCGCGGCGCGGGTATCCTCGCCGCCATGCCTGCCTCGCCCCTTCCTGCCCCGCGCCCGCCGGCCGCCCCATGGCCTGGCCCGTCAGCCGCGCAAGTCCCCGGGGGCAGCCGGTGAGCGCCGCCAAGGACAAGCCGCGCGGCCTGCTGTTCGGTTTCCACGCCGTCACCGTGCGGCTGAAGACCGCGCCCGAGACGGTGCTCGAGCTGCACGTGGACGCCACGCGGCGCGACGCGCGCATGCGCCAGTTCGTGCAGCGCGCGCAGGAGGCCGGCACGCGGCTGATCGACAGCGACGGTGCGCGCCTGGACGCGCTGGCCGGCACGCCGCGCCACCAGGGCGTGGTGGCGCGCGTGGCGGCGCTGCCGCCGCAGGCCTCGCTGGACGCCATCCTCGACGACGCCGGAGCGGCGCCGCTGCTGCTGGTGCTGGACGGCGTGACCGACCCGCACAACCTGGGCGCCTGCCTGCGCGTGGCCGACGGCGTCGGCGTCACTGCCGTCATCGCGCCCAAGGACCATGCCGTGGGGCTCAACGCCACCGTGGCCAAGGTCGCCAGCGGTGCCGCCGAGACCGTGCCCTACCGCATGGTCACCAACCTGGCGCGCACGCTGGCCGAGCTGAAGGACCTGGGCGTGCGCGTGATCGGCACCGCCGAGGACGCGCCGCAGACGATCTACGAGGCCGACCTGAGCGGCCCGCTGGCCCTGGTGCTGGGCGCCGAGGGCGCGGGCATGCGCCAGCTCACGCGCAAGCATTGCGACGCGCTGGTGCGCATCCCCATGCAGGGCGCCGTCGAGAGCCTGAACGTCTCGGTCGCCGCCGGCGTGTGCCTGTTCGAGGCGCTGCGCCAGCGTCTCGCGGCGCAGGCGGCGACACCCTGAACACCGAACCCGGAGAACCGCCATGCCCGTCTTCGCCGTCAAGCACCCGCTGGTGCGCCACAAGGTCGGCCTGCTGCGCGAGAAGGACATCTCGACCAAGAAGTTCCGCGAGCTGACCGGCGAGATCGCGCGCCTGCTGGCCTACGAGGCCACCGCCGACTTCCCGCTGGCGCAGACCCAGATCGACTGCTGGAGCGGCCCCACCACCATCGAGCAGATCGCCGGCAAGAAGGTCACCGTGGTGCCCATCCTGCGCGCCGGCCTGGGCATGCTCGACGGCGTGCTGGACATGATCCCCAATGCCAAGGTCAGCGTCGTCGGCCTGGGCCGCAACCACGAGACGCTGCAGCCCGAGCAGTACTTCGAGCGTTTCGTCGGCCACCTGGACGAGCGCACGGCGCTGATCGTCGACCCGATGCTGGCCACCGCCGGCTCGATGATCGCCACCGTCGAGCTGCTCAAGCGCAAGGGCTGCAAGGACATCCGCGCGCTGGTGCTGGTGGCCGCGCCCGAGGGCATCAAGGCCCTGGAGCAGGCCCACCCCGACGTGCGCTGCTGGACGGCGGCCGTCGACAGCCACCTCAACGAGGTCGGCTACATCATCCCCGGGCTGGGCGACGCCGGCGACAAGATCTTCGGCACCAAGTAGCCCGGCTCAGCAGCGCGCGCCGAGCCGGGCGAGCCCGGCCCTTGGGCTCTCAGACCAGCCCGGCGACGCCGGCGATGCCGCCCACCAGCACCGGCCACAGCGGGCTCCAGCGCGTGCGCAGCATCACCCACAGGCTGGCCGCCACCAGCAGGGCCGGCGCCCAGCCCGGCCGCACCGGCTGCAGCAGCACCCAGGCGGTGGCCACCAGCAGACCGATGGTCAGCGGCGCCATGCCGGCCGAGAAGGCGCGCAGCGGCCGCGACTGGCTGCGCCGAGCGCCGGCGCGGGTGGCCCACACGGTGAGCAGGGTCGAAGGCAGCAAGGTGCCGGCCATCGTCGCCGCCACGCCGGCCAGCCCGCCGACCTGGTAGCCGACCACCGCGACGAAGAGCACGTTGGGGCCCGGCGCCGCCTGCGCCAGCGCCACCGAGGCGGTGAACTGCGAGGCATCGAGCCAGCCGCGCTGGTCGACGACGAAGCGCTGCATCTCGGGCGCGGTGCTGATCGCGCCGCCCACCGCCAGCAGCGACAGCAGCGCAAAGCGCCCGAACAGCGCCAGCCAGTCGGCCGCCGACAGCGCCAGCGGGCCGACCAGCAGGTCCAGCAGCGCGCTCATGGCCGCGGCCCCTGCGCGGCCCCGGCGGACCGGCCCAGCCGCCACCAGGCCAGCACGCAGCTGGCGCCGCCCAGGCCCAGCACCACGTAGGCCAGCGGCCAGCGCAGCGCGCCCACGGCGGCCACCGTCAGCGCGACGATGCCGCCGGCCAGCGGCAGCCCCAGCGCGCTGCCGCGCAGCGCCACCGCGAGCTTGATCGCCGTGCCCAGCACCAGCCCGGCGGCGACGATGCCCATGCCGCGCAGCGCGCCGGCCACCTGTGGCACCTCGTCCAGCTGGCCGACGGCCACCGCCAGCGCCAGCACCACCAGCAGCGGCGCGGCCAGCATGCCGGCCATGGCCGCCAGCGCGCCGCGCCAGCCGAACCAGCGGTCGCCCACCATCAGCGACAGGTTCACCACGTTGGGCCCGGGCAGCACCTGCGCGGTGGCCAGCAGGTCCAGGAACTGGCCGCGGTCCAGCCAGCGCTCGCGTTCGACCAGCTCGCGCTGCGCGACCGGCAGCACGCCGCCGAAGCCCTGCAGGGCCAGCCGGGTGAAGACGCGGAACAGGTCGGCGCAGCCCTGCGGCTGGCGCAGCGGCAACAGGTCGTCGGTGGGCAGGGTCATCGGGGGACGGGGGAAACGGGCGCCGGCGCGCGGGAGTCGGCAGGGACAGGTCGGCTCAAGGCGGTCACTGGCTGTGGCGCAGCCGCCGCGCCACCCACAGGCTGCAGGCCAGCGCCAGGCACACCCAGGCGAAGCCGGCCCAGGGCAGCGGCGCCCAGCCGGCGCCGGCCAGCAGCGCGCCGCCGCCCCCGGCGCCCAGCGCCTGGCCGGCGTACATCGCCGAGGTGTTCAGTGCCAGCAGCGCCGGCGCGTAGGCCGGCGCCGCGCCGGCCAGGCGTGCCTGCTGCGCCGAGTTCGAACTGAAGCAGCCCAGCGCCCAGGGCACCAGCACCGCGGCAGTGGCGGCCATGGCGGCACCTGCGCCCCAGGGCGCGGCCAGGCGCGTCAGCGGCCAGGCCAGCAGCGCCACGGCGATCAGGGCCAGCGTGACGTTCACGCTGGTGGCGGCGCCGCGGCGGTCGATCACGCGCACCACCACCAGGTTGCCCACCAGGCCGAAGGCGCCGAACCACAGGAACAACCCGGCCACGGCCGCCGCCGGGAAGCCCAGCTGCTGGCGGAAGTAGGGCGCGAAGTAGCTGAACACCGTGAACTGCCCGGCGGCGCTGAGCGCGGTCACCGCCACCGCGCCCATCAGCAGCGGGCTGGTGAACACCGCGCGCCAGTCGCGGCGGCTGAGCTGCGGCGGGCGGACGCCGTCGGGCAGCGCACGCCAGACCGCCGCGGCGCCGGCCAGCGCCAGCAGCGCCGTCAGCGCGAAGGCCCAGCGCCAGCCCAGGGCCTCGGCGATGTAGCTGTGCAGCGGCATGCCCAGCACCGAGGCCAGCGACCAGCCCAGGAACACCGTGGTGATGGCGCGGCCGCGGCGCTCGGGCGCCACCAGCGTGCCGATGGCCGCCGCCGCCTGCGGCGTGAACACCGCCGCGGCCAGGATGCCCACCACGCGCAGCGGCAGCAGTGCGGCGAAGCTGGGCGCCAGCGCCGCCAGCGCATGCCCCAGCGCGTACCAGGCCAGCGACCAGGCCAGCAGGCGGCGGCGGTCGAAGCCGCCCAGCAGCGCCGCCAGCAGCGGCGCGCCCAGGCCCATCGCCAGCGCCGCCGCGCTGACCAGCTGCCCGGCCACCGGCACCGGCACCTGCAGCGACAGTGCGATGTCGTTGAGCCCGCCGGGCACCACCATCACGCCGCAGCCGATGGCGAAGTTGCCCGCCAGCAGCGCGCGGGTGGCGCGGGCTTCGTCGGCCGGGTTCACGGGGGCAGGGGCGTGGCGCGGCAGGATCTCAGCGGATGACCTTCAGCGCCTCGGGGTTGACCAGGTTCTTCGGGTTGCCGGCGATGAAGGCCAGCACGTTCTCGAAGGCGGCGCGGAAGTACATCTCGTAGCTGTCCTGTTCGACGTAGCCGATGTGCGGCGTGCACACGGCGTTCTCCAGGCGCAGCAGCGGGTGGCCCTGCAGGATGGGCTCGCTCTCGAACACGTCGACCGCGGCCATGCCCGGGCGGCCGCGGTTCAGCGCCGCCACCAGCGCGTTGTCCTCGATCAGCTCGGCACGCGAGGTGTTGACCAGCAGCGCCGTGGGCTTCATGCGCGTGAGGTGGTCGAGCTTGACCACGCCGCGCGTGGCCGGGTGCAGCCGCAGGTGCAGCGACAGCACGTCGGCGGTCTCGAAGAAGGCCTCGCAGCTGTCGGCGGCCTGGTGGCCGTCGGCCAGCGCGCGCTCGCGTGTGCCCTCGCTGCCCCAGACCAGCACCTGCATGCCGAAGGCGCGGCCATAGCCGGCCACCAGCTGGCCGATCTTGCCGTAGCCCCAGATGCCCAGGGTCCTGCCCTTGAGCACCAGGCCCAGCCCGAAGTTGGCCGGCATCGACGCCGCCTTCAGCCCGGCCTGCTGCCAGGCGCCATGCTTGAGGTTGCCGATGTACTGCGGAAGCCGACGCATGCTGGCCATGATCAGCGCCCAGGTCAGCTCGGCCGGCGCCACCGGCGAGCCCACGCCCTCGGCCACCGCGACGCCGAGCCGCGTGCAGGTCTCGACGTCGATGTGCGGCCCGGCCTTGCCGGTCTGCGAGATCAGCTTCAGCTTGGGCAGCTTCTCCAGCAGCTGGCGCGGGAAGTGGGTGCGCTCGCGGATCAGCACCAGCACGTCGGCGTCGCGCAGGCGCACCGACAGCTGGCCTATGCCCTTGACCGTGTTGGTGAAGACCTTGGCGTTGTAGGGCTCCAGCAGGGCGGCGCAGGGCAGCTTGCGCACCGCGTCCTGGTAGTCGTCGAGGATGATGATGTTCATCGGGCGGCGGGCTGGGCGGCGCCACGCACGTGCGGGGCGGGGTGGGGCATGGCGGGGCATTCTGCCCGCTCCGGCGTGCCACGGCCGGCGGCGCTAGCATCGCCGACCCCAACCAACCCCCTTGGGAGCCTGCGATGAGCCTGACGATGTATTCGGCCAGCGTGCCGGTGTTCGTGAAGATGCTGAACAACCTGCTGGCCTGGCTGGACAAGGCCGAGGCCCATGCCCAGGCGCGCCAGTTCGACGCCAACAACTACAACGGCCTGCGCCTGGCGGTGGACATGCTGCCCTTCAGCAAGCAGATCCAGATTGCCAGCGACGGCGTGAAGGGCTGCCTGGCGCGGCTGGCCGGCGTCGAGATCCCGAAGTGGGAGGACAGCGAGGCCAGCTTCGACGACCTGCGCCAGCGCGTGCGCAAGACCCTGGCCTACGCCCAGGGCTTCAGCGCCGCCCAGATCGACGGCAGCGAGGGCCGCGAGATCGTGCTGCCGCGCCGCGTGGGCGAGCCGCTGAAGATGGACGGCGAGACCTTTCTCAAGCACTACGTGCTGCCCAACTTCTACTTCCACGTGACCACCGCCTATGCGCTGCTGCGCCACGCGGGGGTGGAACTGGGCAAGAAGGACTACCTCGGTTCCTTCTGACGAGCCGCGCGCGCCGTCGCCGGCGCGGCGACGGCAGCGCGGCCCCCGGCCGCCGGCTACTCGGCGACCGCCCGCGCCGCGGGCTTTGCCGCGGGCTTGTGCGCCGGGGCCTTGGCCGCAGCGCTGCGCGCGGGCTTCGCAGCGGGTGCGGCCGCGCGGCGCGCCGGCGCGGCCGCCTGCATCAGCACGATGGCCTGGCCTGGCTTGAAGCGCGCCTGGGCGGACAGGCCGTTCCAGCGGGCCACCTGGGCCGCACTGAGCTTGTGGCGTGCCGCCACCGCGGCCACGCTGTCGCCCTTGGGCCCGGCCTTGATCACCACCCGGCGCAGTGCGCGGCCCTCGGGGGCCAGCAGCATCGCCGCATGGTCGGCCAGGTGCTCGGCCACGTCGGCCTGCTGCGCGTCGCCGCGGCGCACCACCAGCGCCGAGCCGGCCTTGACCAGCATGCGCGGCGGGATGCGGTTGAGCTGGCGCAGCTCGGTCTCGTCCATGCCCGCCTGGCGCGCCGCGTCGGCCACCGACAGCGTGCGCGGCGCGATCCAGGCCGTCCAGCTGGCCAGCGGCCCCTGGTGCCGCGCCAGCTCGCGCACGAAGCGGTTGGCGTTGTCGTAGGGCAGCAGGATCTGCGGCGTGCCGGCGGCCAGGATCACCGGCTTGTTGTGCTGCGGGTTGAGTTGTTCGAAGGCGTCGCGCGACAGGCCGGCCAGGCGCGCGGCCAGCTCGACGTCGATGTCGCGTTCGATGGCGACGCTCAGGAAGTACGGGTGGTTCTCCAGCGGCGGCAGGCTCAGGCCGAAGGCGGCGGGGTTGGCGACGATGTTCTTCACCGCCTGCAGCTTGGGCAGGTAGTTGCGCGTCTCGTCGGGCATCCGCAGCGCGTCGTAGCCGGTGTCGCGGCGCGCCCGCTGGTTGCTGGCGATGGCGCGCAAGACGTTGCCCTGGCCCCAGTTGTAGGCGGCCAGCGCCAGCGGCCAGTCGTTGAACATGCCGTGCAGGCGCTGCAGGTAGTCCAGCGCCGCGCGGGTGCTGGCCAGCACGTCGCGGCGGTCGTCGCGGAACAGGTTCTGGCGCAGCTCGAAGTCCTTGCCCGTGGCCGGCATGAACTGCCACATGCCGGCGGCCTTGGCGCGCGACATGGCCTCGGGGTTGAAGGCGCTCTCGATGAAGGGCAGCAGCGCCAGTTCGGTGGGCAGGCCGCGGCGCGAGACCTCCTCGACGATGTGGAACAGGTAGCGGCCGCCGCGCTCGGTGATGCGCGCGACGTAGTCGGGGCGCGCGGCGTAGTACTGCTCCCACTTGCGCACCAGCGCGTTGTCGTGCGGCGGCAGCGCGAAGCCTTCGCGCACGCGCTGCCAAAGGTCGGCGCGCTCGCTGGCCAGCCCGGTGGCAAAGCGCTCGGCCGCAGCGGCCTGCGGCAGGGCCGGCGTGACCACGGGCGCGGGCGGCGGCTCGGGTGCCGGCGCGGGCGGCGGCTCGGGTGCCGCGGCAACCACCGGCGCCACAGCGGGCGGCGCCGGCATGGCGCGCTCGGCCGGCAGCGCGGCGCAGCCGGCCAGCGTCAGCAGCAGCGCCCACAGCGCTGCGGTGGCGAGGGCGCGGTGGCTTGGGGTCAACGGAACCGGTTCTTCCATTCGCGCAAGGTGGTGAAGACGGCCAGCGGTGCGCCGTCGGCTGCGCCCTCGCGCCGGGCCGAGGCGACGACCTCCGGTTCGGTGCAGCGCAGGAAGGGGTTGATGGCGCGCTCCAGCGCGATGCTGGAGGGCAAGGTGGGCGCGTCGCGCGCCCGCAGCGCCTCGCAGTGCACACGGTGCGCCACCATCGCCGCGTTGCCCGGCTCGACGGCAGCGGCAAAGCGCAGGTTGGACAGCGTGTACTCGTGGGTGCAGCAGACGCGGGTGGCACCGGGCAGCGCCGCCAGCTTGTCCAGCGACGCCAGCATCTGCGCCGGCGTGCCCTCGAACAGCCGGCCGCAGCCGGCGCTGAACAGCGTGTCGCCGCAGAACAGCAGCGGCCGCTCGCGCGCCTCGGCATCGTCGCCCACCTGCAGGTAGGCGATGTGGCCCGCGGTGTGGCCGGGCACGTCCAGCACCTCGAAGCGCAGGCCCAGCACCTCGATCCGCTCGCCGTCGCGCAGCGGCACGAAGGGCGTGGGGATGGCCTCGCGCGCCGGGCCCCAGACCGGGCCATCCAGCACATCGCGCAGCGCATCGACGCCGCCGACATGGTCGGCGTGGTGGTGCGTCACTAGAATGCCCCGCAGCTGCAGCCCATGCTGCTGCAGGGCCCGGCGCACCGGCGCGGGGTCACCCGGATCGACGACCACGGCCTGGCGGCCGTCGTGCAGCATCCAGATGTAGTTGTCCGCGAAGGCTGGCAGCGAAAGCAGATTCATGTCGCGTGAGGCGTCGATTGTAGAACTGGGGTCGTGGTTGCGGACCCCGCCCGGCCAGTATCTGCTGGCCTGGGAGCAGGCGCAGCTGGACCTGGCCGTCAACGACGCCTTCGGCTACCACGCGCTGCAGCTGGGCCTGCCCGAGCTCGAGGGGCTGCGCGCCAACCGCATGCCGCACCGCTGGGTGGCCTGCGACTCCTTGCACGTGTCGGAGCCGCTGCCCATGCCGCCGCCGCAGGACGAATCGATCCTGACGCTGGCCTCGCCGGCCGCGGTGGCGCTGCACTGCGAGTTCGACGCGCTGCCCTTCCCCGACGCCAGCATCGACCTCGTCGTGCTGCCGCACTCGCTGGAGCTTGCGCGCGACCCGCACGAGGCGCTGCGCGAGGTCGAGCGCGTGCTGGTGCCCGAGGGGCGGATGGTCGTCGCCGGGCTCAACCCGGCCAGCCTGTGGGGGCTGCGCCAGCGCTGCGGGCGGCTGATCGGTGGCGGTTCGGCCACGCGCCCGCTGTTCCTGCCGCGGGCCGGCGACTTCATCGGCTATTGGCGGCTGCGCGACTGGCTGCGGCTGCTGGGCTTCGAGCTGGAGTCGGGCCGCTTCGGCTGCTGGCGCCCGCCGCTGCGCAGCGAACAATGGCTGCAGCGCTATGCATGGATGGACGGGCTGGGCGACCGCTGGTGGCCGGTGCTGGGCGCGGTCTACCTGCTGGTGGCGGTGAAGCGCGTGCGCGGCATGCGCCTGGTGGGCCTGGTGAAGAACGAGCGGCGCAAGCCGCATGCAGCGCCGGCCGCGGTGGCGCGGCGCCAGCATCAAACGCTTGAAGTGGATGGCCGATGAGTGACAAGCACCCCCAGGGCCGGGCTGCGCCCAGCCCGCCCCCCGCAGGGGGTGAGCAGACATGGGGCGGCCCGGCGTCTGCCCATGAGGTGATCGTGTACGCCGACGGCGCCTGCCGGGGCAACCCCGGCCCCGGCGGCTGGGGGGCCTGGATACGCAGCGGCGAGCACGAGAAGGAACTGTGGGGCGGCGAACCGGCCACCACCAACAACCGCATGGAGCTGACCGCGGTGATCCAGGCGCTGGCGGCGCTGAAGCGGCGCTGCCGCGTCGTCGTCTACACCGACAGCCAGTACGTGAAGAACGGCATCACCAGCTGGATACACGCCTGGAAGGCGCGCGGCTGGCGCACCGCCGACGGCAAGCCGGTGAAGAACCTCGAGCTGTGGCAGCGGCTGCAGCAGCTGGCCGAGGGGCATGAGGTGCAGTGGCGCTGGGTCAAGGGCCATGCCGGCGACCCCGGCAACGAGCGCGCCGACCGGCTGGCCAACCGCGGCGTCGACTCGATCGCCGGCTGAGCCGCCGGCGCGGCGCGCCACGGCCGGCGGGCCCGCACTTCACCTTGCTTTACCTGCGGCCCATGGCCCGATGCCGGCAACGGCTTGGGCGGCTGGTTACGATCACAGATTCCCTATCCGCGGCGCCGCACCTGGCCGGCGCGAGAGAGGCAAGGCCCTTGAAGAAGATCCATACGCTGGTGGCCGTGGTCGGCCTCGGTGCGGCCGCTGCCGCGGCCTGGTGGTGGCAGCGCCCCGGCGGCCCCGGCACGCAGGCGACGCCGGTGGCCGGCGCGCCGGCCCAGGGCGGGCCGGCCGCCGCGGCACCGGGTGGCGCTCCAGGGGCGCGGCCGGGTGGGCCGGGTGGACCGGGGGGGCCGGCGGCGGTGGAGGTGGCGCGTGCCGAGGTGCGGCGCCTGGCCGACGATGTCTCGGCCGTGGGCTCGCTGAAGTCGCGCCAGGGCGTGGTGCTGCGGCCCGAGATCGCCGGCCGCGTCGCCGCGCTCGGCTTCGTGCAAGGCCAGCCGGTGAAGCAGGGCCAGTTGCTGGTGCAGCTGGACGACACGCTGCAGCGCGCGCAGCTGAAGCAGGCCGAGGCCCAGGCCAGCATCGCGCGCACCAACCTCAAGCGCAGCCGTGAGCTGCTGGCCCAGGGCTTCGTCTCGGCCAGCGCCGTCGACCAGAACGCGGCCGCGCTGGAGGTGGCCGAGGCCCAGGTGGCGCTGGCCCAGGCGCAGCTGGCGCGCACACGGGTGCTGGCGCCGTTCAACGGCGTGGCCGGGCTGCGCAACGTCGACGTGGGCGACTATGTCAAGGACGGCGCCGACCTGGTCGGCATCGAGGACCTGTCGGCGCTGACGGTGCGCTTTGCGCTGCCCGAGCGCTACCTCGACCGGCTCAGGGCCGGCCTGCCGGTGGACCTGACGCTGGACGCCTTGCCCGGACGCAGCTTCAAGGGTGTGGTCAAGGCCATCGACGTGGTGGTCGACGCCAACGGCCGTGCGGTGCAGGTGATGGCCGAGATCGCCAACCCCGGCTCGCTGCTCAGGCCGGGCATGTTCGCGCGGCCGCGGGTGGAGTTCGCGGTGCGCGAGAACGCGGTCATCGTGCCCGAGGATGCGCTGGTGCCGCTGGGCAACCGCCAGCTGCTGTTCAAGGTGGTTGACGGCGCCGACGGCAAGAAGGTGGCGCAGCGCCTGGAGGCGAAGATCGGCCTGCGCCTGCCGGGCTTCGTCGAGATCCTCGACGGCGTGATGCCCGGCGATGCCATCGTCACCGCCGGCCACCAGCGCCTGCTGCGCGGCGAGGCCGTGCCGGTGCGCGTGATCGAACTGGGCAAGGCGCCGGGCGGCGGCAAGGGTGGCGGCAAGGGCAGCGCCGGGCCGGGCGGCGCCAAGCCCGAAGCGGGTGCAAGCCCCGCCGCCGCGCCGCCGGCCAGCGGCCCCGCCCGCGCCGCGACCTGAACCCCGAACGCTGACGGAGGCCCGCGATGCGCCTGTCCGAAACCTCGATCCGCCGCCCGGTGCTGGCCACCGTGATGTCGCTGCTGCTGGTGCTGGTGGGCCTGGTGTCGTTCAAGCAGCTCAGCCTGCGCGAGTACCCGCGCATCGACGAGCCGCTGGTCAACGTCTCGACCCGGCTGATCGGGGCGTCCAGCGAGGTCATCGAGTCGCAGGTGACCAAGCCGCTGGAGGACTCGATCGCCGGCATCGACGGCATCGACATCATCACCTCGGTGTCGCGCACCGAGCAGAGCCAGATCACCGCGCGCTTCCGGCTCAGCAAGGACCCCGACACCGCGGCGGCCGAGGTGCGCGACCGCGTGGCGCGTGTGCGCGGGCGGCTGCCGGCGGCGGCCGACGAGCCGGTGATCAGCAAGGTCGAGGCCGATGCCACGCCCACCATCTGGCTGGCCTACACCAGCGAGACCATGGGCACGCTGGAGCTGACCGACCTGATCAACCGCGTCGTCAAGCCGCGCCTGCAGACGGTGCCCGGCGTGGCCGACGTGCAGATCGGAGGCGACCGCCGCTACGCCATGCGCGTCTGGCTGGACGCCGACCGCCTGGCCGCCTACCGGCTGACGGTGCAGGACGTGGAGGACGCGCTGCGCCGGCAGAACCTGGAGGTGCCGGCCGGCCGCATCGAGAGCACGTCGCGCGAGTTCAGCGTCACCTCGCGCACCGACCTCAACACCGTCGCGCAGTTCAACGAGATCGCGCTGCGGACGGTCAACGGCTACACGGTGCGCCTGCGCGATGTCGGCCGGGTGCAGGAGGCGGCGGCCAGCGAGCGCAGCCGCGTGCGCCTGAACGGCGTGCCCAGCATCAGCACCGGCATCATCCGCAACGCCACCGCCAACCCGCTGGAGGTGGCCGCCGGCGTCAAGGCGCTGATGCCGCAGATCCAGCGCGACCTGCCGGCCAGCGTGACGGTGGTGCAGGCCAACGACCTCAGCGTCTTCATCGACCGCTCGGTGAAGGCCGTCTACACCACGGTGGCCGAGGCGGTGGTGCTGGTGGCGCTGGTGGTGTTCGTGTTCCTGCGCACGCTGCGCGCGTCGATCATCCCGCTGGTGACCATCCCGGTCAGCCTGATCGGCGCCTTCGCGCTGATCGCGCTGGCCGGCTTCACCATCAACACGCTGACGCTGCTGGCGCTGGTGCTGGCCATCGGCCTGGTCGTCGACGACGCCATCGTGGTGCTGGAGAACATCTACCGCCACATCGAGGAGGGCATGCAGCCCTTCCAGGCGGCCATCCGCGGCATCCGCGAGATCAGCTTCGCGGTGGTGGCGATGACGCTGACGCTGGCGGCGGTGTTCGCGCCGCTGGCCTTCACGCCGGGGCGCACCGGCAAGCTGTTCAGCGAGTTCGCGCTGACGCTGGCCGGCGCGGTGGTCGTCTCCGGCTTCGTCGCGTTGACGCTGACGCCGATGATGTGCAGCAAGCTGCTGCGCCATGTCGACAAGCCGACCTGGTTCGACCGCGGCATGGAGCGCGTGCTGGTGGCGGTCACCGGCGGCTACCACGCCGCGCTGGCCTGGACGCTGCGCCACCGCTGGCTGATGGTGGTGGTGATGCTGGCCAGCGGCGCCGGCAGCTGGTGGCTGTTCAGCACCGCCAAGAGCGAGCTGGCGCCCTACGAGGACCGCGGCGTGATCGCGATGCCGATCCGCGCCCCCGACGGCGCGACCATGCAGTACACGGCGCGCTACCTGGACGAGATCGAGCGCATTGCGGCGCAGGTGCCCGAGTTCGACCGCCGCTTCCTGTTCATCGGCGGCGGCCAGGTGTCGCAGGCCTTCGGGGTGCTGCGCACGGTCGACTGGGCCGAGCGCAGCGTGACCACGCGCGACCTGCAGCAGAAGCTGCTGCCGCAGATCATGAGCCTGCCCGGGGTCAGCGCCTTCCCCAGCCTGCCCCCCAGCCTGGGCCAGAGCTTCCGCTCGCAGCCGCTGAACTACGTGCTGGTCAGCGGCGACAGCTACGAGAACATGGCCCGCTACGCCCAGCAGATGCTGGCCGAGATGCGCAGCAACCCCGGCATCTCGCAGCCCGACATCGACCTGCAGCTGAACAAGCCCGAGATCTACATGGAGGTCGACCGCGTGCGCGCCGCCGACCTCGGGGTCTCGGTGGAGGCGGTGGCGCGCACCGTCGAGACCATGCTCGGCGGCCGCGTGGTGACGCGCTACAAGCGCGACGCCGAGCAGTACGACGTGATCGTGCAGACCGCCGAGCGCGGCCGCACCACGCCCGAGGACATCGAGAAGCTGTTCGTGCGCGGCCGCAACGACACCATGATCCCGCTGTCCAACCTGGTGAAGGTGCGTGAGTCGGTGGCGCCACGCGAGCTGAACCACTTCAACCAGCGCCGCTCGGTGACCATCACCGCCAACCTGGCGCCGAGCTACTCGCTGGGCGAGGCGCTGCAGTACATGGACGGGCTGGCGCAGAAGACGCTGCCGCCGGGCTACGCCACCGAGCTCAACGGCGTGAGCCGCGAGTTCCGCTCGTCCAGCGGCGCGCTGGGCCTGGTCTTCGTGCTGGCGCTGCTGTTCATCTTCCTGGTGCTGTCGGCGCAGTTCGAGAGCTTCGTCGACCCCTTCGTGATCCTGCTCTCGGTGCCCCTGTCGATGGTGGGCGCGCTGCTGGCGCTCAAGCTCACCGGCGGCACGCTCAACGTGTACTCGCAGATCGGCCTGATCACGCTGGTGGGCCTGATCACCAAGCACGGCATCCTGATCGTCGAGTTCAGCAACCAGCTGCGTCAGCAGGGCATGGACATCATGGCGGCGGTCACCGAGGCCGCCAGCCTGCGCCTGCGGCCGATCCTGATGACCACCGGCGCGATGGTCCTCGGGGCCGTGCCGCTGGCGCTGGCCAGCGGGGCCGGCGCCGAGAGCCGGCAGCAGATCGGCTGGGTCATCGTGGGCGGCATGTCGCTGGGCACGCTGCTGACCATCTTCGTCGTGCCCACGGTCTACACGCTGTTCGCGCGCAGGGGCATCCCGGGCGAGATCACGACGCCGGTGGACGACGAGCACCCGGCGCCGCAAGGGCATGGCGCTGCAGCGGCGAAGCCCGCCGCCGGCCACGCCGACTGAGCGGAACGGGGCCCCCAGGCTCACTGCGTTCGCCACCCCCCGAGGGGGCTCCCGGTCCCTCCGGACGGCCGCGCGGGACCGGGCCGAACCCCCAGGCTCACTGCGTTCGCCACCCCCCGAGGGGGCTCCCGGTCCCTCCGGACGGCCGCGCGGGACCGGGCCGAACCCCCAGGCTCACTGCGTTCGCCACCCCCCGAGGGGGCTCCCGGTCCCTCCGGACGGCCGCTCGGGACCGGGCCGGACCCCCAGGCTCGCTGCGTTCGCCACCTCCCAAGGGGGCTCCCGGCCCCTTCGGGCGGCCGCTCGGGACCGGGCCCTATCCCGAATGACAAGGCGGCCCCGCGGGGCCGCCTTTCGCTTGGCGCTGCGACGGCCTCAGCCGCCGATGTAGTGCATCTCGATGCGCTGTTCGCCCGCCGCCAGCGGCACGCCGGCGCCGCGTTGCTCGGAGTAGCGGTCGTCGCGCCGGCTCCACAGCGCCGCCAGGGCGGCGCTGATCTGCGCGTCGTCGGCGCCGCCGCGCAGCAGCGCGCGCAGGTCGTGGCCGCGGGTGGCGAACAGGCAGGTGAACAGCTTGCCCTCGGTGGACAGGCGGATGCGGTTGCAGTCGCGGCAGAAGGCGCGGGTGACGCTGCTGATCAGGCCGACCTCGCCCAGCCCGTCGGCATAGCGCCAGCGCTCGGCGGTCTCGCCGGGCACGGCGGGATCCAGCGGCTCCAGCGGCCACTGCGCCTGCAGGCGCTGCAGCAGCTGCGCCGAAGGCAGCACCTGGTCCATGCGCCAGCCGTTGCTGGCGCCCACGTCCATGTACTCGATGAAGCGCAGCACCACGCCTGCGCCCCAGCGCCGGCGCACATGGTCCGCCAGCGGCAGCACCTCGTGGTCGTTGACGCCGCGCTGCACCACCATGTTGACCTTCACCGGCGCGAAGCCAGCGTCCAGCGCCGCTTCGATGCCGCGCAGCACATCGGCGACCGGGAAGTCGACGTCGTTCATGCGCCGGAACACCACGTCGTCCAGCGCGTCCAGGCTGACCGTGAGGCGCTTCAGGCCGGCGTCGCGCAGCAGGCGCGCCTTGCGCGGCAGCAGCGAGCCGTTGGTGGTCAACGTCAGGTCCAGCGGCGCGCCATCGGGCGTGCGCAGCGCCGCCAGTTGCGCCACCAGCTCCTCCAGGTGCCTGCGCAGCAGCGGCTCGCCGCCGGTCAGGCGCAGCTTGCGCACGCCCAGGCTGGCGAACAGCCGCGCGCTGCGCGTGATCTCCTCGAAGCTCAGCAGCGAGCTCTGCGGCAGGAACTTGTAGTCCCGGTCGAAGACCTCCTTGGGCATGCAGTAGGCGCAGCGGAAGTTGCAGCGGTCGGTGACCGAGATGCGCAGGTCGTGCAACTCGCGGCCCAGCGCGTCGGCGACCAGGCTGCCCGCGGGCAGCGGCAGCGCCGGAACGGGCAGCGCCTCGGCGCGCACGCGCAGGTCGGCCAGCGGGATGAGGGTCTCGCCCATGGGCGCATTGTGCCGCCGCGGCCCATGACCCGGTCTTGCGCCGGGTCACGCGACGGGCACCCGGTCTTGCGCCGGGTCAGGGGATGGGCTTGCGCCGGGCCGGGCCAGCGCCCGCCGGGCTGCGGCGCGGCGGCGGCGTTGCGCTCGGCGCGGCGCGCACCGTCGAAGCGCCGCGCCCAGTAGGCCGAGGCCATGCTCTCCACGCGCACCAGCGCGCCGGCGCGCGGCGCGTGCACGAAGCGGCCCTCGCCCACGTAGATGCCCACGTGCGAGAAGGCGCGGCGGCGGGTGTTGAAGAACACCAGGTCGCCGGGCTGCAGCGCGTCGCGGGCCACCGCCGCCAGGCCGGCGGCGCGCGCCTGTTCGTCGCTGCGCCGCGGCAGCACCAGGCCCAGGCTCTGCTCGAACACATGGCGGGTGAAGCCGCTGCAGTCGAAGCCCAGCTCGGCGCTGCTGCCGCCCAGCCGGTAGGGCAGGCCAACGAAGGCCAGCGCCGAGACGACCAGCTCGCCGCCCAGGTCGCGCAGCTGGCGCGCCCCCTGTGCCGCCGCCTCGGCCATGGCCGGCACCGAGGGCAGGGTGGGCACCGAGGGCAGCAGCAGGCCCCGGTGCTGCAGCAGCTGGGTGATGGGATCGGGGTCGGCCCGGGCCTCGCCGCGCGGGCCCGACTCCGGCGCGGCCCCTGCAGCGCCCGCCAGGGCCAGCAGGGCGGTGGCCAGGGGCAGCAGGCGGTGGTGGGGCAGGGCGGGCATGGGGGGCAGGGTGGAGGCCGGCGCGCAGCATAGGCAAGGCGAGGCCGCAGGGTCAAGCGGCGCAGGGCCCCGGTCCCGTAGCCCGGCCCTGCGGCGCTACCATGGGCCGCATCCGGCGGCGCCCGCGCCGACGCCGCCTGCCCGGACCCGAAACCGAGGAGACCCCATGTTCCAGGCCCTGCTGCTCGAGAAGGACGAGGCCGGCTTTCGCGCCGGACTGGCCGCGTTGTCCGAGGACCGCCTGCCCCCCGACGCCGACGGCGAGGTGCTGGTGGCGCCCGCCTGGTCGACGATCAACTACAAGGACGCGCTGGCGCTGACGAACAGCGGCCCGGTGGTGCGCCAGTGGCCCATGGTGCCGGGCATAGACGGCGCCGGCACGGTGCTGGCCAGCCGCCATCCGGACTGGAAGCCTGGCGACCGCTTCGTGATGAACGGCTGGGGCGTGGGCGAGACGCGCTGGGGCTGCCTGGCGCAGCGCGCGCGCCTGAAGGGCGACTGGCTGGTGCCGCTGCCGGCGGCCTTCACGCCGCGCCAGGCCATGGCCATAGGCACCGCCGGCTACACCGCCATGCTGTGCCTGATGGCGCTGCAGCGCCACGGCCTGCAGCCCGGCGACGGCGAGGTGCTGGTCAGCGGCGCCACCGGCGGCGTGGGCAGCATCGCCATCGCGCTGCTGGCGCGCGCCGGCTACCGCGTGGCGGCGGTCAGCGGCAAGGCCGACCAGGCCGCGTACCTGAAGGACCTGGGCGCCGCGACGGTGCTGGACCGCGCCGAATTCGCCGCCGCCGGCAAGCCGCTGCAGAGAGAGCGCTGGGCCGGCGCCGTCGATGCGCTCGGGAGCCACACGCTGGCCAACGTGCTGGCGCAGACCCGCTACGGCGGCGCCGTGGCCGCCTGCGGCCTGGCCCAGGGCATGGACCTGCCGGCCTCGGTGGCGCCCTTCATCCTGCGCGGCGTGACGCTGGCCGGCATCGACAGCGTGATGGCGCCACCGGCGCTGCGCCGCGAGGCCTGGGCCCGGCTGGCCGCCGAGCTCGACCCCGCGCTGCTGGAGGCGATGACCGAGGAGATCGCCCTGGCCGACGCACCGGCGCGGGCCCGGGCCTTGATCGAGGGCAAACAGCGCGGCCGGCTGCTCGTGAAGATCGGCCCTTGACGCCGCAGCGTCAGGGCAACGTCAGCGCCGCCGGCCCCAATCGCAGCCGCGGCAAGCGGGGCCCTCGCTGCCCGGCCGCAGAAGACCCGAGCACAGGAGACACGCGATGACGGGCTACGCCGACTTCCACCGCCGTTCCATCGAAGACCGCGACGCGTTCTGGGCCGAGCAGGCGCGGCGCATCCATTGGCACAAGCCCTTCGAGCGGGTCTGCGACTACAGCCAGCCGCCCTTCGCACGCTGGTTCGTCGGCGGCCAGACCAACCTGTGCCACAACGCGGTGGACCGCCATGCCGCCTCGCATCCGGATCGCAACGCGCTGGTCTGGGTGTCGACCGAGGTGGGCCGCGAACAGACCTGGAGCTTCGCCCGGTTGCTGGCCGAGGTGCAGGCCATGGCCGCCACGCTGCTGGCGCTGGGCGTGCAGCGCGGCGACCGCGTGCTGCTGTACATGCCCATGGTCCCCGAGGCGGTGTTCGCGATGCTGGCCTGCGCCCGCATCGGCGCCATCCACTCGGTGGTGTTCGGCGGCTTCGCCAGCGTCAGCCTGGCCAGCCGCATCGACGACGCCGAGCCGACGCTGATCATCAGCGCCGATGCCGGCAGCCGCGGCGGCAAGCTCGTGCCCTACAAGGGCCTGCTCGACGAGGCCATCCGCCTGGCCAGGCACAAGCCGGCCCGGGTGCTGCTGGTGGACCGTGGCCTGGCGCCGATGGCGCGCACCGAGGGGCGCGACGCCGACTACGCGCCGCTGCGCGCGAAGCACGCCGACGCCCAGGTGCCCTGCACCTGGGTCGAGGCCACCGACCCCAGCTACACGCTGTACACCAGCGGCACCACAGGCAGACCGAAGGGCGTGCAGCGCGACACCGGCGGCTACGCCGTGGCGCTGGCCGCCAGCATGGACCTGATCTTCCTCGGCAAGCCGGGCGAGACCTACTTCAGCACCAGCGACATCGGCTGGGTGGTGGGGCACAGCTACATCGTCTACGGCCCGCTGCTGCACGGCATGGCCACCATCCTCTACGAGGGCCTGCCGACACGCGGCATGGACGGCCCCGACGCCGCCATCTGGTGGAGCCTGGTGGAGAAGTACCGGGTCACCTCGATGTTCAGCGCGCCCACCGCGGTGCGCGTGCTGAAGAAGCAGGACCCGGCGGCGCTGAAGAAGCACGATGTCTCCAGCCTGCGCGCGCTGTTCCTGGCCGGCGAGCCGCTGGACGAGCCCACGGCGCAGTGGATCGCCGAGGCGCTGGGCCGGCCCGTCATCGACAACTACTGGCAGACCGAGACCGGCTGGCCGATCCTGACCATCTGCAACGGCGTCGAGAAGGCGCCGAGCAAGTTCGGCAGCCCCGGCCGCGCGGTCTACGGCTACGACGTCAAGCTGATCGACGAGAACACCGGGTCGGAGCTGGTCGGGGCGAACCAGAAGGGCGTGCTGGCCATCGAGGGCCCGCTGCCACCGGGCTGCATGCAGACGGTGTGGCGCGACGACGCGCGCTTCGTCGAGACCTACTGGAAGAGCATCCCCGGGCGCCTGGTCTACAACACCTTCGACTGGGGCGTGCGCGACGAGGACGGCTACGTCTTCATCCTCGGCCGCACCGACGACGTGATCAACGTCGCCGGGCACCGGCTGGGCACGCGCGAGATCGAGGAGAGCATCTCCAGCCACCCGGCGGTGGCCGAGGTGGCGGTGGTGGGCGTCGCTGACGAGCTGAAGGGCCAGGTGGCGATGGCCTTCGCCGTGCTGAAGGACGCCGCCAAGGCCGCCGACCCCGACGCCGCGCTGAAGCTCGAGGGCGAGATCATGAAGCTGGTCGACAGCCAGCTGGGCGCCGTGGCCCGGCCGGCGCGCGTGCGCTTCGTGACCGTGCTGCCCAAGACGCGCAGCGGCAAGCTGCTGCGCCGGGCCATCCAGGCGGTGTGCGAGCAGCGCGACCCGGGCGACCTGACCACCATCGAGGACCCGACGGCGCTGGCCCAGATCAAGGCGCTGGTGGCGCCGCAGGGCTGAGCCCGGCGCAGGGCAGCCGCAGCGGCGGCCCGGCCAGGCTCAGAAGCCCCGGGTGACCCGCTCGCGGCTGGTCAGAGCACGTCGCTCGCGAAGTCGGCCAAGCGCGAGCGTTCGCCGCGCGCCAGCGTCACATGGCCGCCATGCGGCCAGCCCTTGAACTTGTCCACCGCGTAGGTCAGGCCGCTGCTGCCCTCGGTGAGGTAGGGCGTGTCGATCTGCGCCAGGTTGCCCAGGCAGACGATCTTGGTGCCCGGGCCGGCGCGCGTGATCAGGGTCTTCATCTGCTTGGGCGTGAGGTTCTGCGCCTCGTCGATGATCACGTACTTGGCCAGGAAGGTGCGGCCGCGCATGAAGTTCAGGCTCTTGATGCGGATCTTGCTGCGCACCAGGTCGTTGGTGGCGGCGCGGCCCCACTCGCCGGCGCTGCCATCGCTGCGCGCCAGCACCTCGAGGTTGTCGTCCAGCGCACCCATCCACGGCCCCATCTTCTCCTGCTCGTCGCCGGGCAGGAAACCGATGTCCTCGCCCACCGGCACGGTGACGCGGGTGACGATGATCTCGCTGTAGCGGCGCTCGTCCAGCACCTGCTGCAGGCCGGCGGCCAGCGTCATCAGCGTCTTGCCGGTGCCGGCGGTGCCGGCCAGCGTGACGAAGTCGCACTCCGGGTCCATCAGCAGGTTCAGCGCGAAGTTCTGCTCGCGGTTGCGCGCGGTGACGCCCCAGACGGCGTTCTTGCCGTGGCCGTAGTCGCGCAGGGTCTTGAACACTGCGGTCTTGCCGGTGATCTCGGTGACGCGGGCGTACAGCGGCGAGACGCCGGGCGCCTCGAGGTAGACGAACTGGTTGATCAGCAGCGCCGGCACCAGCGGGCCGGCGATGCGGTAGTAGGTGTGGCCGCCCTGCTGCCAGCTCTCCATGGTCTTGCCATGGCGGTCCCAGAAGTCGGGCGGCAGCGCCAGCACGCCGGTGTAGAGCAGGTCGCCGTCTTCCAGCGTCTTGTCGTTGAAGTAGTCCTCGGCAGCCAGGCCCAGCGCGCGCGCCTTGACGCGCATGTTGATGTCCTTGGACACCAGCACCACCTCGCGCCCGGGCTGCTGCTCGCGCAGGCTCTGCACCACCCCCAGGATCTGGTTGTCGGCCTTGCCCTGGGGCAGGCCGTCGGGCAGCTTGATGTCGAACAGCGTGGTCTGGAAGAACAGCTTGCCGCCGGCCTCGCGGTGGCCGGTGGCGGCCAGCGCGATGCCGGCCTTGGCGTCGAAGCGCCCGGCCTTGTCGGTGAACGAGGCCAGCTGGTCCAGCTCGCGGCTGACCTGGCGCGCGTTGCGAGCCACCTCGCTCATGCCCTTCTTGTGGTTGTCCAGTTCCTCCAGCGTGATCATGGGCAGGAACACGTCGTGCTCGTCGAAGCGGAACAGCGACATCGGGTCGTGCATCAGCACGTTGGTGTCGAGCACGAAGAGCTTGGCCGGGCCGTCGCCACGCGGCTTGCGCGCGCGCGGCGCCGGGGCGGGCGCCGGGGCGCGCGCGGCGGCGGGCTTGGGCGACAGCAGCGCGGCGGTGGCGCCATCGTGGCCGCGCGACCTGGCCGTGGCGGCTGCGGCCGCCGGCGCCGCGCCCACGCCGGCAGCCGCATCGTGCAGCTGCAGCGCCACCAGCGCCGCGGTGTCGGCGGCGGCAGCGGCCTTGCTGGAGCGGCGCTGCGCGCGGGGCGCGGCAGGCACGTCGTAGTCGGCGGCGGCGAGCAGGTCGCCCTTCTTGTGGGGGGGCTTGGGCAGCGGCATGCGGGCAGGGTATCAGCAGGCGGGGCCCTGGGGGGACGCGCCGGGGTGGACGCGCCGGCCGGCGGCCGGCGCGCAAAAGACAAAGGCCGCACGCGGGGGCGTGCGGCCTGCATCGGACGCCACCGGCGCGACCACGCGGCGGGCGCAGCGGTGGCGGGGACGGGCGTTCAAGCGGCCTTCTTCAGCGCCTTCACCGCCTTGAGCACCTCGTCGACATGGCCGGCGACCTTGATGCCGCGCCACTCGGCGCGCATCACGCCCTCGGCGTCGATGAGGAAGGTCGAGCGCTCGATGCCCTTGACCTTCTTGCCGTACATGATCTTGTTCTTGACCACGCCGAACATGTGGCACAGCTTCTCTTCGGTGTCGGCGATCAGCTCGAAGGGCAGCCCGAGGTTGGCCTTGAACTTGTCATGGCTGGCCATGTTGTCGCGCGACACCCCGAACACCACGGCGCCGGCCTTGAGGAATTCCTTGTGCGCGTCGCGGAACTGCATGGCCTCGGTGGTGCAGCCGGGCGTGTTGTCCTTCGGGTAGAAGTACAGCACCACCGCATGTCCGAGATGTGACTGCGGGGTGAACTTCACGCCGTTGGTGGCCAGGGCTTCGAATTCCGGGAGTGTCTTGTTGATGACAGGCGTCATAAATGGGGTCTCGGGCTGCGCGGGACGCAGGAACACTGGGGCGGAAGCGCGCTGCCGAAGCCGGCGCAACGGCAGATTATAAATTGCCGCGGGATCACGGCCCCTCCGGCTCCAGCAGCAGCGCCGCCAGCACCTGGCGGCCCTCGCTGGCCAGCACGTTGTAGGTGCGGCAGGCGGCAGGGGTGTCCATGGTCTCGACGCCGATGCCGGCGGCCAGCAGCGGCGCCAGCAGGCGCGGGTGGGGGAAGCGCAGGCGCGGGCCGCTGCCGAACACCACCAGCTCGGGTGCCAGCGCCGCGATGCGCTCGAAGTGCGCGGCGCTGAGGGCGTCGAAGCCGGCCAGCGCCCAGTCGAGCACCTCGCCGCGCAGCGGCACCAGCAGGCTGTGCGCGTAGGCGCTGGCGCCCACCCACAGCCGGCCCGGCTCCTGGCGCGCGATGACGTTGACGCCGGGCAGGGTATCGGGCTGGAACTTCACGTGGATAATTCTAAGGTCGTGCCTGCGCCCGGCGCCTGAGCCGGGCGCGCGTGCAGCGCGCGGCGCCAGCCGCCGGCCCATGCCGGTCTGCCGCAGCCCCACCGCACGCCCCATGAAGCCGATCGCCAAGTCCGCCAAGCTCGCCAACGTCGCCTACGACATCCGCGGACCGGTGCTGGACAAGGCCCGGCAGATGGAGGACGAGGGCCAGCGCATCATCAAGCTGAACATCGGCAACGTCGCCGCCTTCGGCCTGGAGCCGCCGGACGAGATCGTCCAGGACATCATCCGCAACCTGCCGCACGCCGCCGGCTACACCGACAGCAAGGGCCTGTTCGCGCCGCGCAAGGCCATCGTCCACTACACGCAGCAAAAAGCAGTCAAGGGCGTGACGGTGGACGACGTCTACCTGGGCAACGGTGCCAGCGAGCTGATCCAGATGGCGATCAGCGCCCTGGTCAACGACGGCGACGAGGTCCTGATCCCCACGCCCGACTTCCCGCTCTACACCGCCGTGGTGGGCCTGAGCGGCGGCGTGCCGGTGCACTATCTGTGCGACGAGGGCGCGGGCTGGCTGCCGGCGGTGGACGACATCCGGCGCAAGATCACCCCGCGCACCCGCGGCATCATCGTCTGCAACCCGAACAACCCCACCGGCGCGCTGTACCCCGACGAGGTGCTGCTCGAGATCATCGAGCTGGCGCGCCAGCACCAGCTGGTGGTGTTCGCCGACGAGATCTACGACAAGACCCTCTACGACGGCCACAGCCACACCAGCATGGCGGCGCTGGCCGACGACGTGCTGTTCGTCACCTTCAACGGCCTGTCCAAGAACTACCGCAGCTGCGGCTACCGCGCCGGCTGGATGGTGGTCTCGGGCGAGAAGCGCCACGCCAGCGACTACATCGAGGGCCTGAACATGCTGGCCTCGCTGCGCCTGTGCTCCAACACCCCGGGCCAGCTGGCCATCCAGACCGCACTGGGCGGCTACCAGAGCATCGACGACCTGGTTGCACCTGGCGGCCGGCTGTGCCGCCAGCGCGACCTGGCCTACGCGCTGCTGAGCCAGATCCCTGGCGTCAGCGTGGTCAAGCCCAAGGCGGCGCTGTACATGTTCCCGCGCCTGGACCCCAAGGTCTACCCGATCGCCGACGACCAGCAGTTCGCCTACGAGCTGCTGGCCGAGGAGAAGGTGCTGATCGTGCAGGGCACCGGCTTCAACTGGATCGCCAACGACCACTTCCGGCTGGTGTTCCTGCCCAACAGCGACGACCTGACCGAGGCCATCTCGCGCATCGAGCGCTTTCTCTCGCACTACCGCAAGCGGCACGGCGGCTGACATGGACGCACGCCGGCGCCTGCATCGCCAACACCCACGCTCCCAGCTACCCGCTTCCCGCCCATGAAACCCATCCAGGTCGGCCTGCTCGGCTTCGGCACCGTCGGTGCCGGCACCTTCCAGGTGCTGCAGCGCAACCAGGAAGAGATCCGCCGCCGCGCCGGCCGCGGCATCGTCGTCAAGTCCGTCTCGCGCCGCCAGACCGCGCTGGCGCAGGCCGTGGTCGGCGACGCCGCGCAGGTGCTGGCCGATCCGGCGGCCATCGTCGACGACCCCGCCATCGACATCGTCGTCGAGCTGATCGGCGGCACCGGCCTGGCGCGCGATCTGGTGCTGCGCGCCATCGCCAACGGCAAGCATGTGGTGACGGCCAACAAGGCGATGCTGGCGGTGCACGGCACCGAGATCTTCGCCGCGGCGCGCGAGCGCGGCGTGATGGTCGCCTTCGAGGCCGCGGTGGCCGGCGGCGTGCCCATCATCAAGGCGCTGCGCGAGGGCCTCAGTGCCAACCGCATCGAATGGCTGGCCGGCATCATCAACGGCACCACCAACTTCATCCTCTCGGAGATGCGCGACAAGGGGCTCGACTTCGAGGTCGTGCTCAAGGAGGCGCAGCGCCTGGGCTATGCCGAAGCCGACCCGACCTTCGACATCGAGGGCGTGGACGCGGCGCACAAGGCGACCATCATGGGTGCCATCGCCTTCGGCGTGCCGGTGCAGTTCGACAAGGCCTACGTCGAAGGCATCAGCGCGCTGCAGGCCATCGACATCCGCTACGCCGAGCAGCTGGGCTACCGCATCAAGCTGCTGGGCATCAGCAAGCGCCGCGACGACCTGGCCGACCCCGGCATCGAGCTGCGCGTGCACCCCACGCTGGTCCCCACCCAGCGCCTGCTGGCCAACGTCGAGGGTGCGATGAACGCGGTGGTGGTGCACGGCGACGCCGTCGGCACCACGCTGTACTACGGCAAGGGCGCCGGCGCCGAGCCCACCGCCAGCGCCGTGGTCGCCGACCTGGTGGACGTGACGCGCCTGCTCACCGCCGACCCCGACCACCGCGTGCCGCACCTGGCCTTCCAGCCCGACGCGCTGCAGGCCACGCGCATCCTGCCCATGGACGAGGTGGTCACCGCCTTCTACCTGCGCCTGCAGGTGGCCGACCAGGCCGGCGTGCTGGCGCGCATCACCGGCATCCTGGCCGAGCACGGCATCTCCATCGATGCCGTGCTGCAGCGTCCCGGCAGCGAGCCCGCCGAAGCCGGCGCCAAGCCGCAGACCGACCTGGTGATCATGACCCACGAGACCATCGAGGGCCGCATGAACGCCGCGCTGGCCCAGATGCAGGCCCTGCCCACGGTGCTGGCGCCCATCGTGCGCATCCGCCTGGAGAGCCTGCAATGAGGTACCGCAGCACCCGCGGCGGCGGCGCGGCGCGCCCCTTCTGCGAGATCCTGCTCGAGGGCCTGGCGCCCGACGGCGGCCTGTACTGGCCCGAGCGCCTGCCGCAGCTGGACGCCGCCACGCTGCAGCGCTGGCGCGGCCTGCCCTATGCCGAGCTGGCCTTCGAGATCCTGTCGCTGTTCATCGACGACATCCCGGCCGACGACCTGCGCCGGCTGTGCCGCAGCACCTACACCGAAGCGGTGTTCGGCACGCCGCAGATCACGCCGCTGAAGAGCCTGGCGCCGCTGCGCCCGGGCTTGTCGCTGCTGGCGCTGTCCAACGGGCCCACGCTGGCCTTCAAGGACATGGCGATGCAGCTGCTGGGGGCGCTGTTCGAGTACGAGCTGGCGCGCCGCGGCGAGCGGCTGGACATCCTGGGCGCCACCAGCGGCGACACCGGCAGCGCCGCCGAGTACGCGATGCGCGGCAAGCGCGGCATCCGCGTGTTCATGCTCAGCCCGCATGGCCGCATGAGCCCCTTCCAGCAGGCACAGATGTTCAGCCTGCCCGACGCCAACATCCACAACCTGGCCGTGCAGGGCGTGTTCGACGACTGCCAGGACATCGTCAAGGCGCTGGGCGGCGACGCCGACTTCAAGCGCCGCCACCGCATCGGCACCGTCAACTCCATCAACTGGGCGCGGCTGCTGGCCCAGGTCGTCTACTACGTGGCCGGCTGGCTGCAGGCCACGCGCCATGGGCACGAGGCGGTGGACGTCGTCGTGCCCAGCGGCAACTTCGGCAACGTCTGCGCCGGCCATGTGGCGCGGCGCATGGGCCTGCCCATCCGCCGGCTGGTGGTGGCCACCAACGAGAACGACGTGCTCGACGAGTTCTTCCGCAGCGGCGCCTACCGCGTGCGCGGCGCCGCCGAGACGCACGAGACCAGCAGCCCGTCGATGGACATCAGCAAGGCCAGCAACTTCGAGCGCTATGTGTTCGACCTGCTGGGCGCCGACGCGGCGGCCGCGGCGCGCACGCAGGCGCTGTTCGGTGCGGCGCTGGCGCGCGAGGGCCGCTTCGAGCTGACGCCGGCCGAGTTCGCCCGCGTGGCCAACACCGGCTTTGCCAGCGGCCGCAGCCGCCATGCCGAGCGGCTGGACGCCATCCGCGCCGCCTGGCGCCAGGCGGGCACGCTGATCGACCCGCACACGGCCGACGGCCTCACCGTCGCCCTGCGCCAGCCCGCCGACGGCACGCCCATGCTGGTGCTGGAGACGGCGCTGCCGGCCAAGTTCGCTGCGACCATCCGCGAGGCGCTGGGCTTCGAGCCCGAGCCCAGCGCGGCGCAGCGCGCGATGCTGGCCGCGCCGCGCCGCTGCACCGTGCTGCCGGCCGACGCGGCCGCGGTGCGGCGCTACATCGAGACCCACGCGCTGGACTGAGCGCAGCCAGCGCAGCGCAGGGAAGGACTCGCATGGCCGTCACCCATGTCTGCGGCTTCGCCGGCTACAGCGGCGCCGGCAAGACCACGCTGATGGCCGGCGTCATCGCCCAGTTGCGCGCCGCCGGCCAGCGCGTCTCGGCGATCAAGCACGCGCACGAGCGCTTCGACATCGACCGCGAGGGCAAGGACAGCTGGCGCCACCGCGAGGCCGGCGCCTACGAGGTGCTGGTGGCCAACGGCCACCGGCTGGCACTGCTGCGCGAGTTCGAGCAGCCGGTGGAGCTGCAGCCGCGCGCGCTGGTGGCGGCGATGGCGCCGGTGGACTGGGTGCTGGTCGAGGGCTTCAAGCATGGTGACCTGCCGCGCATCGAGGTCTGGCGCGCCGGCACGCCGGCGCTGTATCCCGACGACCCCTTCATCGTCGCGCTGGCCAGCGACGACCCGCTGCCCACGCCCACACAAAGGCCGGTGTTCGCGCGCAGCGACGCCGCCGGCGTGGCGCGCTATCTTCTGGACCATGCCCACCGATTCGCCTTCGACCCCGGCGCCTGAGGCGCGCGGCGGCGACCGCCGCCCCTGGCTGGAGCTGGACGACGCGCTGCAGCGCCTGGCCGCGGCCGGCGCGGCACAGCCGATCCGCGACACCGAGCTCGTGTCCACCTTCGACGCGCTGGCCCGCGTGCTGGCCGCCGACGTGGCCTCGGCGCTGGACGTGCCGCCGGCCGACAACACCGCCATGGACGGCTACGCGCTGCGCGCCGCCGATGTGCCCGCCGCCGGCACGCGCTTGCCGGTGTCGCAGCGCATCCCTGCCGGCGTGGTCGGCGAGCCGCTGCAGCCGGGCACGGCGGCGCGCATCTTCACCGGCGCCCAGCTGCCGCCCGGGGCCGACGCCGTGGTGATGCAGGAGCAGTGCCGGGCCGAGGCCGGCGAGGGGCTGGGTGCGGTGGTCATCGACACCGTGCCCCAGCCTGGCCAGTGGGTGCGCCGCCGCGGCGAGGACGTGCACGCCGGCGCCGTGGTGCTGCGCGCCGGCCAGCGGCTGACGCCGCAGGCGCTGGGGCTGGCCGCCTCGGTGGGCGCGGCGCAGCTGCGCGTGCGCCGACGGCCGCGCGTGGCCCTGTTCAGCACCGGCGACGAGCTGGCCATGCCCGGCGAGCCCCTGCGCCCGGGCCAGATCTACAACAGCAACCGCTACCTGCTGCGCGGCCTGCTGCAGGCCGGCGGCTGCGACGTCGGCGACCTCGGCATCGTGCCCGACAGCCTGGCCGCCACGCGCGAGGCGCTGCGCCGCGCCGCCGCAGCGCACGACCTGATCGTCACCAGCGGCGGCGTCTCGGTCGGCGAGGAAGACCATCTCAAGCCCGCCGCCCAGGCCGAGGGCGAACTGGAGAACTGGCAGATCGCGATCAAGCCGGGCAAGCCGCTGGCGCTGGGGCGCATCCGCCGCGCCGGCGGCGGCCATGCGCTGCTGGTCGGCCTGCCCGGCAACCCGGTGTCGGCCTTCGTCACCCACCTGCTGTGCGTCACCACGGTGCTGCGCGCGATGCAGGGGCAGGATCCGGCGCTGCCGCCGCCGCTGCGCCTGCAGGCCGGCTTCGACTGGCCGCGGCCCGACCGCCGGCGCGAGTTCCTGCGCGTGCGCGTCGGCGCCGACGGGCGGCTGGAGCGCTTCGACAACCAGAGCTCGGGCGTGCTGACCTCGGCGGTCTGGGCCGACGGCCTGCTCGACAACCCGGCCGGCCAGGCCATCGCGCGCGGCGACTGGGTGCTGGTCCGGCCGCTGGCCGACCTGCTGGGCCGCTGACCAAGGCATTCACGAGACCCGACCGACCATGCCCATCCAGGTGCGCTACTTCGCCTCGCTGCGCGAGGCCCTGGGCCCGCAGGAGGCGGTGCCGCTGCCGCAACCGGCCACGCTGGGCGCGCTGCGCGACGCGCTGCTGGCGCGCGGCGGCGCGCATGCCCAGGCGCTGGCCCGCGGCCGCGCGCTGCGCTGCGCGCGCAACCAGGTGCTGGCCGACGAGGCCACGCCGCTGGCCGACGGCGATGAAGTCGCGTTCTTCCCGCCCGTCACCGGAGGGTGATCGTTTGCCCCCAAGCTCGCTTGCGCTCGCTACCCCAGGGGACCCGAAGGGGGTCCCTTTGGGACCCGGGGGCCGCTTCGCATCGGGCCGGCGGAGCCGGACCCTCGCTTCATGTTGCCCCCAAGCTCCCTACCGGTCGCTACCCCCCCGAGGGGGCGCTCCGCATCGGGCCGGCGTAGCCGGACCCTCGCTTCATGTTGCCCCCAAGCTCCCTACCGGTCGCTACCCCCCCGAGGGGGCGCTCCGCATCGGGCCGGCGTAGCCGGACCCTCGCTTCATGTTGCCCCCAAGCTCCCTACCGGTCGCTACCCCCCCGAGGGGGGCGCTCCGCATCGGGCCGGCGTAGCCGGACCCTCGCTTCTTCTGGAGTGGGCCGTGTCGTTAGGTGGGCGCTGTGCAGCGCGACAATGACGCCATGAGTTTGCGCCCGCGCGTCAGCATCCAGACCGCCGACTTCGACCTCTCGGCCGAGGTCGCGGCGCTGCGTGCCGGCGACGGCGGCACCGGCGCCGTGGTGGCCTTCGTCGGCACGGTGCGCGACCGGCATGGGGCGGACAGCGGCATCACGCAACTGGAGCTGGAGCACTACCCCGGCATGACCGAGGCCGCGATCGAGGCCATGGTCGACGCCGCCTGCGCGCGCTTCGACATCCGCGCCGCACGCGTGCTGCACCGCGTCGGGCCGCTGGCGCCGCTGGACCAGATCGTTCTGGTGGCCGTGGCCTCGGCGCACCGCGGCGAGGCCTTCCAGGCCTGCGAGTTCCTGATGGACTACCTGAAGACCCAGGCGCCATTCTGGAAGAAGGAGACCACCGCCGCCGGCGCGCGCTGGGTCGACGCGCGCGTCGAGGACGACGCGGCGCTGGCACGCTGGGGCATCGCCTCGGGCAATGCCGGCGGCAGTTCGACCGGCGCGGGCGGCCCGCCCTGATGCGCAGCGAGCCCGTCGCCCCCGGCCCGCTGCGCCAGACCCTGGGCCGCTTCGCCACCGGCGTGGCCATCGTCACCTGCACCGACGCCCAGGGCGCGCCGGTGGGGCTGACGGCCAACTCGTTCAATTCGCTGTCGCTGGACCCGCCGCTGGTGCTGTGGTCGCTGCGCCTGGCCAGCCCCAGCCTGACGGCCTTCCAGGGCGCGGCGCACTTCGCGGTGAACATCCTGGCCGAGGCCCAGGTGGACCTGTCGCGCCGCTTCGCTTCGCCGGTGTCGGACAAGTTCGCCGAAGGGACCTGGTCGCCTGGCATCGGCGGCGCGCCGGTGCTGACCGGCGCCGCCGCGGTGCTGGAGTGCGCGCTGGAGCGCTCGCAGGAGGCCGGCGACCACATGCTGTTCATCGGCCGCGTGCTGGCACATGCCGATGTCAGCACGCCGCCGCTGCTGTTCCATGGCGGGCACTACCACCTGCTGGGAGAGATCCTGTGAGCGCAGGCCCGATCGCCGCACGGCCGTTCCGAAGGCGATCGCTCCCCCTCGGGGGGGCGACCCGAAGGGTCTTGGGGGCATTGATCGCCGCACGGCCGTTCCGAAGGCGATCGCTCCCCCTCGGGGGGGCGACCCGAAGGGTCTTGGGGGCAACATGAGACTCGACCCCAAGTGGATCGACACCTTCGTCGACGTGTTCAAGCTGTGCGGCGTGCAGGCCGGCGACGCCTGCGCCGTGCTCAGCGAGACGCAGAGCCGCGCCGCCATCGTGCAGCTCAGCGAGCTGGCGCTGGCGCGGCTGGGCGCGCGCTGGTTCCACGTCACGCTGCCCACGCCGCGCCAGACGGCGCCGGCGCCGGTGCGCAGCACCGGCGCCTCCGAGGCCATCGGTGGGCTCGCGCCGGTGGTGCAGGCGCTGGCCGGCAGCGTGTTCGTCGCCGACTGCACGGTGGAAGGCCTGCAGCATGCGGCCGAGCTACAGGCCATCCTGCAGGGCGGGGCGCGGGTGCTGGCGATCAGCAATGAACAACCCGAGATCCTGGAGCGCACCGCGCCGCGCGCAGACGACGAGGCCCCGGTGCGCGACGCGATGCGGCGGCTGAAGGCGGCGCGCGAGATGCGCGTGCGCTCCGCCGCCGGTACCGACCTGTCGGTGTCGCTGGCCGGCGCCCGCGTGGGCGGCGTCTGGGGCTTCAGCGCCCGCCCCGGCACGCTGTCGCACTGGCCCGGCGGCCTGGTGCTGGCGTTCCCGGCGGCGGGCACGGTCGGCGGCACCCTGGTGCTGGACCGCGGCGACGTCAACCTCACCTTCAAGCGCTACCTGCAGGACGCCGTGGCGCTGAAGATCGTCGACGACCATGTGGTGGCCATCGAGGGCAGCAGCGTCGATGCCGAGCTGATGCGCGGCTACTTCGAAGCCTGGCAGGACCGCAGCGCCTACGCCGTCTCGCACCTGGGCTGGGGCCTGAACCGTCGTGCGCGCTGGGACGCGCTGGCCTTCTACGACAAGGCCGACTTCAACGGCACCGAGCTGCGCGCCTTCGCCGGCAACTTCCTCTACAGCACCGGCGCCAACGAGGTCGCCGGCCGGCACACGGCGGGCCACTTCGACCTGCCGCTGCGCCGCTGCACCGTGGCGCTGGACGGGCGCGTCGAGGTCGACGAGGGGCGCTTGGTATGAGCGCCACGCTGGCCCTTCTACGCGACGGGCCGCGCGGCGGACCGCCGGTGCTGCTGCTGCACGGCATCGGCGGCGGCAAGGCGATCTGGGCGGGCAGCGTGAAGGTGCTGGCCGACGCGGGTTTCGATGCCATCGCGGTGGACCTGCCGGGCTACGGCGACTCGCAGCGCGTCCCGGCCGGCGGCCTGCCGCAGATGGCCGCCGCCGTGTTGCAGACGATGGACGCACTCGGACTGGATCGCGCGGCGCTCGTCGGCCACAGCATGGGCGGCATGGTGGCGCAGGAGATCGCCGCGACAACGCCGCAGCGCCTCGGCGCGCTGGTGCTGGCCTGCACCAGCGCCGCCTTCGGCCCGCCGGGCGGCGGCTGGCAGACGCGCTTCGTCGCCGAGCGCCTGAAGCCCCTGGACGAGGGCCTGGGCATGCAGGGGCTGGCCGATGCGCTGGTGCCGCCCATGCTGGGCCCCGCGGCCGATCCCGCCGGCGTGGCGCTGGCGCGCCAGGTGATGGCCGCCGTGCCCGAGGCCACCTACCGCACGGTGCTGGCGGCCATCGTCGCCTTCGACCGCCGCGCTGCGCTGCCGCACATCGCCGCGCCCACGCTGTGCCTGGCCGGCGCGCACGACCCGACGGCACCGCCCAAGGTGCTGCGCGGCATGGCCGAGCGCATCCCCGGCGCGCGTTACGCCGAGCTGGCCGGTGCCGGCCACATCGCCAACGTCGAGACGCCGGCGGCCTTCGACGCCGCGGTGATCGGCTTCCTGCAGCAGGCCCTGCCGAGGACCCCGCCATGAGCCCTTCGCACATCGCCGGCAACCCGGCCCACCTGACGCCCTTGCAGCGCGAGCTGATCGAGCTGGCCGCCACGCTGGGCCGCGAGCGCTTCGCCCCGCGCGCGACGCAGATCGACCGCGACGCGGTGTTTCCCTTCGCCAACTACGCCGACCTGCGCGAAGCCGGCCTGCTGAAGATCTGCGTGCCGCGCGAGCACGGCGGCCTGGGCGCCGACTTCGCCACCTACGTGATGGTGGCCGCCGAGATCGGCCGCCACTGCGGCGCCACGGCGCTGACCTGGAACATGCATGTCTGCAGCACGATGTGGGCCGGCTTCATCGCCGATGCGCTGGAGATGACGCCGCCGCAGCGTGCCGACCACGAGCACTGCCGCGCCCTGCACTTCAGGCGCGTGGTGGAGGAGGGCAATGTCTACGCCCAGCCCTTCAGCGAGGGCGGCGCGGCGGCCGCCGGCAAGGCGCCCTTCGGCACGCTGGCGAAGAAGGTCGATGGCGGCTACATCGTCAACGGCCGCAAGATCTTTGCCTCGCTGGCCGGCGCGGCGGACTACTACGGCGTGCTGTGCACGCTGGACCGGCCCGGCGCCGGCCTGCGCGACGCGATGTACCTGGCGGTGCCGGCCGACGCGCCCGGCGTCACCGTCAGCGGCCCCTGGGACCCGCTGGGCATGCGCGGCACGGTGTCGCGCAACCTGCAGTTCCAGGACGTGTTCGTGCCCGACGAGGCGCGCATGATGCCCGAGGGCCTGTACCACCAGGCCGCCAGCCGCTACCCGCACATGTTCGCCACGCTGTCGCCCACCTACATGGGCCTGGCGCAGGCGGCCTACGACTTCACGGTGTCGTACCTGCGCGGCGAGATGCCGGGCACGCCGCCGGTGAAGCGGCGCATGTACCCGACCAAGCAGGTGGCCACCGCCGAGATGCGCATCAAGCTGGAGCAGACGCGCGCGCTGTTCCTGGCCAACGCCCGCGACGCCCGGGTCGACCCCGACCGCGACACGCGCATGCGGCTGTACGCGGCGCACTACACGATCATGGAGAACGCCAACGACATCGCGCGCCTGGCCATCCGCACCTGCGGCGGGCAGAGCATGCTCAAGAGCCTGCACCTGGAGCGCATCTACCGCGACAGCCGCTGCGGCAGCCTGATGCTGCCCTGGACCGCCGAGCTCTGCGTCGACCGCCTGGGCCGCGAATGCCTGTACGAGCCGGGCGAGCGCGACGAAGAGATCGAGCCCTGACCCGCGGGGCGGCACCATGTTCGACCGGCTGCTGCCCGCTGCACTGACCGACGCGGCCGAGTCCCACCTGCGCGCCGACGGCGTGGCCGCCGGCCACATCGTCGCCTGGCTGGGCCACAACAGCTGGGACCTGGTGGCCACGCTGGGCGCCTGCCAGCGCCTGGGCGCGGTGCTGATGCCGCTGAACCCCAGGCTGGCCGCGCCCGAGCTGGCGGCGCAGCTGCGCCATGCCGGCGCCGGCCACCTGATGGGCACGCCCGATGCCCAGGAGCTCGCCGCCGCCGTGCTGCAGCAACATGCGCCGCGCCCGGCGCCGGCCGCGGGCCTGCTGGCCGGCGACCTGCTGCTGGTCAGCACCAGCGGCAGCACCGGCGAGCCCAAGGCGGCGCTGCACACGCTGGCCGGCATGCAGGCCAACGCGGCGGCGGCCATCGCCGTGCAGGGCCTGTCCAGCACCGACCGCGTGCTGGCGGTGCTGCCGCTGTTCCATGTCGGCGGGCTGTGCATCCAGCTGCTGCCGGCGCTGGTGCTGGGGGCCAAGGTGTCGCTGCTGCCGCGCTTCGATGCCGATGCCTGGTTCGACGCCGTCGCGCAGTGGCGCCCCACCACCACGCTGCTGGTGCCGGCGGTGATGAAGGCGCTCATCGAGCACCCGCGCTGGGCCCGGGCCGACCTGTCCAGCCTGCGCTTCGTCAACAGTGGCAGCCAGGTCGTGCCGCGGGCGCTGATCGAGGCCTTCCACGCCCGCGGCGTGCCGGTGGCCCAGGTCTACGGCGCCACCGAGACCGGGCCGGTGTCGCTCGCGCTGCGGCCCGAGGAGGCGCTGGCCCAGGTCGGTCGCGTCGGCCGGCCGGCGCCGGGCGTGCGCTGCCGGCTGGCCGCCGACGGCGAGATCCTGCTGCAGGGCGCGAACCTGATGCGCTGCTACCACCGCGGCGTCGACAGCGGCTTCGACGCGGGCTTCGACGAGGAAGGCTGGTTCCACACCGGCGACCTCGCCGTGCAGCACGCCGACGGCCACTACGAGGTGGTGGGTCGCAGCAAGGAGCTGATCATCAGCGGCGGCGAGAACATCCACCCGGCCGAAGTCGAGAACCTGCTGGTGCAGCACCCCGACATCGCCGAATGCTGCGTGCTCGGCCAACCCGACCCGCGCTGGGGCGAGGTGCCGGTGCTGGTGGCGGTGGCACGCCCCGGCCGCACGGTGGACGAGGCGGCGCTGCGCGCGCTGTTCGACGCGCGGCTGGCACGCTTCAAGCACCCGAAGCGCATCGTCTGGGTCGAGGCGCTGCCGCGCACGGCGCTGGGCAAGCTGCGCCGCGATGCGCTGTTGACCCAGATCATGCCGCGCGCCCCGGGCGGCGGCTGATCCTGGCTTGAAATGGGGCCTGCGGGGCCTCATGTCGGAGGCAGACCGGAGGACTCCACCCATGCGTTTCGACAAGCTGACCACCGCCTTCCAGCAGGCCCTGGCCGACGCCCAGAGCGCCGCCGTGGCGCGCGACAACCCGTACATCGAGCCCGCGCACCTGCTGCAGGCGATGCTGCAGCAGCCCGACGGCCCCAAGGCCTTGCTGGACCGCGCCGGCGCCGACACCGCGGCGCTGGCCACGGCGATGGAGACGGCGCTGCGCAACCTGCCCCAGGTGCAGGTCGGCGGCGGCCAGCCGGTGCAGCCCAGCCGCGACCTGGTCACGCTGCTGCAGGCCGCCGACAAGGAGGCCACGCAGCGCGGCGACCAGTACATCGCCAGCGAGATGTTCCTGCTGGCCGCGGCCGACGCCAAGACCGACTTCGGCGGCATCGTGCGCGGCCATGGCCTCACGCGCAAGGCGCTGGAGGCCGCCATCACCGCGGTGCGCGGCGGCCAGAAGGTCGACAACCCCGAGGCCGAGGGCCAGCGCGAGGCGCTCAAGAAGTACACGCTGGACCTGACCGAGCGCGCGCGCCAGGGCAAGCTGGACCCGGTGATCGGCCGCGACGACGAGATCCGCCGCGCCATCCAGGTGCTGCAGCGGCGCAGCAAGAACAACCCCGTGCTGATCGGCGAGCCCGGCGTGGGCAAGACCGCCATCGTCGAGGGCCTGGCCCAGCGCATCGTCAACGGCGAGGTGCCCGAGACGCTGAAGGACAAGCGCGTGCTGGTGCTGGACATGGCCGGCCTGCTGGCCGGCGCCAAGTACCGCGGCGAGTTCGAGGAGCGGCTCAAGGCGGTGCTGAAGGAGGTCTCGGCCGACGAGGGCCGCATCATCCTGTTCATCGACGAGCTGCACACCATGGTCGGCGCCGGCAAGGCCGAGGGCGCGATCGACGCCGGCAACATGCTCAAGCCCGCGCTGGCGCGCGGCGAGCTGCACTGCATAGGCGCGACCACGCTGGACGAGTACCGCAAGTACGTGGAGAAGGACGCCGCGCTGGAGCGCCGCTTCCAGAAGGTGCTGGTCGACGAGCCCAGCGTCGAGGCCACCATCGCCATCCTGCGCGGGCTGCAGGAGAAGTACGAGGTGCACCATGGCGTGGAGATCACCGACCCGGCCATCGTCGCCGCCGCCGAACTGAGCCAGCGCTACATCACCGACCGCTTCCTGCCCGACAAGGCGATCGACCTGATCGACGAGGCGGCGGCCAAGATCAAGATCGAGATCGACAGCAAGCCCGAGGCCATGGACAAGCTGGATCGCCGGCTGATCCAGCTGAAGATCGAGCGCGAGGCGGTGAAGAAGGAGAAGGACGAGGCCAGCCAGAAGCGGCTGGCGCTGATCGAGGGCGAGATCACCCGGCTCGAGCGCGAGGTCGCCGACCTGGAGGAGATCTGGAAGGCCGAGAAGGCCCAGGCCCAGGGCAGCGCCCAGGTCAAGGAAGAGATCGACCGCATGCGCTTCCGCATCGAGGAGCTCAAGCGCAAGGGCGACTTCAACCAGGTGGCCGAGCTGCAGTACGGGCGCCTGCCCGAGCTGGAGAAGCGCCTGCACGAGGCCCAGGCCAAGGAGACCGGCAAGAAGGGCGCCGGCGGCGGCGCGCCGCAGCTGCTGCGCACCCTGGTCGGCGCCGAGGAGATCGCCGAGGTGGTCAGCCGCGCCACCGGCATCCCGGTGGCCAAGCTGATGCAGGGCGAGCGCGAGAAGCTGCTGCAGATGGAGGCCCGGCTGCACGAGCGCGTGGTCGGCCAGGACGAGGCCATCACCGCGGTGTCCGACGCGATCCGCCGCAGCCGCGCCGGCCTGTCCGACCCGAACCGGCCGCTGGGCAGCTTCCTGTTCCTGGGCCCCACCGGCGTCGGCAAGACCGAGCTGTGCAAGGCGCTGGCCGGCTTCCTGTTCGACAGCGACGACCACATGATCCGCATCGACATGTCCGAGTACATGGAGAAGCACTCGGTGAGCCGGCTGATCGGCGCGCCGCCGGGCTACGTGGGCTACGACGAGGGCGGCGCGCTGACCGAGGCGGTGCGGCGCAAGCCCTACAGCGTGCTGCTGCTGGACGAGGTGGAGAAGGCCCACCCCGACGTGTTCAACGTGCTGCTGCAGGTGCTGGACGACGGCCGCCTCACCGACGGCCAGGGCCGCACCGTGGACTTCAAGAACACGGTGATCGTGATGACCAGCAACCTGGGCAGCCACCTGATCATGCAGATGGCCGGACAGCCCAGCGCCGACATCCGCGACGCCGTGTGGGCCGAGGTCAAGGGCCACTTCCGGCCCGAGTTCCTGAACCGCATCGACGAGACCGTGGTGTTCCACGCGCTGGACGCGGCGCAGATCGCCGACATCGCCAAGATCCAGCTGCGCGCGCTGCAGCAGCGGCTGGAGAGGCTGGAGATGCGGCTGGACGTGAGCCCGGCGGCGCTGGCCGAGCTGGCCAAGGTGGGCTTCGACCCGGTGTTCGGTGCGCGGCCGCTGAAGCGCGCCATCCAGCAGCGCATCGAGAACCCGGTGAGCAAGCTGATCCTGGAAGGCCGCTTCGGGCCCAAGGACGTGATTCCGGTGGACGTGGAGGAGGGCGGCGGCTTCCGCTTCGAGCGTGTGGTGCACTGACCCGCGCGCCGGGTCGGCGGCGGCAGCTCAGGCCGCCGCGCAGCTGCGGAAACCGGCGAACAGGTCGTTGCGGTCGGCGGGGAAGTAGTTGCGGTAGCGTAGGTCGCGGATCTCGGGCCGCGTGACGAAGGCGGCACCGCGCAGCACGGGCCGGCCATCGAACCAGGGCAAGGAGTAGTCGCGGTAGGGGTGGGGCACGAAGCCGGGCCAGGGCTCGAAGGCACTGGCCGTCCACTCCCAGACCGCCCCCCAGGCGAAGGCTTCGCCTTGGCGCTGGGCCTGCACGGCGGCGCGTTCCCACTCCGCCTCGCCGGGCAGGCGGCGGCCGGCCCAGCGGCACCAGGCGCGCGCCTCGTGGGCGCTCAGGCCCCAGGCCGGCTGCAGGGCAGGCAGGTCCTGCCAGCGGCCGAACAGGCACTGCTGCCAGCCGCCGTCGCGTGTGCGGCGCAGCGCCGCCGGGGCCTGCAGGCCCTGCGCCCGGCGCCAGGCGCGGCCCGCGTCGTCCCACCAGCGCTCGTCCTCGTAGCCCCCGGCCTCGACGAAGGGCAGGTAGCGCCGCCAGCTGAGCGGCGCGCGGTCGAGGCGCAGGGCCGGCAGCTCGACGGCCCTGGCGCCGCCCTCGTTGTCGAAGAAGAAGCCGCCTTCGCCGGGGCGCGTGGCGCGCCCCAGGCGGTGTTCGGCCGCGGGCAGGGTCCACTCGGCGCCGTCCAGTTCGGGCGCCAGCAGCGACGGCGCGGCCATGGGCAGCGCGGCGGCAACGTCCAGCCCCAGCCGCTGCGCCATGTAGGCCGCGGCCTCGGCGTGCATGGCTTCGTGCATCAGCACCAGGCGGAAGAAGTACAGCCCGCGGTCATCCGCCGGCGCGTCGGCCAGCAGCGCCAGCGTGTCGGCGCGCACCGCGGCGACGTAGTCCAGCGTCGCGTCGGCGCCAGGCAGCGGCAGCGCCCAGCGCGTGGCGTGGGCGACGCGGCTGCTGTCGTACAGCGCATCGGCACCGGGCAGGCGCGATGGTGTGCGCGGCGCGTCGGGGTCGGCCTGCTCGCCCAGCGCGCGCTGCGGGTAACGCGCCAGCCAGTGTTCCTCGAACCAGCCCACATGGCCCAGCTCCCAGCGCGGCGGGTTCAGTTCGTCGGCTTGCGGCACGGCCAGCGCGTCGCCCAATGCCAGGCGCCAGGCGGCGAACAGGCGCAGCGTGTGCAAGCGCAGACCTTGCAAGGCCGGCGCCAGGTCGGCCGGACCGGCGGTGCGCGCCTGGGCGTACGGCGCGTCGGGAAGGGGGCTCATGGCGCTGGGGGCACGGGCAGGGCGGGGGAGGCGGGCAGGACGCGGGCCGGCGGCAAGCGCTGGACGAGGGCGGGCCCCGTGGCCACAGCATGCCATGCCGCCCGGCGGGGTGCTGCGCGCGATCGCCGCGGCCCACCACCGGTCCGGGCTATAACCCTGCGCGTGAACCGAAGCGAGCTGCGGCAACTGTGCCTGGTGACCCCGGCGCTGGCCGACGCCAACAATGGCAACTGGCGCACGGCGCAGCGCTGGGCGCGGATGCTGGGCGCGCACTTCCGGGTGCGCATCGCGCAGGGCTGGTCGGCCGCCGAAGGGGCGCAGGACGCGCTTCTGCTGGCCTTGCACGCACGGCGTTCGGCGGCCTCGGTGGCGGCCTTCGCCGCCGCGCACCCGGGGCGGCCTGTCGTGCTGGCGCTGACCGGCACCGACCTGTACGACGACGTTCCGGCAGGCCACGCCGACGCGCTGCGCTCGCTGTCGCTGGCCGCCCGGTTGATCGTGCTGCACGAGCTGGCACCGCCGGACCTGCCGGCCGCCTACCGCCACAAGGCCGTGGTCTGCTTCCAGAGCGCGCCGCGCCGCGCCGCCGACGCGGCGCCGGCGCGCAAGACCGGCCGGCACCTGCGCGCGCTGATGGTCGGCCACCTGCGCGAGGTCAAGGACCCGCTGGCGCTGATGCGTGCGGCGCGGCGCTTGGTGGGCCGCCCCGACATCCGCATCGACCAGGTCGGCGCCGCGCTGGAGCCGGCGCTGGCCGATGCCGCGCGCGCCACCACGGCGGCCAACCCGCGCTACCGCTGGCTGGGCGAGTTGCCGCATCGCGCCACGCTGGCGCGCATCCAGCGGGCCCATGTGCTGGTGCACGCCAGCCGGGCCGAGGGCGGGGCCCATGTCGTCATCGAAGCCATCGCCGCCGGCACCCCGGTGATCGCCTCGCGCATCCCGGGCAACCTGGGCTTGCTGGGCCCTGCCTACCCCGGCGTGTTCGATGCCGGTGACGATGCGGCGCTGGCGACCCTGCTGCAGCAGGCCCGCGACGACCCGGCTATGCTGGCTTCGCTGGCGGCGCGCTGTCAGGAACGTGCGCCCCTGTTCGACCCCCGTACCGAGGCCGCGACGCTGCGCCGCATCGTCGAAGATGCCCTGGAGACACCGTGATGAGCACCCCCCTTTCCGCTTCCCCCGCTGCCGCCCGCGCCGAGCCGCGCCTGACCTCGCTGTCGCATGGCGGCGGCTGCGGCTGCAAGATCGCCCCCGGCGTGCTGAGCGAGATCCTCCAGGGCACCAGCGCCATGCCCATCCCGCCGCAGCTGCTGGTGGGCATAGAGACCGCCGACGACGCGGCCGTCTACCAGCTCAACGACGAGCAGGCGCTGATCGCGACGACCGACTTCTTCATGCCCATCGTCGACGACCCCTTCGACTTCGGGCGCATCGCCGCCACCAACGCCATCAGCGACGTCTACGCGATGGGCGGCACGCCGATCATGGCGCTGGCGCTGGTGGGCATGCCGATCAACGTGCTGTCCACCGCCACCATTGGCCGCATCCTGGAGGGCGGCAACGCGGTGTGCCGTGCTGCCGGCATCCCCATCGCCGGTGGCCACACCATCGACTCGGTCGAGGCCATCTACGGCCTGGTGGCGCTGGGCCTGGTGCACCCCAAGCGGGTGAAGAAGAACGCCGACGCGCGCGCCGGCGACCGCCTCATCCTGGGCAAGCCGCTGGGCGTGGGCGTGCTCAGCGCGGCGCTGAAGAAGGAGCAGCTCAGCCCCGCCGGCTACGAGCAGATGATTGCCAGCACCACGCGCCTGAACACGCCGGGCCCGGACCTGGCGGCGCTGGAGGGCGTGCATGCGCTGACCGATGTCACCGGCTTCGGCCTGGCCGGCCATGCGCTGGAGCTGGCGCGCGGCGCGCGGGCACGCGCCGTCATCGACTGGGCGAAGGTGCCGCTGCTGGGCGGCGTGCGCGAGCTGGCGGCGCAAGGATTCGTCACCGGCGCCTCGGGCCGCAACTGGGCCGGCTATGGCGCCGACGTGGCCCTGCCTGCGGGCTTCGCGCCCGAGGACCAGGCCCTGCTGACCGACCCGCAGACCAGCGGCGGCCTGCTGGTGTCCTGCGCTCCCGACAGCGTGGGCGCGGTGATGGACATCTTCCGCCGCCACGGCTTTGCCGCCGCGGCCGAGGTCGGCGAGGTGGCCGCCGGCGCGCCGGGGCTGAGCGTGCGCTGAGCGGGCGCCGGGCCGGCGCTCAGACGCCGCGCTCGCGCCAGGCCTTGCCGGCCGCCGCCGCTGTCGCGGACGGGGGCGCGAGCTCGGCACCGCCATGCCGCCACACCCGCCAGGCCAGCGGCGGCGCAAACAGGGTCTCGGGCCGCGCCAGCAGGTGCATCACGCGGGCGAAGGCGGCGGACAGCACGGCGTCGCGGGTCGCGGCGCGCATCAGCCGGCCCACGTAGGCGTTGACCAGGCGCAGTGGCAGCGGCCGCGGGCCCTCGACGCAGGGCAGCGCCAGGTCGGCGCCGACGGCCAGCTGCCAGGGGGTGTCGATCACCCGGGCGGCGTCGACGAAGAAGCGGCGCCAGTCGAGATCCCGGCCGCGGGCCAGCCGGCGCAGCTGCTGCTGCAGCGCCAGCGCCTCGCAGGCCGCCACCGTCATGCCCTGGCCGTAGACCGGGTTGAAGCTGGTGAGGGCGTCGCCCAGCACGGCGTAGCCGGCCGGGAAACGGCGCAGGCGCTCGTAGCGGCGGCGCTGGCTGTGCGGGAAGGCATAGCGCTGCACGGCGCCGAGGCGGCGGTCGGCGGCGCAGATGGCGGCGATCTCGGGCGCGCCCATGTCCAGCGCGCGCTCGCGCAGCGCCGCCACCTGCAGCGGCGGCACGTCGGCGCCGTAGCCTGCCAGTGTGACCACCCAGCGCGGCGGGCCACCGGGCCGCTCGGGCTCCTGCGCGATCAGCACGCCGGGGCGCTGCAGTGCCGGCGACGCGGTGGCGATCAGCGCGCGCAGGTCGTCGGCCTCGCCGGGGCGGCGCTCGAAGTAGGCCGTGGCGTAGCTGACCTTGACCACGACACGCTCCTCCACCGGCGCCTCGTAGCCCCAGGACTGCAGCCACTGCGGGCTGCGCGAGGCCCGGCCGCTGCAGTCCAGCACCAGGGCCGCATCCAGCTGCTGCGCGGCGCCGTCGGCAGCGCCGTCGCGCCGCAGCCAGCGCAGGCCCAGCACGCGGCCGGCGGCGTGCACCGGCTCGGTCACGTCGATGCCGGCCAGCAGGCGCACACCGGGCAGCGCCAGCACGCGTCGGCGCAGCTCGGCCTCGATCAGCGGGCGGCTGGCGGCGATGCCGTCGACGCCGACCTCGGCCGGCGCGAAGCGGCGCCGGTCGGCCAGCAGGCCGGCCTGGCAGCCGATGTCGCCGCGCGTCGCGCCCTGGGCCAGCAGCGCGGCGGTGAAGCCGGGCAGCAACTGCTCGATGATCTCGCGCCCGCGCGCCAGCAGGCCGTGGGCATGGGCCGCCTGCGGCGTGCCCTTGCGCAGCGCCGGCGCGTCGCCGGGCGCGTCGCGCTCCAGCAGCACGACCTCGTCGAAGTGCTCGGCAAGCACGCGGGCGGCCAGCAGGCCGGCCATGCTGGCGCCGATCACGGCGGCGCGGCGGGGGGCAGGGGTCATGGCGGTACTCCGGTTGGGGCGGCGCGGGCTGGCGCTGGCGGGCACTGTCGGCGGGCGCCGACCCGCCGGCGAGGGCGCTTTGTCCCGCCGCGGCCACGCCGCCCGCCGCGGGGCCGGGGATGGGGAGGACGCTTGTCCCGCCACCCCCTTGTCTGCTATGACGCGTCTACGTTGCCGCCGCCGCCATGGACGCCGCCGACCGCCAGCAGATCCGCCTCGTGCAGGGCCGCGACGGCGTTCGCCTGGCCTGGGCCGAGAGCGGGCGCGGTCCGCTCACGCTGATCAAGGCCGCCACCTGGCTGTCGCACCTGGAGGTGGACTGGGGCAGCCCGGTGTGGCGGCACCTGCTGCACGAGATGTCGTCGCTGGCGCGCTTCGTGCGCTACGACGAGCGCGGCTGCGGCCTGTCCGACTGGGAGGTGCCCGACCTGGGCTTCGAGCGCTGGGTCGACGACCTGGAGACGGTGGCCGACGCGGCCCATGCCGAGCGCTTCGCGCTGCTGGGCATCTCGCAGGGGGCGGCCGTGGCCATCGCCTACGCCGTGCGCCACCCGCAACGGGTGACGCAGCTGGTGCTGCATGGCGGCTATGCGCGCGGCCGGCTGGTGCGCAGCGCCAGCCCCGCGCAGCGCGACGAGGCCGAGACCATGGCCCGCCTGGCCGAGCTGGGCTGGGGCAAGGCCGACCCCTCGTTCCGCCAGTTCTTCACCACCCAGTTCATTCCCGGCGGCACGCCCGAGCAGCACCAGTGGTTCAACGAGATGGAGCGGCTGTCGACCAGCCCGGCCAATGCGGCGTACTTCATGCGCGAGTTCAACGCCATCGACGTCACCGGGCTGCTGGCCCAGGTGAGCTGCCCGACGCTGGTGCTGCACAGCCGCCACGACGTGCGCGTGCCTTTCGAGGAGGGGCGGCTGATCGCCGCCGGCATCGCCGATGCGCGCTTCGTGCCCATCGAGAGCGGCAACCACCTGCTGCTGGCGCACGAGCCCGGCTGGCAGGTCTGGCTGGACGCCGTGCGCGCCTTCCTGGCGCAGCGCGGCAAAGGCGCGTTCGCCGCGCTGACGCCGCGCCAGGTCGAGCTGCTGGAGCTGCTGGCCCAGGGCCGCGACAACGCGCAGATCGCCGCCGTGCTGGGGCTGTCGGAGAAGACGGTGCGCAACCAGGTCTCGGCCATCTTCGACCGCCTGGGGGTGCCCAACCGGGCCCAGGCGATCGTGCGGGCGCGCGAGGCCGGCTACGGCCGCTGAGCGGGCGCCGGGGGCGCGCCGCGCTCAGCGCGGGGCCGAGGCCGCCACGCCCACGGCGGCGGCCGCGGCGGGCGCCGTGGCCCCGGCCGCCGGCGCAGCCAGGCCCAGGAAGGCCAGCACCGGCGCCACGCTGCGCGCCGGGTCCTCCTCCTGCGGCACATGGCCCAGCCCGTCGAGCACCACCAGGCGGCTGCCCGGGATCCGGCGTTCAAACTCGCGGCCCACGGCCAGTGGCACCAGCCTGTCCTCGGCGCCCCACAGGATCAGCGTCGGCTGGCGGATGGCCGCGATGCGTTCCGCGCCCTCGCCGATCTTCATCTGGCGCAGGCGCTGGCCCAGCGCGCGGCGGTTGCCGTCGCGCAGCGTCAGCTCGAAGTAGCGGTCCACCTGCTGCGCCGTGATGCGGGTCGGGTCGGCATAGCTGCCGGCCAGGCCCTGTGCCACCAGGGCGCGCGGCAGCAGCCACTCGGAGAGCCACGACAGGCCCGGCGTGCGCGCCACCACCCAGCCCAGCGGCACGGCGGTGGGCGAGGGCTCGAAGGGCGGGCCCACGGCGTCGACCAGCACCAGCGAGGCCACGCGCTGCGGGGCCAGTGTGGCCACGCGCCAGGCGATCTCGCCGCCCAGCGAGTTGCCGCCCAGCACCGCACGCTCGATCTTCAGCGCGTCGAGGATGTCGATCACGAAGCGCGCGTAGGCGTCACCCGAGTAGTCGGCCGGCGGCGCCGGGTCCTGGGGGTCGGCGCCGGGCCGGGCGTAGGCGCCGGTGAAGGGACCGGTGAGTCCGAAGCCCGGCAGGTCCAGCGTGACGACGCGGCGGCGCACCTGCAGCGCCTTCACCCAGCCCTCCCAGGTGTGCAGGCTGGCCGAGGTGCCGTGCAGCAGCAGCACGGGTTCGGGGTCGCCGCGCGGGCCCACGTCGCGCAGGTGCACCAGCTGGCCGCGGATCTCGACGAAGTCCGACGGCGGCGGCGCCCACTGCGCCACCAGCGACTGCACCGGCCGGTCCGGCGCGCGCGACAGCGCCACCGCCACCGCGGTGAGCATCAGCAGCACGCCCAGCAGGCGCAGCAGCCAGCTGCCGCGCGGCCGCGCGTCGGTTTCGGTGGGGCGTTTCCGGGTGCGCATGCCGGCCAGTGTAGGCCGGTGGGCGGCGCTTCCGGGGCCGCCGCCGGGGCGGCGGCGCGCCCCCGGGGGCTCAGGCGCGCTTCAGCTCGACGCCGGTGGCTGCCACGGTCATGCGGTTGTCGCCGCGGGCGTCGATCAGCGCGCCGCTGTCCAGGCGCAGTTCGGTCACGCCGGTGGGCAGCCAGTGCTCCTGGCCGTCGTTCAGCGTCGCGTCTCGGCGCAGCCGCTCGTAGGCGCAGACCTTGTAGGCCTGGCCGTCGCTGCCTTGTGCGGGAAAGGTGTCGATCAGGTGCAGCTTCAGGTCCATGCGGGTCTCCTGGAAGGGCGGTGGCAGGGCCCGGCGCGGGGCCGGGGGCGTTCCGGACCAGGGTACTCCGATGCTGCGCAGGCGGCCAGCGCGTGGCCCGTTCCTACAATGCCGCGATGCCCTTCGTCCACCTGCACCTGCACAGCGAGTACTCGGTCGTCGACGGCAGCCTGAGGATCGACGACGCGGCGCGCGCCGCCGCCGCCGACGGGCAGCCGGCGCTGGCACTGACCGACCTGAACAACCTGTTCGGCGCGGTCAAGTTCTACAAGGCCTGCCGCGGCCAGGGCGTGAAGCCGCTGCTCGGCGCCGAGCTGCTGATGGCGCCGCTGGACGGCGAGCGCCAGGCCACGCGCCTGGTGGTGCTGGTGCAGGACATGGCCGGTTACCTCAACCTGAGCCAGCTGCTGGCCCGGGCCTGGGTGCACAACGCGCAGAAGAACCAGGCCTGGGTGGACTGGGCCTGGCTGGAGGGCCCCGAGGGCCTGTCCGCCGGGCTGCTGGCGCTGTCCGGCGCCGACGCCGGCGCCGTCGGCCAGGCCCTGCTGGCCGGCGACGTCGAGCGCGCCGCGGCGCTGGCGCAGCGCCTGGCCGGCGCCTTCCCCGGGCGCTTCTACCTGGAGCTGCAGCGCGCCGGCCAACCCGGCAACGAGGCCCATGTGCGCGCCGCCGCCGTGCTGGCCGCGCGCCTGCAGCTGCCGGTGGTGGCCACGCACCCGGTGCAGTTCCTGCAGCGCGACGACTTCGAGGCCCACGAGGCGCGCGTCTGCATCGCCGAGGGCGAGACCCTGGCCAGCCCGCGCCGGGTGCGCCGCTTCACGCCCGAGCAGTACTTCAAGCCCGCCGCCGAGATGGAGGCGCTGTTCGCCGACATCCCCTCGGCGCTGGCCAACACGCTGGCCATCGCGCAGCGCTGCAATCTGGTGCTGACGCTGGGCAAGGCGCGGCTGCCCGACTTCCCCACGCCGCCGCTGGACGGCCAGGTGCTCGAGCCCGAGGCCTACTTCCGCGAGCTGTCGCGGCGCGGTCTGGAGCAGCGCCTGCTGCAGCTCTACCCCGACGCCGGCGAGCGCGACGCCCAGCGCCCGGCCTACCAGCAGCGGCTCGCCTTCGAGCTCGACACCATCGTGCAGATGGGCTTCCCGGGCTACTTCCTGATCGTCTCGGACTTCATCGTCTGGGCCAAGGCCAACGGCTGCCCGGTGGGGCCGGGGCGCGGCTCGGGCGCCGGCTCGCTGGTGGCCTACGCGCTGCAGATCACCGACCTGGACCCGCTGCGCTACGGCCTGCTGTTCGAGCGCTTTCTCAACCCCGAGCGGGTGTCGATGCCCGACTTCGACATCGACTTCTGCCAGGGCAACCGCGAGCGCGTGATCGACTACGTCAAGGCCAAGTACGGGCGCGACGCGGTGAGCCAGATCGCCACCTTCGGCACCATGGCGGCCAAGGCGGCGCTGCGCGACGTCGGCCGCGTGCTGGGCATGGGCTACGGCCATGTCGACAGCATCGCCAAGCTGATCCCGGCGCCGCCGGGCAAGACGGTGACGCTGGCCAAGGTGCCCGAGAAGCCCGACCCCGGCGTGATCTACGCGCGCCTGGAGGCGCCCGAGCTGGAGCAGCGCGAGAAAGAGGACGAGGAGGTGGCCGAGCTGCTGGCGCTGGCCGCGCGCGTCGAGGGGCTGGTGCGCAACGTCGGCATGCACGCCGGCGGCGTGCTGATCGCGCCGGGCAAGATCACCGACTTCTGCCCGCTGTACCAGCAGCCCGGCAGCGACAGCGCGGTCAGCCAGTTCGACAAGGACGACGTCGAGGCCATCGGCCTGGTGAAGTTCGACTTCCTGGGCCTGGCCACGCTGACCATCCTGGAGCTGGCCAAGGACCTGATCCGCGCCCGCCGCCCGGGCATGGCGGCGTTCAGCTTCGAGACCCTGCCGCTGGACGACGCGCGCACCTACAAGCTGTTCGCCGACGGCCTGACCGAGGCGGTGTTCCAGTTCGAATCGCGCGGCATGCAGGGCATGCTGCGCGAGGCGCGGCCCACAAGGCTGGAGGACCTGATCGCGCTCAACGCGATGTTCCGCCCCGGGCCGATGGAGAACATCCCGTCGTTCTGCGCGCGCAAGAACGGCAAGGAGGCGGTGACCTACCCGCACCCGCTGCTGGAGCCGGTGCTGGCCGAGACCTACGGCATCTTCGTCTACCAGGAACAGGTGATGCAGGCGGCGCAGATCCTCGGCGGCTACAGCCTGGGCGGCGCCGACCTGCTGCGCCGCGCGATGGGCAAGAAGAAGCCCGAGGAGATGGCCAAGGAGCGGGTGAAGTTCCGCGCCGGGGCGATGGAGAAGGGCATCGCCGAGGCCAAGGCCGACGAGGTCTTCGACCTGATGGAGAAGTTCGCCGGCTATGGCTTCAACAAGAGCCATGCCGCCGCGTACTCGCTGCTGGCCTACCACACGGCCTGGCTGAAGGTGCACTGCACGGCGGAGTTCTACGCCGCCAACATGAGCATCGAAGCCGACAACACCGACAAGCTGAAGGTGCTGCTGGCCGACGCGAAGCTCTTCGGCGTGGTGTTCGAGCCGCCCGACATCAACCGCGGCACGGCGCGCTTCGAGCCGGTGTCCGACCGCGTGGTGCGCTACGGCCTCGGCGCGGTCAAGGGCACCGGCGCCGGCGCCATCGAGGCCATCGTCGCGGCGCGCGAGGGCCAGGACGGCAGCGGCGGCGGGCCCTTCCACAGCCTGTTCGACTTCTGTGCCCGGGTGGACCGCCAGCGGGTGAACAAGCGCGTCGTCGAGGCGCTGGTCAAGGCCGGCGCCTTCGACGCGCTCCACCCCGAGGGCCTGGACGGCCGCGCCGCGCTGCTGGCCAGCGTGGGCCTGGCCTTCGAGTGGGCCGAGACGCAGAGCGCCAACGCGCTGCAGATCGGGCTGTTCGACCTGGGCGACGCGCATGGCAGCAGCACGCAGGAGCCGCCGCTGGTGGCGGCGCCGCGCTGGGACGTGCGCGAGCGCCTGGTGGCCGAGAAGACGGCGCTGGGCTTCTACCTCTCGGGCCACCTGTTCGACGCCTGCCGCGACGAGGTGCGGCGCTTCTCGCGCAAGGGCATCGCCGAGCTGGTCGACAGCCGCGAGCCGCAGCTGGTGGCCGGCATCGTCACCGACCCGCGCATCGTCAACGGCCAGCGCGGCCGGGTCTGCATCTTCCGCATCGAGGACGGCAACGAGAGCATCGAGTGCGTCGCGCCCGAGGAGCTGTTCGAGGAACGCCGCGAGCTGCTGGCCGAGGACCAGCTGCTGGTGCTGCAGGGCCGCGTGATGCAGGACCGCTTTGGCGGCGGCGGCCTGCGCCTGCAGGTGGCCTGCGCCTGGGACCTGCCGGCGGCGCGGGCGCGCTTCGGCCGCCACCTGGCCATCGAGGTCGACGGCGCCGCGCCGCCGGTGGCCGAGCTGCTGCAGCTGTGGCCGGCGCGCCGCGTCGAGAGCGAGCATGGCGCGCTGACCCAGGGCCTGGCGGTGCGCGTGCTGCTGCGCCGGCCGCAGGCCTGTGCCGAGATCGACCTGGGCGATGCGGCGCGCTTCTGGCCCTGCGACGAGGCGCTGGGCCGCTGGCGCAGCCTGGCTGCCGGGGGGCGCGCCGCGGTGGTGTACGACTGAGCGACGGGATCCCGTCCTACAAGGCAGCGCAGGGCGCGCGACTAGCCTTGCGCCATCGTCCATCCGGCAGGAGCCCTCGATGCACCATGTCCACAAGCCCCCGCGCCGAGCGCGGTCGCTGGCCGCCGGCCTGGCCGGCGCGGCACTGCTGGCCCTTGCCGCGGCGCCGGCAGCGGCCACCGACGTCGGCGTGTCCATCGGCATCAGCCAGCCGGGTGTCTACGGGCGCATCGACATCGGCCGCTTCCCGCAGCCGCAGGTGGTGCTGGCGCAGCCCGTGGTCATCGTGCCGCAGGCGGTGGCGGTGCAACCGGTCTACCTGCATGTGCCGCCCGGCCACCGCAAGAACTGGAAGAAGCATTGCCGCGACTACGGCGCCTGCGGCGTGCCGGTGTACTTCGTGCGCGACGACTGGTACGCCCGCCACGTGCATGCCGGGCCGGCGGTGCACGGCCATGGCCATGGGCATGCCCACGGGCATGGCAAGGGCCACGGCAAGGGCAAGGGCCGCGACGACTGAGGCTTGACGCAGCGCCACGGGCCGCGCACGCGCGGCGCGCCCGGGCGCGGAACTGGCCCGCTGCGATGCGCGTTTTCGCGGCATAGGGGCCGCTGCCGCGCCGGCTACAGTGCCGGCAATGGTCGAGACCCCTTTGACCGCGCTGGTGCTGAGCGGGGGCGGCGCGCGCGCCGCCTACCAGGTCGGCGTGCTGCGTGCACTGGTGCACATCCGCCGTGAGGCGCTGGGCTCGGCCGCCCGCGGCAGCAACCCCTTCGGCGTGATCTGCGGCACCTCGGCCGGCGCCATCAACGCGGCGGCGCTGGCCTGCCAGGCCGACCGCTTCGACGCCTCGGTCGAGGTGGTGGCCAAGGTCTGGCAGAACTTCCGCGCCGAGCAGGTCTATGGCGCCGACTCGCTGGGCGTGATCCGCAGCGGTGCGTCGTGGTTGACGATGCTGTCGCTGGGCTGGGTGATCGCGCGCTGGCGCCGGCTGCGCCCGCGTTCGCTGCTGGACAACCAGCCTCTGGCCGAGCTCCTGCAGCGCCTGGTGCCGCTGCAGCGACTGTCCAAGATGTTCGCCGAAGGCCACCTGCAGGCGCTGGCGGTGACGGCCTCGAGCTACACCAGTGGCGAGCACTTCACGTTCTACGAGTCGGCCCGGCCCGTCGAGCCCTGGGAGCGCATGCAGCGCGTGGCCATGCCCTCGCGGCTGACCCATGCCCACCTGCTGGCCTCGTCGGCCATCCCCTTCGTGTTCCCGGCGCGGGCGATCAAGGACGGCCAGGCCAACGGCTGGTTCGGCGACGGCTCGATGCGCCAGACGGCACCGCTGTCGCCGGCCATCCACCTGGGGGCGCAGCGGCTGTTCATCATCGGTGCCGGGCGCATGCAGGAGCCGCGCGGCCGGATCGCGCCGACCACCGGCTACCCCACGCTGGCGCAGATTGCCGGCCATGCCCTGTCCAGCATCTTTCTCGACGCGCTGGCGGTGGACGTGGAGCGGCTGCGCCGCATCAACCGCACGCTGGCGCTGCTGCCCGACGAGTCGCTGTCCGACACCACGCTGCGCCCGATCGAGGCGCTGGTGATCTCGCCGTCGCAGCGCATCGACGAGATCGCGGCGCGCCACATCGGCTCGCTGCCGGCGCCGGTGCGGGCGCTGCTGCGCGGCGTGGGCGTGGGCAAGGCCGGCGGCAGCGCCGCCAGCGGTTCGGCGCTGGCCAGCTACCTGCTGTTCGAGGCGCCGTTTACGCACGAACTGCTGGCGCTGGGCGAGGCCGACACCCTGGCCCGGCGCGACGAGGTGCTGCGCTTCTTCGGCTGGGACACGGTGCCGCTGCCACCGCTGCCCGCGCAGACCGCGCGCCCCGACATCGCGCTGCCCTGAGCCCGGGTGCGGCGCCTGCATGGCGCGGCGGCCGGCCCCGGCGCCGCAGCGCGCGAGGGGGTCTCACTTCGGCGCGTCGGCCTTGGCGGCCCTCGCGGGGCGGGGCGTGGCCGGCGCCTCGGCCTTGGCCGCCGCCTTGGCCGGCGCCGCGGGCGCTTGGTAGCCGCTGCCGCCCACGGTCAGGCCCTGCTCCGAGAGCTTGCCGGCCTTGGCCGGGCCGATGCCGGCGACGCGGCCGACCAGGTCGTCCCAGTCCTTGAACGGGCCGCTCTGGCGCGCCTCGAGGATCTTGCCGGCCAGCCCCGGCCCCAGGCCCTTGACCGACTCGAGCTGGGCGCGATCGGCACGGTTGACGTCGGTGGCGGCCCAGGCCGGCGCGGCCGACAGCAGCAGGGTGGTGGCCAGCACGGTGGCCAGGGTGTGCAGGGTCTTGAGCAGGGACATGGTGAGCTCCTGAGTGGTTGACGACGGGAGCCCGGTGCCGCCTGGGCGGGGGGCGCTGACGGTCAGCACCGGGACCTCGTCAGCTTCGGCGTTGCCGCCCGCGGGCGCCTTCCCCCGCGGCGGGGCTCGGCGGGGGCCACCGGCCGGGGGAGGACGACGGCCCCCCCCACCGGGTGTCAACGGGGATCGGGGCGGGCCCGCTGCAGTGCCGCGGCGACGGCGGTGGCCACCGCGTCGGCCGCAGGCCAGCCGTCGTCGACGGCCGGGTCGCCCTGCACCAGCCTGACGCCGGGCCCCCAGGGGCGCCAGCGGCGCGGGTCGCTGGGGCCCAGCACCGACACCAGTGGCGTGCCCACGGCGGCGGCCAGGTGGCCGGGGCCGGTGTCGTTGGCCAGCATCAGCGCACTGGCCTGCAGCAACGCGGCGTAGGTGCCCAGGTCCACGCCGGCCAGCAGCAGCGCCGACGGGTACTGCTCGCGCGCCAGGGCCTCCTCGGCGCCGGGCCCGGGGCAGATCAGCAGCGGGCGGCCCTGCGCGTGCAGGCGCTGCGCCGCGAAGCCGGCAAAGCCCGGCCAGGCCTTGGGCCGGCCGTTCCAGGTGCCGCCCGAGAAGGGGCAGATCACGATGGCCTCGCCAGGGGCCACGCCCAGCTGGCGCAGCAGCGCTGCCGCCCTGGCGTGGTGGTGTGGGGCCGGGCGCAGCGCGATGCGATCGGGGGGCGGCGCCGCGCCCAGCAGCGCGTCGCCGAAGGCCCAGTAGGCCAGCAGTTCGTGGCGCGCGGTGTCGCGCGGCAGGCGCGCCGCCAGCAGCCAGCCGCGGGCCTCGTGGCGCTGGCCGATGGCGCGCAGCCCGGCCAGGCGCATCTCCAGCGCGCTGCCGAAGCTGTCGGGCAGGCACAGCGCGGTGATGGCGCCGGACGGCGGCGCGCCGTCGCGCGCCTGCGCCTCGGCGCGCAGCCGGCGCAGCAGCGCCACGCGCTCGCGCAGCGTGCCCGGCAGCGGGTGCACAGTCCAGCCATGGCCGGCCAGCAACTCGACGGCCCAGCGCTTGCCCACCAGCTCCAGCCGGTGCCCTGCGTCGTGCAGGCGTTGCAGCAGCGGCAGGCCCAGCGTGGTGTCGCCCACCCAGTTGCGCAGCCGCACGACGAGGGTGCGCGCCAGCGCGGGGAGGGGCTCGCAGGTCGGCATCGGATAATCGGCGGGCATTCTGCCAGCCCGCCCGATGAAGCCCGAACTGATCCACGCCGCCGACCTGATCGCCCTGCACGACCAGCTGCTCGCCCACCCTGCCTGGCCGCGGGATGCGGCACTGGCCGCCGATGCCGACCCGCTGCTGCACTGGGTGCGCGTGAACCACCGCAACAACTGCCTGCTGTGGGCCGAGGAGGACCTGGCCCGCCGCACGCGCGTGGCCGACGCCGAGATCGCCGCCAACAAGCGCGCCATCGACGGCTACAACCAGGCGCGCAACGATGCCACCGAGCGCGTCGACGAGATCCTGCTGGTGGCGCTGGGCCTGGTCGACGCCGCCTCGGCGCGCAGCGACGCGCCGCGCAGCACGGTGCCGGCCGGCGCGAGGCTCAACAGCGAGACCGCCGGCAGCATGATCGACCGGCTGTCCATCCTGGCGCTGAAGGTGGCGGCGATGCGCGCGCAGACGCAGCGCGGCGACGCCGACGAGGCCCACCGCGCCGCCAGCACGCACAAGCTGCAGCGCCTGCTGGAGCAGCGGCAGGACCTGGGCGCCTGCCTGGACGCGCTGCTGGCCGACGCCGCCGCTGGGCGCGCCTACTTCAAGGTCTATCGCCAGTTCAAGATGTACAACGACCCGGCCTTCAACCCCGAGCTGGTGCGCGAGCGCCGCGGCGGCTGAGGCCGCGCGGCTTCTGCACGTCGGCGACACGGCAGCCCACGCCCGCGCCATGCGTCTGCTGATCGTCAAGACCTCGTCGATGGGCGACGTGGTGCATGCCCTGCCGGCGGTGTCGGACATCCTGCGCGCCCAGCCCGGCGCGCAGATCGACTGGCTGGTCGAGCCGCCCTTCGCCGCGATCCCGCAGCTGCACCCCGGCGTGCGCCGCGTGCTGCCGCTGCCTTGGCGGCGCTGGCGGCGGCAGCTGTGGAAGGTCGAGGCCTGGCGCGGCATCGGCGCGCTGCGCGCCGAGCTGCGTGCAGAGCGCTACGACCGCGTGCTCGACCTGCAAGGCCTGCTGAAGAGCGCGCTGTGGGCGCGCCAGGCGCGTGCCCCGGTGGCCGGCTTCGACCGCCACAGCATCCGCGAGCCGCTGGCTGCGGCGCTGTACGCGCAGCGGCTGCCCGTGCCACGCACGCTGCAGGCCGTGGACCGCTGCCGGCGGCTGGCGGCGGCGGCGCTGGCACTGCCCGAGCCTCTGGCCCGGGCCGAGTTCGGGCTGGTGGCGCCGCAGGCCGGCTGGCTGCCGGCCGCGGGCCAGGCCGGCTACGCGGTGTTGATTCCGAACGCCAGCCGCCCCGAGAAGCTGTGGCCGCAGGACGACTGGGTGGCCGTGGGGCGGCGCCTGCGCGAGGCCGGCTTGGCGCTGGCGGTGCTGTGGGGCAGCGCGGCGGAAGAGGCCCAGGCGCGCGCCATCGCCGCCGGCTGTGGCGCCGAGGTGCCGCCGTTCCTGAAGGTGGCCGAGGCCGCGGCGCTGCTGGCCGGAGCGCGCCAGGTGGTGGGGCTGGACACCGGCTTCAGCCACCTGGCGGCGGCCTTCGGGCGCCCGGTGGTGGGGATCTACTGCGACCACGACCCCGGCCTGGCCGGCCTGACCGGCAGCGGCCCGCTGCATTGCCTGGGTGGCAAGGCCCGGGTGCCCGCCCGCGCCGAGGTGCTGAGGGCCGTCGACGCGATGCTGGCGGATGCGGCGGCCATGGTCCCCGCCGCGGCCGGAAGCGGCTGAAGGCGGGCGCGCGGCGCCGCCAGGCTCAGGCCGACTCGATGCGTTGCGGCGGGAAGCTGTCCCAGGCCAGGCAGCCGGGGCATTGCCAGAAGTAGTGCCTCGCCTCGAAGCCGCAGGCGGCGCAGCGGTAGCGTTGCAGGGGTTGGGCGGCGCGCGCCACGGCGGCGCGCACGGCGCTGCGCGCCGGGCCCTCGAGCGGCCCGGTCGCGGTGTCGAGCAGCAGGAGCGCCGCGGGCAGCGTGGGGTGGCGCGCCAGGTGCTCGACGAGGTCGGCATGGCGGTCTGCCTGTGGCGGTTCGCCGGGGGGCGGCAGTTCGGCGTCGAGCTGCTGCAGCGCCTGCAGCAGTTCCACCGCCGGGCGCTGCGCCAGGGCCTCGCGCAGCAGCGCGCGCGCCGCGGCGGCCTGCCCGCAGGCGCGAGCGGCGACGGCGTAGTCGGCCGCCACCAGGAGAAAGCTAGCTGGATGCGCCTGGCGCAGCGTGTCCCAGTGTTGCAGTGCCCGCTGGGGCTGCTGCTGGCGCAGTGCGCGGCGGCCGGCCAGCAGCAGAGGGCGGGCAGCTTCTGGCGCGGCCGCCCTGGCGCGCTGCAGCGCCGACTCGGCCTGCTCGGGGCGGCCTTCGGCGTCGGCGGCCTCGGCCAGCTCGCACTCGTAGTGCGCGATGCGTGCGCTGAACCGGCCCTGGCCCAGGGCCTCGAGCCGGCGAGCCGTCTCGGCAGCGCGCGGCCAGTCATGGGCGCGCTCGTACAGCGACAGCAGTGCCAGCCTGGCCTCGGCGTCGTGCGGGCTGCCCTCCAGCGCCTGCCAGGCGGCCTCGGCGCGGTCGAACAGGCCTGCCTTCATGTAGTCCTGGGCCAGGGCCAGCTGGGCTCGCCAGCGCTCGGCCGCCGGCAGGTCGCCGCGCGACAGCAGGTGGCGGTGCACGCGCACCGCGCGTTCGAATTCGCCGCGGCGGCGGAACAGCTTGCCCAGCGCGAAATGCAGCTCGGTGGCGTCGGGGTCGCTCTGCACCGTCTCGATGAAGGCGTCGATGGCCTGGTCCTGCTGCTCGTTGAGCAGCAGGTTCAGGCCCTTGAAGTAGGCGCGCGGCGAGTCGTCGCGCTCGCGCCGCAGCTGGCGCAGGTCCAGGCGCGATGCCACCCACCCGGCGGCAAAGGCCAGGGGCAGGCCCAGCAGCAGCCAGGGCAGGTCGAATTCCATGCGTGGCAGGAGCGGCCGGTCAGACGCCGTCGCGCGGCGGGTGCGCCGTCAGTGCCTCGGCACCGAACTCGGAGCTCGGGGCGGCGTGCGGCGCGGGGGCGGCACTGGCGCGTGGGGCGGGTGGCGGCGCGTCGCCCATGCGCTGTGCCAGGCGGCGCTGGCGCCACCAGCTGGGCAGCATCGCGGCAACGCCCATCGCGCAGCCGGCAGCGAAGGCCGCCAGCACGATGATCACCATCGGCGCCTGCCACTCGATGCCGAACAGCCAGTGCACGGTGGCCGGCTGCTGGTTGTTCAGCGCGAAGGCGAACAGCAGCAGGAACAGCAGCGCGCGAAACAGCCAGATGACGGGTCTCATCGGGCGTGGATTCTAGAAGTTGGCCGGCGCTGGGCGGGCGCGGTGGGCGGCGCTGCGCCCGCGCTGGCGCTCAGCGCAACGGTGCAGGGCGTGCCGGTGTCGGCTCGTCCGCGGGCAGGCCGGCGTCGACGGCCTCGCGCAAGGCCTTGCCGGGCTTGAAGTGCGGCACCAGCTTCTCGGGGATCGTGACCTGCTCGCCGCTGCGCGGGTTGCGGCCGACGCGCGGCGGGCGGCGGTTGATCGAGAAGCTGCCGAAGCCGCGGATCTCGATGCGGTGCGAGCGCGCCAGCGCGTCGCCCATCGCGTCGAGGATGGTCTTGACCGCGAACTCCGTGTCGCGCTGCGTCAGCTGCGAGAAGCGCTCGGCGAGGCGGGCGACGAGGTCGGATCGGGTCATGGTGCGTGGTGGCGGGAGGAGGAACCGGGGCGGCGGCCAGCGCCGCCCCATCGCAGCAAGAGCGCAGGCTGCTGGGCACGCGCCGCAGCCTGCGCGTCGCGCCGGCCGCGCGCCACCCCGGAGGGGGCAGCGCGGCGGCCGCGTCCGGCTTACTCCTTCTGCGTGTCCAGCTTGGCGCGCAGCAGGGCGCCCAGGCTGGTGGTGCCGGCGTTCTCGCGCTCGGCGCTCTGGCGCAGCGCCTGCATGCCTTGCTGGGCATCGGCGTTGTCCTTGGCCTTGATCGACAGCTGGATGCTGCGCATCTTGCGGTCGACGTTGATGACCATCACCGAGACCTCGTCGCCTTCCTTCAGCACGTTGCGCGCGTCCTCGACGCGGTCGCTGCTGATCTCGGACGCACGCAGGTAGCCGGTGACGTCGTCGTTGAGCTGGATCTCGGCGCCACGCGGGTCGACGCTCTTGACCTTGCCGCTGACCACGCTGCCACGGTCATTGACGGTGGTGAAGGTGGTGAACGGGTCGGTGTCCAGCTGCTTGATGCCCAGGCTGATGCGCTCGCGCTCGACGTCGATGCCCAGCACGATGGCCTCGACTTCCTGGCCCTTCTTGTAGTTGCGCACCGCGCTCTCGCCCGGCTCGTTCCACGACAGGTCGGACAGGTGCACCAGGCCGTCGATGCCGGCCGACAGGCCGACGAAGACGCCGAAGTCGGTGATCGACTTGACCGGGCCCGAGACGCGGTCGCCGCGCTTGACGTTGGTCGCGAACTCTTCCCAGGGATTCGGCTTGCACTGCTTCATGCCCAGGCTGATGCGGCGCTTGTCCTCGTCGATCTCGAGGATCATCACCTCGACCTCTTCGCCCAGCGTCACGACCTTGCTCGGGGCGACGTTCTTGTTGGTCCAGTCCATCTCGGAGACGTGGACCAGGCCCTCGATGCCCGGCTCGATCTCGACGAAGGCGCCGTAGTCGGCGATGTTGGTGACCTTGCCGAACAGGCGGGTGCCGTTGGGGTAGCGGCGCGAGACGCCCAGCCAGGGGTCGTCGCCCAGCTGCTTGATGCCCAGGCTGACGCGGTTCTTCTCGGCGTCGAACTTCAGCACCTTGGCCTTCAGCTCCTGGCCGACATGCACCACCTCGCTGGGGTGGCGCACGCGGCGCCAGGCCATGTCGGTGATGTGCAGCAGGCCATCGATGCCGCCCAGGTCGACGAAGGCGCCGTACTCGGTGATGTTCTTGACCACGCCGTCGACGATGGCGCCTTCGGTCAGCGTCTCCAGCAGCTTGGCGCGCTCCTCGCCCATGCTGGCCTCGACCACCGCGCGGCGGCTCAGCACCACGTTGTTGCGCTTGCGGTCGAGCTTGATGACCTTGAACTCGAGGGTCTTGCCCTCGTACGGGGTCATGTCCTTGACCGGGCGGGTGTCGAGCAGGCTGCCCGGCAGGAAGGCGCGGATGCCGTTGACCAGCACCGTCAGGCCGCCCTTGACCTTGCCCGAGACCGTGCCCTCGACGAAGTCACCCGACTCGAGCGCATTCTCCAGCGCCATCCACGAGGCCAGGCGCTTGGCCTTGTCGCGGCTCAGGATGGTGTCGCCGTAGCCGTTCTCGACGGCATCGATGGCGACGGGCACGAAGTCGCCGACCTGGACTTCGATCTCGCCCTGGTCGTTCTTGAACTCCTCGATGGGAACGTAGCTCTCGCTCTTCAGGCCCGCGTTGACGACGACGTGGTTGAAGTCGATGCGCACGACCTGGGCCGAGATGACCTCGCCGACGCGCATGTCGCTGTGCTGCAGCGACTCTTCGAACATCGCGGCGAAGGCGTCGTGATGGCCCTTGGAGGTGACGGTGGTGGAAACGGACATGTGTACCTGCTTGCCCGGGGAAGTGATCGGCAGAGCCGGGCGGTGCCTGCGGCAGGGTGCCGCGGTTGGGACGTTGATGAAGACCAGCTGGGAGCCCTGGGGCCCCGCACCGGCGGGCAAACGGAAAAGTGAAACAGGCCGCGCGGCGCACCAGGCCGCGCCACAGCAGGGCTGGGGGGCGCTCCTAGTGGCCGAACGGCCCGCGTGCTGACCACCAAGCCAGCACCTGCTGCACCGATTCATCGATGCCCAGGTGCGAGTTGTCGAGCAGCTGCGCGTCTTCGGTGGGTTTCAGCGGGGCCACGGCGCGGCTTCGGTCGCGCTCGTCGCGTTCCTCCAAGTCCCGGAGAAGACTGTCGATGTTAGCTGAAATTCCCTTAGAAATCAATTGCTTATGGCGCCGCGCCGCGCGCTCGCCGGCACTCGCCGTCAGGAACACCTTGAGGGCCGCGTCGGGGAACACCACGCTGCCCATGTCGCGGCCGTCGGCCACCAGGCCGGGCGACCGGCGGAAGGCCTGCTGCAGCCCGAGCAGCGCCTCACGCACCGCGGGCAGCGCCGAAACGCGGCTGGCGAGCAGGCCGGTGGCCTCGCTGCGCAGATCGTCCGTCACCTCGCGGCCGCGCAACCAGACGCGGCCGGCATCGGCGCCGCCACCGAAGCGCAGGTCCAGCACCGCGGCGGCGCGTGCCACCGCGGCCTCGTCGGCCGGGTCCAGGCCGTCCCATTGCGTGGCCAGCGCCGTGGCGCGGTACAGCGCGCCCGAGTCCAGCAGGTGGTAGCCCAGCGCTTGCGCCACGCCCGCGGCCAGCGTGCCCTTGCCCGAGGCCGTCGGGCCGTCGATGGCGATCACCGGCACCTCGGCGACCTCGGTGTTGACCACGCCGAACAGCGTCTCGAAGTAGTCGGGAAAGGTCTTGCCGACGCAGCGCGGGTCGAGGATGCGCACGCGCCGCGGCGGCTGGGCGCCGGCCAGCGGGTTGAAGGCCGCCAGGGACAGGCACATCGCCATGCGGTGGTCGTCGTAGGTGGCCACCGCCGCGTCCAGCCACTGCGCCGGCGGCGAGACCTCGATGAAGTCGGGCCCTTCGACGACGCCTGCGCCCAGGCGACGCAACTCGGCAGCCATCGCCGCGATCCGGTCGGTCTCCTTGACGCGCCAGCTGGCGATGCCGCTGAGGCGGGTGGTGCCGCTGGCGTACAGGGCCATCACGGCCAGCGTCATTGCCGCGTCGGGGATGGCCGTGCAGTCCAGGCTGATCGGCCGCAGCGGCCAGCTGCCTCGGTGCACCTCCAGCCAGTTGGCGCCGGCGCGCACCTGCGCGCCCATGGCCTGCGCCGCGTCGACGAAGCGGATGTCGCCCTGGATCGACGCGCTGCCCACGCCCTCGACGCGCAGCGGCGCGCCGCCGTGCGCGGCGATCGCACCCAGCGCGACGAAGTACGAGGCCGACGAGGCATCACCCTCGACATGGACCTCACCCGGGCTCTCGTAGCGGCTGCCCTGAACGATGGTGAAGCGCTGCCAGCCTTCGCGCTGCACGACCACGCCGAAGCGGCGCATCAGGTTCAGCGTGATCTCGATGTAGGGCTTGGAGATCAGCTCGCCGTCGACCTCGATGACCACGTCCTGCGTCTCGGCGGCCAGCGGCAGGGCCATCAGCAGCGCGGTGAGGAACTGGCTGGAGACATCGCCGCGCACGCGGATCGCGCGCGACAGGTCTAGGCGGCCGCCGGCGCGGCCCTCCAGCCGCAGCGGCGGGTAGCCGGCGCGGCCGAGTTCGGTGATGCGGCAGCCCAGCGGGCGCAGCGCGTCGACCAGGTCGCCGATGGGCCGCTCGTGCATGCGCGGCACGCCCGACAGCTCGAAGCGCCCGCCCTGCAGCGTGGCCAGCACCGCCAGCGCCGCCGCCAGCGGCCGCATCGCGGTGCCGGCGTTGCCCAGAAAGATGGCCGCCTCGTGCACCGCCAGCCGTCCGGCCAGGCCGCCGACGCGCAGTGCGCCGTCGGCACCGTCGTGCAGGGCGCAACCCAGCTGGCGCAAGGCGTCGCGCATCACGCGCGTGTCGTCACTGGCCAGCAGGTCATGCACGGTGGTCGTGCCCGAGGCCAGGGCCGCCAGCAGCAGCACCCGGTTGGAGATGCTCTTGGAGCCGGGCAGGCGCACGGTGCCCGAGGCGCCGCGCAGCGGCGGCAGATCCAGGAAGGGGATGTCGTACATCGCGTCGTCGGACGGGGCGCCACGGTGGCGCCCGGGTGGAGCGTGTCAGCCGCGGTGGGGGCCGGGGGCGCGCGGCGCGCCCATGTGCCAGCCGGCGCGGCCCTCGGCGGGGTTGCGGATCAGGTCTTCCAGCGCGGCGGCATTGCCTTCGCGCATGGCGTGCTCGAGGGCGTCGAGCGCGTGGCGGAAGCGCTGCGACTGGCGCAGCACCTCTTCGCGGTTGGCCAGCAGGATGTCGCGCCACACCGCGGGATCGCTGGCGGCGATGCGCGTGAAGTCGCGGAAGCCCGGGCCGGCCAGGCCCAGGAAGTCATTGCCGGCGGGCTGGTTGACGATGGCGCTGAAGTAGGCGAAGGCCAGCAGGTGGGGCAGATGGCTGACGGCGGCGAAGGCGGCGTCGTGGCTCTCGGGGCTCATGCTCAGCACCTGCGCGCCGACACCGGCCCAGGCATCGGCGGCGCGCTGCACCGTCGCCGCATCGTTCTGCGCCAGCGGCGTCAGGATGACCTGGCGGCCCCGGTACAGGTCGGCATCGGCATGCTGCACGCCCGACAGTTCCTTGCCCGCGATGGGATGCGCCGGCACGAAGCTGGCTACGCGCTCGCGCAGCGCGCGGCGCGCCGCGTCGACCACATCGCGCTTGGTGCTGCCCACGTCCATCACCAGCACGCCGGGCTCGACCAGGTGGCGGATGGCCTTGAAGGTGCCTTCCGTGGCCGCCACCGGCACGGCAATGAGCACGATGTCCGAACCCGACACCGCCAGCAGCGCCGACTCTGCGGCCACGTCGATCACGCCCAGGCGGCGCGCCTTGTCGGTGGTCGACGGCGACTTGCTGTAGCCGACCACCCGCTTGACCAGCCCGGCGCGCTTCAGCGCCAGGGCAAAGCTGCCGCCCATCAGCCCGCAGCCGATCACGCCCAGTTGGTTAAACATCTCTCGCGGCGCAAGGCGCCACCCAGGCGTCAGCGCAAGGCCGGCTCATTTCGTGTCCACGGGGTATGCGCCCAGCAGCTTGAAGAAGGCGCAGACCTGGCGCAGTTCGGCCAGCGCGGCGGCCACCGCGGGACGGTCGGGGTGGCCCTCGAGGTCGATGTAGAAGTAGTACTCCCACTGGCCCGAGCGCGCAGGGCGCGACTCGAAGCGCGTCATCGACACGCCGTGCGTCTTCAGCGGCACCAGCATGTCGTGCACGGCGCCCGGCCGGTTGGCCACCGAGACCACCAGGCTGGTGCAGTCGTGGCCCGAGGCGCGTGGCGCCGGATGCTGCTGCGGGTGGGTGACGATGGCGAAGCGGGTGCGGTTGTGGGCGTCGTCCTGGATCGCCGGCGCGAGCACATGCAGGCCGTACTCGCTGGCCGCGCGGGTGCTGGCGATGGCGGCCAGCGCCGGGTCTTCGGCGGCCAGGCGCGCGCCCTCGGCGTTGCTAGCCACCGGGCGCCGTTCGACCTGCGGCAGGTGGGTGGACAACCAGCCCAGGCACTGCGCCAGCGCCTGCGGGTGCGCCAGCACCGCCTGGATGCCGTCCAGCCCTTCGCGGCGTCGCAGCAGGTTGTGGCGCACGAACAGGCTGGTCTCACCGATGATGAACAGAGGCGTGTGCAGGAACAGGTCCAGCGAGCGCGCGACCACGCCCTCGGTGCTGTTCTCCACCGGCACCACGCCGAAGTCGGCGGCGCCGGCGCTGGTGGCGCGGAACACCTCGTCGATGCTGGTGCAGGGCAGGCGCGCGATGCTGCTGCCGAAGAAGCACAGCGCGGCCTCCTCGCTGAAGGTGCCGGCCGGGCCCAGGAAGGCGACGCGGGTCGGCGCCTCCAGCGCGCGGCTGGCGGACATGATCTCGCGCCAGATCGGCGCCACGCTGTCGCCCTTCAGCGGGCCCGGGTTGGCGGCCTTGAGCCTGGCGATGACCTGGGCCTCGCGCTCGGGGCGGAACACCGGCGAGCCGTCCCGCTTCTTGAGCTCGCCGACCTTGACCGCCACCGCCATGCGCCGGTTCAGCAATGCCAGCAGCTCGCCATCGAGGGCGTCGATCTGCTGGCGCAGCGAGGCCAGCGCCTCGTCGCTGCCCTCCGCAGCAGGCCGCGTCGTCTCGTCCATCGCTGGTGCCAGCTAGCGGCCCGGCCCGGACGCGGCCGGCACCGCCGCCGCGGGAGCCGCCGGGGCCAGGCCCAGGTGGCCGGCAACGCTGCGCTCGAGCTCGCGCACGCGGGGTTCCAGGTCGCTGCGCAATGCCGGCCCGATCTGTTCGCTCAGACCTCGCAGCATCTGCGGGGCCAGCGCCTGGAAGCGCTGGTTCAGCGGCGACTGCAGCATGGCGACGAGCTGGCGCAGTTCGTCGGCGCTGAACTGCTCGGCCAGCAGCGCGCCGATGGTCTGCGGCGCCAGCTCCACGGCGCGCTGGCTGGCCACCGGTGTCGCCGACTCGGCGTACTTGCGCGCCTCGACCTCGATGGCGCGCGCCACGCCCTCACGCTGCTCGGCCGGCACCCGCTGCAGGAACATGCGCGCCTGCTGCAGCAGCTGCAGCGCCGGCTGCTCGGCCACGTTGCGGCCGATGCTCTCGATCCACGCGCGCTGGTACTTCAGCACCTCGGCCACCAGGGCCTGCTTGGCGGCGTCTGGTGCGGGTGCCTGCTGGGCCAGCGCCGGGGCGCCGAGCAGCGCCAGCAGCAGCGGTGCTGCGAGCCGGCGGAGGCGTCGGAGGGTTTGGGTCATGCGGGTTCTCCGGCATCGGCCTCGGGCGTGCCCTCGGCCGTGTCGTTCTCGGCGATGCGCTGCACGCCCGAGAGCTTGGCGCCGTCGTCCAGCGCAATCAACGTCACGCCCTGCGTGGCGCGGCCCAGTTCGCGGATCTCGCCCACCCGCGTGCGCACCAGCACACCGGTGTCGGTGATCAGCATGATCTCGTCGGCAGGACGCACCAGCGTCGCGGCAACCACCTTGCCGTTGCGCTCGCTCTGCTGGATGGCGATCATGCCCTTGGTGCCGCGGCTGTGGCGGGTGTACTCGACGATCGAGGTGCGCTTGCCGTAGCCGTTCTCGGTGGCGGTGAGCACGCTCTGCGTCTCGTCCTCGGCGACCAGCATCGCGATGACGCGCTGGCCGTCCTCCAGCGTCATGCCCTTGACGCCGCGCGCGGTGCGGCCGTGCGGCGTGACGTCCGCCTCGTCGAAGCGCACCGCCTTGCCGCCGTCGCTGAACAGCATCACGTCGTGGCGGCCGTCGGTCAGCGCGGCGCCGATCAGGTGGTCGCCGTCGTCGAGGTTGACGGCGATGATGCCGGCCTTGCGCGGGTTGCTGAAGTCGTCCAGCGGTGTCTTCTTGACCACCCCGAAGGCGGTGCACATGAAGACGAAGTGGTCGGCGGGGAAGCTGCGGAACTCGCCGGTGAGCGGCAGCACCACGGTGATCTTCTCGCCCGGCTGCAGCGGGAACATGTTGACGATGGGCCGGCCGCGGCTGTTGCGCGCGCCCTGCGGCACCTCGTAGACCTTGATCCAATAGACGCGGCCGCGGTCGCTGAAGCACAGGATCCAGTCGTGCGTGTTGGCGATGAAGAGCTGGTCGATCCAGTCGTCTTCCTTGGTCTGCGCCGCCTGCTTGCCGCGGCCGCCGCGGCGCTGGGCGCGGTACTCGTCCAGCGGCTGGCTCTTGACGTAGCCGCCGTGGCTGAGCGTGACCACCATGTCGGTGGGCGTGATCAGGTCCTCGGTGCCCAGCTCCAGGGCGTTGCGCTCGATCTGGCTGCGCCGCGCACCGACCTTGGCCTGGCCGAACTCGCTCTTCAGCGCCGCCAGCTCGTCGGCAATGATGGTCGTCACCCGGCCCGGCTTGGCCAGGATGTCGAGCAGGTCGGCGATCTGCTCCATCACCTCGCGGTACTCGCCGATGATCTTGTCCTGCTCCAGCCCGGTCAGGCGCTGCAGGCGCATCTGCAGGATCTCCTGCGCCTGTTCGTCCGACAGCCGGTACTGGCCGTCGGGCTGCAGGCCGTAGCTGCGCGGCAGGCCCTCGGGCCGGTAGGCGTCGCGGCCGCCCACGGTGCTGCCGTCCACGCGCGCCAGCAGCTCGCGCACCAGGCTGCTGTCCCAGCTGCGGCTCATCAGCGCCGCCTTGGCCATCGGCGGCGTCGGTGAGCTCTTGATGGTCTCGATGAAGGCGTCGATGTTGGCCAGCGCCACCGCCAGGCCTTCCAGCGTGTGGCCGCGCTCGCGCGCCTTGCGCAGCTCGTAGACGGTGCGCCGGGTGACGACTTCGCGCCGGTGCTCGAGGAAGATCTCGAGCAGCTGCTTCAGATTGCACAGCCGCGGCTGGCCGTCGACCAGCGCCACCATGTTGATGCCGAAGGTGTCCTGCAGCTGCGTCTGCTTGTACAGGTTGTTCAGCACCACCTCGGGCACTTCGCCGCGCTTCAGCTCGATGACCACGCGCATCCCGGACTTGTCGCTCTCGTCCTGGATGTGGGCGATGCCCTCGATCTTCTTCTCGTTGACGAGCTCGGCGATGCGCTCGAGCAGCGTCTTCTTGTTCACCTGGTAGGGGATCTCGTCGACGATGATCGCCTGGCGGTCGCCCTTGGCCGTGTCCTCGAAGTGGCAGCGCGCACGCATCACCACCTTGCCGCGGCCGGTGCGGTAACCCTCCTGCACGCCGGCCAGGCCGTAGATGGTCCCGGCGGTGGGGAAGTCGGGCGCCGGGATGATCTCCATCAGTTCGTCGATGCTGGCGTCGGCATTGCCCAGCAGGTGCAGGCAGGCGTCGACCACCTCGTTGAGGTTGTGCGGCGGGATGTTGGTGGCCATGCCCACGGCGATGCCGGCGCTGCCGTTGACCAGCAGGTTGGGCAGCCGGGTGGGCAGCACGGTCGGCTCCTTCTCGGAGCCGTCGTAGTTGGGCGCGAAGTCGACCGTCTCCTTGTCCAGGTCGGCCAGCATCTCGTGGGCGATCTTGGACAGCCGGATCTCGGTGTAGCGCATGGCCGCGGCGTTGTCGCCGTCGACCGAGCCGAAGTTGCCCTGGCCGTCGACCAGCATGTGGCGCAGGCTGAAGTCCTGCGCCATGCGCACGATGGTGTCGTAGACCGCGGTGTCGCCGTGCGGGTGGTACTTGCCGATCACGTCGCCGACGATGCGCGCGCTCTTCTTGTACGGGCGGTTCCAGTGGTTGGACAGCTCGTTCATCGCGTACAGCACGCGTCGGTGCACCGGCTTGAGGCCGTCGCGCGCGTCGGGCAGGGCGCGCCCGACGATCACGCTCATCGCGTAGTCGAGGTAGGACCGCCGCATCTCCTCTTCGAGGCTGACGGGCAGGGTTTCCTTGGCAAAAGAGGTCATGGACAACGCGCCGCAGGCACGGGAGCAGGGGCCGCGAACGCCGCCCGATGCGCGGGATTCTACGGGCCGGTCGCTTGTCGCAGATGCGCAACAACGGTGCAGGGCCGCCCGCCACCACGGGCCAAAATGCGGCTCAACCGACGCCCTATGGCACAATGACCCGTCGGTGGTGAGTGCCCGCGCCCGTGGGGATTTGCCCTAAGAAGAAGCAGTTCGTTCTGGACTTTTCGCAGGCTTCTGCGGCTTTTCTCGAGAGGAGAAACATGAAGAAACTGAACAAGGTGGCGGTGCTCTTCGCATCGGCCGCGCTTGCCGCGCCACTGGGTGCCTTCGCGCAAGCGAAGTCGAATGACAACTGGAAGGCTGTCGACGGCACGGTGTGGAAGAACGGCTCGAACGAGCTATGCTGGCGTGATGCCGGCTGGACCCCGGCCACCGCCGATCCGGCCTGCGACGGCGCCATCAAGCCGCCGCCCCCGCCGCCCCCGGCGCCGCGCGTGGCTCCCCCGCCCCCGCCCCCGCCCCCGCCCCCGCCGCCGCCTCCGCCGCCGCCTCCGCGCCCGGCCCCCCCGCCGCCGCCCCCGCCGGCCGCTGTCAAGGTGACGTTCGCGGCTGATGCGTTCTTCGACTTCGACAAGTCGGTGCTCAAGCCCGAGGCCAAGGCCAAGCTGACCGACCTGGTCGAGAAGACCAAGGCGATCAACCTGGAAGTCATCATCGCCGTCGGCCACACCGACGCGGTCGGTGCCGACGCCTACAACCAGAAGCTGTCGATTGCCCGCGCCGAGGCGGTCAAGTCCTTCCTGGTCGGCGCCGGTGTCGAAAAGAACCGTGTCTACACCGAAGGCAAGGGCGAAAAGCAGCCCGTCGCCGACAACAAGACCGCCGAAGGCCGCGCGAAGAACCGTCGCGTGGAAGTCGAGGTCGTTGGCACGCGCGCCAACCGCTGATTGACGGCGGCCCGCGCGGCCGCGTCGCAGCCAGAACCCCGCCACGGCGGGGTTTTTTCTTTCCGGCCCCGCATCCGCATGACCCGCACCGCGTCGCGCCATGCGGCCACCGGCCCCGCGCGCAGTGCTGCGCTCGTTACCATCACGCCATGAGCAACGTCGACGCCCAGGAACTGGCCAAGTTCAGCGAACTCGCCCACCGTTGGTGGGATCCGGAGAGCGAGTTCCGGCCGCTGCACCAGATCAACCCCTTGCGCCTGGCCTGGATCGACGAGCTGGCCGGCCTTGCCGGCAAGCAGGTGCTGGACGTGGGCTGCGGCGGCGGCCTGTTGGCCGAGGCCATGGCCGGCAAGGCCTCCCATGTCACCGGCATCGACCTCGCCGCCAAGCCCCTGGGCGTGGCGCGCCTGCACGCGCTGGAAGCGGGCGTGGACAACCTCGACTACCGTGAGATCGCTGCCGAGGCGCTGGCCGCTGAGCGCCCCGCGGCGTTCGACGTGGTCACCTGCATGGAGATGCTCGAGCATGTGCCCGACCCGGCTGCCGTGGTGCGCGCCTGTGCCGCACTGGTGCGGCCCGGGGGCTGGGTCTTCTTCTCGACGATCAACCGCAACGCCAAGGCCTTCCTGTTCGCCATCGTCGGTGCCGAGTACGTGCTGGGCCTGCTGCCGCGCGGCACGCACGAGTACGCCCGCTTCATCAAGCCCAGCGAACTGGCCGGCTGGTGCCGCGATGCGGCGCTGGAACTGCGCGCCACGCGCGGGCTGCACTACAACCCGCTGACCCAGCGCTACAGCCTGGGCGCCGACACCAGCGTCAACTACCTGCTGGCGCTGCGCAGGCCGGGATGAGTGCCGGCACTGGCGCTCAGGCGCCGCCGCGGTGCCCACTGGCCGTGCGCGCGTTGCTCTTCGATCTCGATGGCACCCTGGTCGACAGCGCACCCGACCTGGCCGCCGCGGCCAACCGCCTGCGCGCCGATCACGGCCTCGGCCCCTTGCCCCTGGCGGTGCTGCGCCCGCATGGCGGCTCGGGCGCTCGCGGCATGCTGGCTGCGGGTCTGGGCCGGCACCCGGGGAGCGAGGGCTACGACAGCCTGCGCGATCGCTTTCTCGCGCTCTATGAGGAGGAGATGTTGCGTCGCGTGACGCCGTTTGCCGGCGTGCCGGCGCTGCTGGCCACGGCCAGGTATCGTGGCCTGGGCCTGGGCATCGTCACCAACAAGGCGCGGCGCTATGCCGAGCCCATCACCCAGGCTCTGGGGCTGATGGCCGAGGGCATGGCCCTGGTGGGCGGCGACTGCACGCCGCACCGCAAGCCACACCCGGCGCCGCTGCTCGAGGCGGCTCGGCGCCTGGGCGTCGAAGCGGCGCACTGCGTGTACGTGGGCGACGACCCGCGCGACATCGCCGCCGGGCGCGCCGCCGGCATGACCACGCTGGCGGCGGCTTGGGGCTACCTCGGCGTCGAGGCGCCGCCGCAGGCCTGGGGCGCCGACGCCGTGCTCGCAGATCCGGCCGCGGTCTTGAACTGGCTCGATCTGGCCTAAACTGTGGGCCTTGGGACCGACCTGGCTTCGACGTGGGTGCGGAGTCGGCGCGGGGCATGCCGAGCACCAGTTCGCTCGTAAATCCACTGGAAACAAAGTAACTGCGAACGATTCTTCGTACGCCCTCGCCGCTTAAAACCGGTGAGCCTCGCAACAGTTGGCCGATGGGCTGGGCCTGAGGGGTAACCCAAGGGCTGCGAGGTCATTCACATTGGCTCGTCCCGGGGTGTGTCATTCACCTCGGGCCTAAAACCAAATGACTCGGGGCAGGGGTAGCGTGCTGCTGCGCGACCCAGGCCCTCAAACCCAAATCAGACAGCTACGCATGTAGAACCGTCCGGCGATGGCTTGCGGACGGGGGTTCGATTCCCCCCGGTTCCACCATCTTAGGCTCCGCAAGGGGCCGCAAGGCTCTAGAAACACAAGAAAATCAACGACTTAGAGCCAACGAAGACTCCACATGGATGCGGGTAACACCGGGTCTAGCGGGGTATCTGAGGGTAGAAAGACGCGGGTAACCCGCACACTTCCGGCCCCATGCGGAGTAGAGTTACCCGCATGGCCGCAGACACCCTCACCGACAAGGCGATCCGCGCCGGCCTGAAGCGCGCGATTGATACGGGCGCCGTTGTCCGGCTGGCCGATGGCCGCGGGCTGGTGCTGCATGCCCAGCCAACTGGCGCCGGATGGTGGCGTCTGCGCTACCGATTCGGCGGGCGCGAGAGCATGCTGTCGCTGGGCGTCTATCCGGACGTGCCCTTGGCGCTGGCGCGCGAGCGGCGCGAGGAAGCCCGGCGCCGCATTGCTGCCGGCGTCGACCCGTCCCAGGACCGCAAAGCCGAGAAGGCGGAACGCGAGCGCCAGGCGCTGGCGCTGCGCTGCGCGGAGCAGGGCATCCCCGGCCCGGGAACCTTCGAGTTCGTGGCGCGCGAGTGGCTGGCGACGGTGCATGAGGCCAAGGTGAGCGCCGGGCACGCCGAGCGCACCCGCATCCGCTTCGAGCAAGATGCCTTCCCCTGGCTGGGCCACCGCCCCTTGGCCGAGATCGAGGCACCCGAACTGCTGGCAACGCTGCGCCGCGTGACTGAGCGCGGCGCCATCGAAACCGCGCACCGGCTCAAGGATGCCTGCGGGCAGGTGTTCCGCTTCGGCATCGCGGCGGGTGTCTGCACCCGCAACCCTGCTGCCGACCTGCGCGACGCGCTGCCCCCTGTGGTGGCCCGCCACCATGCCGCCGTGACCGATCCGACGCAGGCGGCCGAGCTGCTGCGCGCGATGGCCGAGTATCACGGGCACCCCGTCACCCGCGCTGCGCTGGCGCTGTCGGCGCTGCTGATGCTGCGCCCGGGCGAGCTGCGGCAAGCCGAGTGGAAGTGGATCGACTTCGAGGCCGCGACGCTGACCATTCCGGCCGAGCTGATGAAGCGCAAGAAGTCGGACAAGCTGAACGGGCCGCCCCACCTGGTGCCACTGGCGCCGCAGGCCCTGGCGATCCTGCGCGAGCTGCAGCCGCTGACCGGTGGCGGGCGCTACTGCTTCCCGTCGCTGCACACGGCCGAGCGGCCGATGAGCGAGAACACCGTCAACGTCGCCTTGCGGCGCATGGGCTTCGACCGCGACACCGCCACGGCACACGGGTTCCGAGCGATGGCGCGGACGATGGCCGCGGAGCGGCTGGGCGTCGAACCCGAAGTGATCGAGGCGCAGTTGGCCCATGCCGTCCCTGATGCGCTGGGCAGGGCCTACAACCGTACCCAGCACCTGGACGCGCGGCGCGACCTGATGACGAAGTGGGCGGACTACCTGGACCGGCTGCGGGAGGGCGGGCAGGTAGTGCCGATGCCGATGCGCGCAGGTTAAGAAACCGCAGCCCGGCCGGCTGCCGGGCACCGTGGCCGCTGCGGTTCAGCGGCGGCGAGACGGGGCCGGAAGGTGGTTGCAGCACCGACCGGCCCCTGACCACCAAGGACACAGGAGGTCCCTGAATGGCTACCTTGAACGCTACCACCGCGAACCCGCAGCCGAGTCCGGACGTAAAGGTGTCCGGCATTCTCGACAGTGGATGGGGCGAGGCGCAGGCCGCGGTGATCGTGCATCCCGACGCACCCGCTGCCGCGCTTGTCGAGTGGAGCCGGGCACAGCTGCAGGCCGTGAACCTGATGTTGGACATCCTCACCACTGTCGAGGAATGCGGCGTGGTGTGGGAGCCTGAGCGATGGGCGGGGGCGCTGGTGCACCTGACCGGCCAGGCCGAGTCAGTGCTCGCCGTGGCCACCGAACGACTGCGCGGCGTCAAGGTTGCAGCCGAGTCGCCGCAGATTCAGTAAGTTTCCGCCGCGCCTAGGCTGATCCCCGAACACCCGCACCCCGGCGGGCTGGCGCGGCAACTTCAACCGGGGTGCATCGGGGGATGCACGCATGAGCGAGGGCGAAGACCCTATAGACGCCGCGCGCCGGCGGTGGGTAAGCGCGCTGCGGCGCTGCGCTGACGGCGACGCGAGCGCCCTGCTTGGCCTGCTGCTCTCGCCGATGACAACGGACGGGCAAGGAAACCCCACTTCGTTCGAGCCGCTGCCCGATGACCAGCAGTTGCGCTACCGGGTTGTGCGCGCGCTGATGGCTCGGCCAGATTGGGCCGCCGGAAGCATTGGGAAGTGGTGGACGCACGTTGGCCGAGGAAAGAAACCCAGGCTGAGTGACCTTGAGGTCGATGCCGCGGCGATTCTCTTGGCGGCCGGCGAAGAACTAGAGCAGATGGCGGCGGCGCTTGAGTGCGAGCCTGAGACTCTGCGAAAGCGCGTGGCTGAACGTCGGAGGCGTCAAGCGGGCAAGGTGTAGTCAAGGCATTTCCCGCCCAGGCAAATGCCTCGTCATTGAATGAACAGTTGGCGACATTGTCCGCATCAATGCCCTTACGGGCGCATGAGGCCGACAAATGGAAACCGACTGCAAGCCACTGCGCGGCGGCGCCGCCGCGAAACCCGCCCCCATCAACCCGTCGAGAGCCGCGCGTAGGCGCCCACCGCCGCCACAGCTGGCCGACCTGGCGCTGATTGATGCGCCGCAGATTGCCGCCGCAGCCTGCATCGGGTTGAGCACCTGGTATGACCTGGTGCGATCCGGCGCGGCGCCGCAACCTGCACTGCGCGGGCCGCGCTGTACTCGTTGGAAGCTGGCGGAAATTCGCCAGTGGTTGCAGCGCCGTGCTGCCGGGGGCTGACATGGGAGCCCGCGACGAGACAGCCGACGCCGCCGCGATGGAGGCCGCTTGGGCAGCCGTCGAAGCGACTGCACCGAGCCCGCACCCGCCCTATCAGGCGCAGCAAGCCCTGCGCGTGCTCGAGGGCGAGGCTGCGGCGCGCGAGTTCGTCACCAAGGCGCGGTCGGGCCAGGCCGGCGGCGATGAACTGGCTGTCGAGGTCTGCAAGCTGTACGGCCCCGGCCTGCGCGGCTACTGCAGCGTGCTCGTGAAGGCCATCCGCCATGGGTGACGCTGCCGCCGATTTCCGCGCCGCCGTGGCCGCGGCGCTGGGACATGCCCCCGACCTGATCGAGCCGGGCCGGCTGCAACGCTTCCCCACGTCCGACAAGCCCGGCGACCGCGCCGGCTGGTGCAAGCTGTTTCCCGACCTGCGCGGCGGCGTCTATGGCTGCAACCGGGCCGGGCTGTCCGACACCTGGCGATCCGATACCGGCCGGCCGGTGACGCGCCAGCAGCGCGCCGAGTACGCGCGTCAGGTGGCCCAGGCCGCGGCGGCGCGCGAGCGTCAGCAGCGCGAGCAGTGGGCCGCCAATGCCCAGCGCATCGCGCGCCTGTGGGCCGAGTGCCGACCGCTGCAGCCCGACGATCCTGTGGCGCGCTACCTGGCCCGCCGACTCGGCGCCGAAGCCTGGCCGATGCCCGCGTGCCTGCGCCTGCACCCGGCCCTGGCGTGCTGGGACGGTGAGCAGCGCATTGGCACCTTCCCCGCGATGGTGGCGCCGCTGGTGGCGCCGGACGGGCGCATGGTGGCCCTGCACCGCACCTACCTGACGGCCGAGGGCCGCAAGGCCGACGTGCCCACGGTGAAGAAGCTGACCGCGACGGCCGGGCCGCTGGGTGGCGCCTGCATTCCGCTGGGCAGGCCAGTGCACGGCGCCATCGGCATTGCCGAGGGCATCGAAACCGCGCTGGCAGCGGCGATGGCATCCAGCCTGCCGACCGTGGCCGCGTACAGCGCCGGCAACCTGGCCGCGTGGCAGTGGCCGGCCGGCCTGCGGCGCCTGGTGATCTTCGGCGATGCCGACCGGGCTGGGCGCGAGGCTGCGGACTCCCTTCGCGCGCGCGCGCTTTTGGCGGGCCTCCGAGTCGACGTGATGACACCGACCGACGATGGCGCCGACTGGTGCGATGTTTGGGCTGGGCGATCCCCGCCGACCATCGAAGTGAGGGCCGCAGCATGAGCGCCGCACGCGACGACCTGGCGCGGCTGCACGCTCTTGAAGCCCTGCGCCCTCCCAATGCGGGTGAGACGATCCGCCGCGCCCGCGAGCTGCTGGCGCCGTCGCTGAACGAGCGCGAGGCGCCTGACTATCCGCTTCCGGCGCTGGGGCCGCTAGCCGAAGCGTGCGAAGTAATCGCACGAGATGGCCAGGTACAGCCTGCGATGGCCGGTCAGGCATTGCTCGGCGCTGCATCGCTCGTGACGCAAGGTCTGTTCAACGTCGAGACAATGAATGGACCGCGCCCGCTTTCACTCTACCTGCTGACCCTAGGAGACAGCGGCGATGGAAAGAGCACGGCGCAGGGCACCGCCTTGCGCCCGGTGAACGAGTGGCAGCGCGCGGCCGGCGCCAGCTACCGCGAGGCGTTGCAAGAGCACTATGCGACGAAGGCGAAGCGGAAGCCCGGCGATGAGCCGATCGAGCTGCCGGCCTCCCCATTCCGGCTGGTGAGCGACGCCACTGTGGAAGGGCTGCGGCGCGACCTGGAGAGCGGCCCATGCGCGCAAGGCGTGTTCACTGACGAAGCGGCGGCGATCCTCGCGGGCTATGGGATGAGCGCCGACCACCGGAGCAAGACGGCTGGCGTGTTCTCGAAGCTGTGGGACAGCGGGCACCTGAGCGTCTCACGGGCCGGTGGCGCGCGCGTCGAGTGCTACGGGCGCCGCGTGGCTGTTCATTGGCTGATCCAGCCGGCCGCGGCAGCGGAGAGCATTGGCGACCCGCTGCTGTCCTCACTGGGATTCTGGCCGCGCTTCCTCGCAGCTTGGCCGGCACCGCAGGCGCCGCGCCTGGCAATGCCCTTCCAACCGGACACCCTTCCCTCCGTGGGCCGCTACTGGCAACGGTGTGCCGAGTTGCTCGCACTGCCCCTTGGGGACGATGCCGGAGACTGCCCGCTGCTCCCGCTAACAGATTCGGCACGCGAGCTGCTGCACCCGGCGTTCGAGCGCTTCGAGCGAGCATCGCGGCGGGGCGATCTTCGACCGGTCAAGCCCTTTGGCCTGCGTGCGGCCGAGCAGGCTTGCCGAGTGGCCGGCGTACTGTCGGCGTTCGCTGGCGCGCGCACGGTGAGCGCCGAGACGATGCGGGGCGCGCTGGCGCTGGTGGCATACAGCCTCAGGACCTGGCGCAGCCTGATCGACGAAGGTGCGACCGACCAGCGCGGTGCGGCGGCGCTGCGCCTGTTCGAGTGGCTGGTGAGCCGGCCGGGCTGGTCCGAGTCGCTGGCCGTGATCGTCAACCGTGGGCCGACGTGCGTGCGGACGAAGGACAGCCGCGACGCGGCACTCTCCGAGCTGCAGGCGGCGGGGCTTGTAGTCGTCGCTGAAGGCCGCGCGGTCGCTATGTGCCCGGACGAGATGCCCGCATGAGTGCCGCGCCCGACCTGTTGGCCGACCTGATGGCGCCGTTTGTCGGCCGGCTGCATCTGGTGCGCGTGGCACCCGCTGCGAACGTTGCGATTCCTGCGAAGGACCAGCAGCGGCGCGGGATTGCGGCCGACTCTGCGGGCTGCGAGGGGCTGCGAAGGGCTGCGAATCTTGGTGCGCCTTCGCAGGCCATCGCAGGTGTTCGCAACCCTGCTGATCGCCCGGAAAACGAGTATCGGCGCGGGGTTTCGCAGGTTTCGCAGCCTTCGCGGGGGGTAATTCCGGCACGCGACTCGGCGGCGCTGGCAGCCCTGGCCTGGACCGATGCTGACATGTCGCGCTTCATCGCACGGCGAGACCGCCTGCGGCGCTGGGGCTGGGCTGATCCGGACGCCGAGGCACTGGCTGAGCGGCTGGTGATCCGCGACCGTGGCGGCGATCCTCGCGCGGCGTGCGTCGACTGTGATCACTACCGCCCTGGCCGGTGCGCAAACCATAGGCTCGCGGGGCTGGGGTCGGCCGAGGTGGGCCGGGACCTGGCGGCGACGCTGCAGCGGTGCGCCGGCTTCCGCACCGTCGACCCGCCGCCGAGGGGAGGGGGGGTGTAAATCCCTGGGGGGCATGGCGCGCTGGACCGCCCGGTTCCCCATTCGCAGAACTTTTCACCTTTTTGACTGGGGTTCAAATGGCTGGCGTAAAGGGACGCAGCGGTGGCGCACGGCCGGGCTCAGGACCGAAGCCCAAGCCGAAGGGGCCGACAACGATTCCAGTCCCGCCGTTGCGCACGGATGGGGGAGTCGAGGTCGACCGAAACATGCTGCAGCTGTTGCAGGCAGTGGCACTTGGCGATGTCAAGGTGACGCCGCTGCAGCTGCGGGCCGCGATCGCCGCCGCGAAGTACACGCACGCAAAGTTGAGGGCGAAGAGGCGCAAGGTGTCACGAGCCCAAGCTGACTAGCCGCGCAATGCCCGTGAGCTTCGCGGGGGCTGCAGCGGCTCAGGCGGGCCGGGTTCATCGTCGGCGCCGGGCTCCCGCGTGAAGCAGCAGCAGCCATTGGCGGGATTGGAGCGCACCCGAGGCCCGTCGCTCCGCGCGCACGCTGCAGCTGTGCCCTGATAGAGCATCCCGTCGAAGTAGCTGCAGTGCCAGCACGGCGAGCTGGTGGCCAGGCGCGGACGGAAGTGGGTATGCATGGTCCCGATGATGGGAACGGGATGGCTCAGCGCACGAGCCTGATGCCGTCGAGGCGATGGCTTTCCGGCGCCGCCTCTAGGCGTAACTCCTACACGAACCGTAGTGCCCTACCTACAGACAGAGAAAACATGCAGGGGTATGCTGGACTCGCACTAGACGCATGCCTAGTGCCTAGCTACAGGGGAGAGGCCATGCAAGAGCCCATTACGATCCGGCTCGACGTGACCCGCCGACCTGGCGGCACCTTCTACGCGCGCTGCGCTCAGGTGCCCGGCCTGCATGTGATCGGCGAGAGCCTGGCAGCCCTTCAAAGCACCGCTGCAGTCGCAGTGAAGGATCTGTTCAAACGCAACCGCGGTTTGGACGTTGAGGTGGCGCCCCGCGAGGAACCCACCGAACTGCGAGTTCACGTCCTGGGCCATTGAAACAGCGCCTTGCGCAGCCTAGACAAGCGCGAGGTTCAGGGGCGCCTTAGTGGCGCTGGCGCCTTTTGGTGGAGCCAACCTGATGACTTGCACGAGGTCTGGGGCACGCCCTGGGGCTTCTACCTGTGGGTGCCGATCGCTGCACCCCTGGCGGTTATGTACGAGCACGAGGTCGAGGCCATCGTGTCTGACATCCTGGCTAGCAGGCCCTAGCGGCGGAACACCCTAGCGAAAGGGCCACGCGGGTAACTGTGCGGGTAACTTGTGGACACATCGCCACGAATCCCTAGGTAGCGTGGTTGACCCCGGTTCCACCATCCAATCGACAAGGGCGCCCGGCCGTCAGGCCGGGCGCCCTTGTGTCTCTGGGCGCTGCGTCCGGCGCCGGCGCTGCCTCAGCCGCCGATCGCGCCGGCCGGTGCGTCGGCACCGGCGTGCAGGTCGCCGACGACCTGCACCTCCTGCGCCGAACCCAGCACCACGGCCACGCGTTCGTGCAGCGTGCGCGGCTGGATGTCGAGGATGCGCTGGCGGCCGTTGTGCGCGGCGCCACCGGCCTGCTCGACGATGAAGGCCATCGGGTTGGCCTCGTACATCAGGCGCAGCTTGCCCGGCTTGTCCGGCTCGCGCCGGTCCCAGGGGTACATGAAGATGCCGCCGCGGCACAGGATGCGGTGCACGTCGGCCACCATGCTGGCGATCCAACGCATGTTGAAGTCCTTGCCGCGCGGGCCGGTCCTGCCGGCCAGGCAGTCGTCGATGTACTGGCGCACCGGCGGCGCCCAGTGGCGCATGTTGCTCATGTTGATCGCGAACTCGCGCGTCTCGGCCGGGATGCGGATGTCCTGTTGCGTCAGCACCCAGCTGCCGGTCTCGCGGTCCAGCGTGAACATGGCCACGCCGTTGCCCACGGTCAGCACCAGCGTGGTCTGCGGGCCGTAGATGCAGTAGCCGGCGGCGGCCTGCTGCCTGCCCGGCTGCAGGAAGTCCTCCTCGGACACACCGCGCGCATGGCCGACCTTGCGCAGCACGCTGAAGATGGTGCCGATGCTGACGTTGACGTCGATGTTGCTGCTGCCGTCGAGCGGGTCGAACAGCAGCAGGTACTCGCCCTGCGGGTAGCGGTTGGGCACCACGTGGATGGTGTCCATCTCCTCGCTGGCCATCGCCGCCAGGTGGCCGCCCCACTCGTTGGCCTCGATCAGCACCTCGTTGCTGATCACATCCAGCTTCTTCTGCACCTCGCCCTGCACGTTCTCGCTGCCGGCGCTGCCCAGCACGTCACCCAGCGCGCCCTTGTTGACGGCGATCGAGATGCGCTTGCAGGCGCGCGCGACGACCTCGATCAGCAGCCGCAGCTGGCTGGGGATGCGGCCATGCTCGCGCTGCTGCTCGACGAGGTACTGGGTAAGGCTGATCGACTTCATGCTCGTGCGGTGGACGGGTGGAAGGGGATTCAGTCGGCCAGCGCGCGCTCGACGATCTCGCGCACGTCGCGGCTCAGGTCCGACGCGGCGGCGACGCGCGCAACGGCCTCGCGCGCCGCGCTGCGCCAGGGCTCGGCCAGCGTGGCCCAGCGGTCCATCGCGCGGGCCAGGCGGCCGGCCAGGTGCGGGTTGATCGCGTCCAGCTCCAGCAGCTTGTCGGCCCACAGCCGGTAGCCGGCGGCATCGCTGCGGTGGAAGGCCGCCGGATTGGCCGTGCACAGCGTGAACACCAGGCTGCGCGCGCGGTTGGGGTTGCGCAGCGAGAACTCGGCATGCTGCAGCAACGCCCGCGCGCGCTGGAAGGCGGCGCCGGCACGCTCGCCCAGCGGCTCGGGCGCGCGTGCCTGCAGCATGAACCACTTGTCGACGACCAGCGGGTCGCCCTGGGCCGCGCGCAGGAAGTGCAGCAGCGCGGCGTCGGCCAGCTCCGACTGCGCGTCCAGCAGCGCCACCAGCGCGCCCTGGCGGTCGGTCATGTTGGTGGCGTCCTTGACGCGCTGGTAGGCGCGACCGGGCCAGACCGGGTCGCCGGTCTGCACCGCGTGCAGGCACAGCATGCCCAGCGCCAGGTTGGCCAGCGCGCGGCGGCCGGCCTGGGCCGGCGTGGGCGCGTAGCCCTCGCTGACCTGGTTGGCCTGCCAGGCCTGCCGCCAGTCGTCCTGCAGGCGTTCGGCCAGCGCGATGCGCCACTGCTCGCGCACCACGTGGATGCGCTGGGGGTCGTGGCTGGGCAGCTGCTCGGCGATGAACAGCTCGGTCGGTGGCGTCAGCACCAGGGCCTTGAAGGCCGGGTCCAGGCCCGGGTCGCGCAGCAGCGCGGCGAAGGCATCGGCCAGCGGCTCGTCCAGGATAGGCTGCGTGCCACGGCCCACGGCGTCGAGCAGCCGCACCAGCACCAGCTTCTGGCCGGCCTCCCAGCGGTTGAAGGGGTCGCTGTCGTGGGCCAGCAGGGCCAGGCGCTGGGCGTCGGCCAGGCCGTCCTCCAGCCGCACCGGCGCCGAGAAGCCGCGCAGCAGCGACGGCACCGGCATCTGCGTGACGCCTTCGAAGACGAACGACTGCTCGGGCTGCTCCAGCACCAGCAGGCGCTCGGGCGCCAGCTCGCTGCCGTCGGTGCCCAGCAGCGCGGCCAGCACCGGGACCACGAAGGGCAGCTTGTCGGGCTGGCCGGGCGTGGCCGGGCAGCGTTGCGTCAGCGTCAGCGTGTAGCGGCCGCGGTCGGCGTCCCAGTCGCCGCGCGCCGCCACCTGCGGCGTGCCGGCCTGCGCGTACCAGCGCTTGAAGGCGTCGAGCCGCTCGGCCAGCGCGCTGCCGGGGTTGGCGTCGGCGATGGCCGCGGCGAAGTCGTCGCAGGTCACGGCCTGGCCGTCGTGGCGCTGAAAGTACAGCGCCATGCCGCGCGCGAAGCCTTCGCGCCCGACCAGGTTGTGCATCATGCGCACCACCTCGGCGCCCTTCTCGTAGACGGTGGCGGTGTAGAAGTTGTTGATCTCGACGTAGTGGTCGGGACGCACCGGGTGCGCCATCGGGCCGGCGTCCTCGGGGAACTGGCTGGCGCGCAGCGCGCGCACGTCCTCGATGCGCTTGACGGCGCGCGCCGACGGCGAGCCGGCCATGTCCATGCTGAACTCCTGGTCGCGGAAGACCGTCAGGCCCTCCTTCAGGCTCAGCTGGAACCAGTCGCGGCAGGTGATGCGGTTGCCGGTCCAGTTGTGGAAGTACTCGTGGGCGACGACCGACTCGATGCCGGCGTAGTCGTCGTCGGTGGCGCTGGCGGCGCTGGCCAGCACGTACTTGGTGTTGAACAGGTTGAGGCCCTTGTTCTCCATCGCGCCACTGTTGTAGTCGGGCACGGCGACGATCATGTAGCGGTCCAGGTCCAGCGGCAGGCCGAAGCGCGCCTCGTCCCAGGCCACCGAGGCCAGCAGCGAGTTCATCGCGTGCTCGGTGCGGCCCAGGTCGCCGGGGCGCACGTAGACCTGCAGCAGGTGCTCGCGGCCGTTGCGCGCACGGATGCGCTGCTCGCGCGCCACCAGGCGGCCGGCCACCAGCGCGAACAGGTAGCTGGGCTTGGGGAAGGGGTCGTGCCACTTGGCATAGTGGCGGCCCCGGTCCAGCTCGCCCTGCTCCAGCAGGTTGCCGTTGGACAGCAGCACCGGCCAGCGCGCACGGTCGGCGCGCAGCGTCACCGTGTAGACCGCCATCACGTCGGGGCGGTCGAGGAAGTAGGTGATGCGGCGAAAGCCCTCGGCCTCGCACTGGGTGAAGAAGTCGCCGCCGCTGGTGTACAGGCCGGACAGCTCGGTGTTCTTGTCCGGCGCGCAGCTGTTGCGGATCTCCAGCGTGAAGTGGTCCAGGCCCTCGGGCACCTCGACGACCAGCTCGCCGCCGTCCTGGCTGAACGAGACGCTCTGGCCGTCGACCAGCACGCGCAGCAGGTTCAGCTCCTCGCCGTGCAGGCGCAGCGGCCCCGCAGGGGCGGCGGTGTTGCGCTCGACGCGCAGGCGGCTGCTGACCAGGGTCTTGGCCGGGTCCAGGTCGAAGGCCAGCTCGACCTCGCGGATCCAGTAGGCGGGTGGCGCGTAGTCCTCGCGGCGGATGGTGCGGGTGGTGGTTTCACGCATGGGCAGGGTCCAGCAGGGTGGCGACGTCCAGGGCCCGGAAGTCGGGCACGACGCGCTGCAGGTTGGGGTAGGGCGCGAAGGCCGCGGCGTCGGCGGTGGTGGTCAGGGCCACGGCTTGCATGCCGGCGCGCAGCGCGGCCTCGAGGCCCAGCGGGGCGTCCTCGAAGACCAGGCAGTCGGCCGGCGGCAGGGCGAGGCGGCGCGCCGCCTCGAGGAAGATGTCGGGGTGCGGCTTGCCGCGCAGCCCGTCGGCAGGGCTGACCACCGTGGCCAGCAGCGGCCGCAGCGGCGCCAGGCGCTGCAGCGCGATGTCTATGTTGCCCGGCGGCGCCGCGGTGCAGATGGCCAGTTGCAGCCCCTGCGAAAACGCCGCCTGGGCGAAGGCCAGCGCGCCGGGCACCTCGGCCAGCTCGGTGGCGGCCAGTTCGCGGTAGATCGCTTCCTTGGCCTCGGCCAGCGCCTCGCGCTGCTCTGCGCCGTGGCCGGGCAGCAGCTCGGCCAGGATCTCGGCGTTGGTGCGTCCGGCGGTGGCGGCGAAGAAGCCGGCCTCGTCGTGGGCCAGGCCCTGCAGCGCGAACCAGCGCCGCCAGGCGCTTGCGTGCAGCGGCATGCTGTCCACCAGCGTGCCGTCCAGGTCGAACAACAAGGCCCGCGGCCGCCTTGGCGCGGGCTGGGGCGCGCGGGCGCGGGCCATCACAGGCCCTGCTTCAGGCTGGCCTGGATGAAGGCGTCGAGGTCGCCGTCCAGCACCTTCTGGGTGTTGCTGATCTCGACGCCGGTGCGCAGGTCCTTGATGCGGCTCTGGTCCAGCACGTAGCTGCGGATCTGGTGGCCCCAGCCGACATCGGTCTTGCTGTCCTCCAGCTTCTGCTGCTGCTCGCGCTGCTTGCGCATCTCGTGCTCGTAGAGCCGGCTCTTCAGCATCTGCCAGGCCTCGTCGCGGTTGCGGTGCTGGCTGCGGTCGTTCTGGCACTGCACGACGATGCCGGTGGGGATGTGCGTCAGGCGCACCGCCGAGTCGGTCTTGTTGATGTGCTGGCCGCCGGCGCCGCTGGCGCGGAAGGTGTCGGTGCGCACGTCGGCCGGGTTGATCTCGATCTCGATCGAGTCGTCGATCTCGGGGTAGACGAACAGCGAGGCGAAGCTGGTGTGGCGGCCGCCCGAGCTGTCGAAGGGGCTCTTGCGCACCAGCCGGTGCACGCCGGTCTCGGTGCGCAGGTGGCCGAAGGCGTACTCGCCCTCGACCTTGATGCTGGCACTGCGGATGCCGGCCACGTCGCCCTCGGTCTCCTCCAGCACCTCGGCCTTGAAGCCCTTGCGCTCGCAGTACTTCAGGTACTGGCGCAGCAGCATTGCCGCCCAGTCGCAGGCCTCGGTGCCGCCGGCGCCGGCCTGGATGTCGATGAAGCAGTTCAGCGGGTCGGCGGGGTTGCTGAACATGCGCCGGAACTCGAGCTGCTCGACGCTCTCGCGCAGCGTCGCCGCGTCGGCCTCGATGGCGGCCAGCGCGGCCAGGTCGGCGTCGGCCTTGCTCATCTCGTAGAGCTCGAGGTTGTCGGCCAGGTTGCCGGCCAGGTGGTCGATGGTGGCGACCACGGTCTCCAGCGTCTTCTTCTCGCGCCCGAGCTCCTGCGCGCGCTTGGGCTCGTTCCACACCGCGGGGTTCTCCAGCGCGGCGTTGACCTCGTTCAGGCGCAGGGCCTTGCGGTCGTAGTCAAAGATACCCCCTCAGCGCTTCGGTGCGCTCGGAGAGGTCGGCCAGCTGGGTGCCGATGAGGTTGATGCGTTCGGTGTCCATGCGAAGGCCGCCGCGCTTGCGGCGTGGCGGTCGGTGCGGGTCGGGGAAAGGCGCGATTTTCGCATGCGGCCGCCGCGGCGCGGGACGAGGCCTCAGGCCGCGGCGCGGCCGCGGCGCAGGTTGGCGGCGTTGCCGGCCAGGATCAGCGCCGAGCCGGCCAGCGTGGCCAGGTCCATGCGCTCGGCATAGATCGCCCAGGCGGCGGCGGCGGTCAGCGGCAGGCGCAGGAAGTCCATGGGCACCACCACCGTGGCCTCGGCGTGGCGCATCGCGCGGGCCATGCAGTAGTGCGAGAAGGTGCCGCAGAAGGCGACCACCACGATCCAGCCCCACAGCCTGGGCGTCGGCACCTGCCAGGTGGCCAGCATCGGTACCAGTCCGATGATCGACTGGATCACCAGCATCCAGAACATGATGACCACCGCGCTGTCGCGCCCGGTGAGCGCCTTGACCATCGCCACCGAGCAGGCGAAGCCCACCGCCGCCGCCAGCGCGATGGCCTGGCCTGCGCCCAGCGCCGCGTCGGCCGCGCCCGGGCGCACGATCAGCGCCACCCCGGCGATGCCCAGCGCGATGGCCGCGAGCTTGCGCGCGTCGATGCGCTCGCCCAGGAAGAAGGTCGCCAGCAGCGCCGTCCAGATCGGCATCGTGAACTCGATGGCCACCACCTGGGCCAGCGGGATCATCGTCAGGGCCGCAAACCAGCCGTACTGTGCCGCGTAGTGCACCAGGTTGCGCGCCGCATGCAGGCGCGGCCTGTCGGTGCGCATCGCACGCAGGCCGCCCGCGGCGTGCACCAGCGGCGCCAGCATCAGCAGCCCCAGCAGCGAGCGCAGCTCCATCACCTGGAACACCGACAACTCGCGCGTGGCCTCGCGCCCGGCGATGGCGATCACCACCATCAGCGTCAGCCAGCCGGCCATCCAGGCCGCGGCAAGGGCCATCGGCGGCACGCGTCTTCAGTCCGCGAGGAAGGACGCCAGCTCGGCCGCCAGCGCCGCCGGCTGGTCGTGGTGCAGCATGTGGCCGCAGTCGGCCAGCCGCGCCTTGCGCACATCGGGCACCACGGCCAGGCGCTCGTGGAACTCGGCCGGCGTGTAGCGCGTGCCCCACCACTTGGCGATGTCGGTGCTGTCGCCGTCCACCCACAGCAGCGGCGCGCGGATGCCCTTCCAGGTCTCGAGGATCTCGTCGACGCGGTACAGCACCGGGTTGGCGCGCTTGTGCGCCGGGTCGCCGAGGATGCGCCACAGGCCGTCGGGGTCCTGCGCCGCCCAGTGCGGCGCCAGCCAGGCGGCCTGGTCGGCGCGCAGGCGCGGGTTGTTCTGCATCAGCCGCTGCGCCACCGCGGCCAGGCTGTCATAGCGGCGCAGCTGCTGCGGGGTGGCCAGCTCGTCCAGCCACTGGCGCAGGCGCTTCGGGGCCTGGCGCGGCTCGGTGCGCGGCAGGCCGAAGCCTTCCAGGTTGACCAGCTTGCGGATGCGCTCGGGGCGCACGCCGGCGTAGCTCATCACCACGTTGCCGCCCATGCTGTGGCCGAGCAGGTCCACCGGCTGGCCCGGGCACAGCGTGGTGAGCAGCGCGTCCAGGTCGCCCAGGTAGTCGGGGAACCAGTAGCTGTCGGCGCCGGGCGCGTCGGTCAGGCCGAAGCCGCGCCAGTCGGGCGCCAGCACCCAGCGCGCCAGGCCCTCGGCGGCGGCGAGCTCGTCGACGACGAACTGGAACGAGGCGCCGACGTCCATCCAGCCGTGCAGCATCACCAGCGGCGGGCGCGCGGGCGTGGCCAGCGTGGCGTCGCCCCATTCGTGCAGGTGGTAGCGCAGGCCGCGCAGCGTGACGAAGCGGCCCCGTGCGGTGCGGCGCGCGCGGTAGGGCGAGGCGGGGGTGTCGGCTTGCATCGGCCGCACTCTAGCGGGGCGGCGCGCGCGCCGGCTGTCGGCTGGGCGACGCCCCGGCGGCGCGCACGACAATCGGCCCATGACCACATCCCCCCACACCCTGAGGCCGGCCACGCCGGCCGATTGCCCGGCCGTCGTCGGCCTGATCCGCGAGCTGGCCGTGTTCGAGCAGCTCGAGCACCTGGTCGTCATCACCCCCGAGGCGCTGCGCGAGCAGCTGTTCGGCGCGCGGCCGGCGGCCGAGTGCGTGGTCGGCGAGGTCGAAGGCCGCGTCGTCGCCTTCGCGCTGTTCTTCCACAACTTCAGCACCTTCCTGGGCAAGCCCGGGCTGTACCTGGAAGACCTGTACGTGATGCCGGCGCACCGCGGCACCGGCCTGGGCAAGGCGCTGCTGCGCCACCTGGGCGCGCTGGCCGTGGCGCGCGGCTGCGGACGCTTCGAGTGGAGCGTGCTGGACTGGAACCAGCGCGCGATCGACTTCTACGAAGCGATGGGCGCCACGGTGATGCCCGACTGGCGCATCTGCCGCGTCACCGGGCCGCAGCTGCAGGCCTTGGCCGGCACCGAGCCGAGCGGCCGCTAGCGAAGCGGAGCCGACCGACGTCGGCCCTCGTCGCTCGCCGTCGTCACGCTGACTGGAGCCTCCCTCCTGGAGGGAGGCTGGAGGGTGCGGCGGGTCGCGCTGGAGCCCCTTCTTGGAGGGGGCTCGGGGGAGTCGAGTGTCTAAGCCGCAGGCTGGGGTTTCGCGCGGCAGAAGCCGCGTGGGCCGCTAAGCCGCCAGCAGCTGCCCCAGGTCCTCCAGGCTCAGCGGGATGCGCCGGCCGCCCAGGATGCCCTGCACGGCATAGGCGCGCTGGGCCGTGTCGCGGCGCACCGGCGCCGGCAGGGGCACGCCGTGGGCATCGGACAGGCAGCAGACCACCGGCGTGGTGATCGTGGGCCCCCGCTGCACCACCAGGCCGACCTCGCCGCTGGCCAGGCGCACATGGCAGCCGGGCGGGTAGATGCCGAACTCGCGCACCAGGGCCGCCGTCATCGGGTGGCCGGGGTCCTGCATGAAGATCTGACGCCCGGCCATGTCGGCGGCCATCGCGTCGCGGTAGCTGCGCGCCGCCAGCTTGGCGGTGTAGACGTCGGCGCGGCGCGCCAGCGAGGCCAGGTCGCTGACGCTGGTCTTGCCGCCCGGGTAGCCGCTGCCGTCCTCCACTTCGTGGTGGTCCATCACGGCGCGCAGCCAGTCGGCGTCGGTGATGCCGGCCTGGGCCAGCAGGCGCGCGCTGCGCAGTGGGTGCGTGCGCAACTGCTGGCGCTGCTCGTCGCTGGGGGCCGTGGTCTGGCGCGCCAGCTGGCCCTGCAGCTGCAGCATCGAGACGTTCATCGTGAGCGCCACCTTGAAGGCGCGCTGGGCCTCGTCGGCGGTCCAGCCCAGGCGGTGCGCCACCAGGTGTGCGGTGATCGCCGTCTGCATGGCGCGTTGCACGCCGTAGTCGGCGTCCTCGCCGCCGGCCTGGCGCAGCACCTGGAAGATCGCCAGGTCGGGGTCGCGCTCGATCAGCGCCTGCACCGGCGCGATGGCGCCGTTCAGCGCATGGCGGAAGCCCGGCTGCTCGCTGTCGCGCAGCGCGTCGGCGACATGGCTCATGCAGTCCTGCCACAGCCCGGGCAGCTGCTCGCGCGGCGCGTGGCGGGCACGCTCCTCGGCCGACTGCAGCGCATCGAGCTCGACCAATGCGCCGCGCTGCAGCAGCTGCTGCAGCTGCGCCGCCGACTGCACCTGCTGCCCCCGGGCCAGCAGCAGCTGGTGGTCGGCGTCGCGGATGTCGAAGGGCAGCGGCGCACCCACCTGCAACAGGTGCTGGACGGCAGACAGGTTGGCGTGGGGCATGGCGTCTTCTCTTTGTCGTGGCGAACCTCGAGCGGGCCCGCGTTGCCTGTGTTTCGGCCCAGGGGTGGGCGAACTTGACCCGCCACGCCCGCCGCGAACCCGCCTGCAGCGAGTCCGGGCGCCGACGATGGCAAGATTTCACGCTCAGCGACTTCCGCCCGGCCCGACGGCCGCTGTCAGAAATGGGCCTACACGCAATGCGCGACGATCCGTATGCCGGCCTGCATGCCGGCCTGCGCTGGCAGGTGCCGGCGCGCTTCAACATCGGCGACGCGGTCTGCACACGCTGGGCCGGCGGCGCCGACGGGCGCCGCGTGGCCATCGCCTGGGAGCACGAGGACGGGCGCAGCGGCACGCTGCGCTATGCCGAGCTGCACGCGCAGGCGCTGCGGCTGCAGGCGGTGCTGGCGGCGCGCGGCGTGCGCGCCGGCGACCGCGTCGCCATCGTGATGCCGCAGCGCCCCGAGACGGCGATCGCCTACGTGGCCGTGCTGCGCCTGGGCGCCATCGCCGTGCCGCTGTCGATGTTGTTCGGCCCCGAGGCGCTGGCCTTCCGGCTGCAGGACAGCGGCGCGGTGGCGGCCATCGCCGACGAGAGCTCGATCGCCAACCTGCTGGCGGTGCGCGGCCAGTGCCCCGACCTGCGCTGGCTGCTGGCCGCCGGCGCGGCCGAGGGCCAGGGCGACGCCGGCTGGCGCGCTGAACTGGCGGCCGCCAACGCGCGCCGTGCCGCCCGCGGCGACACCGCCGCCGACGACGCCGCGGTGCTGATCTACACCAGCGGCACCACCGGCCCGCCGAAGGGCGCGCTGATCCCGCACCGGGCGCTGATCGGCAACCTCACGGGCTTCGTCTGCAGCCAGGACTGGTTCGGCCATGGGCCGGCGGCCGGCAGCGACGAGGTGTTCTGGAGCCCCGCCGACTGGGCGTGGACGGGCGGGCTGATGGATGCCCTGCTGCCCACGCTGTACTTCGGCCGCCGCATCGTCGCGTACCACGGCCGCTTCCAGCCCGAGCGCGCCTTCGAGCTGATGCAGCGCCACCGGGTGACGCACAGCTTCCTCTTCCCCACGGCGCTGAAGGCGATGATGAAGGCGGTGCCGTTGCCGCGCCGGCAGTACCGGCTGGCGCTGCGCACGGTGATGAGCGCCGGCGAGGCGGTCGGCGACGCCGTCTTCCACTGGTGCCGCGACGCGCTCGGCGTGTCGCTCAACGAGATGTTCGGCCAGACCGAGATCAACTACATCGTCGGCAACTGTGCGCGTTACGTCGGTGCCGACGGGGTCGCCCGCCCGGGATGGCCGGCGCGCCCGGGCAGCATGGGCCGCGCCTACCCGGGACACCGCGTGGTGGTGATCGACGACGCGGGCCGCGAGTGCCCGCGCGGCACAGCGGGCGAGGTGGCGGTGCACCGGCTGGACCGCCATGGCGAGCCCGACCCGGTGTTCTTCCTGGGTTACTGGCGCATGGACGAGGCGACGCGCGCCAAGTACAGCGGCGATCCCGCCGACAGCTGGTGCCGCACCGGCGACATGGCGGTGATGGACGCCGACGGCTACCTCTGGTACCAGGGCCGCGCCGACGACATGTTCAAGAGCGCCGGCTACCGCATAGGCCCGGGCGAGATCGAGAACTGCCTGGTCAAGCACCCGGCGGTGGCCAACGCCGCCGTGGTGCCCAAGCCCGACGCCGAGCGCGGCGCGCTGGTCAAGGCCTACGTGGTGCTGGCGCCGGGCTTCGCCGCCGGCGACGCGCTGGTGGCCGAGCTGCAACGCCATGTGCGCGGCCAGCTGGCGCCCTACGAGTACCCCAAGGAGATCGAGTTCGTGCCGGCGCTGCCCATGACCACCACCGGCAAGGTGCAGCGCCGCGTGCTGCGGCTGCAGGAGGAGGAGCGGGCGCGGGCGGCGGGCTGATCGGGCCGCCCATGGCCCTGCGATGCGGCGGCGCCGGCCACTGCGGCACACTGGCGCGATGAGCTTCGAGCAACGCACCCTGGGCCGTGACGGCCCGTCCGTCACCCCCATCTGCCTGGGCACCATGACCTTCGGCGAGCAGGTCGGGCGCGACGAGGCGCACGCCATCCTCGACCAGGCGCTGGCGCGCGGCGTCAACTTCATAGACACCGCCGAGATGTACGCCGTGCCGGCGCGTGCCGAGACCTACGGCGCCACCGAATCCATCATCGGCGACTGGTTCGCCAGCCGCCCCGGCGTGCGCCAGCGCGTGGTGCTGGCGAGCAAGGTGGCCGGCCCCTCGCGCGGCATGCCCTGGGTGCGCAACGGGGCCGACGACCTCCGGCCCGAGCACATCCTGCAGGCCTGCGATCACAGCCTGCGCCGGCTGCGCACCGACTGCATAGACCTCTACCAGATCCACTGGCCCAACCGCAACGCGCCCAGCTTCGGCGCGCTGTACTTCGACCCGGCCAAGGACCGCGCCTACACCTCCATCCACGACCAGCTGCAGGCGCTGGCGGCGCTGGTCAAGGCCGGCAAGGTGCGCCACATCGGGCTGTCCAACGAGACGCCCTGGGGCCTGTGCGAGTTCCTGCGCGTGGCCGAGCAACATGGCCTGCCGCGCGTGGTCAGCGTGCAGAACCCCTATGCGCTGGTCAACCGCAGCGTGGACAACGGGCTGGACGAGGCCCTGCACCGCAGCGGCGTGGCGCTGCTGGCCTATTCGCCGCTGGGCTTCGGCACCTTGACCGGCAAGTACGACGCGGCCGAGGACGCCGCCGGCCTGGAGGCCCTGCCGCCCGACACCGGCCGCCTGGCGCGATTCCCGACCATGCGCGGCCAGCGCTGGGCGCGGCCGGCCACGCTGGCCGCGGCGCGCGAGTACAACGCGCTGGCCCGCCGCCACGGCCTGGCCCCGGCCCAGCTGGCGCTGGCCTTCTGCTACCGCAACTGGCGCGTGGCCAGCACGATCATCGGGGTGACGTCGGTGGAACAGCTGGACGCCTGCCTGGACGCCTGGGCCTTGCCGCTGGCCCCCGAGCTGCTGGCCGAGGTGGATGCGATCCGCCAGCGCCACCGCGACCCGGCGCAGTGATCGCCCGGCCGCCGCGCTTCGCCGCCGGCGGCCGCGCGACAATCGCGCCCTGAGCCCGCGCGGCCCGGCCGCGCCCCGAACCGCACCCCCGCACCATGTCCCACCTCATCGTCCATGGCGGCACGCCGCTGGCCGGCCGCATCGTGCCGTCGGCGAACAAGAACGCCGTGCTGCCCATCCTGTGCGCCACGCTGCTGTCGCGCGAGCCGATCCGGCTGCTGGGCATCCCCGAGATCACCGACGTCAAGAAGATCGTCGAGATCTTCCGCAACCTGGGCAGCCAGGTCACCGTGGACTACGAGGCCAAGGTGCTGGAGGTGTGCCACCGCGACACCCGCTTCGACCCCGAGCGCGACCACCTGCCCGAGGAGATGCGCAGCTCGATCATGCTGGTGCCGCCGCTGCTGGCGCGCTTCGGCGCGGCGCGCATCGAGAACGACGTCAAGGGCTGCACCCTGGGTGCGCGCGAGATCGACCCCCATGTCGAGGTGATGGAGCGCTTCGGCGCCACGGTGGAGCGGCGCGCCGGCGCGCTGGTGCTGCGCGCCGACGGCGGGCTGCGCGCCAATCACCACTGGCTGGACTACGCCAGCGTCACCACCAGCGAGAACTTCGTGCTCTGCGCCGCGCTGGCGCACGGCACCAGCACGCTGATGAACGCCGCCAGCGAGCCGCATGTGCAGGAGTTCTGCCGCTTCATGGCGCTGCTGGGCGCGCAGATCGAGGGCCAGGGCACCTCGCGCCTGACGGTGCACGGCGTGGCCGAGCTCGGCGGCGGCGAGTACCGCTTCGACGAGGACTTCCACGAGGTCGCCACGTTTCTCGCGCTGGGCGCCATCACCGGCGGCGACATCCGCATCCAGAACAGCGCGCCCGAGCAGTTCCCGCTGATCGACCGCTGCTTCGCCAAGTTCGGCGTGATGGTGCATCACGAGGCCGGCTGGAGCCGCGCCGTGGTCGACGGCCCGCTGCGCGTCAAGCAGCCCTTCACGCAGAACATCCTGCAGAAGATCGAGGCCGCGCCCTGGCCCTACCTGCCGGTGGACCTGCTGCCCATCTTCGTCGCCCTGGGCGTCAAGGCCGAGGGCAGCGCGATGTTCTGGAACAAGGTCTACGACGGCGCGATGGGCTGGACCAGCGAACTGGGCAAGTTCGGCGCGCACGCCTTCATGGCCGACCCGCACCGCATCGTCACCTTCGGCGGCAAGCCGCTGGCGCCGGCCGAGGTGGAGAGCCCCTACATCATCCGCGTGGCCATCGCGCTGCTGATGCTGGCCTGCAGCATCCCCGGGCGCTCGACGATCAAGAACGCCGCGCCGATCCGCCGCGCGCACCCGCGCTTCGCCGAGAACATCCGCGCGCTGGGGGCGCAGATCGAGTGGGTCGAGGGCGACTGAGCATGTCCGCCGTGGTCAACACGGGCCGCCCGCAGACCCTGGGCGAGGAGATCGCCAACGCCGTCAGCCACGGCCTGGGGGCGTTGGCGGCGGCGGCGCTGCTGCCGGTGGCGCTGTGGCAGGCGGCGCGCGCCGGCGACGCCGCCGACGTGGCCGCCGCCGCCATCTTCGGCGCCAGCATGCTGTTGCTGTACACGGTCTCGGCCGTCTACCACGCGCTGCCCGGCGGCGGCGCCAAGCGCTGGCTGAACCGGCTGGACCACGCCGCCATCTACGTCTTCATCGCCGGCAGCTACACGCCCTTCACGCTCGGAGTGCTGCGCGGCGCCTGGGGCTGGACGCTGTTCGGCATCGTCTGGGGCGCGGCAGCGCTGGGCGTGGCGATCAAGCTGCTGGACCGGCTGCGCCACCCGCTGTGGTCCACCGGCCTGTACCTGGCCATGGGCTGGGTGGCCGTGGTGGCGGCGGTGCCGCTGCTGCAGCGTTTGCCCGCGCCGGGCCTGGCCTGGCTGCTGGCCGGCGGGCTGGCCTACAGCGTCGGCGCGGTGGTGTTCCTGTTCGACGAGCGTTTCCGTTACGGCCACGCGCTGTGGCATGGCTTGGTGCTCGCCGGCAGCGCCTGCCACGCGGTGGCGGTGATCGGCTGGGCACGCGGCTGAAGGAGATCCGTGCAATGGCGAAGAAGGACCGCCATGTCAGCGAGACGCCGGCCACCCAGGCGCTGAAGCGCGCCGGCGCCGCCTACACCGAGCACCCCTACGACTACGTCGAGCGCGGCGGCACCGCCGAGAGCGCGCGCCAGCTCGGCGTGCCCGAGCACGAGGTCGTCAAGACCCTGGTGATGCAGGACGACAAGGGCCAGCCGCTGATCGTGCTGATGCATGGCGACAAGCAGGTCAGCACCAAGGCGCTGGCGCGCGAGATCGGCGTCAAGGCCGTCGAGCCCTGCGCGCCCGAGGCGGCGCAGCGCCACAGCGGCTACCTGGTGGGCGGCACCTCGCCCTTCGGCACGCGCAAGGCGATGCCGGTCTACGTCGAGGCCACGGTGCTGGCGCTGCCGCGCATCCTGATCAACGGCGGCCGGCGCGGCTTCCTCGTCGGCATCGCGCCGGCGCTGCTGACCGAGCTGCTGCAGGCGCGGCCCGTGCACTGCGCGCTGCCCGGCTGAGCACGCGCTGGGCCAGCGGCCCAGCGCTTACACTGCGCCGCCCATGAACACCCTGTTCCTCGTCGCCGCGCTGCTGGGCGGCTACCTCTGCGGCTCGTTGTCCTTCGCCGTCATCGTCAGCCGGGTGATGGGCCTGGCCGACCCGCGCAGCTACGGCTCGGGCAACCCCGGCGCCACCAACGTGCTGCGCTCGGGCAACCGCAAGGCGGCGGTGCTGACGCTGGCCTTCGACGCGCTGAAGGGCTATGTGCCGGTGTGGCTGGTGCTGGCCTTCGGCGGCCCCTACGGCCTGGGCGAAGGCGCCGCCGCGTTCACCGGGCTGGCGGCCTTCGTCGGCCACCTGTGGCCGCTGTACTTCCGCTTCCAGGGCGGCAAGGGCGTGGCCACCGCCGCCGGCGTGCTGATGGCCATCAACCCCTGGCTGGGGCTGGCCACGCTGGCCAGCTGGGTGATCATCGCCGTGTTCTTCCGTTACTCGTCGCTGGCGGCGCTGGTGGCCGCCGTGTTCGCACCCTTCTACCAGGCGCTGATCTGGGGCGTGGCGCCACCGCTGCTGGCCATCGTGGTGATGAGCCTGCTGCTGGTCTGGCGCCACCAGGCCAACATCCAGAAGCTGATCGCCGGCACCGAGAGCAAGCTGGGGCAGAAGGCGGGACACGGGGCCGGGGCAGGGAACTCGCCCGCGACCGACGCATCCCACCGCCGCGCGGGATCGCCCAAGGGCAAGGGGAAACACTGAGATGACAGCCTCCGGCTCACTTCGTTCGCTGCCCCCCGAGGGGGCGCTCAGTCCCTTCGGAACGGCCGGGCGGGAAGGACTGCTGCCCCCAAGCTCACGCCGTTCGCTGCCCCCCGAGGGGGCGCTCAGTCCCTTCGGAACGGCCGGGCGGGAAGGACTGCTGCCCCCAAGCTCACGCCGTTCGCTGCCCCCCGAGGGGGTGCTCAGTCCCTTCGGAACGGCCGGGCGGGACTGAGATGGTGCAACGCTTCGACGTCGGCGCGCGGCTGTCCGAGATGGCCGTCCACAACGGGGTCTGCTACCTGGCCGGCCAGGTGGCCGCCGATGGCAGCCAGGACATTGCCGGCCAGACGCGCCAGGTGCTGGCCGCCATCGACGCGCTGCTGGCCCGTGCCGGCACCGACAAGCGCAAGATCCTGATGTGCCAGATCTTCCTCGCCGACCTGGCCGACTTCGCCGGCATGAACGCCGAGTGGGAGGCCTGGGTGCCGGCCGGCGACGCGCCGCCGCGCGCCACCGTGCAGGCCAAGCTGGCGCGCCCCGAGTGGCGCGTCGAGATGGTCGTCACCGCAGCCCTGTGAGGCCCCGATGAACAACCCGCGCCCTAGCCGTCGTTCGCTGATTGGCCTGGTGCTGCTGGTCGGCGCCGCGGCCGTGGCCAGCCAGTGGTGGGCCGGGCGCCACGAGCGCCAGCTGGGCCAGCGCGTGGCGGCGCTGGCGCAGCCGGGCGACATCCGCATGGTCAGCAGCGAGGCCTGCCCCTATTGCCGCGCGGCGCGGCATTGGTTCGAGGCCAACCAGGTGCCGTTCAGCGAATGCCTGATCGAGCGCGATGCCGCCTGCAAGGCCGACTTCGAGGCCGCCGGCTCGCCCGGCACGCCGCTGATGATCGTGCGCGGCCAGCGCCAGCTGGGCTTCGACCCGCAGCGCGTGGCCGACCGGCTGCAGCCGCGCGCGGCGGGCTGACCCGGCCGGGCGAAGCGAGGGTCCGGCTTCGCCGGTCCGAAGCGAACGGCCCCCCTGGGGGGTAGCGAGCGGTAGCGAGCTTGGGGGCTCAGGCCATGCCCAGCGGCGCCAGCTCGCCGCGCCCCTGGCGCACCAGCTGCGGCACGTCGCCGCTCAAATCGATCACGGTGGTCGGCGCCATCGGGCAGGCGCCGGCGTCGAGCACGGCCTGGATCTGCTTCTGGAAGCGGTCGCGGATCTCGGCAGCGTCGTTCAAGGGCTCGGTCTCGCCGGGCGGGATCAGCGTGGTGGCCAGCAGCGGTGCACCGAACACCTCCAGCAGCGCCTGCGTCACCGCATGGTCGGGCACGCGCAGGCCCACGGTGCGGCGCGACGGGTGCGAGACGCGCCGCGGCACCTCCTTGGTCGCCTCCAGGACGAAGGTGTAGGGCCCGGGCGTGGCCAGCTTCAGCAGCCGGTACTGGCGGTTGTCGACGCGGGCGAAGCGGGCCAGCTCGCTGAGGTCGCGGCACAGCAGCGTCAGGTGGTGGCGCTCGTCGGCCTCGCGAAGTCGGCGCAGCTGCGCCGCGGCGTCCTTGTCGTCGAGGTGGCAGACGAAGGCATAGCTGCTGTCGGTGGGCACCGCCGCCACGCCGCCGGCGTGCAGGATCTGCGCCGCCTGCTTCAGCAGGCGCGGCTGCGGGTTCTGCGGGTGGAGCTCGAAGTACTGGGACATGCGTTCGTGAACGGCCGCGGCCGCGGCCGCGCCGCTGCGTGGCCGGTCAGGCCGCCGCCACCGGGATCTTGCCGATGCGGGCCTGCCACTCGCGCGGGCCCGTGCGGTGCACGCTGGTGCCGCCGGCGTCCACCGCCACCGTCACCGGCATGTCCTTCACGGTGAACTCGTAGATGGCCTCCATGCCCAGGTCGGCGAAGCCCACCACCTTGGCCTCCTTGATGGCCTTGGCCACCAGGTAGGCGGCGCCGCCCACGGCCATCAGGTAGGCGCTCTTGTGCTTCTTGATCGCCTCGATGGCCACCGGCCCGCGCTCGGCCTTGCCGATCATCGCGATGAGGCCGGTCTGGCTGAGCATCATCTCGGTGAACTTGTCCATGCGTGTGGCGGTAGTCGGGCCGGCGGGGCCGACGACCTCGTCGCGCACCGGGTCCACCGGGCCGACGTAGTAGATGACGCGGTTCCTGAAGTCCACCGGCAGCTTCTCGCCCTTGGCCAGCATGTCCTGGATGCGCTTGTGCGCGGCGTCGCGGCCGGTGAGCATCTTGCCGTTGAGCAGCAGGGTCTGGCCGGGCTTCCAGCTGGCCACTTCTTCCTTGGTGAGGGTGTCCAGGTTGACGCGCGTGCTCTTGTTGTAGTCGGGCGCCCAGTGCACGTCGGGCCACAGGTCCAGGCTGGGCGCGGGCAGGTAGACCGGGCCGCTGCCGTCCATCACCACATGGGCGTGGCGGGTGGCGGCGCAGTTGGGGATCATGGCCACCGGCTTGCTCGCCGCATGCGTGGGCCAGGTCTTGATCTTCACGTCGAGCACCGTGGTCAGGCCGCCCAGGCCCTGGGCGCCGATGCCCAGCGCGTTGACCTTCTCGACCAGCTCCAGGCGCAGCTCCTCCAGCTTGTTCTGCGGGCCGCGCTGCTGCAGCTCGTAGAGGTCGATGTCCTCCATCAGCGCTTCCTTGGCCAGCAGCATGGCCTTCTCGGCGGTGCCGCCGACGCCTATGCCCAGCATGCCCGGCGGGCACCAGCCGGCGCCCATCTGCGGCACCGTCTCCAGCACCCAGTCGACCAGGCTGTCGCTGGGGTTCATCATCTTGAACTTGCTCTTGTTCTCGCTGCCGCCGCCCTTGGCGGCGACGGTGATGTCCAGCTTGTCGCCGGGCACCAGCGTCATGTGGACCACCGCCGGCGTGTTGTCCTTGGTGTTCTTGCGGCCGAAGATCGGGTCGTCCAGCACCGAGGCGCGCAGCAGGTTGTCGGGGTCGAGGTAGCCGCGGCGCACGCCCTCGTTGATGCTGTCCTCCAGGCTGCCGGGCAGGCCCTCGAAGCGCACGTCCATGCCGATCTTCAGGAACACGTTGACGATGCCGGTGTCCTGGCAGATCGGGCGGCGGCCCTCGGCGCTCATGCGGCTGTTGGTGAGGATCTGCGCGATCGCGTCCTTGGCCGCGGCGCTCTGCTCGCGCTCGTAGGCGCGTGCCAGGTGGGCGATGTAGTCGGCCGGGTGGTAGTGGCTGATGTACTGCAGCGCGGCGGCGATGGTCTCGACGAGGTCGGCGTGGCGGATGGTGGTGGGCATGGCGGCGCCTGGTGGGCAGTGGGCGGGGGGAGGGGCGGGCAGCGCGCAAGTTTAGCCAGCCACCCTGCACGGCGCTGACGGGCGGCGAAGCGCCGGGCCGAGGGGCCTTTCGGCGGCGACGCGGCGCGGCTTGCCTATCATTCGGCCTCCCCGGTCGCGCCGCGCGGCGTCGCATCGGGCTTCTCCCCGCCACGCCAACCAAGAAGCGAAGACGCCGCGAATGAGCCCCCTGGCCCTGATCGTCCTGCTGCCGCTGCTGCTGGGCACGCCGCTGTGCGCCTGGGTGGGCCGCGTCGAGAGCCCGGCGCGGCGGCGTGCCGCGGCGCTCGTCGCCGGTGCCGTGGCGCTGGCGGCCTTTTCGCTGCTGCTGTGGCTGGCGCCGCGGGTGTTCGCCGGCGAGGTCATCGTCACCCACGCCGAGTGGCTGCCGATGATCGGCCTCAATGCCAGCTTCCGCCTCGACGGGCTGGCGCTGATGTTCGCGCTGCTGATCAGCGGCATCGGCCTGCTGATCGTGCTCTACGCCGCCTACTACCTGCACCCCGGCGAGGGCGGCGACCCGGCGGGCAAGTTCTTCGGCCAGCTGATGCTGTTCATGGCGGCGATGCTGGGCATCGTGCTGTCCGAGAACCTGCTGCTGCTGGTGGTGTTCTGGGAGCTGACCAGCATCTCGTCCTTCCTGCTCATCGGCTACTGGGGCAGCAAGGAAGGCATCGGCGACCGCGCCCGGGCCGGCGCGCGCATGGCGCTGGCGGTCACCGGCGGCGGCGGGCTGGTGATGCTGGCCGGCGTGCTGCTGCTGGGCCAGATCGGCGGCAGCTACGAACTGAGCGCGCTGTTCGCCCAGCGCGAGGCCATCCAGGCCCACCCGCTGTACCCGCTGGTGCTGGCTCTGGTGCTGGTGGGCTGCTTCACCAAGAGCGCCCAGATGCCCTTCCACTTCTGGCTGCCCGAGGCCATGGCCGCGCCGACGCCGGTGTCGGCCTACCTGCACTCGGCGACCATGGTCAAGGCCGGGCTGTTCATGATGATGCGCGTGACGCCGGTGCTGGGCGGCAGCGGGCTGTTCGAGACGGTGGTGGCCAGCGTGGGCCTGGCCACGATGGTGTTCGCCGCCTTCGTGGCGATCTTCAAGCACGACCTGAAGGGCCTGCTGGCCTATTCGACGGTGAGCCACCTGGGCCTGATCACCTTCCTGATCGGCCTGAACACGCCGATGTCGGCGGTGGTGGCGGTGTTCCACATCCTCAACCACGCGGCCTTCAAGGCGGCGCTGTTCATGAGCGCCGGCATCGTCGACCACGAGACCGGCACGCGCGACATGCGCCGGCTGGGCGGGCTGATGGGCCTGATGCCCTGGATAGGCACGCTGGCGCTGATCGCCTCGGCGGCGATGGCCGGCATCCCGCCCTTCAACGGCTTCATCAGCAAGGAGATGATGCTGGACGAGGCGGTGCAGGCGGGGGCCCGGATGTGGGGCAGCGCCGGTTGGGCGGTGCCGGTGCTGGCCACGCTCGGGGGCCTGTTCTCGATGGCCTACTCGCTGCGCCTGGTGCACGACAGCTTCTTCAACGGCGCGCCGCGCGGCCTGCCACGCCCCCACCCGCACGAGCCGCCCTGGGGCATGAAGGCGCCGGTGCTGCTGCTGGTGGCGGTGTGCATCGCCGTCGGCCTGGCGCCCATGGCCATCGCCGGGCCGCTGGTGCAGCTGGCCGCCGGCGCCGTGCTGGGCGCGCCGGCGCCGGCCTTCTCGCTGGCGCTGTGGCATGGCGTCAACCTGCCGCTGGCGATGAGCGCCGTGGCCGTGGCCGGTGGCGCGGCGCTGTACTTCGCGCTGGCGGCGCAGCGCCGGTTGCACCGCTACGAGCCCAGCGGCCGCGGCGGCCGCGCCACCTTCACCGCGCTGGTCGACGGCCTGTTCGGCGCCGCCGGCCGCTTCACGGCGCGGCTGGAGAACGGCTCGCTGCAGCGCTACGCCGCGTGGATGGTGGCTTTCGCGGTGCTGCTGGCCTTCGTGCCGCTTTGGCGCGGCGAGCCGCTGCGCGCCGGCACGCGCGAGCTGCTGCCGGCCAGTCCGCTGGCGCTGGCGCTGTGGGCGGTGCTGATCGCCTGCGGCGCGGCGCTGGTGCTGGGCCACCACCAGCGCTTCCGCTCGGTGCTGCTGGCCGGCGGCGTGGGCCTGGTCACGGCGCTGGCCTTCCTCGGCCTGTCGGCGCCCGACCTGGCGCTGACCCAGCTGTCGGTGGAGATCGTCTCCACGGTGCTGCTGCTGATGGGCCTGGCGCTGCTGCCGCAGGTCACGCCGCGCGAGAGCTCGCCGCTGCGCCGGCTGCGCGACGCCTCGCTGGCCATCGCCGGCGGCGGCGGCGTGGCCTGGCTGGCCTGGCTGATGCTGACCCGCGACCACGACTCCATCGCCTGGTACTTCCTCGAGCACAGCATCCCCAAGGGCGGCGGCAGCAACGCCGTCAACGTGATCCTGGTCGACTTCCGCGGCTACGACACCTTCGGCGAGATCACCGTGCTGGGGATCGCCGGCGTCGGCGTGCTGGCGCTGCTGGACCGCTTCCGCGTGCGCCGCCCGGCGGCCGACACCGCCGGCCGCCCCTGGTCCTACGCGCGGCTGCCGCTGATGCTGCGCATGGCCTCGCGCCTGGTGCTGCCGATGGCGCTGGTGGTCTCGGCCTACATCTTCTGGCGCGGCCACAACCTGCCCGGCGGCGGCTTCATCGCCGGGCTGGTGACGGCGGTGGCGCTGGTGCTGCAGTACGTGGCCAAGGGGCAGGGCAGCGCCGATGCGCTGCTGCACGCCGCCGGCGGCGCGCGCTACACGCGCTGGATAGGCTACGGCCTGGGCATCGCCTGGCTCACCGGCGTGGGCGCCTTCGCGCTGGGCCGGCCCTTCCTGACCAGCGCCGCCGGCCACCCGACCGTGGCGCTGCTCGGCGAGCTGCCGCTGGCCACCGCGGCGCTGTTCGACCTGGGCGTCTACATCACCGTGGTCGGGGCGACGCTGCTGATGCTGTCGGTGCTGGGCGCGGCCAGCAAGGAGGGGGCCGGCGTGGCCGTGCCGGCCGCGGAGGGCGCGCGATGAGCGCCACGGCCATGTCCTCGTGGATGCCCAGCCTGGAGTTCCTGCTGGCCTCCGGCATCGGCTTCACCACCGCCTGCGGCATCTACCTGCTGCTGCGCGGCCGCACCTGGCCGGTGGTGCTGGGCCTGAGCCTGCTGGGCTATGCGGTCAACGTGTTCATCTTCGCGATGGGCCGGCTGTGGCTGGGCGCGGCGCCGATCCTGATCGACGGCCCCGACGTGGCCGACCCGCTGCCGCAGGCGCTGGTGCTCACCGCCATCGTGATCGGCTTCGCCACCACCGGCTTCGTCATCGAGCTGGCGCTGCGCGGCCGCCACGAGACCGGCACCGACCAGGTCGACGGCCGGCCAGGGCCGACTGAGCGGGCGGGGGAGGAGGGCCGATGAACGCGCTCGACCATGCCCCGGTGCTGGCGGTGCTGCTGCCGGCGGCCACCGCCATCGCGCTGCTGATCCTGGGCGACGGCGGCGGCGGGGCCCAGGGCCTGCTGGCGCTGTCGCGCCGGCGCTGGGCGCGGCGGCTGTCCATAGCCTCGGCGCTGCTGGGGGCGCTGCTGGCGGCGCACTTGGTGGCGCAGGCGGCCGGCGGCAGCATCGCCGTCTACCGGCTGGGCGAGTGGCCGGCGCCCTTCGGCATCGTGCTGGTGGTCGACCGGCTCTCGGCCTTCATGGTGGCGCTGGTGGCGGCGGTGGCGCTGCCGGTGCTGCTGTACGCCAGCGGCGGCTGGGACGCGCGTGGCCGGCACTTCCACGCGCTGTTCCAGTTCCAGCTGATGGGCCTCAACGGCGCCTTCGTCACCGGCGACCTGTTCAACCTCTTCGTGTTCTTCGAGGTGCTGCTGATCGCCAGCTACGTGCTGATGACGCATGGCCTGGGCCGCGAACGGCTGCGCGCCGGCACCCACTACGTGGTGCTGAACCTGGCCGCCAGCGCGCTGTTCCTGATCGGCGTGGCCCTGCTGTACGCCCTGACCGGCACGCTGAACCTGGCCGACCTGGCGCTGCGCGTGCCGCTGGTGGCCGGGCCCGAGTCGGCGGTGCTGCAGGCCGCCGCCGGCGTGCTGCTGGTGGTGTTCGGCTTCAAGGCGGCGATGCTGCCGCTGGCGATGTGGCTGCCGGCCACCTACGCCGCGGCCAGCGCGCCGGTGGCGGCGCTGTTCGCCATCATGACCAAGGTCGGCGTCTACGCGATCCTGCGCGTGCACGGCGTGGTCTTCGGCGACGCCGCCGGCGCCAGCGCCTACGCCGTGCAGGGCTGGCTGCTGCCGCTGGCGCTGGGCACCGGCGTGGTCGGCGTGCTGGGGGCGCTGGCGGCGCACACGCTGCCGCGCCTGGTGGCCTGGCTCACCGTGGCCTCGGTGGGCACCATCCTGGCCGCGGTCGGGCTGTTCGACGCTGGCGCCTGGTCGGCCGGCCTGTTCTACCTGGCCAACTCCACGCTGGTCATCGCCGGGCTGTTCCTGCTGGCCGAGCTGGTGGCGGCGCAGCGCGGGCCCATGGCCGACCGGCTCGAGCCCTGCAGCCCGGTGGCACAGCCGGCGCTGCTGGGGCTGATGCTGCTGCTGGCTGCGGCGTCCACCGCCGGTCTGCCGCCGCTGCCGGGCTTCATCGGCAAGCTGATGCTGCTGCAGGCGGCCAGCGGCCATGTCGCGGCAGTGGCGGTGTGGAGCGTGGTGCTGGGCGTGGGCTTCCTGACGCTGGTGGGGCTGGCGCGCGCCGGCAGCATCCTGTTCTGGCATGTGCGGCCCGAGCTGCCGGGCGCGGACTCCGGCGCCAGTCCGCGCCTGCTGGCGGCCACGCTGGCGCTGCTGGGCATGAGCGTGCTGATGAGCGCCTTCGCCGCACCCATCCAGCGCTACACGGCCGCCGCCGCGGCGCAGCTGCTGGACCGCGCCGCCTACGCCCGCGCCGTGCTGCCCGAGAGCGGCGGCGAGGCGGCGCGCACCACGCGGCCCTACCGCATCCCGCAGCCGGAGGCTCCGCAATGAACACGCCCCGCGGCGACAAGGGCAGGTCCGCGCCGGCCTGGCTGCCGCATCCGGTGCTGTCGGTGCTGCTGGCCGTGGCCTGGCTGCTGCTGCAGCAGAGCCTGGCGCTGCCGCAGCTGATCAGCGCCGCCGTGCTGGGCTGGCTGCTGCCGCGGCTGCTGCACGGCTTCATCGGCGAGGCCTTGCGCCCGCGCGCCTGGGGCACGGCGCTGCGCCTGACGCTGCTCGTGCTGTGGGACATCGTGGTGGCCAACATGACCGTGGCGCGCATCGTGCTGTCGCCCTGGTCCAGGCCGCAGCCGGCCTGGGTGCCGGTGCCGCTGACGGCGCAGCACCCGACGGCGATCACGCTGCTGGCGGCGATCATCACGATGACGCCGGGCACCGTGTCCTGCGTGGTCGACGAGGACCGGCGCGAGATCCTGGTGCATGCGCTGGACTGCGCCGACCCGGCGGCGCTGGCCGCCGACATCCAGGCGCGCTACGAGGCGCCGCTGGTGGAGATCTTCGGATGAACCTGCTCGGCTGGGCGCTGGACTTCGCCGTCGGCGCGCTGTCGCTGGCCACGCTGCTGTGCCTGTGGCGGCTGCTGCGCGGCCCCGAGGCCACCGACCGCGTGCTGGCGCTGGACACGCTGTACGTCAACGCCGTGGCGCTGGCCATCCTGCTGGGCATGCGCCTGGGCACGGCGCTGCTGTTCGAGGCGGCGCTGCTGATCGCGCTGCTGGGTTTCGTCGGCACGGTGGCGCTGGCGCGTTACCTGGCGCGCGGCGACGTCATCGAATGAAGGAGGCCCTGTGATGCACGAGCTGCCGATGTGGTTGGCGCTGATCGTCGCCGCGCTGCTGGTGGTGGGCGGCGTGTTCGCGCTGGTCGGCGCCGTGGGGCTGCTGCGCTTCCCCGACTTCTTCATGCGCCTGCACGCGCCGACCAAGGCCACGACGCTGGGCGTGGGCGGCGTGCTGCTGGCCAGCCTGCTGGTGGGCTGGGCACGCGGCGAGCTGGGGCTGAACCTGCTGCTGATCACGCTGTTCCTGTTCGTCACCGCGCCGGTGTCGGCCAACCTGCTGGCCGAGGCGGCGCTGCACCGCCGCAGCCCGTCCAGGGCGCCGGTGCCGCCGCAGCAGCCGCACGCCTGAGCGGCAGGCGCGCCGGCGCGCCTTCCGGGCGCCCGCTTGACCGCTGTCAAGCCCCCGGCACCGCCAGCCGGCGATGCTGGCGGGGTGACGACAGCCCCCAAGCCATCCTCCGCCATCCCGCGCCGCCCGGCGCCGCCCTGGCATGCCCAGGACACCGAGATCGTGCTCAACCACCTGGAGGTGGATGCGGCCCGCGGCCTCGAGCCCAGCCTGCTGCAGAAGCGCCAGCAGCGCTTCGGCCCCAATGCGCTGGCCGAGGCGCCGGCGCGGCCGGGGTGGCGCGTGCTGGCGCACCAGTTCGCCAGCCCGCTGATCGCCATCCTCTTCGTCGCCGCGCTGCTGGCGGTGGCGCTGGGGCACCTGGGCGACGCCGGCGTGATCCTGGCAGTGGTGCTCGTCAACGCGCTGATCGGCAGCTTCCAGGAGGGCCGCGCCGAGCGCTCGATGGCGGCGCTGCGGCGGCTGGCGGCGCTGCAGGTGCGCGTGCGCCGCGACGGCCGCGAGCAGCTGCTGGCGGCGCGCGAGCTGGTGCCCGGCGACATCGTGCTGCTGGCCGCCGGCGACGCCGTGGCCGCCGACGCGCGGCTGCTGGAGGCGGCGCAGCTGCAGCTGGCCGAGGCGGCGCTCACCGGCGAGGCGGCGCCGGTGGCCAAGTCGGCCGCCGCGCTGCCCGAGGCCACGGCGCTGGCCGACCGGCGCTGCATGGTCTATTCGGGCACCCAGGTCACGGCCGGTCGCGCCAGCGCCGTGGTGGTGGCCACCGGCGCCTACACCGAGGTCGGCCGCATCGCGCGGCTCACCAGCGACGCGTTGGAGCCGGCCACGCCGCTGGAGCGGCGCATCGCGCAGTTCGGGCGCTGGCTGGTGGGCGCGGCGCTGGCGCTGTTCGCCGTGGTGGTGGCGCTGGGCCTGCTGCGCGGGCTGCCGCTGGACCAGGTGCTGATGGTGGCCATCAGCCAGATGGTGTCGATGGTGCCCGAGGGCCTGCCGGTGGCGATGACCATCGCGCTGGCCGTGGGCATGCAGCGCATGGCCGCGCGCGGCGCCATCATCCGCCGGCTGGCGGCGGTGGAGACGCTGGGCTCGACCACCGTGATCTGCAGCGACAAGACCGGCACGCTGACGCGCAACGAGATGACGGCCACGGCAATCTGGCTGCCCGGCGCCGATGGCGCCGAGGGCGCCGGGGGCCGGCGCATCGCCGTGGCCGGCAGCGGCTACCGGCCCGAGGGCGGGTTCAGCGAAGGCGGGGCCGTCGTCGCCCCCGACGACGCGGCGCTGCGCCCGCTGCTGCTGGCCGCGGCCCTGTGCAACGACGCCTTGCTGCAGCCGCCCACGGAGGCGGGCGGCGACTGGGCGGTGGTCGGCGACCCCACCGAGGGCGCGCTGCGCGTGCTGGCGGCCAAGGGCGGCCTGGACGCTGCGCAGCTGGCGCGCGCGGCGCCGCGCGAGGCCGAGCTGCCCTTCGACGCCGACGTGAAGCTGATGGCCACGCGCCACCGCATGGCCGACGCACCGCGCCGCGTCTGGATCAAGGGCGCGCCCGAGGCCGTGCTGCGGCTGCTGGCGGCGGACCGGGCGGGTGCCGCGCAGGCGGCGCGCGAGGCCGCCGACGCGATGGCGGCGCAGGCGCTGCGCGTGCTGGCCTTCGCCTGCGTCGACGACGACGCGCTCGACCCGAAGGCGGGCTTCGAGGCGCTGGCCGGCCGCGCAGGCCTGCTCGGCCTGGTCGGCCAGATCGACCCGCCGCGGCGCGAGGCGCGCGAGGCCGTGGCCGCCTGCCACGCCGCCGGCCTGCGCGTGATCATGGTCACCGGCGACCACAAGCTGACCGGGCTGGCGATCGCGCGCGAGCTGGGGATCGCGAGCGACCCCAGCCGGGCCCGCGAGCTGGGGATCGCAAGCGACCCCTGCGAGGCCCGCGGGCCGGGCATCGCCCGCAAGGCCTCGCGCGCCGTCGACGGTCCCGAGCTGGAGCGCATGGGCGAGGCCGAGCTGCGCGACGCGCTGCCCGGCATCGCCGTGTTCGCCCGCGTGCTGCCGGCGCAGAAGCTGCGCATCGTCGAGGCGCTGCAGGCGCAGGGCGAGGTGGTGGCGATGACCGGCGACGGCGTCAACGACGCGCCGGCGCTGGCCCGCGCCGACGTCGGCGTGGCCATGGGCATCACCGGCACCGAGGTCGCCAAGGGCGCGGCCAAGATCGTCATCACCGACGACAACTTCGCCACCATCGTCGGTGCCGTGGAGCAGGGCCGGGTGGTCTACGCCAACCTGAAGAAGGTCATCCTGTACCTGTTCGCCACCTCGCTGGCCGAGGTGGCGGTGCTGCTGCTGGCGCTGCTGGGCGGCTTCCCGCTGCCGCTGGCGGCGGTGCAGATTCTGTGGATCAACATCGTCACCGAGGGCACGGTGACGGTGAACCTGGTGATGGACCCGCCCGACGGCGACGAGATGCGGCGCCCGCCGGTGCCGCGCGGCGAGCGGCTGCTGGACGCCGCGCTGCTGCGCCGCGTGGCGCTGATGACGCCGGCCATCGCCGCCGTCACCTTCGGCTGGTTCGCCTGGCGCCAGGGCCAGGGCCTGCCGATCGAGCTGGTGCGCAGCGAGACCTTCACCGTGCTGGCCATGTGCCAGTGGTTCAACGTGCTGAGCTGCCAGAGCGCCACGCGCTCGGCGCTGCGGCTGACGCTGCTGCGCAACCCCTGGCTGCTGGGCGGCCTGGCGCTGTCGATGGCGCTGCAGGCGGCGGTGCTGTACGCGCCGCCGCTGCAGGCCCTGTTCCACACCGTGCCGCCGGACCCGGCCACGCTGCCCCTGCTGGCGCTGGCGGCCAGCACCGTGCTGTGGCTGGAGGAGGGGCGCAAGTGGATCGCCCGGCGCCCGCAGCCTGTGCGGCCGGCGGCCGGGGCCGCAGCGGCCTGAGCGACGCGGCATGGACGCCGCCCTGGCCTGGCCGATGCTGCAGTTCGCGCTGTGTGCGGCGCTGATCGCACGCGCCGGCTTCGTGCTCAGCGAGAGTGCCGACGCGCTGGCCGACGCGCGCGGCTGGGGCCGCGGCTGGGTCGGGCTGGCGCTGCTGGCCACGGTGACCTCGCTGCCCGAGCTGGCCTCGGGCATCAGCGCGGTGGCGCTGGTGGGCGCGCCCAACCTGGCCGTGGGCAACGCGCTGGGGGCCTGCGTGTTCAACCTGCTGTTCCTGGTCGTCGTCGACGCGCTGCAGCGGCGCCAGCCGATCTACCAGCACGCCAGCCCCTCGCACCTGCTGTCGGCGGCCTTCGGGGTGGTGCTGCTGGCGCTGGCGGCGCTGGGCCTGCTGGCCGGGCCGCGCGTGCCGGTGTGGCTGGACCTGGGGCTGACCAGCCCGGCGCTGCTGGCGCTGTACCTGCTGGCGCTGCGCAGCGTCTACGCGCACGACCGCGCGCTGCGCGCCGCCGCGGCCGCCGAGGCCGCCGGCGACGCGGCGCAGGCGGCCCGCGCCGCGCGTGCCGGCCTCACGCCGCGCCAGCAGCAGCGCCGCGCCTGGTGGCGCTTCGGCGTCTCGGCGGCGGTGGTGCTGGCCGCCGGCAGCTGGCTGCCCGGCGTGGCCGACCAGCTGGCCGGCGCCCTGGGGCTGTCGCGCAGCTTCGTCGGCACGGTGTTCATGGCCATCGCCACCACGCTGCCCGAGATGGCCGTCACCTTCGCCGCGCTGCGCCTGGGCGCGCTGGACATGGCCATCGGCAACCTGCTGGGCAGCAACCTGTTCAACGTCGCCATCCTCGCCGTCGACGACCTGTTCCACCGCCCGGGCGCGCTGCTGGCCGACGCTGCGCCGGTGCATGCCGCCACCGCCGTCACGGCGATGGCGATGACCGGGCTGGTGATGATCGGGCTGGTGATGCGGCCCCAGGGCCGCGTGCTGCGCGGGGCCAGCTGGGTCAGCATCGGGCTGCTGGTGGCCTACCTGCTCAACGCCGTGCTGCTGGCACTGGCGGCCGGCTGAGCGACTGCCGGCGGCGCGGCCATCAACCTGGAGCCTTGCGCCGAGGTCGCCGGCCTGCTGCTGGTGTGCGCGCTGCTCGCTGGGCTGCGTGGTCCGCACGCTGCCCGCCGCCGACCCCGCGGCGCGGCGCCTGGCCCAGGCCCTGCGGTCGGGCGCCGGCGCCGCCCGAGGCGGCCGGCAGGCAGCGGGCTCAGGCCTCGGGCGTCACCAGCAGGCCGACGCCGCGGATGTGCGCGCCGTCCATCTCGCGCACGATCAGCGTCGCCGTGCCCAGCGCCACGCGGTCGCCGGGCACCGGCGGGCGCCCCAGCGCGTCGGCCATCCAGCGGCCCAGCGGCTGCGCCGCGTCGGGCGGCGGCGGCAGGCCGTAGAACTGGCACACCGCGGCCACGGGCAGGCGCGGGTCCAGCGCGAAGTCGCCGAAGACCAGCCGCGCGCGCGGCTCGTCGTCGGGATCGGGCAGGGCCATGCCCAGGCGCCGCGCGGCCCAGCCTATGGTCGTGCCCTGCAGCAGCAGCGAGCTGAGCACGACGACGAAGGCGGTGTTGAACAGCAGCTGCGCCTGCGGCACGCCGGCCAGCAAGGGGAACAGCGCCAGCACGATGGGCACCGCGCCGCGCAGGCCGACCCAGGCGATGAAACCGGTCTCGCGCGCGCCGAAGCCCAGCGGCCACAGGCACAGGACCACCGCCACGGGCCGCGCCACGAGCATCAGCACCAGGGCCACGCCCAGTGCCGGCAGCAGCTGCGGCAGCAGGGCGCTGGGGGTCACGAGCAGGCCCATCAGCAGGAACATGCCGGCCTGCGCCAGCCAGGCGTAGCCGTCCATCGCCGGCAGCCAAGGCCCGCCCGGATCGCCGGCGCGGTTGGCCACCACCAGCCCGAACAGGTAGATGGCGAGGAAGCCCGAGCCGCCCAGCAGCCCGGTGGCGGCGAACAGCGACAGCCCGGCGGCCACCAGCAGCAGCGCCAGCACGCCGCCGCCGGCGTCGCGTTCGGCCACGCGCCGCAGCAGCGCCGCCATCAGCGCCCCGGCGGCCAGGCCCAGCACCGTGCCCCAGCCGAACTGCTGCGCGAACGAGACCAGCAGCGGCGTCAAGGCCGCTTCGCCGCGTTGCGCCATCGCCACCAGCGCGATGCCCGCCAGCGTCAGGTAGACCGCCATCGGGTCGTTGACGCCCGACTCGATCTCCAGCGTCGCGGCCACGCGCTCGTTGAGGCGCACCCCCGAGCGCGACAGCAGCGCGAACACCGCGGCGGCATCGGTGGAGCCGACGATGGCGCCCAGCAGCATCGCCGTCCACAACGGCAGGTCCAGCAGCCACATCGCCGCCGCCCCGGTGATGGCCGCGCTGAGCAGCACCCCCAGCGTGGCCAGCAGCGCGGCGGCCTTCAGGCCGGTGCGGAAGGTGGCCAGGGCGGTGCGCAGCCCGCCGTCGAGCAGGATCACCGCCAGCGCCAGGTTGCCCACCCAGAAGGTCAGCTGCGGGTCGTTGAAGTGGTAGCCGCCCGGGCCGTCCTCGCCGGCGGCGATGCCTGCCAGCAGGAACACCAGCAGGAAGGAGAAGCCCACCCGCGTCGAGAACAGGCCGGCCAGCACGCTGGCAAAGACCAGCGCCGAGGCGGCCAGCAGGGGCAGGTTGACGAAGTCCATGGCCGCGCCCGGGGCTCAGGCGGGCGGCCGCGGGCGGCGCCGGCGCCGTTTCAGCCACACCGCCAGCGTCCAGCCGGCATGCACCAGCGCCCAGGCCGTGAAGCCGCCGACCACCGCGAACACCGCCAGCCCCAGCATCAAGGGCTTGCCGATGGCCGCGATGCGCTGCCACCAGGGCATTTCGGCGCTGCCGTTCTCGCCCTCGAGCGCGTCGGCCAGGCGCTGCTCGGCGGCGGGCAGGGCGCGCTCACCCAGCAGCGCCGAGCCGGTGCGGTAGGCCAGCACGCCGATGGGCGCGTAGGTGAAGGGGTTGGAGACCAGCGTCGACAGCGCCGCCACCGGCAGGTTGGCGCGCAGCGCCAGCGCGAACACCGCGGCGCCGGCGATCTGCAGTACCGGGATCAGGAAGCCGAAGAACACGCCGATGCCGGCACCCAGCGCCACGCTGCGCCGGTTCAGGCGCCACAGGCCGGGCCGGCGCAGCAACGGGCCCATCCAGCGCAGCCCGCGGTGGGACTGCAGCTGGGCTTCGGTGGGCAGGCGGCTCCGAATCCAGTGGCGCATCGGCCGATGATGCCAGCGGCCTCGCTGCCGCCCGGCCCGGCGCAGGCGATGGCCCCAGCGCGGCCGGGCTGGCATCATCGGGCGCAGGGCGCAACGCCTCTGTCCCCATGCACACGATCCTGGCCGCCACCGACCTGTCCGCGCATGCGCGCCATGCGGCCGAGCGCGCCGCGGCGCTGGCCGCCGCACACGGCGCGGTGCTGACGCTGCTGCACGCGCCGCCGCGCGGCGCCTTGATGGAGGTGCGTGACTGGCTGGGCGCCGAGACCGAGCAGCGCCTGCGCCAGGACGCGCAGACCGAAGTGCAGGCGCTGGCCGCCGCGCTGCGCGCCAGCCACGGCATCGAGGTGCAGGTGCGCGTGGACGGCGGCGAGGTGCTGCAGGCCGTCGAGCAGGCCGCCGCGCAGAGCAACGCCGGCCTCGTCGTGCTGGGTGCCCGCGGCGCCGGCTTCCTGCGCCGGCTGGTGCTGGGGACCACGGCCGAGCGCCTGCTGCGCCGGGCGTCGCGGCCGCTGCTGATCGTGCGCAACCTGCCGCGCGACGCCTACCGGCGCGTGCTGGTGGCGCTGGACTTCTCGCCCTGGACCGGCGCCGTGCTGCAGCTGGCCGTCGAGATCGCGCCGGGTGCGCGGCGCGTGCTCTGCCACGCCTTCCAGGTGCCCTTCGAGGAGAAGCTGCGCTTCGCCGGCGTGGCCGACGCCGTCGTCGGCCACTACCGCGAGACCACCCGGCGGCGCGCCACCGAGCAGCTGCATGCCGCGGCGCGGCGGGCCGGGCTGGCGCCGGGCGACTACGACGCCGTCATCGTCGAGGGCGACGCGTCGCAACGCCTGGTCGAGCAGGAGCAGGGCCTGGACATCGACCTCGTCGTGCTGGGCAAGCATGGCCGCAGCGGCATCGAGGACCTGCTGCTGGGCAGCACCACCAAGCACCTGTTGGCCGAGGGCAGCGCCGACGTGGCGGTGGCGACGCTGCCGGCCTGAGCGGGCGGGCCGCGCTTGCGCACGCGGCGCAAGCGGTCTAGCGTGGGTCCCCTGGGGCGCGGCGGCCCGCCGCGCCCAGGCGTGGCTGGCCTGCAAGGAGCCCGGATGCCACTCGTCACCGATCGCAGCCCCGGTGCCGCAGCCCCTGCGGCGGGCCGGTGCCGGGCCGCCGCGGCACGGCTGCTGGCCTTGCTGCTGCTGGCCGGCGCCCAGGCTCTGGCGCCGCTCGGCGCCCAGCAGGCCGCCGGCAGCGCCGATGCCGGTGCGCCGGTGGCGCTGGTGCTGCAGGTGCAGGACGCCATCGGCCCGGCCAGCGCCGACTACCTGCGGCGCGGCCTGCAGCAGGCGCGCGACGAGGGCGCTGCGCTGGTGGTGCTGCGCCTGGACACGCCGGGCGGGCTGGACAGCGCGATGCGCCAGATCGTGCAGGCCATCCTGGCCTCGCCGGTGCCGGTGGTGACCTGGGTCAGCCCCGAGGGCGCGCGCGCCGCCAGCGCCGGCACCTACATCCTGTACGCCAGCCATGTGGCGGCAATGGCCCCGGCCACCACGCTGGGCGCGGCCACGCCGGTGGCGCTGGGCATGCCTGGCGCGCCGCGCGACGCGGGCCGCGGCGCGCCCGACGGCGAGAAGGCGGCCTCGGCGCCGCCGGCCGACACGCTGGCGCGCAAGCAGGTGCATGACGCCGCGGCCTTCATCCGCGGCCTGGCGCAGCGCCAGGGCCGCAACGCCGAGTGGGCCGAGCGCGCGGTGCGCGAGGCGGTCACGCTGACCGCCGCCGAGGCGCTGCGCGAGCGGGTGATCGACATCGTCGCGCGCGACCTGCCCGAGCTGCTGCGCCAGCTGGACGGCCGCCGCGTGCAGGGCGTGGCCGGCGAGACGGTGCTGCGCACCGCGGGCCTGCGCGCGGTCGAGCGCCCGCCCGATGCGCGCCACCGGCTGCTGTCGGTCATCGCCAACCCCAGCCTGGCGCTGGTGCTGATGATGATCGGCATCTACGGCCTGGTCTTCGAGTTCTCGTCGCCCGGCTTCGGCATCCCCGGCATCGTCGGCGCGATCTGCCTGCTGCTGGCGTTGTTCGCGCTGCAGATGCTGCCGGTGAACTACGCCGGCCTGGCGCTGATCGCGCTGGGCGTGGCGTTGCTGCTGGCCGAGCTGCTGTCGCCCAGCTTCGGCGTCTGGGGCGTGGGCGGGCTGGTGGCCTTCATCGCCGGCGGCCTGCTGCTGTTCGACCGCGACGTGCCCGGCATGGGCGTGCCGCTGCCGCTGCTGTTCGGGCTGGCGGCCACCTCGTTCCTGGTGATCGTGTTCGGCGTGGGCATGGCGCTGCGCGCGCGCCGCGCGCCGCAGGTGGCCGGCACCGGGGCGCTGGTCGGCGCGCGCGGCCTCATCGAGCGGGTCGAGCCCGACGGCAGCGCCTACGCGCGCGTGGCCGGCGAGAGCTGGCGCGTCGACGCGGCTGGCGCAGTGCTGCGCCCCGGTCAGGCGCTGCGCGTCGAGTCGGTGCAGGGGCTGACGCTGCGCGTCACGCCGATGGAAGCCGACGGCGCGGCGCCGCCGGCGCCGGCCCCAATCCCTGGAGGCACACGATGATCTTCGACCTCAACCTCGGCTTCGGCACCGTGGCCATCCCGCTGCTGCTGCTGCTGGCGGCCAGCGCGCTGCGCATCCTGCGCGAGTACGAGCGCGGCGTGGTGTTCCAGCTGGGCCGCTTCTGGAAGGTCAAGGGCCCGGGGCTGGTGATCGTGGTCCCGGGCGTCCAGCAGATGGTGCGCGTGGACCTGCGCGTGGTGACCATGGACGTCGAGCCCCAGGACGTGATCTCGCGCGACAACGTCTCGGTGAAGGTCAACGCAGTGGTGTTCTTCCGCGTCGTCGACCCCGAGAAGGCGATCATCCAGGTCGAGAACTTCCTGATGGCGACCTCGCAGCTGGCGCAGACCACGCTGCGCGTGGTGCTGGGCAAGCACGAGCTGGACGAGATGCTGGCCGAGCGCGAGCGGCTCAACGTCGACGTGCAGAAGATCCTCGACGCGCAGACCGACGCCTGGGGCATCAAGGTCACCAACGTCGAGATCAAGCACATCGACCTCAACGACTCGATGGTGCGCGCGATCGCCCGCCAGGCCGAGGCCGAGCGCGAGCGGCGGGCCAAGGTGATCCATGCCGAGGGCGAGAAGCAGGCCGCGGCGGCGCTGCTGGAGGCCGCCGAGATGCTGGCGCGCAGCCCGCAGGCGATGCAGCTGCGCTACCTGCAGACCATGACCCAGGTCGCCGGAGACCGCGCCAGCACGGTGCTGCTGCCGCTGCCGCTGGACCTGCTGTCCTCGCTCGGCGGGGCGGCCCCGCGCGGCGTGGCGCCGCCGCCGGCGCCAGCCAGCGCAACGCCGGCGCCGGACTGAGCGCGCCGGCCGCCGCTCAGGCCCTGCGCCGCAGCACCGAGGCGACCAGGGTGACCAGGGTCAGCGGCAGGACAAAGCTCATCATCACCGCCGAGAAGCCGGCCAGCGCGTCGTGTTCCTGCGCGCGCAGCACCAGGTAGGCCGTGTAGGCGGCGTAGTAGGCGAGGAACACCGCGCCTTCCCAGCGCGCCACCTCGCGCCCGGTGAGGAAGATCGGCAGGCAGGCCAGCGCCACCGCCAGCATCACCCACACGTCGAAGGCCAGCAGCGAGGGCGCCAGCAGCAGCCCGGCGTCGCCCGAGACCACGCCGGCCAGGCCCAGGCAGCCCAGGATGTTGAAGGTGTTGCTGCCGACCACGTTGCCCACGGCGATGTCGCGCTCGCCCTTCAGCGCCGCGGTGATCGACGCCGCCACCTCGGGCATGGAGGTGCCGGCGGCGACGATGGTCAGGCCGATCACCAGGTCGCTGACGCCCAGCGCGCGGGCGAAGTGCACCGCCGAATCCACCAGCCACTGCGAGCCGCCGACCAGGCCCAGCAGGCCCAGCGCGATCAGCCCGAGCTGCACCGGCAGCCTGGCGTCCCAGGCACCGGCCTCGGCACGGCGGTTCTCGCTCTCGAAATCGGCGCAGTCGGCACGGTTCTGGTGCCGCGACTGCAGCACCAGGAACAGCGTGTAGGCGGCCATCAGCGCCAGCAGCAGCGCCCCGTCCAGCCAGCCCAGCCGGCCGTCCAGGCCCAGCACCAGCAGCAGCAGCGAGGCGCCGATCATGATCGGCACCTCCTGGCGGATCAGCTGCACGTTGACCACCAGCGGCACGATCAGCGCGCTGGCGCCCAGGATGAACAGCACGTTGAAGATGTTGCTGCCCACCACGTTGCCCACGGCGATGTCGGTGCGGCCGTCGAGCACGGCGCCCACCGACACCGCCATCTCGGGGGCGCTGGTGCCGAAGGCGACGACGGTGAGCCCGACCACCAGCGGCGAGATGCCGAAGGACATCGCCAGCCGCGACGCCCCGCGCACCAGCAGGTTGGCGCCCAGCACCAGCAGCGCCAGGCCGGCGACGAACAGCAGCCCCTGCGTCAGCATCGTGCTCGGCCGGCGCGGCGCATGGGCAACGGGCCGCTCAGTGGGCCTCGCCGCCGCGCCTGGGGGGGTGGCTGGCGCTGGCCATCAGCTTGTCGGTGTAGGCGATGGCCATGGCCGAGAACAGGAACACCATGTGGATGGCGGTCTGCCACAGCAGCACCTTCTCGGTGTAGTTGGCGGCGTTGATGAAGGTCTTCAGCAGGTGGATCGAGCTGATGCCGATGATGGCGGTGGCCAGCTTGACCTTCAGCACGCTGGCGTTGACGTGGCTCAGCCACTCGGGCTGGTCGGGGTGGCCCTCCAGGCGCAGTCGCGAGACGAAGGTCTCGTAGCCGCCGACGATGACCATGATCAGCAGGTTGCTGATCATCACCACGTCGATCAGCGCCAGCACCACCAGCATGATGATGGTCTCGTTGAGCCCGCCGATCGGCTGGTAGCCGGTGATCTGGCCCGCCTCGTTGAGGATGGCCTCGGCCTTGTAGCCGATGCTGGTGACCAGCTTGCCCAGCGCGACCTGGTCGCCGAAGGCGGCCTCGATCAGGTGCACCAGCTCGACCCAGAAGTGGAAGACGTAGACGCCCTGCGCCAGGATCAGCCCCAGGTACAGCGGCAGCTGCAGCCAGCGGCTGGCGAAGATCAGGTTGGGCAGCGGACCCAGGCGCGCCGCGGGGCGCTTGCCTTCGGCCGGGGGGGTGGGGGAGTTGGATGCCATGGCCGCGGATTCTAGGCATGGCCGCACGCGCAGCCGCCCGCGACTGCGGGTGAACCCGTAGCCGCCGCCGCGGCGGCCGAGCGCACCCGGGGGGCCGCCGTCCTTTAGAGTGCATGGGACGCGGGGAGTAAGGCCGTCGTCAGACCGCCCACCGACATTCGGCGGCCAGCCCAAGACCCAATTGCCGATCCTGGAGACAGCAGATGAGCGATTCCCACGAAACCCAGATCTACGAGCCCCCGGCGCAGCTGGTTCGCGGCGCGGCGGTTTCGGGCATGGCCGCCTACGACAGGCTGGTGGCCGAGGCCGAGGCCGACTACGCCGGCTACTGGGCGCGGCTGGCGCGCGAGTTCGTGCAGTGGAAGAAGCCCTTCACGCAGGTGCTGGACGATTCGAACGCGCCGTTCTTCAAGTGGTTCGCCGACGGCACGCTCAACGTCTCGGTCAACTGCCTGGACCGCAACGTCGAGCGCGGCCTGGGCGACAAGACGGCGATCATCTTCGAGGCCGACGGCGGTGCCGTGAAGCGCACCAGCTACCGCGAGCTGCTGGCGCTGGTGGGCCGCTTCGCCAACGTGCTGAAGGCGCGCGGCGTGAACAAGGGCGACCGCGTCGTCATCTACATGCCGATGAGCGTGGAGGGCGTGGCCGCGATGCAGGCCTGTGCGCGCATCGGTGCCACGCACTCGGTGGTGTTCGGCGGTTTCAGCGCGCAGAGCCTGCGCGACCGCATCCAGGACGCCGGCGCGGTGATGGTGATCACCGCCGACCAGCAGCAGCGCGGCGGCAAGGCGCTGCCGCTGAAGGCCATCGTCGACGAGGCGCTGGCCATGCCCGGCTGCGAGACCATCTCCAGCGTGCTGGTCTACCAGCGCACCGGCGGGCAGATCGGCTGGAAGGAAGGCCGCGACCGCTGGCTGCACGACGAACTGGCGGCGCAGCCCGAGGCCTGCGAACCCGAGTGGGTGGATGCCGAGCACCCGCTGTTCCTGCTCTACACCAGCGGCAGCACCGGCAAGCCCAAGGGCGTGCAGCACAGCAGCGGCGGCTACCTGCTGCATGCGGCACTGACCACCGCCTGGACCTTCGACCTCAAGCCCGACGACATCTTCTGGTGCACCGCCGACATCGGCTGGGTCACCGGCCACAGCTACATCGCCTACGGCCCGCTGGCGCTGGGCGGCACCCAGCTGGTGTTCGAGGGCGTGCCGACCTACCCCGACGCGGGGCGCTTCTGGCAGATGATCGAGAAGCACAGGGTGACCATCTTCTACACCGCGCCCACGGCCATCCGCAGCCTGATCAAGGCCGCCGAGACCAAGGACGAGGTGCACCCCAAGCACAGCGACCTGAGCTCGCTGCGCATCCTGGGCAGCGTGGGCGAGCCGATCAACCCGGCGGCCTGGGTCTGGTACCACCAGCATGTGGGCGGCGGGCGCTGCCCCATCGTCGACACCTTCTGGCAGACCGAGACCGGTGGCCACGTGATCACGCCCTTGCCTGGCGCGACGCCGCTGCTGCCGGGCTCGTGCACGCTGCCCTTCCCGGGCATCACCGCGGCCATCGTCGACGAGGCGGGCAACGACGTGCCCAACGGGCAGGGCGGCATCCTGGTCATCAAGAAGCCCTGGCCGAGCATGATCCGCACCATCTACGGCGACCCCGAGCGCTTCAAGGCCAGCTACTACCCGCCCGAGCTGAAGGGCTACTACCTGGCCGGCGACGGTGCCATCCGCGACAAGGACACCGGCTACTTCACCATCACCGGCCGCATCGACGACGTGCTCAACGTCAGCGGCCACCGCATGGGCACGATGGAGATCGAGAGCGCGCTGGTCAGCTGCACCGAGCTGGTGGCCGAGGCCGCGGTGGTGGGCCGGCCCGACGACACCACCGGCGAGGCCATCTGCGCCTTCGTCGTGCTGAAGCGCCCGCGCCCCAGCGGCGACGAGGCCAAGGCCATCGCCAAGCAGCTGCGCGACTGGGTGGCCAAGGAGATCGGCCCGATCGCCAAGCCCAAGGACATCCGCTTCGGCGACAACCTGCCCAAGACACGCAGCGGCAAGATCATGCGCCGCCTGCTGCGCAGCCTGGCCAAGGGCGAGAAGATCACCCAGGACACCAGCACGCTGGAGAACCCGGCGATCCTCGATCAGTTGGCCCAACCCAACTGATCGAGGGCGCGCGGCAGCGCGCGGTCAGGCGCTCCGGGCGCCTGACCTGGCGGGGCGCCGGCGCAGGCTGACTTGCGCGCAGCGCAAGTCAAGGCCCGCAGGGCCGGCCGGAGCCAGAACCCGGCGATCCTCGATCAGTTGGCCCAACCCAACTGATCGAGGGCGCGCGGCAGCGCGCGGTCAGGCGCTCCGGGCGCCTGACCTGGCGGGGCGCCGGCGCAGGCTGACTTGCGCGCAGCGCAAGTCAAGGCCCGCAGGGCCGGCCGGAGCCAGAACCCGGCGATCCTCGATCAGTTGGCCCAACCCAACTGATCGAGGGCGCGCGGCAGCGCGCGGTCAGGCGCTCCGGGCGCCTGACCTGGCGGGGCGCCGGCGCAGGCTGACTTGCGCGCAGCGCAAGTCAAGGCCCGCAGGGCCGGCCGGAGCCAGAACCCGGCGATCCTCGATCAGTTGGCCCAACCCAACTGATCGGGGCCGCGCGCAGCGCGGGGTCGCTGCCGTAGGCGGCGGCCATCGCTGGGGACGGGGAGCACCCATGTCGCGCAGCGACGCGAGGGGCTCGCCAGGATCCAGCCATCTTGGATCAGCTGGCCCAGTCCAACTGATAGGGCCGCGCAAGCGCCGGGTTGCCGCCCCAGGGCGGCCCCCGGCCAGGGCAGGGTGGCTTTGCTACATTGGGCCGCCTGGCCCTTCCCGCGGGCCTGCGAGGACACTGCGTCATGCCCCTGGTCATCGTTGGAGTGCTGCTGCTGCTGCTGAAGTGGGCCGACCTGGGCCCCTTCGGCGGCATGTCCTGGGGCTGGGTGGTGGCGCCGTTCATCGGCGCCGTGGCCTGGTGGGCGGTGGCCGACAGCATGGGCCTGACGCAGCGCCGCGCAATGCAGCGCGACGAGCGGCGCAAGCAGCAGCGGCGCGACCGGGCCATCGCCGCCTTGCGCACCGGCAGCCTGCAGGGCAACCGCGTCGCCACGCCCATGCGCGACCCGACGACCTCGCCGACGGACGACGAGCCGCCGCGCGGCCGCGACGACCGGCGCGACACCCGGACCTAGGCGGCACGCCGCGGCGCGCGGGCGCGCCGCCCTGGGCTGCGCGCGCGAGCGACGCGCCGTGGCCGCCGACCCCGGCCCGGCTGCGAGGCTGAGAGGCCGCGCAGCCGGCGCGCGGGTCAGTCGCCGTCCAGCACCGCGCCGCGGCTGGCGCTGGCGGCGTTCCTGCGGAACTTGGCCAGCACGCCGCGCGTGTAGCGAGGCGCCGGCGGCGTCCAGGCGGCACGGCGGCGCGCGATCTCGTCGTCGGCCACCTCCAGCTGCAGCCGCAGCTGGTGCGCGTCGATGGTGATGCGGTCGCCCTCGTGCACCAGCGCGATCAACCCGCCGACGAAGGCCTCTGGCGCGACATGGCCCACGACCATGCCCCAGGTGCCGCCGCTGAAGCGGCCGTCGGTGATCAGGCCCACGCTCTCGCCCAGGCCCTGGCCGATCAGCGCGCTGGTGGGGGCCAGCATCTCCGGCATGCCCGGGCCGCCCTGCGGGCCCAGGTAGCGCAGCACCATCACGTCGCCGGCCTTGATCTTCCCGTCCATGATCGCCGCCAGCGCGCTCTGCTCGTCGTCGAACACGCGGGCCGGGCCGCTGATCACCGGGTTCTTCAGCCCGGTGATCTTGGCCACGCAGCCCTCGGGGCTGAGGTTGCCCTTGAGGATGGCCAGGTGGCCCTGCGCGTACAGCGGCTGCGCCAGCGGCCGGATCACGTCCTGGTCGGGGCCGGGCAGGGCCACGTCGGCCAGGTTCTGCGCCACGGTCTTGCCGGTGATGGTCATGCAGTCGCCGTGCAGCAGGCCGGCCGCGAGCAGGGCCTTCATCACCGCCGGGATGCCGCCGGCGCGGTGCAGGTCGATGGCCAGGTACTGGCCGCTGGGCTTGAGGTCGCAGATCACCGGCACCTTCTTGCGCATGCGCTCGAAGTCGTCGATGGTCCACTCGACGCCGGCGGCATGCGCGATGGCCAGGAAGTGCAGCACGGCGTTGGTGCTGCCGCCGGTGGCCATGATCACCGCCACCGCGTTCTCGATGCTCTGGCGGGTGACGATGTCGCGCGGCTTCAGGTCGGCCTTCACCGCGTCGACCAGCACCGCCGCGGCGCGTTGCACCGCGCCGACGATCTCGTCCTCGACATTGGCCATGGTCGAGCTGTAGGGCAGGCTCAGGCCCAGGGCCTCGAAGGCGCTGCTCATGGTGTTGGCGGTGTACATGCCGCCGCAGCTGCCGCTGCCGGGGATGGCGCGGCGCTCGATCTGGCAGAAGTCCTCCTCGCTCATCTTGCCGGCGCTGAACTGGCCCACGGCCTCGAAGACGCTGACGATGTTGAGGTCCTGGCCCTTGTACTTGCCGGGCAGGATGGTGCCGCCGTACACGTAGATGGCGGGCACGTTGGCGCGCAGCATGCCCATCATGCCGCCGGGCATGTTCTTGTCGCAGCCGCCGATGACGATCACGCCGTCCATCCACTGGCCGCCGACGCAGGTCTCGACGCAGTCGGCGATGACCTCGCGCGACACCAGGCTGTACTTCATGCCCTCGGTGCCCATCGACATGCCGTCGCTGATGGTGGGCACGCCGAAGACCTGCGGGTTGGCGCCGGCCTGCTTCAGGCTCTCGACGGCGGCGTCGGCCAGGCGCTGCAGGCCGCTGTTGCAGGGGGTGATGGTGCTGTGGCCGTTGGCCACGCCGATCATGGGCTTGCCGAAGTCGCCCTCGGTGTAGCCCATGCCGTAGTACATCGACCGGTTGGGGGCGCGGGCCACACCCTCGGTGATGTGGCGTGAGCGGCGGTTGGGTGCGGACATGCGGGGACTCCAGGCAGGGCGGTAGCGGCGCGCGCAACGTGGGCAGGCAACGCGCAAGACGGCAGCCAATATAGCCGGCGAAGGCGGCAGGCCGGCAGGCCGGCGTGACGGCCCGCGGCGCCGCCCGGCCGCGGTGTCTCATCCAGGCCCCTAGGGCGCCCGCGCCCGCCTAGGGGACTGGAGGGGGGGCGGCGCGCCCATGCCCGATGGACCAGGGTGGCGCGGCGTCGAAATCCGTACATCGCCGCCGGCCATGGCGCCGGCGCATCGTCCCCGAGACCCTGCCGATGACGCCCAAGAACCCGAATTCACGCCTGTGCTGGAGCCCGGCCCTGCTGGGCCTGGCCGCAGGCGCCGCGCTGCCGGCCCTGGCCGGCAGCGGCCCCGCGGCGCTGGCCTTGGCCGCCACGCTGGCCGGCGCCGGCGCCTGGTGCAGCCTGCGGTGGCGCGGCGCGCAGCGCGACTGCCTCGCCGAGCGCGCCCACTACGTGGCCCAGCGCCAGCGCTTCGGCGAGGCCCTGACGCCGGTGTGGGCGCGCCAGATCGAGACCTCGCGGCTGCAGATGGAGAGCGCGGTGGGCGAGCTCAGCGCACGCTTTGGCGCCATCGTCGAGCGGCTCGAGCACACGGTGCAGACCGCCGAGCGCACCGGTGGCGACGGCGGCCTGCTCGGCGCCTTCGAGCGCAGCGAGCGCGAGCTGGCCGAGGTGGTCGCGGCGATGCGCGGCATCGTCGGCGGCAAGACCCAGCTGCTGGCCAGCATGCAGCAGCTGACACGCTTCGTCGACGAGCTGCAGCGCATGGCCGCCGACGTCGGCCAGATCGCCTGGCAGACCAACCTGCTGGCGATCAATGCGGCGATCGAGGCGGCGCACGCCGGCGAGGACGGCCGCGGCTTCGCCGTGCTGGCCCAGGAGGTGCGCAAGCTGGCCTCGTCCTCGGGCGACACCGGTCGTCGCATCGCCGAGCGTGTCGCGGCCATCAGCGCCGAGATCGCCGCCACCCAGGCGGCTGCCGAGGGCGCGGCGCGCGGCGAGGAGGTGGTGCTGTCGCAGTCGCAGACCACCATCGTGGACGTGCTGGGCGCGCTGCGCCAGGCCGCCGGTGGCGTCACCGAATCCAGTGCCCGGCTGCGCGACGAAAGCCGCGGCGTGCAGGCCGAGGTGGCGCAGGCGCTGGTGCAGCTGCAGTTCCAGGACCGGGTCGGCCAGATCATGGGCCACGTGCAGCACAGCATCCAGCGCCTGCCCGAGGTGCTGGAGGCCAACCGCCGCGACAGCGACCACGCGGGACGGCTGCAGCCGCTGGATGCCACGGCGCTGCTGGCCGAGCTGGAGAGCAGCTACGCGATGCGCGAGGAGCGCGAGGCGCATGGCCATGCCACCACCGGCGCCGCCAGGCCGGGCAAGGCCGCGGCCACGCCCGCGGCCAGCGAGATCACCTTCTTCTGAACCACCCGCAACAAGACCCGGGAGAGCCTCTATGACCAAGCAGATCATGATCGTCGACGACTCCGGATCGGTGCGCACGGTGGTGGGCATCACGCTGCGCGGCGCCGGCTTCCAGGTGCTGGAGGCCTGCGACGGCCGCGACGCGCTGCGCAAGCTGACGGGCCAGAAGGTCCACCTGATCATCAGCGACGTCAACATGCCCAACCTCGACGGCATCGGCTTCGTCAAGGAGGTCAAGCAGCGCCCCGAGTACCGCTTCACGCCCATCGTGATGCTGACCACCGAGTCGCAGGAGGAGAAGAAGCGCGAGGGCCAGGCTGCCGGGGCCAAGGCCTGGATCGTCAAGCCCTTCCAGCCCGACCAGCTGCTGGGCGTGGTCAACAAGCTGGTGCCGGCATGAGCGCGCCCGCGACCACGCTGCACCTGGACGGCGAGCTGACCATCTACCGCGCCGCCGAGCTCAAGCCGCTGCTGCTGGGCGACGCCTCGGCGCTGGCGCTGGACCTTTCGGCGGTGCACGAGATCGACAGCGCCGGGCTGCAGCTGCTGCTGCTGGCGCGGCGCGAACGTGCGGCGCTGCGCCTGGTGGCGCCCAGCACGCCGGTGCGCGACGCGCTGGCACTGGCCGGCCTGGCCGCCGCGTTCGAGACCGAGGAGGCGGCGGCATGAGCGCGATCAACATGGAGCAGGCGCTGCAGGCCTTTTTCGCCGAGAGCCGCGAGGGCCTGGAGGCGATGGAGCAGTCGCTGCTGGCGCTGGACGCGACCCGCGGCGCCGAGCGCGACGAGCATGTCAACGCGATCTTCCGCGCCGCGCACACCGTGAAGGGCTCGGCCGGCCTGTTCGGGCTGGACCGCGTGGTGTCCTTCGCCCACGTGGTCGAGAACGTGCTGGACAGCGTGCGCGCCGGCAAGCTGGCCATCGACGAGCCGTTGGTGGCGCTGCTGCTGGCCTGCGGCGACCATGTCGGCGCGCTGATCGACGCCGCCGAGCAGGCTGGCGGCGACGCGCCCGCCGAGGCCGCCGAGGCCGGCCTGCCGCTGCTGGCGCAGCTGCAGGAGCGCCTCGTCGCCGGGCCCGCCGGCCCCGCCGGCTGCGGCGCGCCGGCCGCCGCTCCGCCCCCGGGCGCCGAGGGCGACGCCGGGCCGCGGGCCGCCGACGCGGCCCTCACCGAGCACTGGCACCTGTCGCTGCGCTTCGGCCCCGACGTGCTGCGCAACGGCATGGACCCGCTGGGCTTCGTGCGCTTCCTCGGCACGCTGGGCCGGTTGCACCGCGTCGAGACCGTCGACACGATGCCGGCCGATGCCGCGGCGATGGACCCCGAGACCTGCTACCTGGGCTTCGAGATCGCGCTGGACAGCGCGGCGAGCAAGACCGAGATCGAGCAGGTGTTCGAGTTCGTGCGCGACGAGAGCAACATCCGCATCCTGCCGCCGCACAGCCGCGTCGGCGAGTACCTGGCGCTGATCCAGGGCCTGCCCGCGGAAGCGCCGCGGCTGGGCGAGATCCTGGTGCGCTGCGGCACGATCACGCCGCGGGAGCTGCAGGCGGCGCTGGCCGAGCAGGCGCTGTCGGCGCGGCCCATCGGCGAGATCCTCGTCGCCCAGGGCCGCGTGCTGCCGCAGCTGGTCGAGGCCGCCGTCGGCCGCCAGCAGCAGCTGCGGGAGGCGCGTGGCGCCGGCGGCGACACGCGCAGCGTGCGCGTCGACGCCGACAAGCTCGACCGCCTGATCGACCTGGTCGGCGAGCTGGTCATCGCCGCGGCCGGCGCGGGCATCGCCGCGCGCGCCGTCAGGTCGGCCGAGCTGGAGGAGGCGCACTCGACGCTGGCCGGCCTGGTCCAGGGCGTGCGCGACAGCGCGCTGGCGCTGCGCATGGTCAAGATCGGCGCCACCTTCGGCCGCTTCCAGCGCGTGGTGCACGACGTGTCGCGCGAACTGGGCAAGGACATCGCGCTGCAGGTCAGCGGCGAGGACACCGAGCTCGACAAGACCGTGGTCGAGCGCATCGCCGACCCGCTGACGCACCTGGTGCGCAACGCCATGGACCATGGCATCGAGCCGGCCGACGTGCGCCTGGCCAATGGCAAGCCGGCCCAGGGCACGCTGCGCCTGAACGCCTACCACGACTCCGGCAGCATCGTCATCGAGGTCGGCGACGACGGCGGCGGCCTCAAGCGCGAGCGCATCCTGGCCAAGGCCGTCGAGCGCGGCCTGGTCGAGCCGGGCCGGGTGCTCAGCGACGCCGAGGTGCACGCGCTGATCTTCGAGCCCGGCTTCTCGACCGCCGAGCAGGTGACCAACCTGTCGGGCCGCGGCGTCGGCATGGACGTCGTGCGGCGCAACATCGAGGCGCTGCGCGGCAGCGTGCACATCGCCAGCGAGGACGGTGCCGGCACGACGATCAGCGTGCGCCTGCCGCTGACGCTGGCCATCATCAACGGCTTCCAGGTCCAGGTCGGCGACGACGTGTTCGTGGTGCCGCTGGAGATGGTCGACGAGTGCGTCGCCCACGCCGACGCCGACGCGCTGGACTACGCCGACCTGCGCGGCGAGGTGCTGCCGCTGGTGCGGCTGCGCGAGTTCTTCCAGGTCGACGGCCCGGTCGGCGCGCGCCAGAACATCGTCGTCGTGCGCCACGCCGGCCAGAAGGCCGGCCTGGTCGTCGACAAGCTGCTGGGCGAGTTCCAGACCGTCATCAAGCCGCTGGCGCGCATGTTCGGCAGCGTGCGCGGCATCAGCGGCTCGAGCATCCGCGGCAGCGGCGAGGTGGCGTTGATCGTCGACGTGCCGGCGCTGCTGCTACGGGCGGCGAGCCATCAGCCGATCCTTTCTTCCACGCATTCCTGAAGGCGCCACTGCGCGCCACCCAAGGGGGTTCCATGCTTTCCAACTTCAAGATCGGTGTCCGGCTCATCGCCGGCTTCCTGCTCGTCGCCGCCATCAGCGCGGTGATCGGCTGGATCGGCATCTCCAACGCCGAGCGGATCAACGTGATGAACGACCGCCTGTACGAGAAGGAGCTGATGGGCCTCTCGTACATCAAGGAGGCCAACATCAACCTGATCTACATCGGCCGCGCCCGCGGCAACTACATGCTGGCGACCTCGGCCGAGGAACGCGATCGGCACCTGAAGAACATCGCCAAGTACACCGCCGCGGTGAAGCACAACGTCGAGCTGGCGCAGCCGCTGTTCTACAGCGAGCGCGCCAAGGAGATGCTGGGCAGCTTCCAGTCCAAGTGGACGGCCTACGAGCAGGGCAACCAGCGCTACCTGGCGCTGGCCGGCGAGCGCAAGCTGGCGGTGCGCGACGAGGGCCTGCAGCAGGCCGCCGCCGAGGTCCGCCAGCATGCCGACGTGATCGACAACATGCTGACCGAGCTGACGCGCATCAAGGAGGCGGGCGCCAAGGAGACGGCCGAGGCCGGCACCAAGCTCTACCAGGACGGCCGCACCGCGATGATCGGGCTGATCGCCGGCGGCGTGCTGCTCGGGGTGCTGCTCGGGGTGCTGATCAGCCGCAGCGTCTCGCGCCCGCTGTCGCGCGCCGTCGAGACGGCCGACCGCATTGCCGCCGGCGACCTGTCGGTGCAGGTCGAGGTGCGCGGCAAGGACGAGGTGGCGCAGCTGCTGGGGGCGATGCGCGGCATGGTGCAGCGCCTGGGCCAGGTGGTCAGCGAGGTCAACGGCGGCGCCGAGGCGCTGGCCGGGGCCAGCGAGGAGGTCAGCGCGACGGCGCAGAGCCTGTCGCAGGCCGCCAGCGAGCAGGCCGCGGGGGTCGAGCAGACCAGCGCGTCGATCGAGGAGATGACGGCGTCGATCGCGCAGAACACCGAGAACGCCCGCGTCACCGACGGCATGGCGACCAAGGCCGCGGCCGAGGCGGCCGAGGGCGGCGAGGCGGTGAAGGCGACGGTGGTGGCGATGAAGCAGATCGCGCAGAAGATCGGGATCATCGACGACATCGCCTACCAGACCAACCTGCTGGCGCTGAACGCGGCGATCGAGGCGGCGCGCGCCGGCGAGCATGGCAAGGGCTTCGCGGTGGTGGCGGCCGAGGTGCGCAAGCTGGCCGAGCGCAGCCAGGTCGCGGCGCAGGAGATCGGCACCGTGGCCGGCGAGAGCGTGGAGCTGGCCGAGAAGGCCGGCCGCCTGCTGGACGCGATGGTGCCCAGCATCAGGAAGACCAGCGAGCTGGTGCAGGAGATCGCGGCGGCGTCGCAGGAGCAGAGCTCGGGGGTGGGCCAGATCAACGGCGCGGTGGCGCAGCTGAGCCAGACCACGCAGGGCAATGCCTCCAGCAGCGAGGAGCTGGCGGCGACGGCCGAGGAGATGAGCTCGCAGGCCGAGCAGCTGCAGCAGACCATGGCCTTCTTCAAGCTCGGCGGTGGCGAGGCCAGCCGGTCGGCAGCGCCGCGCGCGGCGGTGCAGGAGCCGGCGCGCGAGGCGCGCAAGGTGATCGGCGCCGCGGCGCGGGCCGCGCGCCAGGCGCCGCAGCCGGCGCGCGCGATGGCCAGCGCGATGGGTGCACAGGCCGCGCCCGACGAGGCGCAGTTCAGCCGCTTCTGAACCCGAGGAGCCCACGATGCAGACCAAGTCCCCGGTCAGCGCCGCGGCTGCCATGCCGCCGGCGCAGTACCTGACCTTCGTGCTCGGCGGCGAGATGTTCGCCATCGGCATCCTCGCCATCCGCGAGATCATCGAGTACCAGGCCTTGACGGCGGTGCCGATGATGCCGCCCTGCGTGCGCGGGGTGATCAACCTGCGCGGCGCGGTGGTGCCGGTGATCGACCTGGCGGCGCGCTTCGGGCGCCCGGTGTCGGCCGTCAACAAGCGCACCGCGATCGTCATCGTCGAGGTCGCCGAGGGCGATGAGCGGCAGGTGGTCGGCGTGGTCGTCGACGCCGTCAGCGAGGTGATCGACATCGCCGCCGACGACGTCGAGCCGCCGCCCAGCTTCGGCACGCGCATGCGCGCCGAGTTCATCCACGGCATCGGCAAGGTGCGCGGCCGCTTCGTGATCCTGCTCGACGTGGACCGCGCGCTGTCGCCGGCCGAGATCGGCTCGCTGGCCGCCGCCAACCCGGACCCCGCGCACGATCGTTCCGAGGCGCCGGCGCTGGCCGCCTGAGCCCGGCCGCATCCCCACCCCCATCCCCTGAGGCCACCATGAACCTGCTTCGAAACCTTCGTGTCGGCACCAAGCTGCTGCTGGCCTTCGCGTTGGTGCTGGCGCTGACCACCGGCCTGGGCCTGTTCTCGATCGGCAAGCTGGCCGACGTGAACCAGACCAGCACCGATATCGACGAGAACTGGCTGCCCAGCGTGCGCCTCACCGGCGCGCTGAAGACGCACCTGACCGAATTCCGCGCCGCCGAACTGGCGCACATCCTGTCGCTGGTCGACAGCGAGATGCTGGCCCAGGAAAAGCGCATCGGCGAGATCAAGGAGGCGCTGTCGCGCGACCGTGCCGCCTACGAGCGCCTGGTCAGCTCGCCCGAGGAGCGCCAGCTGGTCGACACCTTCGACCGCCGCTGGGAGGCCTACCTGGACGAGCATGCCAAGGTGCGCGACCTGTCGCGGGCCAACAAGAACGACGAGGCCAAGCTGCGCAACCGCGAGGCCGAGCGCAGCTTCGCCGCCGCCGTCGAGACGCTGGACAAGCTGGTCGCGCTGAACGCCACCGGCTCGCGTGAAGCCAGCCAGCGCGGCGACAAGCTGTACGAGGCCTCGCGCCAGGCCATCTTCGTGGCCATCGGCGTGGCCGTGGCGCTGGGCGTGCTGCTGGCGCTGCTGATTGCCCGCGCCATTGCCCGGCCCATGCAGGACGCCGTGCGCGTGGCCGAGCAGGTGGCCGCCGGCGACCTGGACGTGCGCATCGCCAGCGCCGGGGCCGACGAGATCGGCAGCCTGCTGCGCGCCATGGGCCGCATGACCGAGCGGCTGGCCCAGGTCATCGACGGGCAGCGCCGCGTCATCGAGGCGGCCAACGCCGGCCGCTTCGACGTGCGCGCCGACCTCGCCGGCCTGCAGGGCTTCCAGAAGGAGATGGCCGAGGGCCTGAACCAGCTGATGGCGACCACCGGCCAGAGCGTCGACGAGGTGGTGCGCGTGATGGGCGCCATTGCCGAGGGCGACCTGACGCAGAGCGTGGACAAGGCCTACGAGGGCGAGTTCGGGCGCCTGATGCGCTACGCCAACGAGACCGTGTCGCGCCTGGCCCAGGTGGTCAGCGAGGTCAACGGCGGCGCCGAGGCGCTGGCCAGCGCCAGCGAGGAGATCAGCGCGACGGCGCAGAGCCTGTCGCAGGCCGCCAGCGAGCAGGCCGCGGGGGTCGAGCAGACCAGCGCGTCGATCGAGGAGATGACGGCGTCGATCGCGCAGAACACCGAGAACGCCCGCGTCACCGACGGCATGGCGACCAAGGCCGCGGCCGAGGCGGCCGAGGGCGGCGAGGCGGTGAAGGCGACGGTGGTGGCGATGAAGCAGATCGCGCAGAAGATCGGGATCATCGACGACATCGCCTACCAGACCAACCTGCTGGCGCTGAACGCGGCGATCGAGGCGGCGCGCGCCGGCGAGCATGGCAAGGGCTTCGCGGTGGTGGCGGCCGAGGTGCGCAAGCTGGCCGAGCGCAGCCAGGTCGCGGCGCAGGAGATCGGCACCGTGGCCGGCGAGAGCGTGGAGCTGGCCGAGAAGGCCGGCCGCCTGCTGGACGCGATGGTGCCCAGCATCAGGAAGACCAGCGAGCTGGTGCAGGAGATCGCGGCGGCGTCGCAGGAGCAGAGCTCGGGGGTGGGCCAGATCAACGGCGCGGTGGCGCAGCTGAGCCAGACCACGCAGGGCAATGCCTCCAGCAGCGAGGAGCTGGCGGCGACGGCCGAGGAGATGAGCTCGCAGGCCGAGCAGCTGCAGCGGACGATGGGCTTCTTCAGACTGGGCGGCAGCGACGCAGGCAGGCCGGCGGCGACGCGTGCGCCGGCGCGCGAGCCGGCGCGCGAGGCGCGCAAGGTGATCGGCGCGGCGCGCGTCGCGGCGCGCATGGCGCCGCTGCCGACCGCCGGCGCTCGCCCGCTGCCCGGCGAGGCCGCCGCGCCCGTCGACGAGGCGCAGTTCGGCCGCTTCTGAGCGGCGGCTGCAGGCGGCTGGGGCACCCGGAGCGACACATGATGCGCATCAGCGACCAGGCCTTCGGCCGCTTCCAGCACTTCATCCACGAGGCTGCGGGCATCAGCCTGTCGCCGGCGAAGAAGATGCTGGTGGCCGGACGGCTGAGCAAGCGGCTGCGCGCGCACAGCCTGGACAGCTACGACCAGTACTTCGAGCTGCTCGCCGGTGGCAAGGCGCCCGGCGAGGTGCAGACCGCGATCGACCTGCTGACCACCAACGAGACCTACTTCTTCCGCGAGCCGCGCCACTTCGAGGTGCTGCGCGAGCTGGCCGCGGCTCGCGCCGGCGCGCCGCTGCGCGTGTGGAGCGCGGCGGCCTCGTCGGGCGAGGAGGCCTACAGCATCGCGATGGTGCTGGCCGAGGTGGTGGGCAGCGCGCCGTGGGAGGTGGTGGGCACCGACATCAGCCAGCGCATCCTGGAGCGTGCGCGCCGCGCCCACTACCCGCTGGAGCGCGCGCGCCACATCCCGCCGGCTTACCTGAAGCGCTACTGCCTGAAGGGCCATGGCGAGCAGGCCGGCACGCTGCTGGTCGACCGCGCGCTGCGCCAGCGCGTGAGCTTCGTGCACGCCAACCTGAACGCGGCGCTGCCGCAGCTGGGCCAGTTCGACGCGGTGTTCCTGCGCAACGTGATGATCTACTTCGACCGCGACACCAAGTGCCGGGTCGTCGAGCGCGTGGCGGCGCAGCTCAAGCCCGGCGGCACGCTGTGCATAGGCCACTCGGAGACGCTGAACGACGTCAGCGACGCGCTGCGCCAGGTCGCACCGTCGGTCTACCGCAAGCCCTGATGCCAGGCAGTGGTGACCGACGTGTTCCTCAACCCCGGCCAGTACTTCGCGGGCGACCACCACCACCGCGTGCACACGCTGCTGGGATCGTGCGTGTCGGTGGTGCTGTGGCACCGCGCGCGGCGGGTCGGCGCGATGTCGCACTACCTGCTGGCCGAACGACCGGCCGGCGCCGGCCGCCTGGCCGACCCGCGCTACGGCGTCGACGCGATGCTGCTGATGCGCCGCGCGCTGGCGGCGCGGCGGGTGGACTGGCAGGAGTGCGAGGGGCATGTCTACGGCGGCGCCGACATGGCGGCGGCGGGCGGCGGGATAGGCCGGCGCAACGGCGAACTGGCGCTGGCGCTGCTGCGCGAGGGCGGCGTGGCGGTCAGGGCCAGCGCGCTGTATGGCCGCGGGTCGCGGCGGCTGACCTTCGACATCGCCAGCGGCGTGGTGCGGGTTGCCGACGGGGTGGCGGCATGAGCGCGGCGGCGGCGCGCGCCGCGGCGCCGGCCATCGGCGTGATGATCGTCGACGACTCGGCGGTGGTGCGCCAGGTGCTGGCCGGGGTGCTGCGCGAGGCCGGCGGCATCGAGGTGCTGCACGCGGTGGCCGACCCGCTGCTGGCCATCGAGCGCATGAAGAGCGGGCGCTGGCCCGACGTGATCGTGCTCGACGTGGAGATGCCGCGCATGGACGGCATCACCTTCCTGAAGAAGCTGATGCGCGAGCGGCCCACGCCGGTGGTGATCTGCTCGACGCTGACCGAGCAGGGCGCGCCGACCACGCTGGAGGCGCTGGCGGCCGGCGCCGTCAGCGTGGTGACCAAGCCGCGGCTGGGGCTGCGCGACTTCCTGTCCGCGTCGGCGCGCGAGCTGGTGGCCACGGTGCGCGCCGCCGCCGGCGCGCGTGTGCGCCCCAGTGCCCCGGTGCCGGTGCCGCGACACGATGCCGGCGCGGTGCTGCCGCCGGCCGCCGCGCCGATGCTGCAGACCACCGAGCGCATCGTCGCCATCGGCACCTCCACCGGCGGCACGCAGGCGCTGCAGGAGGTGCTGGCGGCGCTGCCGGCGGTGACGCCGGGCCTGGTCATCGTGCAGCACATGCCCGAGCACTTCACCGCCGAGTTCGCGCGCCGGCTGGACCGGCTGTGCGCGCTGGAGGTGCGCGAGGCGCGCGACGGCGACCGCGTGGCCGCCGGCCGCGCGCTGATCGCCCCCGGCGGCCGCCACATGCTGCTGCGGCGCAGCGGCGCGCAGTACCACGTGGAGGTGCGCGACGGCCCGCCGGTCAACCGCCACCGGCCCTCGGTCGACGTGTTGTATCGCTCGGCAGCCCAGGCCGCCGGGGCCAACGCGCTGGGCATCATCCTCACCGGCATGGGCGACGACGGCGCCGCCGGGCTGCTGGAGATGCGCCGCGCCGGCGCGCGCACGCTGGCGCAGGACGAGGCCAGCTGCGTGGTCTACGGCATGCCCAAGGAGGCGCTGCGCCGCGGTGGCGTCGAGCGCTCGGTGGCGCTGTCGGCGGTGGCGCGCGAGATCCAGGCCTGGCAACGCTGAGGTGCGCGGCGCTGACGCGGCCCGCCGGCTAGCCGGTCCGGCCCCCCGTCGATTAGGATTCGCCATGACCCGGCATAGCTTGGTCGTCGTCGACGATCATGAACTGGTGCGCGCTGGCCTGGTGTCGCTGATCCAGGACTTCGGCAGCTTCGAGGTCGTGGCCCAGGGCCGCGACGGGGCGGACGCGCGCAGGCTGGCGGCCGAGCACCTGCCTGCGCTGATGGTCCTGGACGTCACCATGCCCGGCCAGGACGGCATTGCGGCGCTGCCCGGCATCCTGCAGGCCAGCCCGGCCACGCGGGTGCTGGTGCTGTCCATGCACTGCGGCCGCGAGATCGTCGTCGAGGCCCTGCGCCGCGGTGCGCATGGCTACCTGATCAAGGACGTGGCGGCGCGCGAGCTGCAGGCGGCGCTGGACGCGCTGGCACGGGGCCAGCGCTATCTCAGCCCGTCGATCTCCTCCGCCATCGTCGAGGTGGCGCTGGGCGGCGCCGGCCCGGCGGCGGCGCAGCGCCCGGCGGCCCGCGCCGCCGCGCCGACGCTGACGGCGCGCCAGCTCGAGGTGCTGCGCCTGCTCGCCGGCGGCAAGGCGGCCAAGGAGATCGCCTTCGACCTGGGCCTGAGCGTGAAGACCGTCGAGGCCCATCGCGCGCAGATCATGGAGCGCCTGGGCATCCGCGACCTGCCGCGCCTGGTGCTGTACGCGGTGCGCCACGGGCTGGTCGACGCCGGCGCCGGCTGAGCCGCGGCGCGCGCGCCGCCGGCGTGCCACCGCGCCGGCGACAATCGGCGCCAACGAAACGACGCGCAAGGCGCAACGCCGATGCTGGTGCACCCGCAGTTCGACCCCGTGGCCCTGAACCTGGGCCCGCTGCAAGTCCACTGGTACGGGCTGATGTACCTGGTGGCCTTCGTGCTGTTCTTCGTGCTGGCGGCGCGCCGCGTGCGTTACCCCGACTTCGCCGCCGCCGGCTGGAGCCGGCGCGATGTCGAGGACCTGCTGTTCTGGGGCGTGCTCGGCGTGGTGCTGGGCGGCCGCATCGGCTACGCGCTGTTCTACAAGCTCGGCGACTACCTGGCCAACCCGCTGGAGATCCTGGCCGTGTGGCGCGGCGGCATGTCCTTCCACGGCGGGCTGATCGGCGTGATCGTGGCGCTGGCGCTGTACGCGCGCCGGCGCGGGCGGCCGTTCTGGCAGACCATGGACCTGGTCGCGCCCTGCGTGCCCACCGGGCTGGCGGCCGGGCGGATCGGCAACTTCATCAACGGCGAGCTGTGGGGGCGCGCCGCCGACCCGTCCTTGCCCTGGGCGATGGTGTTTCCGCAGAGCGGCAGCCTGGTGGCGCGCCACCCGTCGCAGCTGTACCAGGTGGCGCTGGAAGGCCTGCTGCTGTTCGTGCTGCTGTGGTGGTTTGCGCGCAAGCCGCGGCCGCTGGGCCAGGTGTCGGCGGCCTTCCTGGTGGGCTATGGCGCGATGCGCTTCGTCGCCGAGTACTTCCGCGAGCCCGACAGCTTCCTCGGCCTGCTGGCCGGCGGCATGAGCATGGGCCAGTGGCTGAGCCTGCCGATGATCGCCGCCGGCCTGCTGCTGTGGGGCTGGTCGGCGCGGCGCGGCGCGACCCCCGTCTAGGATCTCGCGATGCGACAGATCTTCCTCGACACCGAGACCACCGGCCTGGCCGCCGACAAGGGTGACCGCATCATCGAGATCGGCTGCATCGAGCTGGTCAACCGCCGGCCCAGCGGGCGCAGCTTCCACCGCTACCTGAACCCGCAGCGCAGCAGCCACCCCGACGCGGTTCGCGTGCACGGCATCACCGACGACTTCCTGCAGGACAAGCCGCTGTTCGCCGAGGTGGCCGACGAGCTCATCGAGTTCCTCGCCGGCGCCGAGGTCATCGCCCACAACATGGACTTCGACCGCGGCTTCATCGACGCCGAGCTCGAGCGGGTGGGCAAGCCGCGGCTGGCCGAGATTGCCGCCCAGGTCAGCGACTCGCTGGCGCTGGCGCGCGAGTTGTACCCGGGCAAGCGCAATTCGCTGGACGCGCTGTGCGCGCGGCTGGAGGTGGACAACTCCAAGCGCGACTACCACGGCGCGCTGCTCGACGCCGGGCTGCTGGCCGAGGTCTACCTGGCGATGACGCGCGGGCAGGACTCGCTGGTCGTCGACGAGGCCGAGCCCGGCACCGGCGGCAAGCTTGCGGTGGCGGCCGTGGACCTGTCTCGGCTGGCGCTGCCCGTGCTGCAGCCCAGCGACACCGAGCGCGCGGCGCACGAGGCGCTGCTGGACGGCCTGGCCAGGGACTGCAAGCGCGGCGCGCTGTGGCGCGAGGTGTGCGTGCCGGCGGAGTCGCCGGCCGCGGAGTCATCTGGCCTGGTGGCCGCGGCCGTCAGCGCGGCCGGCGCCTGAAGCCCGCGGCAGCGCCGCTGCGCCATGGCATAATGCGTGGCTTCACCGGCCCGGGTGACGCGCGAAGCCCGCTTTGCGCCACCGGCCAGCCGGGCGGTTAGCTCAGTGGTAGAGCACGTCCTTCACACGGACGGGGTCGGGGGTTCGAAACCCTCACCGCCCACCATCAACCACCTAAGTGGTTGATTTTCAAGGGTTCCTCGCACGCTTGCGGCGATTTTCTGCAACCGGTCACGGCAGTGATCGTTCAAGGAGATCGATGTGCGAAAGACCCTGGACCTTGGCGCCGCCGTGCGCGCCGCGGCCGAGCACAAGCCGGCCCAGCTCACCCTCAAAGAGCTTGTTGACGCCTGCGCGCTGGCGCTGCTCAACCGCTATGACCAGCGCCTGCGCAAGTGGACCGCGGCCTTCGGACACAAGTCCGCCTGGAGCATCAAGTCCGACACGCTGGAGATCGCGTCGCAGCACATGCTGTCGCAGGGCTACAAGCCCAGCAGCGTGAACCGCGACCTGTCCGCTTTGGGCACCGTGTACCGCTGGGCCAAGAAACGGCGCTTGCACCCACGGGGCTTCCGCAGCCCGACGCTGAGTGTGCGACGCTACCCCGAAGACATCCGCCGCGTCGAGGTCGGCAACAGCGTTCTGGACGCGCTGCGGGCGCGATCGCTGGCCACCCGGGATCGGCGATTTGGCGTCTTCGTCTGGCTCCTGATCGACACGGGCGCGCGCAAGAGTGAACTGCTGGAGCGGCGCTGGGCCGAGGTGGACCTGGCCCGAGGGCAGATCCTGTGCCCGACGACCAAGACGGGCGTCCCGCGGGTACTGCACTTCCGGCCCGAGACCGCAGCGCTCGTGGAGCGCGTTTACAAGTCACGCCCGGATGATGGGCTGGTGTTCGAGGGCCGGCAACCGGGGTCGCCGATCAGCTTCCGCGCCGCATGGCGCGCCCTGGTCAACGACCTGGGGCGGCCTGATCTGCACATGCATGACATGCGCCATGCCCGGGCTGCGGCGCTTCTGAGATCCGGTGTGTCCCTACCTGTCGCGGCGCAGGTGATGGGGCACGATGCCGCCGTCCTGACCCGGCGGTACGGGCACTTGGACATCGCGACGATGCGACAGGCGCAGGAGGTTTCGTGGAGATCGTGAAGGCCGATGGCGACACCGATGGCAACTTCATGTCGCTGGTCGATGCGCGACGGGAGGGCGCCAGCATTGGGACGCTGGCTACCGCCATCGAGACGCATGGGGTTTGCGGTTGGGATCGGTTCAACCGCCTGGTGAAGTGGGGGGCGAGTGAACCGGAAGCCGTAGAGACGCTGGACTTGTTGGCGGCGGCGCTGGAGCGCGAGAACGGGCAGCACTACGAGTGGCACCCTGACGACGACGACCCGCAGCGCAACCCGTTGCTGCTGCGAGGATGGATGCAAGATGGGTGCCCCGTGCTGGAGGACATCGCGGCAGGTCAGCGGGAGCGCCCATCCGACGATGGTGGGGATCTGCGCATCGGAGGGCACCTGCTGATCGAGGTGATGCGCCGCGAGCTGGTAGCGCTGCGTGTCGAAGGGAAGAAGACACGCCGCTTTGACTCCAACGCGCAGCTCATTGATTGGATCCTGAGGGAGTATCCAGAGCACCGTGGGCTGGGCGACACCAACATGGAGAAGGTGTTTGCGGCGGCAAAGAAGGCCTGGGTAAAGCGCTTCGGGAACGCGCCGGAGAGGTAGCCCCCGGGCGACGAAAGTCGCATCGCAGTTCTCGCCAAAGGCACCGCAATTGCGGTGCCTTTGTCTTTCTGGCGCGCTGGAATCGAGTTGCTCGCCGCAAGCGTGCTTCTTCCTTCTTACAGAGATCATGCAACTTCGAAACGAATGGGACACCGGCCACCAAGTGTGGGCCGAGTTCGTCGAGCGCCACCCCGAGCTGGGCTACCGCCCAGGCAAGTGGGCCTTCCACAACTTCCTGCGCTACTACCGCCAAGCCCTGGTGGACGCCGATGCCATCCGCCTAGCCAAGCGCAAGTTCTGGGTCGCTCATCGTGCCCGGTTCCTGCGCGCTGCCTTCGACCTGGCCACCAGGATGGACGCGGGCGCCGTGTTCCATGCGCAAGCGGGGGACTGCGCATGACCGATGGATCGCGCGAGCCGAGCCCTCCCGAACCCCGCCCCTTGTCTGGGGTCGGCGACCAGGCGCCCCAGGCTACGCCGGCGGGGTACCTGACCGTGCTCGCGGCGCTTCAGCCCACGCTGGCAAAGCGGTGGCTGCCAGACGGGACGATCGAGGCCCAAGCGCGGGCCTTGCGGTACACCCGTGCCGAGCTCGAGGTGGCCAACATTCAGGACCTGGCTGCGGAGCTTACCCGGCTGGCCACCGACCCGCGCTCCGCCGTCGTCCGCGGTCGCTGGGTTGGCGATGAGGTCGCGGCCGAGGTGATACCCGAGTTGCTCAAGGAAGCCCGCGAGGACGGCAAGCCCATCGCTCTGCGTTCCGGCGAAGTGCTGCGACGCGGCGAGCTCTTTCGCGACCATCCGTGCCACTGGGTGATGCTGGACATCGATGGCTACATGTCAGAGATCGACCCCCTAGCCGATCCGCGCGGTGCGTGCCAGGCCTTCATCGCCAAGTGCTTGCCCGCAGCGTTTCACGGGGTCACGTTCTACTTCGCCCTGTCTGGCAGCGCCGGCGCGCCCAAGCATGCTGGCAAGCTGAAGGTCCATCTGTGGTTCTGGCTGGACACGCCGATGACCAGCGCCCAGCTGCGGGCGTGGGCCAAGACCGTCCCGCAGATTGATGCTGCCGTCTTCAGCGCGGTTCAACTGCACTACACGGCGGCGCCTCAGTTTGCCCCTGGTGTGCATGACCCAGTCAAAGTGCGCTCCGGATTGGTGCAGCTAGGGTCGGACAGCGTCCACGGGCTGCACGTGGCGCGGGACTCTGTGATGCCCGAGATCAAGCTTCCCGCGGGCGAGCGGCTACCAATGGAGGACCCCGCAACCAAGCCGGGGCTCGTCGGTGCCTTCTGCAGTGTGGTGGGTCCGGGCGACTTGTGTGACCTGCTGCCCGGTCACTTCGAACCCGGGCGTGATAAGCGCCACTTCTCGTGGCTGGGGCACGACACGCCGGACGGCGTCTTCATCACATCTTGTGGTCACGGGCTGGTGAACATGCATGCCACTGCGCCAACAGGGCAGGGGCGCCGCAAGAACACCTACGACTTCGTGCGCGAGCATCTCTTTGCTGGACTGGACCAGGGGTTTCCCGATGGGCTGCCCCAGTCGTCAAGGTCGAGCGAGATCGCTATGTACAAATGGGCCGAGGTGCACGTGCCGGAAGCCATCGAGTTGCTGAAGCAGCGCAACGCGAACAACACGCCAGTGGGGGCTGGTACGGGAGCGGGGGGCGCAGAATCCGCCGCAGCCGTGGAGTTGGTTGTCCAGAAGCTGCGTGCCATGAAGCGCGATGAGGTCGCGGCGCAGTGGGTCTGTCTCGCCAAGGGGCTAACCCATAGCCAGAGCACGCGCGTCGTCAACGAGGTCAAGCACCTGCTTGGGGAGACCCACACCCGGCCGCTGCGTGCCGAGCTGCAAGAAGCGCGGGACCGCGACCGTGTCGATGCCGACGCAACTGAGCGTTCGAACCGCGTCGGTGCCAGGTCGGTGATCCAGTACCAGGCCGATGACCGCGTTGGCGCGGCCCACGCCATCGAGTCGGCGATCGTTGCGGGCCTACCGGTGGAGCAGTACTTCCAGTTCGGCGGGCAGCTGTCGCGCCTGGGCACTAGCGAGTTGCCTAGTACGTTTGCCATCGACGACCATGCTGCGCAGGCGCCGCGCATCCCGCTAATCCAGCCGTTGAACGACGTGAACGTCTTGGAGCTGGCCGAGAAGGTTGCGGTCCTGCAGACTTGGCGTGATGGCCGACTTGTGCTGATTGGTATCCCCCCGCAGGTCATCAAGATCCTTCAGGACAAAGCGCAGCACGCATGCCCCGCCGTGGCTGGCCTGGTGACACACCCGCTGGTGCTGCCATCGGGAGAGATCGCAGGCCAAGCAGGCCTCCACCGGCGATCGGGGCTCTACTTCGCGAATGCGGCGGTTGCTGGGGTTCGGCCCTATACGAAGGGGGAAGCAGAAGCTGCGCTCTCGCGGATTCGGGGATCGCTGCTTCTGGACTTCGCCTTCGCCACGGAACTGGACCGCGATGCCGCGGTGGCTGCGCTAATCACCGGCATCCAGCGCCGCATCCTGGACATCGCGCCTGGCGTGGCCATCGTTGCGCCCGGGCAGTCCAGCGGCAAGACAACGCTGGCCCGTCGCATTCACTTGGTGCTGACCGCGCACGACATGCCGGTGATGCCGTTCCCGGACACCAACGAGGACGAGGTCTCCAAGCAGCTGCTGGCAACGCTCTTGTGCTCGCCCGCCATGGTCTGCTTCGACAACCTGGTCGATGGCACCACCTTCCGGTCCGCAAGCATCTCTGCCGCCATGACCAGCCCGCAGTACAAGAAGCGGATCCTGCAGGAATCGCGCTTGGTGACCTGCCCGACCAATGTGCTGTTCATGCTCACGGGGAACAATGTCTCGTTGGGCGCCGATGAAGCCACGCGCTGGCTCACGGTTCGCCTGGCCCCGCCAACGCTGAGGCCCGACCAGCGCCGGTTTACCCACCCGGATGTGGTATCCCATGCCCTCAGCATTCGCGACGACGTGCTTCGCGACGCCGTAGGCTTGGTTGCGGGCTACCTGCAGTCGGGGGAGAAGGTTCCTGTGCGCTCGCGATTCCCAATGTGGGACCGCTATGTGCGTCAGCCGCTGATGTGGGCGGGGGCTCTCGACGTGGCCGACGTGTTCACGGCCAACATTGAGCAGGGCGAGGAGACGCGCTCCTACCAGGGGCTGGTTCGCTTGCTGCACGAGGAATATTGTGGGGCGCCGTTCTCGGCGACGGGAGTCGCAGATTGCGTCCGCGGGACGGGCCGAGGGTTTGAAGACCAGGAAGACCGGGCAGTCCCGTCCCGCCGCGAACTGCTGGAGGAACTGCTCCGCAACCTGCGCGCCAAGGACCCGTTCAGCGCGTCGTCTGTGGGGCGTGTGCTCAAGGCCACGTGCGGTCGCCCGGTGGCGCTGCGCGACGGCACGCTTGCGCGGCTCACCTGCCGGTCGCGCGACGGGTGCAGCTTCTACGAGGTGGAGTTGGTCTGACTGGGCCGCGGGGGGGGGGAAAAGCCCCCTTTGACCAACCATCAAAACTCCAAGGGGACACTTTCTTGAATCACTTGGGTGGATCTGATATTGGACGGGGAAGTGGGGGACAAGTCCCCTGCTGTACCCGTAACGGCTTGACCCTCCCCCGCGGAGGCTGAGCATGCCGGGCAGAAAGCGACGAAACCCCATAGAAGACCTGATCTGGCCCCCGCATGTGCCACGGCGATGCGGGGCTTGGGCAAGATCCACGGGTGAACCATGTCGCCGATGGGCGTGCCTCGGCGCGGCCCGCTGCAGGCTCCACGGCGGCGCCAAAGGCAGCGGCAGGCCAGCGACCCACGGCAGGCGCACCGAGAAGGCGAGGCGAGGGCGTTTGCTGGTGCGCCTGGCGAAGCACTTGCTGAAGCTTCAAGACGCAGCGGCCAAGCGCCGCTCTAGCTAGGCCGCAACTGCAGCTTTGCCTGCACAAGGCAGTGCTGCGGCGCAGCTCTCGGGCAGGTACCCCCCCCCCCGGTCTCCAGCACCAGGGCAGGCAGCCTTGGGGCCCCCTTTCGGCCGCGCCGCGGGCAAAACCAGAGGGGGACGGCGACGACCCCCCTGCAGGCCCCGCGGCGACTCGGCGCCGGACCCGGTGTACCCGCCGAAGGCGCGCGCACCCTTAGAGCGATTGAGGCTGCTCACTTCAATCCGGCATCGTTTCTGGTTGAACACGCCAGCCGCGCGCAAGCCGTGGGTTTTCAATCCAGGCCACATCTGGCCACGAGCTGCTTGCGACGCACCCGCCCCGAAGGCGCCTTCCCCAAAATTGGGGGTTTTGGGCCCCGCGCCTGCGGTGGGGCACATTGCCCTGCCGCTTCCAGCGATTTAGTCTGCAGGCGGCAGGGGCCGGTTGCGACATGATCGCCATGGGGTGATTCCACCGAGTCCGACCCCTGTGGGGCGGCTCGGGCATGCCCTTTAGCCCATGGCTCGAGGCAACACGGGGGACCCTTGGAGACAGATCTCGGCGTCGATGCTCCTGCAGCCTGCCGCATTCGTGATCACTTCGGCCCGAATTTGATTGCCGCCATGCAATCGATAGTGCCCGACAGGCGGCACATCGCAGCGTGGGCGGGGCGCGCAGCGCGTCTGAGTTGCAACCACCGGGCACCAGAATCGACCAGCAGCATCGCCCCTAGGTGCGCCAAGCGGCGGTCGCCATTAGCACCGCGTTCGAGTTCCCTGCTCAGTTCGGCAACAGCGCGCTGATGACCGCAACGGGCTTGGGGATAGCGATCGCCAGGCGTCGCGCTGCTGACGGTGAGCGGCAATGGCTACGCGACCACCTTCGAAGCGTCGGGGAGTTGTCCGCCAACTACGCAGCCGGGCTGGGCGATGGCTTGAGAGATGCGGCCCGCCTTGCCGGTTTGCTGCATGACCTTGGCAAGTACCGCGCGGCGTTTCAGCGCTACATCGGCTCGGCCACGGGGCTGTTAAGTCCAGACGAGGACGACTACGTCGATGCTGCCGGGCTGCGCGGCAAGGTCGACCACTCAACCGCCGGGGCCCAGTGGGTCTGGCGACGCCTCAGCGCCGGGCCCTCGGTCCAAGTCCTCGCTGCCCAGCTTGTCGCGGTGGCCATCACCTCGCACCACTCGGGGCTGATCGATGTCGTCGCGAGGGACGGGCGCGGCCTGTTTGCTCGACGCATGGTGAAGCCGGAGGCGGATGCCGGAGGCGACGAGGCGCGCGAGAGTGCCGACACTGCCGTGCTCGATGAGGCGAGTGGCCTGCTTTCGTCGGGGCGCTTGTTCGGCGGCGTCTCCGAGCTCGTCAAACGGATTCAGGCCACAGAGCAGGGTTCGGCGGCGGGGGGTGCGCGGGAAGTGGCGGCGCGCCTGGCAACGTTCAAGCTGGGCATGGTGCAGCGCCTCTTGCTGAGCGTGCTGGTGGATGCGGACCGGACGGACAGCGCGGACTTCGAAAGCCACTGGGCGCGGACAACGCGTAGCCGGGAAACCTACCGATCGTGGGGCGTGCTTTGCGACCGCCTGGAGAAGGCGCTTGAGGGCTTCCGCGGGCGCACCGGCGCGGTCGATGAAACTCGGGAACAGGTCTCGGCGTGGTGCCGCGATGCGGCGGCCCGCCCGCCGGGGATGTACACGCTGACGGTGCCGACCGGCGGTGGCAAGACCTTGGCGAGCCTCCGCATGGCGCTGCACCACGCGGCAAGGCATGGGATGAGCCGCATCGTGTACGTCGTGCCCTACACATCGATCATCGACCAGAACGCTGACGTCGCGCGGTCGGTGCTGGAGCCAGGCGGCCTGGACCGCGGCAGGGTCGTGCTGGAGCACCACTCGAACCTGGTGCCAGAGAAGCGCAGCGGGTTGAACTCGCTGCTGGCCGAGAACTGGGATGCGCCCGTCGTCTACACCACGTCGGTCCAGTTGCTGGAGGCGCTGTTCGGGGGCGGCACGCAGTCCGTGCGCCGCTTGCATCGCCTCAGCCGCGCGGTGGTCATCTTCGATGAGGCGCAAACATTGCCGGTGCGCTGCGTCCACCTGTTCAACAACGCGATGAACTTCCTGGTGGAGCATTGCGGCTCGACTGTCGTGATGTGCACCGCCACGCAGCCGCTGCTGGCCGAAGTGGACGCCAGCAAGGGCGCGCTGCGCCTGGCGGCGGGCGCCGAGATCGTCCCTGACGTGGGGGCGCTGTACGAGCGGTTGCAGCGCGTGTCGGTGCACAACGTGACTCGACCCGCCGGGTGGACCCGCCAGGAGGTTGCCGCGCTGGCGGCACAGCAGATCGATGCCGCCGGCAGTTGTCTTGTCATCGTCAACACCAAGCGCGATGCGAGGGCCGTGCATGCGGCCCTGAGCGCTGCGACGTCTGCGCCGTGCTTTCATCTGAGCACCAACTTGTGCCCGCGCCACCGCCGTGAGGTCCTGGCCTCGCTTCGCGCGATGCTGGCTCGTGGCGAGGCGGTGTGCTGCGTCAGCACCCAGTTGATCGAGGCGGGCGTGGACGTGGACTTTGGCAGTGTCATTCGCGCGCTGGCCGGATTGGACGCCGTGGCGCAGGGGGCCGGCCGCTGCAACCGGAACGGGCGCCGGCAGACAGGGGACGTATGGGTGGTCAACCTGCGGGACGAGCGGATCGGCCCGCTGCCCGACATCGCCATCGGCCGCGAAAAGGCGCGCCGCGTGCTGGACGAACTCGCCGTTGAAGCCGGGGGCTCGGCCGTCGACCCGATCGGCCCGGCCGCGATCGGTCGGTACTTCGACTACTACTTCAAGCGGCGCGGCGCCGAGATGGCCTACCCCATCACCACGGACGAGGGGCAGGACACGCTGCTGGAGTTGCTGTCCACGAATCGATACGCATGCGCCGAGCAGGCGAAGTCAGGCGCTGCCGCTGATCGCCTGTTCCTGAACCAGGCGTTTGCCACGGCGGCGCGACACTTCAAGCCGATCGATACCGCCACGAGTGGGGTGCTGGTGCCCTACGGGGATGAAGGGCGCGACCTGCTGAGCCAGGTGCGGGCCGAACGGTCGCCCGAAGCCCTGCGTCGCCTGATCCGGGACGCGCAGCAGTACACGGTGTCGGTCTTCGACGGTGCGCTGGCCCGGCTGAGGGATGCGGGCGCGCTGGAGACGATTTCCGACGACCTGGGCATTGAAGTGGCCAGGGATGGGTTTTACGACTCGACCTACGGCCTGGTTGCATAGGCGGAACGACACGCATGAAGAAGCACCGCAACACGATCGAGTTCGAGGTGTACGGCCGACAGGCGCTGTTCACCGACCCCGTCAGCCGCACGGGTGGTGACAAGTGCAGCTACCACCTGCCCACATACGAGGCGCTGAAAGGCGTGTGCAAGTCGATCTACTGGAAGCCCACGTTCATCTGGGTGGTGGACGCGGTGCGTGTGATGAAACGCGTGCGCACGCACAGCCGTGCGCTCAAACCGCTCAACTTCGACGGGATCTACCCCAGCGCGCGGGACCCCGCCGTGGCCAAGCAGGTGCCGTTCAATGGCATGGCCATCTACACCTACCTAACCGACGTCTGCTATCAGGTCCGTGCGCACTTCGAGTGGAATCTCCATCGCCCCGAGCTTGAGGGCGACCGCAACGAGCACAAGCACCATCAGATCGCCCTGAAGTCGCTCGCCGTCGGCGGCAGACAGGACGTATTTCTGGGCACCCGCGACTGCCAGGCCTACGTCGAGCCACAGGCGTTCGGGTCGGGTCCCGGCGACCTCGACCATGACGGCGAACTCGCCTATGGCGTGATGTTCCACGGCTTCGACTGCCCGGACGAGACTGGCGCCGACGAGTTGCACGCGAGGTTCTGGTCCCCGCGCCTGGGCAACGGTGTGCTGGAGTTCCCCCGGCCGGAAGCCTGCACGAGCCGCAAGTTCGTGCGGACCATGGGCCGCAAGCGATTCGAAGTCGCGACCAACGTGCTGTCGGTCGACGCCGCAGGCGACGACGTTGGCGGAGGGGCGTGACATGTCATGGATGCGGGATCTGGTCGAGACGTATGACCGCTGTGTGGGCGCCGAAGGCGTCGAACTGCCCACGGTCTTCCACCTGCCGTTCAACTCGCACATCGAGGTGGTTCTCGACGGGCAGGGGCGGCTGCGTGACATCCGGCTGCTGGAGTCTGCCAAGAAGATCGAGGTGCCGATCACGGAGGATTCAGGCTCACGCTCGGGGACCAAACCCAAGCCGCACCCCCTGATCGACAAGCTCTGCTATGTCGCGCTGGACTTCGAGGCCCATGGCGGCCGGCCCCTGCTGCAGGACGAATACGTTGCCCAACTCAGGGCCTGGGCCGAGGACGAGCCAGAGCTTGCGAGCCTGAGCAGTGTGCTGCGGTACGTCGAAGGCGGGTCGCTGACGGCCGACCTGCTGGCCAGGGGCATCCTGGAGAAGGTCGGTGGCAGCATCAAGCGCGTTGAGAAGGGCGCCGGCAGAGCCGGGCGCACCGGCCTGCTGCGGCTTGTGGACGACCCCAAGGACGCCGTCGTGCGCTGGTGCGTGGAGATTGCCGGGCAGGCGGAGTCGCGCCTGTGGTGCGACGCCCGGCTGAAGGCGTCATGGGTCAGGCGGGCTGCAGCGGCGGTGGCGTCGCCGGGGCTCTGCGTGGTCACCGGGGAGACCGTCCCGCTGGCATCGAAGCACCCGAAGGGCACCGTGGCCAGCGCCTTCCACGCCAAGCTCGTGTCGCAGAACGACACCACCGGGTTCACCTACCGCGGGCGGTTTCACGACTCGGACCAGGCCAGCGGGGTCGGTGTCGTGACTTCACAGAAGGCGCACGCAGCGCTTCGCTGGTTGATCGAACGGCAAGGGCATGTCGACCCGGGGTCCAAGGCTGCCGTCGTGGCCTGGACGCCAAGCGGGCACCTGCTGCCTGATATCGACGTCGCCACCGCCGAGCTGGCCCAGTCCGAGGCCGAGCTGGCGCTCCTGGCCGCGGTGACCGACTCGTTGGTGGGCGATGCCCTTCGCTCCGACGTTGGCGAACGGTATGCGCTGGCGCTGCGCCGGCTGCTGCAAGGCTACTCGGCCAAGCTGAGCCACACCGACACCGCGATGGTGATGGCCATCGCGCCATCGACACCGGGGCGCATGGCCATCACCCTGTACCGGCGTCTGCAGGCGTCCGAGTTTGTTGACAGGGTCATGAAGTGGCACGAGCGGCACGCCTGGCTGCTCAAGCCGGCCGACAGCGGAGACGCCAAAGGCGGCAGGATCATGTGCGGCGCGCCATCCCCGAAGGCCATCATCTGGGCCGCCTGCGGCGACCGGGTCCAGGGCAACTTGGCCCGGCGCACGCGCGAGCGCGTCTTGGCGTGCCTGCTGGACGGCAAGCCGGTTCCGGGGGACATCGCGCAGGCGGCGGTGCGCCGCGCGATCAATCGGAACGGCTTCGGCGTCTCGCCGCATGGGCAGGCCTTGTACGACGAGCAGTTGGCAACGGCCTGCGCGTTGCACCGAGGGCATCATTTCAAGGAGGGCTACCAGATGGCGCTGGATCGGGAGAGGGCAAGCCGGGACTACCTGTTTGGTCGGCTGCTGGCGATTGCGCATGCGCTGGAAGCAGCCGCGATGTACGTCAGCGGCGAGAAGCTGAAAAGGCTGACGGCGGCCGAACGGCTGCAGACGAGCTTCTTTGCGCGACCGGAGATCACGCTGCGGTCCATAGCGCTCAAGCTTGTGCCGTACAAGAAACGGCTGGCGGCACGCAGGCGCGACCTGCTGTCGCGGCTGGAAGCCGAGTGGCAGGACGTCATGACGAAGTTCGACCCGCACGACTTCAATGACGAACGGCTTTCGGGCGAGGCGCTGCTGGGGTTTGCGTGCGAGCAGGCATACCTCAAGGAAGAACTGTGGACAAAGCGTCGCGCCAAGGAGCCAGCGCCGCCAGAGGGCGCGGTGACCGAGGCGCCCATGGCGGCGACGGCCTAGGACTGACGAGACGCGTTCACGTAGTCAATGAACCGAACTGCAAACAAAGGGGGCTGTGATGACAGAAAGTGCTGCTGTGCCGCTGGCCAACAAGATCGACTTTGCCGTGGCGTTTCGAGTCCGTGGCGCCAACCCGAACGGCGACCCGCTCAATGGCAACGAACCAAGGACGTTCGGCGACGAGGGGTTCGGCGAGATGACCGATGTGGCGATCAAGCGCAAGCTGCGCGACCGGCTGCAGGAAAGCGGGCAGGCGATCTTCGTGCAGGCCGACGACCGACGCGTTGACGACGCGCGCAGCTTGCGCGAGAGGCTGGAGGCGGTGATCGACATCGGCCAGCCGGCGCAGGCGGTGCAGGCCGCGGCGTGCAAAACTTGGTACGACGTGCGGGCCTTCGGGCAGTTGCTGGCCTTGAAGGCCAAGCCGAAGACGGCCGCAAAGAAGGGCAAGGGTGCCCCGGCGAAGCCTGTCGAAGGCGGCGAGGAAGCGCCGGAGGACGGGGAGGACGGTTCGATCTCCATCGGGGTGCGTGGGCCGGTGTCGGTGCGGCACGCGATCAGCTGCGCCCCGATCAGCGTCGTGAGCACGCAGATCACCAAGAGCGTGAGCGCGGATGGCGATGGCAGCAAGCGCGGGGCCGACACCATGGGCATGAAGCATCTGGTGGAAGAGGCTGTCTACGTCTTCTACGGTGCGATCAACCCTCAATTGGCCGAACGCACCGGGTTCTCGGCGCAGGACGCCGAGTTGCTCAAGTCCGTGCTGCCGAGGATGTTCGAGAACGATGTCTCATCGGCGCGGCCAGAAGGCAGCATGGAAGTCATCGAGGTCATGTGGTGCACCCACGCGTCCAAGACAGGCAGCCAGAGTTCGGCCAAAGTGCACCGGGCGCTTGCGTTCGACCCCTCCGAGGGCAGGTTTGCCAAGCCCGAGCTTGCCGGCGTGACGGTCGAGGCGATCGGCGGGTTCTGATCGCCCTGCGCGAACCCGAAGTGGCCGGGCTAGCATGCACCGGTTCGCGCACTCTCCAAGTCCTTGTCACGACGCAACTAGGCGCCAATGCCTATGCGGTGAGGCGCCGAAAGGCGGCCGGCGCCGCTAGGTTCGCGTTTCGTGGCAGCAAACCCGTGCTGTGGCGCGGACTTGCCTGAACGGAGTCCCCGGTGCCGCTTGGCGCCGGGGTGGATTGAAACCTGCGCGAAGCGGCCGCTGCCGGCCTGACGCCGAGGTCCCCGGTGCCGCTTGGCGCCGGGGTGGATTGAAACACCGAGGCCAACTGCCACGCCCAGCGCAAGGTGGGTCCCCGGTGCCGCTTGGCGCCGGGGTGGATTGAAACATCTGCATCTGCTACTGCTGTAGAGAGTGCTAAGTCCCCGGTGCCGCTTGGCGCCGGGGTGGATTGAAACTCCTGCGCCGCAATGCGCGGCTGAACTCGCACGTTGTCCCCGGTGCCGCTTGGCGCCGGGGTGGATTGAAATCAGGTGCTGGCCAACGGCGGCCGCGGCGGCGACACGTCCCCGGTGCCGCTTGGCGCCGGGGTGGATTGAAACCGAACGAAGCGTGAAGCTAGTGATTGGATCAATTCGTCCCCGGTGCCGCTTGGCGCCGGGGTGGATTGAAACCCTGGTGTCGAGCAGTCGAACCCTGCGGCGAAGCGTCCCCGGTGCCGCTTGGCGCCGGGGTGGATTGAAACTACGGCGGCGGCGTGTCGCAGCTGCCAGACCCGGTCCCCGGTGCCGCTTGGCGCCGGGGTGGATTGAAACGTGTTGACCTGATTCGTCAGGGCCTGCGCCTGCTGGTCCCCGGTGCCGCTTGGCGCCGGGGTGGATTGAAACCGCGCCTGGAAGAACGGCGCGCGCTACTACGGCCGTCCCCGGTGCCGCTTGGCGCCGGGGGTGGTTTGAAACACCGCGGCCGAGGCGCTGGACCTGGCGGCGCGCAGTCCCCGGTGCCGCTTGGCGCCGGGGTGGATTGAAACGAGATCGATGAGTACGGGCGCATCAAGTACAAGTTCGTCCCCGGTGCCGCATGGCGCCGGGGTGGATTGAAACATCTCTGCGGGCCTGGTGGCCTACAAGGATCTCGTCCCCGGTGCCGCTTGGCGCCGGGGTGGATTGAAACAACACCGACGACCTGGAACTGTGGCTGTCCAAGGGTCCCCGGCCCCGCTTGGCGCCGGGGTGGATTGAAACTTCCACGCGCAGTCCAAGGAGGACACCATGCGCTCGTCCCCGGTGCCGCTTGGCGCCGGGGTGGATTGAGACATGTCGGTGATGGCGGTGGTGACATCGGCCGGAACGTCCCTGGTGCCGCTTGGCGCCGGGGTGGATTGAAACCGCGCCAGCGAGCGCATGACCGACTTCGACGACGGTCCCCGGTGCCGCCTGGCGCCGGGGTGGATTGAAACGTTGCAGTAGCCCATTTGCTTCCCCTTTACGCCCGTCCCCGATGCCGCCTGGTGCCAGGGTGGATTGAAACGCCGTCAACCGCTTTTGCGCCTGGCGCCGCGGCCGTCCCCGATGCCGCCTGGCGGCGGGGTGGATTGAAACTTCCACGCGCAGTCCAAGGAGGACGCCATGCGCTGCCCCCGATGCCGCCTGGTGTCGGGGTGGATTGAAACGACGTGGACGTCGAGTCGGCCACCGCGACGGCCGAGTCCCCGATGCCGTCTGGTGCCGGGGTGGATTGAAACCGCAGCAGCCGCGGCGACAGGCCGTGGATCTTCCGCCCCCGGTGCCGCCTGGCGCCGGGATTGATTTGAAACCTGTACCAGCAGGTGCTTGGCCTGAAAATGCCTTGTCCCCGGTGCCGCCTAGCGCCGGGGGTGGATTGAAACTCGTTCAGGCAGTCCAGCAGCAGGCGCTGGGCGCGTCCCCGATGCCGCCTGGTACCGGGGCGGATTGAAACTCGGCCAAGAGCATCACTCGCCTGAGCATCAAGCGTCCCCGGTGCCGTTTGGCGCTGGGGTGGATTGAAACGCTCCAGTTCGGACCGGCCGCGGCGCTGCGCTGGCGTCCCCGATGCCGCTTGGTGCCGGGGTGGATTGAAACACCGCCTTGGCGTCGTTAACGCCGATGATGGTTCGTCCCCGGTGCCCCCTGGCGCCGGGGTGGATTGAAACTCGCCTTCCACCAGCACCACCGGCGCCGTGGCCGGTCCCCGGTGCCGCATGGCGCCGGGGTGGATTGAAACGACCGGGCGCTGGAGGGAATCCGGGGTGCGCCGAGTCCCCGGTGCCGCCAGGCGCCGGGGTGGATTGAAACCGCAACGCTGTGAGCGTGCCCAACGGCGCCCCCCGTCCCCGATGCCGCCTGGTGCTGGGGTGGATTGAATCAGTCGCCGCAGCCCGGTGCGCGACGTGGTGCTCAGTCCCTGGTGCCGCCTGGCGCCGGGGTGGATTGAAACTTGGCCGGGAAAATGCGCCGGGCGAGCGCGTCGGGGTCCCCGGTGCCGCATGGCGCCGGGGTGGATTGAAACGCGCCCGAAGTGACGGTGGTGATGGACGCCGCCACGTCCCCGGTGCCGCATGGCGCCGGGGTGGAATGAAACCAAGTTGAAGTTGATGGTCGATCCAACCCCGACCAGTCCCTGGTGCCGCATGGCGCCGGGGTGGATTGAAACCGGCAGCCGATCACGCTGCCGCTGCGGCAACTCGGTGTCCCCGGTGCCGCATGGCGCCGGGGTGGATTGAAACGGACGGGCTGACACGCGCCTACGAGAGTTGGCTTGGTCCCCGGTGCCGCATGGCGCCGGGGTGGATCGAAACACGCGCATCCGTAGGGCTTCCATCATGCGCATGCGTCCCCGGTGCCGCCTGGCGCGGGGGTGGATTGATACAACCTCGGGGCCGCGCGGTATCGCGGCACCACGCGTCCCTGGTGCCCTCTGGCGCCGTATGGCCTAGGTCGCGCGGGTCGCCGTATGCCGAGCAACCGCTGTGTGCGCCTGGGCATTCAGATTGCACAAGTGCATACGCGAGGCCTCTTGTCCGGCTGCTGGGGCCAGCGGAACGAGCAGCCGTTTGCGGCACGTTGGTGGTATCTTTGTGGCGTCGCTGTAGCTGGCGGGACCTTCACACGGACGGGGTCGGGGGTTCGAAACCCTCACCGCCCACCAGCATTCCAGCGAACAGACCCCGCGCGCCTCTCGGTCCGCGGGGTTTGCGCTTTCTGGCCAGGCAGCGCTTGCGTTCAGCGGCCGCGGCGCCGGGCCTGCGCCAGCGCCCAGCCCAGCGCCACGCCGACGGCGAGCGCCAGCAGCACGCCCAGCAGCCAGGCCGGCTGCGCCGCCACCGACGCGGGCGGGGCAGGCACGGGCTGCGGCGCCACCAGCGGCCGCAGCAGCGCCCAGTCGGCGCCCGTCGGCTGGGTCATGCGCGCCGCCTCGTCGAAGCCATAGACGCAGATCTCGCCGCCGGGCAGCGCGCAGAAGCGCGCCGCAGGGCATTGGCCCAGGATCTGCGCCGGCGGGGCATCGGTGCCGCAGCGGGCGCCGGCACTGCGCAGCACCTGCAGGGTCACCTCGGGGTGTTTGCTCAGCTGTTCGGGCATCGTGGCTCCTGGGCCTGCGGCGGCCACTAAGATCGGCGATCCCGCCTCCGGGCGCCAGTCCTGCCCCCGCCTGCCATGGGCCATCTCAGCACCCACGTCCTCGACACCGCGCACGGTTGCCCGGCTGCCGGCATGCGCGTCCGGCTGCAGCGCGAAGCGCCCGACGGCGCCTGGCAGACGCTGCGCGAGCTCACGCTCAATGCCGACGGCCGCGCCGACGGTCCGCTGCTGGACGCCGCGGCCATGGCCGCCGGCCGCCACCGCCTGCTGTTCGAGGTCGCGGCGTACTTCCGCAGCCGCGGCGTGGTGCTGCCCGAGCCGCCCTTCGTCGACGTGGTGCAGTTGGACTTCGGCATCGCCGATGCGGCGGGGCACTACCATGTGCCGCTGCTGTGCAGCCCCTGGAGCTACGGCACCTACCGCGGCAGCTGATCGCGCCACAGCCTGCGCGGTGGCGCGGCTCTCCTCCTGACGATGAAACCGGAACGCAATGCGCCCTGTCCCTGTGGCAGCGGCCTGAAGTACAAGAAGTGCCACGGCCTGCCCGGGTCGCCCCCGTTGCCGTCGGCCGAGCCGGTGGCCGGCAGCTGGCGCGCGCGGCTGCAGCCCCGGCAGCTGTTCGATGCGGCCTTGGACCACCACCGCGCCGGCGAGCTCGACGCCGCCGCCGCGCTCTACGCCGAGCTGCTGGTCGCGCACCCCGACAACCCCGACGTGCTGCTCAACCTGGGGCTGATCGAGCTGCACCGCGGCCAGGCCGAGCAGGCGCTGCAGCGCCTGCAGGCGGCCCTGCGCACGGCGCCCGCGCGCGCCGACCTGCAGGCCAAGCTGGGTGCCGCGCTGGTGGTGATGCAACGGCACGACGAGGCCATCGCGCAGCTGGCGCCGCTGGCGGACCAGGGCCGGCTGGACGCCGCCGGCCGGCGCAGCCTGGCCGTGGCCCTGGTGCGCCGCGGCCGCGCCAGCGCGGCGCGCCGGCTGCTGGAACAGGTGATCGCCGAGAACCCCGCCGACGCCGAGGCGCAGGCGGCGCTGGGCAACGTCTGCACCGACCTGCACGACCACGCCGCCGCGCAGGCGGCCTACGCTGCGGCTCTGGAGCGGCGGCCCGACAGCGCCGAGTGGCTGTCCAACCGGCTGCTGGCCCTGCAGTACGACCCGACGCCCGACCTGGCGCAGCTGCGCGCGCTGCACCGGCAGACCGGCCGCCGCCTGCAGGGCATCTGGCCGGCGCTGCCGGCGCCCTTCACCAACGACCCCGACCCGGCGCGCCGGCTGCGCGTGGGCGTGCTCTCGCCCGACCTGGGCGAGCACCCGGTGGGGCAGCTGGCGGCGCCCTGGCTGCTGGCGCTGGACCCGGCGCAGGTGGAGCTGGTGCTGTACCCCACGCGTCCGCGCGACGATGCGCTGGCCCAGGCGCTGCGGGCCCGCGCAGCGCGCTGGGTGCCGGTGCATGCCGACAGCGACGCCGAGCTGCTGGCCCGCCTGCGCGGCGACCGCATCGACGTGCTGATCGACCTCGCCGGCCACACCGCGGGCAACCGGCTGGCGGTGCTGGCGCGGCGGGCGGCGCCGGTGCAGCTCAGCGGCGTCGGCTACCCCGACACCACCGGCCTGGACGTGGTGGACCTGCGCCTCTCCGACGGCTGGCTGGAACCCGGGGACGACCCGCCGGCGGAAGGCACGGAGCCCGCCTGGCTGCGCCTGGAAGGCGGCCTGTACCGCTGCCTGCCTCCCCGGCTGGCGCCGCCGGTGGCCGAGCCGCCGCGCCTGCGCCTGGGCCGGCCCAGCTTCGGCGTGTTCGGCAACGTGGCCAAGTTCTCCGACCAGGCCGTGGCCTGGTGGGCCGAGGTGCTGCGGGCCAGCCCGCAGGCGCGGCTGGTGGTCAAGGCCGCCGGCATGGCCGATGCCGCGCAGGTGGAGCGTCTGCAGCGCCTGCTGCAGGCCGGCGGCGTCGATCCAGGTCGGCTGCTCGTGCTGCCCTGGTCCGACCACGCCGAGCACCTGCAGGCCTACGCCGAGGTCGACGTGATGCTCGACAGCTGGCCCTTCAACATGGCCGGCAACAGTGTCGAGGCGCTGTGGATGGGCGTGCCCGTGCTCAGCCTGTCGGCACCCCGGCCGGCCGGGCGCCAGGGCGCGTCGCTGCTGCACGGTGCGGGCCTGGCGCAGTGGGCCTTCGACGACCGTGCAGCCTGGGTGGCCGCGGCCGCGGCGCTGGCCGACGACGTCGCGGCGCTGCAGCGCTGGCGGCAGGGCCTGCGCCAGCACCTGCAAGGCAGCGCCCTGTTCGACGGTGCCGGCGCGGCGCGCCAGATCGAGGCCGCCTGCCGCCGGGCCTGGCAGGCCTGGTGCGCCGCGGCGCCGGCACCCCGCGCGCCCTTGCGCGTGCTGCACGTGGGCAGTGGCCACCCCGAGGCGGGCAAGCTGCCGCCGCCCTTCGCGCCCGCGCTGTGGCGCGAGCTGCGCGTCGACATCGACCCCCGCGTGCAGCCCGACTACGTGGCCAGCATGACCGACATGTCGGCGGTGCCCGACGCCAGCGCCGATGCGCTGTACTCGTCGCACAACCTCGAGCACCTGCGCCCGCAGGAGCTGCCGGTGGCGCTGGCCGAGTTCCGCCGCGTGCTCAAGCCCGGCGGCTTTGTGCTGGCCACGCTGCCCGACCTGGAGGACGCGGCGCGCGCGCTGCTGCGCGACGGGCTGGAGGCGCCGCTGTACGAGTCGCCCGCCGGGCCGGTGAGCGCCTTCGACATGTTCTTCGGCCACCGCGACATCGTCACCCGCGGCAACGACTTCATGCTGCACAAGCAGGGCTTCACCGCCAGCACCCTGAAGCAGGCCTTCGAGCGCGCCGGCTACCAGCGCGTGCAGGTGGCCTCGCAGCGTTACGCGCTGTGGGCCCTGGCCTTCGTGCCGGACTGATCGCAGCCACCCCGGGGGGAGAGCCACCATCGACGCCTACCTGCTCGACTGGGCCACGCTGCTGCTGCGCTGGGCCCATGTGGTCACCGCCATCGCCTGGATCGGCGCGTCGTTCTACTTCGTGATGCTGGACAACAGCCTCACGCCGCCGCAGGACGCCGACCTGAAGGCCAAGGGCGTGGACGGCGAGATGTGGGCCGTGCACGGCGGCGGCTTCTACCACTCGAACAAGTACCTGGTGGCGCCGCGCTGGCGGCCGCTGCCCGACAAGCTGCACTGGTCGTACTGGGAGAGCTACAGCACCTGGCTGACGGGATTTGCGCTGTTCACCGTCACCTACCTGTGGCATGCCGGCAGCTTCCTTGTCGACAAGAGCGTGTTCGACTGGTCGCCGGCGGCGGCCGGGACCGCGGCGCTGGGCTTGCTGGCCGCGTTCTGGTTCGTCTACGACGCGCTGTGCCGCACGCTGGGCCAGCGCGCCGGCGGCGACCGGCTGGTGGGCATCGCCGTGTCGGTGTTCGTCGTGGCCGCGTCCTGGGCCGCCTGCCAGCTGTTCGCCGGCCGCGCCGCCTTCCTGCTGGTGGGCGCGATGCTGGCCACGGCGATGAGCGCCAACGTGTTCTTCTGGATCATCCCGGGCCAGCGCAAGGTGGTGGCCGCGCTGCGTGCCGGCCAGGAGCCCGACCCGGCGCATGGCCGGCGCGGCAAGCAGCGCAGCGTGCACAACACCTACTTCACGCTGCCGGTGCTGGTGGCGATGATCAGCAACCACTACGGCTGGCTCACGGGGGGCGCGCACAACTGGCTGACGCTGGTGGCGCTGATGCTCGCCGGCGCCCTGATCCGCCACAGCTTCGTCGCACGCCACAGGCTGCATGCGATGGGGCTGAAGGCGCACTGGTGGCACGCGGTGGCCGGCGTCGCCCTGCTGGCGGTGCTGATCGCGGCACGGGCGCCGGCATCGCCAGCCGCCGGTGCCGCCGCCCCCGAGCCCGCCAGCCACGCGGCCGTGGCCCGCGTCGTCGAGCAGCGCTGCGCGATCTGCCACAACGCGGCGGTGGCGCAGAAGGGCGTGGCGCTGCACACGCCGGCGCTGCTGCAGCAGCATGCGCAGGCGGTGCACCAGCAGACGGTGCTGCTCAAGGCCATGCCGCTGAACAACGCCACCCAGATGACCGACGCCGAGCGCGCGCTGATCGCGCGCTGGTATGCCGCCGGTGCGCCGGTGGACGCGGCGCAGCCCGCGGCGGCCGCGGCCTCGCGCTGAGGCGGCAGCCCGCGATGCCGTCGATGCGCCACCCCGGCAGCGGGGGCCTGGTCTACAGCACCGAGGCCGGCCGCATGTGCCCGGCCTGCCGCCACCCGCTGGCGTCCTGCGTGTGTGCAAGGCGGGCGCAGGAGGACGCGGTGTCGCAGCGCCAGGCGGCCGGCGACGGCGCCGTGCGCATCTCGCGCGAGAAGGGCGGCCGCGGCGGCAAGACGGTGACCGTGGTGCGCGGCCTGCCGCTGGCCGATGCCGAGCTCACGGCGCTGGGCAAACGCCTGCGCGCCGCCTGCGGTGCCGGTGGCACACAAGGCGATGGCGCAATCGAGATCCAGGGCGACCACCGCGAGCGCGTCGCCGCGTGGCTGCGCGAAGCCGGCTACACGGTCAAGCTGGCTGGCGGCTGAAGCGCCGGCAGGCGCTCAGCCGCCCAGCAACTGCCCGCCGTCCACCGCCAGCGTCTGGCCGGTGATCCAGCGCGCGCAGGGCGAGGCCAGGAACAGCGCCACGTCGGCCACGTCCTCGGGCGTGCCCATGCGGCCGAAGGGAATGCTGCCCAAGGCGCGCTGGTACAGCGGGTCGCCGTTCAGGCGTCGCTGCTCCCAGCTGCCGCCGGGGAACTCGATCGAGCCCGGGGCGATGCAGTTCACGCGCAGGCCCTGCGCCGCCAGCATCGCTGCCTGGCTGGCGGTGTAGCTGTTCATCGCCGCCTTCACCGCGGCATAGGCCGGGGCCAGGCGGCTGGCGCGGAAGGCCGAGATCGAGCCGATGTGCAGGATGCTGGGGCCATGGCCCTGCGCCGCGCTGGCCTGCAGCGCCGGCAGCGCCGCGCGCGAGCAGCGCACCATCGCCATCACGTCCACCGACAGGCCGGCGGCCCAGCCGGCCTCGTCGTCGGTGCGGCCGAAGCCCGAGGCGTTGTTCACCAGCACGTCGATGCCGCCCAGCGCATCGGCCGCGGCGTCCACCCAGGCCTGGATGTCGGCAGGCTGGGCCAGGTCGCAGCGCATCGCGTGCACGCGGTGGCCGAAGGACTCCAGGTCGCTGCGGCTGGCGGCCAGGGCCTGGTCGCCGCGGGCGCAGATCGACACGTCGGCGCCGGCGCGGGCAAAGGCCAGCGCGATGCCGCGGCCTATGCCGCGGCTGCCACCGGCCACCAGCACGCGGCGCTGCTTGAAGTCGAAGCTCATCGGGTTGCCTCCGGGGCGATGCAAAACCGCGCATTGTGGCCGGGCTGCACACGGGCCGCTGCAGCGGCGACACTGCGCGCTTCTCAACTGCAGCCTGGAGGCTGGCCATGCAACGCGTTACCGGCATCGGCGGCATCTTCATCAAGGCGCGCGGCGACGCCGCCGCACTGCGCGAGTGGTACCGCCGCAACCTGGGCATCGAGGTGGCCGATTGGGGCGGCGCCGCGTTCCCCTGGCAGCGCGAGGGGCGCGTCGAGCCTGACGGGGTGGGCACCACGATCTGGACCGTCTTCGACGCCGACACCACCTACCTGGCGCCGAGCCCCTCGCCGTTCATGGTGAATTACCGCGTCGACGACCTCGACGCGATGCGCGCCCAGCTGCTTGCCAACGGCTGCGAGGTCGACGACAAGGTCGAGCGCAGCGAATACGGCGCCTTCGGCTGGGTGATGGACCTCGAGGGCAACCGCATCGAGCTGTGGCAGCCCCCGCCCGCCGGCGCCGCGCCCTGAGCCGCTGCGCCCCGCGGCGCCGGTGGCCGCGCGGGACGGCCGCGCGGCCTGCGGCACACTCGTGGCCATGGGACCGCTGAACGGACTGAGAGTCATCGAGCTGGCCGCCATCGGCCCGGTGCCGCTGGCCGGCATGCTGCTGGCCGACCTGGGCGCCGACGTGATCCGCGTCGACCGCCTGCAGGCCAGCGGTCTGGGGCTGGCGATGGCGCCCAAGCACGACGTCAACGCGCGTGGCCGCCGCGCCATCGCGCTGGACCTGAAGGCACCGGCCGGGCGCGACGCCGTGCTGCGGCTGTGCGCCGGCGCCGACGTGCTGCTGGAGGGTTTCCGCCCCGGCGTCTGCGAGGGCCTGGGCCTGGGCCCGCAGGACCTGGAGCGCGCCAACCCGCGCCTGGTGATGGGCCGCATGACCGGCTTCGGCCAGGACGGCCCGCTGGCCAGCGCCGCCGGCCACGACCTGAACTACATCGCGCTGGCCGGCGTGCTGCACGCCATCGGCCCCCGGGGGGGCGCCCCGGTGCCGCCGCTCAACCTGGTGGGCGACTACGGCGGCGGCGCGATGTTCCTGGTGTTCGGCGTGCTCGCCGCGCTGTGGGAACGCCAGCGCTCGGGCCGCGGCCAGGTGGTGGACGCGGCGATGGTCGACGGCGCCGCGGCACTGGTCTCGATCTTCAACGGCCTGCGCGCCGCCGGCGCGCATGGCGACGAGCGCGGCAGCAACCTGCTCGATGGTGGCGCGCCGTTCTACGCCTGCTACCGCACGGCGGACGACGGCTGGGTGAGCCTGGCGCCGCTGGAGCCCAAGTTCTTCGCCACGCTGGCGGCCCGCATCGGGCTGGACGCGAAGTACGTCGCCGGCCAGTACGACCGTGCGCTGTGGCCCGAGATGCGCGAGCAGATCGCGCGGCTGATCCGCGGCAAGACACGCGACGAGTGGTGCGCGCTGCTGGAAGGCAGCGACGCCTGCTTCGCACCCGTGCTGAGCCTGGCCGAGGCGCCGCATCACCCGCATGCGCTGGCGCGCGAGGCCTACTTCGAGCGCGACGGCGTGGTGCAGCCGCGTCCGGCGCCGCGCTTCTCGCGCACGCCGGCGGGCCAGCCGGCGGCGGCCCCGCGGCCGCGCCAGCTGGGCCCCGAGGGTGACGCCATCCTGCGCGAGGCGGGCTACGGCGACGCAGCCATCGCCGCCCTGCGCGCCGCCGGCGTGCTGGGCGGCGAGGTGGCCGGGGCAACGGGGGCCGGCGCATGAGCGCGCCCGACACGGTGGCGGCGGGATCGTCCGCCGGCCCGCGCGCGCCGCGGCCCTCGGCCAGCGTGCTGCTGCTGCGCGACCACGAGGACGGCCTGCAGGTGCTGATGCTGCGCCGCGCCGAGCGCGGCGGCGACATCCGCAGCGGGCTGGCGGTGTTCCCCGGCGGCGTGCTCGACGCGCGCGACCGCGAGGCGCATGGGTTCTGCACGGGCCTGGACGACGCTGCCGCCAGCGCGCGCCTGCAGCTGCCCGAAGGTGGGCTGGACTACTACGTGGCCGCGTTGCGCGAGAGCTTCGAGGAGGTGGGCCTGCTGCTGGCGCTGCAGGCCGCCGGCGGCCGCGCCGAGCCGGCGGCAGTGGCGGCGCTGGCCGGCTGGCGCGAACGGCTGAACCGCGGCGACGTGGGCATCGCCGAGCTGTGCACGGCGGCCGGTCTGCGCCTGGACGCCGCCAGCCTGCAGTACCACAGCCATTGGCTGACGCCGCCGGGGCGGCCGCAGCGCTTCGACACGCGCTTCTTCGCCGCCCGCGCGCCCGAAGGCCAGCTGGCCCAGGTCGACGGCGGCGAGGCGCAGGCGCTGATGTGGCTGACGCCGCAGCAGGCGCTGCAGCGCGAGCGCGGCCTGAAGCTGCTGCCGGTGACGGCGCGCACGCTGCAGGACCTGGCGCGCTTCCCCGACGCCGACGCCGCGCTGGCCGAGGCCGGCGCGCGGCGCGAGGTGAAGCTGATCATGCCGCGCCTGGGCCGCGTGGGGCAGGGCGAGCAGGCGCGCGAGCGCATCGTGCTGCCCAGCGAACTGCCCTGGGCCGAGATCGGGCGCCTGGACCCCGAGGGCCGGGGTGACGTGGCGGCCGAACTGGTGGCGGGCGTGCCGGTGCGCCTGAGCGAGCGCGTGATCCGCGTCACCGCGCCCAACCCCGGGCCCATGACCGGCCCCGGCACCAACAGCTACCTGGTGCGCGGCGCCGGTGCCACCGAGGCGGGCTGGACCCTGATCGACCCCGGCCCGGCGATGCCCGAACATGGCCGCGCGCTGCTGGCCGCCGCCGAGGCTGCCGGTGGCCGCATCACGCGCATCCTGGTCACCCACACCCACCGCGACCACTCGCCGCTGGCCGCCGAGCTGGCCGCCGCCACCGGCGCGCCGGTGTGGGGCCGCGTGGCAGCGCACCCGATGTGGCAGGACACGGGCTTCCAGGCGGCGCATGAACCGCGGCATGGCGAGCTGATCGCGCTGGGCGGCGGCGAGTCGCTGCGCGTCATCCACACCCCCGGCCACGCGTCCAACCACCTGTGCTACCTGCTCGAGAGCGAGCGGCTGCTGTTCACCGGCGACCACGTGATGCAGGGCAGCACGGTGGTCATCAACCCGCCCGATGGCGACATGGCGGCCTACCTGCGTTCGCTGGGCGAGCTGCTGCACGAGCCGCTGGACTGGCTGGCCCCGGGCCATGGCTTCCTGGTGGCCGAGCCGCACGCGGTGCTGCGCGCGCTGATCGCGCACCGCCTGCGGCGCGAGGCCAAGGTGGCGCAGCGCCTGGCCGAAGCCGGCGAGGCCGACCTGGCAACGCTGGTCGGCCTGGTCTACGACGACGTGCCCGCGGCCTTGCACGGGGTGGCGCGGCGCAGCCTGCTGGCGCACCTGCTGAAGCTGCAGGGCGAAGGGCGCGTGGCGCGGGGGGAAGGCGGGTACGACGCCGACGCCACGCGCTGGCGCCACATCGGCTGAGGCGGCGCTACGCGGTGCCGGCCGCGTCCTGCCAGCGCCCGTCGTGCAGCAGCTGATGCGGCCGGAAGCGCGCCTTGTAGTCCATCTTGCCGCTGCCGTTGATCCAGTAGCCCAGGTAGACATGGCGCAGGCCCAGCTGCCGCGTCTGCTCGATCTGCCACAGCACGCTGTAGGTGCCGTAGCTGGCGCCGGCATCGGGCTCGTAGAAGGTGTAGACCGCCGACAGCCCGTCGTTGAGCAGGTCCAGGATGGACACCATCTTCAGTGCGCCGGGGCCGCTGGCGCCCGCAGCCGGCGGCTCGCGGAACTCGACCAGACGGCTGTTGACGCGGCTCTGCAGCAGGAACTGCGTGTACTGGTCGACGCTGTCCTGGTCCATGCCGCCGCCGCTGTGGCGGCCGGCCTGGTAGCGCAGGTAGAGCTGGTAGTGCTCGGGCATGAAGCCCAGCGACATCACGCGCGCCTGCAGGCCCAGGTGCTGGCGCCAGGCGCGGCGCTGGCTGCGGCTGGGCGCGAAGCGCTCGACGGGGATGCGCAGCGGCTGGCAGGCGCGGCAGCCATCGCACCAGGGCCGGTAGGTGAACAGGCCGCTGCGGCGGAAGCCCGCCGCCACCAGGCCCGAGTAGGCATCGGCCTGGATCAGGTGGCTGGGCGTGGCCACCTGCGAACGCGCCATCCGGTCCGGCAGGTAGCTGCAGGGGTAAGGGGCCGTTGCGTAGAACTGCAACGACCGCAGCGGCAATTCCTTGGGGATGCTCACGGCGCGCTTGCTTCAGTCGGGCTGCCGGTCAGGCGACGGCGCCTGCTCGTCGGCCCCGGGCAGCGGGGCCAGCCGCGGGTCCAGCAGGTCCCAGGCGGCTTCATCATAGGACCAGGGCGCCACCGGGCCAGCCCCCACGTGGGTGGACAGGTGCAGGCGGAATGCGGCACGCGGGATCTCGTGCGCGCCCAGCGAAGCCAGGTGGCCGGTGTTCTGCTGGCAGTCGATCAGCGGCACGCCGCGCGCGAGGCAGGCCGCCGCCAGCGCCGCCAGCGCGATCTTCGACGCGTCGGGGCGGTGCGAGAACATCGACTCGCCGAACACCATGCGCCCGATCGCCACGAAGTACAGCCCGCCGGCCAGCTCGCCGTCGACCCAGGTCTCGACGCTGTGCACCACGCCTTCGCGGTGCCAGGCGGTGTAGGCATCGACCATCGGCGGCACGATCCAGGTGCCGTCCTGGCCCTCGCGCGGGGTGCCGGCGCAGGCGGCGATCACCTGCGCGAAGGCGTGGTCGAAGCGCAGGCTGCAGCGCGGGTCGCGCCGGAAGCGGCGGATGGTCTTGCGCAAGGAATGCGACAGCCGCAGCTGCGCCACCGGCAGCACCATGCGCGGGTCGGGGCTCCACCACAGCACCGGCTGCCCGGGCCCGAACCAGGGGAAGATGCCCTGGGCATAGGCCTCGCGCAGCCGCGCCGTCGTGAGCCGCCCCCCGGCGGCCAGCAGGCCAGGCGCGTCGCTGTCACCGCCCAGCGCCGTCTCGGGCGCGGGCAGCGGCGTGCTTTCGTCGTCCAGCCAAGGCAGGCGCATGGGCGCCATTGTCCGCCGCGCGTGCGCCCGGCGCTGGGCGGTCGCTGCGCTAGGATCCGGCCGCCCGCGGCCGCTGGCCCGCGTGCCACGGCCTGAGTCCCGCACCATCCGCCCCCCGCCATGCCTGCTTCCCGTCGCCTTGCGCTGCAGCGGCTGGCGCTTGCGCCGCTGGCCCTCGGCCCGGGCCCGCGGGCCCTCGCCCAGGCCGGCCCGGTGCCGCAGCGCGTGCGCTTCGGCCGCCTCGAGCGCCTGGCCGGGCTGCGCTTCCGGCACGTGGACCCGCGGCCGGTCGAGGTCTGGCTGCCTCCGGGCTACGACGAGGGCCGCCCGCATGACGTGCTCTACATGCACGACGGGCAGATGCTGTTCGACGCGACCACGACCTGGAACCGCCAGGCCTGGAACCTCGACCAGGTCGCCGCCCCGCTGATGCAGCAGGGGGTGCTGCGCGAGTTCATCGTCGTCGCGCCCTGGAACAACGGCAGCCTGCGCTTTGCCGAGTACTTCCCCCAGGCCTGGCTGCCGCTGCTGGACGAGCACTGGCGCGCCGCGCTGGGCGCACGACTGATGCACGGGCCGCCGCGCAGCGATGCCTACCTGCGCTTCCTCGTCGAGGAGCTCAAGCCCGCCGTCGATGCCCGCTACCGCACCCGGCCGGGCCGCGAGCACACGCAGCTGATGGGCTCCAGCATGGGTGGGCTGGTCAGCCTGTACGGGCTGTGCGAATACCCGGAGACCTTCTGCGGCGCCGGCTGCATCAGCACGCACTGGATCGGCCTTTTCGAGCGCAACGGCGCGATCCCGGACGCCGCGGCCCGCTACCTGGCGCAGCGACTGCCCGACCCGGCGCGGACAAGGATCTGGATGGACCGGGGCACGCGCGAACTCGACGCGCTCTACGACGAGGCCCAGGCCCGGATCGACAGCCTGATGCAGTCGCGCGGCTTCGGCCCGCCAGGCTTCCGCAGCGTCGTGCACCCGGGGGGCGGGCACAACGAGACCGACTGGGGCCGGCAGCTGCCGGGGCCCTTGCGACACCTGCTGGCCGCCTAGGCCCCGGCACCCGCGCGCGCCCGACGTGCGCGAAGCCGGCCGGCCCGCCGGGCTTCACTTGCGCCGGTTGTGCTTGTCGATCTCGTCACCGATGACGCCACCGGCGATGGCGCCCACGGCGGCGCCGCCCAGGCTGCCGTTGCTCATCACGGCGCCGGCCACGCCGCCGATGCTGGCGCCTTTGATGGCGCCCGGGCTCAGGCTGCTGCAGCCGGTACCCAGCAGCGCCAGCACCAGGCTGGCGGCAAGGGCATGGCGGGAGATGTTGCGCTTCATGTCGGAACCTCCGGGTTTGCAAGGGCGGCGCTCGTCGCCGCCGGTGTGCAAACGCTAGGCCCGGCGGCGGGGCCGGGCTGTCGGCCCCAGGCGCGGCGCCCTGTAGGACGGCGCCGCATGCCGCTCCGCGCTCCCGGGGCGCCGCGGCATCAGTCCGGGCGCCGCTCGCGCCCGCCCAGCACGCGCCACAGGAAGGCGTACTCCAGCGCCGCCATCGTCGCGCGCTGGGCGTTGTCGGCGGCGCCGCTGTGGCCGCCCTCCAGGTTCTCCCAGTACAGCGGCGCGTGGCCCAGCTCGGCCATGCGTGCCGCCATCTTGCGCGCGTGGCCGGGGTGCACGCGGTCGTCGCGGGTGCTGGTGGTGAACAGCACGGCGGGCAGCTTGCGCCGTGCCGCCGGCGGCACGTTGTGGTAGGGGCTGTAGCGCTGGATGAAGGCCCACTGCGCCGGGTCGTCGGGGTCGCCGTACTCGGCCATCCAGCTGGCGCCAGCCAGCAGCCGGTGGTAGCGCCGCATGTCCAGCAGCGGCACCTGGCAGACCACGGCGCCGAAGAGCTCGGGCCGCTGCACCATGGCCGCGCCGACCAGCAGCCCGCCGTTGCTGCCGCCCTTGATGCCCAGCCGCGCCGGCGTGGTGATGCCTTGGCGCACCAGGTCCTCGGCGACGGCCATGAAGTCGTCGTAGCTGCGCTGCTTGTTCGCGCCCACCGCCGCCTGGTGCCAGGCCGGGCCGTACTCGCCGCCGCCGCGGATGTTGGCGAGCACGAAGACGCCGCCGCGCGCCAGCCAGGCGCGGCCGACCATGCCCGAGTAGAACGGCGTCATCGCCACCTCGAAGCCGCCGTAGCCGTAGAGCAAGGTCGGCAGGCCGCCGTCCCCGGCGGCATCACCGGGCCTGGCGCCCCGGGGCCAGAGCACGAAGTAGGGCACGCGCGTGCCGTCGCGGCTGGTGGCGAAGCGCTGCTCGGCGCGCAGGCCGCTGGCGTCGAAGAAGCTGGGCCGTTGCTTGAGCGTCTCGCGCGCGTCGCTGCCGGTGCGCGCCAGCTGCAGGCGGTCGGGCGAGAGGAAGTCGGCGGCCTGCAGCCAGTAGTGCTCGGCCAGCGGGTCGCCGGGCTGCAGCGGGTCGTGCAGCGCGGCGACCGACAGCACGCCGGGGTAGGGCGCGTCCACGGCGCGGTGCTGCCAGGGCTGGCCGGCCGTGGCCGGTGGCGACAGCTCCTCGACGCGGCTGGCCACGTCGTCCAGCAGGTTCAGCAGCACGCGGCTGCGCGTGGTCGTCCAGTCGGCCAGCGAGCGGCTGGCGCTGGGGGTGAACAGCGGCTGCGGCGCGGCGCCGCCGTCCCGTTTGCCGGCCAGCCAGTCGGCGGCATCGGCCACCAGCAGGCTGCCGCGCGGGAAGCTGCGGCCGGCCACGGCCCAGTCGCTGCGCAGTTCCACCAGCACACGCTCGCGCCAGAAGGCCAGCTTGGCGTCACGCGGCTTGGCCACCTCGGCCAGCCGGCCGTCGGCACCCAGCAGCCACAGCCGGTTGTTGTAGAAGTCCAGCATGCGGCCGAACACGGTGCGCTCGAAGCCCGGGGTGCGGTCGACGCTGGCGTAGACGGCCACGTCCTGGGCCTCGCCCTCGAACACCGTCGGCGCGTCGGCCAGCGGCTGGCCGCGGCGCCAGCGGCGCAGGGTGCGCGGGTAGCCCGAGTCGGTGAGCGAGCCGGGGCCGAAGTCGCTGGCGACCAGCAGCTCGTCGGCGTGCACCCATTCGACGCTGGTCTTGGCCTCGGGCACGCCGAAGCTGGCCGGCCCGGTGACGAAGGTCTTGGCCTGCAGGTCGAACTCGCGCACCACGCTGGCGTCGGCGCCGCCGCGCGACAGCTGCAGCAGCGCGCGGGCCTCGCCGGGTTCGAGCACGGTGGCACCGCCCCAGACCCAGTTCTCGCCCTCGGCGCGGGCCAGCGCGTCCAGGTCCAGCACCGTCTCCCAGGCCGGCTCGCGCTTGCGGTACTCGTCCAGCGTGGCGCGGCGCCACAGGCCGCGCGGGTTGGCTGCATCGCGCCACAGGTTGTAAAGGTGGCGGCCGTGGCGCGTGACGTCGGGGATCTGGTCCTTGGAGTCCAGCACCTCCAGCATCTCGGCGCGCAGCGCGGCGTAGCCGGGCTCGGCCTGCAGCAGCGCCTCGCTGGCGGCGTTGCGCCCGCGCACCCAGGCCAGGGCGCGCTCGCCCTGCACCTCCTCCAGCCACAGGTAGGGGTCGTCGGGAAGGGCGTCGGCGGATGGTGGGCTGGTCTGCGGCATGGGCTTGGAAGGGGACACGGCGGGGGTGTGCGACAGCGCGCCGGTGGCGGGCAAGGCCAGCGCGCCGGCCAGGCCGCGCAGCAGCGCGCGGCGACCTGGGCGGCCGGCGTTCATCGCGAAGGGGTCATCAGCGCTTCGGGCTGCAGTTCGACATGCTCGCGGCCGTCGGCCACGCCGACCAGGCCCTCCTGCACCGTCACCTGCAGTTGCATCGTGCGCTGGGCCAGCGCGGCCAGCGCCTGGCTGTGCTCGGGCGGCACGCGCCACACCGCCAGGTTGCGCAGCCGGGCCAGCTGGCCCTTGGCGCCGGCCCACCACACCGGCGCGGCATGGTGGTAGGTGTAGAGGGTGACGCGGTCGGCGCGGCCGGCGGCGCGGATCAGCCGGCGCTCGTCGGGCTGGCCGACCTCGATCCAGTGGCGGATGCTGCCGTCCAGGGCCTGCTGCCACAGGTCGGGCTGGTCGGCGTCGGCGGCGCCGCGCGCCGGCTGCAGTGCGCCGTCGCGGTCGTCGGCCGGCGCCTGCAGCGCGAAGGCCAGCAGCCGCATCATCAGCCGCTCGTCGGTCTCGCTGGGCTCGCGTGCCAGCGTCAGCTGGTGGTCGGCGTAGACGCCGCGGTCGAGGTCGGCGATCTGCAGACCGGCCTTGTAGACGGTGGCCTTGATCGCCATCAGCGCGGGGCGCGCACGGCGAAGACGCGGCGCGCGGACGGGGTGTTGGGCATGCGGGCTCGGCGGGCTGTGACGGAAACGGCCGGCGACTGTGCCACAGCCCGGCCGGCGCCGCTGCCCGCCGGATCAGGGCTTCTCGGCCAGCGCCTTCAGGTTGGCCAGCCCGGCCTCGAAGTCGGGGCCGACCATGCGGTCCATCGCCAGACCCATCCAGCGCATCACAGGGTTGCGCCCCAGGTTGGCCGTCATGGTCCAGGCCACGCGCGTGCCGCCGCCCTCGGGCGCCAGGCGCAGCTCGCCGGCGCTGACGCTGTCCCAGTCCTCGAAGCGCAGCTCGTAGGCCACGCGGCGCGGCGCCTCGGCGGCGGTGAAGCGCATCTCGCCGTTGCCCTCGCTGGCGCTGGTCCAGGCCCAGGCCGCGCCCTGGCCCGCCTCGGGGCCGCTGTAGCGCACCTGCATCTGCGGGTCGCGCCGGTTCCACACCGACCAGTCCTTCCACGCCCGGGGCGCGGCCACCAGCGGGTAGACCTTCTCGGGCGGCGCCTGCACCAGCACCTGGCGCTCCACCGTGACCTGCGGCGGCAGCAGCAGCGCCACGCCGACCAGCACCAGGGCCAGCACCGCGACGGTGCCGAACACGATCTTCAGGATTCGCATCGTCGGTTCCTCGGGTCGCTCGGCAGCGCGGGCGGGGCTTCGAGTGTCGCCAGCACGGGCGGGTGCGGCAAGCGCCCCGCCGGCCGGGCCTATTCCCGGCGCCGGCCAGGCCGGGTCCGGGGTGGCAAAATCGCGGCTCTCTGACAGCCCCCCCGCGGCAGCGGGCCCGGCGCCGGCACGGCGCCGCCCATGCGCCCGCCGCCCGCCTAGCCTAGGACCGTTCATGAAGGTGTTGCCCCTCCTGCACGCCGGCCTGCTGCTGGCCGCCTGCTCGCTGGCCGTCGCGCAGACCGCCGCCCCCAAGCCCGCCGAAGGCCGCACCCAGACGCTGGGCGGCACCGCCGGCAGCGGCCCGGTGCTGACGCGCGAGGAGTTGCGCGCCTGCCTGCAGAACGAGGAGCGCATCCGCAAGCGCCTGGAGGCGCTGGAGGCCGAGCGCCAGCCGCTGGACGCCGAGAAGGAGGCGATCAACGCAGAGCAGGCCAAGCTGCGCGAGGAGCGCGGCGCGCTGGACGCGGTGCGCAAGAAGGGCGAGGAGCTGGGTGAGCGTTTCCGCGCCTTCAGCAAGCGTGTCGAGGACTGGAACGCCCGCGTGACGGCCTTCAACGACGCCAAGCGCAGCGGGCCGCAGGCCGAGAAGGAGCGCGTCGAGCTGAACAAGGAGCGCGAGGCCATCCAGGCCCAGCGCACCGAGCTCGAGGCCGCGAAGGCGAACCTCACCGCCGAGGGCCAGACCCTGGTGCAGGCCTACAACGCCAAGGCCACCGCGCTGGAGGCCAAGGTACAGGAGTGGAACCAGCGCAACGCCAGGTGGAACGAGGCCAGCACCGCCGCCGACGCCGAGCGCAAGGGCTGGGTCACCAGCTGCGCCGACCGCCGCTACCGCGAGGATGACGAACAGGCCATCCGGCGCGGCAAGTGAGGCCCGCGATGACCCAGACCGCCACCGCCAACCCGCTGCTGCAGCCTTGGGACACGCCGCACGGCCTGCCGCCCTTCGACCGCATCCGCCCCGAGCACTTCGAGCCCGCGCTGCGCGAGGCCATGCGCCAGCACCGCGAGGAGCTGGCCGCCATTGCCGCCAACCCCGAGCCGCCCAGCTTCGACAACACGCTGGCCGCCTTCGACCGCAGCGGCCGGCTGCTTAACCGCATCTCCTCGACCTTCTACAACCTGACCGCTTCGGCCACCAGCGAGGCGCTGCAGCAGGTGCAGCGCGCGCTGGCCGCGCCGATGGCGGCGCACGAGAGCGCCGTCTACATGGACCAGGCGCTGTTCCGGCGCGTCGACGCGCTGCATGCCCGCCGCGCCGAACTGGGCCTGGACCCCGAGTCGCAACGCCTGCTGGAGCGCGTGCACCTGGACTTCGTGCGCGCCGGGGCCCAGCTGCCGCCGGCGCAGCGCGAGCGCTACGCCCAGGTGATGCAGCAGCTGGCCGAGCTGACCACCGCCTTCGGCCAGAACGTGCTGCACGACGAGAGCAGCTGGCAGCTGCCGTTGCAGGGCGAGGCCGACCTGGCCGGGCTGCCCGGCTTCGTGCGCGCCGCCGCGCGCCAGGCCGCCGTGGACCGCGGGCTGGACGGCCACGTGGTGACGCTGTCGCGCTCGCTGATCGTGCCCTTCCTGACCTACAGCACGCGGCGCGACCTGCGCGAGACCGCCTGGCGCGCCTGGACGACGCGCGGCGAGCATGCCGGCGCGCACGACAACCGCGAGGTGGCACGCGGCATCCTGCGCCTGCGCAACGAGCAGGCCCGCCTGCACGGCAAGGCCTGCTACGCCGACCACGCGCTGGCCGACACCATGGCCGGCAGCCAGGCCGCGGTGCAGGGCCTGCTCGACCAGGTCTGGCCGCGCGCGCTGGCCACGCTGGCGCGCGAGCGCGCGCTGCTTGAGGCGGCGATGGCCGCCGAGGGCGTGCCCGCCGCCGAGCTGCAGGCCTGGGACTGGCGCTTCTGGGCCGAGAAGGTGCGCCGCGACCGCTTTGCGCTGGACGACGCCGAGGTCAAGCCGTACTTCAGGCTCGAGAACGTGGTGCAGGCGGCCTTTGATTGCGCCACGCGCCTGTTCGGCCTGCGCTTCACGGCCAACCCGGCGATCCCCGTCTACCACCCCGACGTCAAGGCCTACGAGGTGCATGGCGCCGACGGTGCGCTGGTGGGCGTGTTCCTGCAGGACAACTTCGCCCGCCCGACCAAGCGCAGCGGCGCCTGGATGAGCAGCCTGCGCCTGCAGACGCGCAACCTGGCTGGCGGCGGTGCGCAGTACCCGGTGATCCTCAACAACAACAACTTCGCCAGGGGCACGCCCGACGAGCCCACGCTGCTGTCTGCCGACGACGCGCGCACGCTGTTCCACGAGTTCGGCCATGGCCTGCACGGCCTGCTGTCGGACGTGCGCTACGAGCAGCTGTCGGGCACCAGCGTGCTGCGCGACTTCGTCGAGCTGCCCTCGCAGATCTACGAGCACTGGATCACCGAGCCCGAGGTGCTGCGCCAGCACGCGCGCCACTGGCAGACCGGCGAACCGATGCCCGCCGAGCTGCTGCAGCGCCTGCGTGCCGCCGAGAACTTCAACCAGGGCTACGAGACGGTGCGCTACTGCGCCAGCGCCATCACCGACATGGCGGTGCATGCCCTCACCGACGCCGAGCCGCCGGCCGACCTGTGCGCCTTCGAGGCCGGGCTGATGCGCGCCAAGGGCCTGCCCGAGGCCGCCGGCCTGAACCACCGGCTGGTGCATTTCCAGCACCTGTTCAGCGGCAGCAGCTACGCGGCGGGCTACTACGTCTACCTGTGGGCGGAGGTGCTGGACGCCGACGGTTACGAGGCCTTCACCGAGGCCGGCAGCCCCTTCGACGCCGAGGTGGCGCAGCGGCTGCGCCGTTTCATCTACAGCAGCGGCAACAGCGTCGAGCCGGGCGCCGCGTTCCGTGCCTTCCGCGGCCGCGACCCGGTGGTGCAGCCGCTGCTGCGCCAGCGCGGCCTGCTCGAGGAGGATGCGGTGCCGGCCTGACGACCGGCACCCGCTGAAGGACAACGGCCGCCTGGGCGTCAGCCCGGCGGCCGTTTCACTTGGGCCGGCGCGGAGTTCCCTCGGGGGGCTGAGGCCCGCGGCTCTGGGTCCGCCTGCGCGGACCCGGACGGGCCGAAGGCCGGCCGACTCTGGCGGCCGGCGGCGAAGGCGCGCAGCGACTGGCCTGGGGGCCCGCCCGCAAGGATCCTGGCTTTGCCGGTCCTTGCGGAGCCCCCCTGGGGGGTGGCGAAGGCGCGCAGCGACTGGCCTGGGGGCCCGCCCGCAAGGATCCTGGCTTTGCCGGTCCTTGCGGAGCCCCCCTGGGGGGTGGCGAAGGCGCGCAGCGACTGGCCTGGGGGCCCGCCCGCAAGGATCCTGGCTTTGCCGGTCCTTGCGGAGCCCCCCTGGGGGGTGGCGAAGGCGCGAAGCGACTAGCCTGGGGGCCCGAGAAGCTGGTCCACCGAGGCCAGGAAGGCCTTGAAGTCCAGCGGCTTGGTCCAGTACTCGAGCACGCCGGCGTCCAGCGCGCGCTTGACGTCGGCGGGCATGGCGTTGGCCGACAGCGCCACCACCGGGATGTTGGCCGTGGCCGGCAGCGCACGCAGGCGCTGCAGCACCTCCAGGCCGTCCAGGTCGGGCAACTGCATGTCCAGCAGCACCAGCGCCGGGCGCAGCGCCTGGGCCTTGGCGACGCCACTGGCGCCGTCCGGCGCCACCTCCAGGTCGATGTCGCCGCGGCGGCCGAGCAGCTCGCGGATGATCATCGCGTTGACCGGGTTGTCCTCGATGTAGAGCACGCTGATGCGGGTGCGCGACTCGGCGCCGGTTGCCGGCGCCGCCGCCGCGGCCATGGCCGGCCCCTTGCCACCGCCTTGGACCTCGGCGGCCGAGCGGTTCACCGCCAGTCCGCGGCTGCGCGGCGCCGGCGCGGCCTGCAGAGGGTCGACCGCTGCCAGCGGCAACTCGATCTCGAAGCTGCTGCCGACGCCCAGCCGGCTCTGCACGCCGATGCGCCCGCCCATGCGCTCGACCAGCGCGCGCGCGATGCTCAGGCCGATGCCCGTTCCCTCGACGCCCTCCAGCGTCTCGGCGCCCAGTCGGTTGAAGGGCTCGAACAGGTGGCTCATCTGCTCGGGGGTCATGCCCCGGCCGGTGTCGGTGACGCGCAGCAGCGCCCGCCCTGGCACGGTGCGCAGCGAGACGTCGACGCGCCCGTCGTCGCGGTTGTACTTGACGGCATTGGACAGCAGGTTCAGCAGCACCTGGCGCAGCCGCGTCTCGTCGGCCAGCACCTGCACGTCGTAGCCGTCGCTGTGCAAGCTGATGCGGCGTGCCTGCGCCGCAGGGGCCACCAGCGTCAGCGCCTGCTCGACCAGCGGCGCCAGCGGCTGCGGCTCGATGGCCAGCCGCATCTCGCCGCCTTCCAGCCCCGCCAGCTCGAGCACGTCGTTGATCAGCCGCAGCAGGTGCTGGCCGGCGCTGCGGATGTGCTCGAGCCGCTTTGCGCGCGACGCGGTGTCGCCCGGCCCGTCGTCGGCCATCAGCAGCTGGGTGAAGCCCAGCACCGCATTGAGCGGCGTGCGCAGTTCATGGCTCATGCGCGCCAGGAAGCGCGACTTGGCCTCGCTCTCGTGGCGCGCCCGTTCGCGTTCCAGCCGCAGCGCTTCGGCGTTGCGCTGGTCGGTGATGTCCCAGTTGACGCCGATGCGCGTGCGGCGGCCCACCGCCTGGTCGCCGATCTCGATCGAGCGCGAGGCCAGCCAGCGCACCTGGCCGTCGGGCCAGACGACGCGGAACTCGGTGGCGTAGGGCTCGTGGCTCTCGATGGCCGGCTCGATCAGCGTGCGCATGCGCTCGCGGTCGTCGGGGTGCACGCAGGCCAGCCGTTCGTCGCGGTCCAGCGGCCGGGCGCGCGGGCGCAGGCCGCGCAAGCGCCACATCTGCTCGTCCCAGACGGCCTCGCCCGTGTCCAGGTCCAGTTCCCAGCTGGCCAGCCCCGCGCCACGGGCGGCCAGCGCGATGCGCTGCTCGGCGCCCTGGCGCGCGGCCTCGGCGTCGTCGCGCTCGCCCAGGTCGACGAGCACGCCGAACAGGGTGGCACGCTCGTCACTGCGCTCGATGCGCGAGTGCGTGCGCACGCGGCGCACCTGGCCGTCGCTGCGCACGATGCGGAAGGTGGCCTCGGCACTGCCCTGGCCGCCGCCGATCCAGTCGGCGAAGGCGCGGCGCACGGCCTCGCGGTCGGCGGCATGCACATGGCGCTGCAGCCAGTCTTGGGTGGTCGGCACCGGTTCGTCGTCGCGCAGCCCGAAGATGCGGCGCTGCTCGGGGCTCCAGAAGGCGCGCTCCTGGTCGGGCTCCATGATCCAGTAGCCGATGCCCCCGGTCTGCGTGGCCAGCTCCAGGCGGCGCGCCATCTCGGCGGCGCGCAACTGCTGCGCGCGCGCGTCGGTGATGTCCAGCCCCAGCCCGAAGATGGCAATCGGCGCACCGGACTCGTCGCGCACGGCGACGCGCCGTGTGTGCACCACGCGCCAGCCGCCGTCCTCGGCGCGGTAGCGCGTCTCCAGGTCGACGGGCTCTGGCTGGCGCAGCGCCTGCTCGTTGGCGCGGCGCGCGGCCTCGCGGTCGTCGGGATGCATGCGCTCGATCAGGCGGCCGACGGCGATCGGTTCGTCGGTAGGCTGCATGCCGAGCGTGCGAAAGCCCTGCGTGCTGAGTTCGGTCAGGTCGGTGGCCAGGTCGCGCCGCCAGGTGCCGATGCGCCCCAGTTCCATCGCCAGCGACAGGCTGGACTGGGCCTCGGCAGCCCGCCGCGCCAGCTCGAAGGCCTCGGTGTCGTCGGTGAGGATGCCCACGACACGTTCGGCGCGGCCCTCGGCGCCGGCCAGCACCAGCCACTGCGAGTGCACATGGGCGATGCTGCCGTCGGGGCGCTGCACGCGGTAGCGCGTGCTGGCGGTGCCCAGCCTGTGCAGCGACTCCTGGTAGGCCTGGCGCACGCGCTCGCGGTCCTCGGCCACGATGCGGTCCAGCGACTGCAGCATCGGCGGCGTCGGGTCCTCGGGCTGCAGGCCGAAGACCTGCCGCGTGTTGCGGTCCCAGTAGCCCTCGCCGGTGCGGGGGTCGCGCTCCCACATGCCCAGGCGTCCGAAGCGCAGCGCCAGGTCCAGGCGCTCGCGCAGGCCCTCGGCCTCGGCCTCGAGGTCGCGCAGCGGGCCGTCGTCGGCCAGGTGCAGCAGCCAGCCGCCTTCGGCCAGCGGGCTTGCCCGCGCCAGCACCGGCTGCAGCGCGCCCTCCGGGGCCGGCAGCAGGCGGGCCTCGGCCGCGGCATCGCCCAGCAGCGCGCTGGCGTCGGCCGGGCGCACCCACAGCGTGTGCCAGGGCGTGCCGGGCACCGCCAGCGGCCCGAGCAGGGCCCGTGCGGCGGCATTGGCCCAGCCGATGCGATGGTCCGGCTGCAACTGCAGCAGCGGTGCGGGCGCCGCGGACAGCCAATCGGCCTGGGGCTGCACGGACGTGGGGGCGGGCGGACTCGTCATCGGGGGTTGCGCGGCCGGATGAGTATGGCGTCGCGGCGGGGACGTTCGTCAATGGGCGCATCACCCACAATGCCCTCGCGACGTGCAATTGTCGCGTCGACTGCGGAAGCCGGACATGGACCAAGACGGGGGACAGGCACGCGCCCTGGCCTGGCTGCGCGCGCCGGCCGGCGCCGTGGTCGTGGCCTTGGCGGTGCGCGACGGCGAGCCGGTGGCCGCCGGCGCCACGCTGCTGCTGCTGGAGGCGATGAAGATGGAACTGCCACTGGCCGCGCCGGGGCCCGGCCGCGTGCACCGGTTCGCGGTCGCGCCGGGCGATGCGGTGGCCGAGGGGCAGCCGCTGCTGCTGTTCGAGGTGGATCAGGGCCTGGCCGAAGCGGGTCGCGCGGCCGCCGAGCCCGCAAGCCGGGCCGCGGCAGGGCCGCAGGTGCCGGCTCCCGATGGCGACGCGGCCCTGGCACACCTGCAGGCGCGCCGCGCGCTGCTGAGCGATGCCGCCCGGCCCGAGGCCGTGGCCCGCCGGCACGCCCGGGGGCGGCGCACGGCACGCGAGAACGTCGCCGACCTGCTCGACCCGGGCAGCCTTGCCGAGTACGGTGCCTTTGCCGTCGCGGCGCAGCGCAGCCGTCGGCCGCTGGAGGCCTTGCAGCGCGAGACCCCGGCCGACGGGCTCGTCTGCGGCCATGGCACGCGGGCCGGGCGCCCGTTGGCGGTGCTGGCCTACGACTACACGGTGCTGGCCGGCACCCAGGGCGTGTTCAACCATGCCAAGGCCGACCGGCTGCTGGATCTGGCGGCGCGCCAGCGCTGGCCGCTGGTGCTGTTCGCCGAGGGCGGCGGCGGTCGCCCGGGCGACGTCGACTGGCCGGGCGTGGCCGGCCTGGACTGCACCACCTTCGCGCGCTTGGCCGCGTTGTCGGGCCAGGTGCCGCTGGTCGGCATTGCCGCCGGCTACTGCTTCGCCGGCAACGCGGCGCTGCTGGCCTGCTGCGACGTGGTCATCGCCACCGCGGGCAGCAGCCTGGGCCTGGGCGGGCCGGCGATGATCGAGGGCGGCGGCCTGGGCCGCGTGGCCCCGCAGGACGTGGGCCCGGCGGCCGAACTGGCCGCGGCCGGCGCGATCGACCTGCTGGTGCCCGACGAGGCGGCGGCGGTGGCTGCTGCCAAGCAGGTGCTGGCCCTGCTGGGCGGCGAGGTCGTTCCCGCGCAGGCGCCCGCTCGTGCCCCCGAGACGCTGCGCGCCGCCCTGCCGGCCAACCGCAGCGCGGTGTTCGAGCCCGCGGCGCTGCTGGCCGCGGTGGTCGACGCCGACAGCCTGCTGGAACTGCGCCCGGGTTTCGGCCGCGGGCTGCTGACCGCGCTGGCGCGCATCGAGGGCCGCCCGGTGGCGCTGCTGGCCAGCCGGCCGCAGCCGCTGGGCGGCGCGCTGGACGCGCCCGCCTGCGACAAGCTGGCGCGTTTCCAGCAGCTGGCCGACGCGCATGGGCTGCCACTGCTGAGCTTCATCGACTGCCCCGGCTTCATGGTCGGCCCCGACAGCGAGCGCATGGCGATGCTGCGCCACGCCGGGCGGGTGTTCGTCGGCGGCGCGGCGCTGCGCGTGCCGCGGCTGGCGGTGGTGCTGCGCCGCGGCTTCGGCCTGGGCGCGATGGCGCTGGCCGGCGGGCACTTCCATGTGCCGCTGGCGATCTGCGCCTGGCCCGGCGCCGAGTTCGGCGCGATGGGCTTGGAAGGCGCCGTGCGCCTGGGTTACCGCAAGGAACTCGAGGCCGCACCCGACGAGGCCGCGCGCGAGGCGCTGTACCAGCGGCTGCTGGCCGAGGCGCGCGACAAGGGCGCGGCGCTGAACATGGCCAGCCACCTGGAGATCGACGACGTGATCGACCCGGCCGAGACGCGCGACTGGCTGGCCCGCCACCTGCGCGCCGCGGCCGCCACGCCGCTGCCGCCGCGGCGGCCTTTCGTCGACGCCTGGTAGGCATCCGCCGCAACGCGGCGGCAACCGCGCAGCAACATCGCCCGTGCATGCTGCGGCGCATGAGGTCCTCCCCCATCCCGGCCGCACGGGCGGCCGATCCCGCGCGCCGCGCCGCGCTGCGCGCGCTGTCCCGCGGCGTCGCGCTGGCCGCGCTGACGGGCCTGCGGCCGGCGGCCGCGGCAGCGGGCCCGGTGCTGGACGAGCTGCTCAGCGACCCTGCGCGCGGCGGCCGCAGCCTGCCCGTGAAGCTGCGCCTGCCGGCGGGCGAAGGCCCCTGGCCCTGGGTCATCCACTCGCATGGCCTGGGCGGCAGCCGCGACGGCGGTGCCGCCTGGGGCGGCGCCTGGGCGGCGGCCGGCGTGGCGGTGGTCCACGTGCAACATCCGGGCAGCGACCGCGAGACCCTTAGGGAAGGCCTGCAGGCGCTGCGCGCCGCGGCCAGCGGCGAGCAGCAGCTGGCGCGCGTGCGTGACGTGGCGTTTGTTCTCGACGAGGCGGATCGGCGGGCCGCGGCCGGCAGCCCCTGGGCGCGCCTGCGCGCCGACGCGGTGGGGGTCTCGGGCCATTCCTTCGGCGCGCACACGGTGCAGGCGCTGGCCGGGCAGCGCTTCGCGGCTGCGGCTGCGGCTTCGGGCGGCGACCCGCGACCGCGGGCCTTCGTCGCCTTGAGCCCGTCGCCGGGCCGGCAGGGCGACGCGGCGCACGCCTTCGGCGGCATCGCGCGGCCCTTCTTCGCGCTGACCGGGTCGCTGGATGCCGACCCGCTGGCCGGCCGTGGCCAGGGGCGCGACGACGGCGCCTGGCGCACCCGCGTCTACGACGGCCTGCCCGCCGGGGCCAAGGCCTTGTTGTGGCTGGACGGCGCCGACCACGCGAGCTTCGGCGGCGGCACCGGCATGGCCGCCGAGGGCCGCCGCCGGCGCGACGCCGCGGTGCGGGCCGCTGAGCCGGGCCACCAGGCGCTGATCGCCGGGCTGACGGCGCTGTGGTGGCGCTGGCGTCTGCTGGGCGACGCGGCGGCCGAGGCCGCGCTGCGCGCGCTGGCAGCCGGGCAGCCCGCCGCCGGCCTGGGGCCGGTCACGCCGCCCGACCGCCTCGTGCTGGGCTGAGCCGCGCCGCCATCCCGCCACAGGGTGAGCCCCGCTGCCGGTGCGCCGGGACGCGCGCTACGCTGCCGCATCCACCCGCCAGGAGCACTTCGCGATGTTCGAGACCATGATCGCCGGCAGCCTGCCCAAGCCCGGCTGGCTGGCCGAGACCGGCAAGCTGTGGCCGCGCTGGCTGGCCGAGGGCGACGCGCTGGCGCAGGCCAAGCTGGATGCCACGCTGCTGTGGATCAAGCAGCAGGAGGACGCCGGCCTGGACGTGATTGGCGACGGCGAGCAGGCGCGCCAGCACTTCGTGCACGGCTTCCTCGAGCGCGTCGAGGGCATCGACTTCGAGCACAAGGTGGAGATGGGCATCCGCGCCGACCGCTACAAGGCCATGGTGCCGCAGGTGGTGGCGCCGCTGCGGCTCAAGGGCCGGGTGCACGAGGCCGAGGCGCGCCTGCTGCGCGCGCACACCCCGCGCAAGACCAAGTTCACGCTGCCCGGGCCGATGACCATCGTCGACACCGTGGCCGACCGCCACTATGGCGACCGCGTGGCGATGGCCATGGCCTTCGCCGAGCTGCTCAACCAGGAGGCGCTGGCGTTGCGCGACGACGGCATCGACGTGATCCAGTTCGACGAGCCGGCCTTCAACGTCTACATGGCCGACGCCGCGCGCTGGGGCGTGCAGGCGCTGGCGCGCGCGGCGCAGGGCCTGCACGAGGCCAGCCCGGTGACCGGGCGCGCGGCGCGGGTGGCGGTGCACATCTGCTACGGCTACGGCATCGAGGCCAACATCGCCTGGAAGCAGACCCTGGGCGAGGCCTGGCGCCAGTACGAGCAGGTGTTCCCGGCGCTGGCCGCCAGCGAGGCCATCGACCAGGTCAGCCTGGAGTGCATCCACTCGCGCGTGCCACCCGAGCTGATGGCGCTGCTGAAGGGCAAGGACGTGATGGTCGGCGTGATCGACGTGGCCAGCGACCAGGTCGAGACGCCCGAGGAGGTGGCGCAGACGCTGGGCGCGGCGCTGCGCTTCGTGCCGCACCAGCACCTGCTGGCCTGCACCAACTGCGGCCTGGCGCCGATGCGCCGCGAGGTGGCCGAGGCCAAGCTGCGCGCGCTGGCGCAGGGGGCTGCCATCGCCAGGCAGCGCTGGGGATGAAGGGGTGGAGCCCCCAAGCTCCCTCCGGTCGCTACCCCCAGGGCCACGAAGGGGCCCTTCGGTCCCTAGGGGCCGCTCCGCATCGGGCCGGCAGAGCCGGACCCTCGCTTATTCTCGCCAAGACCACGGCGCGCCTGCGCCGTGGGTTCTTCGTCAGGCCGCCGCGGTCTCGCGCTGGGCGATGCGGTCGGTGACCTCGCGCAGGCGCTGGCCGAAGGCGCGCGCCGTGGCCAGGTCGCCGGGCACCATCTCGTCGGGCGAGGCGTCTGACGGCGTGGTCGCCATCAGGCCCGAGAAGCTGGCGACGTAGTTGATGTCGTCGCGCGTGGCGGCCTTGCTGTTGCTGGGCATCAGCCCGGTGCCCACCCACAGCATGCCGTGCTGCTGCGACAGCGTGAACAGGTAGTGCAGCGTCGAGAGCTTGTCGCCGTTCATCGACGCCGAGTTGGTGAAGGCCGCGGCCAGCTTGTCCTTCCACTTCTGCGTGAACCAGGCCTTGCTGCTGGCGTCGGCGAATTTCTTGAACTGCCAGCTGACGCTGCCCATGTAGGTGGGCGAGCCGAAGACGATGGTGCTGGCGGCATCCAGCCTGGCCCAGCCGCCCTCGGGCAGGTTGCCCTCGGCGTCGATGGGCAGCAGCTCGCCGCCGCTGGTCTCGGCGATGGCCTGGGCCACGCGCGTGGTGTGGCCGTAGCCGCTGTGGAAGACGATGACGATGTCGGACATGGTGTGCTCGGTGGGCAGGTGGGGGAGGGGATCAGGCGCGGCGCGCGTCCAGGCTCAGCGGCCCGGCGCCGAAGCCGACGATGGCCAGCAGGCCGCCGGTGACGGCCAGGTTCTTCATGAACATCAGCTGCTGCACGGTGGCGGCGTCGGCCGGCACGGCCCAGAAGGCGTGGAACAGCAGGCTGGCCAGCAGCGTGAAGGCGGCCAGCGCGGCGGCGGCCCAGCGCGCGCGCCAGCCGATGGCCAGCGCCAGGCCGGCAACCACTTCCAGCGCCGCGGTGGCCGGCGCCAGCAACCCCGGCAGCGGCAGGCCGGCGCTGGCGATGTAGCCGGCGGTGCCCTGCAGGCCGGCGAACTTGCTCAGGCCGGCTAGCACGAACATCAGCGCCAGCAGCACGCGGGCGGCGAGCACGGCGGCGGCGGCCGGGGTGCTGAAGGCGGTTGGGCTGGCGGCTGCGCCGCGCGTGTTCAGGGACAGGGTGTTCATCGGGGATCTCCGGTGGGGTGGGGGTGAGCGGGTGGGCAGGCGTGAGCCGGCCCGCGGCCGGCGCCGCTGGGCGCCGTCCTGGGGACACAGGAAAGGGGTGCGCGGCCGGCCCGCGCGGGCCTCAGCCGGCCAGCTCGAAGACCAGCACCTCGGCGTCGCGGCCGTGGTCCAGCTTCAGCAGCGCCTCGCCGTCCAGGCGCAGCGCGTCGCCAGCGGCGAGCCGCTGGCCGTTGGCGCGCAGCGCGCCGCGCGCCAGGAACACGTAGGCGGGGCGCTCGGGGTCCAGCTTCAGCGAGGCACTCTCGTCGCCGTCGAACAGCCCGGCATGGATGCGCGCGTCGGCATGCAGCGCCACCGCGCCCTCGTCATCGGGGCTGCCCGAGGCGATGGTGAGCAGCCGGCCGCGCTTGGCCTCGTCGCTGAAGTGGCGCTGCTCGTAGCCGGGCTGGACGCCGGCGCTGCGCGGCAGGATCCAGATCTGCAGGAAGTGCGTGTCGGCGTCGGCCAGCGCGTTGAACTCGCTGTGGCGCACGCCGGTGCCGGCGCTCATGCGCTGCACGTCGCCGGGGCGGATCTGGCCCTCGTTGCCGATGCTGTCGCGGTGCGCCAGCGCGCCGGACAGCACGTAGCTGACGATCTCCATGTCGCGGTGGCCATGGGTGCCGAAGCCGGTGCCGGGGGCGATGCGGTCCTCGTTGATCACGCGCAGGTTGCCCACGCCCATGTGCGCCGGGTCGTGGTAGTCGGCGAACGAGAAGCTGTGCTGGCTGCGCAGCCAGCCATGGTCGGCATGGCCGCGGGTGTGGGAAGGGCGCAGGGTGATCATGCGGTGTCTCCTGTCGATGCAAGCCACTGTAGGCCGCGGGGCGGCGCCCGGGGCTGCAAGCCGCTGTCGCCTTCGTTCAAATAGACTGAAGTCATGCCTCGCGCCGCCCATGCCCTGACCCCCGACGCCCTGGCGATGATGGACACCATCGCGCGCAGCGGCAGCTTTGCCGCCGCCGCCCGCGAGCTGGGCAAGGTGCCCTCGGCGCTGACCTACAGCGTGCGCCAGCTGGAGGAGGCGCTGGACGTGCTGCTGTTCGACCGCAGCTCGCGCCAGGCCCAGCTCACGCCCGCCGGCGCCGAGCTGCTGGCCGAGGGCCGCCGCCTGCTGCAGGAGATGGACGCGGTGGCCAACCGCGTGCGCCGCGTGGCCGGCGGCTGGGAGAGCGAGCTGGTGATCGTGGTCGAGGACGTGCTCGCCATGCCGGTGGTGTTCGACCTGGTCGAGTCCTTCTGCGGCCAGTGCGACGGCCTGTCGCGCGGCCAGTTCACGCCCACGCGGCTGCGCCTGCGCAGCGAGGTGCTGGCCGGCACCTGGGAGGCGCTGGTGGGCGGCCGCGCCGACCTGGCGCTGGGCGTGACCGACGCGATGCCGCCGCAGCCCGGCATCGAGCGCAGCGCGCTGGGGGCGCTGGAGATGGTGTTCTGCGTGGCGCCGCACCACGCGCTGGCCGCCAGCACCGAGGCGCTGGCCGACAGCACGCTGGTGCACCACCGCGCCGTGGCGGTGGCCGACAGCGCGCAGCAGCTCAACCCGCTCACCGTGAACCTGCTGCCCGGGCAGGACGTGCTCACCGTGGCCAGCATGCGCGCCAAGCTCGAGGCGCTGCTGCGCGGCCTGGGTTGCGGTTACCTGCCGCTGCCGATGGCCGCGGCGCACCTGGACGCTGGTCACCTGGTGCGGCTGGAGACGGTGCGTGGCGAGCGGCACATCCCGCTGCAGTACGCCTGGCGCGCCGAGCATGGCCCGGCGGGGTTGGGCAAGGCCCTGCAATGGTGGCTGGGCCAGCTGCAGAGCCCGACCACGCGGCGGGCGCTGATCGAGCGCCACGCCGGGCGGCTGCCGGCTTGAGCGGCGTCGCCGATGCCGGCGGCCGCGGCGCCGGCCCCTGCACCGGGCGCTTCGCGCCGTCGCCCACCGGGCCCCTGCACGCCGGCTCGCTGGTCGCCGCACTGGGCAGCTGGCTGGATGCGCGCGCCCACGGCGGGCGCTGGCTGGTGCGCATCGAAGACGTGGACCGGCCGCGCTGCGTGGCCGGCGCCGACGAGGAGATCCTGCGCCAGCTGGCCACCTGCGCCCTGCTGCCCGATGCACCGCCGCTGTGGCAGCACACGCGCGACGCGGCCTACGCCGAGGCGCTGCAGCGCCTGGTCCGCGCCGGGGCGGCGTATGGCTGCGCCTGCACGCGGCGCGACATCGAAGCGGCGCGGGTTGCCGCCGGCCGGCCACGCCTGCGCTTCGGCGAGCTGGTCTATCCAGGCAGCTGCCGGCCCGAGCGCGGCGGCTTGCAGGGCCGCGCGCCGCGCGCCTGGCGCCTGCGTGTGGATGGCCCGCTCGAGTGGACCGACCGCCGCCTGGGCCCGCAGCGCCAGGACCTGCTGGCCGAGGTCGGCGACTTCGTGCTCCAGCGTGCCGACGGCCTCTGGGCCTACCAGTTGGCGGTGGTGGTGGACGACGCCGCGCAGGGCGTGACCGATGTGGTTCGCGGCGAGGACCTGGCCGACAACACCGCGCGACAGATTGCGCTGCAGCGCGCGCTGGGCCTGCCCACGCCCCGCTACCTGCACCTGCCGCTGGTGCTGGGGCCCGACGGCCACAAGCTGAGCAAGCAGAGCGGCGCCATGCCGCTGGACCTGCGCGACCCGCTGGCCGCGCTGCGTGCCGCCGGCGCCGTGCTCGGCCTGCCGGCTGGCCTGGCGCCGGCGGCGGCCCAGCCATCCGAGTGGCTGGCCGCGGCGGTGGCCGCCTGGGCTGGCATCATTGCCGGCTACCCCATCACTTCGACAGGATCCGCATCATGAGCCGCACCCTGCCTTCGGGCCTGCAGGTCGAGGACACCGTCAACGGCGAGGGCGCCGAAGCCCTTGCCGGCCAGCGCGTGCGCGTGCACTACACCGGCTGGCTGCACGATGCCGGCGCCGAGAACCAGCGCGGGCGCAAGTTCGACAGCAGCAAGGACCGCGGCACGCCGTTCAGCTTCGGGCTGGGCGGTGGCGAGGTGATCCGCGGCTGGGACGAGGGCGTGCAGGGCATGCGGGTGGGCGGCACGCGCGTGCTGACCATCCCGCCCGAGCTGGGCTATGGCGCGCGCGGCGCCGGTGGCGTGATCCCGCCCAACGCCACGCTGGTGTTCGAGGTCGAGCTGCTGGCCGTCTGACGCGCCGGGCGGCGCCAAGGGGCGCTGCCCGGGGCCGCAGATCAGTCGGCGCCGTGGTCGGCGCGGCGGCGGGCGTTGTCGAAACGCGGCTTGCCGCCGGCCTTGGCCGCCGGCTTGGGCCCGGGCTTGAAGCCGGGCTTGGGGCCGAAGCCCTGGTGCTCGCGCGGCCCGAACGGGGCTTGCGCGGCTCGGGGCCCGAACGGAGCCTGCGCCGCACGCGGCCCGTAGGGCGCCTGTGCCGGCCGCGGGCCGTCGCCTCGGTTGCCTGGCCAGGCGCCGACGGGCGCGTCGTCGCGGCGGCCCAGGGGCTTGCCCTCGGGCTTGCCGAAGGGTTTGGCGTAGGGCTTGTCGAACGACTTGCCGAAGGGCTTGCCCCCGGCGCCAGCGCCGAAGGGCTTCTTGCCAAAGGGCTTGCCCCCGGCGCCGCCGCCGAAGGGCTTGTTGCCGTAGGGCTTGCCGCCACCCTGCGGGCCGCGGTCCTCGTGCAGGCGCGGCTCGGCGCGCTGCGGCTCCAGGCCCGGCACCACGGCCGCGGCGAAGCGCTGCGCCGTCAGGCGCTGCACGCGGGCCAGCATGCCGGCGTCGCGGCGCTCGGCCAGCGTCACCGCCAGGCCGCTGCGCCCGGCGCGGCCGGTGCGGCCGATGCGGTGCACGTAGTCCTCGGCCTGCATCGGCAGGCCCCAGTTCACCACGTGGGTGATGCTGGGCACGTCGATGCCGCGCGCGGCCACGTCGGTGGCCACCAGCACGCGCAGGCGGCGCTCGCGCAGGCCTTGCAGCACGCGGTTGCGCCGGCCCTGCGGCAGGCCGCCGTGCAGCGAGGCCACCGGATGGCCCAGCTCGCCCAGGTGGTCGGCCAGCTCGTCGGCGGCGATCTGGGTTGGCGCGAACACCAGCGCCTGGTCGATGTTGCCGTCGGCCAGCACATGCTCCAGCAGCGCCAGCTTGTGCGCGCGGTCGTCGGCCCAGTGCAGGCGCTGCTCGATGGCCTCGATGCGCGTGGCGGCGTTGGCCACGTTGATGCGCTGCGGGCTGCGCAGCAGGCGCTGCGCCAGGGCACCGGCGGCGCCGTCGAAGGTGGCGCTGAACATCAGCGTCTGGCGCTGCGCCGGCGTGGCGCGGGCGATGCGCTCGATGTCGTCGATGAAGCCCATGTCCAGCATGCGGTCGGCCTCGTCGAGCACCAGCACCTCCAGCGCGTCGAGCTGCAGGCGCGGCGCGCCGGCGCCGGGGTGCTGCGGGCCGTCCAGGTGGTCGATCAGCCGGCCCGGCGTGGCGACGACGATGTCGGGCTGGTCGGCCAGCATGCGCAGCTGGCCGCCGTAGGGCACGCCGCCCACCAGCGTGGCCACGCGCAGCGCGGGCAGGTAGCGGCCCAGGTCCTGTGCGGCGCGAGCGACCTGCTGCGCCAGTTCGCGCGTGGGCGCCAGCACCAGCAGGCGCGGGCGCGCCGGCATGGGCGGGGGCAGGGCCTCGCGGCGCGGGCCGGGGCGGCCGCGGCCGAAGCGTCCGCTGGTGCCGTTGGCGCCGCCGGGCCGGCCGGGGCGCGACGGCATCGCGGCCTCGCGCTCCAGCGGCGCTGCGGCAATGCGCACCAGCGCCGGCAGCAGGAAGGCGGCGGTCTTGCCACTGCCGGTCTGGCTGCTGGCCATCAGGTCGGCGCCGCCCAGCGCGGCCGGGATGGCCTGGGCCTGAATGGCCGTGGGGGCGGTGTAGCCGGCAACGCTGAGCGCCCGCAGCAGCGGCTCGGGCAGGCCCAGGGTGTCGAAGTTCGAAGTGTTGTGTTCCATCTGAATGCACGCAGCGCCGCGCTGGCCGGGGGGTGATGGCCAGGCACGGCATCGTGGCCCGCGCGCGCCGCATGGCCGGGCAGGGGCGGCGCCGGCGCCAGGGGCGCAGGGCAGCACCCGCCCGAAGGGGCGGCCCGGCGCGGGCCGGGTGAAGTCGCTGGGGTGCTGTGGCGCGGCCAGGAGCGGCCGGGCGTTCGCGTCCGGGTGCGACGGCATCGCCGCCGACCCAGAAAGGCGGGCCGGGCGGCGGGGCGCATGAGCGGCCCCGGCCCTGCCTCGCCGGCGCGGGGGCCGGGCAAGCCGGGCCACGCGTCGCGTGTCAGAGGGGATGTACGAAGGCCTCGTTCGGCCGTTCAACGGCCCACAAAACCATCGGCGCCCAAGGCCAGGAGCCCGGGCGCCGACGCGGCGGAGTGTATCAGGGTTCCCCCTGGGCGGTGCGATGGGCCGATCAGCGCCGCTGCACGCGCTGCTGCAAGGCCAGCCACACGGGTTGCAGCGTGCCCGGCAGGTCGGGCAGCGCACCCAGCGCCGTGCGACTCTCGTCGGGATCGTGGAAGTCGCTGCCACGGCTGGCCAGCAGGCCGAACTCGCGCGCCGTCCCGGCATAGCGCTGGCGCTCGGCCTCGCTGTGGCTGCCGGTCATCACCTCGACGGCGCGCCCGCCATGGGCGACGAACTCGCTGAACAGCGCGTACTCGGCCGAGGGGCCGAAGCGGTAGCGCGCCGGGTGGGCGATGACGGCGACGCCGCCGGCGCCGGTGATCCAGCGCACCGCGTCGCCCAGCCGCGCCCACTGGTGCGGCACGTAGCCGGGCTTGCCCTCGGTGAGGTAGCGGCGGAACACGTCGTGGGTGTCGGCGCAGTGGCCGCTCTCGACCAGGAAGCGCGCGAAGTGCGTGCGCGACACCAGCTCGGGGTTGCCGACATGCCGCAGCGCACCCTCGTAGGCGCCGGCGATGCCGACGGCGGCCAGCCCGGCAGCCATCTGCCGGGCACGTTCATGGCGTCCGCCGCGGGTTGCCAACAGGCCGGCACGCAGTGCGTCGTCGCCCGGGTCCACGCCCAGGCCGACGATGTGCACCGTCTCGCCGGCAAAGCTGACGCTGATCTCGACGCCGGCGAGGTAGGCCATGCCGGCATCCAGCGCCGCTTCGCGCGCCTCGGCCTGGCCGGAGAGCTCGTCGTGGTCGGTCAGGGCCCACAGCTCGACGCCCGCGGCGGCGGCGCGCGCGGCCACGGCCCCCGGGGCCAGCGTGCCATCGGAAGCGGTGCTGTGGCTGTGCAGGTCGGCGTTGGTCAGGTGGTGGGGCACGTCGGCATTCTAGGAAGTGCGCGTCGCCGTGCCCGGGCCTGGGACATGCCGCTTGCTGCCAGAATCGGGCCGCTGCGGGGCGGCCGGCCGCCCCGAGGCCGCATGCCACCGGAGGATCACGGCACCATGAAGTTCCTGCACCCGCATGTCCCTGGACTGAGCCTCATGCTGCTGCTGGCGGCGGCCGCGCTGGCGCTGCCCGTCCAGGTGCGGGCCGCGGCGCCGCTGGAGCAGCGCGACGGCGACCTGCGTGTCGTCGCCTACCTCAGCGACGACGACGGCAGCATCCGCCGCGAGTGGCGCGACACGCGCATGCTGGGCAAACCGCGGCCGGTGGCGGCGGCACGCATCGGCGGTGAGCTGGCCACGGTGCTGGCCTTCGCCGGGTGCAGCCAGCGGCCCAACGGGCAATGCGACCTGGTGGCCCGCTTCGCCCTTGTGACGCCGGCAGGTGAACGCCTGGACGCAGGCGCGGGCGCGCTCTGGTCGGCCAAGCCCCTGCCCGACCAGCTGATGCTGGGCGCGGCGCGTGCGCGGGTGAAGGTGCAGGACGGCTGGGCGCCGGGCCGCTATGCGTTCGAGGTGACGGTGACCGACCAGGTGTCGGCCAAGACGATCCAGCTGCAGCTACCCTTCGAGGTGGAGGCGCGGTGACGCACGCCGGCGGCCTGCAGGTGCTGGGCCGCACCAGTTCGATCAACGTGCGCAAGGTGCTGTGGGCCTGCGCTGAACTGGGGCTGGCCGTCGCCCAGCGCGAGTGGGGCCTGCCGGGGCTGGACCTGCGTTCGCCCGAGTTCCTGCGCCTGAACCCCAACGGCCTGGTGCCGGTGCTGGTGGACGGCGACTTCGTGCTGTGGGAGTCGAACAGCATCTGCCGCTACCTGGCCACGCGCTACGGCGACGGCGGCCCTGGCTCGTTGCTGCCGGTCGAGCCCGCGGCGCGGGCGCGCGTCGAGCAGTGGATGGACTGGCAGGCCACCGAGCTCAACAGCGCCTGGCGCTACGCCTTCATGGGCCTGGTGCGGCACAGCCCGGCGCATGCCGACGCCGCCGCGCAGCAGGCCAGCATCGACCAGTGGAACCGGCAGATGGGCTTGCTCGACGACGCGCTGGCCGCGTCGGGCGGTCCGCACATCACCGGCGCGGCCTTCACGCTGGCCGACATCGTGCTGGGGCTGTCGGTGCACCGCTGGGCCTGCACGCCCTTCGGCAAGCCCGAGCTGCCGCAGCTGCAGCGCTACTACCGGCAGACGCTGGCGGCGCGGCCGGGCTTCGCCGCCCGGTTCGCGACGCAGGCGCTGCCCTGAGGCGCCCGTGGACCAGGCCCCGCGTCCGCCCGGGCCCCCGAGCCGATGAAGCACCCGGACCCCGACGCCGCGGCCCTGGCCGGCCGCCTGGCCTTCATCCAGCAGGCTGAGCGCCTGAAGACCGTGCTGCGCTCGGGCCACCTGTCGGACGGGCGGCGCGAGAGCACCGCCGAGCACAGTTGGCGGCTGTGCCTGCTGGCGATGGCGCTGCAGGACCTGCTGGGCGAGCTGGACTTCGAGCGCGTGCTCAAGCTGTGCGTGGTGCACGACCTGGGCGAGGCCCTGGGGGGTGACCTGCCGGCCCCGTTGCAGCGCGACGCCGCCCAGGCCCAGGCCAAGGGCGAGCGCGAGCGCCGCGACCTGGCCACGCTGTGCGCGCCGCTGCCCGAGGCGTTGCGGGCCGAGATGCTCGCGCTGTGGGACGAGTACGAACAGGCGGCGACGCCGGAGGCCCGCGTCGTCAAGGCGCTCGACAAGATCGAGACCATCACCCAGCACAACCAGGGCGCCAACCCGCCGGACTTCGACCACGCCTTCAACCTGGGCTACGGCCGGCGCCACGCGGCGGCGCATCCGGTCGTCGCGCGTCTGCGCGACCTGGTCGACGCGCAGACCCGCGCCAGGCTGGCCCAGGCGCTGCCCCCGGTGCCGGGCCCGGCGCCGGGCGACGCAGCGCCGTTGCGCTGAGACCGGCCGCGGGGCCGCCCGCTTCGCCGGCCCGAGCGAGTGATCGCCCGGGGACACCGGGCCCGCCCGAAGCGGACCGGCGTTCAGCGCTCCAGCTGCAGCCTGCGCGCGCAGCGCGCCGCCAGCGCCGCGTCGTGCGTGACCACCACGAAGGCCGTGCCCTGTGCCTGGGCCTGCGCCTGCAGCAGCGCGAACACCGCGTCGGCGGTGGCGCGGTCGAGGTTGCCGGTGGGCTCGTCGGCCAGCACGCAGGCCGGCTGGGTGACCAGCGCGCGCGCGATGGCCACGCGCTGGCGCTCGCCGCCGGAGAGCTGGGCCGGGTGGTGGGCCAGCCGCTCGCCCAGACCCACGCGGCGCAGCATGGCCGCCGCGGCGTCGCGCGCCGCCGCCTGCGGCTCGCGGCGGATGCGCAGCGGCATGGCCACGTTGTCCAGCGCGCTGAACTCGGGCAGCAGGTGGTGGAACTGGTAGACGAAGCCGAGGTGGCGGTTGCGCCAGGCGCCGAGCTCGGCCGCCGACAGCGTGGCCAGGTCGCGCCCGGCCAGCCACACCCGCCCGCTGCTGGGCTGGTCCAGCCCACCCAGCAGGTGCAGCAGGGTGCTCTTGCCGGCGCCGCTGGGGCCGACGATGGCCACCGACTCGCCGGCATGCACCGCCAGGTCCACGCCGCGCAGCACGCTGACGTCCAGCGCTGCCGAGCCGCGGCCCTCGCGGTAGCGCTTGTGCAGGCCCTCGGCCCGCAGCGCGGGCGTGGTGTCACTCATGGCGCAGCGCCTCGGCCGGGTCGACGCGGCTGGCGCGCCAGCTGGGGTACAGCGTGGCGGCCAGCGCCAGCAGCAGCGAGATGCCGACGATGGGCACGATGTCGCTGGCCAGCGGCTGGCTGGGCATGCGGCTGATCAGGTAGATGCTGCCGGGCAGGAAGGCCACGCCCAGCGCGCGTTCGATGGCCGGCACGATGACGTCGATGTGGAAGGCCACCAGCAGGCCCAGCGCCGTGCCGGCCAACGTGCCGACGATGCCGGCGGTGGCGCCCTGCACGACGAAGATGCCCATGATCGAGCGCGGGCTGGCGCCCAGCGTGCGCAGGATGGCGATGTCGGCCTGCTTGTCGGTCACCGTCATCACCAGGGTGCTGACCAGGTTGAACGCGGCCACGGCCACGATCAGCGTGAGGATGATGAACATCAGCCGCTTCTCGATCTGCACCGCCTCGAACCAGTTGCGGTTGGTGCGCGTCCAGTCGCGCACCGCCACCTCCGGCCCCAGTGCGCGCTGCAGCGTGGCGGCGGCCGCGCGCGCCTGCTGCACGTCGTGCAGGCGCAGCTGCACGCCGCTGGGGCCCTCCAGCCGGAACAGCCGCTGCGCGTCGCCAATGTGGATCAGCGCCAGGCCGCTGTCGTACTCGTAGTGGCCGGCCTCGAAGGTGCCGGCCAGGGTGAACTGCTTGAGCCGCGGCAGCACGCCGGCCGGGGTGACCTGGCCGCCGGGGGCGACCAGGGTCACCGCGTCGCCGACGCGCGCGCCGATCTGCCGCGCCAGCTCGGCGCCCAGCACGATCTGCCATTCGCCGTCGCGCAGCCGCTGCATCAGCGGGCCCTGGGTGCGCGCCAGCTCGGTGACGCCGGCCTCCAGCGCCGGGTCCACGCCGCGCACCACGGCGCCGCGCAGCGCGTCGCCGCGGCCCACCAGGGCCTGGGTGGCGACGAAGGGCGCGGCGGCGGCCACGCGCCCGTCCTGCTGCGCCGCGCGGGCCGTGGCCTGCCAGTCGGGCAGGGCCTCGCCGGGGCCGCCGGCGAACACCTCCACGTGGGCGATCACGCTGAGCATGCGGTCGCGCACCTCCTGCTGGAAGCCGTTCATCACGCTCAGCACGATGATCAGCGCCGCCACGCCCAGCGCGATGCCCAGCATCGAGACGCCGCTGATGAAGCTGATGAAGCCGTTGCGCCGCCCGGCGCGGCCGGCGCGCGTGTAGCGCCAGCCCACTTGCCACTCGTAAGGCAGTTCCATGGGGCGGGGATGCTACCGGAGGGCCGCCGCCGGCCCCGGCGGCCGGCCGGGGCCCACGGCCGGCCGGGATAATCCGGGCCATGCACCTGATCGTTCCGTTCGCCGCGCCGCTGTCCGAGCCCGGGCGCGCCGCGCTGCGGACGCTGGCGCTGCCCACGCTGGCGGCGCTGCTCAAGCGCCTGCACCCGGCCCAGCGCGACGACGCCGACGAATGGGCGCTGTCGCCGCCGCACGAGCGCGCGCTGGCGCGTGCCTTCGGCTGGCGGGGCGGCGCCGGGCAGCTGCCCTTTGCCGCGCGCGCCGCCGCCGCCGACGGCATCGCGCCGGGCCAGCTCGCCTGGGGCCTGCTGACGCCGGTGCACTGGCACCTGGGCACCGAGCAGCTGAGCCTGCTGGACCCGGCGGGGCTGCAGCTGGACGAGGCGGCGTCGCGCGCTTTCTTCGACGCCGTCTCGCCGCTGTTCACCAGCCTGGGCTGGGTCGTGCGCTGGGGCGCGCCGCTGCGCTGGTACGTGGCGCACGAGAGCCTGGCCGACCTGCCCGCGGCTTCGCTGGACCGCGTGATCGGCCGCAACGTCGACCCCTGGCTGGGCGAGGACCCGGCGGCGCGCGCGTTGCGCCGGCTGCAGATGGAGGTGCAGATGCTGCTGCACGCGCACCCGCTCAACGAAGAGCGCGAGGCCCGGGGCCTGCCCACGGTGAACTCGTTCTGGCTCAGCGGCTGCGGCGTGGCGCAGCCGGCCGACGAGGCGGCGGCGCGCATGGTGGACGACCTGCGCGCCCCGGCGCTGGCCGAGGACTGGCCGGCCTGGCAGCGGGCCTGGGCCGCGCTCGATGCCTGCACGCTGGCGGAGCTGGACGCGGCGCTGCAGCGCGGCGAGGACGTGGCCCTGACGCTGTGCGGCGAGCGCAGCGGCGTGACGCTGCGGCCGCTCCAGGGCTGGTGGTCCGGGCTGCGCGCGCGGCTGGCGTCGCCCGCCGCGCGGCCGCTGCTGGAGTCGCTGTGAACAGGCCCCGGGCAGGAGACGCCGCATGCGCCTGACGCAACGCGAGGTGCCGCCACGCACCGCCTTCGCGCTGGAGCAGGCCGGCGTGCACCCGCTGCTGGCGCGGCTGCTGGCGGCGCGCGGCGTGCGCGAGGCCACCGAACTCGACGACGGCCTGGCCCAGCTGCTGCCGCCCGACGCGCTGCGCGGCGCCGAGGCCGCCGGCGCGCTGCTGGCCGACGCCATCGCGTCGAAGCAGGCGATCTGCGTGGTCGCCGACTACGACTGCGACGGCGCCACCGCCTGCGCCGTGGCGCTGCGCGGTCTGGCGCTGCTGGGCGCGGCGCGCGACCGGCTCGGCTACGTGGTGCCCGACCGCGCCGTGCATGGCTACGGGCTCACGCCGGCCATCGTCGACCTGGCGCTGGCGCGCCACCCGCGGCCGGCGGTGCTGGTGACGGTGGACAACGGCATTGCCAGCCTGGAGGGCGTGGCGCATGCCAAGGCCGCCGGGCTGCAGGTGCTGGTGACCGACCACCACCTGCCGGCGGTCGACGCCGACGGCGTGGTGCGCCTGCCCGATGCCGACGTGATCGTGAACCCCAACCAGCCCGGCTGCGGCTTCGCCAGCAAGGCGCTGGCCGGCGTGGGCGTGATGTTCTACGTGCTGCTGGCGGCGCGCGCCGAACAACGCCGCCGCGGTGCCTTCGACGCCGCCACGCAGCCGCGCATCGACGCCCTGCTGGACCTGGTGGCGCTGGGCACGGTGGCCGACGTGGTCAAGCTGGACGCCAACAACCGCCGCCTGGTGGCACAGGGCCTGCGCCGCATCCGCGCCGGGCGCATGCAGCCCGGCGTGGCGGCGCTGTTTGCCGCCGCCGGCCGCGACCCGGCACGTGCCGCCGGCTTCGACTTCGGCTTCGCGCTGGGCCCGCGCATCAACGCCGCCGGCCGGCTGGCCGACATGACGCTGGGCATCGAGTGCCTGTGCACCGACGACGCCGGCCGGGCCGCCGAACTCGCGGCGCTGCTGGACAGGATCAACCGCGAGCGGCGCGAGGTCGAGGCCGGCATGCGCGACACCGCCGAGGCGGCGCTGGCGCGGCTGGACCCCGGCGGCAGCGACCCGCCGCCGGCGCTGGCGCTGTTCGCCGAGGACTTCCACGAGGGCGTGGTGGGCATCGTCGCCGGCCGCGTCAAGGACCGGCTGCACCGGCCCACCTTCGTCTTCGCGCGCGGGCAGGACGGGCGGCTGAAGGGCTCGGGCCGGTCCATCCCCGGCTTCCACCTGCGCGACGCGCTGGACCTGGTGGCCAAGCGCGAGCCCGGGCTGCTGCTGCGCTTCGGCGGCCACGCGATGGCCGCCGGCTGCACGCTGGCCGAACCCGACGGCGTGCCGCGCTTCGACGCCGCGCTGCGCGCCGTGGCCGCCGAGTGGCTGGACGCCGACGCGCTGACGCGCACGCTGCGCACCGACGGGCCGCTGGCGCTGGAGTGGTTCAACCCCGAGACGGCGCAGCTGCTGGACGCGCAGGTCTGGGGCCAGGGCTTCGAGCCGCCGCTGTTCTGCGACGAGGTCGAGGTGCTGCAGCAGCGCCTGGTGGGCGAGAAGCACCTGAAGCTGCGCGTGCGCCACCAGGGCCAGCAGCGCGACGCGATCTGGTTCGGCCATGCCGAGCCGGTGCCCGGGCGCGTGCGCCTGGCCTGGCGGCTGGCGCTGGACGAGTGGCAGGGCCGGCAGCGCGTGCAGATGGTGGTGGAGGCGGCGCTGGGCGCTTGAACCGCGACGGGCTGGCCGCCGCAGCGGCCGGCCGCGGCGCCGGCGCTCAGCGCGAAGCCAGCGCGCTGTCGGCGTAGCCCATCAGGCGCAGCAGGTAGAGGCCGGCGGCGGCGTCGCCGGGGTCGGCGGCCGCGACCTCGAGACGCGCGATGACCGGCACGCCGGCCTTGGCCAGGCGCGCCCGGATCTCGCCGGCGGGCAGCGGGTGGCCGTCGCGACCCACCAGGTCGCGCCAGGGCAGGTGGGCCTGCAGCGCGCCGGCGGCCGGCGGCTCGGCGCCCATGGCCAGGCGCAGCAGCGGCACGCCGGGCTCGCCGCGCAGGGCCGCGGGGGCGGGCGGCTGGCGCTCGGCGGCGGGGCGCGGCTTGGTGGCTGCGCCCTGGCGCGCCAGCACCACGCCGAGCTCGGCGGCGCGCTCGGGTGCATCCAGCAGCAGGCTGGCGCGGCGCTGGCCGGCGCGCTGCAGCGCCAGCCAGGCCAAGGCCGCGGCGGGGTTGAGGCCGCCTTCCGACGCCACCACGGCCTCGTGCGCCGGGTCCAGCCCGGCCTGGGCAAAGGTGGCCGCCAGCGCCGCCGGGTCGTTGAGCTGCGCGCGCAGCAGCGCCGCCGGCACGTTGACCGAGTCGGGCAGGTGTCCGGTGCCGAAGGCGGCGGCGTCGCGCACGTCCACCAGCGTCGCCTGGCCGCGGCCCACGCGGCGCAGCATGCCGCTGGCCCAGCTGGTGGCCCAGGCGGTGTCGCGCATCAGCGCCGGCTGGGCATGCGTCCACAACGGCAGCCCGCGCTCGTCCTGCACCCATTCGCGTGCCGAGCCGGTGTACAGCCGCGTCGGTTCGTGCTGCAGCAGCTGGCTGAGCACGAACCAGGGCACGGCCGCCGCGCCGCCGCCGCCGCAGTAGGTGATGACGGGCATGCCGGGGGTGATGCCCAGCTGCGCCGCCGCGGCGCGCAGCTCGGGCAGCGGGCGGAAGGTCTTGCGCTCGGGGTCGAAGACGGCGCTGACCGGCCAGTTTCGCGCCTGGGGCAGGTGGCCGCCGCGGTCGAAGAAGCGGGCCGAGCCGGCGAAGTAGGGCGGCTCCAGCGCGTCGACGAGCCGGCTGCGTGCCGGCTCGCCGCTGGCGCGCAGCACCTCGTCCAGGCCGGGCTCGCTGCCGGCGGGCGGGGCCGCGGTGCGCACGTCGCCCGGGGGCACGGCCACCGCGGCCGCCGGCGCCGGCTGGACCGCGCCGCCGGCGGCGCGCCAGGCGGCCAGGCCGCCGTCCAGCAGGTGCAGCCGGCCCGGCGCCACGCCATGCCGGTGCAGGTCGTGGAACAGCCGCGCCGCCTCCCACGAGCCGCCCTGGTCCATCACGACGACGCGGCTGCCGTTGCGGATGCCCCAGCCGCGGAAGGCGCGCTCCATGCCGGGCGTGGTGGCGTCGCCCATCAGGTAGAGCCAGGGCTCGGCAGCGCGGCTGCCGGGCACCTGAGCGGTGCGGCGCTGGGCGCCGGGCGAGGCGTCCAGCAGCACAAGACTGGCGTCGTCCTGGAGCTGGCGTTGCAGCCAGGCGGCATCGACCAGCGCGCCCTGTGCGGCGCAGGCGCTGGCCATGGTCAGCAGGGCCGCACTCAGCAGCCAACGGGCCCAGTTGTTGGGTTTCATGGTCTTCTCCTCGCTCCTTCAGGGGCCTGCGGCCGCAGGCCCTGCAGGCCAGCATCCCGCCGCCGGCGCCGCCGTGCCAGCGGTGGCCGACAGGCTGCCTTGGCGGGGGTACAGGCTGCAGCGGGGCCTGACCGCGGGGGCTTGGCGCGCAGCCCCGGCGCCGGGCGCGACCGGCCGCGATACTTGCGCCATGAAGACCGCTGCCATTGCGCTTTCCCTCCGCCGGGCCCGCGGCCTGCGTGCGCTGGCTGCCGGCCTGCTGGCCGCGGCGGCGCTGGCCGTGGCGCCGGCCATGGCCGAGCCCCGGGCCGTGCCCGTGGCCGGCGGCCTGGAGCACCCCTGGGGCCTGGCCTTCCTGCCCGACGGCCGCATGCTGGTGACCGAGCGCGCCGGGCGGCTGCGCATCGTGGCGCGCGACGGCACGCTGTCGGCGCCGCTGGCCGGGCTGCCGCCCATCGCCGTCGCCACGCAGTGCGGGCTGCTGGACGTGGTCGTCGACCCGCAGTTCGAGCGCACGCGGCGCATCTTCTTCAGCTTTGCCGAGCCGGGCGCGGGCGGCACCAACTCGACCGCCGTGGGCACGGCGCGGCTGGTCGGCGATGCGCTGCAGGACGTGCGGACGATCTTCGTCCAGCAGCCCAAGCTGCGCAGCGGCCACCACTGCGGCTCGCGCATCGTGGTGGCGCGCGACGGCAACCTGTGGGTGGGCCTGGGCGACCGCTTCGGCGCCAAGGACGAGGCGCAGAACCCGGCCAACCACATCGGCAAGGTGGTGCGCATCGCGCCCGACGGCGGCGTGCCCGCCGACAACCCCTTCGCCGGCCGCGCCGGCCATGCGCCCGAGCTGTGGAGCCTGGGCCACCGCAACATCCAGGGTGCGGCCATGCACCCCACCAGTGGCGAGCTGTGGTTGAACGAGCATGGCCCGCAGGGCGGCGACGAGCTCAACCTGGTGCGCGGCGGGCGCAACTACGGCTGGCCGCTGCTGACGCAGGGCGTCAACTACGGCAGCGGCACGCCGATCGGCGAGCGCGGGCCCAGGCCCGGCTTCGAGGAGCCGCTGCGCAGCTGGGTGCCGACCTCGGTGGCGCCCAGCGGCATGGCCTTCCTGACCAGCGAGCGCTACGGCAAGGCCTGGGTGGGCAGCCTGTTCATGGGCACGCTGCGCGGCCAGGCGCTGATCCGGCTCACGCTGGACGGCGACAAGGTCGTCGCCGAGGAACGCCTGCTGCAGGCCCAGGGCCAGCGCTGGCGCGACGTGCGCCAGGGCCCCGACGGCTTCCTCTACCTGATCAACGACAGCGACAACGGCCGCATCTGGCGCCTGGAGCCCTGAACGGCGCCGGCGGGCTCAGGCCGCGGCGCCGGCGGCGGCCAGCACGGCGCACGACACCGGGTGCTGTTCGAGGAAGCAGCGCCGGAAGTGCGGCGTCTTCAGGCGCTCGGCCTGCAGCAGCACGGCTTGGTGGGCGCGCTGCAACATGGCTGCCGCGCCAGTGTCGCCGTTGGCGGCCAGCACCTGGTGCGACACCCACAGCACCTGCGGCGAGGTCGACAGGCGATCGCCCAGCCCTTGCTGGCGGGCCAGGTGCGCCAGCACGGGCTGCAGGTCGGCCAGCGCGGTCCCGGCCTGGCCGGCGGCCAGGCGTGCCTGGGCCAGGTGGGCGCGCGCGTCCAGCGTCTCGGCCGGCACGCCCAGCGCCTCGAAGAGGCTGCCGGCACGCTCGGCCGATGCGATGGCGGCCGTGGCGTCGCCCAGCGCCAGCTGCAGGTCGCTGACAACGACCCACCAGGTGCTCTCGAACAGCCGCGCGCCCGATTCGACGAACACCGGCAGGCAGGGCTGCGCCATGGCCAGGGCCTCGTGCAGCCGTCCCTGGCGGCGCAGCGCCAGGGCCAGGTTGAGCTGCGACAGCATGCCGTGCTGGCTGTCGCCGGTGGCCCGGCCCGCCTCGGCGCCGCGCTCGGCCCAGTGCCGGGCCGCGGCATGGTCGCCCAGGTCGAGCAGGATGCCGCCGAGGTTGCAGGCCAGCACCGCCTCGATCTCGCGGTGCTGGTGCTGCTGCGCCAGTTCGGCGCTTTGCCGCAGCGACTCGTAGGCGGCCTCAAAGTGGCCCAGCGCATGCTCGCACAGGCCGAGGTTGCCCTGCAGGCGGATCAGCGCCAGCGGGTTGCCGGCGCGCTGGGCCTGGGCCAGCCCGTCCAGACCCAGCCGGCGCGAGGCCGCCAGGTCGCCGCGCAGCCGCGCCATGTTCATCGCCAGCGTGTAGGCATCGGCGGCGCAGACCGCATCGGCGGCTGCGAGGGCCAGGCCCACCGCGCGCTCGGCATGGCGGCGCGCGTCCTCATGCTCGCCCAGCCGGAAGTGCAGCACGCCGCGGGCATGGGCGGCGCGGGCCGGCCAGCCCGGCGCCGCGGGGGCGGATGCGGCCACGGCCTCCATCGCCGCGACGGCCTGGGCCTGGCGGTCGCGGTCGCCCACCTGGTCGGCGCCGCGCTGCATGGCCAGGGCCAGTCGCCAGCGCGGGCCGGGCTGCTGCGCGGCGCCCAAGGCCAGGCCCTGCAGGGCCAGTGCGATCGCGCTGCGGTTGTCGAAGCGGGCCAGCGCGTGCTCGGCGGCCTCGGCCAGCCAAGGCAGGGCGGCCTCGGGCTGCTCGGCGGCCAGGTGGTGCCGGGCGATGGGCAGTGCCAGCGCGCTGCCGCGGCCATGCTGCGACAGCCAGGCCGCCGCCGCCGCATGCCCGGCCACCCGCTCGGCCTTGAGCAGCGAGTCGTAGGCCGCCTGCTGCAGCAGGTGATGGCTGAACGACCAGGCCGGGGTCTCGCCCTGCGCCTCATCGCGAACCAGCAGGCCCTTGGCCTGCAGCGCCGGCAGCGCGTCCTGCGCCTGCCCGCCCTGCGCCGCCAGCGCCTCGTCCCAGAAGGGCGAGCCCAGGATGCTGGCCAGCCCCAGGGCACGGCGCTCGGGGGCAGGCAAGGCGTCCAGGCGCACCTGCAGCAGGCCGCCCAGCGTGATGGGCAGCCGCAGCCGGCCCAGCCGGCTGGCGTCGAAGCGCCAGCGCCCGTCCTCGGCCCCGTCGGCGATGACCCCGTCGTCGACCAGGGCCTTGAGCAGTTCCTCCATGTAGAAGGGGTTGCCGCCGGCGCCGTCGACCAGCCAGTCGACCAGCGGCGCCGGCGGCTCGGGCAGGCGCACCAGCAGCGCCTGCGCCAGGCTGCGCCCCTGGTCCAGGTCCAGGGGGGCCAGGCAGGTCGGCTGGGCGTCGCTCAGCCGCCAGTCGGGGCGACGCTCCAGCAGGCTGGGCCGCGCCAGGGCCAGCAGCAGCATCGGCAGACCGGCCCCGGCCAGGTGCTGGATCAGGTCCAGCGAGGCGTCGTCGGCCCAGTGCAGGTCGTCGGCCAGCAGCAGCAGGCCGCCGTGGCGCCCGGCCAGCCAGCGCAGCCAGCGTTCGAATGCCGCCAGGGCGCGGTCGCGAAGCTGCCGGGCCTCGAGATGGGCCAGGTGCGGGCTGTCGCCGAAGTCCAGCCCGACCAGGTGGCCCAGCCGGTGCAGCGGCTCGCTGTCGTCGGGGGCAAAGGCCGGGGCCAGCGTGGCCATGAAGCGCGCCCGCATCAGCGCCACCGGCTCGCCGCTGGCTATGCCGCAGGCCTCGACCAGCAGCTGGCGCAGCCAGCCATAGGCCTGGTGCTGGGCGTCGGGGTGGGCGGCCGCGCGCAGGCGTGCCAGAGGGCGCGGTCCGGTGCTGCGCTGCCACAGGGCCTGGCCCAGCCGCGACTTGCCCAGGCCGGCATCGGCCAGCACGCACAGGGCCGACCCGGTGCCGGCCTGGTGCAGGCGCTCGAGGGCCCCATCGAAGCAGGCCAGCTCGGCGTCGCGGCCCAGCAGCGGCGTGCCGACGCCGGCCACACCGCGCAGCGGCCGCAGCGGCGCGTCGCCGCGTGGGCCCTCGACGACCCAGCTGCGCAGCGCCGGTTCGCCGGGCTTGTGCGCCACCGCCGGCAGTGCGCGGCCGACGAACAGGCCCTCGATCAGGCGCCAGGTGTCCTGGCTGACCTGCAGCGAGCCCGGGGCTGCCGACTGCTCCATGCGCGCCGCCACATGCACCGTCAGGCCACGCACCGAGCCTTCGGCATCGACGCCGCCGCCCAGCAGCACCGGGCCGCTGTGCACGCCGACGCGGATCGCCAGGCCTGGCAGGCCCGGCTGCTGCGGCGGCGGCGTGGGCAGCTCGCGGGCCCGGGCGAGCAGGGCCAGGCCGGCGCGCACCGCCTGCTCGGCATCGGTCTCGCGCGCCGCATCGGCGCCGAAGGCGGCCAGCAGCCCGTCGCCGGTGAACTGCAGCACACGGCCGCCATGGGACTGGATGGTGGCGGCGAAGGCCGCCAGCGCGCCGTCCAGCAGCACCGAGGCATCCTCGGGGTCCAGCTGCGACACCAGGCCGGTGGAGCCGACGATGTCGAGCATCAGCACGGTGAGCAGCCGCCGCCGCGGCAGCGCGGGGCCGGCGCGGGCACGCAGCGCGGCGATGGCGGCGTCCACCGCCGCGTCGCCCAGCACGGCACGCTGCGCCTCCAGGGCGGCGATCACGGGGTTGTCGGCGGTGCCGGGGTCGGCCATCGGCCGAGTGTATGCAGCCGCCCGCGTCGCCGGCCCGCCGCCGAGGCGACTCAGGTGCTCAGACGACGCGCCCGAACCACCACAGCGACAGCCCCGCGCCCAGCGCCACCAGCAGCGCCGCCAGCGCGGCGAACAGGCCCGAGATCTCGGTCTCCTTGCGCTCGACCACCATCCGCGACGACAGCGAGTCGTAGACCTTCTTCAGGTCGTCGGCGGTGCCGGCGTAGAAGTACTCGCCGTGCGTCAGCAGGCTGACGTTCTTCAGCGTCTCCTCGTCCAGGCGCACGCGCATGCTCCAGCCCTCGAAGCCGATGATCTCGCCCTGGGTGGTGCCCACGCCCACGGTGTAGACGCGCACGCCGCGCTCGGCGGCCATCTTGGCCGCGTCCAGCGGGTCGGGGCCGGTGGTGCGCTGGCCGTCGGTGAGCATGATGATGGCCGCGCTGCCGTAGCTGCCCGGCGGCACCGGGGTGAAGGCCTTCTCTTCCTTCTCCTTCTTCTGGCCCAGCGGCCGGCCGGGGAAGTTGCGCTGGCCGGTGACATGCTGGATCTCGATGCCGTGGTCGGGGAACAGCGTGGCCAGCGACAGCACGATGCCGCTGCCGGTGGCGGTGCCGCGCTGCAGCTGGAAGCGGTCGATGGCGGCGATCACGTCTTCGCGGCTGGTGGTGGGGGCCTGCACCACCGCCGCGGTGCCGGCGAAGCTGACCACGCCCACCTTGACCTCGCGCGGCAGCTTCTCGACGAAGCTCTTGGCCGCCACCTGGCTGGCCACCAGGCGGTTGGGCTTGACGTCCTCGGCGCGCATGCTGCCCGAGACGTCCATGGCCAGGATGATGGTGCGCTCGGACAGCGGCAGCGTCAGCGTGGCCACCGGCCGCGCCACCGCCAGCAGGCCCACGGCGATGGCCGCCAGCAGCAGCAGCGGCGGCACATGGCGGCGCCAGCCCGGGCCCTTGCCCAGGGCCTCGCGCGCCACGGCGATGCTGGCCAGGCGCACGGCGCTGCGCCGCTTGCGCGCCAGCAGCCAGAAGTACAGCGCCACCAGCAGCGGCACCAGGATGAGCAGCCACAGCTGCGAGGGCCAGATGAAGCTCATGGGTGCAGGCTCATGGACGGGCCTCGCGCAGCCCGGTGATCAGTTGCTCGGTCTGCGCCACCTCGGCGGCGAAGGCCTGGGGCAGGCGGTGGTGCTGGCCCTGGCGGGCGCGCGCGCGGCGCAGCTGCACGAAGCGCAGCAGGGTCTGCAGCAGGTCGTCGTCGGTGGCCAGCTCCAGCAGGTCGGCGCCGCTGTGCGCCAGCGCCTCCAGCAGCGCCGCCTCGTGGCGCTGCGCCACGGCGGCGTAGCGGGCGCGGAAGGCCGGGTCGGCGGCGTCCACCAGCAGCTGCTCGCCGCTCTCGGCGTCCTGCACGGTGACCAGCCCGACGTCGGGCAGCGCCATCTCGGCCGGGTCGAGCAGGCGCACGGCGACGACCTCGTGGCGCTGCGCCAGCCGCGCCAGCGCGTCGGCCCAGCCGGGGTCGGAGATGAAGTCGGAGACGACGAAGACCAGCGAGCGGCGGCGCATCACGCTGCCGGCGCGCTGCAGCAGATCGGCCAGCGCCGTGTGGTCGCCGGGCCTTGCGGTGCGCGGCCGGCGCATCTGGTGCAGCAGCTGCAGCACATGCTGGCGCGTGGCGCCGGGCGGCAGCACGCGGTCGACCTGCTGCCCGTACATCAGCGCGCCGACGCGGTTGCCGTGCCGCGTGAGCACCCGGGCCAGCGCGGCGACGAACTCGCAGGACACGTCGAGCTTGCTGCGCCCGTCGCTGCCGAAGTGCACGCTGCCCGACAGGTCCAGCAGGAACCAGGCGCTGAGGTCGCGGTCCTCGAGGAACTGGCGCACATAGGGCTGCTGCAGCCGCGCGGTGACGTTCCAGTCGATGTGGCGCACGTCGTCGTGCAGCTGGTACTCGCGCAGGTCGGCCAGGTCGACGCCGCCGCCGCGGCGGAAGGTGCGGTGGTCGCCCTGCAGCAGGCCGTCGAGCCGGCGCAGCACCGTCCACTCCAGCCGGCGCAGCAGCGCGTCGGCGCTGCCATGCTTGGGCGCCTGCACGCCCAGGCCCGGGCTGGCGGCGACCGTGGCACTCATGCGGCGTGCCTCAGGCCTGGGCCGCCGCCGCACCCTCGGCATGCGCCAGCGGCTTCTCGGGCGGGGTGATCTTCTTCATCAGCTCGGCCACCAGCGCGTCGGCGCTGATCTGCTCGGCCAGCGCCTCGTAGCTGAGCACCAGCCGGTGGCGCAGCACGTCGGGCACCAGGTCGGTCATGTCCTCGGGCAGCACGTAGCGGCGGCCGCGCAGCAGGGCCAGCGCACGCGCGCCCTCGATCAGGCCGATGGTGGCGCGCGGGCTGGCGCCGTAGGTGATGTACGGGGCCAGCGCCGCCAGCCCGTGCTGCGCCGGGCGACGCGTGGCGCTGACCAGGCGCACCGCGTACTGCATCAGCGCCGGGTCGCAGTAGACGCGCCGGCATTCGGCCTGCAGCGCGCGCAGCTGCTCGGTGTCGCAGACGCTGCGCAGCTCGACCGGCGTGCCGGTGACGCGCTGGGCGATGACGAACTCCTCCTCGTCGCTGGGGTAGTCGACCAGCACCTTCATCATGAAGCGGTCGACCTGCGCCTCGGGCAGCGGGTAGGTGCCCTCGGTCTCGATCGGGTTCTGCGTGGCCATCACGACGAAGGGCTCGGGCACGCGGTGGGTCTCGCCGGCGATGGTGACCTGGCGCTCCTGCATCACCTCCAGCAGCGCGCTCTGCACCTTGGCCGGGGCGCGGTTGATCTCGTCGGCCAGCAGCAGGTTGGCGAACACCGGCCCCAGGCTGACGCCGAATTCGCCGCTCTTCTGGTTGTAGACGCGGGTGCCGATCAGGTCGGCCGGCACCAGGTCGGGCGTGAACTGGATGCGCTTGAAGCTGCCGCGCATGGCGCGCGCCAGCGTCTTCACCGTCAGCGTCTTGGCCAGCCCGGGAACGCCCTCGACCAGCAGGTGGCCCTCGGCCAGCAGCGCCACCAGCACGCGCTCGAGGAAGCGGTCCTGGCCGACGACCACGCGCTTGACCTCGTAGAGCAGCTGTTCCATCTGCGTGGCGGTCTGGGCGGCGGGGTCGGTCATGGCGGGGTTTCCGTGCAGGGGAAGGGGGGTCAGAACGGCGGCATGCCGGCGGCGGCGGCGGCGTTCTCGATGGGCACGGCAAAGCCGATGCCGATGAAGGTGCGCTGCTCGCTGGGGTTGAGGATGGCGGTGACGACGCCCACCACATGGCCGTCCATGGTGACCAGCGGGCCGCCGCTGTTGCCGGGGTTGGCGGCGGCGTCGAACTGGATCAGGTTGCTGAGCTTGCGCTCGCCGTCGCCGCCGCGGAACTCGCGACGCAGGCCGCTGACCACGCCGTGGCTGACCGAGGGCCCGATGCCGAAGGGGTGGCCGACGGCGATCACGTGGTCGCCCGGGCGCAGGTCGGCGGTGCTGCGCAGGGTGGCCGGTTCGAGGTCGTCGGGCAGGCTGATGGCCTTGAGCACGGCGAGGTCGTTCTCGGGCTGCGCGCCGGTCACCACCGCCTCGCTGCGGTGGCCGTTGGCGAACACCACGACGACCTTGCGCGCCCCGCCCACCACGTGCAGGTTGGTCAGGATGGTGCCGTTGGCGACGATGACCACGCCGCTGCCCAGGCTGCGCTCCATCGCGCGCTGCTCGGGGTTGTCGTCGCCGCTGTCGTCCTCGTTCATCAGGCCGATCACGCGCACCACGCTGGGCAGGATGGCCTCGTAGGCCTTGGCCGCCTGCGAGGGCAGGGGCTCCTTCTCGAGCGACTCGCGCACGGCGGCGTCGATGTCGTCCTGGGTGAGGTGGAAGGCCGCCGGGCTGAGCGCCAGCACGCCGGCCATGGCCAGCATGGCCACCGCGCCGCCGCCGACGGCGCCGCGCAGCGCCGGGCGCGCCTGCCACCAGGCCTGCCAGCGCGCGCGGCGCGCCGGGGCTGGCGCGGCCGCCCGGGCAGGCTGGGCCGGCGCGGCGCGTCGGGCCGCATCGGTTGCAGCGGTGGACGCCACCGGGCCGGCCGGCGCAGCGGCTGGCGGCACCGCCGCACGGCGTGGCGAACGGCTCATCAGCGGGGTCTTGCGCGGCGGCATGGCGGTGCAGCAGGGGGCCTCGATGGGTTCACCCTAGCACGTTCCACGCGCCGTTGCAGCCGCCGCAACCACGCCCCCGCAGGCATGGGGTGCAGCCGGCCGCGGGCATCATCGGGGGCATGTGGATAGACAGCCACTGCCACCTGGATGCCGCCGAGTTCGACGCCGACCGGGATGCCGTCGCCGCCCGCGCCCGCGCCGCCGGCGTGGCGCTTTGCGTGCTGCCGGCGGTGTGTGCCGCGCACTTCGAGCGCGTGCGGCGGCAGGCGCACCAGCTGGGTGCGGCCTACGCACTGGGCATCCACCCGCTGTGCGTGGCCGGCGCCGAGGACGACGACCTGGAGCGGCTGCGCGACGCGCTGCGGCGCCATGCCGCCGACCCGCGCCTGGTGGCGGTGGGCGAGATCGGCATCGACCACTTCGTGCCCGAGCGCCAGGCGCCGCGCGCGAGGCAGCAGCACTTCTACCGCGCCCAGCTGGCGCTGGCCCGCGACGCCGGGCTGCCGGTGATCCTGCACGTGCGCCGCTCGGCCGATGCGCTGCTGGCCGGGCTGCGCCGCAGCGAGGTGGCGGGCGGCATCGCGCACGCCTTCAACGGCAGCGCGCAGCAGGCGGCACAGTTCGTCGGGCGTGGCTTCCGGCTGGGCTTCGGCGGCGCGATGGTGTTCGAGCGGGCCTTGCGCATCCGCGAGCTGGCCGCCACCCTGCCCGAGACCGTGCCGGTGCTGGAGACCGACGCCCCCGACATCCCGCCGCCCTGGCTGTACCGCAAGGCCGAGGACCGGCAGGCTGCAGGCGACGGCGGCCACGGCCGCAACGAGCCCGCCGAGCTGCCGCGCATCGCGCGCACGCTGGCCGAGCTGCGCGGCTGGACGCTGGCGCAGACCGCGCAGCGCACCAGCGCCAATGCGCTGGCGGCGCTGCCGCGGCTGGCGGCGCTGCCCGAGGCGGCCTTCGCCGCAGCCGGCGCCGCGGCCGCATGAGGGCGCCCGACCCCGGCCCGCTGCTGCAGGGCCTGCCCCCGGTGCTGTCGCGCCGCACCCGGCTGCTGGTGCTGGGCAGCTTCCCCGGCGCCGCGTCGCTGGCGGCGCAGCAGTACTACGCCCACCCGCGCAACCAGTTCTGGCCGCTGCTGGGCGCGATCTGGGACATCGACCTGGCGGCCATGCCCTACCGCAACCGGCTGGCCGCGCTGCGCGCGCGTGGCCTGGGGCTGTGGGACGTCTACGCCCGTTGCCGGCGCAGCGGCAGCCTGGACCAGGCCATCCGCGACGCCGAGCCCAACGACCTGGCGTCGCTGCGCCGCCGCGCGCCGGCACTGCAGGCGGTGCTGCACAACGGCGGCGAGAGCGCGCGCGCGATGAAGCCGCTGCAGGCGCTGGGCCTGCGCGCCATCCGCCTGCCGTCCTCCAGCCCGGCCAACGCCGGCTGGAGCTTCGAGCGCAAGCGCGCCGCCTGGCGGGCCGCGCTGGCCGAGGCCGGCCTTTGCGACCCCCTCCCGCCCGCGTGACCGACCTGGAAACCATGCCTGCTGCGCCCCGCGCCCCGCGCAAGCCCCAGCCGCTGCCCGCCGTCACGCTGTCCGAGCACGGCGGCGTGCGCTACCTGCACCTGGACACGCCCTGGGTGCAGGGCGCGATGAAGATCCGCGCGCCGCAGCAGGTGGTGCTGGACTATGTGCAGCGCATGCTGGCGGCGCTGCTGTGGCTGGCGCCCGAGGACCTGGCCGGGGCGGCGGCGGTGCAGCTCGGGCTGGGCGCCGGCGCGATCACGCGCTTCACCGCGCAGCAGCTGGCGATGGACACCACCGCCGTCGAGATCAACCCCGGCGTGGTGGCGGCCAACGCGCAGTGGTTCGCGCTGCCGCGCCAGGCCCTGGTGGTGCGCGGCGACGCGCTGGACTGGCTGGCCCAGGCCGAGGCCGGCCGGGTGATGCTGCTGCACGTGGACCTGTACGACCACGAGGCCGCCGCCCCGGTGCTGGACGACGAGGCCTTCTACGCCGCCTGCCGCCGCGTGCTGGCGCCCGGCGGGGTGATGGCGGTCAACCTGTTCGGCCGCGACGCCTCGTTCGCGCGCAGCGCGGCGCGCATCGCCGCGGCCTTCGGCGCCGGCCAGGTCTGGAGCCTGCGCCCCACGCGCGAGGGCAACACCGTGGTCGTCGCCGGCCGCGGCGTGGCGGTGCCCCCGCGCGAGGAGCTGCAGCGCCGCGCCGAGTGGATCGAGCAGCGCTACGGCAAGCTGGGGCTGCCGGCGCGCAAGTGGCTGCGCATGGTGCGGCCCTTCGAGCCCGGGTCCGCCTGAAGCGGCGAGAAGGGCCGCGAACGCCGCCCACTTCCGGCGCCCGTCCGCGCAGGGGCGGCCGATCATCCGCGCGTGAGCCGCTCCGCCCTTGCCGACCCCGCGCCGCGGGATGCGTCCGACCTGCCCGCCGCCGAGGCGGCGCCGCCGGCCCGGCCGGGCCTGCCGCGGGGCCGCCTGGAGTGGGCCCAGCTGCTGCGCTGGCTGCGCGAGGACGGCTGGATCACCGCCGACGACGCCGAGCGCGTGGCCGCGCGCTTCGCCGCCGGCGCCAGCAGCCTGCACGCGCTGGTGCGCCTGGGCGGCGCCGGCCTGGCGCGCCGCGGCAGCGGCGAGGCGCTGGACACCGAGGCGCTGACGCAATGGCTGGCCGGCCGTGCCGGCCTGGGCTACCTGCGCATAGACCCGCTGAAGGTCGACGTGGCCCGCGTGGCCGACGTGATGAGCGTGCAGTACGCGCAGAGCCGCCATGCGCTGCCCGTGAGCTTCGGCGCGCAGGAGGTGGTGGTGGCCACCGCCGAGCCCTTCGACGCCGGTTGGGTGCCCGAGATCGAGGCCCACCTGCGCCGCCGCGTGCGCCTGGTGCTGGCCAACCCCGACGAGATCCGCCGCTACACCACCGAGTTCTATGCGCTGGCCCGCAGCGTGCGCGCGGCGCACAAGACCGGCGAGGTGGCCACCGGCGCCAGCTTCGAGCAGCTGGTGGAGCTGGGCAAGACGCAGAAGCAGCTCGACGCCAACGACCAGGGCGTGGTCCAGGTCGTCGACTGGCTGTGGCAGTACGCCTTCGACCAGCGCGCCAGCGACATCCACCTGGAGCCGCGGCGCGAGATGGGCGCCATCCGCTTCCGCATCGACGGCGTGCTGCACACCGTCTACCAGGTGCCGCTGACGGTGATGAGCGCGATGACGGCGCGCATCAAGCTGCTGGGGCGCATGGACGTGGTCGAGCGCCGCCGGCCGCTGGACGGCCGCATCAAGACGCGCAAGCCCGACGGCGGCGAGGTCGAGATGCGCCTGTCCACGCTGCCCACCGCTTTCGGCGAGAAGATGGTGATGCGCATCTTCGACCCCGAGGCGGCGGTGAAGAGCCTGGCGGCGCTGGGCTTCGCCGAGCACGAGGCGCGCACCTGGCGCGAGCTGATCGCGCGGCCGCACGGCATCATCCTGGTCACCGGCCCCACCGGCAGCGGCAAGACGACCACCCTGTACTCGACGCTGAAGCAGCTGGCCACCGACGAGGTCAACGTCTGCACCATCGAGGACCCGATCGAGATGATCGAGCCGGCGTTCAACCAGACCCAGGTGCAGCCGGCGCTGGACATGGGCTTCGCCGAGGGCCTGCGCGCGCTGATGCGCCAGGACCCCGACATCATCATGGTCGGCGAGATCCGCGACCTGGCCACCGCCGAGATGGCGATCCAGGCGGCGCTCACCGGCCACCTGGTGTTCAGCACCCTGCACACCAACGACGCCGTCGGCGCCGTGACCCGGCTGGCCGACCTGGGCGTGCCGCCCTACCTGATCGCCGCCACCGTGATCGGCGTGCTGGCGCAGCGCCTGGCGCGCACCCTGTGCCCGGCCTGCAAGGCGCGCGACGACGCCACCTCGCGCGAGATGATCGACGAGGCGGTGCGGCCCTGGCGCCTGAGCGGCGGCGTGCGCCCGTACAAGCCGGTGGGCTGCCTGGAGTGCCGCCACACCGGCTACCGCGGCCGTGCCGGCCTGTACGAGCTGTTGGTGATGGACGAGGCCGCGCGCGCCGCCGTGCACCCGCAGCTGGACGCCGCCGCGATGCAGCGCGCGGCGGTGAAGGCCGGCATGCGCCCGCTGCGCCTGGGCGGCGCGATGAAGGTGGCCGAGGGCTTGACGACGCTGGAGGAGGTGTTGCGCACCACCCCCGGCGTGCAGCGCTGAGCCGGGACACAGGCAGTCCCTGCGGACTGCCTGTGCCTGGCGAAGGGCCAAGCCTCTGGCTTGGCGCGGCCTGCAAGGCTGAGCCCGGACACAGGCAGTCCCTGCGGACTGCCTGTGCCTGGCGAAGGGCCAAGCCTCTGGCTTGGCGCGGCCTGCAAGGCTGAGCCGCCTGGCGGCCCGCCGGGGAAGGCCCCGGCTTACGTGGAAACCACAGCCGGCCCGCGGGGGGCGCTTCCTAGAATGCGCCGCAAGCAGGCCCCGCCGTCGCGGTGCGCCCGGAGGAGACCCCGCATGAAGATCAAGAGCCAGAAGGACTTCTGGTCTGGGCTGATGTTCGTCGTCGTCGGCATCGGCTTCGCCCTTGGCGCGCTGAACTACAACTTCGGCAGTTCGGCCCGCCCCGGGCCAGCCTACTTCCCGTTCGGCCTGGGCATCCTGCTCGCCACCCTGGGCGCGGCCGTGCTGTTCGCCGCGCTCACCGTCGAGACCGCGGACGGCGAGCCCATCGGCGCCTGGGCCTGGAAGCCGCTGGGCATCATCGTCGGCTCGGTGGTGCTGTTCGGCATCACATTGCCGCTGCTGGGCCTGTACATCGCGCTGCCGCTGCTGGTCATCACCAGCGCGCTGGCCGGCGACGAGTTCCACTGGAAGGACGCGCTGATCAACGCCGCCGTGCTGACCGTGGGCAGCTGGCTCATCTTCATCAAGGGCCTGTCGCTGACGCTGCCGCTGCTGCCCAAGTTCATCGCCGGCTGACGAGGACGCCCGACCATGGATCTCCTGAACAACCTGGCGCTGGGCTTTGGCGTCGCCTTCACGCTGCAGAACCTGCTCTACGCCTTCGCTGGCGCGTTGCTGGGCACCCTCATCGGCGTGCTGCCCGGCCTGGGACCGGTGGCCACCATCGCGATGCTGCTGCCCAGCATCTACGCGCTGGACGCCACGCCGGCGCTGATCATGCTGGCCGGCATCTACTACGGCGCGCAGTACGGCGGCAGCACCACCGCGATCCTGATCAACGTGCCCGGCGAGAGTGCCTCGGTGGTGACGGCCATCGACGGCTACCAGATGGCGCGCAAGGGCCGCGCCGGCCCGGCGCTGGCCGCCGCCGGCCTGGGCAGCTTCTTCGCCGGCTGCGTGGCCACGCTGATCCTGGCGGCGTTCGCGCCGCCGCTGACCGAGCTGGCCTTCAAGTTCGGCCCCGCCGAGTACTTCAGCCTGATGGTGCTGGGCCTGATCGGCGCCGTGGTGCTGGCCTCGGGCTCGCTGGTCAAGGCCATCGCGATGATCATCCTCGGCCTGCTGATCGGCCAGATCAACACCGACGTGATCTCGGGCGTTCCGCGCTACAGCTTCGACATCCCCGAGCTGACCGACGGCATCGGCTTCGTCGCCATTGCGATGGGCGTGTTCGGCTTCGGCGAGATCATCGCCAACCTGGGCCAGCCGCCCGAGCACCGCGAGGTGTTCACCAAGGACGTCAAGGGCCTGTGGCCGAGCAAGGAAGACTTCAAGCAGGCCTGGCCGGCGGTGCTGCGCGGCACGGCGCTGGGCTCGGTGCTGGGCGTGCTGCCCGGCGGCGGCGCGCTGCTGTCGTCCTTCGCCGCCTACACGCTGGAGAAGAAGAGCAAGGGCCGCCCCGGCGAGGTGCCCTTCGGCCAGGGCAACATCCGCGGCGTGGCCGGCCCCGAGAGCGCGAACAACGCCGGCTCACAGACCAGCTTCATCCCGATGCTGACGCTGGGCATCCCGCCCAACGCGGTGATGGCGCTGATGGTCGGCGCGATGACCATCAAGGGCATCCAGCCGGGCCCGCAGGTGATGACCAGCAACCCCGAGCTGTTCTGGGGCCTGATCGCCAGCATGTGGGTGGGCAACGCGATGCTGATCGTGCTGAACCTGCCGCTGATCGGCATCTGGATCAAGCTGCTGACGGTGCCCTACCGCTTCCTGTTCCCGGCCATCATGGCCTTCTGCTGCATCGGCCTGTACACGCTGAACAACAACAACTTCGACGTCTACATGGGCGCCGGCTTCGCCGTCGTCGGCTACCTGTTCTACAAGCTGGGCTGCGAGCCGGCGCCGCTGCTGCTGGGCTTCATCCTCGGCCCAATGATGGAGGAGAACCTTCGCCGTGCGCTGCTGCTGAGCCGCGGTGACTGGAGCACCTTCGTCACCCGCCCGCTGTCGGCCAGCCTGCTGATCGCCGCCGTGGCCATGGTTGTGATCGTGATGCTGCCCTCGATCAAGAAGAAGCGCGAGGAAGCCTTCCAGGGCGACGACTGATCCGCGCCCGGCCGCCCGCCACCGAGGCCCCGCTATCGTCGGGGCCTCGGCCTTTCGGGGCCGGCCCCCGCCGCCGCGCGCCAGCCACCCCACCCACCGCGTGAACCTTCCGCCCGCGCTGGCCCCGTTGCGGGGCGCCACCTTCCGCGGCCTGTGGCTGGCCTGGCTGGCGGCCAACATGACGATGTGGATGAACGACGTCGCGGCCGCCTGGCTGATGACGCAGCTCACCACCAGCCCGGTGATGGTGGCCCTGGTGCAGACCGCCAGCACGCTGCCGGTGTTCCTGCTGGGCCTGCCCAGCGGCGCGCTGGCCGACATCGTCGACCGCCGGCGCTACTTCGCCTTGACGCAGCTGTGGGTGTCGGTGGTGGCGCTGGTGCTGGCCGGGTTGGCGCTGGCCGGCCAGCTCACGGCGCCGCTGCTGCTGGCGCTGACCTTCGCCAACGGCGTCGGGCTGGCGCTGCGCTGGCCGGTGTTCGCCGCCATCGTGCCGCAGGTCGTGGCCAAGGACGAGCTGCCGCAGGCACTGGCGCTCAACGGGGTGGCGATGAACCTGTCGCGCATCGTCGGGCCCATGCTGGCCGGCGGTCTGCTGGCGGCGGTCAGCCCGGCGGCGGTGTTCGCGCTCAACGCGGTGCTGGCGGCGCTGGCCTTCTGGCTGATCCTGCGCTGGCCGGGCGCGCCGCGCGCGAGCCGGCTGCCGGCCGAGCGCTTCATCGGCGCCATCCGCGTCGGCGTGACCCATGCGCGGCAGTCGCCGCGGCTGCGCCGGGTGCTGCTGCGGGTGTTCCTGTTCTTCGTGCAGAGCACCGGGCTGATGGCGCTGCTGCCGCTGGTCGCCCAGGGCCTGCACGGCGGCGGTGCCGCCACCTTCACGGTGATGCTGTCCTGCCTGGGGCTGGGCGCCATCGTCGCGGCCTTCTGGTTCCCGCGCTGGCGCGCGCGCTGGGACCGCGACCGCTTCGTGCTGGCCGGCACCGTGGTGCACGCGGCGATGTCGGTGCTGATCGTGCTGTGGCCCGAGCTGTGGCTGGCGCTGCCGGCGATGGTGGTGGCGGGCATGGCCTGGATCTCGGTGGCCAACACGCTGGCCGTGGCGGCGCAGCAGTCGCTGCCCGACTGGGTGCGCGCGCGCGGCATGGCCATCTACCAGGTGGCGCTGATGGGTGGCGCGGCGGCGGGGTCGATGCTCTGGGGGCAGGTGGCCGAGTTCGCCGGCGTCGGCGGCGCCGTGCTGGCGGCGGCGGCCTTCGGCCTGCTGGCGCTGCTGGCCACCCGCCGCGTCAGTGTCGAGGGCGGGCCGCCCATCGACTACACGCCGTCGCCGGTGCGCGCCGCGCCGGCACCGGCGGCCGAGATCGCGCCCGAGGCCGGCCCGGTGATGGTGATGGTCGAGTACCTGATCGACCCGGCGCGCACGGCCGAGTTCGCCGCCGTGATGCAGCGCACCCGCCGCGCGCGGCTTCGCCAGGGCGCCTTGTCCTGGGGCCTGCTGCACGACGTGGCCCAGCCCGGCCACTGCATCGAGTACTTCGTCGACGAGACCTGGGTCGAGCACCAACGCCGGCTGGAGCGCTACAGCGCCTTCGACGAGCAGCTGCGCGCCGAGCGCCTGGCCTTCCACCTGGGCCCCGAGCTGCCGCAGGTGCGCCGCTTCATCGCCGACCAGGAAGCCCGGCCGGGCGGGCCGCTGCCCTGAGCCGTGGTCGCGCGACGTCGGGCTGCGGGTTGTCCGCAGGCCCAGGCCAGCCCAATCGGCGCCGCGGCGCCAGCCTGTCGGTGCGGGTGTCCGACTGGGCGCGCGGGGCAAGGGCGGCGCGTAGGATCGCCCGCTGGCGATGCACCATCGCCCACCGCAGCCGCCCGCCCATGACGCCACCCCAGCCCATCGCCACCGCCCCGCGCCGCCGTGCGTTCGTCGCCGCCGCGCTGGCGCTGCCCCTGGCCTTTGCGCTGTCGCCCGCCTGGGCCCAGGGCAGCGGCCGGCCCATCCGCCTGGTCGTGCCCTTTCCCGCCGGCGGCGCCACCGACCTGCTGGCGCGTGCCATCGCCCAGCAATGGGCGCAGGTGCTGGGCCAGCCGGTGATCGTCGAGAACAAGGCCGGCGCCGGCGGCACGCTGGGCTCGGCCGAGGTGGCCAAGGCCGCGCCCGACGGCCACACGCTGCTGGTGGCCACCAGCAGCACGCACTCGGTGGGGCCGGCGATCAACCCCAACCTGCCGTACCGCGCGCTGGGCCCCCACAGCGACTTCACGCCCATCGCCCACCTCGCCAATGCGCCCAACCTGGTGCTGGTGAACCCGCAGCTGCCGGTGAAGGACATCCGCGAGCTGATCGCCTTCGCCAAGGCGCGGCCGGGGCAGCTGAACTACGCCAGCAGCGGCAACGGCACCATCGTCCACCTCAGCACCGAGGCCTTCAAGGCGCAGGCCGGCGTGTTCATCACCCACATCCCCTACCGCGGCACGGCGCTGGCCATCCCCGACCTGGTCAGCGGCCAGGTGCAGCTGCTGTTCGACAGCCTGGTGTCGGGCCTGCCGCACGCGAAGGACGGCAAGCTGCGCGCGCTGGCCGTCACCGGGCGCCAGCGCTCGCCGCAGGCGCCCGAGCTGCCCACCGTGGCCGAGAGCGGCCTGCCGGGCTACGAGTCGACCACCTGGTTTGGCCTGTACGGCCCGCGCGGCCTGCCGGCGGCGCTGGCGGCACGCTTCAACGCCACGATGAACGCGGCGCTGCGCGCGCCCGAGCTGCGCGAGCGCCTGGCCCGCGTGGGCGCCGAGCCGGTGGCCGAGTCGACGCCCGAATCCTTTGCCGCGCTGGTGGCCAGCGACCACCAGCGCTGGGCCCAGCTGATCCGCGAGCGCGGCATCAAGGCCGACTGATCCCCCTCCTGGAGACCCCATGACCCGCCACGCCTTCGACTGGAGCAGCGGCTACGCCAGCCAGCGCAGCCCGGTGTTCGCCCGCAACGTCGTCAGCACCTCGCACCCGCTGGCGGCGCAGGCCGGCCTGCGCATGCTCGAGCAGGGCGGCAACGCGGTGGACGCCGCCATCGCCGCCGCCGCGATGATGACCCTGGTCGAGCCCTGCTCCAACGGCCTGGGCTCGGACGCCTTCTGCATCCTCTGGGACGGCCAGCAGCTGCACGGCCTGAACGCCTCGGGCCCGGCGCCGGCGGCCTGGACGCGCGACTACTTCCTGCGCAAGTACGGCGAGGGCAGCAGCAAGCCGCCCAAGCGCGGCTGGGACTCGGTCACCGTGCCCGGCGCGGTGGGCGGCTGGATCGCGCTGCACCAGCGCTTCGGCAAGCTGCCGCTGCACCAGCTGCTGGCGCCGGCCATCGAAACCGCCGAGCGCGGCTACGCCGTGCCGGTGATCGTGCAGAGCAAGTGGGCCGCCGCCGCGGCGCTGCCCGAGCTGACCGAGCAGCCCGGCTACGCCGAGGTCTTCCTGCAAGGCCCGTCGTTCCGGGGCCGGGCGCCGCAGGTCGGCGAGCGCTTCACGCTGCCCGGCGCGGCACGCACGCTGATGCTCATCGCCGACACCGCCGGCGAGGCCTACTACCGCGGCGAGATCGCCGCGGCCGCCGCGGCGCATGCCCGCGCGCATGGCGGCGCAATGACCGCCGCCGACTTCGCCGCCTACCAGCCCGAGTGGGTGACGCCCACGGCGCAGGACTACCGCGGCTACACGCTGCACGAGATCCCGCCCAATGGCCAGGGCATCGCGGCGCAGATCGCGCTGGCGATGCTGCAGCACTTCGACATCGCCGCGCTGCCGGTGGACGGCGTCGAGTCGCAGCACCTGCAGATCGAGGCCATGAAGCTGGCCTTCGCCGACGTCTACCGCCACGTGGCCGAGCCGCGCGCGATGCGGCTGACGCCGGCGCAGATGCTGGACCCGGCCTACATTGCCGCGCGGGCCAAGCTGATCCAACGCGACCGCGCGCAGGACTTCGGGCCGGGGCACGCGCCACAGGGCGGGACCATCTACCTCAGCGCGGCCGATGCCGGCGGGATGATGGTCAGCTTCATCCAGAGCAACTACATGGGCTTCGGCAGCGGCATCGTCGTGCCCGAGTACGGCCTGTCGCTGCAGAACCGCGGCCATGGCTTCACGCTGGATCCGGCGCGCGAGAACTGCGTCGGGCCGGGCAAGCGGCCCTTCCACACCATCATCCCGGCCTTCCTGACCAAGCCCGGCAGCGACGGCGGCATGCGCCCGGTGATGAGCTTCGGCATCATGGGCGGCGACATGCAGCCGCAGGCCCACATGCAGACCCTGGTGCGCATGCTGGACTACCGCCAGCAGCCGCAGGCGGCCTGCGACGCGCCGCGCTGGCGCTGGCACGAGGGCAGGCTGTACTGCGAGCGCGGCATGGACCCGGCCGTGGTGCAGGCGCTGGCCGGGCGCGGCCACCGCCTGGCCGACATCAGCGACAGCTACCAGGACTACGGCGCCGGCCAGTTCATCTGGCGCCTGGACGAGGGCGTCGGCGAGGTGGCGGTGGACGGCTACGCCGCCGCCAGCGACCCGCGCCGCGACGGCCAGGCGGCGGGCTTCTGAAGCCGCGGCCGCGCGCGTGAAGCTGGCCGAGCTGCGCCGCGGCTGGCGCACCGACTTCATCCTGCACCGCTTCGACGCGCAGGTGCTCGAACGCGACGACTGCCTGGTGGTGCGCACGCCGCACAACCCGAGCTACTACTGGGGCAACTGCCTGCATCTGCCGCACCTGCCCGGCGACGACGAGCTCGGGCACTGGCTGGCGCGCTTCGACGAGGAGATCGCGGCGCTGCAGCCGGCGTCGCGCCACGTCGCCATCGGCAGCGCCGCCGACTACCGGGGCGAGGGGCGGCCGCGCTGGCAGGCCGCCGGCTTCGAGCTCGTCGTGACGCAGATGCTGGAACTGGCGCCGAGGGGGCTGCGCGCGCCGGCGCGCGCGCCGCGCGGCACGGCGGCCTTGCGCCGCCTGGACCTGGCCGATGCCGGTGACCGCGCGGCGCTGGCCGAGGTCGAGATGACCGATGCCGGCGGCTTCGACCCCGACGGCTACCGTGCCTACCTGGCCGACCAGCACGCGCGCTACGCCAGGATGCAGGCCGCCGGGCTGCTGCAGTGGTTCGGCATCGAATGCGACGGCGTGCTCGCCGCCACCTGCGGGCTGCTGCGCGAACGCGCCGAGCCGGGTGTCGACGGCCGCTTCCAGCGCGTCGTCACCCATGCCGGCTGGCGCCGGCGCGGCCTGGCCTCGGCGCTGGTGCACGGCGTGTGCCGCCACGCCTTCGAGCCGTGGCAGGTGGGCGCGCTGTTCATGGCCGCCGACCCCGACGACGTGGCCATCGGCCTGTACCGCTCGCTCGGCTTCGCCGACCTGAGCCGCTGCGCCGGACTGCAGCGCAACGCGCCTCAGGACCGCGCGGCATGAATCTGCGGCCCGCTCCCTGGCAAGGCGTGGCGCTGGCCGCGGCCGGCTCGGTGGCCTTCAGCGGCAAGGCCATCATCGTCAAGCTGGCCTACCGCCATGGCGTGGATGCGGTCACGCTGATCATGTACCGCATGCTGTTCGCGCTGCCGTTGTTCGTGGGCCTGGCCTGGTGGGCCGGGCGCGGCAGGCCGGCGCTGACGCGGCGCGACTGGCTGGCGGTGTGCGGGCTGGGCTTCAGCGGCTACTACCTGGCCAGCTTCCTCGACTTTGCCGGCCTGCAGTACATCAGTGCCAGCCTGGAGCGCCTGATCCTGTACCTCAACCCCACGCTGGTGCTGCTGCTGGGCGTGCTGCTGATGGGCCAGCGCGTCAGCGCCCGGCAGCTGGCGGCCATGGCCGTGGGCTACGCCGGCGTGCTGCTGGTGTTCGGCCGCGAGCTGCTGCAGGGCAGCCCCGGCGGCGCCGCCGCAGCGCCGGGCGACACGGCGCTGGGCACGGTGCTGGTGCTGGGCGGTGCGCTGTCCTACGCGGTCTACCTGGTCTACAGCGGGCGCGAGGTGGCGCGGTTGGGGGCGCTGCGCCTCACCGGCTGGGCCACCAGCGTGGCCTGCGGGCTGTGCATCGCGCAGTTCGGGCTGCTGCGTCCGCTGTCGGCGGCGGCGGTGGCGCCCGAGGTGCTGTGGCTGTCGCTGCTGAACGCCACGCTGTGCACCTTCGCGCCGGTCATCATGGTGATGCTGGCCATCGAGCGCGTGGGCGCCACGCTGACGGCGCAGACCGGCATGGTCGGCCCGCTGTCCACGGTGCTGCTGGCCTGGTGGCTGCTGGGCGAGCCGCTGGACGCATCGCTGGCGCTGGGCACCGGCTTCGTGCTGGCCGGCGTGTGGCTGCTGGCCAGGGCGCGCTGAAGCGCGCCGCAACTGCTTTCATCCATCGAACGACGAGGAGGACCAAGACATGGACCTGGGCATCAAGGGCAAGTGGGCGCTGGTGTGCGCCGCCAGCAAGGGGCTGGGCAAGGGCTGCGCCGCGGCGCTGGCCGGCGAGGGCGTCAACGTGGTCATCACCGCGCGCGGCGAAGAGGCGCTGCAGGCCACCGCCGCCGAGCTGCGCGCGCTGCCCGGCGCCGGCGAGGTGCGCGCCGTGGCCGGCGACATCAGCACGCCTGCCGGCCGCGCCGCCGCGCTGGCCGCCTGCCCGCAGGTGGACATCCTGGTGAACAACGCCGGCGGCCCGCCGCCGGGCGACTTCCGCGACTGGGACCGCGATGCCTGGATCAAGGCACTCGACGCCAACATGCTGGCGCCCATCGAGCTGATCAAGGCCACCGTCGACGGCATGGCCGAGCGCGGCTTCGGCCGCGTGGTGAACATCACCTCGGCCGCGGTGAAGGCGCCGATCGACGTGCTGGGCCTGAGCAACGGTGCGCGCGCCGGCCTCACCGGCTTCGTCGCCGGCGTGGCGCGGCAGCCGCGGCTGGTCTCGCGCAACGTCACCATCAACGCGCTGCTGCCCGGCCCCTTCGACACCGACCGGCTGCGCGGCACGGCGGTGGGCGCGGCGGCCAAGGCCGGCAAGAGCGTGGACGACGTGCTGGCCGAGCGGCGCCTGCTCAACCCCGCCAGGCGCTTCGGCACGCCGGCCGAGTTCGGCGCGCTGTGCGCCTTCCTGTGCAGCGTGCATGCCGGCTACATCACCGGGCAGAACCTGCTGCTGGACGGTGGCGCCTACCCGGGCACCTTCTAGCCTGCGGCCATGGGCGCGATGGACCCGGCACTGCATGCACGCCTGGCGGCGCTGCGCGACGCCGACCCGGCGCGCCGGCTGGATTGCCTGGTGACGCTGGCGCCCGGCGTGGACCCGGCAGCGCTGCTGCCCGGGCAGCCCACGCTGTGGGTGGCGCTCACCCGCCTGGCGGCGGTGGCGCTGAGCGCCGAGCAGGCGCTGGCGCTGGCCGCCGACCCGCGCGTGGAGCGCCTGGAGCTGGACGGCCAGGCCTGGGCGATCGGGGGCTGACCCCCCAGACGGGTCGCTGGCGCGCGGCCGGTGCTCAGGGCCGCAGCGGCACCGTGGGCGCTGGCGCCATCGCCAGCGCCGCCTGGTCGGCGTCGACGCGGCCGTAGCCGAACTGCGCATCCCAGCCCGGTGGGCCCAGGTTGTCGGCGGCGCTGCCGAGCAGGTTCCAGACCTGCACGTTGCTGGCGAAGCGGTGCGCCCCCCAGACCAGCGCGGCCACCCCGGCCACATGCGGGCAGGCCATGCTGGTGCCGCTCTGGTGCCCGTAGCTGCCGCCGGGCAGCGTGGACAGCACCTGCACGCCGGGGGCGCAGAGGCCGACCTCGGGTCCGCGGCTGCTGAACGGCGCGATCACGTTGTTGACGTCGATGGCCGACACCGCCACCACGCTGCGGTAGCGCGCCGGAAAGCCGACCGAGCTGTTCCTGCCCGCCGGCGGCGGCCCCGCGTTGCCGGCCGCCGCCACCAGCAGCAGCCCGGCGTTGAAGGCCGCGTCGCAGATGGCCTGCAGCGCCGTCGGCGCGGCGTCGCCGCCCAGGCTCATGCTGACGATCTGCATCTGGTTCTGGATCGCCCAATGGATGCCGGCGATGATCCAGCTGTAGTTGCCGCCGCCGGCGTTGGCCAGCACCTTGACGCCGTACAGCCAGGCCTCGGGCGCCACGCCGACCACGCCGCTGCCGTTGACCACGGCGCCCACGGTGCCGGCGCAGTGGGTGCCATGGCCGTTGCCGTCCATCGCCGATTCGTTGGGCACGAAGCTGACCGCGGCGCGCACGTTGGGCCGCAGGTCGGGGTGGTTCCAGTCGATCCCGGTGTCCAGCACCGCCACCTTGATGCCACGGCCGCGCGAGCAGCCCCAGGCCGGCACCGCCTGCACCATCTGCACGCCCCTGGGCACGGTCTCGGATTGCAGCGTCGGCTGGCCCTCGAACAGCAGGGGCTGCAGCGGCAGCGCCCAGGCCATGCCGTCGGGCTCGACGGCGACGACGTCGGGATTGGCCATCAACGCGGCGATCTCGTCGGCACTGAGCCGCAGCGTGACGATGGGCGCCTCGTAGAGGTTGATGTCGTAGCCGACCTGGTCGCGCTGCAGCGCCGGCGGCAGGCCGGGCGCGCCGGGGGCGAAGGCCTCGGCGGCGCCCACGTCGAACAGGCTCAGGTGCTCGGTGCGCGGGCAGCTGCCGGCCAGCAGCTCCAGCTTGTCGGCCGACTTGTTGCGCCGGGCGTCCTTGCGCTTGAAGGTGACGATGACCGGTTCGCGGCCGCCGTCGCTGGCAGCGGCACCGGTGGCGGGGCGGGCAGGGGCTTTCTTGCTGGCCATGGGGCCTCCGGGTTGGCGGGCACCCCGGTGGCACCCTACGCCGACCAAGATAGGCGGGTTGCCGCGCCCTGCCTCGCGCGCCTGGGGGAGGCTGCTCGGTCTAGGGGGAGGCCTGGTGCGGCCCGGCGCCGGGCGGCGCCGCTGCGGGCGCCTGGGGCCAGGCCATGGACACGGCAATGCCGCCGGCGATCAGCACGAAAGCCAGGCCGTGGTAGGCGTTGGGCGGCTCGCCCAGCAGCAGTGCCGACAGCAGGGCCGCGAACAGCGGCGTCAGGTTGTTGAAGAAGGCCGCCAGCGCCGGCCCGCCGCGCGCCACCGCCAGCCCCCAGCAGCGGTAGGCCAGGACGCTGGCGCCCAGCGCCACGTACAGCAGCGCGGCAGCGAGCCAGCCGCTCCAACGGATGGGTGCGGCGCCCGCGGCCTGCTCGATGCCGACGAACAGGCCGGACGCGGCCAGGCCGAACAGCGTCTGCACCAGCAGCACGCCGGCCCAGTCCCAGCCCTGGGCCGGCCCCGGCAGGGGGGCCGGCAGCAAGGCGCGCGGCGGCCGTGCCAGCAGCCAGCTGTACAGCGCCCAGCCGAGCACCGCGGCCAGCATGATCAGGTCGCCGCGCACGAACTGCACGCGGGCCAGCGCCGCCGGGTCGCCGCGTGAGATCACCACCGCCACGCCGGCCAGCCCCAGCGCCGCGCCCAGCAGCTGGCGCCGCGTGGGGTGTTCGCCGAACAGCAGCGCGCCCAGCGCCAGCATCCACACCGGCAGGCTGCAGGCCACCAGCGTGGTGTTGACCGGTGTCGAGCTCACCAGCGCCAGGTACTGCAGCGTGTTGAACAGGCCGACGCCGAGCAGGCCCAGCAGCGCCAGATAGCGCCACGATGCCGCGATGGCCTGGCGCTGGCGCAGCGCGCGCCAGCCCAGTGGCAGCAGGATGGCCGCGGCCAGCAGCCAGCGCAGCGCGTTCAGCGCCGCGGGCGGCACCTGGCCCACCAGCAGCCGCCCGACGACGGCGTTGCCTGCCCACAGCAGGGGCGGCAGCGTCATCAGCAGGGCCAGCCGCGGCGTCAGCGCCACGCCGTCTCGCCCGGCCCCGGTGGCCGCATCGCACCGCAGCGCCAGCATTGCTCGAAGGGCCCGTCGACGACCTCGCCGCAGCCGGCGCAGGCCCAGCGAAGATGCGGCGCATGGCGCTGCGCATGCAGCAGCTCGCGCGCCGCGGCCAGCTGCGCGTCGTCGTGCACCCAGATCTCGGGCAGGCCCTGGTCGGGCGGGATCTCGCCGACGCCGCCGCTGGCGTAGGCGCGCTGCACGCTGGCGGCGATGCCGACGCCATTGAGCATGTCGGCCCACAGCGTGGCCAGGGCCAGGTTGGGGGCTTGTTCGAGTCGCTTCATGGGGCAGGCCGGCGTCGCGCATGGTGCCATGGCCCCGCGCGCCACGCGGGCGTGGGGGCTGACGTAACCTCGGGCACCACCACAAGCACACCGAGGAGCAGCCCATGAGCAGCGTGAACGCGATCCAGATCGAGGCCTACGGCGGGCCCGAGCAGATGAAGCGCGTGCTGCGGGAGGTGGGCGAGCCCGGCCCGGGCGAGATCCGCATCCGCCATGCCGCCAGCGGCCTGAACTTCATCGACGTCTACCAGCGCACCGGGCTGTACCCGCTGCCGCTGCCGCTGACGCTGGGCATGGAGGGCGCCGGCACCGTCGAGGCGGTGGGCGAGGGCGTGACCCACCTGAAGGCGGGCGACCGCGCCGCCTACGCCAGCAACCCGCCGGGCAGCTACAGCGAGGCGCGGGTGATGCCGGCGAAGAACGTCGTCAGGCTGCCCGAGGGCATCGCCTTCGACACCGCCGCGGCGATGATGCTCAAGGGCCTGACGGCGCAGTACCTGCTGAAGCGCTGCCGCCCGGTCGAAGGGCTGGAGCCGGGCGACCATGTGCTGTTCCATGCCGCCGCCGGCGGCGTGGGCCTGATTGCCTGCCAGTGGGCCAAGGCCCTGGGGCTGCAGCTCATCGGCACCGCCGGCGGCGCCGAGAAATGCGCGCTGGCGCGCGAGCATGGCGCCGCCCATGTCATCGACTACACCCGCGAGGACTTCGTCGCCCGCGTCAAGGACATCACCGGCGGCCGCGGCGTCAAGGTGGTCTACGACTCGGTGGGCAAGGACACCTGGGAGGGCAGCCTCAACTGCCTGCGCCCCTTCGGCCTGATGGCCAGCTTCGGCAACGCCAGCGGCCCGGTGCCGCCCTTCGCGCCCGGCATCCTGGGCCCCAAGGGCTCGCTGTACGTGACGCGGCAGACGCTGTTCACGCACATCGCCACGCGCGAGGCCACGCAGGCCATGGCCGACGACCTGTTCGCCGTGGTGCTGTCGGGCGCGGTGCAGATCCGCATCCAGCAGCGCTACGCGCTGGCCGACGCCGCCCAGGCCCACCGCGACCTGGAGGCGCGCAAGACCACCGGCTCGACGGTGTTCACGATCTGAGCAAAGAGAAACGGCGCCCAGGGCGCCGTTTCGATGTGTTCATCCGCGGGTGCGAAGGTGCCGGAGCCGAACGATCCTTCGCGCGCCTCGGATCAACCGAGAAGAAGCGAGGGTCCGGCTTTGCCGGCCCGATGCGGAGCAACCCCCTTGGGGGTGGCGACCGATAGGGAGCCTGGGGGCCAGCTTTAGAAGCGAGGGTCCGGCTTCGCCGGCCCGAAGCGGAGCGGCCCCCTCGGGGGGTACCGAGCGCCAGCGAGGTTGGGGGCTACCCGTTCAGCGGCCGCTGAACTTGTAGTCGGTCTTGGCCTTGCCCTGCAGCTCTTCCTGGAAGCCCTGCATGCGCAGCTGCTCCAGGCGCTGCTTGATCTGGCCCTTGACCTCGTCGAAGGCCGGGAAAGCCGCCTCGCGCGTCTCTTCCAGGCGGATGATGTGCCAGCCGAACTGGCTCTTCACCGGCACGTCGGTCATCTCGCCCTTCTTCAGCCTGGCCAGCGCGCCGCCGAACTCGGGCACGTAGCTGTCGGCCTTGGCGAAGTCCAGGTCGCCGCCGTTGGCGCCCGAGCCCGCGTCCTTGCTGTGCTTCTTGGCCAGTTCCTCGAAGCTGGCGCCGCCCTTGATCTGTGCCGTCAGCGCCTTGGCCTCGTCTTCCTTCTCGACCAGGATGTGGCGGGCACGGTACTCGGTGCCGCTGGCCTGGGCCTTGAACTTGTCGTACTCGGCCTTGGCCTCGGCGTCGGAGACCGGATTCTTCTTGCGGAAGTCCTCGAACAGCTCGCGGATCAGCACGCTCTGGCGCGCCAGTTCCATGCGGGCGCGGTAGTCGGGGGTGGCGGCCAGGCCGCGGCGCTCGGCTTCCTGCATGAAGATCTCGCGCAGCACCACCTGGTCGCGCGCCTGCTGCTGCATCTCGGGGCTGAGCTGCTGGCCGGCACGCGCGGCCTCGGCCAGCAGCGTGTCGACACGCGACTTGGGCACCGGCTTGCCGTTGACGATGGCGATGTTCTGCGCCTGTGCGGCCAGCGGCAGCAGCAGGGCGGCGGCGACGGCGAGGGCCGCGCGCGCGGCAGGGTGAACTTGCTTCATGAGCTTGGGGTGGGGGACGGGGGGGAAGGGGCCGCCGCGGGTTGCGGCGGGCTGCGCGGGCGTTCAGACGCGGTGCCGGGGCGCGAAGTTCCGCGCCGGGTGCGGCCGTTCAGGGCTCTTCCGGGGCGCGGGCGTCGATGGCCAGCGCATGCACACCCAGGGCGGGCAGCGGGCCCAGGGCATCATACACAAGGCGGTGCCGCGCCAGCCGCGGCAGCCCGGCGAAGCGCTCGCTGACGACCAGCACCTGGAAGTGCCCGCCCTCGCGCGCGCCGGCGTGGCCGGCGTGCAGGTGGCTGTCGTCGCGCACCTGCAGACGCAGCGGCTGCAAGGTGGCGTGCAGCCGCGCCTCGATCTCGGCGGCGACGCTCACCGGGGCTGCTCCGGCTCGAAGCGGATCGCCGCCGAGTTGATGCAGAAGCGCTCGCCGGTGGGCGCGGGGCCGTCGGGGAACACATGGCCCAGGTGGCTGCCGCAGCGCCGGCAGCGCACCTCGACGCGCAGCATGCCGTGGCTGGCGTCATGCACGCGCTCGACGATGTCGCTGTTGATCGGCTCCCAGTAGCTGGGCCAGCCGCAGCCGGCATCGAACTTGGTCTGCGAGGCGAACAGCGGCGCACCGCAGCCGACGCAGTCGTAGCGGCCGTCCTGCCAGTGGTCCCAGTAGGCGCCGCTGAAGGCGCGCTCGGTGGCGGCGTGGCGCGCCACCTGGTACTCCAGCGGGTCGAGGCGCTCGCGCCACGCGGCGTCGTCATGCCGCACCTCGTAGCGCGGGTCGTCGTGCGGGTGCGGGCTGTCGGGCGCGGCGGCGCCGCGGCGGGGCTTGATCGGGTTCATGGCGGCGGCTGGGCAGGGATGCCGGGTGGCGTTGCAGTGTAGGCAAGGTCGCGCGGGCGCGCGAAACCTGACCTGGCGCGAGGGCCGCCGCCGCTTGTCGCCGCTGCGACAGCCGCCTTCGGGGTAGTCCCGCAAACACCCGGTACGGTCCTTCCGCTACTGTCCACAGCCTGCCCCATCCACCTGGAGGATCGCCATGTTCATTCCGCGCCGCACCCTGTCCCTCTCCGGCTTGGCGCTGGCCGCCGCGCTGGCCGTCGGTGCGCCGGCCGCCCAGGCGCAGAAGGGCGAGACGGTCAAGATCGCCTGGATCGACGGCATGTCGGGGCCGTTTGCCAACATCGGCAACAACATGATCCGCACCTTCCAGCTGATGGCTTCGCGCGAGGCCAACAACGTGGCCGGCGTGAAGTTCGAGGTCGTGCCCTTCGACAGCAAGGGCTCGCCGCAGGAGGCGCTGAACGTGCTGCGCGCCGCCATCGACCAGGGCATCCGCTACGTCGCCCAGGGCAACAGCTCGGCCATCGCCGGCGCGCTGGTGGACGCGATCAACAAGCACAACCAGCGCAACCCGGGCAAGGAGGTGGTGTTCTTCAACTACGCCGCCGTCGACCCCGACCTGACCAACAGCAAGTGCAGCTTCTGGCACTTCCGCTTCGACGCCGACACCTCGATGAAGATGGAGGCGATGACGACCTTCATGAAGGACGACAAGAGCGTCAAGAAGGTCTACCTGATCAACCAGAACTACAGCCACGGCCACCAGGTGGCCAAGTTCGCCAAGGAGACGCTGGCGCGCAAGCGCCCCGACGTGCAGATCGTCGGCGAGGACCTGCACCCGATCGGCCAGGTCAAGGACTTCGCGCCCTACGTGGCCAAGATGAAGGCCGCCGGCGCCGACACCGTGATCACCGGCAACTGGGGCAACGACATGGCGCTGCTGATCAAGGCCGCCAAGGACGCCGGCCTGGACGCCAACTTCTACACCTACTACGCCGGCGCCGCCGGCACGCCCACCGTGATCGGCAACGCGATGGCGGGCAAGGTCAAGGTGGTCTACGGCAGCTACGTCAACCTGGGCGGCGACCACGCCAAGGTGCAGAACGACTTCCGCGCCAAGTTCAACGAGGACTACTCGATGACCACGGCCTACCACCTGTTCAAGATGCTGCCCGCGGCCATGGCCAAGGCCAAGAGCACCGACCCGGTGAAGGTGGCGCTGGCGATGGAGGACCTCACCGTGAACAGCTTCAACGGCGAGATCAAGATGCGCAAGTCCGACCACCAGCTGCAGCAGACGCTGTACCAGACCACCTGGTCCAAGAAGGGGCCCAAGGACTACGACGTCGAGGGCACCGGCATGACCTGGAAGCTGGAGAAGACCTTCGAGCCCTACGTCAGCAGCACGCCCACCAGCTGCCAGATGCAGCGCCCGGGGGGCTGATCCGGCGCCCTGCGCCCCCCGAGGGGCCCTGAGGGGCCCCTTTTCCTGCCCGCCGCCCATTCCCGCCACCGCGCGCCGCGCCTGCCGACCCGCATGGAACTGGCCACCATCTCGCTGCTCAACGGCATCAGCTACGGGCTGCTGCTGTTCATGCTCAGCGCCGGCCTCACGCTGATCTTCAGCATGATGGGCGTGCTCAACTTCGCCCATGGCAGCCTGTACATGGTTGGCGCCTACGTGGCCTACAGCACCACCGCCCACGTCGGCTTCTGGTGGTCGCTGATCACGGCGCCGGCGGTGGCCTTCGTGATGGGGGCGCTGTTCGAGCGCCTGTGTCTGCGCCGGGTGCACAAGTTCGGCCATGTGCCCGAGCTGCTGATCACCTTCGGCCTGTCCTTCCTGCTGTTCGAGGTGGTGCAGCTGATCTGGGGCCGCGCCGCGGTGGACTACCGCGTGCCGCCCGAGCTGGACGGACCGCTGTTCACCGTCTTCGACACCCACTTCCCCAAGTACCGCGCGTTCATGATGGCGGTGGCGGTGGTGATGCTGCTGGCGCTGTGGCTGCTGCTGGCGCGCACGCGCATCGGCATGGTCATCCGCGCCGCACTGACCCACCCGGACATGGTCGAGGCCCTGGGCCACAACGTGCCGCGGGTGATGATGCTGGTGTTCGGCGGCGGCGCCGCGCTGGCCGGCCTGGCCGGCGTGATCGGCGGCAACGCCTATGCCACCGAGCCCGGCATGGCGCAGGCGGTGGGGCCGATCATCTTCGTCGTGGTGGTGGTGGGCGGCATGGGCTCGCTGGCCGGCGCCTTCGTCGCGTCGCTGCTGATCGGCGTGATGCAGACCTTCGCCGTGGCCATCGACCAGTCGCTGGTCACGGCGCTGGCGGCGCTGGGGCTGCAGCTGTCGCCGCAGATGTTCGGCTATCCCGTGCTGTCGCTGAAGCTGTCGCAGGTGGCGCCCATCCTGCCCTACCTGCTGCTGGTGCTGATGCTGATCTTCCGCCCGCGCGGGCTGATGGGCACGCGGGAAGGCTGAACGCGATGAACGCCTTCTTCCGCCAGCAAGCCGTCTGGATCGGTTTCGCCGCGGTGCTGATCGCGGCGCCGCTGCTGTTCACCAGCTCGCTGGCGCTGACCATGCTCAGCCAGATCGGCTACATGGTCGTGATCTGCCTCAGCTACAACCTGCTGCTGGGGCAGGGCGGCATGCTCAGCTTCGGCCACGCGGTCTACGTGGGCCTGGGCGCCTATGGCGCCATCCACGCGCTGAACCTGGTCAGCGCCGGCGCACTGCCGCTGCCCGTCAGCCTGGTGCCGCTGGCCGGCGGCGTGTTCGGGCTGTTCATCGCCGCGCTGCTGGGCTACGTGACGACGAAGAAGGCGGCCACCCCGTTCGCGATGATCACGCTGGGCGTGGGCGAGCTGGTGTTCGCGATGTCGCTGATGTTCCCCGGCTTCTTCGGCGGCGAGGCCGGCATCAGCGGCAACCGCGTCGTCGGCCAGCCGGTGCTGGGCATCAGCTACGGGCCGCAGATCCAGGTCTACTACCTGATCGCCGTGTACTGCTTCGTCTGCACCGCGGCGCTGTACGCGCTGACGCGCACGCCGCTGGGGCGCATGCTCAACGCCGTGCGCGACAACCCCGAGCGCGTCGAGTTCGTCGGCTACAACACGCAGATCGTGCGCTACATCGCCTTCATGATCGCCGGCTTCTTCGCCGGCATCGGCGGGGGCTTGAGCGCGCTGAACTTCGAGACCGTCACCGCCGAGACGCTGTCCGGCCTGCGCAGCGGCGGCTACCTGCTGTTCACCTTCCTGGGCGGGGCGATGTTCTTCTTCGGGCCCATCATCGGCGCCGTGCTGCTGGTGCTGGCGCTGGTGCTGTTCTCCGAGGTCACCAAGGCCTGGCAGATCTACCTGGGGCTGGTGTTCATGCTGATGGTGATGTTCGCGCCCGGCGGCATTGCCAGCCTGGTGATGATGAACCTGCGCGTGGCCAAGTTCGGCCACCTGGGCCGGCTGGCGCTGCCCTACGTGGCGCTGGGCGCCGCCGCGCTGGTGGCGCTGACGGGCAGCGCGGCGCTGGTCGAGATGCTCTACCACGTGCAGCTGGACGCGGCGCTGGGCAGCGAGATCCGCTTCCTGGGCCAGACGCTGGACACGGCGCAGCGCGGGCCCTGGCTGCTGGCCGCCGCCGTCACGCTGGTGGGTGCGGCGCTGCTGGAGGCGGCGCGGCGGCGCTTTGCCGCGCGCTGGCACGCGGCCCAGGTGGCGATCGAGGCCGAGATCCGGCGCCGGGAGCAGTTGGCGTGAGCGGGGACGCGAGCATCGCCGTCGAACTGCGCGGGCTGCGCAAGAACTTCGGCCGCACCGAGATCATCCGCGGCGTCGACCTGGCCGTGCGCGAGGGCGAGAACGTGGCCATCATCGGCCCCAACGGCGCCGGCAAGAGCACGCTGTTCAACCTGATCAGCGGCCGCTTCGCGCCCACTGCCGGGCAGGTGCTGCTGCACGGCGAGCGCATCGACGGGCTGCGGCCCTTCGAGATCAACCGCCGCGGCCTGGCGCGCAGCTTCCAGGTCAGCAACCTGTTCACGCGGCTGTCGGTGTTCGAGAACCTGCGCTGCGCCGTGCTGTGGAGCCTGGGTTACCGCTACTCGTTCTGGCAGTTCCTGACCCGGCTGAAGGACGCCAACCAGCGCGCCGAGCAGGTGATGGAGATGCTGCACCTGCAACGCCGCCGCGACACCGCGGCGATGAACCTCACCTACGCCGAGCAGCGCGCGCTGGAGATCGGCATCACCATCGCCGGCGGCGCCAGCGTGGTGCTGCTGGACGAGCCCACCGCCGGCATGAGCCGCAGCGAGACGGCCCGCTTCATCGAGCTGATCCGCGAGGTGACCGCCGGCAAGACCCTGCTGACGGTGGAGCACGACATGGGCGTGGTGTTCGGCCTGGCCGACCGCATCGCGGTGGTGGTCTACGGCGAGGTGATCGCCTTCGACACGCCCGAGCGCGTGCGCGCCGATCCGCGTGTGCAGGAGGCTTACCTCGGCTCGGTCCTCGCGGACCAGGCCGGCGGGGGGCATTGACCATGCTGCAACTGCAAGGCCTGCACGCCTACTACGGCAAGAGCCATGTGCTGCATGGCGTCAGCTTCGAGGTCCAGCCGGGCGAGATCGTCAGCCTGCTGGGGCGCAACGGCTCGGGCCGCAGCACCACGGTGAAGGCGGTGATGGGGCTGGTGCAGGGCGAGGGCTCGGTGCGCTGGCGCGGCGACGAGATCCTGGGGCGCAAGCCTTTCGAGATCGCCCACCTGGGCCTGGGCTATGTGCCCGAGAACCGCGACATCTTCCCCGAGCTGACGGTGCACCAGAACCTGATGCTGGGCGAGAAGGGCGGCGCGGGTGTGCGGAACCGGGTTTCCCGGGCCGCAGACGCCCCCCCTCGGGGGGGCGCGAGCGCAGCGAGCTCGGGGGCCCGCTCGCCGAGGTGGAGCTTCGACGACATGTACCGGCTGTTCCCGCGCCTGAAGGAGCGCCAGCACACGCCGGGCGGCGTGCTCTCGGGCGGCGAGCAGCAGATGCTGACGCTGTGCCGCACGCTGATGGGCGACCCCGAGCTGATCATGATCGACGAGCCCACCGAGGGCCTGGCGCCCAAGATCGTCGACCTGGTGGCCGACTACCTGCGCGAGCTGAAGCGGCGCGGCATCGGCGTGCTGCTGGTCGAACAGAAGCTGACCATCGCGCTGGAGGTGGCCGACCGTTGCCTGGTGATGGGCCATGGCGAGATCGTCTTCCAGGGCACGCCCGACGAACTGCGCGCCGACGCCGACATCCGCAAGGAGTGGCTGGAGGTCTGAGCCGCCCCCGCCACGCGCTACCCGGCCACACGGGACGATGTTGGGTGTGGCGCCGCCCGCCCCGCCGACGTAGTCTGCTTGCCACCCGCGCACTGTCACCGCGTTGACAAGCCGGCGCCTGGCGCGCTGCCTAGAATCGAACGGTCGTTCGCAAACGCATGTGTCGTTGTGCGAACGGTCCTCGCAACCCGCCGCGCCGCCTGATCCGGCCGCGCGGCCGCCTGAAGGAGCCGCCATGGGCGCCAGCTACGAAGTCCGCGACGGCGTCGCCGTCATCACCCTGGACAACCCGCCGGTCAACGGCCTGGGCCACGACACGCGCCGCGGCGTGGCCGACGGCGTGGCGCGGGCGGTGGCCGACGCCGCCGTGGCGGCCATCGTCGTCACCGGGGCCGGCAAGGCCTTCAGCGGCGGCGCCGACATCCGCGAGTTCGGCAGCCCCAAGGCGCTGGCCGAGCCCAACCTGCTGTCGCTGATCCGGCTGCTGGAGCGCTGCGACAAGCCGGTGGTGGCGGCCCTCAACGGCGTGTGCATGGGCGGTGGGCTGGAGCTGGCGCTGGGCTGCCACTTCCGTGTCGCCGCCGCCGGTGTCTCGGTGGCGCTGCCCGAGGTGAAGATCGGCCTGGTGCCCGGCGCCGGCGGCACGCAGCGCCTGCCGCGCGCCATCGGCGTGGAGCCGGCGCTGAACATGATCGTCAGCGGCGAGGCCGTGAAGGCCGAGCTGCTGGCCGGCATCCCCGGCCAGAGGCTGTTCGACGAGGTGGCCAGCGGCGACGTGGTGGCCGCCGCCTGCCAGCTGGCGCGCGCCAAGGCCGCGGAACACGCCCAGAGCGGCGCGCCGCTGCCCCGCGTGCGTGACCTGAAGGCCCGCATCACCGACCCCGACGCCTACTTCCAGTTCGCGCGCAACATGGTCAAGGGCATGGCCAAGCACTTCCCGGCGCCGGCCAAGTGCGTGGACGCCGTCGAGGCGGCGGTGAAGAAGCCCTTCGACGCCGGCATGGCGCTGGAGCGCGAGCTGTTCGTCGGGCTGATGATGACCCCCGAGTGCAAGGCGCTGCGCCATGCCTTCTTCGGCGAGCGCGCCGCCAGCAAGATCCCCGACGTACCCGAGGACACGCCGCAGCGCCCGATCAAGAAGGTGGCGGTGATCGGCGCCGGCACCATGGGCGGCGGCATCAGCATGAACTTCCTCAATGCCGGCATCCCGGTGACCATCCTGGAGACCAAGCAGGAGGCGCTGGACCGCGGCGTGGCGGTGATGCGCAAGAACTACGAGGCGCGGGTCAAGAAGGGCAAGCTCAAGCAGGACAAGTACGAGGCCACGATGGCCCTGCTGAGCACCACGCTGGACTACGCCGACATCCAGGACGCCGACCTCGTCATCGAGGCCGTGTTCGAGGAGATGGGCGTCAAGGAGACGGTGTTCAAGACCCTGGACGAGGTGATGAAGCCCGGCGCCATCCTGGCCAGCAACACCAGCACGCTGGACGTCGACAAGATCGCGGGGTTCACGAAGCGCCCGCAGGACGTGGTCGGCATGCACTTCTTCAGCCCGGCCAACGTGATGAAGCTGCTGGAAGTGGTGCGTGGCGAGAAGACGGCCAAGGACGTGCTGGCCACGGTGATGGCCATCGCCAAGAAGATCAGGAAGACGGCGGTGGTGTCGGGCGTCTGCGACGGCTTCATCGGCAACCGCATGATCGAGCAGTACAGCCGCCAGGCCGGCTTCCTGCTGGAGGAGGGCTGCACCCCGGCGCAGGTGGACCAGGCGATCGAGAAGTTCGGCTTCGCGATGGGCCCGTTCCGCATGGGCGACCTGGCCGGCAACGACATCGGCTGGGCCATCCGCAAGCGCCGCTACGTCGAGAAGCCCGGCCTGCGCTACAGCAAGACCGCCGACCTGCTGTGCGAGATGGGCCGTTTCGGCCAGAAGGTGGGCAAGGGCTGGTACGACTACGTGCCGGGCCAGCGCAACGCCATCCCGTCGGCCGAGGTGGTGAAGATGATCGAGGACCACCGCCGGCAGCTGGGCATCACGCCGCGCGCCATCGCCGACGAGGAGATCGTGCACCGCCTGGTCTACAGCCTGGTCAACGAGGGCGCGAAGATCCTGGAAGAGGGCATTGCCAGCAAGGCCAGCGACATCGACATGGTCTACCTCACCGGCTACGGCTTCCCGCTGCACCGCGGCGGGCCGATGTGCTACGCCGATCAGCAGGGCCTGTTCAACGTGGTGCAGGACATGCTGCGCTTCGCGAAGAACCCGCACGACGACGCCGCCTTCTGGCAGCCCGCGCCGCTGCTGGCGCGTCTGGTCGAGCAAGGCAAGACCTTCACCGGCTGAGGCCGCGCACCCGCCACAAGGAGCATTCCATGAGCCGAGCCGTCATCGTCTCCACCGCCCGCACGCCCCTGGCCAAGAGCTGGAAGGGCGCCTTCAACATGACCCATGGCGCCACGCTGGGCGCGCACGCGGTGCGCGCCGCGGTGCAGCGCGCCGGCGTCGACCCGGCCGCCGTCGAGGACGTGCTGATGGGCTGCGCCAACCCCGAGGGCGCCACCGGCATGAACATCGCGCGCCAGATCGCGCTGGCCGCCGGGCTGCCCGTCACCACCTCGGGCGTCACCATCAACCGCTTCTGCAGCAGCGGGCTGCAGACCATCGCGATGGCGGCGCAGCGCATCGTCGCCGGCGAGGGCGATGTGTTTGTCGCCGGCGGCGTCGAGAGCATCTCCTGCGTGCAGCAGGAGATGAACCAGCACATGCTGCTGGACCCGGCGCTGAAGAAGGCCAAGCCCGAGATCTACTGGAGCATGCTGCAGACCGCCGAGAACGTGGCCCAGCGCTACAAGATCGGCAAGGAGCGCATGGACGCGTACGGCGCCGCCAGCCAGCAGAAGGCCTGCGCGGCGCAGGAGGCCGGCCTGTTCGACGCCGAGATGGTGGCCGTCACCACCACCATGGGCGTGGCCGACAAGACGCTGGGGCTGGTGACGCGCGAGGTCACGGTCAAGGCCGACGAGGGCCTGCGCCCGGGCACCACGGTGGAAGGCATCCAGGGCATACGCCCGGCGCTGCCCGGCGGCGTGGTGACGGCCGGCAACGCCAGCCAGTTCAGCGACGGTGCCGGCGCCTGCGTGCTGGTGAACGAGGCCTACGCCGAGAAGAACGGCCTCAAGCCCATAGGCCGCTTCCTGGGCTTTGCCGTGGCCGGCTGCGAACCCGACGAGATGGGCATAGGCCCGGTGTTCGCCGTGCCCAAGGTGCTCCAGCGCCTGGGGCTGAAGGTCAGTGACATCGACCTGTGGGAGCTCAACGAGGCCTTCGCCGTGCAGGTGCTGTACTGCGCCGACAAGCTGGGCATCCCCATGGACCGGCTCAACGTCAACGGCGGCGCCATCGCCATCGGCCACCCCTACGGCGTCAGCGGCCAGCGCCTCACCGGCCACGCGCTGCTGGAAGGCAAGCGCCGCGGCGCGAAGAAGGTCTGCGTGACCATGTGCATCGGCGGCGGCATGGGCGCGGCCGGCGTCTTCGAAGTGATTTGACCCACCCCCGAAGCGCCTGCCGCGCCTCCCCCCTGGCCCCGTCAAGGGGCCCTACGTGCCCTGGGGGGCGCCGCCAACGGACCGGCGGAGCCGGATCCGTGGCGGCTGCTTGAGCGGGCCGATGGCGAAGGAGCCAGCGATGGACGCTCTCCGCACCCCCGACGCGCGCTTCGCCGCGCTGCCCGGCTGGCCCTATGCGCCGGTCTACCGCGACTGGCAGGGCCTGCGCCTGCACCATGTCGACGAGGGCCCGCGCGACGCGCCGGTGACGGCGCTGTGCCTGCATGGCGAGCCCAGCTGGGCCTACCTGTACCGCAAGATGATCCCGGCCTTCACCGCGGCCGGGCTGCGCGTGGTGGCGCCCGACTTCGCCGGCTTCGGTCGCTCGGACAAGCCGGTGGACGATGGCTGGTACAGCTTCGAGCGCCACCGCGACAGCGTGCTGGCGCTGATCGCCGAACTCGACCTGAAGAACATCCTGCTGGTCTGCCAGGACTGGGGCGGGCTGATCGGGCTGACGCTGCCGCTGGCCTTCGAGGGCGATGCCCAGCGCTTCACCCGCCTGCTGGTGATGAACACCGGCCTGGGCACGGGGCAGGGCCTGGGCGAGGGCTTCCTGGCCTGGCGTGCCTATGCCAACAGCCAGCCCGACCTGGCCGTGGGCAAGCTGATCCAGCGCGGCACCGCAGGCATGACCGACGCCGAGGCTGCGGCCTACGACGCGCCGTTCCCCGACATCCGCCACAAGGCCGGCGTGCGTGCCTTTCCCAACCTGGTGCCCGACCACCCCGATGCCCCCGGCGCGGCGCTGTCGCGCGAAGCTGCGGCCTTCTGGCGCGAACGCTGGGCCGGCGACAGCTTCATGGCCATCGGCATGCGCGACCCGGTGCTGGGCGCGCCGGCGATGTTGGCGCTGCGCCGCGTCATCCGCGGCTGCCCCGCGCCCATGGAGGTGGCCGAGGGCGGCCACTTCGTGCAGGAGCATGGCGAGCCCATCGCCGCCGCTGCGCTGCGCCACTTCAAGCTGCACGAGGCCCCAGGCTTGGCGCAGGGCACCTTCGCCACCCCCGGCGGGGGCGCCACGCCGGCCGGCGGAGCCGGACCGGCGCGGGGCTGAGCGCGATGAGCGCCCATGACCCGCAGCCGCCGCACGACCTGCTGGCCTTCGGCCGCGCCGTGCTGGCGCAGCAGGCCTTCAGCCGCCTGCTGGGTGCCGAGCTGACCGCGCTGACGCCGGGCGAGGTGACGCTGGAGCTGGCGCTGCGCCCCGAGCTGACGCAGCAGCATGGCCACGCCCATGGTGGCGTCGTCAGCTACCTGGCCGACAACGCGCTGACCTACGCCGGCGGCACCGCGATGGCCGTGCCGGTGGTCACCAGCGAGTTCAAGATCAACTACCTGCGCCCGGCCGTGGGCGCGCGCCTGGTGGCCCAGGCCAGTGCCGTGGCCGTGGGCCGCAGCCAGGCCGTGTGCCGCTGCGAGGTCTACGCGCTGGCCGCCGACGGCCAGCGCAAGCTGTGCGCCGTCGCCCAGGGCACCATCGTCGCCCTGCCCGCGCCCGCGCGCGCCGAGCCCACCTGACCAGCCCATGCGCGACACCCTCGACTTCCTGCTCTACCGCTGGCTCGACGTGCCGGCGCTGTGCACGCGCGCGCGCTTCGCCGAGCATGGCCGCGAGACCTTCGACGCCGTGCTCGACACCTGCGAGCGCATCGCCCGCGACAAGTACGCGCCCTTCAACCGCCTGGTCGACACCGAGGAGCCGCGCGTCGAGCGCGGCCCCGACGGCGCCGACCGCGTCGCGCTGCCGCAGGCCACGCACGAGGCCTGGAAGGCCTATGCCGCGAGCGGCATGCTCGCCGCGGCGCAGGACGCCGCCATCGGCGGCATGCAGCTGCCCTACACGGTGGAGGCGGCGGCCAATGCCTTCTTCGCCAAGGCCAGCGTCAGCATAGGCGCGGGCATGCTCACCACCGGCAACGCCAACCTGCTGATGGCCCACGGCACGCCGCTGCAGCGCCAGGTGTTCGCGATGAACGAGTTCAGCGGGCGCTGGGCCGGCACCATGTGCCTCAGCGAGCCGCAGGCCGGCAGCAGCCTGTCCGACATCGCCACCCGGGCGGAACCCGACGGCCCCGGCTTCGACGCCGATCCGCTGGGCCCGCGCTACCGCCTGCGCGGCAACAAGATGTGGATCAGCGCCGGCGAGCACGAGCTCACCGAGAACATCGTGCACCTGGTGCTGGCCAAGATCCCCGACGAGCACGGCCAGCTGGTGCCCGGCACGCGCGGCATCTCGCTGTTCGTCGTGCCCAAGAAGCTGGTCGACGCCGACGCGCGGCTCACCGGCGAGCGCAACGACGTGGCCCTGGCCGGCCTCAACCACAAGTGCGGCTGGCGCGGCACCACCAACACGCTGCTCAACTTCGGCGAGGGCCGGTTCCAGCCCGGCGGCCGCGCCGGCGCCATCGGCTACCTCGTCGGCCAGCCGGGGCAGGGGCTGCGCTGCATGTTCCACATGATGAACGAGGCGCGCATCGGCGTCGGCCTGGCCGCCACCATGCTGGGCATGGCCGGCTACGAGGTCTCGCGTGCCTATGCCTTCGAGCGCCGCCAGGGCCGGCCCGTCACCGGCGCCGGCAAGGACGCTGCCGCGCCGCCGGTGGCGCTGGTGGAACACGCCGACGTCAAGCGCATGCTGCTGGCGCAGAAGGCCTATGCCGAGGGCGCGCTGGCACTGGCGCTGTACTGCGCGCGCCTGGTCGACGAACAGCACACCGGCCCCGAGGACGCCGCCGCCCAGGCCCGCGTGCTGCTGGAGGTGCTGACGCCCATCGCCAAGAGCTGGCCCAGCGAGTGGTGCCTGGAGGCCAACAGCCTGGCGATCCAGGTGCACGGCGGCTACGGCTACACGCGCGACTTCCCGGTGGAGCAGTACTGGCGCGACAACCGCCTGAACATGATCCACGAGGGCACCCACGGCATCCAGGCGCTGGACCTGCTGGGCCGCAAGGTGGTGATGGACGGCGGCGCCGGGCTCAAGCTGCTGGCGCAGCGCATGCAGGCCACGGCGCAGCGCGCCGGCCAGGTCGAGGGCTTCGCCGAGCCGGCCAACCAGCTGGCGGCCGCGCTGCAGCGCCTGGGCGCGGCGACCAAGGCCGCCTGGGCCACCGGCGTGCCCGAGGAGGCGCTGGCCAACGCCACGCCCTACCTGCAGGCCTTCGGCCATGTGGTGCTGGCCTGGATCTGGCTCGACCTGGCCCTGGTGGCCGCGGCCGATGCCGGGCTGCCCGAGCCCCAGCGCCAGGGCAAGATCGCGGCCATGCGCTACTTCTTCGCCTACGAGCTGCCCAAGGTCGACGCCTGGCTGGCGGTGGTCGCGCGGCGCGAGCCGCTGTGCCGCGAACTGCGGCCCGAGTGGCTCTGATCCGCCAGCCTGCCGCCACCGCCATGCAGCCCAAGCCTCCCAGCCAGCCGCCGCCGCTGCCCAGCACCGGGTCGCGGGCCAGGCTGGTCGAGGCGCTGGCCTGGGTGCTGCTGTATGGCGGGGGCCTGGCGCTGGCGCTGGCCTGGTTCCTGCCGACCGGGGCCTTGCGCGCCAGCGTGGCCACGCTGGGCGCGCTGGGTTTTGCGCTGGGCGTGTTGTTGATCGTCGTGCGCGCGCGGATGCGCGGCGACACCTGAAGGAGAGCCTGACTTGAACTCACCGTTCCTGCTGAAGTCCGCTGCCCGCCGTGCCTGGCTGGGTGTGGCCGCTGCCGCCACGGCACTGCTGCTGGCCGGCTGCGCCGCGCCGGCGGGCGATCGCGCCGCCGCCGGCAAGGCCACCGCGCCGGGGCTCGACACCCACCCGCCCATCGTCTTCGTCCATGGCAACGGCGACCATGCCGGGCTGTGGATCAACACCATCCAGCTCTTCGAGAGCAACGGCTGGCCGCGCGGGCGCCTGCATGCCTTCGACCTGGCCTACCCGCTGGCGCGCGACGCCGACGACAAGCCCCAGCCCGGCCGCAGCAGCACCGAAGACCACCGCCACGCGCTGGCCGACGCCGTGGCCCGGGTGCGCGCCGCCACCGGCGCACAGCAGGTGGTGCTGTTCGCCAACTCGCGCGGGGGCAACGCGATCCGCAACTTCGTCGCCAACGGCGGTGCGGCGCAGGTCTCGCACGCCATCCTGGGCGGCACGCCCAACCACGGCGTGTGGATCAACGCGGGCTTCCGACCCACCAACGAGTTCAACGGCGCCAGCCCCTTCCTGACGGCACTGAACAACCAGGGCGCGCCGGGCGTCGAGATCACCCCGGGCCCGCGCTGGATGACCATCCGCAGCGAGGACAACGACCTCTACGCCCACCCCGACGGCCGCTTCATCGGCGCGCCGGGCACGCCCACCGGCGTCACCGCCGCCGGGCCCGAGCTCAAGGGTGCGCTGAACGTGGTGATCCCCAGGATCGACCACCGCGAGACCAGCTACTCGCCGCAGGCCTTTGCCGCCGCCCACCGCTTCATCACCGGGCGCGAAGCGGCCACGCTGGCCGTGACACCGGAAGGCCCGCGCGTGACGCTGGACGGGCTGGTCAGCGGCCGCGGGCTGGACAACGACCCCGCCAAGGGCGGCTTCCAGACCAACCTGCCGCTGGTCGGCGCCCAGGTCGAGGTCTGGGCGGTGGACGCCGCCAGCGGCGAACGCCAGGGCGGCGCGCCGCTGCACCGCAAGACGGTGGGCGCCGACGGCCGCTGGGGGCCGGCGCTGCTGCCGTCCGGCCAGCACCTGGAGTTCGTGCTCAGCGCGCCGGGCTACGCCACCTCGCATGTCTACCGCCAGCCCTTTGCGCGCGGCTCGTCGGTGGTCAACCTGCGCGCCGAACTGCTGGGCGCCGCCGAGCGCAGCGCCGGCAGCGTGGTGGTGCTGGTGCGCCCGCGCGGCTACTTCAGCCTGCCGCGCGACCGCGTGGTGCTCGACGGCCGCGAGCCCGCGCCCGGCATTCCGCCCGGCGTGGCGGCGGTCAACAGCTCGCGGCTGGTGCTGCCAGCGGCGCCGCCGCGCAGCGTGGTCGGCGAATTCAACCAACACCGTCTGGCCGGCCGCAGCTGGCCGGCCGCCGAGAACCGCCTCGTCTTCCTGGAGCTGGGCCCATGAGCACCCCCGTGCAGCAACTCTTCGACCTGAACGGCCGCATCGCGCTGGTCACTGGCGGCAGCCGCGGCCTGGGGCTGCAGATGGCCGAGGCCCTGGGCCAGGCCGGCGCCAAGGTGATGCTGACCTCGCGCAAGGCCGCCGACCTGGAGGAGGCCGCCGCCGACCTGGCGGCCCAGGGCATCCGCGCCGACTGGGTGGCGGCCGATGCCAGCGACCCCGCCGAGGTGGCGCGCGTGGTGTCCGAGACCCGCCAGCGCCTGGGCGAGATCGACATCCTGGTCAACAACGCCGGCGCCACCTGGGGTGCGCCGGCCGAGGACTACCCGCTGGCCGCCTGGGACAAGGTGATGAACCTGAACATCCGCAGCGTGTTCCTGTTCGCGCAGGCGGTGGGCAAGCACAGCATGATCCCGCGCCGGCGCGGGCGCATCGTCAACGTGGCCTCCATCGCCGGCCTGGGCGGCAGCCTGGACGTGGAATTCATCGCCTACGGCACCAGCAAGGGCGCGGTGGTGAACTTCACGCGCACGCTGGCCGCCGAGTGGGGCGAGCATGGCATCACCGTCAACGCCGTGGCGCCGGGCTTCTTCCCCAGCAAGATGACCGCCGGCGTGCTGGCCACCATCGGCGCCGACAAGCTGGCCGCCGCCGCACCGCTGAAGCGCCTGGGCGACGACGACGACCTCAAGGGCGCGGTGCTGCTGTTCGCCAGCGACGCCGGCAAGCACATCACGGGGCAGATCCTGGCCGTCGATGGCGGGGTCTCCTGCTGCCACGGTGGATGACGCATGACCGGTGAGCGCCTGCAGTTCCCGCTGCACATCCCCTTCGTCGAGGAACTCGGGCTGGAGCTGTGGGGCTTCGGTGGCGGCCATGCCGAGCTGCGCGTGGACCTGGACCGCTGCCACCTCAACAGCTGGGAGGTGGCGCATGGCGGCGTGCTGATGACCATGCTCGACGTGGCCATGGCGCATGCGGCGCGCAGCACCGGCCACGCCGCCGCCGGCCACGCGCCCAGCGAGCTCGGGCCGGGCGTGGTCACCATCGAGATGAAGACCAGCTTCATGCGCGCCGCCGAGGGCCGGCTGCGTGCCCTGGGCCAGCTGCTGCACCGCACGACGACCCTGGCCTTCTGCGAGGGCCGGGTGCTGGACGACGACGGCCAGCTCTGCGCCCACGCCACCGCCACCTTCAAGTACCTGCGCGCGCTGCCGGCCAAGGGCCGCACGGCCAAGGCGCTGCAGCGCGTCGAACCCAAGGAAGGAGACGCCTGATGGCCCTGATCAACCGCCGCATCGTGCTCGCCCGCCGCCCGCAGGGCGAAGCCAGCGAAGCCGACTTCCGCCTGGAGACCCTGCCCGTGCCGGCGCTGGCCGACGGCCAGGTGCTGGTGCGCCAGCAGTACCTCAGCGTCGACCCCTACATGCGCATGCGCATGAACGACAGCAAGAGCTACGCCGCGCCGCAGGCCCTGGGCGAGACCATGCTCGGCGGCACGGCCGGCGTGGTGCTGGAGTCGCGCCACCCCGGCTACGCCGCCGGCGACCATGTGGTGGGCATGGGCGGCTGGCAGGAGCATGCGGTGTTCGACGCCGCCCAGCCGGGTGTGCTGCGCAAGGTCGACGTGTCGCGCGTGCCCCTCACCGCCTACCTGGGCGCGGTGGGCATGCCCGGCGTCACCGCGTGGATAGGCCTGCACAGGTTCATCGAGCCCAAGGCCGGCGAGACGGTGCTGGTCAACGCCGCCAGCGGCGCCGTGGGCAGCGTGGTGGGCCAGCTGGCCAAGGCCCGCGGCTGCCGCGCCGTGGGCATCGCCGGCGGCCCCGAGAAATGCGCCTGGGTGCGCGACGAGCTGGGTTTCGACGCCTGCATCGACTACAAGGCCCACCGCAGTTTCGAGGCCCTGGCCGCGGCGCTGGACGAGGCCGCGCCCAAGGGCGTGGACGGCCTGTTCGAGAACGTCGGCGGCCTGCAGCTGGACGTGGCGCTGTCGCGCATGAACGCCTTCGGCCGCATCGCGCTGTGCGGCATGATTTCCGGCTACGACGGCCAGCCCATGCCCATCACCAACCCGCGCCTGCTGCTGACCCAGCGGCTGCGCCTGCAGGGCTTCATCGTCAGCGAGCACATGGCGCTGTGGCCGCAGGCCCTGAAGGACCTGCACGACGGCGTGGCCGAGGGGCGCATCAAGACCCGCGAGAGCATCAGCCAGGGACTGGAATCGGCCCCGGCGGCGCTGCTGGGGCTGCTGCACGGCGCCAACTTCGGCAAGCAGCTGGTGAAGCTGGTGTGACGCCGCCGCGCGCCGGCGCGCGGCGGCGGGCGCATCATGGCCGCGTGTACCGTGCCGCTTGCGCAGCCCTGCGAGCCTCCCTGCCATGACCGAGATGCCCCCCCGCACCCTGCCCGCCGCCGCCCCCGCGCTGGCCTGGACCTGGCAGCGCTTCGGCGGCCTGGCGCTGGACGACCTGTACGACGCGCTGGCGCTGCGCTGCCGCGTCTTCGTGCTGGAGCAGGGGCCCTACCTGGACCCCGACGGACTGGACCGCCATGCCTGGCACCTGCTGGGCCGTGAGGCCGGCGGCACGCTGGTGGCCTACCTGCGCGCCGTCGATCCCGGCCTGAAGTACAGGGAACCGTCGCTGGGTCGCGTGATCGTCGCCCCCGAGTGCCGCGGCCAGGGCCTGTCGCGCGCGCTGCTGGCCGAGGCGCTGCACCGTTGCGATGCCGAATGGCCCGGGCAGGCCAACCGCATCAGCGCCCAGGCCCACCTGCAGCCGCTGTACCGCGGCTTCGGCTTCCAGGCCGTGGGCGAGCCCTACGACGAGGACGGCATCCCCCACATCGAGATGCTGCGGCCGCCCCCGGCCGTGGCCCGCGGAGACCGGCCATGACGACCATCACCCCTGCCGCCTTCGAGACCCACGAGGTGCTGAACCAGGCGCCGCCGCTGGTCGACGCCGACCTGTTCGCGCTGAACCGCCCGCTGCAGGACGCGCTGGCCGCGCTGGCCCCCGGCGTGGACCGCGCCGCGCTGCACGCGCTGGGCCGCGAGGCCGGTTCCGAGGCGATGCAGGCCGAGGCCCGGCTGGCCAACGCCCACCCGCCGCAACTGCACACCCACGACCGCCAGGGCCGCCGTCGCGACGAGGTCGAGTTCCACCCCGCCTACCACGCGCTGATGGCGCGCGCGCTGCGCCATGGCCTGCACGGCACGCCCTGGGCCGAGGCCGGGCCGCATGCGCATGCGCGGCGCGCCGCGGCCTTCATGCTGTTCACCGAGGCCGAGCCCTCGGTGCTGTGCCCGGTGTCGATGAGCTACGCCGTGGTGCCGGCGCTGCGCGCCGCGCCGGCGCTGTGGGCAGCCTGGGGCGGCAAGCTGGCCGCGCGTGCCTACGACGGCCGCTTCGTGCCCGCGGCGCAGAAGGCCGCGGTGACCATGGGCATGGGCATGACCGAGAAGCAGGGCGGCTCGGACGTGCGCGCCAACACCACGCGCGCCGAACCCGATGGCGAGGACGCCTGGGGCCGGCGCTTCCGCATCACCGGCCACAAGTGGTTCATGTCGGCGCCGATGTGCGACGCCTTCCTGGTGCTGGCACAGGGAGAGGCTGGCTTGTCGTGCTACTTCCTGCCGCGCTGGCTGCCCGACGGCCGACTCAACGCGCTGCGCTTCCAGCGCCTGAAGCACAAGCTGGGCAACCAGGCCAACGCCAGCAGCGAGGTCGAGTTCCACGGCGCCACCGGCTGGCTGGTCGGCGACGAGGGCCGTGGCGTGCCGCAGATCCTGGCCATGGGCGCGATGACGCGGCTGGACTGCGCGCTGGGCACCGCCGGCCTGATGCGCCAGGCGCTGACGCTGGCCATCCACCACGCGCGCGGGCGCAGTGCCTTCGGCAAGCGCCTGGCCGAGCAGCCCTTGATGCGCAACGTGCTGGCCGACCTGGCGCTGGAGAGCGAGGCCGCCACCGCGCTGGCGCTGCGCCTGGCGGCGGCGGTGGACCGCAGCGAGGCCGCCACGGCGCAGGACGGGCACGAAGCCGTGCTGCGCCGCGTGCTCACGCCGGTGGCCAAGTTCTGGGTCTGCAAGCGCGGCAGCCACTTCGCCCAGGAGGCCATGGAATGCCTGGGCGGCAACGGCTACGTCGAGGCCGACGGCGAAGGCGTGATGGCGCGCATCTACCGCGAGATGCCGCTCAACAGCATCTGGGAAGGCGCCGGCAACATCATGGCGCTGGACCTGCAGCGTGCGCTGCGCGGCGCCGACGTGGCCGCGGCGCTGGAGCGCGAACTGGGCCCGGCGCGCGGTGCCGAGCCGGCCTTCGACCGTGCCGCCGACGCGCTGCTGCTGGCGCTGGAGCAGGGTGTGCCCGAGTCGGAGAGCCGCGCGCTGGCGCGCGATCTCGCGCTGCTGCTGCAGGCGGCGCTGCTGGCGCAATGGGCGCCGCCGACCATGTTCAACGCCTTCTGCCGCACGCGGCTGGCGCAGCGCAGCGACGTCTTCGGCCTGCTGCCGGCGGCCGTCGATGCCGATGCGCTGCTGCGCCGCGCGCTGCCCACCTGATTTCCACCCCGCACCCGGAGACCCATCCCATGACCCATCCCCTGCAAGGCGGCGTGGCCGTGATCACCGGCGCGGCCTCGGGCTTCGGCCTGGAGGCCTGCGTCCGTGCCCATGCGCTGGGCATGCGCATCGTGATGGCCGATGTGCAGGCCGACGCGCTGGACCATGCCGCCGCCAACCTGCGCGAGGCCGGCGCCCAGGTGCTGCCGCTGCGGCTGGACGTGGCCGACGGCGCCGCCGTCGACGCGCTGGCGGCGCAGACCCGCGAACGCTTCGGCGCGCCCAACTTCGTCTTCAACAACGCCGGCGTGGGCTGTGGCGGCCTGGTCTGGGAACACGGCGCCAAGGACTGGGACTGGGTGCTGGGCGTCAACGTGATGGGCGTGGCCCATGGCGTGCGCGCCTTCGTGCCGATGATGCTGGAAGCCGCCAAGGCAGACCCGGCCTGGCGCGGCCATGTCGCCAACACCGCGTCGATGGCCGGGCTGCTGACGCCGCCCAACATGGGCGTCTACAACGCCAGCAAGGCGGCGGTGGTGTCGCTCACCGAGACCCTGCACCACGACCTGTCGCTGGTCAGCACCCAGGTGCATGCGCACCTGCTGTGTCCCTACTTCGTGCCCACCGGCATCTCGCGCAGCGAGCGCAACCGCCCCGCGGACCTGCAGGACGCGGCCGCCGCGCCCACGCGCAGCCAGCTCATCGCCCAGGCCATGAGCGAGAAGGCGGTGGGCAGCGGCAAGGTCACGGCGGCGGAGGTCATCGAGAAGCTGTTCGACGCGATGGCGCAGGGCCGCTTCTACGTCTACAGCCACCCGCAGGCCCTGGCCGGCGTGCGCGTGCGCGCCGAGGACCAGGTGTTGGGCCGCAACCCCAGCGACCCGTTCGCCGAGCGGCCCGAGATCGGCGAGCGGCTGCGGCGGCAGCTGGCCGGCGGCTGAGCCAGGGCCAGGTGGCGGACGACGAGGCCCAGGCGCCGCGCGACGGGGTCGCGCTGCTGCTCTATCCCGGCTGCGTGTTCTTCGAGCTGGCGCTGGCCGCCGAGACGCTGGCGCCGCGCTACCGCATCGCCTGCCACACGCCCGACGGCGCCGACCTGCGCCTGGCCAACGGCACCCTGCTGCGCGCCGACGGCGACCACGCGGCCCTGGCCGAGGCCCGCGTCGCCGCGGTGCTGGTGCCGGGCGGTGACCCGCGCGACATCCTGCTGGACGAGGACCGCGCCCGTGCCGTGTCGCGCGCGCTGCAGGCGCAGGCGGCACGCGGCGCCTGGATCGCCGGCATCTGCGCCGGCAACCTGGTGATGGCGGCGGCGGGGCTGCTGGCGGGCCGCCGCGGCACCCACAACTACACCGCCGAGCATGCGCCACCCGAGAAGGTGGCCGCGACGGCGCCGTACTGGCAGGGCATGCACTTTCAGCGTGCCGACCTGGTGCAGGACGGGCGGCTGATCACCGCCCAGCCCTGGGCCTACCGGCGCTACGCGGCGGCCGTGGCGCTGGCGCTGGGCGTGCTGGACGAGGGCGGCGCGGCCGACCTGCTCACCTACCCCGAGCGACGCCGCTACGCGGACGGCTGAGCCGGCCGCGGCGGCGGCTCAGCAAGGCCCCAGCTGCACCGCCTGCAGCGGTCGCTGGGTGGCCGCATCCAGCAGCACGAAGGCCACGCGCCGCGGGTGGGCGGGCACGCCGCGCGACACCGCCAGCTGCGCCTGCAGTCCGGCTCCCACGTCCCAGGCCGCCACCGGCTGCAGCAGCCGCACCACATGGTCGTGGCGCAGGTGCTCGCCGCGGTTTTCGCCGGCCGAGACGCGGCTGTCGTGCTGGTCCTCCAGCACCGCCCAGTAACCCGCCCAGCGCGCGCCGGTGCCGGCCGCCGCTGCGTCGACGCGCAGGCGCAGCACCTCCCCGTCGCGCCACAGGCTCAACCTGGGCGCCGCCCCGGCCGCGCCCTTGGGCGCCGCGGGCAGCGCCGGCCAGCGCCGCCAGTCGGCACCGTCCACCAGCACCTGCGGCGTGTAGACCTGGGCCGCGCCCAGGCGCCGCGCCACCGCGTACTGGCGCTGCGTGTAGGCCGGCGACGCGAAGCGGTCGGGCCAGCCCAGCCGGTCCCAGTAGTCGACATGGAAGGCCAGCGCCAGCACGTCGGCGCGGCCCTTCAGCGACGACAGCCAGCGGTCGGCCGGCGGGCAGGAACTGCAGCCCTCGGAGGTGTAGAGCTCGACGACGCGCGGCGGCGTGGCGGGGCTGTCGGCGCGGCAGGCGGCGTCGGCGGGCGTGGCGGCCTGCGCCCGGGGGGCGTGCATTGCCACGGCAGCAACGGCAGCAGCGGTTGCCAGGGCGGCCAGAGTGGCGGCCGTGGCCATGGCGGCCGGCAGCTTGTGTCGGTGCAGCGGCTGGGGCATGGCGCGCAGTCGGTCGCTGCGCGCCGTCCTTACGCCGCCGCCCGCCGGCCGCGGCCGGCAGACCGGCGCCGTGCCACGGCCCAGGCGGCCAGCGCCGCCAGCACCAGCAGCAGCGTCGGCGGCGCGGCGACGCGCGGGCTCTCGGAGAAGGCCGAACGGATCGAGGCCACTGTCGCGGGGTTGCTGCCGTTGTCCCAGAGGAACTCGAGGCGGCCGCGCGAGTTCAGCACCAGATTGCCGGTGCTCAGCCGCTGGTTCGGGTTGTTCGGGTCGATGTAGTCCAGCGCCAGCATCTCGCCGACGCTCCAGCGCCCATCGTCGTCGTCATCGTGGTGGGTGAAGCCGAACAGCGTGACCATGTGCGCCCCGTCGGCGAACGCGATGGCCAGTTCCACGTCCTCGCCATGGCGCAGCTCGGCGAGCAGGAAGTCGGCGGTGGGCGGTGCATCGACCAGGCGTTCGCGGAAGTTCCATTCGGCCGGGCCCTTGCCTAGGTAGCCGCGCGGGTCGGCCATGCCCTTGATCACCGTGGTGCCGGGGGCGAAGTCCTGGATCCAGAGGTTCTTGTGCTCCCAGATGCTCTCGTCGCCGGCCGCGCCACAGCCCAGCGCGCCGGGGCGGAAGACCCCGGCGGCATTGGTCCAGCCGTTGGCGAGCAGGTCGCGGGTGTGCGCCAGGCTGCCCTGGATCAGCCGGGTAGGCCCGTAGACCTCGGGGTAGCGCGTGCGCAGGTACTGCCAGGAATTGACGGTGGCCGTGGCCTGGCAGCGCGGGCCGCTGTTGGCCAAGTGGCCGAAGCGGTCGAAGCCCAGGTCGAGCGACACCACGGTGGCGCCCAGCGGGGCCGGGGCGGCCAGGGCGGCGAGCAGCGCGACCCAGGCCAGCACGTGCGGGTGACGGACCATGGTGGCCTCCTTCACGGCAGACGGCTGCAAGCACAGCTTCGGTGCTGGGCGGCCGAAGGCAAGCCACCGGACAGGGGCCCCTGAGGCCGGCGGGGCCCGGGCTATCGTCGCGCATGCCCGACCATCCGCCCGCCGCCCCGCGGCAGCCCGACAGCGCCGCCGTGATCGGCGGCGGCCCCGCCGGCCTGGCCGCGGCCGACGCACTGCTGGCCGCCGGCCATGCCGTCGACCTCTACGACGCGATGCCCTCGCTGGGCCGCAAGTTCCTGCTCGCCGGCAAGGGCGGGCTGAACCTGACGCACAGCGAGCCGCTGCAGCCCTTCGTCGAGCGTTATGCCGAGGCCGCGCCCTGGTTGGCGCCGCTGCTGACCGCGCACCCGCCGCAGGCGCTGCGCGACTGGGCGGCAGCGCTGGGCGTGGACACCTTCGTCGGCAGCTCGGGACGGGTGTTCCCGGCCGAGATGAAGGCCGCGCCGCTGCTGCGCGCCTGGCTGCACCGCCTGCGCGGCCAGGGCCTGCGCGTGTTCGTGCGCCACCGCTGGCTGGGCTGGCGCGACGACGGCGCGCTGCGCTTCGCCACACCGCAGGGCGAGGCGCGGGTGCAGGCGGCCGCCACCGTGCTGGCGCTGGGCGGCGGCAGCTGGGCGCGCCTGGGTTCGGACGGTGCCTGGGTGCCCTGGCTGCAGGCCGCCGGCGCCGAGGTCGCGCCGCTGCGCCCATCCAACTGTGGCTTCGACGTGGGCTGGAGCGAGCACCTGGCCAGCCGCTTCGCCGGCGCGCCGCTCAAGGGTGTGGCCATCGAGTTCCAGGGCCGGCGCGTGCAAGGCGAGTGCGTGGTGACGGCAGGCGGCCTCGAAGGCAGCCTGGTCTACGCCTTCAGCGCCGCGCTGCGCGAGGCGATCGCGCGCGACGGCCACGCCACGCTGCAGCTGGACCTGTTGCCGGCGCGCAGTGCCGCGCAGGTGCAACAGGCCGTGGCCCACCCGCGCGGCGCGCGCTCGCTGGCCAGCCACCTGAAGTCGCGCCTGAAGCTGGACGGCGCCAAGGCGGCGCTGCTGTGGGAATGCACGCCGCGCGCGGCACGCGACGACCCGGCGGCGCTGGCCGCGGCAATCAAGGCGCTGCCCGTCACGCTGCGCGCGCCGCGCCCGCTGGACGAGGCCATCAGCAGCGCCGGCGGCGTGTGCCGCGCGGCGCTGGACGACGGATTGATGCTGCGCGCGCGCCCCGGCGTGTTCTGCGCCGGCGAGATGCTGGACTGGGAGGCGCCCACCGGCGGCTACCTGCTCACGGCCTGCTTCGCCACCGGCTGGTTTGCGGGGCAGGGCGCCGCTGAATGGTTGCGAAGCCGGGGCGCCTAGGCGCCCGGGACCAGCCCCTACACTGCGCGCCTTCTTCCCGGACCGAACGGCCCCGGCGCTGCATCCCGCCGGCCACAGACAACCTTGGATACCCAGACCGCCCAGAAGATCACCGCCCAGCTCGCCGCCGAGCTGGGTGCGCGCCCCGCCCAGATCGCCGCCGCCGTCGAGCTGCTGGACGGCGGCGCCACCGTCCCCTTCATCGCCCGCTACCGCAAGGAGGCCACCGACGGCCTCGACGATGTGCAGTTGCGCAAGCTGGAGGAACGCCTGGCCTACCTGCGCGAGCTCGAAGACCGCCGCGCCGCCGTGCTCAAGAGCATCACCGAGCAGGGCAAGCTGACGCCGCAGCTGGCCGCGGCCATCGCCGCCGCGCCGACCAAGCAGGAACTGGAGGACCTGTACCTGCCGTTCAAGCCGCGCCGCCGCACCAAGGGCCAGATCGCCCGCGAGGCCGGGCTGGAGCCGCTGGCCGACGCGCTGTTCGCCGATCCCACGCTGGCGCCGCTGGCGCAGGCCCAGGCCTTCGTCGCCGGCTACCCAGGGGGCATCGAGAAGCTGGCCGAGGCCGGCTATGCCGACGCCCCCGCGGTGCTGGATGGCGTGCGCGACCTGCTCAGCGAACGCTGGGCCGAGGACGCGGCGCTGGTGGGCAGCCTGCGCGAGTGGCTCTGGGACCAGGGCCTGCTGCAGAGCCGGCTGGCCGCCGGCAAGGACGGCAACCACGCCGACGCGATCAAGTTCCGCGACTACTTCGAGCACGACGAGCCGATCAAGACCATGCCCAGCCACCGCGCGCTGGCGGTGTTCCGCGGCCGCGGCCTGGAGTGGCTGGACGCCAAGCTGGTGCTGCCCGACGAGCCCGAGCCGGTGCCGGGCAAGCCCGTGCCCTCGCTGGCCGAGGGCCGCATCGCGCTGCACCTGGGCTGGAGCCACCAGGGCCGCGCCGGCGACGACTTCATCCGCAAGTGCGTGGCCTGGACCTGGAAGGTCAAGCTCAGCCTGAGCCTGGAGCGCGACCTGTTCGCCCGGCTGCGCGAGGCCGCCGAGGCGGTGGCCATCCAGGTCTTTGCCGACAACCTGCGCGACCTGCTGCTGGCCGCGCCCGCCGGCCGCCGCGTGGTGATGGGCCTGGACCCGGGCATCCGCACCGGCGTCAAGGTGGCCGTGGTGTCCGACACCGGCAAGGTGGTGGCCACCGACACCGTCTACCCGCATGAGCCGCGCCGCGACTGGCAGGGCGCGCTGCAGTCGCTGGCGCGGCTGGTGGCCCGGCATGGCGTCAACCTGGTGGCCATCGGCAACGGCACCGCCAGCCGCGAGACCGACCAGCTGGCCGCCGAGCTGCTCAAAGTTGTGCGCCAGGCCGCGCCCAGGCACGCGATCGAGAAGCTGGTGGTCAGCGAGGCCGGCGCCTCGGTCTACAGCGCCAGCGAGGTCGCCAGCAACGAACTCCCCGACCTGGACGTGAGCCTGCGCGGCGCGGTGAGCATCGCGCGCCGCGTGCAGGACCCGCTGGCCGAGCTGGTCAAGATCGACCCCAAGAGCATCGGCGTGGGCCAGTACCAGCACGACGTGAACCAGAGCGCGCTGGCACGCACGCTGGACACGGTGGTGGAGGACTGCGTGAACAAGGTCGGCGTGGACCTGAACACGGCCTCGGTGCCGCTGCTGGCGCGCGTCTCGGGCCTGAGCGCCGGCGTGGCCGCCAGCATCGTGCGCTGGCGCGACGCCCAGGGCGCTTTCCGCAGCCGCCGCCAGCTGCTGGAGGTGGCCGGCCTGGGCCCGCGCAGCTTCGAGCAGGCGGCGGGCTTCCTGCGCATCCGCGACGGCGACGACCCGCTGGACATGACCGGCGTGCACCCCGAGACCTACCCGCTGGTGCAGAAGATGCTGGCGGCGGTGGGCGAGCCGGTGCAGGCCGTGATGGGCCGCAGCGACGTGTTGCGCAGGCTGCGCCCCGAGCAGTTTGCCGACGAGCGCTTCGGCGCCATCACCGTGCGTGACATCCTGGCCGAGCTGGAGAAGCCCGGCCGCGACCCGCGCCCCGACTTCCAGGTGGCGCGCTTCAACGAGGGCGTCAGCGAGATCACCGACCTGCAGCCCGGCATGCTGCTCGAGGGCACGGTGAGCAACGTGGCGCAGTTCGGCGCCTTCGTCGACCTCGGGGTGCACCAGGACGGGCTGGTGCACGTGAGCCAGCTGGCCAACAAGTTCGTCGCCGACGCGCGCGAGGTGGTGCGCGCCGGGCAGATCGTCAAGGTGCGCGTGCTCGAGGTGGACCTGGCGCGCAAGCGCATCGCGTTGACGATGCGGCTGGACGCGCCGCTGCCCAGGGCCGAAGGCGGCGACAACCGCTACCGCGCCGCCGGCCGCGACGAGCGCGCGCGGCGCGCGCCCGAGCCGGCCGCTGCTTCTGGCGCGATGGGCAGCGCGATGGCTGCCGCCTTCGGCAAGTTGCAGGGCCGGCGGTGAGCGGCACGCCGCGCGGGCTGCTGCCTGGGCTGCTGCCTGGGCTGTGGCTGGCCGTTGCGGCGCTGGCGTTGCCGGCCGCGGCGCAGACCCCACCGAACCCGACGCCCCCCCCGGCCTCGGCGGCCCCAGTGGTTCCCGCGACCCCGGCGGCACCGGGCGCGGCGCAGCAGGTCACGGTGGAGGGCAGTGCAGACGCCGAGCGCCGCCGCGACAGCACGCTGGCGATGACGGTGGTTGGCCGCGACGAGCTCGACCAGTACGGCGACACCGGCCTGCTCGACGTGCTGCAGCGCCAGGCCGGCATCACCATCGACGGCGAGACGCCGCGCCTGCGCGGCATGGGGCCGGGCTACACCCAGATCCTGATCAACGGCGAGCCGGCGCCGCCGGACTTCAGCCTGGATTCGCTGGCGCCGGGCGACGTCGAGCGCATCGAGATCGTCAAGGGCCCCAGCGCCGAGTTCGGCGGCGTGGCTGGCACCATCAACGTGATCCTGCGCGCCGCGCCGCGCTCGCGGCAGCGCGAGGCGCGCGCCTCGGTGGGCTTCCGCACCGTGTCGCCGCAGGGCAGCGCGGCGCTGAACTGGGGCGACCGCGAAGGGGCCCTGGGCTGGTTCCTGCCGTTCAGCGCCTACAGCTGGGTCAACGGCGGCGACCTGCGCCAGTTCCGTGTCTCACGGCTCAGCACGGGCGAGGTGCGCCAGCAGCGCCTGCTGGGCGAGGACGCCTGGCGCGGCGGCGGCGTCAACTTCGGCCCCAGGCTGGACTGGCGCCCCAACCAGCAGGACACGCTGCAGTGGAGCAGCTTCTTCCAGCGCAACGAGAGCGACAACCGCAGCAGCCGGCATCACGAGCTGCTGGCCGGGCCGGCGATCACCACCGTCGACGAGGCCACGCTGTCGCGCGGCAGCTGGTTGCTGGCACGCACCCAGCTGCAGTGGACGCGCCGCGGCGAAGGCGGCGCGCGGCTGGAACTGCGCGCCAGCGCCCAGGGCACGCTGTCGCGCAGCGCGTCCAGCTACGAGGGCCTGGACGCCGCCGGCGCGCGCACGTTGCAGCGCGACAGCCTGGCCAGCAACCGCGAGGCCCAGATGGCCAGCGCCGGCCGCTGGCGCCAGCCGCTGGCGCAGGGCCATGCACTGGTGGCCGGCTACGACCTGTCGCGCCGCGACCGGCGCGAGCTGCGCCGGCAGGCCGACAACGGCGTCGAGCTGTTCAGCGGCACCATCGGCATGCCCTTCTTCGCGTCGATCGCGCGCGCCACCTTGTTCGTGCAGGACGAGTGGACCCCCGACGAACGCTGGACGGTGCTGGCCGGCCTGCGCGCCGAGCGCGCCGACACCGTCACCGCCGGCCCCGGCCAGCGCGTGCCCAACCGCCACGAGGAGTTGTCGCCCATCGTGCAGGTTCGCCACGCGCTGGACGCCAAGGGCCGGAGCCTGCTGCGCGGCGGCCTGGCGCGCAGCGTGCGCGTGCCCGACCTGGGTTTGCTGATGCCGCGCTACAGCTTCAACGGCAGCTACGGCCGCGAGCAGACCAACACCCCGATCGCCGCCGACAGCGCCGGCAACCCGCGGCTGCAGGCCGAGACCGCCACCGCGCTGGACTTCGCCTGGGAAACGCACCTGCCCGGCGGCGGCGTGCTCAGCATCGGCGGCTTCCACCGCGAGATCCGCAACCTGATCCGCCGCCGCATCGCGCTGGAGACGGTGCCCGAGGCGCCCGTGCCGCGCTGGGTCAGCCGGCCCGACAACTTCGGCAGCGCGCGCAGCAGCGGGCTGGAGTTCGAGCTCAAGGGCGGCGCACGCCAGCTGCTGGGCGCCGCCGGCTGGGCCGAGGCAGGCGCGGTGGCGCCCGCCGGCCTGCAGCTGCGCGCGGCGCTGTCGCTGTTCCGCAGCCGCGTCGAGCAGATCGACGACCCCGAGGCCCGGCTCGAGGGCCAGGCGCCGTGGACGGCGCAGCTGGGCTTCGACCGACGCGAGCCGGGCGCCGTGCTGGGCTATGGCGCCAACCTGGCGCTGACGCCGGGCTTCGCCACCCGCCAGACCGACCGCCAGCGCGTCTGGCGCGGCGCCGTGCAGCGGCTGGACGCCTACGCGCTGTGGCGCTTCTCGCGCGAGCTGCAGCTGCGCGTGGCAGCGCAGAACCTGCTGCGCACGCCGCAGCGCAACCGCAGCGAGCTGCAGGACGTCGACGGCTTCGTCACCGGCTCGGACAGCTGGCGCCAGGGCTTCGCCCAGCTCACAGCCAACCTGGTGTGGCGCTTCTGAGCCTCCCCAAGGGCCGGGCTTCGCCCGCCCCGGCCCCCCGAGCGGGCGCACGGACCCTTGGGGTGGCCCTGCGCCCTGGTCGATCCCAGTGCCCGCACCGATGAAGGCCTTGCGCATCCTGGCCGGCCCCGAGGCCGCGCGCCACCTGCGACAGCAGGGGCTGCGGCCCGACGACGTGCGCGTGGTGCCGGCGGCCGCCGGCGGGCCCAAGGGTCTGGTGCTGAACCCGCTGGACCGCTTCCTTTTCGGCCACTGGCTGGACGGCGCCAGTCCCGGCTCCGCCGATGCCCCGCCCGTGCACCTGCTGGGCGCGTCGATCGGCGCCTGGCGCATGGCCGCGGCCTGCGACCCCGATCCCGACGCCGCGCTGGCGCAGATGGCCGAGGACTATGTGCTGCAGGCCTACCCGCATGCGCCGGGCCGGCTGCCCACGGCCGCGACCGTCTCCGCGGTGTTCCGCCAGATGCTGGCCGACCGCCTGCAGGGCCGCGCGGCGGCGCTGCTGGCCCACCCGCGGCGGCGCCTGCACGTGTTCACCGCCCGCGGCCGCGGGCTGCTGCACCGGGCCGATGGCGCGCGGGCCGCGGCCGGCTACCTGGCGGCGACACTGGCCAATGCCGCCGCGCGCCGCGCACTGGGTGGCTTCCTCGAGCGCGTGGTCTTTGCCGACCCGCGCGGGGCGCCGCCGTTGCCGCTGGCCGACCTGCCCACCCGCCAGGTGGCGCTGGACGCCGACAACCTGGTCGATGCCTTGCTGGCCAGTTGCAGCATCCCCTTCGTGCTGCGCCCGGTGGCCGACCCCGCGGGCGCGCCGTCGGGCCACTACTGGGACGGTGGCCTGACCGACTACCACTTCGGGCTGGACTATGGCGATGCCGGCGGGGGCCTGGTGCTGTACCCGCACTTCCACGACCGGCTGATCCCGGGCTGGCTGGACAAGGCCTGGCGAGGCCGCCACCGCACCACGCCGGGGCAGGGCCGGGTGCTGCTGCTGGCGCCGCGCGCCGACTGGGTGGCCGGCCTGCCCGGCGGCAAGCTGCCCGACCGCGGCGACTTCAAGGCCTACGGCGACGACCATGCGGCGCGCCAGCGGGCCTGGCGAGCCGCCATCGCCGAGAGCCAGCGCCTGGCCGACGAGTTCGCCGCCTGGCTGCAGGCCGGCCGCTTCGAGACCGAGCCGCTGCGATAAACTCGCGCCCATGCCGTCGCACGGGCCTGGCATCCCAGGGCGCGCGGCGGCCGGTTCCAACCCCGACGACGGCGTGAAAGGCAGCCCGGTTATGACACCGCGGACTACGAGCACGGTCAGCTTCACCGAGACCTGAGTCACGGCCGCGCACGCACGTCCTTCGCACCCCCGAACCCCAGACGAACAGCGCGGCCACCCCCGCGCTTTTTTCTTGCCCGGGCCCCCGCGCCCGGCACCTGGAGTTCACGATGATCACGATCACGCTGCCCGACGGCGCCCAGCGTTCCTTCCCCGGCCCGGTGACGGTGGCCGAGGTGGCCGCCAGCATAGGCGCCGGCCTGGCCAAGGCCGCCCTGGGCGGCAAGGTCGACGGCAAGCTCGTCGACACCAGCCACCGCATCGACGCCGACGCGCAGTTGGCCATCGTCACCGACAAGGACCGCGAAGGGCTGGAGCTGATCCGCCACAGCACGGCCCACCTGCTGGCCTATGCGGTGAAGGAACTGTTCCCCGACGCGCAGGTGACCATCGGCCCGGTCATCGACAACGGCTTCTACTACGACTTCAGCTACAAGCGCCCGTTCACGCCCGAGGATCTGGCGGCCATCGAGCAGCGCATGTTGGAGCTGGCGAAGAAGGACGAGCCGGTGCTGCGCCGCGTGCTGCCGCGCGACGAGGCTGTGGCGCACTTCAAGGCCCAGGGCGAGCACTACAAGGCCGAGATCATCGCCAGCATCCCCGCCGGCGAGGACGTTAGCCTGTACCGCGAGGGCGGCTTCGAGGACCTGTGCCGTGGCCCCCATGTGCCCAGCACCGGCAAGCTCAGGCACTTCAAGCTGATGAAGGTGGCCGGCGCCTACTGGCGCGGCGACCACCGCAACGAGATGCTGCAGCGCATCTACGGCACCGCCTGGGCCAGCAAGGACGAACTGCAGCAATACCTGACGCGGCTGGAGGAGGCCGAGAAGCGCGACCACCGCAAGCTGGGGCGCGAGCTCGACTTCTTCCACCTCGACGAGCACAGCCCGGGCACGGTGTTCTGGCACCCCAAGGGCTGGGCGCTGTGGCAGCAGGTCGAGCAGTACATGCGCGCCGTCTACAACGACAACGGCTACCACGAGGTCAAGGGCCCGCAGATCCTGGACCGTGCGCTGTGGGAGAAGACGGGGCATTGGGACAAGTACCGCGACAACATGTTCACGACCGAGTCGGAGAAGCGCGACTACGCGCTCAAGCCGATGAACTGCCCAGGCCACATCCTGATCTTCAAGCAGGGCATCAAGAGCTACCGCGACCTGCCGCTGCGCTACGGCGAGTTCGGCAACTGCCACCGCAACGAGCCCACCGGCGGCCTGCACGGCATCATGCGCGTGCGCGGCTTCACCCAGGACGACGGCCACATCTTCTGCACCGAGGCCATGATCCTCGACGAGTGCGTGGCCTACACGGCGCTGCTGCAGAAGGTCTACGCCGACTTCGGCTTCCACGACATCCTCTACAAGGTGGCGACGCGGCCGGCGGCGCGCATCGGCTCGGACGAGGTCTGGGACCAGGCCGAGCAGGCGCTGATGGAGAGCCTGCGCCGCACCGGCGTCGACTTCGTCATCGCCCCGGGCGACGGCGCCTTCTACGGCCCCAAGATCGAGTACACGCTGAAGGACGCGCTGGGCCGCGAATGGCAGTGCGGCACCATGCAGGTCGACTTCAGCATGGCGCAGCGCCTGGACGCCGAGTACGTGGCCGAGGACGGCAGTCGCCGCCACCCGGTGATGCTGCACCGGGCCATCGTCGGCAGCCTGGAGCGCTTCATCGGCATCCTGATCGAGCAGCATGCCGGGGCGCTGCCGGCGTGGCTGGCGCCGGTGCAGGTGGTGGTGGCCTGCATCACCGACGCCCAGGCAGACTACGCGGCCTCCGTGGCGAAAGCGCTGCAAAAACAAGGAGTTAGGACGCAGCTCGATTTGCGCAACGAGAAGATCACCTATAAAATCCGCGAGCATTCCATGCAGAAGGTCCCGTTCATCCTGGTCGTCGGCGACAAGGAGAAGGCCAACGGGGCCGTCGCTGTGCGCGCCCGGGGCAACCAGGACCTGGGGGTGATGCCGCTTCAGGACTTCGCCGCCAGGCTGTCCGACGCCATCGCCCGCAAGGCCTGACCAACCCGTCAGCGCGCCTTCTTTTTTCATTGCTGCAGCCCGCCGGCCTACGGGTTGCCTGAGGAGTCCCGACCATCGCTACCTTCATGGACCGGCGCGTCCCGAATGCGGAACGCAAGCACCGACTGAACCGAGAGATCATGGCGCCCCAGGTGCGTCTTAACGGTGTCGAGAACGAGCCCCTGGGCATCGTCGGCTTGCAAGAGGCGTTGCGCATGGCCGGGGAGCTGGACGTGGACCTGGTGGAGATCGCGGCGATGGCCGATCCGCCGGTGTGCCGGCTGATGGACTACGGCAAGTTCAAGTACCAGGAGCAGAAGAAGGCCGCCGAGGCCAAGGCCAAGCAGAAGGTCATCGAGGTCAAGGAAGTCAAGTTCCGGCCCGGCACCGACGAAGGCGACTACAACATCAAGATGCGCAACCTGCGCCGCTTCATCGCCGAGGACGGCGACAAGGGCAAGGTCACCTTGCGCTTCCGCGGCCGCGAGATCACGCACCAGGACATCGGCATGCGCCTGCTCGAGCGCATCCGCGACGAACTGGCCGACGTGGCGGTGGTCGAGCACATGCCCAAGCTGGAAGGCCGGCAGATGATCATGGTGCTGGCGCCCAAGCGCAAATAGCGCAGGGCGCCGGCTAACAGGGTCCAGGGTTCGGGTCGGTCACCCGGGCCCCGGCAAGAAGCCGTTGCAGGCCATCAAGCACCCCAGCCGGGGTCGCCTGCAAGGGTGCAAATAGAAGGAGCAGTCATGCCCAAGATGAAGACCAAGAAGAGCGCGGCCAAGCGGTTCCGCGTCCGTCCGGGTGGCACCGTCAAGCGGGGCCAGGCGTTCAAGCGCCACATCCTGACCAAGAAGACCACGAAGAACAAGCGTCACCTGCGTGGCGCCGTCAACGTGCACGAGACCGACATGGGCCACATCGCCAAGATGCTGCCCTTCGCCGGCCTCTGAGCTTCACGACGGACTAGGAGAAACACATGCCTCGCGTCAAACGCGGCGTCACCGCCCACGCCCGCCACAAGAAGATCCTGGCCCTGGCCAAGGGTTACCGTGGCCGTCGCAAGAACGTCTTCCGCATCGCCAAGCAGGCGGTGATGAGGGCCGGGCAATACGCCTACCGCGACCGCCGCACCCGCAAGCGGGTGTTCCGCCAGCTGTGGATCGCGCGCATCAACGCCGCCACCCGCGGCCTGGGCGTCACCTACAGCAAGTTCATGGCCGGCCTGAAGAAGGCCAACATCGACATCGACCGCAAGGTGCTGTCGGACATGGCCATCCACGACCCGGCTGGCTTTGCCAGCATCGTCGAGAAGGTGAAGGCCCAGCTGGCTTGATGCCCGCCGGGCCCGGCGACGGGCCCGGCAACATCGAGCAGATCGCTTGCTGCCGTCGCCACAGACGGCACAACCTCAAGGCCGTCACCCCTGACGGCCTTTTTTGTTTTCCGTCCATGAACCCACTCGATCAACTGGTGGATGCGGCGCGCGCCGACTTCGAAGCCGCCGCCACCGCCGCCGACCTCGAGAACGCCAAGGCGCGATACCTGGGTAAGGCGGGCCGCGTCACCGAGCAGCTCAAGGCCCTGGCCGCGCTGCCGCCCGAGGAGAAGAAGGCGCGCGGCGCCGAGATCAACCAGGCCAAGCAGCGCGTCGAGGCGCTGCTGGAGGCGCGCCGCGCCGCGCTGGCCGAGGCCGAGCTGCAGCGGCAGCTGCGCGCCGAGGCGCTGGACGTGACGCTGCCTGGCCGCCGCCGCGGCAACGGCGGGCTGCACCCGGTGAGCCGCACGATGGAGCGCATCGAGGCCATCTTCGCCAGCATGGGCTTCGACGTGGCCGACGGCCCCGAGATCGAGACCGACTGGTTCAACTTCACGGCGCTGAACAGCCCCGAGAACCACCCCGCGCGCTCGATGCAGGACACGTTCTACGTCGACCTGCACGACACCGAGGGCCGGCCGCTGAACCTGCGCACCCACACCAGCCCGATGCAGGTGCGCTACGCGCGCGCCCATGTGGCGCGGCATGCCGAGGCCCTGGCTCGCGGTGAGCCCATGCCCGAGATCCGCGTCATCGCGCCGGGCCGTACCTACCGCGTCGACAGCGACGCCACCCATTCGCCGATGTTCCACCAGTGCGAGGGCCTGTGGATCGGCGAGAACGTCAGCTTCAAGGACCTGAAGTCGGTGTTCAGCGACTTCTGCCGCCGCTTCTTCGAGACCGACGAGCTGCAGCTGCGCTTCCGGCCCAGCTTCTTCCCCTTCACCGAGCCCTCGGCCGAGATCGACATCGCCTTTGCCAGCGGCCCGCTGAAGGGCCAATGGCTGGAGGTGGCAGGCTCGGGCCAGGTGCACCCCAACGTGGTGCGCAACTTCGGCCTGGATCCCGAGCGCTACATCGGCTTCGCCTTCGGCATGGGCCCCGACCGCCTGACCATGCTGCGCTACGGCGTGAACGACCTGCGCCTGTTCTTCGACGGCGACCTGCGCTTCCTGCAGCAGTTCCGCTGACCGCGCGCGCCACGCCGCCCGAAGACCGACACGACGAGAGACCCGATGCAGTTCCCAGAATCCTGGTTGCGCGAGTTCTGCAACCCTCCGCTCACCAGCGCCGAGCTGGCCGAGCGCCTGACCATGGCCGGCCTCGAGGTCGAGGAGATGCGCCCGGTGGCGCCGCCCTTCCAGGGCGTGGTCGTCGCCGAGATCCTGTCGGCCGAGCCGCACCCGCAGGCCGACAAGCTGCGCGTGTGCCAGGTGAACGCCGGGCTCGCCGCGCCGCTGCAGATCGTCTGCGGCGCGCCGAACGCGCGTGCCGGCATCAAGGTGCCGCTGGCCACCGTGGGCGCCGAACTGCCGCCCGCTGACGACGGCCAGCCCTTCAGGATAGGCGTGGGCAAGCTGCGTGGCGTCGACAGCCACGGCATGCTGTGTTCGGCGCGCGAGCTCCAGCTGTCCGAGGACCATGGCGGGCTGCTGGAGCTGGCCGCCGACGCGCCGGTGGGGCAGGACATCCGCCAGCACCTGCGGCTGGACGACCAGGTTTTCACGCTCAAGCTCACGCCCAACCTGGCGCATGCGCTGTCGGTCTACGGCATCGCGCGCGAGGTGGCGGCGCTGACCGGCGCGCCGCTGAAGACGCCCGCCATCGCGCCCGTGGCGCCGCGCTGCGATGCCAGGCTGCCGGTGCGCGTCGAGGCGCCTGACCTGTGCGGCCGCTTCTCGGGGCGCGTGATCCGCCATGTCGACACACGAGCCAGGACGCCAGCCTGGATGGTCGACCGGCTGGCGCGCTGCGGCCAGCGCAGCGTCTCGGCGCTGGTCGACATCTCGAACTACGTGATGTTCGAGTATGGGCGGCCGTCGCACATCTTCGACCTGGAGAAGATCGCCGGCGAGCTGGTGGTGCGCTGGGGTCGCGCCGGCGAACGGCTCGAACTGCTGAACGGCAACACCGTCGAGGTCGACGCCACGGTGGGCGTGATCGCCGACCGCCAGGGCCGCAGCGAGCAGGTCGAGTCGCTGGCCGGCATCATGGGCGGCGAACACACGGCGGTGTCCGACGGCACGCGCCACATCTATGTCGAGGCTGCGTTCTGGTGGCCCGAGGCGGTGCAGGGCCGCTCGCGCCGCTACGGCTTCGCCACCGACGCCGGCCACCGCTTCGAGCGCGGGGTCGATCCGGCACTGACGGTGGAGCACATCGAGCGCATCAGCCAGCTGATCGTCGAGATCTGCGGCACTTCGCAGACCGAATGTGGCCCGATGGACGACCAGGTGCTGGCGCTGCCGGAGAGCCAGCCGGTGACGCTGCGCGTGGCCCGCGCTGCCAAGGTCACCGGCCTGCCGCTGACCCAGGCGCGCTGCGCGGAGGCGCTGCGTGGCCTGGGTCTGGACTGCACGGAAGGCGAGGGCACGGTGACCGTGGCGCCGCCGTCCTGGCGCTTCGATCTGAAGATCGAGGAGGACCTGATCGAGGAAGTGGCGCGCATGGTCGGTTACGACCAGCTGCCGGCCACGCCGCCGCTGGCACCGGTGACGGCGCGCATCCCGCCCGAGGCACGGCGCAGCCTGCATCAGCTGCGGCGGCTGCTGGCCGCGCTGGACTACCAGGAGACGATCAACTTCAGCTTCGTCGAGGCGCGCTGGGAGCATGAACTGGCCGGCAACCCCGACCCGATCCGCGTGCTCAACCCCATCGCCGCACCGCTGGCGGTGATGCGCAGCAGCCTGCTGGGCAGCCTGGTGCAGGTGCTGCGCCACAACCTGGCGCGCAAGGCCGGCCGCGTGCGTGTGTTCGAGACCGGCCGGGTGTTCCGCCGCGATGCCGCCGTGGCCGACGGGCCGCTGACGGTGGCCGGTGTGCACCAGCCCATGCGCGTGGCCGGTCTGGCCCACGGCAGTGCCGATGCGCTGCAATGGGGCGCCAAGGATCGGGTTGTGGACTTCTTCGACGCCAAGGGCGACGTCGAGGCGATGCTGGCGCCGCTGAAGCCGCGCTTCGTGCCCGACGAGCACCCGGCGATGCACCCTGGCCGCTGCGCGCGGGTGGAGGTCGACGGCCAGGCCATCGGCCATGTCGGCGAGCTGCACCCGCGCTGGCGCCAGGCCTACGAGCTGCCACAGGCGCCGCAGCTCTTCGAGCTGGATCTGGCGGCGGTGCTGGCGCGCCCCATCCCGGCGCCGCAGCCGGTGGCAAGGGTGCAGGGCGCGACGCGCGACATCGCGCTGGTGGTGGGTGAGGCGGTGCAGCACGATGCGCTGGTGGCCACGCTGGCGGCCGACGGGGCCGGCCTGGTGCGCGGCGTGACGCTGTTCGACATCTACAAGCCGGCCCAGCCGCAGGGCGGTCTGGCCGCCGGCGAGCGCAGCCTGGCGCTGCGCCTGGACCTGCTGGACCCGTCGGCCACGCTGACCGACGAGCGCATCGACGCGGCGGTAGCCGCGGCGGTGGCGCGCGCGCAGGCGGCGCACGGCGCGCGGCTGCGCGGCTGAACGCGACGAACGAGGACTGGACCGCTCCGATGCAAGACCCCAAGCCGACCAAACCGCTGCTGGCCACGCTGGAGACGCCCACGCTGACCAAGGCCGAACTGGCCGAACTGCTGTTCGACCGCCTGGGCCTGAACAAGCGCGAGAGCAAGGACATGGTGGAGGCCTTCTTCGACATCGTCCACGCCAGCCTGGTGCAAGGCCATGACGTGAAGCTCTCGGGCTTCGGCAATTTCAACATCCGGCGCAAGGCGCCGCGCCCGGGGCGCAACCCACGCACCGGCGAGGCGATCCCGATCAAGGCCCGGCATGTCGTCACCTTCCACGCCAGCCACAAGCTCAAGGCCCAGGTGCAAGGCCAGACACCCGAGGGCGAAGACTTCGAGTAGAGTCTAGGAACCCATCCGGAGCCCATTGATTTCAATGGAGAAATCCCTCCCGGCGATTCCCGCCAAGCGCTACTTCACGATCGGCGAGGTCAGCGACCTCTGCGACGTGAAGCCCTATGTGCTGCGCTATTGGGAGCAGGAGTTCACCCAGCTCAAGCCGATGAAGCGCCGCGGCAACCGGCGCTACTACCAGCACCACGAAGTGCTGCTGATCCGCCGCATCCGCGAGCTGCTCTACGACCAGGGCTTCACCATCAGCGGGGCGCGCAACCGCCTCGCCGAAGGTGGCGCCCGTGGTGCAGGCCGCAGCGCAGTCCCGGCGGACTTGGGCCCTGCCGCGGCGACGGACGCGCCGTCGGCCCGCGGCGATGCAGCGCCGGAGCTGGCTTGCGACGACACACCGGAGTCGCTGGCCATGCGCCTGCCGCCGGCGGCGAGAGCCGCCGTGCCGCGCAGCCGGGTGGCCACGGTCGCTGCGAGCGTGCGCCGTGAGGCGGCCCATGCCCGCGTCGACATCGACGATCCGCGCCAAGCCGCGCGCCTGCGCGAAGAACTGCTGAGTATCCGCGCGCTGCTCGACGCCTGACGGCGCGGGTGTACCGGCATGCGCCGTGGACGCCGGCGATGGCGGCAAACCACAGCGTGACGACGGACCCGTCGGAGCCCCGCCGCAGACGGCTATAATGCGAGGCTTCGTCGGGGTGTAGCGCAGCCTGGTAGCGCACTTGCATGGGGTGCAAGGGGTCGCGAGTTCGAATCCCGCCACCCCGACCAATGAACGGCAGGGCCCGGCACCGCAAGGTGCCGGGCCTTTTCCGTCCTGGGCCGTCGCGCCGGGCAGGCGCGCCGACTGGGGCGTGCTCAGCCTGCGCCGGCCATCGGCAGCGGCATCGCCCGGCGCAGCACCTGCGCCGACAGCCACAGCGCCGAGCGGCGCGCACGTTGCGCCACCGCGTCCAGCGGCAACTGCTGGTAGTCGTCGTTGAAGACCTCGAAGCTGTAGTCGCCGCGGTAGCCCAGCCGATCCAGCAGCCGCAGCAGCGCCGCCACCTCGTCGCTGTGCACGCCTTCGCCGGGAAAGACGCGGAAGTGGCGCGCCGTCTCGATGCGCTCCTGCACCGTGGCCACGCGCTGCCACATGAAGTCGGACAGCTGCACCAGGTAGATGCGCTGCGGGTCGATCTCCAGCACCGCCTCGCGCGGCGTGCCGATGGCGAAGCTGTGGTACGAGTCGATGCCCACGCCCAGGTTGGGCATGTCGGCGCGGCGCACCACCTCCCAGGCCCCGACGCAGTCGTTCAGGTGGCGGCCCCAGGACAGGCCCTCGTAGGCCACGCGGATGCCCAGCGGCAGCGCCATCGTGGCCAGCTTGCGCAGGTCGGCGGCGATGGCGTCGCGATCGCCGCTGGCGTGCGGGCTGGTCGACGAGCAGGCCAGCAGCAGGGGGCTGTTCAAGGCGGCGCACATCTCCAGCATGGCGCGGGCGATGTCCACCTTGTAGTCGTGGAGGTGGCCGGAGAGGCCCTCGAAGTCGCGCAACACCTGGAACCCGGTCACGCGCAGGCCGCTGGCGCGCACCTCGGCGACCGCGGCGCGCCAGCCCTGCGGGTGGCCGACCAGGTCGCGCGCGGCCAGCATGACCTGGCCGAAGCCGGCGTCGCGCACCGCGGCCAGCTTGGCGGACAGCGGGCCGGCCAGGGTGATGGTGTCCATGCCGAAGTCGGCGAACAGCGCGCGGTCGGGCATGGCGGGTCGGCGCGTGTGGCGGGCTCCGGCTCAGGCCGTGGCCTGTGCCGCCTCGGCCGGCGTGGCGACGGGCTGGTGCTGCACCAGTTCGAAGCGCACGCCACCCAGGCGGGGCTGCGTCAGCGCACCGCGGGGGCCCGGGCGCAGGCTGTCGTCGTCGACGAAGCCCATGCCCAGCGACCGCAGGGCCGCCACCGCAGCCGGGACATCGGGTGCGCCGAAGGCCAGGCGGTGCAGGTGCTCCGGGCCATCCTCTGCATCGGGTGGCGGCTCCACCAACTGCAGGTAGAAGCCGCCGCAGGGCGAGCGCAGGATCAAGCCGGCCGGCAGCACGCCCAGGCGCTGCTCGCGCGGCAACTCGGCGAAGCCGAACAGCCGGCCGTAGAAGCGGCTCCAGTCTGCGGCGCGGCCGCTGCCCACGTACTGCACCAAGCCGAACCAGTGCAGCCCGGCCAGCGCCGGCACGCTGCGCTGCACCGTCGGGATGGGCACGAAGTCGATGTCGAAGATGGAGAACTCGCGCCAGCGGTCGACGAAGTGGATGCGTGTGCCGCCTACGCCCAGCACGCCGGGGATGTGCAGTTCCATGGGCTGCGCCAGCGTCGGTGCCGGCCAGGCGCCCAGGCCCTCGACGGCGCGCGCCGCCGCGGCGGCGTCGCGCACGCGCAGGGCCCAGGCGGCGATCTGCGGCGTCTCGTCGGTGCCCGGCGGCAGCCCGTGGGCGTTGACGACGATGTGCATGCCGCCCTGGGCGTACAGCAACACCTCGCGCGAGCGGTGCCGCGCCACCGGGCGGAAGCCCAGTGCCTCCAGCAGGCCGCCCAGCGCCTGCGGGCGCGGCGTGCTGAACTCGACGAACTCCAGGCCCTCGATGCCCAGCGGGTTGGGCTGCTGCAGACGGGCTTCGCGTTCGCTGGCCAGGGGCATGGCGGGCTCCTCGTCCTTGGGCGGTGTCAGTCGCTGCGCTCGGCCACCAGGCGGCGAAAGCAGGCGTCCATGCGTGCGGCGTCGGGCTCGCGGCCGGTGAACAGGCGGAAGGCGCCCACGGCCTGGCCCACGGCCATGCCGCCGCCGTCGGCGACGCGGCAGCCGCGCGCCCGGGCCTCGCGCAGCAGCGCGGTCTGCAGCGGGAAGTAGACGATCTCGGACACCCACTGCCCGGCATGCAGCAGGGCCGGATCCAGCGGCAGCCCGGGCAGCTTGTCCATGCCGGTGGGCGTGGCGTGGACGATGCCGGCCGCCTCGCGCAGCGCCACGCCCGCGTCGGCTGGCCGTGCCCGCGTGCCGCCGTAGCGGCCATTGAGCTGCGCGGCCAGCGCCGCGGCACGATCGGCGTCGGCGTCGACGACCAGCAGCCGCGCGCAACCCATGCGCAGCAGCGTCTCGGCGATGGCCGAGCCGGCGCCGCCGGCGCCCAGCAGCGCCACGCTGCGCAGGTCGGCACCGGGCAGGTCGCGCTCGAAGCCCCAGCGCCAGCCCCAGCCGTCGGTGTTGTGGCCGACGGCACGGTCGCCATCGAACACCACGGTGTTGACGGCACCCATGGCCTGCGCTTCTTCCGACAGCGCGTCCAGCAGCGGGATCACCGCCTGCTTGCAGGGAAAGGTGACGTTGAGCCCGACGAAGCCCATCGCCCGCGCCGCCGTCAGCAGGCCGGGCAGCGCGGACGGGTCGCTGCCGCTGCGGTCCAGGTCCAGCAGCAGGTACTGCAGCGGCAGACCCTGCGCCGCCGCCTCGGCCTCGTGCATGGCCGGGCTCAGCGAACGCTGGATGCCCGCGCCCACCAGGCCGGCCAGCAGGCGGCGCGGCGGCGCGCCGACGGCACCGGCCACGGGTCTGGCGGTGGCGCTGCGGGGCGGGGCCAGGCTCATGGTGTCGGCCGCCGGCGAGGGATCAGCGGCGCAGCTTGGCCAGCTCGGCCTGCAGTTCGGCCACGGTGGCGGAGATGGGCTCGCCATGCTTGGCGATCACCGGCTCCATGCGCGCGCGCAGCTTGGCCATCTCGGCGGCGCTGAACTCGGTGACCTGCATGCCGGCCATCTTCAGCTGGTCGAGCTGGCCGGCGGCGGCCTCGCGGTTGACCTGGCGCTGGTAGCGGCCGGCCTCGGCGGCGGCCTCGCCGATGATCTTGCGCTCGTCGTTCGTCAGGCCGTCCCAGACCTTCTTGCTGAAGATGAAGGACTGCGGGTTGTACTGGTGATTGGTCAGCGCCAGGTGCTTCTGCACCTCGGCGAACTTGTTGGCCAGGATCACCGACAGCGGGTTCTCCTGCCCGTCCACCGCCTTCTGCTCCAGCGCCGCGTACAGCTCGGGAAAGGCCAGCGGCGTGGGGTTGGCACCCAGCGCCTTGACCCAGTCGACGTTGATGGCGTTGGGGATCACGCGCAGCTTCAGCCCGGCGATGTCGTCCACCGTGCTGATCGCCTTGCGGCTGTTGGTCAGGTTGCGAAAGCCCAGTTCCCAGTAGGCCAGGCCGACGATGCCCTTCTCGGCCAGCTTGGCGTGCATCTTCTGGCCAAAGGCGCCGTCGACCACCGCGTCGGCCTCCTTGGCGTTGGCGAACAGGAAGGGAAAGTCGAAGACGGCGAAGTCGCGCACCTGCGAGGCCAGGATGCCGCTGTTCAGCACCGTGATCTCCACCGTGCCGCCCTGCAGCGCCGAGACGGTCTGCTGGTCGCCACCGAGCGTGCCGCCGGGGAACACGGCCACCTTGATCTTGCCGCCCGAGCGCTGCGCCACCAGTTCGGCGAACCTGGTCGCGCCCATCTCCAGCGGATGGCCCTTGGGGTTCTGCAGCCCCAGCTTGAGGTTGCGCTCCTGCACCTGGGCCTGGGCAGCGCCCAGCGCCAGCGTGGCGGCGGCGGCGGCCACCAGGCCTTGAACGATGCGACGGCGATTGCTCATGGTCATGTCTCCTTGTGTTGGGGTCGGTCGGGTCGGGGGTCAGTAGAAGAAACGCAGCGGCGCCAGCACCAGCTGCGGGAACAGCACCAGCAGGAACAGCACGACGAGCTGGGCGCACATGAAGGGCAGCACGCCGCGCGTGACCTCGTCCAGGCGCATGCGGCCCACGCCGGCGACCACGTTGAGCACCGTGCCCACGGGCGGCGTGACGAGGCCGATGGCGTTGTTCATCACGAACAGCACGCCGAAGTAGACGGGGTCGATGCCGGCGGCCTTGACCACCGGCATCAGCACCGGCGTCAGGATCAGGATGGTCGGCGTCATGTCCATCGCGGTGCCGACCACGATCACCAGCAGCATGATCGCCAGCAGCAGCAGGGTGGGGCTGTCCAGCAGCGGCTGCAGCAGCGTCACGAGCTGCGCCGGCAGCTGCGCCACCGTGATCAGCCAGGCGCTGACCATCGCCGCGGCGACCAGGAACATCACCACCGCAGTGGTCTTGGCCGCGCTCAGGAACAGGCTGTAGAGCTTTTTCAGCGGCAGCTCGCGGTAGATGACGGTGGCCACGAACAGCGCATAGACGGCGGCCACCACCGCCGCCTCGGTGGGCGTGAACACGCCCATCTTCAGGCCGACCAGCACGATCAGCGGCAGCACCAGCGCCCAGGTCGATTCGCGCAATGCGCGCAGCATCTCGCGGCGGCTGGCCCGCGGCGGCGGCGTGGCGCCCTCGCGCCGGGCAACGATGGTCCAGGTGACGGCGATGGCCACGCCCATCAGCAGCCCGGGCACGATGCCGGCCAGGAACAGCTTGGTGATCGAGACGTTGGCCGCGACGCCGAAGATGATGAAGCCGATCGACGGCGGGATCACCGGCGCGATGATGCCGGCGCAGGCGATCAGGCCGCCGGCGCGCGCCTTGTCGTGGCCGGCAGCCACCATCATCGGCAGCAGCAGCGCCGCCAGCGCCGCGGTGTCGGCCACCGCCGAGCCCGACAGCGCCGCCATCAGGCAGGCCGCGACGATGGTCACGTAGCCCAGGCCGCCGCGCACATGGCCCACCAGCGTCATCGCCAGCTGGATGATGCGGCGCGACAGGCCGCCGGCGTTCATGATCTCGCCGGCCAGCATGAAGAAGGGCACCGCCAGCAGCGGGAAGGAGTCGGCGCCGTTGATCAGGTTCTGCGCCAGGATCTGCGCGTCGAACAGGTCCAGGTGCCACATCAGCGCGGCGCCCGACAGCAGCAGCGCGAAGGCGATGGGCAGGCCCAGCGCCATGGCGCCGATCAGCGAGCCGAGGAAGACCAGCAGCGTCATGACCGGACCTTGCCGTCGGCGGCGTTGTCGTGCGGCGCGTCTTCGGTGGCGCCCAGCGCGTGCAGGTCACCGCGCCAGGTGCGCCAGATCTGGTGCGCGAGCAGCGGCATCGCCAGGGCGCCCAGGAACACGCCCGCGCCGTACAGGATGGCTACCGGCGCACCGGTGACTGGCGCCTCGACGTCGAGGTTGATGCGCGTCTGCACCCAGCTGCCCTTGAGCAGCAGCCAGCACAGCCAGGCCATCAGCCCTTGTGCCAGCACCAGGCAGGCGCGTCGGGCGCGCGGGTCCAGGCGGTGCAGCAGCATCTCGGTGCCCAGGTGGGCGTGTTCGCGCAGGCCGATCAATGCGCCGACAAAGGTCATCCAGACGAAGCACCAGCGCGAGAGCTCTTCCGACACCGTGATGCCGCTGTTGAAGGCGTAGCGCAGCACCACGTTGCCGAACACCATCACCACCATCGCCGCCAGGGCCAGCACCAGCGTGGCTTCGAGCGTGCGCCAGCCCGCATTCGCCAGGCGCTCGAGGATGCCGGGCTCGGCGGCCGGCGGCGCGCCAGGCGGCGTCACGGGTGAGTGCATGACGGAAATGTACGAACCGGTACGTTCCTGTGTGACCGTGTTTTCCCGCAGACCGGACGGGCTGTGTGCCGGCGGGCGGGGTGGGCGCAGTGCACGGCGCGGCGGGCCCGGCGCAGCAGGCCCCGGCGTCAGCGCATGGCGGCGCCCGGGCAGCGGCTCAGCGCCGAACGTGGCGAACCAGCATCTCGACGATGCTGTCGCGGCGCGCCACGCGGGCGGCCGGCGTGTCCAGCTCGCGCCGGAAGATCAGTGAAAAGGTGTGCCGGTTGGCCACATTGAAGAAGGCCAGCGCCGAGATCGACATGTGCAGGTCCACCGGGTCGAGCCCGGGGCGGAACACGCCTCCGGCCACGCCGCGCTCGTAGACCCGGCGCAGGCCCTCGATGGCCGGCACGTTCAGCTGCTGGATCGCCTTGCTCTGGCCCAGGTACTCGCCGCGGTGGATGTTCTCCGTCATCACCAGACGGATGAAGTCCGGGCTCTCCCACTGGTAGTCGACGGTGAACGCGACCAGCCGGCGCAGGGCGTCCTCGGGCGGCAGGTCCTCCAGGTGCAGGTCGGCCTCGATCTGGCGGATGCGCCGGTAGGCGGCCTCCAGCACCGCCACGTACAGGCCTTCCTTGCTGCCGAAGTAGTAGTAGATCATGCGCTTGCTGGTGCGCATGGCCTCTGCGATGTCGTCAATGCGGGCCCCTGCCAGCCCCTTCTCGCTGAACTCGTGGGTGGCGACCTCGATGATGTCGGCCATGGTCCGCTCGGGGTCGTTGGTGCGCGGCTCGCGGGCGGCAGGCCCGGCGCCGGACTTCGCCCTGCGGTTGGCGGGGCGCACCTTCCGTGGCGGATGTACCGGTTCGTTCATTCTGTCAGTGTAGCGACGCGTGGGCGGCGCCGGCAACGAACAAGGGCCCGTGCCGGGTGGCAACGGGCCCTTGGAGGGGGCGCGGGCAGTCGCCGCTTTCGCGGCGGCCGCAGGCCTTACTTCGACGCGGCGGCGCTGGCCGCGGCGGCTTCGGTCGGCGCCGAGGCCGGTGCGGCGGCCATGGGCGCCGGTGCCGTCACCGCCGGCGGGGCGGCCATCGGCTTGGCGCTGCCGGCGGGCACCGGCAGCAGCGGCACGATCAGCAGCGCCACGATGTTGATGATCTTGATCAGCGGGTTGACGGCCGGGCCGGCGGTGTCCTTGTAGGGGTCGCCCACGGTGTCGCCGGTCACGGCAGCCTTGTGCGCCTCGCTGCCCTTGCCGCCGTGGTGGCCGTCCTCGATGTACTTCTTGGCGTTGTCCCAGGCGCCGCCGCCGGTGCACATGCTGATGGCGACGAACAGGCCGGTGACGATGGTGCCCATCAGCAGGCCACCCAGCGCCTCGGCGCCCAGCAGCAGGCCGACGAGTATGGGCACCACCACGGGCAGCAGCGAGGGGATCATCATCTCCTTGATCGCCGCGCTGGTGAGCATGTCCACCGCCTTGCCGTACTCGGGCTTGGCCGTGCCTTCCATGATGCCCTTGATCTCGCGGAACTGGCGGCGTACCTCCTCGACCACGCTGCCGGCGGCGCGGCCCACCGCCTCCATCGCCATCGCGCCGAACAGGAAGGGGATCAGGCCGCCGATGAACAGGCCGACGATCACCTTGGGGTTGCTCAGGTCGAAGCTGGCGACGATGCCGCGCGCCTCCAGCGAGTGCGTGTAGTCGGCGAACAGCACGAGGGCGGCGAGGCCGGCCGAGCCGATCGCATAGCCCTTGGTGACGGCCTTGGTGGTGTTGCCCACCGCGTCGAGCGGGTCGGTGATGTCGCGCACCGCCGGCGGCAGGTCCGACATCTCGGCGATGCCGCCGGCGTTGTCGGTGATCGGGCCGTAGGCGTCGAGCGCGACGACGATGCCGGCCATGCTCAGCATCGAGGTCGCGGCGATGGCGATGCCGTACAGGCCAGCCAGCGCGTAGGCCGCCAGGATCGACAGGCAGACGAAGATCACCGGCCAGGCCGTGCTCTTCATGCTGATGCCGATGCCGGCGATGATGTTGGTGGCATGGCCGGTGGTGCTGGCCTGCGCCACGTGCTGCACCGGCTTGTACTGGGTACCGGTGTAGTACTCGGTGATCCACACCAGCGCCGCGGTGAGCACCAGGCCCACGCCGGCCGACAGCCACAGCTGCAGCGCACCCACGTTGCCGGCGCCGGTCATGGGCACCGGCTGCGGGAACAGCATCGTCGTCACCGGGTAGAAGGCGATCAGCGACAGCACGCCCGAGATGGCCAGGCCCTTGTACAGCGCCGGCATCACGTTGCGCATGCCCGGGCTGGCCTTGACGAAGGCGCAGCCGATGATCGACGCGATGATCGAGACGCCGCCCAGCAGCAGCGGGTAGACCACCGCCGCGCCGGGTGCCGCCACCACCATCAGCGCGCCCAGCGCCATGGTGGCGATCAGCGTCACCGCGTAGGTCTCGAACAGGTCGGCGGCCATGCCGGCGCAGTCGCCGACGTTGTCGCCCACGTTGTCGGCGATCACCGCCGGGTTGCGCGGGTCGTCCTCGGGGATGCCGGCCTCGACCTTGCCCACCAGGTCGGCGCCCACGTCGGCGCCCTTGGTGAAGATGCCACCACCCAGGCGCGCGAAGATCGAGATCAGCGAGGAGCCGAAGGCCAGGCCCAGCAGCGGCTTCAGCGTGTTCGCGTCGGGCTTGGCGATGCCGCCGATGGCGAGGAAGAAGATGCCCACGCCGAGCAGGCCCAGGCCGACCACCAGCATGCCGGTGATGGCGCCGCCCTTGAAGGCGACGTCCAGCGCCGGGCCAATGCCCTTGGTCGCTGCCTGCGCCGTGCGCACGTTGGCGCGCACCGAGACGTTCATGCCGATGAAGCCGCAGGCTCCCGAGAGCACGGCGCCGAGCACGAAGCCGATGGCGGTGGTGACGCCCAGGAAGACGGCGATCAGCACCGCCAGCACCACGCCGACGACCGCGATGGTGCGGTACTGGCGCGCCAGGTAGGCCGCTGCGCCCTGCTGGATGGCGGCGGCGATCTCCTGCATGCGCGCATTGCCGGCATCCTGGGCCAGGATCCAGCCTCGCTGCACGAAGCCGTAGATGACTGCGGCGAGGCCGCAGGCCAGCGCGATGTACAGCGCTGTGGTGGTAGCCATCAACTCACTCCTTCCTCGATCGGTGACTTGTCTCGGGTCTTGTCGGGGGCTGTCCCGGCGGTTCGTGGACCGCCGTCGTGCCCGGGGGGATTGCGCGGGGCATGCTAGGTGAACTTACCCAGGCGACGGCATGGGGTTTGCCATCGGACCTCGGGATGGTCCGGCGCCAAGGCGCCGGCCGTCAGGCGCGGGCAAGGCCGCGACCTAGAATCAGGGTTGCCCCTAGACCGCGCGGAGCCGCGCACCCATCCGTATGAGCCTGCACAACGTCAGCCCCGGCGCCAAGGCGCCCGATGAGTTCAACGTCATCATCGAGATCCCGATGAACGCCGACCCGATCAAGTACGAGGTCGACGAGGAGACCGGGGCGCTGTTCGTCGACCGCTTCATGGCCACGTCGATGAACTACCCCTGCAACTACGGCTACATCCCCCAGACCCTGGCCGACGACGGCGACCCGGTGGATGTGCTGGTGATCACGCCGGTGCCGCTGATCCCCGGCGTGGTGGTGCGCTGCCGGCCGCTGGGCGTGCTGAAGATGGACGACGAGGCCGGCGGCGACAACAAGCTGCTGGCGGTGCCGGTGGACAAGATCCTGTCGCTGTACACCCAGTGGCAGAAGCACACCGACCTCAACCCGCTGCGCCTGAAGACCATCCAGCACTTCTTCGAGCACTACAAGGACCTGGAACCCGGCAAGTGGGTCAAGGTGCTGGGCTGGGAAGGCCCCGAGGCGGCGCGCGACGAGGTGCGCCAGGGCATCGCCAACTGGCAGGCCAAGCAGGGCGCCTGAGCATGCAAGGTCGCGGCGGCGCTCAGCCCGCCGCGGCGGCCTTGAACGGGCTGCGCTCGGCCAGCTCGTCGGCATAGGCAGCCACGCCCTGTGCTTCGGCGGCCAGGAAGTCGGCCACCGCGGCGTCGAAGCGCGGGTCGGCGATCCAGTGCGCCGAGCGCGTGGGCGCCGGCAGCAGCCCGCGCGCCATCTTGTGCTCGCCCTGGGCGCCGCCTTCGAAGCGGGTGAAACCGTTGGCCAGGCACCAGGCCAGCGGCTGGTAGTAGCAGGCCTCGAAGTGCAGCAGCGGCCAGTGGCCCAGGCTGCCCCAGTAGCGGCCCCAGGCCTGGCCGCGCGCCCGATCGATGGCGATCAGCGAAGCGGCCTGCGGCTCGCCCGCCGCGTTGCGCGCAACGAACATCAGCCAGTGCTGCGGCAGCGTCGCGGTCATGCGTGCGAAGAAGTCGCGCGTCAGGTATGGCGTGCTGTGGTGCGCCGCGTAGGTGGCGCGGTAGCAGCGGTGGAAGAAGCTCCACAGCGCGTCGTCGATCTCGGCGCCCTCGTGCACGGTGAAGTGCAGGCCCAGCTCGGCCACCTTGCGCCGCTCCTGGCGGATCTTCTTGCGCTTGTCGTGCGGCATGCGCGCCAGCAGCTCGTCGAAGCTGGCCATGGGCCTTGCCGCGTCCTGCACCCAGTGGAACTGCAGCCCATGGCGCAGCCGCCAGCCGGCAGCTTGCAGTGCCGCGGCGTCGGTCTCGTCGACGAAGAGCAGGTGGGCCGATGACAGCCCAGCGCGCCGTGCCAGTGCCGTCACCGCCTGCGCCAGGCGACCGCGCCAGGGCCCGTCGCGCGCCAGCAGCCGGGTGCCGGGGCAGGGCGTGAAGGGCACCGCGCCCAGCAGCTTGGGGTAGTAGGCCAGGCCATGGCGCTGCCAGGCCTCGGCCCAGGCCCAGTCGAAGACGTACTCGCCGTAGGAGTGGCTCTTCAGGTACAGCGCGCAGGCGGCCCGCAGCGCGCCGCCTTGCTCCAGAAGCAGGAAGCGCGGCGCCCAGCCGGTGTCGGGCACGGCGCTGGCGCTGGCATGCAGCGCCGCCAGGTAGGCGTGGCGCATGAAGGGCGTCGGCGCGGGCTGCGTGGCCAGCAGCGCATCCCAGGCGACGGCATCCAGCTCGGCCGGGTCGGACAGCACCCGGGCCTGATAATCCGCCGCCATGTCCAGAGCCTGTGTCATTCAGGAGCGGCGAGCATGCTGAAGGTGGCGCTCGCGCAGATCAACCCGACCGTCGGCGACCTCGCCGGCAACCGCGCGCGGCTGGCCCAGGCGGCGCGCGCGGCGCATGCCGCGGGCGCGATGCTGGTGGTGGCGCCCGAGCTGGCGCTGACCGGCTATCCGCCCGAGGACCTGCTGCTGCGGCCGGCGTTCATGGCCGCCTGTGCCGCCGAGCTGGCGGCGCTGGCGGCGGAACTGGCGGACTGCGCGGGCTTGCATCTGGTCGTCGGGCACCCGCACCAGTTCGGCGAGCGCGGCGATGTTAGGTCCAAGTCGCACGCCGTGCAGCGGCGCTTCAATGCGGCCTCGGTGCTGGTGGGGGGGCGCGTGTTGGGCACCTACTGCAAGCGCGAACTGCCCAACTACCAGGTCTTCGACGAGCGGCGCTACTTCGCGTCGGGCCGCGACGCCGGCCTGGCGCCGCTGGTGTTCGAGGTGCAGGGCCAGCGCGTGGGCCTGCTGATCTGCGAGGACGCCTGGTTCGACGAGCCGGCCCAGGCGGCCTGTGCCGCCGGCGCGCAGCTGCTGTGCGTGCTCAACGCCAGCCCCTTCCACCTGGACAAGGGCCCCGAGCGCGAGGCGCGCATGGCCGAGCGCGCGCGGGCCTGCGGCCGGCCGCTGGTCTACGCCCACCTGGTGGGGGCGCAGGACGAGGTGGTCTTCGACGGCGCCTCGTTCGCGCTGGACGCCCAGGGCGGGGTGACGGCGCGCGCCGCGTCCTTCGTCGAGGACCTGCTGCTGCTGGACGTCGACGCACAGGGCACGCCGCGCGGCAGCGTGCTGCCGCTGCCTTCGCTGGAGGAACAGGCCTGGCAGGCGCTGGTGCTGGGCGTGCGCGACTACATGGTCAAGAACGGCTTCCCGGGCGCCATCATCGGGCTGTCGGGTGGCGTCGACTCGGCGCTGGTGCTGGCGGTGGCGGTCGACGCGCTGGGCGCCGACCGTGTGCGCGCGGTGATGATGCCCTCGCGCTACACCGCCGACATCTCCTGGATGGACGCGCGCGAGATGGCGGCGCGGCTGGGTGTGCGCTACGACGAGATCGCCATCGCCCCGATGTTCGCCGCCTTCAACGCCGCGCTGGCACCACAGTTTGCCGGCCTGCCCGAGGACACCACCGAGGAGAATCTGCAGGCGCGCATCCGCGGCACGCTGCTGATGGCACTGTCGAACAAGACCGGCGCCATCGTGCTGACCACCGGCAACAAGAGCGAGATGGCCACCGGCTACTGCACGCTGTACGGCGACATGGCCGGCGGCTTCGCGGTGATCAAGGATGTCTTCAAGACCCTGGTCTACCGCCTGTGCCACTGGAAGAACGCGCAGGGCGTTGCGCGCGGCGGCGGGCCGGTGATTCCCGAACGCATCCTCACGCGGCCGCCCTCGGCCGAACTGCGCCCCGACCAGACCGACCAGGACAGCCTGCCACCCTACGAAGTGCTGGACGCGATCCTCGCGCGCTTCCTCGAAGAGGACCAGGGCGTGGACGAGATCGTCGGCGCCGGCTTCGAGCGCGCCACCGTCGAGCGCGTGGTGCGGCTGGTGCGCCTGAACGAGTACAAGCGGCGCCAGTCGCCGGTGGGCATACGCATCACGCACCGCGCCTTCGGGCGCGACTGGCGCTACCCCATCACCTCGAAGTTCCGTGCTTAAATCGTTGCCAGTCTCTACAACGATCCGGAGCCCACGATGAAAATGATCACCGCCATCATCAAGCCCTTCAAGCTGGAGGAGGTGCGCGAGGCGCTGGGCGAGGTGGGCGCGTCGGGCCTGACGGTGACCGAGGTCAAAGGCTTCGGCAGGCAGAAGGGCCACACCGAGCTGTACCGCGGCGCCGAGTACGTGGTCGATTTCCTGCCCAAGGTGAAGATCGAGGTGGTGGTCAAGGACGAGGACGTCGAGCGCTGCGTCGAGGCCCTGCTGGGCGCGGCCAAGACCGGCAAGATCGGCGACGGCAAGATCTTCGTCACCGCCGTCGAGCAGGCGATCCGCATCCGCACCGGCGAGACCGACGAGTCGGCGGTCTGAGGCTGGAGCCGGACAAGCCGCCGGCCGCAGCGAATCAGATGCGGCTGTAGTCGTCGGGCGCGTCGGCCCGCGCCGCCGCGCCATGCAGCCGTTGCAGCAGACGCGCCGGCTGGTCATCCACCAGCAGCAGTGCGCGCGTGTCGGCGGCCAGGAAGCCCTCGTCGACCATGCGGTCCATGAACGCCAGCAGCCCGTCGTAGTAGCCGGCGGTGTTGAGCAGGCCGATGGGCTGGTCGTGGTAGCGCAGCTGGCGCCAGGTCCACACCTCGTACAACTCCTCCAGCGTGCCGATGCCGCCGGGCAGCGCGACGAAGGCGTGGGCGCGCTCGGCCATCATGCGCTTGCGCTGGTGCATGTCGGGCACCACGTGCAGTTCATGCAGGCCGGTGTGGCCCACCTCCAGCCGCTTCAGCGACTCCGGGATCACGCCCACCGCGCGGCCGCCGGCGGCCAGCACGGCGTCGGCTACCTGCCCCATCAGGCCGACATGGCCGCCGCCGTAGACCAGCTGCCAGCCCTGAGCGCCGATCAGCCGGCCCAGTTCGCGCGCGGCCTCGGCGTAGGAAGGCAGCCGGCCGGCACGCGACCCGCAGTAGACGCAGAGGCTGAAGGGATTGCCCGGATCTGGCTTGGCTGGGTTCATCGCGAGGAGGCAGGGGAGATGGGTGGCGTGGGCCGGGCGTCGACGAGGCGCGTGCCGCTGACCACATCGTGCCAGTACTGGCGGTCGGCGCGCAGACGCGTCAAGGCTGCATAGGCCACCATGCCCACGACGACCACCGCCACGCTGGCGCCGGTGGATCGTATGCCGCTGGCCCAGAGTGCTGCCAGTGCCGGCACGAACCAGACCCAGGCCAGCAGGTAGCGCAGCAGCGCGCGCCGGGCGCTGACCGCGCCGCCGTCCGCACCGACCAGCCGGATGTGCCAGGTCTTCATCGCCAGCGTCTGCCCGCCGCGGCTCCAGAAGGCGACGAAGTAGGCCCCGATCACCACGAACAAGCTGATCTGCAGGCCCAGGTGTCCGCGCAAGGCGTGACGCTGATCGGCCAGCACGCCGTAGAACAGGCCGACGATGACCACCAGCCCGAACAGCAGCACGCCCTCGTACAGCAGGCAGGCCGACCGGCGGCGCAAGGACGGCGCCACCGGGGCAGGCGGCACCACCCCTTGCACTGGGCCGTTCGCGGTCAAGGCTGGGTCGCCGGGTCTTCGTGGCGCTCGTCGCGTGGGTCGACGACCACGGCGGCACCTTGCGGGCCGCGCCTGGGCAGCAACGTGGCCGGATCGACGAAACCCCGCATCGCGGCGATCTTGGGCAGCCCGGCCTGGTTGTGGGCGGGCGGCAGTGCGCGGCGCTGCATGGTTTGCGTGGTTGCGCCGGGCTTGGCCTGCACGACCGTCGGTGACACCGGCCGCGGCGGTGGCAGTGCGGCGGGCACCACCAGGTTGCGCTTGGCCAGATGGCCGGCCGTGGCCGCTGGATCGGGGTGCGGTACGCCGGCCATGCCGTTGCGGGTGACCGCCGTGGTGACCGAGCCCGCCGGGGTTGCCGGGACGGGTGGCTGGGCGCGCTGCGCCAACTGCTGGCGCTCCGCCGCGGGCAGCGCCTGGTAGGCCTGCCACGCGGCCTCGCGTTCCTCGGCGGGGAAATCGCGGAACTCCTGGAACTGCAGGCGCGAGCGCGTGCGCTCGGCGGGGGACAGCCTGGCCCAGGCGGCCATGCGCTCCTGGATCAGTTGCCGTTCTGCCTCGGGCATGCGTTGCAGCCTGGTGGCCACCTCCAGCCACTTCTGCTTGCGGTTGGCATCGATCGTGGCCCAGTCCCGCTGCAACGGCGCCAGCGCCTCGCGCTGCGCGGGCGTGAGCGCGGGCCAGGCCGGCCCCCCGGGCGGCGCCGCAGCGGGCGGCTGCGCCTGGGCTGCGCCACACGCCAGCAGCAGCGCGCAGCCGGCCAGGCCCAGCACGCGCACCAGGCGCCCGGCGCTCATGGCGTGGGCGCCGAGCGGAGGTATTCGGCGAAGCCCGGGTCGGCGTACGCCGCAGGTGGCAGGGTGTCGGACAGCAGTTGCGAATCGATCTCGGCGGCAGCCAGCACCTGTTCGCGCGTGGTCCATTCGTCGATCAAGACCAGCCCGGCCACCAAGCCCAGCAACGGCAGCGTGGAAACGGCACGCTGCCACCACGGCGCGAAGTGGCCCAGCACGCCCGCGTGACCGGAGGCCAGCAGGGCCGGCGCGCGGGCCGCCCGCTGCAGCACGGCACGCTGGCTGGCGACCTCGCGGGCGAAACGCAGGCGTTCCTGGATGTCGTGTGGCAGCGTCCGAGCGCGCTGCGACAGGCCGGCCGCTATGGCCGCACCGAGACGGTGCTCCAGTCCCCGGTGCTCGGGTGACGACAGGGCGGGGTTCATGGTGAGGTGATTCCCTTGTTCCGAAGCGCCTTGGCCAATGCATGAACGGCCCGGGAGCAATGTGTCTTCACGCTGCCCTCCGAGCAACCCATCGCCTGTGCGGTCTCGGCCACGTCGAACTCCTCCCAGTAACGCAGCAGGAAGGCTTCGCGTTGACGCTCGGGCAGCGCCGCGACCTCGATCTCGATCAGGCTGAGGACTTGGGCACGGGCCACGGTGTCCGAGGCGCTCTCGGTGCCCAGGCTGTCCTCGACGGCCCGCAGCGACTCGAGCAGGTCGAAATCGCCATCGTCGGTGTCGGCCTCGAAGTCCGACAGGTTCTGCACCACCGCGCTGCGCACCCGCTCGCGGCGGAAATGGTCCATCGTTGCGTTGGACAGGATGCGCTGAAACAGCAGCGGCAACTCGGCCGCCGGCCGGTCGGCATAGCGTTCCGCCAGGCGGATCATCGCGTCCTGCACGATGTCCAGCGCGGCGTCGTCGCTGCGCACCGCGTACACCGTGCGCTTGAAGGCCCGCTTCTCGACGCTCCTGAGGAAATCGGCGAATTCTTTGTCGGAAGCCAACGCGTTGACCGGGGGCGCGTGGCGCCTGTGGCGGGGGAGCGAATTATCACATCGCAAGCGCCGGCCGGCGGCGCAGCGTGGCGCATGCCTGCGGCGGCGTGGCCGGACTGGCCGCCACATGTGCATAATGCTGCCCTGCACAAACGCAAACGGGCTCGAAGCCGGCCGTCCGACGGGGACGGCGGAACATTCGGCCGCGCAGGCACCACATCCGCCTCACGAGGGCGCGAAGAGGTGCACCGATGGTTTTTCGTCAGAGAAATTCACAGAGGTTCGAGATGAACATGTCTGCCGCCGAGATCAGGCGCGCCCAAGCGCCGTCGTCGCAAGCGCAAGCCCCGGGCTCTCTGCCCGCGCCCGCCGCACCGGCCGGCGACCCCAACGGCTCCGAGATCCTGGTGCGCTGCCTCCAGGCCGAGGGCGTCCGCTTCATGTGGGGCTACCCCGGTGGCGCCGTGCTCTACATCTACGACGCGCTGTACCAGCAGCAGAGCATCCAGCATGTGCTGGTGCGCCACGAGCAGGCCGCCGTGCACGCCGCCGACGGCTACGCGCGCGCCACCGGCGAGGTCGGGGTCGCGCTGGTCACCTCGGGCCCAGGGGTCACGAACGCGGTCACGGGCATCGCGACGGCCTACATGGACTCGATCCCGATGGTGATCATCACCGGCCAGGTGCCCACGCCGGCGATCGGCCTGGACGCCTTCCAGGAGTGCGACACCGTCGGCATCACGCGCCCCATCGTCAAGCACAACTTCCTGGTCAAGGACGTGCGCGACCTGGCGCTGACGATCAAGAAGGCCTTCCACATCGCGCGGACCGGGCGGCCCGGGCCGGTGGTGGTCGACATCCCGAAGGACGTGTCGCTGATGACCGCGCCCTTCCACTACCCCGAGCACATCGAGATGCGCTCGTACAACCCGGTGCGCAAGGGCCATGGCGGGCAGATCCGCAAGGCGGTGCAGCTGCTGCTGGCGGCCAGGCGGCCGTACATCTACAGCGGCGGCGGGGTGGTGCTGGGCAACGCCAGCGCCGAGCTGCGCGAGCTGGCCGACCTGCTGGGCTTTCCCTGCACCAACACGCTGATGGGCCTGGGCGCCATTCCGGCCAGCGACCCCAAGTTCCTGGGCATGCTGGGCATGCACGGCACCTACGAGGCCAACATGACCATGCAGCACTGCGACGTGCTGCTGGCCGTCGGTGCCCGCTTCGACGACCGCGTGATCGGCAACCCCAGGCACTTCGCCCAGGTCGAGCGCAAGATCATCCACGTCGACATCGACCCCTCGTCGATCTCCAAGCGCGTGAAGGTCGACATCCCCATCGTCGGCGACGTCAAGGACGTGCTGCGCGAGCTGATCACGCAGCTGCGCGAAGCGCAGACCAGGCCCGACAGCGCGGTGATCTCGGCCTGGTGGCGCCAGGTCAACGAGTGGCGCAAGCGCGACTGCCTGGCCTACAAGCCCAGCGACGAGCTGATCAAGCCGCAGATGGTGGTGCAGACGCTGTGGGAGATGACCCGCGGCAGCGACTGCTACATCACCAGCGACGTCGGCCAGCACCAGATGTGGGCGGCGCAGTACTACGGCTTCGACGAGCCGCGGCGCTGGATCAACAGCGGCGGCCTGGGCACCATGGGCGTGGGCCTGCCCTATGCAATGGGCATCAAGCTGGCCAAGCCCGACAGCGAGGTGTTCTGCATCACCGGCGAGGGCAGCATCCAGATGTGCATCCAGGAACTGTCCACCTGCGCCCAGTACCGCACGCCGGTGAAGGTGGTGAGCCTGAACAACCGCTACCTGGGCATGGTGCGCCAGTGGCAGGAACTGGACTACCAGGGCCGCTACTCGCACAGCTACATGGACGCGCTGCCCGACTTCGTCAAGCTCGCCGAGGCCTATGGCCATGTCGGGCTGCTGGTGCAGAAGCCCTCCGAGGTGGAGCCGGCGCTGCGCGAGGCCAGGGCGCTGAAGGACCGCACGGTGTTCATCGACGCGCGCACCGACCCCGGCGAAAACGTCTGGCCGATGGTGAAGGCCGGCAAGGGCATCAGCGAGATGCTGCTCGGATCCGAGGACCTCTGAGCGGGCGCGGCCGCCACCGGGCCGCCGGCGCTACCGCGCCGGCCGCAGCAGGTGGCGGGCCACGACCGCGCGGACCCGCGGAGCCATTCACCGAACCCCCTCCACTCGCAAGGCGTGGCCAAGGGCCGGCGGTTACCGCCGCCGGATCTGAAGAGCGCGCTACACGACCCATGAAACACACCAGCCCCATCCGCCCGCTGCCCGCCCCGGGCCGGCTCCGCTCCTTCGCAACGACCGGGGGGCAGCGCGCATGAAGCACATCATCGCGGTGCTGCTGGAGAACGAACCCGGCGCGCTGTCGCGCGTCGTCGCGCTGTTCTCGGCACGCGGCTACAACATCGAGAGCCTGACGGTGGCGCCCACCGAGGATGCCAGCCTGTCGCGCATGACCATCGTCACCACCGGCAGCGACGAGGTCATCGAGCAGATCACCAAGCACCTTAACCGGCTGATCGAGGTGGTGAAGGTGGTTGATCTCACCGAGGGCAGCTTCACCGAGCGCGAGCTGATGCTGATCAAGGTGCGCGCCGTGGGCAAGGAGCGCGAGGAGATGAAGCGCATGGCTGACATCTTCCGCGGCCGCATCATCGACGTCACCGACAAGAGCTACACCATCGAGCTGACCGGCGACTCGGGCAAGCTCGACGCCTTCCTCGTCGCCATCGACCGTGCGGCGATCCTGGAGACGGTGCGCACCGGCGCCAGCGGCATCGGCCGCGGCGAGCGCATTCTTCGCGTCTGATTCACCCCCCCGGGCGCCGCGCGCGGCGCCCATTTCGAGAGAAGGTGCCGCGTGCGGCACCCGTTCCACCAAGGGGGGCGCCGTCCAGGCCCGGGAGCACCGTGCCGCCGACGGCCGCTTGATAGGCTGCATCGAGCCCGCCCCCTGCAGCCAGCCGTTCAACTGGAGAGAAACGCATGAAGGTCTACTACGACAAGGACGCCGACCTGAGCCTGATCAAGGGCAAGAACGTCACCATCATCGGCTACGGCTCGCAGGGCCATGCGCATGCGCAGAACCTGACCGACAGCGGCGTCAAGGTCACCGTCGGCCTGCGCAAGGGCGGCGCCAGCTGGGCCAAGGTCGAGAAGGCCGGCCTGAAGGTGGCCCCCGTGGCCGACGCGGTGAAGGAAGCCGACGTGGTGATGATGCTGCTGCCCGACGAGCAGATCGCCGCCGTCTACAACGCCGAGGTCGCCGCCAACATCAAGCAGGGCGCCTCGCTGGCCTTCGCGCACGGCTTCAACGTGCACTACGGCCAGGTCGTGCCGCGCGAGGACCTGGACGTCTGGATGGTCGCGCCCAAGGCCCCGGGCCACACGGTGCGCAACACCTACAGCCAGGGTGGCGGCGTGCCGCACCTGATCGCCGTGCACGCCGACAAGAGCGGCAAGGCGCGCGACCTGGCACTGAGCTACGCCGCGGCCAACGGCGGCGGCAAGGCCGGCATCATCGAGACCAACTTCCGCGAGGAGACCGAGACCGACCTGTTCGGCGAGCAGGCGGTGCTGTGCGGTGGCACGGTGGAGCTGATCAAGGCCGGCTACGAGACGCTCGTCGAGGCCGGCTACGCGCCCGAGATGGCCTACTTCGAGTGCCTGCACGAGCTCAAGCTGATCGTCGACCTGATCTACGAGGGCGGCATCGCGAACATGAACTACTCGATCTCGAACAACGCCGAGTACGGCGAGTACGTCACCGGGCCGAAGATCGTCACCGACGAGACCAAGAAGGCGATGAAGCAGGCGCTGCGCGACATCCAGACCGGCGAGTACGCCAAGAGCTTCATCCTCGAGAACAAGGCCGGCGCCCCGACGCTGACCAGCCGCCGCCGCCTGACCAGCGAGCACAGCATCGAGGTCGTGGGCGAGAAGCTGCGCGCGATGATGCCGTGGATCAAGGCCAACAAGCTGGTGGACAAGAGCCGAAACTGAGCGGGCCTTGAACGGCAGGCCGGCGCACGCGAGGGTCCGGCTTTGCCGGCGCGAGACGTGCGCCCCTCGGGGGCTGGGAGCGTCAGCGAGCTTGGGGTACGTCCTTGCGCCGGCCCGCGGGCGGTGGCCGCTTGCGCGCAGGCGCAAGCGGCAAGCTCCGCCACCCGCTGCCGTGGATCAAGGCCAACAAGCTGGTCGACAAGAGCCGCAAGGGAGGCGTTGCCGCAGCGAGGGCCCGCGCCGCAAGGCGCGGGCCCTTTCCGCTTCTGGCCGGCGCAAGTCGCTGCGCTATCCTCGCGCCCCATGAGCGACGAGACCGTTTCCCGGCCGCCCGACGACGACGAGCCCATGGGCCCGCCGCGGCGGCGTCGCAAGGGCATCTACATCCTGCCCAACGCGATCACGCTGGCGGCGCTGTTCTCGGGCTTCTACGCCATCGTGATGGCGATGAACGGCCGCTTCGACATGGCCTGCGTGGGCATCTTCGTCGCCGCCGTGCTCGACAGCCTGGACGGACGCGTCGCGCGCATGACCAACTCGCAGAGCACCTTCGGCGAGCAGATGGACAGCCTGTGCGACATGGTCAGCTTCGGCGCCGCGCCGGCGCTGATCGTTTACGAATGGGCGCTGAAGGACATGGGCAAGCTGGGCTGGATACCGGCCTTCGTCTACATCGCCGGCGCCGCGCTGCGGCTGGCGCGCTTCAACACCAACATCGGCGTCGTCGACAAGCGCTTCTTCCAGGGCCTTCCCAGCCCGGCGGCGGCGGCGTTGGTGATCGGGCTGATCTACGTCGTCGACGACTACGGCTACAAGACCGTGTCGCAGACGCCCGAACTGCTGTGGGTGGCCTTCGGTGTCACCCTCTATGCCGGGCTGTCGATGGTCACCAACGCGCCGTTCTACAGCTTCAAGGTGGTCGGTGGCCGGCGCAGCGTGCCCTTCGTGGTGATGGTGGTGATCGCGCTGGGGATCGCGCTGGTGGCGCTGCACCCGCCGCGCGCGCTGTTCCTGCTGTTCTGCGCCTACGGCCTGTCCGGCTACCTCGTGTACGCCTGGCGCCGCTACACCGGGCGGCCGGCCAGCGTGATCGCGATCTCCACCGACGAGCCAGAGGAAAAGGGCCTTCATCACTGAATCGGCGCGCCGGGCTGCGTGCTATATTGCGCCGCATGGCTCCGTTCGCCGCGTTCATTCTGCTAGCGCTAGCCGCCCCCGCGGGTGCGCTGATCGATCACGCCTGAACCGAGACCTCCCTCTCCCCGATCAACGGCCCGCCAGCGCATGCAGCGGGCCGTTTCTCTTTTTCCGGGCTGCATGCCGACCGACCCCGCAATCCAAGGCAGTGACACCATGAGCGACAAGCTGATCATCTTCGACACCACCCTGCGCGACGGCGAACAGAGCCCCGGCGCCTCGATGACCAAGGACGAGAAGCTGCGCATCGCGCGCCAGCTCGAGCGGCTGCGCGTCGACGTGATCGAGGCCGGCTTCGCGGCGTCGAGCAACGGCGACTTCGAGGCCGTCAAGTCCATCGCCGACCACATCCAGGACAGCATCGTGTGCTCGCTGGCGCGCGCCAACGACCGCGACATCAGCCGCGCCGCCGAGGCCTTGAAGGGCGCGCGCCGCGCGCGCATCCACACCTTCATTGCCACCAGCGCGCTGCATATGGAGAAGAAGCTGCGCATGACGCCCGAGCAGGTGCATGAACAGGCAAAGCTCGCGGTGCGCTTCGCGCGCAAGCTGTGCGACGACGTCGAGTTCTCGCCCGAGGACGGCTACCGCAGCGACCCCGACTTCCTGTGCCGCGTGCTGGAGACCGTCATCAACGAGGGCGCACGCACCATCAACATCCCCGACACCGTGGGCTACGCCGTGCCCGAGCTGTTCGGCGCCTTCATCCGCGATCTGCGCGCGCGCGTGCCCAACAGCGACAAGGCGGTGTGGAGCGTGCACTGCCACAACGACCTCGGGATGGCGGTGGCCAACTCGCTGGCCGGCGTGACCATCGGCGGCGCGCGCCAGATCGAGTGCACCGTCAACGGCCTGGGCGAGCGCGCCGGCAACTGCAGCCTGGAGGAGGTGGTGATGGCGGTGCGCACGCGGCGCGACTACTTCAAGCTGGAGCTGGGCATAGACACCACGCAGATCGTGCCGGCCAGCCGCATGGTCAGCCAGACCACCGGCTTCGTCGTGCAGCCGAACAAGGCGGTGGTCGGCGCCAACGCCTTCGCCCATGCCAGCGGCATCCACCAGGACGGCGTGCTCAAGGCACGCGACACCTACGAGATCATGCGCGCCGAGGACGTGGGCTGGAGCGCCAACAAGATCGTGCTGGGCAAGCTCAGCGGCCGCAACGCCTTCAAGCAGCGGCTGCAGGAACTGGGCGTCGAGCTCGAGAGCGAGGCCGAGGTCAACGCCGCCTTCGCCCGCTTCAAGGACCTGGCCGACCGCAAGAGCGAGATCTTCGACGAGGACATCATCGCCCTGGTCGGTGACGAGAGCGTCACCCCCGAGGCCGAGCACTACCGGCTGCTCTCGCTGGCCCAGCACAGCGAGACGGGCGAGCGGCCGCAGGCCACGGTGGCCTTCGCCGAGGGCGAGGTCGAGCACCGCGTCAGCAGCGACGGCAACGGCCCGGTCGACGCCAGCCTAAAGGCCATCGAGTCGAAGGTGAAGAGTGGGGCCGAGCTGATGCTCTATTCGGTGAATGCCATCACCAGCGGCAGCACAGAATCGCAGGGCGAAGTCACCGTGCGCCTGCAGCTGGGCGGCCGCGTGGTCAACGGCGTGGGGTCCGATCCCGACATCGTCGTGGCCTCGGCCAAGGCCTACCTCTCGGCCCTGAACAAGCTGCACAGCACCGGCGACCGCGTGGCGGCCCAGGGCTGAACCCCGGGGCCGCGGGGCCGGCGCCGACGGGCGCCACCCCGCGGCCTAGGGTTTTCCTGATGCTGCACTCGAGGAACAACCCGCAAGTGGTTGTTCTAGTGTTCGTTTTTCCTGCGGTGCCCTACACTCGGCGCCGGCATGAGGCGGGCGAGCGGAGATGGCGCAGCAGACGAATAAGCGTGCGGCCCTGGTGGGCAGCTGGATGGCCCTGGCTTCGGCCTGCTGTGCGCTGTTGCTGGCGCTTCCTGCGGGGGCGGCCGAGAGCAAGTCGGCGGCTCGCACGGTGGCCAAGCCGGCGGCGGCCAAGAGCACGCCCAACAAGGCCGGCAGCAAGAAGGTCGTGCGCCGGGCGCCACCCGAGCCGGTGAGCCGCTCGATGGGCCATGCCGCCGGCCTGCAGAAGGCCGATGCGCCGGTGGACCTGCGCTCCAGCGTGGCCCTGGTGGTCGACCAGGACACCGACGAGGTGCTGCTGGCCAAGAACCCCGAGGCCGTGCTGCCGATCGCCTCGATCACCAAGCTGATGACGGCCCTGGTGGTCACCGAGGCCCAGTTGCCGCTCGATGAATCGCTGGAGGTCTCGGCCGAGGATCTGGCCGCCACCTCGGGCTCGGGTTCCCGCTCGCCGCTGAACCGCGGTGCGCGGCTGACGCGCGCCGAGATGCTGCACCTGGCGCTGATGTCCTCCGACAACCGTGCCGCGCAGGTGCTGGGCAGCAACTACCCCGGCGGCCTCGACGCCTTCGTTGCCGCGATGAACGCCAAGGCCCGCGAGCTGGGCATGGACGACACCCACTACGTCGAGCCCACCGGGCTGTCCAGCGACAACCGCAGCAGCGCGCACGATCTGGCACGGCTGGTCAAGGCAGCCTTCGCGCACCCGCTGATCCGCGAGCACTCCACCACGCCCGACGCCGTCATTCCCGTCGGCAAGCGCAAGCTGCAGTTCCGCAACACCAATGGCCTGGTGCGCAACCCCGAGTGGGAGATCGGCCTGCAGAAGACCGGCTACATCGCCGCCGCCGGCCGCTGCGTGGTGATGCAGGCACAGCTGGCCGGGCGCAAGCTCATCATGGTGTTGCTGGACTCGGCCGGCAAGTACTCGCGCATCGGCGACGCCGAGCGCATCCGCAAGTGGCTGGCCACCAGCGGCGAGCTGGTCGGCGAACTCGTTCAGGCGCCGCGGTAGCCCAGTGCCGACGAGATCTGCGCCGCGGTCGCCTTGACGCGGTCGATCCAGCTCTCCTCCAGCCGGTCGGCCGGCGCCGACACCGACAGCCCGGCCACCAGCTGGCCCTGGTCGTCGAAGATGCCGGCGGCCATGCAGCGCACACCCACCTCCAGTTCCTCGTCGTCGCGTGCGACACCGCTGGCGCGCACCTGGGCCAGTTCGCGCTCGAGGCGGCCGGCGTCGGTGATGCTGTTGCGCGTGTGGCCGGTGAGGCCGGTGCGCGTGGCGTAGGCGCGCACGCGGATCGGGTCGTCGTGCGCCAGGAACAGCTTGCCCACCGACGTGAGGTGCAGCGGGGCGCGGCCGCCGACGGTGCGCACCACCTGCATGCCCGAGCGCTCACTGAAGGCGCGTTCCACGTAGATGATCTCGTCGCCCTGGCGCACCGACAGGTTCACCGGCTGGTGCGTCAGCTTGTGCAGTTCGCGCATCGGGCCCATCGCCGCGTCGCGCACGTCCAGCCGCGCCTTGACGAGGTTGCCCAGCTCGAGCAGGCGCATGCCCAGGCGGTAGCTGCCGGCATGCGGCCGCTCGACGTAGCGGCCCACCGTCAGGTCGCTGAGGATGCGGTGCGCCGTCGAGGGGTGCAGGCCGGTGCGCTCGCTGATCTCCTTCAGCGGCATCGCTTCCTCGCTGGCGGCCAGCACGTCCAGCAGCGAGAACATGCGTTCCATGACCTGGATGGTCGGGGCGGTGTGGTCCTTGGACTGCATGGGGCGTGGCGCAGGGCGGCGGAGGTTGAATTTTGCATCGCAAAACCCCTGCTTGCATACTGGGACCTGCACGCCGCCATGCGCCGCATCGCCGGGCCACTCCGGACTTGGGCCCCTGCCGTCGCCCTGGCCCTGGGAGGGACGGCCTGGGCCGGTGCGGCTGCGGCTGCCAGCTCCCAGGGCCCTGGCGCTGCCGGTGGCGCGCGCGCGGCGTCGCAGGCGCCGGCGCCGCCGCGGCCCGCGGCGTTGGGCGCGGCGAACATCGGCCTGGTGATCAACAGTGCCGACGCGTATTCCCGGCGCGTCGGCGAGCACTACGCCAGCGCCCGCGGCCTGCGTCCGCAGCAGGTGCTGCGCCTGGCCCTGCCGCAGCGCGGTGTGCTGACCCGTGACGAGGCCGCGGCTCTGGCGGGCACGATCGCGGAGCACTTCGGCCCCGAGGTGCAGGCCCTCGCGCTGGCCTGGCGCACGCCCTACGCCGTCGAGTGCCAGTCGATCACGGCGGTGCTGGCGCTGGGCTTCGACCCGGTGCTGTGCGCGCAGAGCTGCGGGCCGCCTTCACGGCCGTCACCGTACTTCGCCAGCGCGTCGCGGCGCCCGCTGGCCGACCACGGCTTGCGCCCGGCCATGCTGCTGGCTGCGGCCGACGAGGACGGCGCACAGGCACTGATCGCGCGTGGCGTCGCCGCCGACGGCAGCCTGTCGCGCAGGGACCGGCCACCGGTGCGGGCGCTGCTGCTGTCCACGCCCGACAGCGCGCGTCGCGTGCGCATGGCGCTGTACCCGCCTGCAGGAACGCTGCCCGGCACCGGCGTCGAGATCGTGCATGCCCCGGCCGAGCACTTGCCTGGCACCGGGCGGGTGCTGCTGGCCATCACCGGCAGCGTGCGGCTGCAGCTGGACCCGCCGCCGCTGTGGGTGCCCGGCGCGCTGGCCGACCACCTCACCAGCACCGGCGGTGCGCTGCACGAGGCCAACCCCCAGAGCACGGTGCTGGAATGGATCGCGTCGGGCGCGACGGCCAGCCATGGCAGCGTCAGCGAGCCCTGCAACCACCTGCAGAAGTTCCCTCACCCCGGCGTGCTGCTCGACCGCTACCTGCGCGGCGACACGGCCATCGAGGCCTACTGGAAGAGCGTGGCCTGGCCGCAGCAGAGCCTGTTCGTCGGCGAGCCCCTGGCCGCGCCGTTCGCGCGGCCCTGACCCGGCCGGACCGGCCATCAGGCCCGGCCCGGCCACGCGCGGTGGTGGAAGGTGTAGCGCCCGAGTTCACGCGGGCCGCCGGCCCCGATCGAGAGCAGGGTCACCCGCGCCTCGTGGTCGGGCGCGCGCTTCAGCTCGTCGACGCGCTGCAGCTGCAGCACCTCGCCGGCCTGGGCGTCAAAGGGCAGGTCGTGCTGCCACTCGCGTTGGCCAGGGTTCAGTGAGCTCTCGAACACCGCGTCGAGCCGATCGACGCCGGCCAGCGGCACCTGCAGCCGGCTCAGCACCAGGTCGTCGTCGGGGGCCACGGTGCAGTTGACCGCGCCGTTGCGCGGCACCCGGTACTCGCGCACGCGCCAGCCCCGTTCGCTGGCCAGCCGCAGCAGGCCTTCACCCACGCTCGCCGATACGCTGCCGTCCTTGAGCCCGGCCTGCACACCCGCGCGCAGCGCCAGCAGTTCGTCCAGCAGCGCACCGCAGGCGTCGCAGCGCAGCAGGTGTACGTCCACGCGCGCCGTGGCCGCCTCGTCGGTCTCGTGCAGCCAGTAGGCCAGCAACTCGTCGGCCGAGAGGTGGGCCGCGGGCTCCGTCGTCCTGTGATTCATCGTGCCCCCTCCGCCTCGCCGACCACGCAGCGGCGCAGCTTGTCCAGGCTGCGGTGGCGGATCACGCGCACGTTGCCCGGGCTCAGGCCGAGCTGCGTGCCCACGCCCTCGGCGGTCTCGTCGCCGAAGAAGCTGAGCACGATCACCGCGCGCTCGCGCTCGCTCAGCCGTTGCAGGCACTGCGAGACGAGGGCGTGGTCCTGGCGTGCCTGCAACTGCTGCTCTGCGGCGGCGCCAACCAGTGGCCGTTCATCGGCGTGGCGTTCCAGCAGCGCCGCACGGCGGCGCTCGCCGCGCTGCAGGTTCCGCACCGTCAGGCGGCTGGCGCCGAGGACGAAGGAGACCACGCGCCCGGGTTCGCGCAGGCCGCCCTTGCGCAGCCGCTCCAGGGTCAGGACCATGACCTGCTGCACCAGGTCGGCGGCGGCCTGCGTGTCGCGCAGGTGGCGCAGGCCGTAGCGGCGCAGGCGTGGCGCCAGCAGTGCGTACAGCCGGGCCTCGGCCTCGCGGGCCTGGCCGGGGGCGGCCGCGGCGATCTCGCGTGCGGCCTGGGCCTCCGGGCCGGCCTCGTCCGCTGCGTCGCCGTCGTCGGTCTCGTCGGCGCCGGCGGGCAGCGCGACGGGGCCGCCGTGGCCATCGGTCGGTGCATCCATGCGCCGAGCATAGCCAAGGGCCGCGCCCGGCGCGCCCGGCGCGCCCAAGGCCCGCTGCGCCGGCGCGGCTGTAACGCCGCGGTGCCTCGCGACACAACCGCAAGTCCTTCCCCGAAACCCTTGCAGACGGAGTCCTGCGATGACGACCAACCCCCAGTCCGGCACCAACATCCACGAAGTGGCCGACGGCATCTACCGCATCAACACGCCGATAGCCCTGCCCGATGGCTCGGCCTTCAGCTTCAACCAGTACCTGCTGGTCGACGACGAGCCGCTGCTGTACCACACCGGCCCGCGTGCGCTGTTCCCGCTGGTGCGCGACGCGGTGGCCACGGTGATGCCGGTCAAGCGCCTGCGCCATGTGGCGCTGTCGCACTTCGAGCCCGACGAGTGCGGCTCGCTCAACGAATGGCTAGAGATCGCGCCACAGGCTGCGCCGCTGTGCAGCCGGGTTGCGGCGATGGTGGCGATGGGCGACTACGCGTCGCGTCCGGCGCGCGCGATGGCCGACGGCGAACAGATCGTGCTGGGCCGTCACACGCTGCAGTGGTTCGACACGCCACATGTGCCGCACGGCTGGGACTGCGGCTTGCTGGCCGACCTGACGACGCGCACGCTGTTCTGCGGCGACCTGTTCACCCAGGGCGGACGCGGCGAACGGGCGCTGACCGAAGCGGACATCCTGGGTCCCAGCGAGGCCTTCCGCCAGCCGATGGACTACTACGCCCATGCGCCGCACACCGCCGCCGTGCTGGCGCGGCTGGCGGCGCTGCAGCCGAGGACGCTGGCCTGCATGCACGGCAGCGCCTGGCGCGGCGACGGCGCCGGGCTGCTGGCGCAGCTGTCCGACACGCTGACGCGCGCAGCCGCACCGCGCTGAGGCGGGCTCAGGCCCGGGGCGGCCCCAGCGGCGCCAGTGCCGCCACCGCCTGCTCGCCCGAGCGCACCGCACCCTCCAGCGTCGACGGGTAGGGCCCGGCGACGAAGTCGCCCGCGGCCAGCAGGGCCGGCGCGATGGCCTGCGCCGGGCGCAGCAGGCCGGGCACGCAGCGGAAGGTGGCGCGCTTCTCGGCCAGCGCCCTGACCAGCCGCGGCGTGCCCAGCGCCGGCAGCTGGCGCCGCGCCTGTGCCAGCACGGCGGCGGCGGTGGCTTCCAGCCCGGCCTCCACCCAGGGCCGGGCGCCGCTGATCACGAAGGCCAGCAGCCCGGGCGCACCGCCCACCGCGCCGTGGTCCAGCACGAACTGGGCCGGCTCCCGCGGGCCCGCGGGCAGCGCGGTCAGCGCGGCGGGCAGCCGCGCGCCATCGGCCTGCAGATAGACGGTGACGATGGGCTCGTAGGGCAGGGCGGCGGCGGTTTCGGCCCAGGCTGGCGCATGCGGACGCGCCAGGCGTGCGGCCTCGGTGGCGCTGCAGGCCAGCAGCACGGCGTCGTAGGGTTGGCCGTCCAGCGCCCAGCCGCCTCCGGGCCGGGCCTGCAAGGCCTCGACGCGGTGGCCGGTGTGCAGCGAGGCGCCTTGCGCCCGCAGCCAGGCCCAGGCGGGTGCAGGCAGCAGCGCGTCCAGCGGCGCGCGCGGCAGCAGCAGGTCGGCGGCGCCGGGGCCGGCAAACAGGGCGTCGCGCAGCACGCGCAGGAACACCTGCGCGCTGGCCTCGTGGGCTTCGGTGTTGAGCGCCGCGACGCACAGCGGGTCGACCAGCTCGGCACGCACGACCGCGGGCAGGCCCGCGCACAGCTGCGCCACGCTCAGCGGCGGGTCGCAGCGGAAGCCGCGCAGCAGCCAGCCGGCGGCGGTGGCCAGCAGGGACAGCCGTTCGGCCGCAGTCCAGTGCCGCGCCGCGAGCACGCCGCGCACGAAGGCCGGCAGCGCCGGGCCCGAAGGCAGGCGCAGGCCGCGGCCGTCGGGGCCGACCAGCGCCAGCGGCTGGCGGTGCAGCAGCGCGGCGGCGTCGGCGCCGACCTGCTGCATCAGCGCCAGCGTGCGCGTGTAGGCGCCGATCAGGATGTGCTGGCCGTTGTCCAGCCTGTAGTCGGGATGGCCGGCGTGGGCCACGCCGCGCGCGCGGCCGCCTGGGCGCGGGGCCATCTCGTACAGCGAGACCTGCCACCCGGCCTGCACTCCGCGCACCGCCGCCGCCAGCCCGGCCCAGCCGGCGCCGACCACGGCCAGCGAGCGGGGCGGGACGTCGCCGTTCATGCGCCACGCAGGTGCGTGCGCGCGGCGATCCACAGCTTGCGCAGCGGCGTCAGGCCGATGCGCTGGTGCAGCACGCGGAAGTTCTCGCGCTCGATCTCGCGCAGCAGCGTGCGGTAGATGTTGGCCATCATCAGGCCGGGCTTCTGCGCCTCGCGGTCGGCCGCCGGCAGCAGGGCCAGCGCCTCGTCGTAGACGGCATGCGCGCGCTGTGCCTGGAAGCGCATCAGCGCCTCGAAGCGCTCGCTGTAGCCCCAGGGTTCCTCGCGTCGCAGCAGCTCGTGGGCCTTGACGTCGAACTGCTGCAGCTCGGACACCGGCAGGTAGATGCGCCCGCGCCGTGCGTCGTCGCCGACGTCGCGGATGATGTTGGTCAGCTGCATCGCCAGCCCCAGCCTGTGGGCATAGCCGGTGGTGGCGTCCTGCGTGCGGCCGAAGATGTTGGCCGCGACCTCGCCCACCACGCCGGCGACCAGGTGGCAGTAGCGCTGCAAGGCCGGGTAGTCGAGGAAGCGGGTCTGCTCCAGGTCGGTCTGGCAGCCGTCGATCACCGCCAGCAGGTGCTCGGCGCGGATGTCGTGCTCGGCAGCGCAAGGCCACAGCGCGCGTGTGGCCGGGTGGCTGGGCTGGCCGGCGAAGGTCTGCGCCACTTCCTGGCGCCACCACTGCAGCTTGGCCGCGGCCACGCTGGCGTCGCTGGCCTCGTCGACCACGTCGTCGACCTCGCGGCAGAAGGCGTAGAAGGCGGTGATCGCCGCGCGGCGCGGCGGCGGCAGGAACATGAAGGCGTAGTAGAACGACGAGCCGCTGCGGGCCGCCTTGTCCTGCACGTACTGCTGCGGGGTCATGCGGCGGCCCCGGCCCGGCGCAGCGCGGCCGGCATGCGCAGTGCGCGCCACAGCAGCAGCGGTGCGTCGGCGGCACGCAGCACCGGTCGGTGGCGCAGCGCGTCGTGGCCGCTGGCGGCGATCTTGTCCAGCACCCGCAGCCCGCCCTGCACCACCAGCCGCAGTTCCCAGCCGGCGCGCCCGGGCAGGGCCAGCGCCAGCGGCGCGCCTTGCTGCATCAGCCGCCGTGCCCAGGCACAGAGCTCGGCGACCAGGCGCCGCGCGGCCGGCGAATCCAGGCCGGCGCGCAGCGCGGCCTCGGGCAGGCCGAACGCCTCGCGGTCGGCCTGCGGCACGTAGAGCCGGCCGCGCGGGCCGTCCACCGACAGGTCCTGCCAGAAGTTGATCAGTTGCAGCGCACTGCAGATGGCGTCGCTGCGGCGCAGCGAACAGGCATGGTTGACGCCATGCAGGTGCAGCAGCAGACGCCCCACCGGGTTGGCCGAGCGGCGGCAATAGTCGAGCAGGGCCTCGCGCGTGGGGTAGGGCGGGTTGGCCACGTCCTGCTCGAAGGCGTCGAGCAGCGCGTGCAGCGGCGCGGCCGGCAAGGCAAAGGCCTGGGCCTGTTGCGCCAGGGGCAGGAACACCTGCGGCCAGCGGCCAGCGCTGGACGGGTGGCCAGCCAGCGCGGCCTGCAACTCGGCGCGGTAGGCCGCCAGGTCGGCCAGGCGCCGCGGCGCAGCGGCGTCGCCTTCGTCCGCGAGGTCGTCGGCGGTGCGCGCGAAGCGGTAGATCGCCATCACCGCCGGCCGGATGCGCGGCGGGCACAGGAATGACGCGACGGGAAAGTTTTCGTAGTGCTCGACGCTCACGACGCCGCGCATTGTGGCCGAGACGCCGGCGGGCCGGCCGCCGGCCATCCCGGGGCCAGGCGCGGAGCCGCGCGTCTGCTCCAGCGCCGGGTGCCCGCAAGCTGAAGGCGGGCATGCGCTGTTGCGGACGGCGCGCGCCTTGGGCGGCAGCCGGCGTCCGGGCAGCGGTTGCGCGTTCGCGGTGGCCCAGGCGCCTACAGCCCTGGGCGTCATCCCGTGTTCGTCAACGCCGTGTTGACGCGCCACGCATTGACACGCCGCGGGTCGCCTGCCTACATTACTGACCGGTCAGTCAGTAACGCGCGCCGCGCCGGCCCGATCCTGCTCGGGCGCTGCTTGACCGGCTCCGCCGAGACGGGCCGCGAGGCTCGCAGCCGCGTGTTAGCCGACCCTGCCGACAACCCGGATCCACCCGATGCCCATGCCCATTCCCTCCTTGCTGCTGGCGCCCCTGCTCGTGCTCGCACTGACCATGGCCGGCTGCGGCCGCCCCCCCGCGGCCCCCGAGCCGGTTCGCGCGGTGCGCACCATGGTGGTGGGCAGCGAAACCGCGGCCGGCACGGTGGAGTACGCCGCCGAACTGCGCGCCCGCACCGAGTCGCGGCTGGGGTTCCGCGTGCCTGGCAAGCTGATCCAGCGGCCGGCCGAGGTCGGGCAGCGCGTGGCCGCCGGGCAGGCGCTGGCACGCATCGACGGCAGCGACCTGGCACTGGCGCGCGACGCGGCCCAGGCCGGCCTGGCCTCGGCGCAGGCCGCGCACGAGCTGGCCGCCGCCGAGTACCGCCGCTACAAGGAGCTGCGCGAGCAGGGCTTCATCAGTGCCATCGAGCTGGACCGCCGCGCCACCGCGCTGCAGGCCCAGCGCGCGCTGCTGGACCAGGCCCGGGCACAGGCCGGCGTGCAGAGCAACCAGGCCGGCTACGCGACGCTGAGCGCGCCGGCCGCCGGCGTGGTGGTGGGCGTGGACGCCGAGGTCGGGGCGGTGCTGGCCGCCGGCAGCCCGGTGCTGCGCCTGGCCCATGACGGCCCGCGCGACGCGGTCTTCAGCGTGCCCGAGGACCAGGCGGCCGCGCTGCGCGCGCTGCGCGGCAGGCCCGGTGCCGTCGAGGTGCGGCCGTGGGCCGGCGGCGAGCCGCTGCGCGCCACGGTGCGCGAGGTGGCGGCAGCGGCCGACCCGGCCACGCGCACCTTCGTCGTCAAGGCCGAACTGCCCGCCAGCGCCGGCGCGGCGCTGCAGCTGGGCCAGACCCTGACCGTGGCCATCGCCCAGCCGCCGCGCGCAGGCGTGGTCAAGCTGCCGCTCGCGGCGCTGATGCAGCAGCAGGGCCGCAGTGCGGTGTGGGTGGTGGAGGGCCAGGCGGTGCGCCAGCAGGTGGTGGACGTGGCGGGTGCCGAGGGCAACCTGGCGCTGATCGCCGCTGGGCTGCAGCCGGGGCAGCGCGTGGTCACCGCCGGGGTGCATGTGCTGGCCCCGGGCGAGAAGGTGACGCTGTATGCCGAGCCGCGTGGCAACGACCCGGCGCAGGCGGCCGAGGCGGCGCGCCGCGCCGCGTCGGCGGCCGGCGCCGCGGCGCGCGCGTCGCTGGCTTCGGCGTCGAACGCCAACCCGCGCTGATCGGGAGCCGACGATGCACAGCTCCGAAGGCGCGCGCGCGCGCTTCAACATCTCGCGCTGGGCGCTGCAGCACGAGCCGCTGACGCGCTACCTGATTGTGGTGCTGCTGCTGCTCGGCGCGGCGGCCTACTTCCAGCTCGGCCAGGACGAGGACCCCCCGTTCACCTTCCGTGCCATGGTCGTGCAGGCCTTCTGGCCCGGCGCCACGGCGCAGCAGATGGCCGACCAGGTCACCGACAAGATCGAGAAGACGCTGCAGCAGGTGCCGCACGCCGAGATCCTGCGCAGCTACACCAAGCCCGGCGAGTCGCTGACCATCCTGCAGCTGCGCGACTCCTCGCCGCCGAAGGAGGTGGCGCAGAGCTGGTACCAGGCGCGCAAGCGCGTGGGCGACATGCGCCACACCTTGCCCCAGGGCGTGGTCGGCCCGGTGTTCAACGACGACTTCGGCGACGTCTACGGCAGCATCTACGCGCTGTCGGCCGACGGCTTCAGCCGCGAGGAGCTGCGCGTGCAGGCCGAGGCCGTGCGCAACCGGCTGCTGCGCGTGCCGCATGTGGCCAAGGTCGAGCTGTTCGGCGTGCAGCCCGAGAAGATCCACGTCGAGATCTCGCAGAAGCGGCTGGCCCAGCTGGGCCTGGACATGAACCAGGTGATCGCGCAGCTGGGGGCGCAGAACGTGGTCGAGGGCGCCGGCGTGCTCGACGCCGGCGCGCAGAACCTGCAGGTGCGCGTCGACGGCGCCTTCGGCGGCGTGGCCGACCTGCAGCGTTTCCCGATCCGCGCCGTCAACCCGGCCACCGGGGCGGCCAGCATGCTGCGCCTGGGCGACATCGCCGAGGTCCGCCGCGAGACGGTGGACCCGCCGGCGGTGATGGTGCGCCACCAGGGCCGCGAGGTGATCGCGCTGGGCGTGGCCATGGCCAAGGGCGGCGACATCATCGCGCTGGGCGACGCGCTACGCGCCACCGCCGCCGAGATCCGCCGCGAGCTGCCCGCGGGCATCGAGCTGCAGCAGCTGCAGGACCAGCCCGCGGCGGTGAGCCGCTCGGTGGGCGAGTTCGTCAAGGTGCTGATCGAGGCCATCGCCGTGGTGCTGCTGGTCAGCTTCCTCAGCCTGGGACTGCACACCAGGCCGCTGCGCATCGACATCTGGCCGGGACTGGTGGTGGCCATCACCATCCCGCTGGTGCTGGCCATCACCTTCGTCACCATGTACTACTGGGGCGTGGGGCTGCACAAGATCAGCCTGGGCAGCCTGATCATCGCGCTGGGGCTGCTGGTGGACGACGCCATCATTGCCGTCGAGATGATGGTGCGCAAGCTGGAGGAGGGCTACGACCGCATGCGCGCCGCCACCTTCGCCTACGAGATCACCGCGATGCCCATGCTCACCGGCACGCTGATCACCGCCGCCGGCTTCCTGCCCATCGGCATGGCGCAGAGCACGGTGGGCGAGTACACCTTCGCGATCTTCGCCGTGACCTCGGCGGCGCTGGTCATCTCCTGGGTGGTGTCGGTGTACTTCGTCCCTTACCTGGGCGCCAAGCTGCTGCACACGCGCAGCCGCCTGGGCGGCGCCGAGGCCGGCAGCCCGCACGAGCTGTTCGACACGCCCTTCTACACGCGCTTCCGCGCCGCCGTGCACTGGTGCGTCGAGCACCGCTGGAAGACCATCGGCGCGACGGTGCTGATCTTCGCGCTGGGCCTGCTGGGCATGGGCAAGGTGCAGCAGCAGTTCTTCCCCGACTCCAGCCGCCCCGAGCTGCTGGTCGACCTGTGGCTGCCCGAGGGCTCGACCATCCGCCACAGCGAGGAGCTGGCCAAGCGCTTCGAGTCGCGTCTGGTCGGCGAGCCGGGCGTGCAGAGCGTCAGCACCTGGATTGGCAGCGGCGTGCCGCGTTTCTACCTGCCGCTGGACCAGATCTTTCCGCAGGGCAACGTCAGCCAGGCCATCGTGCTGGCCAAGGACCTGCAGGCGCGCGACGCGCTGCGCCAGCGCCTGCAGCAGCTGCTGGCGGCCGAGTTCCCCGAGGCGCGTGGCCGCGTCAAGCTGCTGCCCAACGGGCCGCCGGTGCCCTACCCGGTGCAGTTCCGCGTCATCGGCCCCGACCCGGCGGTGCTGCGCCCCTGGGCCGACGAGGCCAAGGCGCTGCTACGCGCCAACCCGAACCTGCGTGGCGTCAACGACAACTGGAACGAGGCGATCAAGGTGCTGCGCCTGCGCATCGACCAGGACAAGGCGCGCGCCCTGGGTGTGACCAGCCAGATGGTGGCGCAGGCGGCGCGCACCATCCTGTCGGGCAGCACCATCGGCCAGCTGCGCGACGCCGACAAGCTGGTCGACATCGTGCTGCGCCAGCCCGCCGACGAGCGCCGCACCATCACCGACCTGGGCAACGCCTACCTGCCCACGGCCAGCGGCCGCAGCGTGCCGCTGCTGCAGGTGGCGCAGGTGGAGTTCGGCTGGGAGCCGGGCGTGATGTGGCGCGAGCGGCGCCAGTACGCCATCACGGTGCAGGCCGACGTCGCCGACGGCGTGCAGGGCCCGACCGCCACCTTCCAGGTCTGGCCGGCGCTGCAGCAGCTGCGCGAGCGCATGCCGCCAGGCTATGCGATCGAGATCGCCGGCACGGTGGAGGAGAGCAGCAAGGGCCAGGGCTCGATCGCCGTTGGCGTGCCGGTGATGCTGTTCGTGATCTTCACGTTGCTGATGCTGCAGCTGCACAGCTTCAGCCGCGCGATGCTGGTGTTCCTGACCGGGCCGCTAGGCATCGCCGGCGTGGCCGCGGCGCTGCTGCTGCTGGACCGGCCCTTCGGCTTCGTCGCGCTGCTGGGCGTGATCGCGCTGATGGGCATGATCATGCGCAACTCGGTGATCCTGATCGACCAGATCGAGCAGGACCGCGCGCGCGGCGTGCCGGCCTGGGAGGCCATCGTCGAGTCGGCGGTGCGCCGCTTCCGGCCCATCGTGCTGACGGCGGCGGCGGCGGTGCTGGCGATGATCCCGCTGTCGCGCAGCGTGTTCTGGGGCCCGATGGCGGTGGCCATCATGGGCGGGCTGATCGTGGCCACCGCGCTGACGCTGCTGGCGCTGCCGGCGATGTACGCGGCCTGGTTCCGCGTGCGCCGAGCCCAGGCGCCGGCGGCCTGATCGGTCCGGCGCCGACCCTCCCTGCCGCAGGCCGGGAGGGCGTCAGCTGCCGGCAGGCTAAAATGCGCGGCTTTGTTGCACCCGGCCTCCACCTGCGCGGGTGGCGAAATTGGTAGACGCACCAGGTTTAGGTCCTGACGCCCTCACAGGCGTGCCGGTTCGAGTCCGGCCCCGCGCACCAGCCCCTCTCCAACGATCCTGAGACACCATGGCCGTCCAAGTCGAAACCCTCGAGAAGCTCGAACGCCGCATCACCCTCACGCTGCCTGCCCAGGCGATCAACGGCGAGGTCGAGAGCCGCCTCAAGCGCCTGTCGCGCACCGTCAAGGCCGATGGCTTCCGTCCCGGCAAGGTGCCGCTGTCCTTCGTCGCCCAGCGTTATGGCGCGTCGGTGCAGTACGAGGTGGTCAACGACCGCGTCGGCGAGGCCTTTGCCGCCGCGGCCGGCGAGGCCAAGCTGCGCGTGGCCGGTGCACCGCGCATCGTGCAGAAGGACCAGGCCCCCGAAGGCCAGCTGGCCTTCGACGCCACCTTCGAGGTCTACCCCGAGGTGAAGATCGGCGACCTGGCCGGCGCCGAGGTGGTGCGCGTCAGTTCCGAGGTCACCGACGCGGCCATCGACCGCACCATCGAGATCCTGCGCAAGCAGCGCCGCACCTTCGGCCTGCGCCCGGCTGCCGAGGGCGCCGTCGAGGGCGACCGCGTGAGCATCGACTTCGAGGGCAAGATCGACGGCGAGCCCTTCGCCGGCGGCAAGGCCGAGGGCTTCCAGTTCATCATCGGCGAGGGCCAGATGCTGGAGCAGTTCGACCAGGCGGTGCGCGGCATGAAGGCCGGCCAGAGCAAGACCTTCCCGCTGCAGTTCCCGGCCGACTACCACGGCGCCGAAGTGGCCGGCAAGGAGGCCGACTTCCTGGTCACGGTGAAGAAGATCGAGATGGCCCACCTGCCCGAGGTCGACGACGCCTTCGCCAAGACGCTGGGCATCGCCGAGGCCACTGTCGCCGGCCTGCGTGCCGACGTGAAGAAGAACCTCGAGCGCGAGGTCAAGTTCCGCGTCCAGGCGCGCAACAAGGCCGCGGTGATGGACGCCCTGGTCTCGGTGGCCGAACTGGACCTGCCGCAGGCCCTGGTCGAGAGCGAGACCGAGCGCCTGATCGAGTCGGCGCGCGCCGACCTGAAGCAGCGTGGCGTGAAGGATGCCGACAAGGCACCGATCCCGGCCGAGCTGTTCAAGCCGCAGGCCGAGCGCCGCGTGCGACTGGGCCTGGTGGTGGCCGAGCTGGTGCGCACCAACAACCTGCAGGCCAAGCCCGAGCAGCTGCAGGCGCACATCGACGAGGTCAGCCAGAGCTACGAGAAGCCCGCCGAGGTCAAGCGCTGGTACCTGGGCGACCGCCAGCGCATGGCCGAGGTCGAGGCGGTGGTGATCGAGAACAACGTCGCCGAGTTCGTCCTGGCCAAGGCCAAGGTCGTCGACAAGCTGCTACCGTTCGACGAGCTGATGACCGCCAACTGAGCGGTCGGCTGCGCGAAGGAGACCCCATGAGCGTGCAAGACACCGTGGCGCTGGGCATGGTGCCCATCGTGATCGAGCAGTCGGGGCGCGGCGAACGCGCCTACGACATCTACAGCCGCCTGCTGCGCGAGCGCATCGTGTTCCTGGTCGGCCCGGTCAACGACGCCACCGCCAACCTGGTGGTGGCGCAGATGCTGTTCCTCGAGAGCGAGAACCCCGACAAGGACATCTTCCTGTACATCAACTCGCCGGGCGGCAGCGTCAGCGCCGGGCTGTCGATCTTCGACACGATGAACTTCATCAAGCCCGACGTCAGCACCTTGTGCATGGGCATGGCCGCCAGCATGGGCAGCTTCCTGCTGATGGCCGGCGCCAAGGGCAAGCGCGCCGCGCTGCCCAACGCCCGCGTGATGCTGCACCAGCCCTCGGGCGGCGCCCAGGGCCAGGCCACCGACATCGAGATCCAGGCCCGCGAGATCATCAAGACGCGCGAGCAGCTGAACAAGATCTACGCCGAGCGCACCGGCCAGCCGCTGGCCAAGATCACCGCCGACATGGAGCGCGACTTCTGGATGTCGCCTGCCGAGGCGCTGGACTACGGCCTGATCGACCAGGTGCTGGACAAGCGCGGCTGAGCCGCGTCGGCAGCTTCAGCCCGGCTTCTGCAAGGCCCCGAACGGGGCCTTTTTTACGCGCCAATTCGCGCCCAGTGGGGGCCATGGCGATCGTCTATCATCGTTGCGCAACCCCCCGCGCACCCCCCGCACGCACACGCATCCATGGCCGACAAGAAGGGCGCCTCCGGCGAAAAGGTTCTGTACTGCTCGTTCTGCGGCAAGAGCCAGCACGAGGTCAAGAAGCTGATCGCCGGCCCATCGGTGTTCATCTGCGACGAGTGCATCGAGCTGTGCAACGACATCATCCGGGACGAGATGCCGGCCGATGGCGCGCCGGCCAAGGCCGGCCGCACCGACCTGCCGGTTCCGTCGGAGATCAAGTCCACGCTGGACCAGTACGTGATCGGCCAGGAAGCCGCCAAGCGCACGCTGGCGGTGGCGGTCTACAACCACTACAAGCGCCTCAAGCACATGGGCGGCAGCAAGGACGAGGTTGAGCTAAGCAAGAGCAACATCCTGCTCATCGGCCCCACCGGCAGCGGCAAGACGCTGCTGGCGCAGACGCTGGCGCGGCTGCTCAACGTGCCCTTCGTGATCGCCGACGCGACCACGCTGACCGAGGCCGGCTACGTCGGCGAGGACGTCGAGAACATCATCCAGAAGCTGCTGCAGAACTGCAACTACGACGCCGAGCGCGCGCAGCGCGGCATCGTGTACATCGACGAGATCGACAAGATCAGCCGCAAGGCCGACAACCCCAGCATCACCCGCGACGTGTCGGGCGAGGGCGTGCAGCAGGCGCTGCTGAAGCTGGTCGAGGGCACCATGGCCAGCGTGCCGCCGCAGGGCGGCCGCAAGCACCCGAACCAGGATTTCCTGCAGATCGACACGACCAACATCCTGTTCATCTGCGGCGGCGCCTTCGATGGCCTGGAGAAGGTGATCCAGAACCGCACCGAGAAGTCGGGCATCGGCTTCGCCGCCAGCGTGCACAGCAAGACCGAGCAGCGTGCCGGCGAGGTGTTCCGCCAGGTCGAGCCGGAGGACCTGATCAAGTTCGGCCTGATCCCCGAGCTGGTCGGCCGGCTGCCGGTGGTCGCCACGCTGGGCGAACTGACCGAGGACGCGATGGTGCAGATCCTGACCGAGCCGCGCAACGCGCTGGTCAAGCAGTACCAGAAACTCTTCGCGATGGACGGCGTCGAACTGGAGATCCGCCCGTCGGCGCTGACCGCCATCGCGCGCAAGGCGCTGGCGCGCAAGACCGGCGCGCGCGGCCTGCGCTCCATCGTCGAGCACTCGCTGATCGACACCATGTTCGACCTGCCCACGCTGGAGGGCGTGGCAAAGGTGGTGATCGACGAGCACATCATCGAAGACGGCGCCAAGCCGCTGCTGGTCTACCGCGAGCAGAAGGCCAGCGCCTGATGCGGCGGCGGCGCCCGCCGCGGCCCGGCGCCCGTCTTGCATTCCGATTGCCCGGCCCCACCTGAGGCCGGGAAAGAGAGGTCACCCATCATGTCCGGACACCCCGTTCTCCCGTCCGACCCGATCACGCTGCCGCTGCTGCCGCTGCGCGACGTGGTCGTGTTCCCGCACATGGTCATCCCGCTGTTCGTGGGCCGGCCGAAGTCGATCAAGGCGCTGGAGGCCGCGATGGAAGCGGGCCGCCAGATCATGCTGGTGGCGCAGAAGGCTGCGGGCAAGGACGAGCCCAAGGCCGAGGACCTGTTCGAGGTCGGCTGCGTCAGCAGCATCCTGCAGATGCTGAAGCTGCCCGACGGCACCGTGAAGGTGCTCGTCGAGGGCGTGCAGCGCGCCACCACCGAAGCCGTCGAGGACGGCGCCGAGCACTTCGTCGGTGAGGTGGCCCCGGTGCCGCCGGCCGGCGACAGCACGCCCGAGATCGAGGCGCTGCGCCGCGCCGTGACGCAGCAGTTCGACCAGTACGTCAAACTGAACAAGAAGATTCCGCCCGAGATCCTGACCAGCATCGCCGGCATCGACGACGCCGGGCGCCTGGCCGACACCATCGCCGCGCACCTGCCGCTGAAGCTCGAGGCCAAGCAGTCGGTGCTGGAGCTGTTCCCGGTGGCTCAGCGCCTGGAGAAGCTGCTCGAGCTGCTGGAGCACGAGGTCGACATCCTGCAGGTGGAGAAGCGCATCCGCGGCCGCGTCAAGCGGCAGATGGAGAAGAGCCAGCGCGAGTACTACCTGAACGAGCAGGTCAAGGCGATCCAGAAGGAACTGGGTGACGGCGAAGAAGGCGCCGACCTGGAAGACCTGGAGAAGAAGATCAAGGCCGCGCGCATGAGCAAGGAAGCGCGCAAGAAGGCCGAGAACGAGCTGAAGAAGCTCAAGCTGATGTCGCCGATGAGTGCCGAGGCCACCGTCGTGCGCAACTACATCGACACCCTGATCAACCTGCCCTGGGCGAAGAAGACCAAGGTCAGCCACGACCTGGCGCATGCCGAGGAGGTGCTCAACGAGGACCACTTCGGCCTGGACAAGGTCAAGGAGCGCATCCTCGAGTACCTCGCGGTGCAGCAGCGCGTCGACAAGCTCAAGGCGCCCATCCTGTGCCTGGTCGGCCCCCCCGGCGTGGGCAAGACCTCGCTGGGCCAGAGCGTGGCGCGCGCCACCGGCCGCAAGTTCGTGCGCATGGCGCTGGGCGGCATGCGCGACGAGGCCGAGATCCGCGGCCACCGCCGCACCTACATCGGCGCCATGCCGGGCAAGGTGCTGCAGAGCCTGAACAAGGTCGGCACGCGCAACCCGCTGTTCCTGCTCGACGAGATCGACAAGCTGGGCATGGACTTCCGCGGCGACCCCAGCAGCGCGCTGCTGGAGGTGCTGGACCCCGAGCAGAACCACACCTTCAGCGACCACTACGTCGAGGTCGACTTCGACCTGTCCGACGTAATGTTCGTCGCCACCAGCAACAGCACCAACATCCCGCCGGCGCTGCTGGACCGGATGGAGGTCATCCGCCTGGCCGGCTACACCGAGGAAGAGAAGCTCAACATCGCCCAGCGTTACCTGCTGCCCAAGCAGAAGAAGAACAATGGCGTGGCCGATGACGAACTGCAGCTCGACGACGAGGCGATCCGCGCCGTGATCCGCTACTACACCCGCGAGGCCGGCGTGCGCGCTCTGGAGCGCGAGATCTCCAAGATCTGCCGCAAGGTGGTCAAGGGCATCCAGCTGAAGAAGTATGAGTCGCCGGTGGTGGTGACGGCCGACAACCTGAACGACTTCCTGGGCGTGCGCAAGTACGACTTCGGCCGCACCGAGAAGACCAACCAGGTCGGCCAGGTTGTCGGCCTGGCCTGGACCGAGGTCGGTGGCGATCTGTTGACGATCGAGGCCGCGGTGATGCCTGGCAAGGGCAACATCATCCGCACCGGCTCGCTGGGCGACGTGATGAAGGAGTCGGTCGAGGCGGCGCGATCGGTGGTGCGGGCGCGTGCGCGCCGGCTGGGCATCAAGGACGAGCTGTTCGAGAAGCGCGACATCCACATCCATGTGCCCGACGGCGCCACGCCCAAGGACGGCCCCAGTGCCGGCATCGCGATGACCACGGCCTTCGTCTCGGCGCTGAGCGGCATCCCGGTCAAGAGCGACGTGGCCATGACCGGCGAGATCACGCTGCGCGGTGAGGTCACCGCGATCGGCGGGCTCAAGGAGAAGTTGCTGGCGGCGCTGCGCGGCGGCGTGAAGACGGTGCTGATCCCCGAGGAGAACGTCAAGGACCTGCAGGAGATCCCCGAGTCGGCCAAGAACAACCTGGAGATCGTGCCGGTGAAGTGGATCGACCAGGTGCTGAAGATCGCGCTGGAGAAGTTGCCCGATCCCCTGGTGGACGAAGAGGTGGCCAGCGCCGGTCCGGCCGCCGTTGCCGCCAAGTCGACCGAGGCGGCGGCCCCTGCGGCCGGCGCCGGTTCGGACGCGCTGCCGCACTGAGCCCACTGATCCGCACCGGTTGCCGGCCCGCGGAAGAGAAGTCGTCGAGGCCCTTGCGAAGGACAAAAGAACCGTCCTATAATGCAAGGCTCGACACCAAGCAGGGTGCACGCAGAGAGCGACAGTGATCTGCCGGCAGCAGGCGAGGTGTGCGACGCGGGAATAGCTCAGTTGGTAGAGCGCAACCTTGCCAAGGTTGAGGTCGCGAGTTCGAGCCTCGTTTCCCGCTCCAGACCGTACAAAGGGAAGCTTCGGCTTCCCTTTGTTTTGTTAGCATGGGTCCGCCAGCAGCCCGTGCTCACGGCGCGATAGCAAAGCGGTTATGCAACGGATTGCAAATCCGTCTAGGCCGGTTCGACTCCGGCTCGCGCCTCCAAGAACACCCTGTTCCCCTGTCCAACGGCCCGCGACGATGCGGGCCGTTGCGCTTTGCGGGCCGCTGAAACGCAGCCTTGCGCGCCTATGATCCGTGCGCGCCCGGATGGCGAAACAGGCAGACGCAGCGGACTTAAACTCCGCCGCCCCTTCACCGGGGCGTACCGGTTCGAACCCGGTTCCGGGCACCAATGCCACCCCTTGGAGCCCGCATGTCCCCAGCCACCCCGCGTGCCAGCGCATTGCAACCCGGCGTGCAGCGCCGCGAGTTGCTCGGCTGGGCGATGTACGACTTCGCCAACTCGGGCTATACGACGGTGGTGCTCACCGCCGTGTTCAACGCCTACTTCGTCGGCGTGGTGGCCGGTGGCGCCGACTGGGCCACGCTGGCCTGGACACTCGCGCTGGGGCTGTCCAACGCGCTGGTGATGTTGACCATGCCGGCGCTGGGCGCCTATGCCGATCTGCGCGCGGCGAAGAAGCGGCTGCTGGTGCTGTCCACGCTGGGCTGCGTGGCGGCCACCGCGCTGCTGGCCGGTGCCGGGCCCGGCGACCTGGCGCTCGCGGTGTTCGCCATCGTCGTGTCCAACGTCTGCTACGCCTGGGGCGAGTCGCTGATCGCCGCCTTCCTGCCCGAGCTGGCGCGGCGCGAGGCGCTGGGCCGGGTCTCGGGCTGGGGCTGGAGCTTCGGCTACTTCGGCGGCATGCTCACCCTGGGTCTGAGCCTGGGCTATGTGATCTGGGCGCAAGGGCAGGGGCAGAAGGCGACGCAGTTCGTGCCGGTGACCATGCTGATCACCGCCGGCGTCTACCTGCTCGCCTCCTTGGCCACCTTCACTCTGCTGCGCGAACGCGTGAAGCCGCAGGCCGCTGCGCAGGTGCCCAGCCTGCGCGCCTCACTGCAGCGGTTGCGCCGCACGGCGCACGAGGCGAGCCGCTTCGAGGACTTCCGCTGGCTGCTGCTGTGCGCCGTGTTCTACCAGGCCGGCATCGCCGTGGTCATCGCGCTGGCCGCCGTCTACGCCGAGCAGGTGCTGGGCTTCCAGCAGACCCAGACCATGATGCTGGTGTTCCTGGTCAACATCGCGTCTGCCGTGGGCGCCTTCGCCTTCGGCCACTGGCAGGACCGCATCGGGCACCGGCCCGCGCTCGCAGCGACGCTGTGGGGCTGGATCCTGATGACAGTGCTGGCCATGGCGGCCACCACGCCGGGGCCGTTCTGGGCGGCGGCGGTGATTGCCGGTCTGTGCATGGGCAGCAGCCAGTCGGCGGGCCGTGCGCTGGCTGGGCTGTTCGCGCCGCCCGACCGCCATGCCGAGTTTTTCGGCCTGTGGACCTTCGCCGTTCGGCTGTCGGCCATTGTCGGCCCGATCACCTACGGGCTGGTGACCTGGATGACCGCTGGCAACCACCGCCTAGCCATCCTCTCGACAGGCCTGTTCTTTGCGGTCGGCCTGGTGCTGCTGCAGCGCGTGGACGTGGCACGCGGCGCGCATGCCGCCGGACACCCGGCACCCGTCGCCGCGGCGACAGGGCCGGCGCCGGCGCCTGCGGCAAAATAGTACGACCGTTCTATTTCCGCGGCTGCCGGCCCCGGCGGCCCGGTGCCGCCACCTAGAATCGGCCGCAGTCCCCGCCAGCATTCCCATTCCCGCAGGAGCGACCCGCATGAAGATCCTGGTCCCGGTCAAACGGGTGGTCGACTACAACGTCAAGGTGCGCGTCAAGGCCGACGGCACCGGCGTCGACATCGCCAACGTCAAGATGAGCATGAACCCCTTCGACGAGATCGCCGTCGAGGAAGCCGTGCGCCTGAAGGAGAAGGGTGTCGCCACCGAGGTGGTGGCCGTGTCCTGCGGCGTGGCGCAGTGCCAGGAGACGCTGCGCACGGCGATGGCCATCGGCGCCGACCGCGCCATCCATGTGCAGACCGACGTCGAACTGCAGCCGCTGGCCGTGGCCAAGCTGCTCAAGGCGCTGTGCGACAAGGAGCAGCCGCAACTGGTGATCCTGGGCAAGCAGGCGATCGACGACGACTGCAACCAGACCGGCCAGATGCTGGCCGCGCTGGCCGGCTGGCCGCAGGGCACCTTTGCCAGCAAGGTCGAGATCGCCGACGGCCGCGTCGCCGTCACGCGCGAGGTCGACGGCGGCCTGGAGACGGTGAGCCTGGCGCTGCCGGCGGTGGTCACCACCGACCTGCGCCTGAACGAGCCGCGCTACGTCACGCTGCCCAACATCATGAAGGCCAAGAAGAAGCCGCTGGAGACGGTGTCGCCCGAGGACCTGGGCGTGGACGCCGCGCCGCGCATCAAGACGCTGAAGGTCACCGAGCCGCCCAAACGCGGCGCTGGCGTCAAGGTGCCCGATGTCGCCGCGCTGGTCGACAAGCTGAAGAACGAAGCGAAGGTGATCTGATGGCTGTCCTCGTCATTGCCGAACACGACCACGGCACCCTCAAGGGTGCGACCCTGAACACCGTGACGGCTGCCGCCGCCTGCGGCGGCGACGTCCATGTGCTGGTGGCCGGCCACCAGGCCGGCGAGGCGGCCAAGGCCGCGGCGCGCATCGCCGGTGTCCAGAAGGTGCTGCACGCCGATGGCGCGCAGCTCGCCGAGCAGCTCGGCGAGAACGTCGCCGCGCAGGTGCTCGCCGTGGCCGAGGGCTACAGCCACCTGCTGTTCCCGGCCACCGCCCACGGCAAGAACGTGGCGCCGCGGGTGGCGGCGCTGCTGGACGTGGCGCAGGTCTCCGATGTCACCAAGGTGCTCGCCGCCGACACCTTCGAGCGCCCGATCTACGCCGGCAACGCCATCGCCACCGTGCAGAGCGGCGACCAGGTCAAGGTGATCACCGTGCGCACGACCGGCTTCGATGCCGCGGCTGCCGAGGGTGGCAGCGCCGAGCTGCAGGCCGTGGCCGCGGTGGCTGATGCGGGCCTGTCCCGCTTCGTCGGCGCCGAGCTGGCCAAAAGCGACCGGCCCGAGCTGACGGCGGCCAAGATCATCGTCAGCGGCGGCCGCGCGATGGGCAGCAGCGAGCAGTTCGACGCCGTGCTCACGCCGCTGGCCGACAAGCTGGGTGCCGCGCTGGGCGCCAGCCGCGCCGCGGTGGACGCCGGCTACGCGCCCAACGACTGGCAGGTCGGCCAGACCGGCAAGATCGTCGCGCCGCAGCTCTACATCGCCTGCGGCATCAGCGGCGCCATCCAGCACCTGGCCGGCATGAAGGACAGCAAGGTCATCGTCGCCATCAACAAGGACCCCGAGGCGCCGATCTTCAGCGTCGCCGACTACGGCCTGGAGGCCGACCTGTTCGAGGCCGTGCCGGAGCTGGTGTCCAAGCTCTGACGCCTGCCGCGCGCCGCCGCCCACGCTGATGCCGGCGGCGCTGTTCACCCCTGCGGCCGGTGCGCGAAGACGCCACCGGCCGCTTGCCCATCAGGAGACGCGATGAGCTACATCGCCCCCGTCAAGGACCAGCTGTTCGTGATGCGCGAGCTGGCCGGCATAGACGCCGTGGCCACGCTGCCCGGCCATGAGGACGCCGGCCTCGAGACCGCCGCCGCGGTGCTGGAGGAATGCGCGCGCTTCACCCAGGACGTGGTGGCGCCGCTCAACGGGGCCGGGGACCGCGATCCGTCGCGCCTCGAAGATGGCCGTGTGCGCACCACGCCGGGCTTCGCCGAGGCCTTCCGCCAGTTCGCCGCCGGCGGCTGGCAGGGGCTACCCCACCCGGTCGAGTTCGGCGGCCAGGGTCTGCCCAAGCTGATCCACGCCGCCTGCACCGAGATGCTGCACGCCGCCAACCTCAGCTTCGCGCTGTGCCCGCTGCTGACCGATGGCGCCATCGAGGCGCTGCTGGTGGCCGGCTCGGACGAGCAGCGCCAGCGCCTGATCCCCAGGCTGATCGACGGCAGCTGGACCGGCACGATGAACCTGACCGAGCCGCAGGCCGGCAGCGACCTGTCGCTGGTGCGCACCCGCGCCGAGCCGCAGCCCGACGGCACGTACCGCCTGTTCGGCACCAAGATCTTAATCACCTACGGCGAGCACGACTACACCGAGGACATCGCGCACCTGGTGCTGGCGCGCATCAGCGGCGCGCCCGAGGGCGTCAAGGGCATTTCGCTGTTCCTGTGTCCGCGCCGCCTGCCCGATGGCCGCCGCAACGACGTCAAGTGCGTCAGCCTGGAACACAAGCTCGGCATCAAGGCCAGCCCCACCGCGGTGCTGCAGTACGGCGATGAGGGCGGCGCCGTGGCCGAACTGGTCGGCCAGGAGAACCGCGGACTGGAGGCGATGTTCGTGATGATGAACGCGGCGCGCTTCGGCGTCGGCGTGCAGGGCATCGCGCTGGCCGACCGCGCCTACCAGCAGGCCGCGGCCTACGCCCGCGACCGCGTGCAGAGCCGGCCGGTGGACGGCTCGGTGGCCGGGGCTGCGCCCATCGTCCACCACCCCGACGTGCGCCGCATGCTGCTGACCATGCGCGCACAGACCGAGAGCTGCCGCGCGCTGGCGCTGGTGGCGGCGGCGGCGTTCGACATCGCCCAGGACCACCCCGACGAGGCGGTGCGCGCCCAGCAGCAGGCGGTCTACGAGTTCCTGGTGCCGCTGGTGAAGGGCCTGTCCACCGAGATGGCGCTGGAGGTGGCCAGCCTGGGCGTGCAGGTGCATGGCGGCATGGGCTTCATCGAGGAGACCGGCGCGGCCCAGCACCTGCGCGACGCCAAGATCCTGACCATCTACGAAGGCACGACGGCGATCCAGGCCAACGACCTGGTGGGCCGCAAGACAGCGCGCGACGGCGGCCGCGTGGCGCTGGCGCTGGCCGGGCAGGTGGCGCAGACGGTGGAGGCACTCGCCGCGCGCGACAGCGTCGATGCCCGCGCCGTGGCCCGGCGCCTGGACGCTGCGCGGCAGGCACTGGTCGACACCGTGCAGTTCATCTGCGCACGCAGCAAGGACGATCCCACCGCCACCTACGCCGGCAGCGTGCCCTACCTGATGCTGGCCGGCACCACGCTGGCGGGCTGGCAGATGGCACGCGCGCTGGCTGCGGCCGAGGACCGGCTGGCCGCTGGCGAAGACCCGGCGTTCATGCGCGCCAAGATCGCCACCGCGCGCTTCCACGCCGACCACATCCTGACCCGCGTGCCGGGCTGGCGCGACAGCATCGTCGATGGCGCCGCCGGCTTGGCCGCCATGCCGCTGGAGGCCTTCTGAGATGAACGCGCCCGAGAACCTGATGCCGGCCGCCGGCGCCAGCCGCCTGCCGCCCGTGCTGCGCAACCTGCCGCTGCCCATCATCGGCGCGCCGCTGTTCATCGTCAGCAATCCCAAGCTGGTGATCGCGCAGTGCACCGCCGGTGTCGTCGGCAGCATGCCGGCGCTCAACGCGCGCCCCGCCGAGCAACTCGACGAATGGCTGGCCGAGATCACCGAGGGCCTGGCCGCCTGGAACCGGGCCCACCCCGAACGGCCGGCGGCGCCGTTCGCGATCAACCAGATCGTGCACAAGACCAACGACCGGCTGGAGCACGACATGGCGGTCTGCGCCAAGTACCGCGTGCCGATCGTCATCACCAGCCTGGGCGCGCGCACCGACATCAACGATGCCGTGCACGGCTGGGGCGGCGTGGTGCTGCACGACATCATCAACAACGCGTTTGCGAAGAAGGCGATCGAGAAGGGCGCCGACGGCCTGATCGCCGTGGCCGCCGGCGCCGGCGGCCACGCCGGCGTGAAGAGCCCGTTCGCGCTGGTGCAGGAGATCCGCGAGTGGTTCGACGGCCCGCTGGCGCTGTCGGGCAGCATCGCCACCGGCGGCGCGGTGCTGGCGGCGCAGGCCATGGGCGCCGACTTCGGCTACATCGGCAGCGCCTTCATCGCCACCGACGAGGCCCGCGCCAGCGAGGCCTACAAGCAATGCATCGTCGACTGCGGCAGCGACGACATCGTCTACAGCAGCCTGTTCACCGGCGTGCACGGCAACTACCTGAAGCCGTCGATCCGCAACGCCGGCATGGACCCCGACCACCTGCCCGAGAGCGACCCCAGCAAGATGGACTTCGGCGGCGGCAGCAGCGCCAAGAAGGCCTGGAAGGACATCTGGGGCTGCGGCCAGGGCATCGCCGCGGTCAAGGCCGTGGTGCCGGCGCGCGCGCTTTGCGAGCGGCTGGCGCGCGAGTACGCCGAGGCCCGGGCGCGCCTCTGCACCGGCTGAGCGCGGGCCGCCGATGAACGCGCCGGCTCGCCAGGTCATCCGCAACGCGAGGCTGTTCGACAGCCCCCACGGCCGTTTCCTGGACGGCTGCACGGTGGTCATCGAGGGCGACCGCATCGCCGCAGTGACGCAGGAGCCGCTGGCGGCGGACGACGCCGCGCGCGTCATCGACGCCGGCGGCCGCGCGCTGCTGCCGGGCCTGATCGACGCCCATGTGCATGTGGTGGCCACCTCGCACGACCTGGCGGCGCTGGCGCTGCAGCCGGCGGCGCTGGTGGCCGCCGAAAGCGCGCAGCTGATGGCGGCCATGCTGCGCCGCGGCTTCACCACGGTGCGCGACGCGGCGGGGGCGGACCGCGGCCTGCGCGAGGCGGTGGCGCGTGGCCTGTTCGAGGGCCCACGGCTGTTCGTTGCCGGCCAACCCATCTCGCAGACCGGCGGCCACGCCGACATGCGGCCGCAAGGCGTGCGCGGGCCTATGTTCTGCGCCTGCGCCGGGCTGGGCCTGGCCGGCGCGATCGCCGACGGCGTGGGCGAGGTACGTCGCGCCGTGCGCGAGCAGATCCGCCAGGGCGTGGACCAGATCAAGATCATGGCCGGTGGCGGCGTCTCCAGCCCCAACGACCCCATCGACGGCACCCAGTTCAGCATGGAGGAACTGGTGGCGGCGGTGGAGGAAGCCGAGGCCGCCAACCGCTATGCGCTGGCCCATGCCTACTCGCCGCGCGCCGTGACGCGCGCCGTGCGCGCCGGCGTGCGCAGCATCGAGCATGGCAACCTCATCGACGAGGCCACGGCGCGGCTGATGAAGACCCATGGCACCTACTTCGTGCCCACGCTGGCCACCTACGCGGCGCTGGCCGACGAAGGCGCCCGCCTGGGCTGGTCGGGGGCCATGCTGGACAAGCTTCGCCATGTGGCCGACCAGGGCCTGAACGCGGTGCGCATCGCCCGTGCCGAAGGCGTGCCCATCGTCTACGGCAGCGACTTGCTGGGCCATATGCACACGCTTCAGAACAGCGAGTTCGCGCTGCGTGCGCCGGCGGTGCCGCCGCTGGAACTGCTGCAAAGCGCCACCTGGCAGGCGGCGCGGCTGATGGGCCAGGAGCGCCAGATCGGGGTGCTGGCCCCGGGTGCCTATGCCGACCTGCTGCTCGTCGACGGCGACCCGGCGCAGTCGCTGGGCATGCTGGAGCGGCCCGAGCAGGGCATCCTGCTGCTGATGCAGGGTGGCCGCATGGTCGTCGATCGCCTGGCCGGGTCGGGCGGCGACGGCTGAACAGCCGTTCAGTTCGGCAGGCGCAGTTCCAGCGCCGGCATGCCGGGCGCCAGTTCCAGCGTCAGCAGCCGCGCCCGCCCCTCGTGCCAGACGCTGAGGCTGTAGCGCCCCGACCCGGGCGGGTCCAGGCTGACGCGTCCGTCGTCGTCGGCGACGCGCCCCAGGTCGGGCACGGGCTGCGGCGCGTCGGCCACCGAGACCAGGGCCCCGGCGGCCGGCGTGCCGTCAGCGCACAGCAGACGCAGTTCCATGACGGATGGGCGATTGCCGCGAAGCGCTACAGGCCCTCGTTCTTCCAACCCAGCATGCGGTTGTAGACGTCGGTGTTGATGCGCGTGGCCGAGTTGCCCGAGCTGTGCCCGTTGGTGTGCACCCCCACGCCGTAGCGCTGGCCGTTCTGCAGCAGCCACACCGGCGAGCCGCTCTGGCCGCCCATGGTGTCGATCTCGTAGGTGATGGTGCGCGCCGCCACGCTCTTGGCGCGCTGGGCCATGAACCACTGCTGGCTGCCGCCCTTGTCGCCGGGATAGCCCGAGAGGTTCAGGCTGGCGCCGCGCAGGAAGGCGTCGTCGCGCACGGCCAGCCCGAACCAGCCGGTGCGCTCGCCCAGCCGTGCCGAGGCCGGCAGGATGATCGCACCGTAGTCGTACTCGCGGTTGCGACCCTGGGTCCAGCCGGTGACGCTGCGCAGCGTGCCGCTGGACGCCGAGCCGTAGGGACGCGTCGCGTCGTTCAGGCCCGGAATGACCTCGATGCTGCGGGCCCAGCCTCCCTCGTTGTGCATGAACACGCAGTGGCCCGCGGTGATCACCGTGCGCGGGCTGACGAACCACCCCGTGCCGATGTAGCGCCGGCCGTTGGCCGCCGTGATGCGCAAGGCGCAGATGGCGCGCCACGGGTAGGTGGTGGTGGCCGTGACGCGGATTCGGTCGTCGGTGCCGATGATGACCTCGGCGCGCAGCTGCGCTTCGGCCATGTCGTAGCTGCCCAGCAGCGCGTCGGGCACGAGGTGGACCGCGGTTTCGTCGGCCCAGGCCTCCAGGCCGCCCATCGAACCTTCGTACTCGGTCTCCGAGCCAGGGCCGGCGTTGCCGCTGCGGGCCTCGGCATGCGGGTCGCGCTGGTTGAAGTTCAGGCCGGCCAGGGTTTCGTACTCGGTGCTGCCAGCGGTGCCGCTGGCGCTGGCGCTGGCGCCGGCGATGGCCGCTGCGGCGGTGGCCCCGGCGTCGCCGGAGTGGCCAGAGGATTGCACGCGCGATTCAATGACTTTGCCCATGGAAGTCTCCCCTTAGGAGGTGGTGCGGCGGTGCCGCAGCGTGGGCCAGGGCACCGCGCCGTCCGCCGGCCCGAGAGCCGGCGGATGTGCCGATTGGGGTACGACGCCCGGCGCGCCTCCATCCCTAGCGCAGTGGGGAGCCCTAGAAGTGGGAACGGGGCCCGAAGGCCCCGTGTGCGGCGGCAGGGCCCGGCGTGCGGCAGGGGCCGCGCCGGGCAGGCGGCCTTACTTCACGGTGGTGAAGCGCGCCTCCGGCCGGTCGTCCGAACGGTGGACCGTGCTCACGCCGGCCTTCATCGCCCACGGGCGCATCTGGTGGTGGATGGGGATCAGCAGCAGTTCGTCGCGGGTGCGCGTGAGCGCGTCGCGGATCATCGCGTTGCGCTTGGCCACGTCGGTCTCGGTCTTCATCGCGTCGACCGCCTTGTCCACCGCGGCGTCGCTGACGCGGCTGAAGTTGAAGTTGCCGTCGGCGCCGCTGGTGCGGGTGCGCACCAGGGACTGCAGCGAGTACTGCGCGTCGTAGGTGGCCACGCCCCAGCCCAGCAGGTACATCGAGCTGTCGAAGTTCTGCACCTTCTGGATGAAGGTGGCCATCGACTCGGCGGCGAGTTCGACCTTGACGCCGATCTTGGCCCACATCGCGGCGCTGGCCTGGCAGATCTTCTCGTCGTTGACGTAGCGGTTGTTGGGGCAGTTCAGGCGGAAGCTGAAGCCGTTGGGGTAGCCGGCGTCGGCGAGCAGCTTCTTGGCCTTGGCGACGTCGGCCTTGGCCGGCGTGTCCAGCTTGGGGTCATGGCCATTGACGCCGGGCGCGACGATCAGCGAGGCCGGGATCGACAGCCCGCCCATGATGCTGCGCTTGATGGCGTCGCGGTCCAGCGCCAGGCTCAGCGCCTCGCGCACGCGCTTGTCCTTGAACGGGTTCTTGCCCTTGACGTCGCTGTACTTCAGCTCGTTGCTGCCGATGTCGGGCGCGAAGAAGATGGTGCGCACCTCGGGGCCGTCGACGATCTTCAGGGCCTTGTTGGCGCGCAGGCGCGGCACGTCCTGGGTGGGCAGGTCGGTGAGCATGTCCACGTCGCCCGACAGCAGCGCCGCCACGCGCGTGGCCTCGCTCTTGATCGGCGTGTACACCACCTGCGCGACGTTGCCCATGGGCTTGTCCCACCAGCCGTCGTTGCGCGCCATCATGATGCGCTGCTCGGGCTGCCAGCTGAGGATGCGGAAGGCGCCGGTGCCCATCACGTTGCGCGAGGCGAAGTTCTCTTCCTTGGCCTTGTAGTCCTGCACGGCGGTGGTGCGGTTCTTCTCCGCCCAGGCCTTGCTCATGATGCGGAAGTCGATGATGTTGCGCAGCAGGATGGGGTTGGGCGCGGCCAGCAGCATCTCGACCGTGTGGTCGTCGATCTTCTTCACCTCGTTGATGCCGGTGACGTAGATCTGCATCGTGCCCTGGGGCTGCTTGATGCGCTGGAAGCTGAACACCACGTCGTCGGCGGTGAAGGGCGTGCCGTCGTGGAACTTGACGCCCTTGCGCAGTTCGAAGCGCACCTGCGTCGGGGTGACGAAGGTCCACTTGGTGGCCAGCGCCGGCTCGACCTCGTACTTGGCGCTGTAGCGCGTGAGGCCTTCGTAGGCGTGCATCAGGATGGCGTTGGTCGTCGCGTGGTTCTGCGAATGCGGGTCCAGCGTCAGGATGTCGTTCTGTGCCGCCCAGCGCAGGGTCTGCGCGTGCAGCGGGGCGCTCAGCGCGGCGCTCATCAGTGCGCCGGCCAGCAGGGCCTTGGTGTTTTTCATCGGGGGGCTCCCAACAGTGCGGAAGCCTGGGATGTTAGGCCAGCCGGGGCGTGCTTCCTGCGCGGGGAAACGCCGGGGCGCGCGATCGGGCAAGGGGGCGGCTGCTCAGCCTGCCGCCAGATTGCTGTCGCAGCCCCGCTGCGCCGCGATCCAGCGTCGCGCCAGCCACGCCGCCAGCGCGGCCGGCAGCAGCGGCAGCCAGCGCCGCGGTGCCTCGACCAGGCCGCAGCGGTACAGGCGCCGGCCGGCGTCCCAGCGCAGCGCACGGCAGCGGCCGCGCAGGCGGCGCGACAGCCAGATGCCGGCCGGGCAGGGCTCGGCCATGCAGCACAGGCCACAGCCGTTGCAGGCGGTGCCTTCGGCTGGCTTGGGGGGCGCTTCGGCGCGCAGTCGGATGACCCGTTGTCGCATGTGCGCGACAGTTTGCGGCCGGGCGCGCCCGCCATGGCGCCAAGTACCGCCGTACCGGCCCGGCTTTTCTCCAGGGGCCGCCGGGGCGGGATGCTAAAGTCGCGGCCGAGAAAATCAGGTCCTTCCCGCCCTCGTGGCCGGCCGACACGCAGCGTCGGCGTCCGAGGCGGCACGCGATCCGCCCACCGGTGAAGCCGGGCCAGCGGAAGGTTTTTCAACCCATCGGCACCCGCAGACCGGGCGGCCCAGGTGAGCGACACATGATGCAGCAGCAACGGGGCAACTCGTACCTGTTCGGGGGCAACGCGCCCTATGTCGAGGAACTCTACGAGGCCTACCTCGACAACCCCGGCAGCGTGCCGGACAACTGGCGGACCTATTTCGACAACCTGCAGCATGTGCCTGCCGTCGACGGCAGCGAGGCACGCGACGTCGCCCATGCACCGGTGATCGAGAGCTTCGCGCAGCGCGCCAAGGCCAATGCCTTCGTGCGCCGCGGCGGCAGCGACGCCGACCTGTCGGTGGCGCGCAAGCAGGTCCATGTGCAGACCCTGATCTCGGGCTACCGCTTCCTGGGCGCCCGCTGGGCCGACCTCGACCCGCTCAAGCGCAACGAGCGACCCAAGATCCCCGAGCTGGAGCCGGCGTTCTACGACCTCACCGAGGCCGACATGGACCTGACGTTCTCGGCCGCCAACACCTACTTCAGCAAGTCCGAGCACATGACCCTGCGGGAGATCCTGCAGGCGCTGCGCGAGACCTACTGCGGGACCATCGGTGCCGAGATCATGCACTGCACCGATCCTGGCGAGAAGCGCTGGTGGCGCGAGCGCCTGGAGGCCATCCGCGGCAAGCCCACCTACACCGCCGAGCAGAAGGTGCACATCCTCGAGCGCCTCACCGCCGCCGAGGGCCTGGAGCGCTTCCTGCACACCAAGTACGTGGGCCAGAAGCGCTTCAGCCTGGAGGGCGGCGAGAGCTTCATCGCCGCGATGGACGAGCTGGTGCAGCGCGCCGGCTCGCGCGGCGTGCAGGAGATCGTCATCGGCATGGCCCACCGCGGCCGCCTCAACGTGCTCGTCAACACGCTGGGGAAGATGCCGGCCGACCTGTTCGCCGAGTTCGAGCACACCGCGCCCGAGCACCTGCCCGCCGGCGACGTCAAGTACCACCAGGGCTTCTCCAGCGACATCAGCACCCCGGGCGGCCCGGTGCACCTGAGCCTGGCCTTCAACCCCAGCCACCTGGAGATCGTCAACCCGGTGGTCGAGGGCTCGGTCAAGGCGCGCCAGGACCGGCGCGGCGACAGCACCGGCTCGCAGGTGCTGCCGGTGCTGGTGCACGGCGACGCCGCCTTCGCCGGCCAGGGCGTGGTGATGGAGACGCTGGCGCTGGCGCAGACGCGCGGCTACTTCACCGGCGGCACGGTGCACATCGTCATCAACAACCAGATCGGCTTCACCACCAGCGACCCGCGCGACAGCCGCAGCACGCTGTACTGCACCGACGTGGTCAAGATGATCGAGGCCCCGGTGCTGCACGTGAACGGCGACGACCCCGAGGCCGTGGTGCTGTGCACCCAGCTGGCGCTGGACTACCGCCAGCAGTTCAAGAAGGACGTGGTCGTCGACATCGTCTGCTTCCGCAAGCTGGGCCACAACGAGCAGGACACGCCCAGCCTGACGCAGCCGCTGATGTACAAGAAGATCGCCAAGCATGGCGGCACGCGCAAGCTGTACGGCGACAAGCTGGTGGCCCAGGGCGTGCTGCCCGCCGACGGCCCGGATGCGATGGTCAAGGCCTACCGCGCCGCGCTCGAGGCCGGCCGCCACACCGTCGACCCGGTGCTGACCAACTTCAAGAGCAAGTACGCGGTCGACTGGGTGCCCTTCCTGGGCAAGAAGTGGACCGACGCCGCCGACACCGCGCTGCCGCTGGCCGAGATCAAGCGCCTGTCCGAGCGCATCACCACGGTGCCGCCGGGCTTCAAGGTGCACTCGCTGGTGGAGAAGGTGCTGGCCGACCGCGCCGCGATGGGCCGCGGCGAGATCAACGTCGACTGGGGCATGGGCGAGCACCTGGCCTACGCCTCGCTGGTGGCCAGCGGCTACGCGGTGCGCCTGTCGGGCGAGGACTGCGGCCGCGGCACCTTCACCCACCGCCACGCCGTGCTGCACGACCAGAACCGCGAGAAGTGGGACGAGGGCACCTACATCCCGCTGCAGCATGTGGCCGACAACCAGGCCCCGTTCACCGTCATCGATTCGCTGCTGTCCGAGGAGGCGGTGCTGGGCTTCGAGTACGGCTATGCATCGGCCGAGCCCAACACGCTGACCATCTGGGAGGCGCAGTTCGGCGACTTCGTCAATGGCGCGCAGGTGGTGATCGACCAGTTCATCGCCAGCGGCGAGGTCAAGTGGGGCCGCGTCAACGGCCTGACGCTGATGCTGCCGCATGGCTACGAGGGGCAGGGCCCCGAGCACAGCTCGGCGCGCCTGGAGCGCTTCATGCAGCTGGCCGCCGACAGCAACATGCAGATCTGCCAGCCCACCAGCGCCAGCCAGATCTTCCACCTGCTGCGCCGCCAGATGGTGCGCCAGTTCCGCAAGCCGCTGATCATCTTCACCCCGAAGAGCCTGCTGCGCGCCAAGGACGCGACCTCGCCGCTGGCCGAGTTCACCAAGGGCGAGTTCCGCACCGTGATCGGCCCGCAGCGCAGCGAGGTCGAGGCCGACAAGGTCAAGCGCGTCATCGTCTGCTCGGGCAAGGTCGCCTACGACCTGATCAAGCGCCGCGACGAGAAGAAGGCCTGGGACGTGGCGATCCTGCGCGTCGAGCAGCTCTACCCGTTCCCGCACAAGGCCTTCCTGGCCGAGCTCAAGCGCTTCCCCAACGCCAGCGAGATCGTCTGGTGCCAGGACGAGCCGCAGAACCAGGGCGCCTGGTTCTACGTCCAGCACTACATCCACGAGAACATGGCCGATGGCCAGCGCCTGGGCTATGCCGGGCGCCCGGCGTCGGCCTCGCCGGCGGTGGGTTATGCGCACCTGCACATCGAGCAGCAGAAGGCGCTGCTGGAGCAGGCCTTCGGCCGCATGAAGGGCTTCGTGCTCAGCAAGTAAGGCAAACCGCGGCGGGGCCGCAGGGCGCAGCTGCCCGCGTGACCCCGTCCGCCGCCGCGCGGCCGCCCCGGCCACGGTGCAAACAGAACGAGTGAACAAACATGGCGATCGTTGAAGTCAAGGTCCCGCAACTGTCCGAGTCCGTTGCCGAGGCCACCCTGCTGACTTGGAAGAAGAAGCCCGGTGAGGCCGTGGCGATGGACGAGATCCTCATCGAGGTCGAGACCGACAAGGTGGTGCTGGAGGTGCCGGCGCCGGCCGCCGGCGTGCTCAAGGAGATCGTGGAGGGTGACGGCGCCACCGTGGCCGCCGAGCAGTTGCTGGCGCGCATCGACACCGAGGGCACGGCGGGTGCCGCCGCGCCGGCCCCGGCGCCCGCAGCGGCCGACCCGGTGCCCGCGCCCGGTTCGGCGCCGGCCGTGGCCCCGGCCTCGAGCAGCAAGGCCGGCGTGGCCATGCCGGCGGCGGCCAAGCTGATGGCCGACAAGGGCCTGGACCCCGGCGGCGTCGCCGGCACCGGCAAGGACGGCCGCATCACCAAGGGCGACGTGCTGGCCGCCGCCGCGGCGCCCAAGTCGGCGCCTGCGCCCGCGCCGGCCGCCGCCAAGCCGGCGCTGCCCCAGGTGGCGGCACCGACCGCGCCCAAGCTGGGCGACCGCCCCGAGCAGCGCGTGCCGATGTCGCGGCTGCGTGCGCGCATCGCCGAGCGACTGCTGCAGAGCCAGGCCACCAACGCCATCCTGACCACCTTCAACGAGGTCAACATGGCCCCGCTGATGGAGATGCGCAAGAAGTTCCAGGAGAAGTTCGAGAAGGAGCACGGCGTCAAGCTCGGCTTCATGAGCTTCTTCGTCAAGGCGGCGGTGGCGGCGCTGAAGAAGTACCCGGTGCTCAACGCCAGCGTCGACGGCAACGACATCGTCTACCACGGCTACTTCGACATCGGCATCGCCGTGGGCAGCCCGCGCGGCCTGGTCGTGCCCATCCTGCGCGACTGCGACCAGATGAGCTTCGCCGACATCGAGAAGAAGATCGCCGAGTTCGGCACCAAGGCCCGCGACGGCAAGCTCGGCATCGAGGAGCTCACCGGCGGCACCTTCTCGATCAGCAATGGCGGTGTGTTCGGCTCGATGCTCAGCACGCCGATCATCAACCCGCCGCAGAGCGCGATCCTGGGCGTGCACGCCACCAAGGACCGCGCCGTGGTCGAGAACGGCCAGGTCGTGGTGCGCCCGATCAACTACCTGGCGATGAGCTACGACCACCGCATCATCGACGGCCGCGAGGCCGTGCTCGGCCTGGTCGCGATGAAGGAGGCGCTGGAAGACCCGGCGCGCCTGCTCTTCGACATCTGACCCAGCGCAACCGGAGGCCGCCATGGGACTCGCCGACGACCTGAGCCGACTCGAGGAGATGCGTGCCCGCGGCACGCTCTCCGACGACGAGTTCCAGCGCGCCAAGGCGCGGCTGCTCGGCGCCCAGGGCGGCGGCGACATCCCCGCGGTCGAGGCGCTGAACCGCTTCCGCCGCAGCCGCAGCGACCGCTGGATCGGTGGCGTCTGCGGCGGCCTGGCCACGCTCACCGGCGTCGAGTCGTGGGTCTGGCGCCTCATCGTCGCCGCGCTGGCCCTGGTGGCCGGCAGCGGCGTGCTGCTCTATCTGCTGCTGTGGCTCTTCGTTCCCGAAGAGTGAGCCCCCCAGCTCGCTCTCCTTCGCTACCCCCAGGCCCCGAGGGGGGCCGCTGCCCGGCCCTTGGGGCCGCCCACCAGCGGACCGGCAAAGCCGGATCCGCGGCGGTGGCTTGACCCACTCAATCCATGTCTTCGTCCACCAACCAATTCGACCTCATCGTCATCGGCGCCGGCCCCGGCGGCTACATCGCCGCGATCCGTGCCGCGCAGCTGGGCCTCAAGGTGGCCTGCATCGACGAATGGAAGAACGCCGCCGGCGGCCCCGCGCCCGGCGGCACCTGCACCAACGTCGGCTGCATCCCCAGCAAGGCGCTGCTGCAGTCCAGCGAGCACTACGAGCACGCGGCCCGGCACTTTGCCGACCACGGCATCGGCCTGAAGGACCTCAGCATCGACGTGAAGAAGATGCTGGCGCGCAAGGACGCCGTGGTGAAGCAGAACAACGACGGCATCCTCTACCTGTTCAAGAAGAACAAGGTGGCCTTCTTCCATGGCCGCGGCGCGTTCGCCAAGGCCATCGAGGGCGGCTACGAGATCCAGGTCAGCGGCGCCAGGGCCGAGACGCTGCATGCCAGCCAGGTCATCGTCGCCACCGGCTCCAGTGCCCGTGCGCTGCCGGGCCTGCCTTTCGACGAGGAGCGCGTCCTGAGCAACGACGGCGCGCTGCGCGTCGCTTCGGTGCCCAAGAAGCTGGTGCTGATCGGCTCGGGCGTGATCGGCCTGGAGATGGGCTCGGTGTGGCGCCGCCTGGGCGCCGAGGTCACCGTGCTCGAGGCGCTGCCCACCTTCCTCGGTGCCGTCGACGAGCAGGTCGCCAAGGAAGCGCACAAGGCCTTCGTCAAGCAGGGCCTGAAGATCGAGCTCGGGGTGAAGGTCGGCGAGGTCAAGGCCGGCGCCAAGGGCGTCTCGGTGGCCTACGCCGACGCCCAGGGCGGCGAGCACAAGCTGCAGGCCGACCGCGTCATCGTCTCGATCGGCCGCGTGCCCAACACCACCGGCCTCAACGCCGAGGCCGTGGGCCTGAAGCTGGACGAGCGCGGCGCCATCGTCGTCGACGACGACTGCCGCACCAACCTGAAGGGCGTGTGGGCGGTGGGCGACGTGGTGCGTGGCCCGATGCTGGCGCACAAGGCCGAGGAGGAGGGCGTGGCGGTGGCCGAGCGCATCGCCGGCCAGCATGGCCATGTGGACTTCAACCTCATCCCCTGGGTGATCTACACCAGCCCCGAGATCGCCTGGGTGGGCCAGACCGAGCAGCAGCTGAAGCAGGCCGGCCGCGGCTACAAGGCCGGCAGCTTCCCCTTCCTGGCCAACGGCCGCGCGCGTGCGCTGGGCGACACCACCGGCCTGGTCAAGTTCCTCGCCGACGACCAGACCGACGAGATCCTGGGCGTGCACATCGTCGGGCCCATGGCCAGCGAACTGATCGCCGAGGCCTGCGTGGCGATGGCCTTCAAGGCCAGCACCGAGGACATCGCGCGCATCTGCCACGCCCACCCGTCGCTGTCCGAGGCGACCAAGGAAGCGGCGCTGGCTGTTGACAAGCGCACCTTGAACTTTTGACCCCCAAGCTCCCTCCCGGTCGCTACCCCCCGAGGGGGCCGCTCCGCTTCGGGCCGGCGAAGCCGGACCCTCGCTTCTTCTTGGCTGACGGTGGCGTGCGATGTGCCGGCGCGTTGGCGGACCGCGGTCCGGGCAAGTGCCTCACTTCGCGCCGTTGCGGTTGACACATGGGGGTTCGTGAGGTCTATGCAGCCGCGCTGGCCGAGCGCGGCTATTCGTCGGACGCGGCGCAGCAGCGCGGCGTGGCGGCGCTGGCGCGCTGCGAGGACGAGTGGGCCGGCTACAAGTCGCGGCGCGCCAACGCGCTGACGAAGATGCTGGTGCGGCCGCCGATCCCCAAGGGCGTCTACCTGTACGGCGGTGTGGGCCGCGGCAAGAGCTTCCTGATGGACAGCTTCTTCCAGGCTGTGCCGCTGCTGCGCAAGACGCGGCTGCACTTCCACGAGTTCATGCGCGAGGTGCACCGGCAGCTGCAGGATCTCAAGGGCCGGCCCGACCCGCTGGACGAGCTGGCGCGGCGCGTCGCCCGGCGCCACCGGCTGATCTGCTTCGACGAGTTCCACGTCGCCGACGTCACCGACGCGATGATCCTGCACCGCCTGCTGGCGGCGCTGTTCGCCAACCGCGTGGGCCTGGTCGCCACCAGCAACTTCCATCCCGACGGGCTGTACCCCAACGGCCTGCACCGCGACCGCATCCTGCCGGCCATCGCGCTGCTCAAGCAGCACATGGAGATCGTCGACGTCGACGCCGGCGTCGACTACCGCCAGCTCACGCTGCGTGGGCTGCAGACCTACCACTGCCCGCTGGGCCCGGAGGCCGACGCGGCGATGGCGCAGGCCTTCGACAAGCTGGCCGACACCGCCGACGAGGACCCGGCGCTGCACATCGAGCAGCGCACGCTGCAGGCGCGGCGCCGCGCCGGCGGCGTGGTCTGGTTCGACTTCTCACAGCTGTGCGGCGGGCCGCGCTCGCAGAACGACTACCTGGAGCTGGCGGCGCGTTTCCACACGGTGATGCTGTCGGGCGTGCCGCAGATGCCGCCGCGGCTGGCCAGCGAGGCGCGGCGTTTCACCTGGCTGGTCGACGTGCTGTACGACCGACGCGTGAAGCTGGTGTGTTCGGCCGCGGTGGCGCCCGAGCAGCTCTACACCGAAGGCCCGCTGGCGCACGAGTTCCCGCGCACCGTCTCGCGCCTGCACGAGATGCAGTCGGCCGAGTACCTGGCGCAGGCGCGGCGCGACGTGGACACGGCGCTGACCTGAGCGGCGCGGGGCGCGCCGCAAGCCCCTCACCGGCGCAGGCGCTCAGCGCAGCGCGTCGACGCGCGCCAGCGCCAGCGACAGGTTGTCGCCGCCGCCGCGGGCGCGCTGGCGTGCCTTGGCGATCATCATCTCGCCGGCCTCGCGCGGCGGCAGCGCATGGACGATGGCGCCCAGTTCCTTGGCGGTGAAGTAGTGCCACAGCCCGTCGCTGCAGGCCAGCAGGCTGTCGCCATGGTCCAGGCGGTCGATGTGCCAGATGGCGATCGGCGGGTCGGCCTGGGTGCCCAGGCAGCCGGTCAGCAGGTTGCTCTGCGGGTGGGTGTTGGCCGCCTCTTCGGTGATCTTGCCCTCGTCGACCAGGCGCTGGACATAGGAGTGGTCGACGGTGCGGCGCATCAGCTCGGCGCCGCGGAAGTGGTAGACGCGCGAGTCGCCGGCATGCGCCACCACGCAGTCCAGCCGCGGGCCGATGTAGTAGGCGGCGATGGTGCTGTGCGGCTCCTCCTCGGAGGTGATCGCCGTCAGCTTGATCATCAGGTGCGATTCCTGCACCACCTGGCGCAGCATCTCGCCGGCATCGTCCTCGGCCGGCGCGAAGCGCTCGAAGATCTGATGCGCCGTCAGCAGCACCTGGTCGGCGGCCTTGCGCCCGCCGCTCTTGCCGCCCATGCCGTCGGCCACCACCGCCAGCACGGCGCCGGGCACGCGCGGGTGGCGCAGGATCTCGACCTGGTCCTGCTGGTAGCTGCGGTCGCCACGGTGCAGTCCCGTGGCGGCCGTGAAGCGGAACGACGGGGCAGCAGCTGGCATCGCGCGGAACTATAAACTTCGCACTCGCCGCAGACTGTGCAGCAATGGACGAGAACCTGCATTCCCCGCAGCGGCAACTGATCGAGCTGCGCATCGAGCATGCCGACCTCGACCAGCTGATCGACTGCCAGCCAATCGGCCCGCCCCTCGACGACCTGGCCCTGCGCCGGCTGAAGAAGCGCCGGCTGTTGCTGCGCGACCGCATCGCGCAGCTCGAGGCCCGGCTCGATCCGCCCGAGCCCGCTTAGGCCGCAAACAGCCGCATGCAGGACGACCTGGCCACCGCGGTGGCCGCGGCTTTCGCCGACGACGGCCCGCTGGCGCGCAGCGACGCGGCGTACCTGCGCCGTGCCGCGCAGGAGCGGCTGGCCGAGCGCGTCGCCCATGCGCTGCAGGTGCGTGGCACCCTGGTGGCCGAGGCCGGCACCGGCGTCGGCAAGACCTTCGCCTACCTGGTGCCGCTGCTGCTGTCGGGCCGCCGCGCGCTGGTCAGCACCGCCACCAAGAGCCTGCAGGACCAGCTCTACCTGCGCGACCTGCCGCGCCTGGCCGCGGCGTTGAAGGTGCCGGCCCGGCTGGCACTGCTGAAGGGCCGCGCCAGCTACCTGTGCCGGCACCGGCTGGGGCTGGCCCAGCGCGACGCGATGCTGCCCGACCGCTTTGCCGTGCGCGCGCTGCAGCGGGTGGTGCTGTGGGCCCAGGCCACGCGCAGCGGCGACCTGGCCGAGGTCGAGGGCCTGGACGAGCGTTCGCCGGTGATCCCGCTGGTGAGCTCGACGCGCGACAACTGCCTGGGCAGCGACTGCCCCGAGTACCGCGGCTGCCACGTCGTGCAGGCGCGGCGCGAGGCCATGGCTGCCGATCTGGTCGTGGTCAACCACCACCTGTTCTTTGCCGACCTGGCGCTGCGCGACAGCGGCGTGGCCGAGCTGCTGCCCAGCGTCGACGCCGCGGTGTTCGACGAGGCGCACCAGCTGCTGGACAGCGGCGTGCAGTTTCTCGGTGTGCGGCTGTCCACCGCGCAGGCGCTGGACTTCGGCCGCGACCTGCTCGCCGCCGGGCTGGCGCATGCCAAGGGCCTGGCGCCCTGGCAAGACCTGCAGGCGGCGCTGGAGCAGGGTGTGCGTGAACTGCGGCTGGCTGCCGCGGGGCCGCTGGGCGCGGTACGCGGCTCGCTGCGCCTGGCCTGGGCCGAGCGCGAGGATGCGCTGCAGGGCCCTCTGCACGCACTGGCCCGGGCCGCCCGCGCCGCCAGCGACGCCGCCGAGGCCCTGGCCGAGACCGCGCCCGACTTCATCCGCCTGGCCGAACGCGGCCGCGAGCTGGCCGGGCAGGCAGCCCGCTTCGAGGGCGAGGGTGACGACGGCCACGTGCGCTGGATCGAGCTGTCGCCACAGCAGGCGCGGCTGGTCGAGTCGCCGCTGGACATCCGCGAGCTGCTGCAGGGCCAGCGACGGCTGGCGGCCAAGGCATGGGTCTTCACCTCGGCGACGTTGGGCGACGACAAGGATCTGAGCTGGTTCTGCGAGGCCAGCGGGCTGGAGGACGCCGAGAAGCTGCGCGTCGAGAGCCCCTTCGACTACCCGCACCAGGCCCGCGTCTGGGTGCCGCGCAGCCTGCCGCTGCCGCAGGCGGCGGGGCACCCGGCGGCGGTAGGCGCGCTGGCGGCGCGCTGCGCCGGCGCCTTGGGTGGCCGGACCTTCGTGCTGACGACCACGCTGCGCGCGCTGCCGCGGGTGGCCGAGGCCCTGTCACGCCAGCCCGAGGCCGCCGGCCTGACCGTGCTGGTGCAGGGCAGCGAGCCGCGCCGCGCGCTGCTGCAGCGCTATGGCGACGGGCGCGGCCGCGTGCTGGTCGGCTCGGCCTCGTTCTGGGAGGGCATCGACATGCCGGGCGACGCGTTGCAGTGCGTGTTGATCGACAAGCTGCCGTTCCCGCCGCCCAACGACCCATTGGTCGAGGCGCGCGTCAAACGGCTGCGCGCCCAGGGCCGCAGCCCCTTCGACGCCTACTTCGTGGCCGAGGCCGCGGTGTCGCTGAAGCAGGGTGCCGGACGGCTGATCCGCAGCGAGACCGACCGCGGCCTGCTGGTGCTGTGCGACCCGCGCCTGGCGCAGATGGGCTACGGCCGTCGGCTGCTGGCGGCGTTGCCGCCGATGGCGCCGGTGGCCGACGAGGCCGCGGCACTGGACTGGCTGGCCACCCTGGCCGAGGCGCACTGAGGCGGCATCGGCACCGGGCTGCCGGCTCGGCCGGCTACCAGAATCGCCACCAGGGTTTGCTGCCGGTGGCGCTGCCGCCCGCGGTGCCGGCGCCACCCAGGAAGGCGCTGTTGGGGAAGTTCTGCCGCAGCACGCGCGCGGCGTCGTCGCGCAGCTGGGTCAGCTGCAGCTTGTCGTAGGCCTGCACCATGATGTGCAGCGCTTCCTCGGCGGCCCGCGACTGCTGGAACTCGGCCACCGTCACCTGGGCCCGGTTGGCCGCGGCGAGGTAGGCGCCGCGGCGCAGGTAGTAGCGCGCCACATGCACCTCGTGCGCGGCCAGCGAGTCGAGGATGTAGTTCATGCGCAGGCGTGCATCGGGCGCATAGCCAGACTGCGGAAACTGGTCGACCAGCTGCCTGAACGCCTGGTAGGCGTCGCGCATGGCGCGCTGGTCGCGCTCCGTCAGGTCCTGGCCCACGATGCTGCCCAGGAAGCCCAGGTTGTCGTTGAAGTTGATCAGGCCGCGCAGGTACAGCGCGTAGTCCAGCGCCGGGCTCGACGGGTTGAGCTTGATGAAGCGCTCGATCGTCGTCAGGGCCGGCGTGCGCTCGCCGGTCTTCCAGTGCAGGTAGGCCATGTCCAGCTGGGCCTGCTGGGCCAGCAGCGCACCGGCGGCCAGGCCCTCCACGCGCTCCAGCGTCTTGATGGCGCGGTCGTAGCTGCCGGCGGCCATGTCGTCGCGGGCCTCTCGATACAATCGCTCGGCCGTCGCGCCCGCGGATTCATCGCGCTTCGGCGTGCTGCAACCGGCCACCAGCAGCGTGGCCGCCACGGCCACCGAAACGGCCACCGACACCAGGGTCGGTCGGTGAGCACGTCGGGTCAGGGTTGCAGTCATCGAGTTGCCAGCAGCGGGTGCGCGAAAAGCCCGGATTATAGGGAGCCCCCCTCTGCCGCCCCGCACTGTCCCAGGCGCGCGCCGCGCCGCCGATGTCCCCCATGACCGGCCCGCCACGGCCGGCAGCGACGAGCGCGACGACGGCGACGGCGTCGAGCAGCGCGGCTTCGTCGTGCCTGCGGCGCTGCATGGCGCGCGGCTGGACAAGGCCCTGGTGGCGGCCGCGCCCGAGTTCTCGCGCAGCCACCTGCAGCGCCTGCTCGCCGAGGGCCATGTGACCCTGCAAGGGCAGGGCGGCCTGGCGGCGTCGCGCCGCGTCGCCGCGGGCCAGCACATCGCCATCGCCTTGGTGCCGACCGCCGAGAGCCTGGCCTACCGGCCGGAGGCCATGGTGCTCGACGTGCTCTACGAGGACGCCCACCTGCTGGTGCTGAACAAGCCCGTCGGGCTGGTCGTGCACCCTGGTGCGGGCAACTGGTCGGGCACCCTCCTCAACGGCCTGCTGGCGCGCGACGCGGGGGCCGCCGGCCTGCCGCGCGCCGGCATCGTGCACCGGCTGGACAAGGACACCTCGGGCCTGATGGTGGTGGGGCGCACGCTGCCGGCGGTGACCGCACTGGTTCGCGCCATCGCCGAGCGCCGCGTGCACCGGCGTTACCTGGCCATCGCCCGCGGCGAGCCGGCGGACGATGACTTCAGCGTCGACGCGCCCATCGGCCGCGACCCGCGCCACCCCCTGCGCATGGCCGTGGTGTCCGGCGGCAAGCCGGCGCGCACCGATGTGCAGGTGCTGCACCGTGCACAAGGCTGCGCGGCGCTGAGCTGCACGCTGCACAGCGGCCGCACGCACCAGATCCGCGTGCACCTGGCGCACCGTGGCCACCCGCTGGTGGCCGACACGCTGTACGGCGGTGGCGAGGCGCTGGGGCTGCAGCGCCAGGCGCTGCATGCGGTGGAGCTGTGCCTGCAGCATCCGCTGGAGGGCCGTCAGCTGCGCTTCACGGCAGCGCTGCCTCCCGACCTGGCCCAGGCCTGGCGGCAGCTGGGCGCGCCGGCCCCCGACGGCGATGCGGCCGCTGCGGGCAAGACCTGAGGACGGACGCGACGGCTCGTCCGCGAGCAGGGGCTACAATGCGGCAGCTCCTTGGCGCCTGCGGCCCCCAGCGTGCACCGCGATCCGCGTGTGGCGCGCGCCGCGCCCAGGGGGCCCCATGCTCCGTCCCGGCCCGTTGCCGGACCGTGCAACCGCTCCGCGACCGCCGCACCCGCCGCGGGGAGCCCGACACCCCAGCCAACCCCGGCCCGCGCCACCGTGCCGGTCCCCGTACCAGCAGGCCATGAACACCGCACAGGCCACCCGCGTGCTCGAAACGGCGCTGATCTGCGCCAACGCGCCGCTGACCCTTGCCGACATGAAGGCGCTGTTCGACGGCGAGATCGGTGCCGACACGCTGCGCCAGATGCTCCACGAGCTGGGCTCGTCGTGGCAGGACCGCGGCGTCGAACTGGTCGCGCTGGCCAGCGGCTGGCGTTTCCAGAGCCGGCCCGAGATGCGTCCCTACCTCGACCGCCTGCATCCCGAGAAACCCCCCCGGTACTCGCGCGCGGCCATGGAGACGCTGGCCATCGTGGCCTACCGCCAGCCCGTGACGCGCGGCGACATCGAGGACATCCGTGGCGTGACCGTCAGCAGCCAGATCGTCAAGCAGCTCGAGGATCGCGGCTGGATAGAGACCATCGGCCACCGCGAGGCGCCGGGCCGGCCAGCGCTGTACGCGACGACGCGCCAGTTCCTGGACGACCTGGGCCTGGCCAGCCTGGACCAGTTGCCGCCCCTGGAGGGGGGCATGGCCGCTGCCGCGGCGGCGCTGGCCGATGCCGGCATCACCGACCCGGGCCTGCTCGGTGACGGCCAGGGCACGCTGCCGCTGGACGGCGATGCAGCCCCCGCGCCGGTGGGCGACGCGGCCGTCGCCTTGGCGCAGGAGGCCGACGCGGCGGTTGACTCCCATCCAGGCGCACCCGATTCCCCCACGCCGCAAGGCGAACCCGAGCGCCCGTTGGGCGCCACCAGCCAAGAACCCCAGGCATGAACGAGCACGACTCTGACCCGGTGCCGCCGGTGGCGGTCGAAACCGAAGGCGCGCCGGCCGAGAAGCCGCGGCGGCGCCGCGCGCCGCGCAAGACCGAGGGCGCGCCCGCCGAAGGCGCACCCGCCGAAGCGGCGCCCGCGGCCGTCGGCGCTGCCGATGCCGCCGCGCCTGCCGAGCCTGGCGAAACTGCCGCGCCGAAGCCGCGCCGGCGCGCCCGCACGGCCGCTGCCGCCGCCGACCAGCCGCCCGCCGCCACGGCCGAGGCGGCATCGCCGGCTGCACCGGCCACGCGCGGCCCGCTCGGCGAAGGGCGCGCCGGCGATGACGACAGGGGCGACGGCGACGGCGATGGCGGCGTCGAGGGCGCTTCCGGCCAGCAGGGCGAGGCCGGGGCCGACGAGGGCCCGGGCGAGTCCCGGCGCCGCCGCAACCGCAACCGCCGTCGCGGCCGTCGCGGCGCGGGGCGCAGCGACGGGGCTGTGGACGAGGCCGGCGGCGAGGCATTGCCGCAGCGCCCGGTGCCCGCCGCCGGGCCGGTCGATGCCGCGGATCTGTTCGCGCAGGTGCTGTCGGGTGACTTCGACAGCGAGACCGAGGCCGGCGCGGCAGCCGCTGCCGACGCGGCCGAAGCCGCCGAGCCCGTTGTGCCGACGGTGGCCACGCCCGCAAGCGGCGACATGGCCGGTGCCGGCGACGCCGAGTCGCCGGGCCTTGCGGCCGAGGGCGCCGAGGGCGCCGGCGCCGATGCCCCGGCCCGCCGCGTGCTCGCTCCCGATCGCGACGCGCCCAAGCTGCAGAAGGTGCTGGCCCAGGCGGGCGTCGGTTCGCGCCGCGACATCGAGCAGATGATCGCCGACGGCCGCGTCAGCGTGAACGGCGAGGTCGCCCACACCGGCCAGCGCATCAGCTTTGGTGACCGCGTGGCCGTCGACGACAAGCCGGTGCGCGTGCGCATCGCGCCGCCGCCGCCGCGCGTGCTGGCCTATCACAAGCCCGCCGGCGAGGTCGTCACCCACGACGATCCGCAGCAGCGGCCCACGGTGTTCCGCCGCCTGCCCCGGCTGCCGCAGGGCAAGTGGCAGTCGGTGGGCCGGCTGGACATCAACACGGAAGGCCTGCTGCTGTTCACCAACAGCGGGGAACTGGCCAACCAGCTGATGCACCCGCGCTTCGGCGTCGAGCGGGAGTACGCGGTGCGTTCGCTGGGCGTGCTGAGCGAGGAGTCCAAGGCCCGGCTGCTGGCGGGCGTCGAGATCGATGGCCAGGCAGCGGCCTTCAAGAGCATCGCCGACGGTGGTGGCGAGGGCGTGAACCACTGGTACCGCGTCGTCATCACCGAAGGCCGCAACCGCGAGGTGCGCAAGCTGTTCGAGGCCGTCGGGCATGCCGTCAGCCGGCTGATCCGCATCCGCTACGGCTCGGTGGTGCTGCCGCGCGGGCTGCGCCGTGGCGTCTGGGTCGACCTGCCCGAGTTCGACGTGAGGGCGCTGCGCCGTGCCGCCGCGCCGGCCGGGCAGCCTGTGCCCGACGACGGCGATGGCCGCGGCAAGGCGCGCAAGGGCCGCAACAAGAACCGCGGCCGCGCCGACGCCGGAGGGCGCGACGACGCGCGGCCGCAGCCGTTGGACCGCGAACCGCGCCACGACCGTGGCCCGCGCCCGGAGCGCGGCTCGCGCCCCGATCGCGGCCCGCGCGGCGAGGGCGGTGCCATCCCCAACCCGCTGCAGCAGACCTACGACCGCCGCGCCCTGCAGGCCGAGCGCAAGCCGCGCCGCGACGAGGACGACGAGGACGATCACCACGGCCCCATCCCCAACCCGCTGCAGCAGACCTACGACAAGCGCGCGCTGCAGGCAGACCGCCGCCCGCGCCGCGACTTGCCCGAGGACGGCCCCATTCCCAACCCGCTGCAGCAGACCTACGACCACCGCTTTGCCGCGCCCAGCGGCGGCAAGAAGCGCGGCCGCGGCAAGACCGGTGGCGGGGGCGGTGGCGGCCAGCCCGACCCGATGCGCACCGCGCAGGGCTACATCGGGGCCGACGCCTTCCACAAGAAGATGAACCGCGGCGGCCAGCGTGGTGGTGGCGGCGGCGGCGGCGGTGGCCGCGGCGGCCGCGGCGGACGGGGCCGCTGAGGCGCGTCGCAGGCGGCCGGCGCAGCCTCACACGCTACAATCGAAAACTTTGCCAAGTCCTTGATTCAGGAGTTTTTTTGACCATGGCGATCGAACGCACCCTGTCCATCATCAAGCCCGACGCCGTCGCCAAGAACGTCATCGGCCAGATCTATGCCCGCTTCGAAGGCGCAGGCCTGAAGATCATCGCCGCCAAGATGGCGCACCTGTCGCGCGGCGAGGCCGAGGCGTTCTACGCCGTGCACAAGGCGCGCCCCTTCTTCAAGGACCTGGTGGACTTCATGGTCTCGGGCCCGGTGATGATCCAGGTGCTCGAGGGCGAAGGTGCGATCGCCAAGAACCGCGAGCTGATGGGCGCCACCGACCCGAAGAAGGCCGAGAAGGGCACCATCCGCGCCGACTTCGCCGACAGCATCGACGCCAACGCCGTGCACGGCTCCGACGCGCCCGAGACCGCCGCCGTCGAAGTGGCGTTCTTCTTCCCCGGCATGAACGTCTACAGCCGCTGAAGACCTTGCAGGCCTCCATGCCCAGCCCAGCCCAGCCTCTGCGCGGATCCGGCTCTGCCGGGCCGTCGCAGGAACCCCCTCGGGGGGAGGCGACCGCAGGGAGCCTGGGGGCACCGGTGCCGCGCGGATCCGGCTCTGCCGGGCCGTCGCAGGAACCCCCTCGGGGGGAGGCGACCGCAGGGAGCCTGGGGGTCAACCTGCTCGACTTCGACCTGGAAGGGCTCGCGGCCTTTTGCGCGGGCCTGGGCGAGAAACGCTTCCGGGCCGTCCAGCTCTACCGCTGGATGCACCAGAAGGGCGAGCACGACTTCGGCCGCATGACCGACCTGGCGCAGTCGCTGCGCCGCAAGCTGGCTGGCGTGGCCGAGGTACGTGGCCTGCCGGTGCTGTCCGAGCACCGCTCGGCCGACGGCACCATCAAGTGGCTGTTCGACGTCGGCAACGGCAATGCTGTCGAGACGGTGTTCATCCCCGAGACCGACCGCGGCACGCTGTGCGTGTCGTCCCAGGCCGGCTGCGCCGTCGGCTGCCGCTTCTGCAGCACCGGGCACCAGGGCTTCAGCCGCAACCTGGCCACCGGGGAGATCGTGGCCCAGCTGTGGTTCGCCGAGCACCTGCTGCGCCGCGAACGTCGCCTGGCCCCTGGCGAACGCGCCATCGACAACGTGGTCATGATGGGCATGGGCGAGCCGCTGCAGAACTACGCGGCGCTGGTGCCGGCGCTGCGCACCATGCTCGACGACCATGGCTACGGGCTGTCGCGGCGTCGCGTCACCGTGTCGACCTCCGGCGTGGTGCCGATGATCGACCGCCTGCGGGGCGACTGCCCGGTGGCGCTGGCCGTGTCGCTGCACGCCCCCGACGACGCACTGCGCGACGGGCTGGTGCCGATCAACCGCAAGTACCCGATTGCCGAACTGCTCGACGCCTGCCAGCGCTACCTGGAGGCCGCGCCGCGCGACTTCATCACCTTCGAGTACTGCATGCTCGACGGCGTCAACGACAGCGACGCCCAGGCCGATGCGCTGCTGCAGCTGGTGCGCGGCCGCGTGCCCTGCAAGTTCAACCTGATCCCGTTCAACCCGTTCCCGGCCTCGGGCCTGAGGCGCTCGAGCGCCGCGCGCGTGGCCGCCTTCGCCGCGCGCCTGCAGGACGGTGGCATCGTCACCACCGTGCGCAGGACGCGCGGCGACGACATCGACGCCGCCTGCGGCCAGCTCGCCGGCGAGGTGCAGGACCGGACCAACGCGGCACAGCGCCTGGCGCAGCGCCGCGTGGCGATCCCGGTGCGGCCGGCGCCATCGGGCAGCGGAGCGGCGGCTTGATCCGCATGGCGCTCGCCGCCATCGGGCTGGCCTTGCTGGGCCTGCTGGCCGGCTGCGCCGGCGCACCACAGGCCGAGGCGCCCCGCGAGATCCGCACGGCGTCCGACCAGAGCGATGCCGAGCGCCGCGCCCGCGTGCGCCTGGAACTGGCCGGCCTGTACCTGGCGCGCGGCCAGGCGGCGACGGCGCTGGACGAGGTCAAGCAGGCCCTGGCCGCCAAGCCCGACATGCCCGAGGCGCTGAGCCTGCGCGGCCTGGCCTACGCCGCGCTGGGTGAGCCGAGGCTGGCCGAGGACAGCTTCCAGCGCTCGCTGCAGCTGGCGCCGCGCGACCCCGATCTGACGCACAACTACGGCTGGTTCCTGTGCCAGCAACGCCGCTGGGCCGATGCCGACGCGCAGTTCCAGCGCGCGCTGGAGCAGCCACAGTACCGCGAGTCCATGCGCACGCTGCTGGCCCAGGGCGTCTGCCAGGCCCGCGCCGGCCAGTGGGAGGCTGCCGAACGCACGCTGTCGCGCTCGTACGAGCTGGACCCGGCCAATCCGGTGACGGCCTACAACCTGGCCGAGGTGCTGCTGCGCCGTGGCGAACTGGAGCGTGCGCGCTTCTACGTCGGCCGCATCAACGCCGATCCCCAGTTGGCCAGCGCGCAGAGCCTGTGGCTGGCTGCGCGCATCGAGCGCCGCCTGGGCAACCCGGACGCGGTGCGCGACTACGGCCGCCTGCTGCGCGACCGCTTCCCCCAATCCACCGAATCGCTGCAGTTCGAACGAGGCCGTTTCGATGACTGACGCCGGTCCCGAGAAGACCACCGCCGGTGCGCTGCTGCGCGCTGCCCGCGAGAAGCAGGGCCTGCACATCGCTGCCCTGGCCGCCGCGATCAAGGTGGCGCCGCGCAAGCTCGATGCGCTGGAGAACGACCGTTGGGACGAGTTGCCCGACGCCACCTTCACGCGCGCACTGGCGCAGACGGTGTGCCGCACGCTCAAGGTCGACCCCAGGCCGGTGCTGAACCTGCTGCCCACACCCGAGGTGCAGGCGCTGGAGCCGGGCGAGGGCGCGCTGAACGAGCCCTTCCTGGAGCGGCCCATGCGCGACGGCGGGCTGCTGGCCGGGCTGCACGTCGGCCCGCTGGTCTGGGCAGCGGCCTTGCTGATGCTGGCGGCGGTCGCCGTCTACCTGTGGCCTGCTTCCTGGTGGCCGGGTGGCGGCGCGAGTGCGCCGATGCTGGTGCAGACCGTGCCGCTGCCGACCGCCACGTCGGCGTCCCTGCCGGCCTCGGCTTCCGAGTCGGTGATGCCGCCCGATGCCGCTGGATCGGGCGTGGCCGGCCTGCCCGCCGAGGCCGCCGCCTCCACGCCACCGGCCGCGGCGGCCACCGGCACGGCCACGCCGGGGCCGGCGGCTGCGCCGGCCGCCACCCTGCCCGCGCTGGCCGCGCCGGCCGCCGTCGCCCCGCCGGCTCCCGCGCAGGCCACCGCCCCGCCACCGCGCGCCACCGGGGCCGTGCAGCTGCGCGCCAGCCAACCCAGCTGGGTCGAGGTGCGCGACGGCCGCGGCGAGCTGCTGCTGTCGCGCGTGCTGGCCGCCGGCGAGACCGCCGGTGTCGACGGCGCGCCGCCGCTGCGCGTGGTCGTCGGCAATGCCGCCCATACGCAGCTGCTGCACAAAGGCCAGCCCGTCGACCTGGCCGCGGTGACGCGGGAGAATGTGGCCCGCATCGAGCTGCCCTGAGCGCAGCACCGAACTGCCCACGCCGATGAACGCGCCCGAGCCCTTCGCCCCCATCCCCGACGCCGCCCCCGCCCCGCGCCGCAGCCGCCAGGCCCGCGTGGCCTGGGGCGACCAGGTGGTCACCATTGGCGGCGACGCGCCGGTGCGCGTGCAGAGCATGACCAACACCGACACGGTGGACGTCATCGGCACGGCGATCCAGGTCAAGGAGCTGGCCCAGGCCGGCAGCGAGCTGGTGCGCATCACGGTGAACACCCCTGAGGCGGCCGAGGCCGTGCCGCACATCCGCGAGCAGCTCGACCGCATGGGCATCGCCGTGCCGCTGGTGGGCGACTTCCACTACAACGGCCACCGCCTGCTGACGGACTATCCGGCGATGGCGCAGGCGCTGTCCAAGTACCGCATCAACCCCGGCAACGTCGGCAAGGGCGACAAGAAGGACCGCCAGTTCGCGCAGATGATCGAGGCCGCGATGCGCCACGACAAGGTGGTGCGCATCGGCGTCAACTGGGGCAGCCTGGACCAGGAGCTGCTGGCCCGGCTGATGGACGAGAACGCCGCGCGCAGCCAGCCCTGGGACGCGCAGCAGGTGATGTACCAGGCGCTGGTGCAGTCGGCGCTGGGCTCGGCCGACTACGCCCGCGAGCTGGGCATGAACCCCGATCAGATCATCATCAGCTGCAAGGTCAGCGGCGTGCGCGACCTGGTCGCCGTGTACCGCGCGCTGGCCGCGCGCTGCGACTACGCGCTGCACCTGGGCCTGACCGAGGCCGGCATGGGTACCAAGGGCACGGTGGCCAGCAGCGTGGCGCTGGCGCTGCTGCTGCAGGAGGGCATAGGCGACACCATCCGCGTCAGCCTCACGCCACAGCCGGGCGAGGCCCGCACGCAGGAGGTGGTGGTGGCGCTGGAGATCCTGCAGGCGCTGGGCCTGCGCCGCTTCAACCCCAGCGTCACCGCCTGCCCGGGCTGCGGCCGCACCACCAGCACCACCTTCCAGGAGCTGGCCAAGCAGATCGACGACTTCCTGCGCGCGCAGATGCCGGCCTGGAAGGGCCGCTACCCCGGTGTCGAGAACCTGAAGGTGGCGGTGATGGGCTGCATCGTCAACGGCCCCGGCGAGAGCAAGCACGCCGACATCGGCATCAGCCTGCCCGGCACCGGCGAGGCGCCGGCCGCACCGGTGTTCATCGACGGCGAGAAGGCGATGACGCTGCGTGGCGAGGGCATCGTGCGCGAGTTCCAGGCCATCGTCGAGGGCTACATCGAGCGCCGCTTCGGCGCCGTCACCGCGGCGCATTGACGCCCTGCCGGCGGCGCTGCCTGCGCCTGCCCGCTGCCGCCCGCGCACTGCGCGGAACAACGACCTCTGCAACGGCGTCACCGCGCGCCGCGAACCCATGCCCTACAAGATCCTGGCCGTCAAAGGCATGAACGACATCCTGCCCGGCAGCGTGCCGCGCAGGGACAAGCTGCCCGACTCGGCGCTGTGGCGGTGGTTCGAGCGCACCGTGGACCGCGTGCTGCTCCAGCATGGTTACCAGTGGATCAGCACGCCGGTGGTCGAGCCCACGCCGCTGTTCGTGCGCGGCATCGGCGAGGCCACCGACATCGTCGAGAAGGAGATGTACTCCTGGACCGACGCGATGAATGGCGACGCGCTGACGCTGCGCCCCGAGATCACCGCCGGCATCGTGCGCGCGATGGTCGAGCACAACGCGCTGTACAACGGCCCGCTGCGTGTCTGGTCCATAGGCCCGGTGTTCCGCCACGAGCGGCCGCAGAAGGGGCGCTATCGGCAGTTCTTCCAGCTCGACGTCGAGGCGCTGGGCCTGCCGGGGCCCGATGTCGACGCCGAGCTGATCCTGCTGGCACGCCGGCTGTGGTCCGAGCTGGGGCTGGAGGTCGGCCGGCACGTGCGGCTGGAGCTCAACAGCCTGGGCCAGCCCGCCGAGCGCGCGGCGCACCGCGCGGCGCTGGTGGCCTACTTCGAGGCGCACCGCGAGCAGCTCGACGAGGACTCGCGTCGCCGCCTGCACAGCAACCCGCTGCGCATCCTCGACAGCAAGAACCCGGCGCTGCAGGCGCTGGTCGAGGGCGCGCCGCAGCTGAGCGAGCACCTGGGGGCCGAGTCGCGCGCCCACCTCGACGCCGTCTGCGCCGTGCTCGACGCCGCCGGGCTGCCCTACCGCCTCAACCCGCGCCTGGTGCGCGGGCTGGACTACTACAACCTCACCGTCTTCGAGTGGGTCACCGACCACCTGGGCGCGCAGGGCACGGTGTGCGGCGGCGGGCGCTACGACGGGCTGTTCGAGCAGCTCGGCGGCAAGCCCACGCCGGCCATCGGCTTCGGGCTGGGCATCGAGCGCCTGCTGCTGCTGCTGCAGGAGCTGGCCCTGCCGGTGCCCGACGCGGCGCCAGACGCCTATGCCGTGCTCGGCGAGGGCGTACCGCTGGCGCAGGTGCTGCCGGTGCTGGACGCACTGCGTGCCGCCGGCGTGGCGGTGCAGATGCACGCCGGCGGCGGCAGCCTGAAGTCGCAGTTCAAGAAGGCCGACGCCAGCGGTGCGAGGCACGCGCTGGTCTTCGCCGGCGACGAGCTGGCGCGCGGCGAGGTCGCCGTGAAGCCGCTGCGCGACATAGCCACACCGCAGTACGCCCGCCCCTTGGCCTTGGCCGGCGCCTGGGCCGCCGACCTGCTCAAGCGATAATCCAACGCTTTGGCCCCCGCGCCGGCCGCGCGCCGTGCGGGGCCTTCCACAAGACCCATGGGCGGCCGCACCGCGCGCCACCCCGCACATTCCCCCCCGATGGCAACCAACCTCGACCTGCAGGAGCAGGAACAGCTCGACGAGCTGAAGGCCTTCTGGAAGAAGTACGGCAACCCGATCACTGCCGTGCTGATGGCCGCGCTCACCGCCTACGCCGGCTGGACGGCCTGGCAGTGGTGGCAGCGCGACCAGGCCACCAAGGCCGGCGCCGTCTACGAGGAGCTCGACCGCGCCGCGACAGCCGGTGACGCCGAGCGCGTCGCGCGGGTGTTTGCCGACCTGCGTGACCGGTACCCGCGCACCACGTGGGCGGCCCAGGGCGGCCTGCTCACGGCGCAGCAGCAGTTCGACAAGGGCCAGCCCGACGCCGCGGCGACGACGCTGGCCTGGGTGGTCGAGCATGCCCGCGTCGACGAGCTGAAGACCCTCGCGCGCCTGCGCCTGGCTGCCGTGCAGTGGGCCCAGAAGCAACCCGACGCGGCGCTGAAGACGCTGGAGCCGAAGCCGGCTCCTGGCTTCGAAGGCCTGGTGGCCGACCGCCGCGGCGACCTGTTGCTGGCCCAAGGCAAGGCCGACGAGGCGCGCGCCGCGTACCAGGCAGCCTATGCGGCCCTGGGCGAGCGCGTCGACTACCGCCGCCTGGTCGAGGCCAAGCTCGCCAGCCTGGGTGCGGCGCCGCAAGCGGCGCCTGCCGCGGCGTCGGGGGCGGCCAAGTGATGGCCGGCACGCCCGCGCGACGTCGCGCCGGTGCGTTGGCACTGGTCGCGTTGCTGGCCGCGACGCTGCTGGCGGCGGGCTGCGCCAGCTGGGACAAACCCAAGCCGCAGCCGCTGCGACCGCTGACCGAGCCGCTGGAGGTGCAGACCTTGTGGCGCAAGGACATCGGCCGCCTGGACTACGCGATGCAACCGGTGTTGCGCGGCAAGCAGCTGCTGGTGGCCGACGGCGACGGGCAGGTGCTGGCGCTGGACGCCGACACCGGCGCAGAGCTGTGGCGCGCTGGCGCCGGCGCGCGCATCACCGCCGGCGTGGGCAGCGACGGCCGCGTGGCCGCGGTGGTCACACGCGGCAACGAGCTGGTGGCCTTCGAGGCCGGCCGCGAGCTGTGGCGCAAGCGCCTGCCCGGCAGCGTGCTGACGCCGCCGCTGGTGGCCGGCGAGCGCGTCTTCGTGCTCGCCGTCGACCGCACCGTGCAGGCCTTCGATGCGCTCGACGGCCGCCGGCTGTGGACGCTGCAGCGCCCCGGGGAGGCCTTGACGCTGGCCCAGGCCGGCGTGATCCTGCCGCATCGCAACACCTTGCTGGTGGGGCAGGGCTCGCGGCTGACCGGGGTGGACCCGCTCACCGGCCAGGTTCAGTGGGATGCGGCGATGGCCTCCCAGCGCGGCAGCAACGAGGTCGAGCGGCTGGCCGACCTGGTGGGTCCGGCGCTGCGCCACGGCAACCAGGTCTGTGCGCGCGCCTTCCAGGCGGCCGTGGCCTGCGTCGACGCGGCACGCGGCAGCGTGACCTGGACGCGCAATGCCGGCGGCGCGCAGGCCGTGGGCGGCAGCGCCGAGGTGATCGTCGGCGCCGATGCCAGCGACCGCATCACCGCCTGGAAGGCCGCCAGTGGCGACCTGGCCTGGAGCAGCGAGTCGCTGCTGTACCGCGGCCTGTCGGGCGCCGCGGCCGTGGGGCCGGCGGTGGTGTTCGGCGACGCCGACGGCTTGCTGCACTTCCTGGCCCTGGCCGACGGCAAGGCGCTGGCACGCGTGCCCACCGACGGCAAGCCGGTGCTGGGCGCGCCGCTGGCCGACGGCAAGCGGCTGTTCGTGGTCACCGCGGGCGGCGCCTTGCTCGCGCTGCGCACGCCCTAGGCGCAGGGACCAGCCGCCCGTGAAGCCGGTCATCGCCATCGTCGGCCGCCCCAACGTGGGCAAGTCGACGCTGTTCAACCGCATCACCAAGAGCCGTGACGCGATCGTCGCCGACTACGCCGGCCTGACGCGTGACCGCCACTACGGCGACGCGCGCCTGGGCAAGCGCGAGTTCATCGTCATCGACACCGGCGGCTTCGAGCCCAGCGCCGACAGCGGCGTGGTGCACCAGATGGCGCGCCAGACGCGGCAGGCGGTGGCCGAGGCCGACCTGGTGCTGTTCGTCGTCGATCTGCGCGCCGGCCTGTCGGCGCAGGACCACGACATCGCGGCCTACCTGCGTACGCAGAACAAGCCGGTGCTGCTGACGGTGAACAAGGCCGAGGGCATGGCCGAGTCGCCGCTGCTGGCCGAGTTCCACGAGCTGGGCCTGGGCGAACTGCACCCGGTGTCGGCCGCGCACGGGCAGGGCATCCGCAGCCTGCTCGAGCAGGCGCTGGACGGCCTCGGCCTGCCCGAGCCGGACGACGACGAGGACGCGGCCGCAGGCAGCGACACCGCGCCGATCCGCCTCGCCGTGGCCGGCCGCCCCAACGTTGGCAAGAGCACGCTGATCAACGCCTGGCTGGGCGAGGAGCGCCTGGTCGCCTTCGACCAGCCGGGCACCACGCGCGACGCCATCCACGTGCCCTTCGAGCGCGGCGGCCGCCGCTTCGAGCTGATCGACACCGCCGGGCTGCGGCGCAAGGGCCGCGTCTTCGAGGCCATCGAGAAGTTCTCGGTGGTCAAGACGCTGCAGGCCATCGCCGACGCCAACGTCGTGTTGCTGCTGCTGGACGCCACCCAGGGCGTCAGCGAGCAGGACGCGCACATCGCCGGCTACATCCTCGAGTCGGGCCGGGCGGTGGTCATTGCGATCAACAAGTGGGACGCCACCGACGACTACCAGCGCGAGATGCTGCAGCGCTCGGTCGAGTCCCGGCTGGCCTTTCTGCGCTATGCGCCGCTGCTGCACATCTCGGCGCTGAAGCGCCAGGGCCTGGGCGCGGTGTGGAAGGCGATCGAGCAGGCGCATGCCTCGGCCACGGTGAAGATGGCCACGCCGGTGCTGACGCGGCTGATCCACGACGCCGTCGAGCACCAGGCGCCGCCGCGGGCCGGCCGCTTCCGGCCCAAGATGCGCTACGCCCACCAGGGCGGCATGAACCCGCCCCTGGTGGTCATCCACGGCAGTTCGCTGGAGCATGTGGGCGACAGCTACAAGCGCTACCTGGAGGGACGGCTGCGCGAGCACTTCAAGCTGGTGGGCACGCCGGTGCGCATCGAAATGCGCTCGGCGCACAACCCCTTCGCCGACAACGGGCACTGAGGTCATTCACCCGGCCTCGGCGCTTGCTGGGGCCTGTGATAACGTGGGCGTCCAGGCGTCCCCAACACGGAGCATATCGTGAGCAACAAAGGCCAACTCTTGCAGGATCCGTTTCTCAACCTGCTGCGCAAGGAGCATGTGCCGGTTTCCATCTACCTGGTCAACGGCATCAAGCTGCAAGGGCACATCGAGTCCTTCGACCAGTACGTGGTGCTGCTGCGCAATACCGTGACGCAGATGGTCTACAAGCACGCGATCTCCACCGTGGTGCCCAGCCGCGCCGTCAACTTCCAGGCCAGCACGGGCGACGCTGCGGCTTGAGCGCACAGCCCGCCGCAGCTACTGCCCCGGCCCAGCACCGCTTGAGCACCGTTCCCGCCACCGCAGCGCCGCGCGGCCGCGCGCCCACGCGCGCGGTGCTGGTCGGCGTCGAGCTGGGCGCCGATCCGGGCTTCGACGCCACGCTGAACGAGCTGGCGCTGCTGGCCTCGTCCGCCGGCGACGAGGCGGTGGCCCGCATCACGGCCAGGCGCCGGGCGCCCGACCCGGCCTTGTTCGTCGGCAGCGGCAAGGCCGACGAGATCAAGGCCATGGTCGCCGCGACTGAGGCCGACGGGGTGATCTTCGACCAGGCGCTGTCGCCGGTGCAGCAGCGCAACCTGGAGCGCCACCTGGGCGTGCCGGTTGCCGACCGCACGGCGCTGATCCTGGACATCTTCGCCGAGCGCGCGCGCAGCCACGAGGGCAAGCTGCAGGTCGAGCTGGCGCAACTGCAGTACCTGGCCACGCGCCTGGTGCGCCGCTGGTCGCACCTGGAACGCCAGCGCGGCGGCATCGGCACCCGCGGCGGCCCCGGCGAGGCGCAGATCGAGCTCGACCGGCGCATGATCGACGAGCGCATCAAGGGGCTCAAGGCCCGCCTGGTCAAGGTCAAGCGCCAGCGCGGCACCCAGCGCCGCGCCCGGCTGCGCAGCGGTTCCTTCCGCGTCTCGCTGGTGGGCTACACCAACGCCGGCAAGAGCACCTTGTTCAACGCGCTGGTCAAGGCGCGCAGCTATGCCGCCGACCAGCTGTTTGCCACGCTGGACACCACCACCCGCGCGCTGTGGCTGGGCGATGCCGTTGGCAGCGTGTCCTTGTCCGACACCGTGGGCTTCATCCGCGACCTGCCGCACAAGCTGGTCGAGGCCTTCGAGGCCACCCTGCTGGAGGCCGCCGAGGCCGATCTGCTGCTGCACGTGTGCGACGCATCCAGCCCGCAGTTGCTGGAGCAGCAGGCCGAGGTGGAGCGCGTGCTGGCCGAGATCGGTGCCGCCGGCATCCCGCAGGTGTTGGTGCACAACAAGTGTGACCTGCTCGAAGACTCGCGCCAGCCGCGCGAGGCCGTCGACACGATCGCTGCGCCGGCCACGCCGCGCCGCACCCGCGTCTTCGTCAGTGCCGTCACCGGCCAGGGGCTGGACGCGCTGCGCCAGGTGATTGCCGACGCCGCGCGCGACGCCGGCGGATTGAACTCCGGCGATCCGGACCCATCTGAACACGGCGAGGCCGGCGAGGACGACGGTGTCCGGCCCGGCGCGCCCGCCTCCACCAAGCCTTCCCATGCCTGACCACGACGCCACTTCTCCGTCCGCACGCCTACGTGCCGCGGGCGCCGCGTTCGCCGCCCTGCTGGGCGGCGTGCTGCGCGCGCTGCGCCTGCGCCTGCAGCCCGTGCGCGGCTCCGCCGCCGCCCCCGGCGCCGGGCCGACCCTCGTCTACAACCAGCGCAACGAGGGCCCGCCCGACCTGGACGAGCTGTGGCGCGACTTCAACCGCAAGCTCAACGGCCTGTTCGGCGGCAAGGGCGGCGGGCAGGGCGGGGGCCAGGGCGGGCGCGGCAACGGGCCGCAGTTCCAGCCCGATGCGCGCAGCGCCGGCATCGGCATCGGCCTGATCGCCGGCGTGCTGGTGCTGTTGTGGCTGGGCAGCGGCTTCTTCATCGTCCAGGAAGGCCACCGCGCCGTGGTCACCACCTTCGGCAAGTACAGCCACACTAAGGACGCCGGCTTCCAGTGGCGCATGCCCAGCCCGATCCAGTCGCACGAGATCGTCGCGGTGACGCAGCTGCAGTCGGTGGACGTGGGCCGCAACACCGTGGTGCCGGCCACCGGCCTGCGCGACAGCTCGATGCTGACGCAGGACGAGAACATCGTCGACCTGCGCTTCACCGTGCAGTACCGGCGCAGCGACGCGCGCGCCTACCTGTTCGAGAGCTTCCGCCCCGACGAGGCGGTGGTGCAGGCCGCCGAGTCGGCGGTGCGTGAGATTGTCGGCCGCAGCCAGGTCGACCAGGTGCTGTACGAGCGCCGCGACGCCATCGCCGCCGAGCTGGTCAAGCTGATCCAGTCGCAGCTCGACCGCCTCAACGCCGGCATCACCATCGGCAACGTCAACCTGCAGAACGTGCAGGTGCCCGACCAGGTGCAGGCGGCCTTCAACGACGCCGTGAAAGCCAGTGCCGACCGCGACCGCGTGCGCAACGAGGGCCAGGCCTACGCCAGCGACATCGTGCCCAAGGCGCGCGGCATGGCGGCGCGCCTGCTCGAAGAGGCCGAGGGCTACCGGGCGCGCATCGTCGCGCAGGCCGAGGGCGACGCGCAACGCTTCCGCTCGGTGCTGGCGGAGTACCAGAAGGCGCCCGCGGTGACGCGTGACCGCCTGTACATCGAGACCATGCAGCAGGTCTACAGCAACGTCACCAAGCTGATCGTCGACAGCCGCACCGGCAACAACCTGCTGTACCTGCCGCTGGACAAGCTGGTGCAGCAGGCCGGCGGCGCCGCGCCGGCCATGACGCCGGCGCCGGCCGCGCCCGAGGTGGCCGCAGGCGGCCAGACGGTGGACATCCGTTCGCGAGACGGTGCGCGCACGCGCGACCGCGAAGGCCGCTGAGGGAGGCCGCACCATGAACCGAATCGCACTCTTCGTCGCCGCGGCCTTCGCCGCACTGGCCCTGGGCTCGGGCATGTTGTTCATCGTCGACCAGCGCCAGGTGGGCGTGGTCTACGCGCTGGGCGAGATCAAGGAAGTCATCACCGAACCCGGGCTGCAGTTCAAGATGCCGCCGCCGTTCCAGAACGTGGTCTTCCTGGACAAGCGCATCCAGACCCTGGACAGCCCCGAGACGCGGCCCATCTTCACTGCCGAGAAGAAGAGCCTGGTCATCGACTGGCTGATCAAGTGGCGCATCTCCGAGCCGCGCCAGTTCATCCGCAACAACGGCACCGACTTCCGCAACCTCGAGAGCCGCCTGGCGCCGGTGGTGCAGGCCGCGTTCAACGAGGAGATCACCAAGCGCAACGTGCGCGGCGTGCTGGCCACCGAGCGCGACAAGATCATGAACGACGTGCGCACCCGGCTGGCCGACGAGGCCACCTCGTTCGGCGTCGAGATCATCGACGTGCGCATCAAACGCGTGGACTTCGTCGCCGACATCACCGACTCGGTCTACCGGCGCATGGAGTCCGAGCGCAAGCAGGTGGCCAACGAGCTGCGCTCGCAGGGCGTGGCCGATGCCGAGAAGATCAAGGCCGACGCCGAGCGCCAGCGCGACGTGATCATCGCCGAGGCCTTCCGCGACGCGCAGAAGATCAAGGGCGAGGGCGACGCCAAGGCCTCGGCGCTGTACGCCGACGCCTTCGGCCGCGACCCGAACTTCGCCAAGTTCTACCGCAGCCTCGAGGCCTACCGCGCCACCTTCCGCAACAAGAGCGACGTGATGGTGCTCGACCCGGCCAGCGAGTTCTTCGGCGCGATGCGCGGCACCGGCGCACCCGCGGCGGCACCGCGCAAGTAGGCGCCGCAAACGCCAGCGCGACGGGCCTATGGCCGACTCGCTGCTCGGCGCACTGGCGCTGATGCTGCTGATCGAGGGGCTGCTGCCGTTCGTCAACCCGCGCGGCTGGCGCCGCGCCTTCGAGCGCGCCACGCAGATGAGCGACGGGCAGATCCGCTTCATCGGGCTGCTCAGCATCCTCGTCGGCCTGGCGTTGCTGGCCTGGTGGCGGTGAGCCCGCAGACAGGGCCGCCGACGCCGGCCTGACACCCCGCCCGCGCACCGCCTGCGTGCCCGGCTTCGCCCGGCGGGCCCCGTACAATGCCGTTTTCAACACCGGTGCATTTCATGCTGTCTGCTTGGCTGCTGCCCGAGCATGTGGCCGATGTCCTGCCCGCCCAGGCCCGGACCGTCGAGCGGCTGCGCAGAGCGCTGCTGGACCGCGCACAGGCCTATGGCTTCGAGCTGGTGATCCCGCCGCTGCTCGAGCACCTGGATTCGCTGCTCAGCGGCACCGGTGGCGAGCTGGACCTGCAGACCTTCAAGCTGGTCGACCAGCTCAGCGGGCGCATGCTGGGCCTGCGCGCCGACACCACGGCGCAGGCGGCGCGCATCGACGCCCATCTGCTCAACCGCCAGGGCGTGGCGCGGCTGTGTTACTGCGGTCCGGTGGCACACACGCGGCTGGCCGGCGCGGCATCCCGCGAACCGCTGCAGTTCGGCGCCGAGATCTTCGGCCACGCCGGTCTGGAGGCCGACCTGGAGGCCGCTGAACTGGCGCTGGACTGCCTGCAGCTGGCCCGTGTCGGCCGCCTGACCATCGACCTGGCCGACGCCCGCGTGCTGCGCGCGTTGCTGGCCGGCGTGCCGCTGCCGGCCGAGCGGCTGCAGGCCATCGTCGGTGCACTGGCGCTGAAGGACCAGGCTGCGCTGGCGGGCCTGCTCGACGGTGTGCCCGACGAGGCGCGACGGGGCCTGCTGGCGCTGCCGTCGTTGTATGGCGGTGCCGAGGTGCTGGCAGTGGCCGCCGAACAGTTGCCAGGGCGCGCCGAGCTGCGCCAGGCCCTGGCCGACCTGGGTTGGCTGGCCAGCCACCTTCGCCGGGCCTACCCCGATCTCGAGCTTGGCTTCGACCTGGCCGACCTGGGTGGCCATGGCTACTACAGCGGGCCACGCTTCGGCCTGTACGCGGAGGGTGGCAGCAGCGCACTCGCACGGGGCGGTCGCTACGACGAAGTGGGCGCGGTGTTCGGCCGCAACCGCCCGGCGGTGGGCTTCAGTCTCGACCTGAAGGCGCTGGCCGAGCGCGGCCTGGCCTCGGCCGCCGTGCCGGCGATTCGCGCACCCTGGGGCGAGGACGCCGACCTGCGCGCCGCCGTGCGCCGCTTGCGCGACGCCGGCGAGTCCGTCGCCATCATGCTGCCCGGCCACACCCAGGCCGATGAGATGCCGCCCTGCGACCGCGAGCTGGTGGCCGTGGCCGGTCGCTGGGTGGTGCGCGCGCTCGACGCCACCCCCTGACTTCGTTTCTTGAGGACCGTACCGTGATACAGACAGCCAAGGGCGCCGGCCGCAACGTGGTCGTCGTCGGCACCCAATGGGGCGACGAGGGCAAGGGCAAGATCGTCGACTGGATGACCGACCACGCCCAGGGCGTGGTGCGCTTCCAAGGTGGCCACAATGCCGGCCACACGCTGGTGATCAACGGCCGCAAGACGGCGCTGCAGCTGATCCCCTCGGGCGTGATGCGCGAGGGCGTGGCCTGCTACATCGGCAACGGGGTGGTCGTCGACCCGGCGCACCTGATCGGCGAGATCCAGCGCCTGGAGGCCATCGGCGTGGAGGTGCGCTCGCGGCTGTTCCTGTCCGAGTCCTGCCCGCTGATCCTGCCCTTCCACGTCGAGGTCGACCGCGTGCGCGAGGCGCGCCGCGAACACATCGGCAGCGGCAAGATCGGCACCACCGGCAAGGGCATAGGCCCTTCCTACGAGGACAAGGTGGCGCGGCGCGCGTTGCGCGTGCAGGACCTGAAGCACCCGCAGCGCTTCGAAGCCAAGCTGCGCGAGCTGCTGGAGCGGCACAACGCCGAGCTGGCCGCAGGCGGCGCGGCGGTGCTGGAGTGGCGGCCGATCTTCGATGCCGCGATGGCCGCCGCCGAGCAGCTGCGCCCGCTGATGGCCGACGTCGGCTACCGCCTGTTCAACGCCCACCGCGAGGGCGCCAACCTGCTCTTCGAGGGCGCGCAGGGCACGCTGCTGGACATCGACCACGGCACCTACCCCTACGTGACCAGCAGCAACTGCGTCGCCGGCAACGCCGCCGCCGGCGCCGGCATCGGGCCGGGGCTGCTGCACTACGTCCTGGGCATCACCAAGGCCTACACCACGCGCGTCGGCGGCGGGCCGTTCCCCACCGAACTCGACATTGACCAGCCTGGCGGCGTGGGTCACCACCTGTCCACCGTGGGTCAGGAGCGTGGCACCGTCACCGGCCGCGCGCGGCGCTGCGGCTGGCTGGATGCGGCGGCGCTCAAGCGCAGCATGATCATCAACGGCGTCTCGGGCCTGTGCATCACCAAGCTCGACGTGCTCGATGGGCTGCCCGAGATCCGCATCGCCACCGGTTACAGGCTGGACGGCCGCGAGTTGGACGTGCTGCCGCTGGATGCCGACGAGATCGCGCGCTGCGAGCCGGTCTACGAGACCCTGCCGGGCTGGTCCGAGACCACGGCGGGGTTGACCAACTGGGAACAACTGCCCGGCAATGCGCGGCGCTACCTCGAGCGCATGGAGTCGCTGATCGGGGCGCCTATCGACATGGTGTCGACCGGCCCGGATCGCGTGCACACCATCCTGCTGCGCCACCCCTTCCGCGCCTGAGCGCCCAAATTTGCGAACAAGGAGACCCCGCCATGCTCACCGACGACGGCAAGCACCTGTACGTGTCCTGGGACGAATATCACTTGCTCATCGAGCGGCTGGCGCTGAAGGTGCACGCGTCGGGCTGGGAGTTCGACCAAATCATCTGCCTGGCCCGCGGCGGCATGCGCCCGGGCGACGTGCTCTCGCGCGTCTTCGACAAGCCGCTGGCCATCATGTCGACCAGCAGCTACCGCGCCGAGGGCGGCACCATCCAGGGCCGGCTGGACATGGCCAAGTACATCACCATGCCCAAGGGCGAGTTGGCCGGCCGCGTGCTGCTGGTCGACGACCTGGCCGACACCGGCGTGACGCTGCGCGCCGTGGTCGACCGGCTGCGCGGCATGCCGGCGATCCAGGAACTGCGTGCTGCGGTGATCTGGGTCAAGGGTGTGTCCACCTACACCCCCGATTACTTCGTCGAACGGCTCCCCACCAGTCCCTGGATTCACCAGCCCTTCGAGGAGTACGACGACCTGCGCCCCGACCGACTGGCAAAGAAGTTCGCAGTCTGATTCGCGGTCCAGCGCACACGGTGCGCGTTGTGCGGCGAGCGCTTGCCGGCCGTCGCAGGACCGACGCGCCAGCATGTCTCGCCGCTGCGCCGCGCGGACAAAGAAAAAGGCCGGTCCTCGCGGACCGGCCTTTATCATCATCGTTTGGTGCCCAGGAGAGGACTCGAACCTCCACGCCTCTCAGCGCTAGTACCTGAAACTAGTGCGTCTACCAATTCCGCCACCTGGGCAGGTGCCTGTTCACGGTTCAACGTGTTCAGGAGATCAGGAACCAAGGATTCTATCATCAAAGAAAAAGACAACACAACTGCCCTGGCCCAGACGGGCTTGCTGGGCGAGTACGAAGGGGTGGTCGAGGGCCACCGCGATGGTCACGGCTTCGTGCTGCGCGACGGCGGCGAGGCCGCCATCTACCTGGCGCCGCAGGAGATGCGCGCCGTGCTGCACCGCGACCGCGTGCGCGTGCGCGTGCTGCGCGTGGACCGGAAGGGCCGCCCAGAGGGGCGCGTGCTCGACATCCTGGAGCGCCGCCGCAGCCCCATCATCGGCCGCCTGCTGCACGAGGGCGGGCACTGGCTGGTGGCGCCCGAGGACAGCCGCTACGGCCAGGACATCCTGATTCCGAAGAACGCCACCGCCAGTGCGGCGGTGGGGCAGGTGGTGTCGATCGAGCTCACCGAGCCGCCGTCGCTGCATGCGCAGCCCGTGGGGCGCGTGGCCGAGGTGCTGGGCGAGATCGATGACGCCGGTATGGAGATCGAGATCGCGGTGCGCAAGTACGAGGTGCCGCACCGCTTCTCGGCGGCCACCGAGGCGCAGGCGGCGGCCTTGCCCGACCGCCTGCGCGCCGCCGACCGCCGTCACCGTGTGGATCTGCGCGACGTGCCGCTGGTCACCATCGACGGCGAGGACGCGCGCGACTTCGACGACGCCGTCTACTGCGAGCCGCTGGCTGCGCGGCCGGCCAAGGCGCGCCGTGGCGGGGCCAAGGCAAAGGCCGACGAACCGGCCGATGTGGGCGACGGGGGCTGGCGCCTGATCGTCGCCATAGCCGACGTCAGCCATTACGTGAAGCCTGGCGAGCCGCTGGACGACGACGCCTACGAGCGCGCCACGTCGGTGTATTTCCCGCGCCGCGTGATCCCGATGCTGCCGGAGAAGCTGTCGAACGGGCTGTGCTCGCTGAACCCCGAGCAGGATCGCCTGGCGATGGTCTGCGACATGGTTGTCGCTGCCGACGGCCGCATCGAGGCCTACCAGTTCTACCCGGCCCAGATCTGCTCGCACGCGCGGCTGACCTACACCGAGGTCGCGGCCATCCTGGGCAACACCCGCGGCCCGGAGGCCCAGCGTCGTGCCGAACTGGTGCCGCACCTGCTGCACCTGCACGAGGTCTACCGCGCGTTGCTCAAGCAGCGTGGGCGTCGCGGCGCCATCGACTTCGAGACCACCGAGACGCAGATCGTCTGCGACGAGCAGGGACGCATCGAGAAGATCGTGCCGCGCGTGCGGACCGAGGCGCACCGGCTCATCGAGGAAGCGATGCTGGCGGCCAATGTCTGCGCCGCCGAGTTCATCGGCCAGGCCGGCCACCCCTGCCTGTACCGCGTGCACGAGGGGCCCACGCCCGAGAAGCGGGTGGCGCTGCAGAACTACCTGCGCGCGCTGGGCCTGGGCCTGCAGGTGCCCGACGAGCTGCGCCCGGCCGACCTGGCGGCCATCGCCCAGGCCACGCAGGACCGTCCCGACGCGGTGCAGATCCACACCATGCTGCTGCGCTCGATGCAGCAGGCCGTCTACACCGCCACCAATGACGGCCACTTCGGCCTGTCCTACGAGGCCTACACGCACTTCACCAGCCCGATCAGGCGTTACCCCGACCTGCTGGTGCACCGGGTGATCAAGGCCATCCTGGCCGGCAAGCGCTTCCACCTCGCGCCCAGCGAGCGCACGCGCAAGCCAGAGCCGCGGCGTGGCGCGCGCGGTGCGGCCAAGCCGGCCAAGGCGCTGAGCCCCGAGATGGCGCTGTGGGAGGCCACCGGTGCGCACTGCAGCGCCAATGAGCGCCGCGCCGACGAGGCCAGCCGCGACGTCGAGGCCTGGCTGAAGTGCCGCTTCATGCGCGAACACCTGGGCGAGGAGTACAGCGGCACGGTCAGCGCCGCCACCGCCTTCGGCATCTTCGTCACGCTGGACGCGCTCTACGTCGAGGGCTTGGTCCACATCACCGAGTTGGGCGGCGAGTACTTTCGCTTCGACGAGGCGCGCCAGGAACTGCGCGGCGAGCGCACTGGCATCCGTTACGCCATCGGCGCACGCGTGCGGGTGCAGGTCAGCCGTGTCGATCTGGATGGACGCAAGATCGACTTTCGCCTGGTGCGCGACGGCGAGCGCGCGGTGGCCAGCGGCACCGAGCGCCGCCGCGACGCCGCGGGCAAGGACGCCAGCAGCACCTTGGCCGAGGTCAAGGAGGCTGATCGCAGTGCCAAGTCGGCGCGTCGTGCCGCGGGTGCCGCCACGCGCAAGACACCCGGGGCTGGCGGCGAGACGGCCGCGACCAAGCGCTCGCGCAGGCCCGAGGCGCGGCGGAGCAGCCCGCGGCCCCGCGGTCGGCGCTAGACGGCGCCCGGTTCCTGCCCAGCGGCGCTGGGCGCGGGCAGCAGGCGCATCGCCTCGATCAACTCGGCGGCGAACAGTGCGCGGCCGCGCCGGTTGGGGGCTTCAGCCCACCGGTCGGCCGCCGCGCCATGCTGCCAGGCGGCTGCACGGGCGACCTCGGCGGCCGTCGCATGTGGCTGTTGCGCCCACAACCCGGCGGCCCAGCCGGCCAGTACGTCGCCGGTCCCGGGCGATGCGAGCGCCGCGTTGCCGGTGGGGTTGATCCAGGGCACGTCGCCAGTCGCCGCGACCACGCTTCCCGAGCCCTTCAGCAGCACCGTGGCGGCAAAGCGCTGCGCCAGCTCGATGGCGGCGGCCAGTCGGTCGCGTTGCACCTGTGCCGTGTCGCAACGCAGCAACCGGGCGGCTTCCAGGGGGTGGGGCGTCAACAGGGTCGCCGCCCCTTGTGCGGCGCGCAGGCGCAGCAGCCGCTGCAACCCGGCGTCGCCGGCCAGGGCGTTGATGGCGTCGGCATCGAGCACCATGCGGGGCAGACGCGGCAGCATCGCCGTCAATGCTGTCGCGAGGCCGGACCCGCCGCCACAACCCACGCAGCCCGTGGCCTTCGCCAGTGCGGCGAGGCCCCACGCGCGCGCCCGCTGCATCAACTCGGGCCGCAGCCCAGGCAAGGGCATGGTGTCGCCGTCGGGGCTCGACAGGTAGACGCGGCCGGCGCCCGCGGCCAGCGCCGCCGCGCCCGCAAGCCAGGCGGCGCCCTGCATGCCGACGCTGCCGCCGACCACCAACACGTCGCCGAAGCGGCCCTTGTGCGCGTCATGGCGCAGCCGCTCGCGTGGCAGCGTCGGCGGGGGGCCGCCTAGCCACGCATCGGCTGGCAAGCTGGATCCTGCCGCTGGCGTCGCACCCAGATCGTCGAACCAGATGTCGCCGGCCAGCTCACGTCCGGCGCCGGTGAACAGCCCCGGCTTGAGCGACAGCAACGACAAGGTGGCATGCGCGCGCACCACCACCGGGCCCAGCGCGCGGCCACTGTCGGCATGCAGGCCGGAGGGGAGGTCGATGGCCAGCACGCAGGCGCCGGACTCGGCTGCGGCGTTGCATGCGGCGATGGCATCGGCGAACACGCCCTCGGGCGCACGGCTGGCGCCCAGGCCCAGCAGGCCGTCGAGCACCAGGGGCGCCCCGCGCAGTGCCGCCTGCGCACTGTCGGCGAAGACGACGCCGGCCTCCCTTGCCGCCTGCCAGGCGGCGGCGGGCTCGCGGGGCAGTGCGGCGGCATCGGCCGTGAGCCATGCGGTGACGGTCCAGCCGGCTTCACACAGGTGCCGCGCCGCAATCAGGCCGTCGCCGCCGTTGTGGCCCGGGCCGGCCAGCAGCGCCGCGTGGCGGGCGCGCGGCGCCAGCGCCAGCGCCAAGCGGGCGATGACGAACCCGGCGCGGGCCATCAGCGGCGGCTGCGGCTCGCGTGACTGTGCCGCCCGCTCCAGCGTGCGCGACGCGTCGGCGCCCAGCAATGGCCAGGGGCCGTTGCCGGCCGTGATGCGTCGCGGGCTGGCCGTCCAGGGGCCGTGTTCGCGCTCGTCGGGCATGGCTGGATTCTGATGCCGAGCGCCGGCGATCAGCGCAGCCGTTCGACGCCCAGCCGCGAGACGTCCAGCGGCGCCGCGCGTCCGGCGATCAGCTCGGCCAGCACCTGCGCCGAGCCGCAGGACAGCGCCCAGCCGCTGCTGCCATGGCCCAGGTTCAGCCAGACGCCCGGCGCCCCGCTTGCGCCGATCAGCGGCGGGCCGTCGGGCAGCATGGGCCGCGCGCCCTTCCAATGCTGGGCCTCGCTGCGCACCGCGGCACCCGGGAACCAGTCGTCCAGCACCTTGTAGAGCGTGCGCAGTGGCGACAGGGCGAGGTGGTCGCTGCTGCCGCCGATCTCGGCACTGCCGGCGATGCGCACCCGCTGGCCCAGGCGGGTGATGGCGACCTTGTAGCGCTCGTCCATCAGCGCGGCGCGCGGGCCCGGCTGGTCGTGGCCGTCGATGTGGCGCAGCGGCGCCGTCACCGAGTAGCCATGCACGGGGGCCAGCGGCAGCTTCAGCCCGAGCGGCAGCAGCAGCCCGCGTGACGCAACGCCTGCAGCCACGACGACGGCGTCGAAGGCCTCGGGCGGCTGGCCATCGCTCTGCAAGGTCGGCTGCTTGCCCGCGTTGATCGAGCGCACGTTGACATCGAAGCGGAACTGCGCGCCAAGCCGCTGCGCCTGAGCGCGCAGCAGGTGCGCGAACTGGCGGCAGTTGCCCACGCCGTCTTGCGGCAGGTGGATGGCGGCGTGCAGGGGCGCGCCCGCGTCCAGCCCAGGCTCCAGCTGGCGCACGCGGGCCGGGGCGATGAGCTCGTGCGCCACGCCCAGCTCGCGCAGCAGCGCCAGGGTGGTTTCGGCGCGGCGCTGTTCACGCTCGCTGCGCAGCAGCACCATGAAGCCCGGGTTCTGCTCGTACTCCAGGTCCAGCGAGCGCGTCAGCGCCAGCAGGCGTTCGCGGCTGGCCTTGGCCAGCGTGTGCATGGCCGCGCGGTTGGCTTGGTAGACCGCCGGGCGGCAGGCGCGCCACCAGCGCCACAGCCAGGGCACTTGGCCCCAGGTGGACCAGCCGCCCAGGCGCACCGGCGCGTGCGCGCTGAACAGGTGGCTCAACACCTTCCAGGGCATGCCCGGTGCGGCCCAGGGCGTCACGTAGCCTGGCGCGATCACGCCGGCGTTGGCGAAGCTGGCCTCGGCGGCCACGCTGCCGCGGCGCTCCAGCACCGTGACCTCGTGGCCTTGTGCGGCCAGCTCGTAGGCGGAGGTGACGCCGACGATGCCGGCGCCGACGACAGCGATGCGCATGGTCAGTGGGGCCGCCGCCGTGTGGCAGCGCGGCGGTCGGCTGGTTGGAGGTCTGGGGCAGTGCACGCGGCTTGGGGCCGGCGGCAGGGCAGGGCGATGGCCCGTGCTAAACTCATCGGGTTTGTCTCAGTGCGGTTGTGGGCCGTGGGGCGGCAGGCATGGGAAACGGCGCAGGTCGCGGTTCCCGGGCCTGCGGTATCGGCGGTCCGACACCCGGCGTGCGGCCCTCGTGCAGCACACCCGGCGCGGCAGACAGGCAAATCGCGAACCCGCAGCACCAAGGTGTCGGAGCGTCGCTTCCGGATCGGTCCCGAACGGGCGAGTTATCCGGGGGCGCAGCCCGATTGAGCGGCGGGATTCTAGACCCAACCTTCGGAGTGAACTCATGACCGTCTCCATGCGCGACATGCTGGAAGCCGGTGTCCATTTCGGGCACCAAACGCGCTTCTGGAACCCCCGGATGGCCCCGTACATCTACGGCCACCGGAACAAGATCCACATCATCAACCTCGAGAAGACGCTGCCGCTCTTCGAGGACGCGCTGAAGTTCGTGCGCCAGCTGGCGGCCCGCCGCGGCACCATCCTGATGGTGGGCACCAAGCGGCAGGCACGCGAGGTCGTCGCGCTGGAAGCACAGCGCTGCGGCATGCCCTTCGTCGACCAGCGCTGGCTGGGCGGCATGCTGACCAACTTCAAGACGGTCAAGGGCTCGCTGAAGAAGCTCAAGGACATGCAGGCCACCAAGGAGGCCGGCACCGAGCAGATGATCAAGAAGGAAGCGCTGCTGTTCGACCGCGAGCTGGGCAAGCTCGAGAAGGACATCGGCGGCATCCAGGACATGGGCGCGCTGCCCGACGCGCTGTTCGTCATCGACGTCGGCTACCACAAGATCGCCGTGGCCGAGGCGCAGAAGCTGGGCATCCCGGTGATCGGCGTCGTCGACACCAACCACTCGCCGCAGGGCATCGACTACGTGATCCCCGGCAACGACGACTCGGCCAAGGCGGTGGCGCTGTACGCGCGCGCCGTCGCCGACGCCGTGCTCGAGGGCCGTGCCAACGCCACCACCGAGGTGCTGGCCGCCGCCGGCGAGGGCGACGAGTTCGTCGAAGTCAGCGAGGACGCCTGACGCACGCGTCGCGGCGCGGGGCTGCCGGGTTCGCCCGGCCCGCCCCGTCGCCGCACGCCGAGGGCCGCCGCACGCGCTGCGGCATGCCCCGCCCCCTGAGAACGCCGGCGCCCGGTGCCCCTGCGCCGCGCGCCCGCCCCTAGCCATGGAGTAAGAGATGCCCGCAATCACCGCCAGCATGGTCGCCGAACTGCGCGCCAAGACCGACGCGCCGATGATGGAGTGCAAGAAGGCCCTGACCGAGGCCGACGGCGACCCGGCGCGCGCCGAGGAGATCCTGCGCGTCAAGCTCGGCAACAAGGCCGGCAAGGCCGCCGCCCGCATCACCGCCGAGGGCGTGATCGCCGCCGCGGTGGCCGGCACCACCGGCGCGCTGGTCGAGATCAACTGCGAGACCGACTTCGTCTCGAAGAACGAGAGCTTCCTGGCCTTCTGCGCCAGCTGCGCCGAGCTGGTGGCCCAGCACAACCCGGCCGACGCCGCAGCGCTGGCGGCCCTGCCGCTGGCACAGGACGGCTTCGGCCCGACGGTCGAGGACGTGCGCAAGGGCCTGATCGGCAAGATCGGCGAGAACATGGCCATCCGCCGCTTCAGGCGCTACGCCGGCGGTGGCCAGCTGGCCCACTACCTGCACGGCACGCGCATCGGTGTGGTCGTCGAGTTCGACGGCGACGCCGTGGCTGCCAAGGACGTGGCGATGCACATCGCGGCGATGAAGCCGGCGGCGCTGTCGTCGGCGGAGGTGCCGGCCGAGCTGGTCGAGAAGGAGCGCAAGATCGCCGCCGAGAAGGCCGCCGAAAGCGGCAAGCCGGCCGAGATCGTGGCCAAGATGGTCGAGGGCTCGGTGCAGAAGTTCCTCAAGGAGGTCTCGCTGCTGGACCAGGTCTTCGTGAAGGCCGCCGACGGCAAGCAGACCGTGGGCGCGATGCTCAAGGACAAGCAGACCACGGTGAAGGGCTTCACCCTGTACGTGGTCGGCGAGGGCATCGAGAAGAAGGCCGACGACTTCGCCGCCGAGGTGGCAGCGCAGGTGGCCGCGGCCAAGGGCGCGTGACGCGACGCAGCCTGCCGCACGAGGGTCGCGCCCGGGGCCAGGTCCCCGGCGCGGCCCGTACACTGGATGCATGTCGACTGGGGATGAGGCTATGCCGGCCTACAAGCGCATCCTGCTGAAGCTCTCGGGCGAGGCCCTGATGGGCGAGGACGCCTACGGAATCAACCGAGCCACCATCGTGCGCATGGTGCGCGAGGTGCAGGAGGTCGTGCAACTGGGCTGCGAGGTCGCCGTCGTCATCGGCGGCGGCAACATCTTCCGCGGCGTGGCCGGCGGATCGGTGGGCATGGACCGCGCCACTGCCGACTACATGGGCATGCTGGCCACGGTGATGAACTCGCTGGCGCTGGCCGACACCATGCGCCAGGAAGGCATGACGGCGCGCGTGATGTCGGCGATCTCTATCGAGCAGGTCGTCGAGCCCTACGTGCGCCCCAAGGCGCTGCAGTACCTCGAGGAAGGCAAGATCGTCGTTTTCGCCGCCGGCACCGGCAACCCCTTCTTCACCACCGACACCGCCGCGGCACTGCGTGGCGCCGAGATCGGCGCCGAGATCGTGCTCAAGGCGACCAAGGTCGACGGCGTCTACACCGCCGACCCGCACCGCGACCCCACGGCGACGCGCTACGCGCGCATCGCCTTCGACGAGGTGATCGCGAAGAACCTGCAGGTGATGGACGCCACCGCCTTTGCGCTGTGCCGCGACCAGAAGCTGCCGATCAAGGTGTTCTCGATCTTCAAGCCCGGCGCACTGCGGCGCGTGGTGATGGGCGAGGACGAGGGCACCCTGGTCCATGTCTGACCGCCCCCGCCAGGAGACGCCACGATGAATGCCGCCGAGATCAAGGGCACGGCCGAGAGCAAGATGGGCAAGTCGCTCGAGGCGCTGAAGAACGAGCTGCAGAAGATCCGCACCGGGCGCGCCCACCCGGGCATCCTGGATCAGGTGCACGTCGACTACTACGGCTCGATGGTGCCGATCAGCCAGGTCGCCAACGTGTCGCTGCTGGACGCGCGCACGATCAGCGTGCAGCCCTGGGAGAAGGGCATGGGCGCGAAGATCGAGAAGGCGATCCGCGAGAGCGACCTGGGCCTGAACCCGGCCGCCCAGGGCGACCTGCTGCGTGTGCCGATGCCGCCGCTGACCGAGGAGCGCCGCAAGGAGCTCACGAAGGTGGTGCGCCACACCGGCGAGGAGGCCAAGATCGCCGTGCGCGCCGTGCGCCGCGAGGCCAACGACCATCTCAAGCGCCTGCTCAAGGACAAGGAGATGAGCGAAGACGACGAGCGCCGCGCGCAGGACGAGGTGCAGCGCCTCACCGACCGCACCATCGCCGAGGTCGACCGCCTGGTGCAGGCCAAGGAAGCCGAGGTGATGGCCGTCTGAGGCCGCCGCACCGGCCCGCGCCCGCACCGATGTCCGACACCCGAAACCCGCCCGAACCGGGCAGCGTGCCGCGCCACGTCGCCGTCGTGATGGATGGCAACGGCCGCTGGGCCAAGAAGCGGTTCATGCCGCGCTTCTTCGGCCACAAGGCCGGCGTCGACGCGCTGGTGCGCACCGTCAACGCCTTCGCCGACCGTGGCGTCGAGTACCTCACCGTCTTTGCCTTCTCGTCCGAGAACTGGAAGCGCCCCGACGAGGAGGTGACCGGCCTGATGAGCCTGGTGCTGGTGGCCGTCTCCAAGTACCTGACCAAGCTGGCCGGCGACGGTGTGCGCATCCGCATCATCGGCGACCGCGACCAGGTCGACGACCGGCTGCGCCGCGCCTGGGCGCAGGCCGAGTCGCAGACGGCGCACAACACGCGCATCACGCTGTCGGTGGCCTTCAACTACGGCGGGCGCTGGGACGTGGTGCAGGCCTGCCGCCAGGCGCTGGCCCAGGGCGTGCCGCCCGAGCAGGTCGACGAGGCCTGGCTGTCGCGGCACATGGCGCTGTCCTTCGCGCCCGACCCCGACCTGTTCATCCGCACCGGCGGCGAGATGCGCATCAGCAACTTCCTGCTGTGGCAGGCGGCCTACGCCGAGTTCTACTTCACCGAGTGCCTGTGGCCCGACTTCGGCGACGCCGAGATCGACGCCGCGCTGTCGGCCTACGCGCAGCGCGACCGCCGCTTCGGCGGCCTGCGCCCGCAGCAGCCGGCCCTGGCCGAAGGGCGCTAGGCGATGCTGCGCCAGCGCGTGATCACCGCGCTCGTGCTGGTGGCCCTGCTGCTGGGCACGCTGGCGGTGTCGGCGCCCTGGCCCTTCGCGCTGCTGACCCTGCTGCTGATCGCCTGCGCGGGATGGGAGTGGATGCGGCTGAACCAGACCGGCGGCATGCCGGCCATCGCCGTCGCGGTGGCCCTGGCGCTGGCTGGCGCCTGGGCGGTGGCGACCGGCTGGGCCGGCCGGCTGGATGTCGCCGCGTTCGCGGCGGCGGCGCTGCTGTGGCTGGCCCTGGGTGGCTTCGCGCTGCGCCGCGGTGTGGCGGGCTGGGCGGCGCTGCCGCGTTCGCTGCGCCTGCCGCTGGGCTTGCTGGCCTTGGCGCTGGCCTGGCTGGCGCTGGTGCAGGCGCGGGTCCTGGGCGTCAACTTCATGCTCTCGGCCTTGTGCCTGGTGTGGGTCGCCGACATCGCCGCCTACTTTGGCGGCCGCGCCTTCGGCCGGCGCAAACTGGCACCGGCCATCAGCCCGGGCAAGAGCTGGGAGGGTGTCTGGTCGGGCGTGGCTGGGGTGCTGGTGCTGGCGGCCCTCTGGATCGCCCTCGATGCACGCGCACCGGTGGATGGCGAGAGCCTGTACACGCGGCTGTGGCAGGCATGGGGCACGGCCGGCCTGGCCGCCGCGGCGCTGCTGCTGGCAGGCATGTCGGTGATGGGTGATCTGGTCGAGTCGCTGGTCAAGCGTGCCGCCGGCGCCAAGGACAGCAGCCGTCTGCTGCCTGGCCATGGCGGCGTGCTCGACCGCGTCGATGCGTTGCTGCCGGTGCTGCCGGCTGCGTTGGCGCTGGCGCTGTGGAGTCGTCCGTGACCACCGACAAGGGCAACGGCCGTCCGCTGCGCCTGGCCGTGCTGGGCGCCACCGGCTCGATCGGCACCAGCACGCTGGACGTGGTGGCTCGCCACCCCGACCGCTTCGAGGTCGTCGCGCTCAGTTCGTTCCAGCGCGTGGACCTGCTGCTGGAGCAATGCCGCTTGTTCAGTCCCCGCGTGGTGGTGCTGCCCGACGAGGCGCGTGCGCGCAGCGTGCGCGCGCAGCTCGCCGCCGAGGGCCTGGCCATCGAGGTGCGCAGCGGCGCCGCCGCGCTGGCCGAGCTGGCCGCTGCCGACGAGGTCGATGTGGTGATGGCGGCCATCGTCGGCGCCGCCGGCCTGCCGGCCTGCCTGGCCGCGGCGCGTGCCGGCAAGCGCCTGCTGCTGGCCAACAAGGAGGCGCTGGTCGTCGGAGGCCAGCTGTTCATGGATGCCGTGCGCCAGGGTGGCGCCACGCTGCTGCCCATCGACAGCGAGCACTCGGCGATCTTCCAGTGCCTGCCCACCGACGCCGCGGCCTGGCCGGGCACCATCGACCACATCGTGCTCACCGCCAGCGGCGGCCCCTTCCGCGATCGCTTGCACGCCACGCTGCAGTCGGTCACGCCCGAGCAGGCCGTGGCCCACCCGAACTGGGTGATGGGGCGCAAGATCTCGGTCGACTCGGCAACGATGATGAACAAGGCGCTCGAGGTCATCGAGGCGCACTGGCTGTTCGGCCTGCAGCCCGAGGATGTGCGCGTGGTGATCCACCCGCAGAGCATCATCCATTCGATGGTGGTGTGCCGCGACGGCAGCGTGCTGGCGCAGCTGGGCACGCCCGACATGCGCGTGCCCATCGCCTACGGGCTGTCGTTCCCCGAGCGCATCGAGTCGGGCGCGTCGCGGCTGGATTTCACGCGGCTGCAGCAGCTCAGCTTCGAGGCCCCCGACCCGGCGCGCTTCCCGGGCCTGCAGCTGGCCTGGGACACGCTGCGCGGCCCGGCCGGCAGCACCGCCGTGCTCAATGCGGCCAACGAGGAGGCCGTCGCCGCGTTCCTCGACGGAACCATCGCCTTCACCGCGATTCACAGCGTCAATGCCGGCACCCTCGATCGCGTCGAACCCGCCCTGCGCGAGGGTCACGGGCTCGACGACCTGCTCGACCTGGACCGCCGCAGCCGCGACGCGGCGCGCGACCTGATCCGGGGGCTGGCGCAATGATCACCACGGTGCTGGCCTTCCTGCTCACGCTGGGCGTGCTCATCGTGATCCACGAGTACGGCCACTACCGCGTGGCGGTGGCCTGCGGCGTGCGTGTGCTGCGCTTCTCGGTGGGTTTCGGCCGCGTGCTGTGGCGCTGGCAGCGCCGCCCCGACAGCACCGAGTTCGTGGTCTGCGCGCTGCCGCTGGGCGGCTACGTGCGCATGCTGGACGAACGAGAGGGCGAAGTGCCCCCGGCCTGGCGCGAGCAGGCCTTCAACCGCAAGAGCCTGGGCCGGCGCGCCGCCATCGTCGCCGCGGGCCCGCTGGCCAACCTGGCGCTGGCGGTGCTGCTGTACGCGGCGGCGCACTGGATCGGCATCCAGGAGCCCAAGGCCGTGCTGGGCCCGCCGGTGGCCGGCAGCCTGGCCGAGCGTGCCGGCCAGCGTGCCGGCGACTGGGTGCAGGCGGTGGCCGAGGAGGGCGGCGAGTTCGAACCCGTGGCTTCGCTGGTCGACCTGCGCTGGCAGGTCACGCAGGCGGCGCTGCGCCGCGAGGCGCTGCTGCTGCAGGTCAGCGACGCCCAGGGCCGCGGGCTGCGCACGCTGCGCCTGGAGCTCACTCGGCTGGATGCGGGCGACATCGACGCCGCGACACTGCGCCGCATCGGCCTGGGCGCGCCCTACAGCGAGCCCGTGCTGGGCAAGCTGGCCCCCGAAGGCCCGGCGGCGCAGGCCGGCCTGCGTGCCGGCGACCGCGTGTTCGACGTCGACGGCCAACCGCTGAACGACGCGACGACGCTGCGTGAGCGCATCCGCGCGGCAGTGCAGGGCGGCCGGGCACAGACCATGCGCTGGCGCGTCGAGCGCGAGGGCCGGCTGCTGGACATGGAGGTGACGCCGCGCGTGGTGCGCGAGAACGGCACCGATCTCGGCCGCATCGACGCCTACGTGGGCGCGGCGCCGGCGATGGTCACCGTGCGCCACGGCCCGCTGGAGGGTGTCGTGCAAGGCGCGCGCCGCACCTGGGAGGTGTCGGTGCTGACGGTCAAGATGATCGGGCGCATGCTCACCGGCGAGGCCTCGCTGCGCAACCTCTCGGGCCCGCTGACCATCGCCGACTACGCCGGCCAGTCGGTCCAGCAGGGCCTGGCCTACTACCTCGGCTTCCTGGCGCTGGTCAGCGTCAGCCTGGGCGTGCTGAACCTGCTGCCGCTGCCGATGCTCGATGGGGGTCACCTCATGTATTACATTTTCGAAGGCGCCACCGGCAGGCCCGTTTCCGAGGCCTGGCTCGCGCGGCTGCAGCGCGGCGGCATCGCGGTGTTGCTGGCGATGATGTCCGTGGCGCTGTTCAACGACGTGGCCCGCTTGCTGGGCCTGCACTGATCCCCTCATGTTCCCTGTCTCTCCCCTCGTGCCGCAGCGCAGCGTTGCGGCCCTGCTGGTGGTGGCCGCGGCCTTCGTGGCCGCGCCGCGCGCCCATGCCGTGACGCCCTTCGTGCTCAAGGACATCCGTGTCGAGGGGCTGCAGCGCACCGACCCCGGCACGGTGTTCGCCGCGCTGCCCTTCCGCATCGGCGACACCTACACCGACGACAAGGGCGCCGCCGCGCTGCGCGCGCTGTTCGCCACCGGCCTGTTCAAGGACGTGCGCATCGAGATCGAGGGCGAGGTGGCGGTGGTCATCGTCGACGAGCGCTCGATCATCGCCAGCATCTCCTTCGTCGGCCTGAAGGAGTTCGACAAGGACCCGCTGACCAAGAGCCTGCGCGACGCCGGCATCGGCGAGGGCCTGCCCTTCGACCGCGCGCTGATCGACCGCGCCGAGCAGGAGATCAAGCGCCAGTACCTGTCGCGCAGCCTGTACGGCGCCGAGGTGGTCACCACCGTGACGCCGCTGGAGCGCAACCGCGTCAACGTCACCTTCACGATGACCGAGGGCGACGCCGCGCGCATCCGCCAGGTGCGCATCGTCGGCAACAAGGTCTTCAGCGAGTCGACGCTGCTCGACCTGTTCGAGCTGACCAAGTCCGGCTGGTTCAGCTGGTACACCAAGAACGACCGCTACTCGCGCAGCAAGCTCAACGCCGACCTGGAGAAGCTGCGCGCGTACTACGTGAACCGTGGCTACCTGGAGTTCGCCATCGAGTCGACCCAGGTCACCATCACCCCCGACAAGCAGGGCATCGACATCACGCTGTCGGTGCGCGAGGGCCAGCCCTACACGCTGACCGCGGTGCGCATCGAGGGCGACTACCTGGGCAAGGAGGACGAGTTCCGCGCCATCGTCGGCATGCGCCCGGGCCAGCCATACCAGGGGGACGCGGTCACCGCTACCACCAAGCGCTTCCAGGACCTGTTCGGGCTGTACGGCTACGCCTTTGCGCGCGTCGAGGCGCGCCCCGAGATCGACCGCGCCAACGGCCAGGTGGCGGTGGTGCTGGTGGCCGATCCGGGGCGCCGCGTCTACGTGCGGCGCATCGACGTGGCCGGCAACACGCGGACCCGCGACGAGGTGGTGCGGCGCGAGTTCCGCCAGCTCGAGGCCTCGTGGTACGACGGCGGCCTGATCAAGCTGTCCAAGGCGCGCGTGGAGCGGCTCGACTACTTCAAGGAGGTCGACGTCGAGACCAACGAGGTGCCGGGCGCTCCCGACCAGGTCGACCTGGTCGTCACCGTGACCGAGAAGCCCACCGGCAACCTGCTGCTGGGCGCCGGCTACAGCAACGCCGAGAAACTCACCTTCAACGCCTCGATCAAGCAGGACAACGCCTTCGGATCCGGCAACTTCCTCGGCTTCGAGCTCAACACCAGCCGCAGCGCGCGCACCGCGGTCATCAGCACGGTCGATCCCTACTGGACGGTGGACGGCATCTCGCGCGCGATCGACTTCTACTACCGCACGAGCCGCCCGCTGAACAGCCTGGGTGACGAGTACGACCTGCGCACGCCGGGCGCCTCGGTGCGCTTCGGCATCCCGTTCAGCGAGTACGACACCGTGTTCCTGGGCATCGGCGCCGAGCGCACCGAGATCGGCACCTCGTCGGGCATCCCGCTGAGCTACCTGAACTACCGCGTGCTGTACGGCCCCAAGGCCAGCGCCTTCCCGGTCACGCTGGGCTGGGCGCGTGACGGCCGCGACAGCCTGATCGCACCCACGCGCGGCCGCTACCAGCGGCTGAACTTCGAGTGGAGCTTCGCCGGGGACGTGCGCTACCTGCGCACCAACGCGCAGTACCAGGAGTACTGGTCGCTGCCGCTCAAGCTCACGCTGGGCGTCAACGCCGAGCTGGGCCTGGGCAAGGGCCTGGGCGGCAAGCCCTACCCGGTGTTCAAGAACTTCTACGGCGGCGGCCTGGGCACGGTGCGCGGATTCGAGCAGAACTCGCTGGGCGTGATCGACCCGACCGGCGCCTATGTCGGCGGCGCCAAGCGGCTCAACATCAACACCGAGCTGTACTTCCCGGTGCCCGGCACCGGCAACGACAAGTCGCTGCGCATCTTCGCCTTTGCCGACACCGGCAACGTCTGGCGCGAAAGCGAACCGATCCGCGGTTCGTCGCTGCGCAGCTCGGCCGGCCTGGGCCTGAGCTGGATCTCGCCGGTGGGCCCGCTGAAGCTCAGCTGGGCCAAGCCGGTCCAGGTGCGTGCCAACGATAGAATCCAGCGTTTCCAATTCCAGATCGGGACTGCGTTCTGATGAAGCCCTTCGCCAAGCCCTCCACCACCCAAGCCGTCAAGCTGGCCGCCGCGCTGCTGCTGGCGTCCGCGCTGCCGGCTGCCCCGGCGCTGGCGCAGGAGCTGAAGATCGGCTACGTCAACAGCGAGCGTGTGCTGCGCGAAGCGGCGCCGGCCAAGGCCGCGCAGACCAAGCTCGAGGCCGAGTTCGGCAAGCGTGACCGCGAGCTGAACGAGATGGCCAACAGGCTGAAGGCGGCGGCCGACAAGTTCGACAAGGACAAGGCCGCGCTGGCACCGGCCGAGGCCCAGCGCCGCGAGCGCGAGCTGGTCGAGATGGATCGCGACCTGCAGCGCAAGCGCCGCGAGTTCCAGGAAGACCTGAACCAGCGCCGCAACGAGGAGCTGGCCAGCGTGGTCGAGCGCGCCAACCGCGTGATCAAGCAGATCTACGAGACCGAGAAGTACGACCTGATCCTGCAGGAAGCCATCTTCGCCGGCCCGCGCATCGACATCACCGAGAAGGTGATCAAGGCCCTGTCGGCGCCGGCCAGCGCCGGACGCTGAGCGCCCACGCGCGGCGCTGCGCTTTCGCCCCCAGGCGGGACCGACGATGCGCGTCGCGCTCTCCGAGCTGGCCCGGCAGGCGGGCGGCGAACTGCTCGGCGACGGCGAGGCGACGGTGTCGCGCATCGCCACGCTGGAGGCGGCCGACGCCGACGCGCTCGCCTTCCTGGCCAACCCCCGCTATGCGGCGCAACTGGCGCACACGCGCGCCGGCTGCGTCATCGTCGCGCCCGCACAGCGCGATGCAGCGGCGGCACGGGGCGCGGCCATCGTCTGCGCCGACCCCTATGCCGCCTACGCCCGCGTCACCCGCTGGTGGTCGGCGCAGCTGCGCCAACGCCCTGCTGCCGGCGTGCATGCCAGTGCCGTGGTCGAACCCGGCGCGCGCGTGCATGCCTCCGCCCATGTCGGCGCGCTGGCCTACGTGGGTGCCGGGGCCGAGATCGGGCCGCACGCGGTGGTGTCGGCCCAGGCCCATGTGGCCGCCGATGCCATGCTGGGCGAGGCCAGCGTGCTGCACGCGCAGGCCGTGCTGGGCCGCGGCTGCCGCATCGGCGCACGGGCCATCGTCCACGGCGGCGCGGTGATCGGCGCCGACGGCTTCGGCTTCGCGCCCGAGGGCGGCCAGTGGGCCAAGATCGAACAGCTGGGCTCGGTCTGGATCGGTGACGACGTCGAGATCGGCGCCAACACCTGCATAGACCGCGGCGCGCTCGACGACACCGTGCTCGAGGACGGCGTCAAGCTGGACAACCTGGTGCAGATCGGCCACAACGTGCGTGTCGGCGCGCACAGCGCCTTTGCCGGCTGCGTGGGCGTGGCCGGCAGCGCGAAGATCGGGCGCCACTGCACCGCCGGCGGCGGCGCCATCATCCTGGGCCACCTCGAACTCGTCGACCACGTGCACATCACGGCCGCCACCGTGGTCACGCGCTCCATCCTCAAGCCGGGCCAGTACAGCGGCCTGTTTCCCTTCGACGACAATGCGTCGTGGGAGAAGAACGCCGCCACGCTGCGGCAGCTGCACACCCTGCGCGACCGGGTGCGCACGCTGGAGAAGAAGACATGACCCCCCTGGACATCCAACGCATCCTGCGCCGCCTGCCGCACCGCTACCCCTTCCTGCTCGTCGACCGCGTGCTGGAGCTGGAGCCCCACCAACGTATCCTGGCGCTGAAGAACGTCACCATCAACGAGCCTTTCTTCGCCGGCCACTTCCCGGCGCGGCCGGTGATGCCCGGCGTGCTGATGCTGGAGGCGCTGGCCCAGGCCGCGGCGCTGCTGTCCTTCGAGTCGGCCGACATCGAGCCCGGCGACGACACGGTGGTGTACTTCGCCGGCATCGACGGCGCCCGCTTCAAGCGGCCCGTGGGCCCTGGCGACCAGCTGAAGCTGGAGGCGCGGATCGACCGCGCCAAGGCCGGCATCTACCGCTACACGGCGCAGGCCACGGTGGACGGGAACGTCGCCGTCGAGGCCACGCTGATGTGCACCATGCGCAAGGTCGACCCGGCCTGAAGGCGCGCGGCATGGCGACGAACATCCACGCCACCGCCATCGTCGACCGCGGCGCCGAGCTGGCCAGCGGCGTCGAGGTCGGCCCCTATGCGGTGATCGGCGCCGGCGTGCGCATCGGCGAGAACACGCGCATCGGCGCGCACTGCGTGATCGAGGGCCCGACCGAGATCGGCCGCGACAACCAGATCTACCCGCATGCGGCACTGGGCGCTGCGCCGCAGGACATGAAGTACCGCGGCGAGCCCACCAAGCTGAAGATCGGCGACCGCAACACCATCCGCGAGTTCTGCACCTTCAACCGCGGCACCGTGCAGGACGAGGGCCTGACCCGGGTCGGGGACGACAACTGGGTGATGGCCTACGTGCACCTGGCGCACGACGTGCGTGTGGGCCACCATTGCATCCTGGCCAACAACGCCACGCTGGCCGGCCATGTGCACGTGGGTGACTGGGTGATCATCGGCGGGCTCACCGGGGTGCACCAGTTCTGCCGCATCGGCGCGCACGCGCTCACCGGCTTCCAGAGCCACGTGGCGCAGGACGTTCCACCCTTCATGATCGTCGCCGGCAACCCGCTGGCGGCGCATGGCTTCAACATCGAGGGCCTGCGCCGACGCGGCTTCTCGCGCGAGCGCATCGAGGGCATCAAGCAGATGCACCGGCTGCTGTACCGCAACGGCCTGACCCTGGCCCAGGCCAAGGAAGCCATTGCCGCGCGCCGCGGCCAGGTCGAGGGCGGCGACGCCGACATCGAGCTGATGCTGGGCTTCCTGGCGGAAGCGCAGCGCGGCATCGTCAGGTAGATGCGGCCCCCAGGCTTGGCGCGGCGCGCCTTCGCCACCCCCCAGGGGGGCTCGGTTCCCCTTGGGGCGGCCCGGCGGGGAACCGTGGCGCCCCCAGGCTTGTCGCTGCGCGCCTTCGCCACCCCTCGGGGGGGCTCGGTTCCCCTTGGGGCGGCCCGGCGGGGAACCGTGGCGCCCCCAGGCTTGTCGCTGCGCGCCTTCGCCACCCCTCGGGGGGGCTCGGTTCCCCTTGGGGCGGCCCGGCGGGGAACCGTGGCGCCCCCAGGCTTGTCGCTGCGCGCCTTCGCCACCCCTCGGGGGGGCTCGGTTCCCCTTGGGGCGGCCCGGCGGGGAACCGTGGCGCCCCCAGGCTTGTCGCTGCGCGCCTGCGCCAACCCCCGAGAGGGCTTGGCTCCCCTTGAGGCGGCCTGGCGGCGGGCTTCACGATGAAGCTCGCCATGGTCGCCGGCGAAGCCTCCGGCGATCTGCTCGCCGGGCTGCTGCTGGGCGGGCTGCGCGAGCGCTGGCCGCAGCTGCAGGCCGCCGGCATCGGCGGGCCGCGCATGGCCGAGCAGGGCTTCGAGGCCTGGTGGCCCAGCGAGCGGCTGGCGGTGCGCGGCTATGTCGAGGTGCTGCGCCACTACCGCGGCATCAAGGCGATCCGCGACCGGCTGGCCGAGCGCCTGCTGGCCGATCCGCCGGCGGCCTTCGTCGGCGTCGACGCGCCCGACTTCAACCTCGGGCTGGAGCGGCGCCTGAAGGCGGTGGGCATCCGCAGCGTGCACTTCGTCTGCCCGTCGATCTGGGCCTGGCGCGGCGGCCGCGCGGCGAAGATGGCGGCCGCCTGCGACCACGTGCTGTGCCTGTTCCCCTTCGAGCCCGAGCTGCTGCGCCAGCATGGCGTGGCGGCCACCTACGTGGGCCACCCGCTGGCCGACGCGATCCCTCTGGCGGCGCCGCGCACCGCGGCGCGCGCCGCGCTGGGCCTGGCCCCGGACGAGCCGGTGCTGGCGGTGCTGCCAGGCAGCCGTCGTTCCGAGATCCAGTACATCGCCCCGGCCTTCCTGCAGGCCTGTGCGCGGCTGCATGTGCTGAAGCCGGCGCTGCGCTTCGTGCTGCCGGTGGCCCCAGGCTTGCGCGGGCTGCTGCAGCCGCTGGTGCAGGCCCATGCGCCGGGCCTGCCGCTGCAGTTGCTGGAGGGCCGCTCGCACGAGGCACTGGCCGCCTGCGACGTGACGCTGATCGCCAGTGGCACGGCCACGCTGGAAGCGGCGCTGTTCCGCCGGCCCATGGTCATCGGCTACCGCATGCACCCGCTGTCGTGGCAGCTGATGAAGCGCATGCGCTACCAGCCCTGGGTCGGCCTGCCCAACATCCTCTGCCGCGACTTCGTCGTGCCCGAACTGATCCAGGGCGACTGCGAGCCGGCGGCGCTGGCCGCCGCCGTCGGGCACTGGTTCGACGACCCGGCCGCTTGCGGCGCGGTCGCGCGCCGCTTCGAAGACCTTCACCACGTGCTGCGCCAGGACACGGCGCGGCGCGCCGCCGATGCCCTCGCGCAGATCCTTCCGGCTTGAGCAACTGGGCCCCGAGTGGGCCGAGCCCGGGCTGCTGGCCGGCGTCGACGAGGCCGGCCGCGGGCCGCTGGCCGGCCCGGTGGTGGCGGCGGCGGTGATCCTGGACCCGCGCCGGCGCATCGCCGGGCTGGACGACTCCAAGAAGCTCAGCCCGCGCCGGCGCGAAACCCTGGCCGACACGATCCGGGCCGATGCGCTGTGCTGCGCCGTGGCGCTGGCCACGGTGGCCGAGATCGACCGGCTGAACATCCTGCAGGCCACGCTGCTGGCCATGCAGCGCGCCGTGGCCGGGCTGCGCATCACCCCGCGCCGGGTGCTGGTGGACGGCAACCGCCTGCCACCGCTGGCAATGCCGGCGCGCGCGCTGGTCGAGGGCGACGCGCTGGTGCCGGCCATCTCGGCGGCGTCCATCCTGGCCAAGGTCGAGCGTGACCGGCTGTGCGCCGAACTGCATGCCGCGCACCCCGACTACGGCTTCGACGGCCACAAGGGCTATCCGACGGCAGCGCACCTGGACGCGCTGCGCCGCCACGGCCCCTGCGAGGCGCACCGGCGCAGCTTCGCACCGGTGCGTGAGCTGCTCGACCGGCTGGAGTTCTGAGGGCCTCGACGATGGCCGACTGGGTCGAGATCCGCTCGCGCGACAACCCGCTGCTGCAGCGCCTGCGCAAGCTGGCGCAGGACGGCTCCGCCTACCGCAGAAGCGGGCAGGTCTGGCTGGAGGGCGACCACCTCTGCCGGGCGTTGCTGGCGCGCGGCGGCCGGCCGCTGCAGGCGGTGCTGAGCACCGACGCCGCCAGCGACCAGGGGCTGCGGGCGCTGGCCGAGGCCGCGCCGCGCGTCGCCTGCGTGCCGCCGGCGCTGTTCGCCGCCTTCAGTGCGCTGCCGTCACCGGCCGGCATCGGCTTCGTGATCGAGCTGCCGCCGCCGCCGGCGCTGCAGACGGAAGCCGCCACCCTGGTGCTGGACCGCGTCCAGGACGCCGGCAACGTCGGCAGCATGTTGCGCAGCGCCGCGGCCTTCGGCGTGGCCCAGGTGGTGGCGTTGAGAGGCTGCGCTGCGCTGTGGTCGCCCAAGGTGCTGCGCGCCGGCATGGGGGCGCACTTCGCGCTGGCGCTGCACGATGGCGCTGACGAAGCGCTGCTGGACGCGCTGCGCGTGCCGCTGCTGGCGACCAGCTCGCATGGCGGCGTCGACCTGCCGCTGGCCGAGCTGCCCAGCCCCTGCGCCTGGGTGATGGGCCACGAAGGGCAGGGCGTGTCCGCTGCGCTGCTGCGGCGCTGCGCGCTGCGCGTGCGCATTCCGCAGCCGGGCGGCGAGGAGTCGCTGAACGTCGCTGCGGCGGCGGCGGTGTGCCTGTACGAGTCGGCGCGCAGGGCGGGCTGAGGCGGCGTTGAGGCGGCGCCGAGGCGCCACGCCGCCTCAGTAGATCAGCCGGTCGGGGCGGATGTCGCGCAGGATGGTCGCGGCGATCTCCTCGATCGACTTGTGCGTGGACGACAGCCAGCCTATGCCCTCGCGGCGCATCATCGCCTCGGCCTCGTTGACCTCGAAGCGGCAGTTCTCCAGCGCCGCGTAGCGGCTGCCGGGGCGGCGCTCGTGGCGGATCTGCGCCAGCCGCTCGGGGTCTATGGTCAGGCCGAAGCACTTGCGCTTGTGCGGCTGCACCGGCGTGGGCAGCCGGCCGCGGTCGAAGTCCTCGGGGATCAGCGGGTAGTTGGCGGCCTTGATGCCATGCTGCATCGCCAGGTACAGGCTGGTGGGCGTCTTGCCGCTGCGGCTCACCCCCAGCAGGATCACGTCGGCGATGTCGAGGTTGCGCGCACTCTGGCCGTCGTCGTGGGCCAGCGCGAAGTTGATGGCCTCGATGCGGTCGTTGTACTCCTGGCTCTGGCTGGCGTCGGAGAAGCGGCCGATGCGGTGGTTGCTCTTCACGCCGAACTCGGCCTCCAGCGGCTCGACGAAGGCCTTGAACATGTCCATCACCATGCCGCGGCAGCTTTCGTCGGTGACGATGTCGCGCACCTCGTCGTTGACCAGCGTGATGAAGACGATGGGCCGGCGGCCCTCGGCCTCGGCGGCCGCGTTGATCTCGGCCACCACGGCACGGGCCTTGTCGACGCTGTCGATGAACGGCCGGCGCACATGCCGCGGCCGCGCCGAGAACTGCGCCAGGATCGAGTTGCCGAAGGTCTCGGCGGTGATCCCGGTGCCGTCCGAGACATAGAACACGGTTCTTTCGGGCATGGCGGTGTGGGCTTGGCCGTCGGTGCTGGGCATGCCGGGGATCATACGGACGGGCGCCTAGAATGCGGCGCAGGATTCAACCGTCCGGCCCCCGTGACCCCCCTCGGCACCCCCCAGGCCCCGGCGCAGCCCGCGCCGCGCGGGCCGGCGTGCGAGGCCGCGGAGCGTGGCCCCGGGCGTCGCCGGTGGCCCGAGGCGGCCGCGGCGAGAGCACCGCTTTACGCAACTGACGGAGCTTTCCCATGTCTGGATCCCCCCTGGCGACCGCCCTGGTCGTCTCGTTTGAACAGTTGAGGATGACCGACGTCGAGGTGGTGGGCGGCAAGAACGCCTCGCTCGGTGAAATGATCAGCCAGCTCGCCGCCCAGGGCGTGCGCGTGCCCGGCGGCTTCGCCACCACGGCGCACGCCTTTCGCGAGTTCCTGCGCCACGAGGACCTGGCCGGCCGGATCGGCAGGCGGCTGGAGGGCCTGGACATCGACGACGTGCGCGCGCTGGCCGCCGCCGGCGCCGAGATCCGCGGCTGGATCACCGACACGCCCTTCCCACCGGCGCTGGAGCAGGCCATCCGCGACGCCTTCGCGCGGTTGGACGATGGCGCCGATGGCGCGAGTTTCGCCGTGCGCTCGTCGGCCACCGCCGAGGACCTGCCCGACGCCTCCTTCGCCGGCCAGCAGGAGACCTTCCTCAACGTGCGCGGCGTCGACGCCGTGCTGCGCCACACGCACGAGGTGTTCGCCTCGCTGTACAACGACCGCGCCATCAGCTACCGCGTGCACAAGGGCTTTGCCCACGGCGACGTGGCACTGTCGGCCGGCGTGCAGCGCATGGTCCGCTCCGACCAGGGCGCGGCCGGCGTGATGTTCACCATCGACACCGAGTCGGGCTTCGCCGACGTGGTCTTCATCACCTCGGGCTACGGCCTGGGCGAGCTGGTGGTGCAGGGCGCGATCAACCCCGACGAGTTCTACGTGCACAAGCCCCTGCTGGCCAAGGGCAAGGCGCCGATCATCCGCCGCGTGCTGGGCGCCAAGCAGCAGCGCATGGAGTTCGCCGACCCCGGCGCCGAGGGGCGCCTGGTGCGCACGCTGGACACGCCGCCCGAGCAGCGCAACCGCTACTCGCTCAGCGACGAGGATGTGGTCGAGCTGGCGCGCTACGCGGTGACCATCGAGCAGCACTACGGCCGCCCGATGGACATCGAGTGGGGCAAGGACGGCGTCGACGGCAAGATCTACATCCTGCAGGCGCGGCCCGAGACGGTGAAGAGCCAGGCCGCCGGCAACGTGCAGCAGCGCTTCAGGCTCAAGGGTGACCCGAAGAAGAACACCGTGCTGGTCGAGGGCCGCGCCATCGGCCAGAAGATCGGCACCGGCCCGGTGCGCGTGGTGCGCAACACCGCCGAGATGGAGCGCGTGCAGGCCGGCGACGTGCTGGTCGCCGACATGACCGACCCGAACTGGGAGCCGGTGATGAAGCGCGCCGCCGCCATCGTCACCAACCGCGGCGGACGCACCTGCCATGCGGCCATCATCGCGCGCGAGCTGGGCATCCCGGCGGTGGTGGGCTGCGGCGACGCCACCGAGCGCCTGGGCGACGGCGCGCTGGTCACGGTGTCCTGCGCCGAGGGCGACACGGGCTTCGTCTACGACGGCCTGCTCGAGACCGAGGTCACCGAGGAGCGCCGCGGCGAGATGCCCTACAGCCCGGTGAAGATCATGATGAACGTGGGCAACCCCACGCTGGCCTTCGACTTCGCGCAGATGCCCAACTCGGGCGTCGGCCTGGCACGGCTCGAGTTCATCATCAACAACAACATCGGCGTGCACCCCAAGGCCATCCTCGACTACCCGAACGTCGACCCCGAGCTGAAGAAGGCCGTCGAGTCGGTGGCGCGCGGCCACGCCAGCCCGCGTGCCTTCTACGTCGACAAGCTGGCCGAGGGCGTGGCCACCATCGCCGCGGCCTTCTGGCCCAAGCCGGTGATCGTGCGGCTGTCGGACTTCAAGAGCAACGAGTACCGCAAGCTGATCGGCGGCAAGCGCTACGAGCCCGACGAGGAGAACCCGATGCTGGGGTTCCGCGGTGCCAGCCGCTACATCAGCGGCGAGTTCAGCGATGCCTTCGCGATGGAGTGCGAGGCGTTGCGCCGGGTGCGCGGCGAGATGGGCCTGACCAACGTCGAACTGATGGTGCCCTTCGTGCGCACCGTGCCGCAGGCCGAGGGCGTGCTGAGGCTGCTCGCCGAACGCGGCCTGAAGCGCGGCGTCGACGGCCTGCGCGTGATCATGATGTGCGAGGTGCCCAGCAACGCCATCCTGGCCGAGCGCTTCCTCGACCACTTCGACGGCATGTCCATAGGCTCCAACGACCTGACCCAGCTGACGCTGGGCCTGGACCGCGACAGCGGCCTGGAGCAGCTGGCGCACGACTTCGACGAGCGCGACCCGGCGGTGAAGGCGCTGATCTCGCGTGCCATTGCCGCCTGCCGGGCCACCGGCAAGTATGTCGGCATCTGCGGTCAGGGCCCCAGCGACCACCCGGACTTCGCCGAGTGGCTGGCCGCCGAGGGCATCGTCTCGATCTCGCTCAACCCCGACACGGTGGTCGACACCTGGCTGCGCCTGGCGGCGCCGCGCTGACGGCGGCGGTCCGCGTTGACGGCTTGAGAGGGGCGCCACGGCGCCCTTCTTTGTTGCGACGCAACATACGAACTAGGGGAAAAGCCTATGGGTGCTTGCACCCGGCCGGCGTCCCATCGTCAGAAAGCAGTAAGCGCGTCACCGAACAGTGCGGCCATGTCCCGGACAGGCGCATGCTGACCTTCCTCAATATCGTCCAACTCGTGCTGTACGTGGCGCTGCTGGCGCTGCTGGGCCAAGGCATCCTGTATGTGCTGGCCGGTCCCCGGCGCGAAAGCAACATCTTCTACACCGGGCTGCGGGTCGTATCCAAGCCCTTCACGGTGCTGGTGCGCAAGCTGACGCCCAAGCAGGTCACCGACCAGCAGGTGCCCATCGTCACCTTCCTGTTGCTGGCCGTCATCTACGCCGTCGTCACGTTCGAGAAGATCGGCCTGTGCATCGCCGCCAACATGGAGGGCTGCCGATGAACCACCTCAACTACCTCTGGCTCAAGGGCCGCGCCGTGGCGTGGCTGGTGCTCGGTCGGCCGCGCCGGGCCATGCCCTTGTTCGCGCAGATGCTGGCGCGCTGGCCCGACGACGCGTACGCGCTGGCCAGCCGGGCGCACCTGCTGGCGCAGGCCGGTGAGCACGCGGCGGCCTTGGCCGATTCGCAGCGCCTGCTGGCGCAGCGCTCCGATGACGCGCGCAACTGGTTCAACCATGGCTTCATGCTCGAGGCCGACGGGCAACTGGAGCCTGCGCTGGCGGCCTTTCGCCGCGCCACCGAGTTGTCGCCCAAGCTGGACCGTGCCTGGTACGGGATGGGCCTGGTCCTGATTCGCCTGCAACGCTTCGACGAGGCGGTTGATGCGTTGAGGAAGAACACCGAACTGCAGCCCATGAGCCCCTATGGCTGGTACCAGCTGGCGAGGGTGCATGTGGACCGCCACGAGCCCGACGAGGCCGTGAAGATCATCCGCCACCTGAAGGGCTTCGAACCCAAGGTGGCGGCGCAGCTCGAGCGCGAGACCGGGCTGCTGGTCGGTGGGCACTAGGAGGGGGCCTCGGCCCCGTTCGCTGGGCAAGGAGCCGCCGTCTACAGGCGGCGTCAAGGACCCGCAAGGGATGTGGACGAGACGAGAAAGGGGTGACTGCGATGCAGGTGAGTGAGAACCACCAGCGCTACTGGCAGAAGAACCTGCGGATAACCGCGATTCTGCTGGCGATCTGGTTTGTCGTGACGTTTGTCGTCGGGTACTTCGCCCGCGATCTCAGTTTTGAGTTCTTCGGTTGGCCGTTCAGCTTCTGGGTCGGTGCCCAAGGCGCGTTGGTCGTGTATGTGGTCATCATCGGCTACTACGCGCACTACATGAACAAGCTCGACCAAGAGCACGGCGTGGCCGAGGAGGAGTGACATGGCAGGCTTGAGCTTTGAATCCGGCAGCGGGGGCATGTCCAACAAGGAAGCCAACGCCGCCTTCAAGAAGCAGCTGAACAAGGTCTACGCCTGGTACACGGGGGGCTTTGTGGCCTTCGTGATCGTGCTGGCGATCGCCGAGCAGATGGGACTGCCCAGAAGTGCCATCGGTATCGTGTTCCTGCTCGCCACCGTGGCCCTGTATGCCGGCATCGGCATCATGAGCCGCACCAACGACGCGGCCGAGTACTACGTGGCCGGCCGCCGCGTGCCCGCCGTCTACAACGGCATGGCCACCGGGGCCGACTGGATGTCGGCGGCGTCGTTCATCGCGATGGCCGGCACGCTGTACCTCACGGGCTACGGCGGCCTGGCCTTCATCATGGGCTGGACCGGCGGCTACTGCCTGGTGGCGCTGTTCCTGGCGCCGTACCTGCGCAAGTTCGGGCAGTTCACGATTCCGGACTTCCTCGGCGCCCGCTACGAGGGCGGCGCCGCGCGCTTCGTCGGCATCGTCATCGCCATCTTCTGCTCCTTCGTCTACGTGGTGGCGCAGATCTACGGCGTGGGCCTGATCACCACGCGCCTGTCGGGCCTGCCCTTTGAGATCGGCATCTTCGTCGGCCTCGGCGGCATCCTGGTCTGCTCGTTCCTGGGCGGCATGCGTGCCGTCACCTGGACGCAGGTGGCGCAGTACATCATCCTGATCATTGCCTACATGATCCCGGTGGTGTGGCTGTCGGTGAAGCAGACCGGCGTGCCGATCCCGCAGGCCATCTACGGCTTCCAGCTGCAGAAGGTCACGGCGCTCGAGCAGAAGCTGATCGACGACCCGAAGGAGAAGGAGGTCATTGCCGTCTTCAAGGCGCAGTCCGACTCGCTGGCGGCCAAGCTGAAGGACGTGCCGGCTGCGCTGGCCGCCGACCGTGCCGCCGCCCAGGCCAAGGTCGACGAGCTGAAGGCCGCCAACGCCCCGCTGGCCGAGGTGCAGGCCGCCGAGAAGGCCCTGGCCGCGGTGCCCAAGGACGAGCTGGCGGCCAAGGACGCCTGGACCAAGGCCAAGGCCGCGGCCGACGCGCGTACCCGCCCGCTGGGTGGCATGCCGCGGCATGCGGCGCAGTTCGCCGGCGATCCGAAGGGCGACGAGAAGGCGCAGAAGACCTTCAACGACTCGCGGCGCAACTTCCTGGCGCTGGTGTTCTGCCTGATGGTGGGGACGGCCGCTCTGCCGCACATCCTGATGCGCTACTACACCACCCCGTCGGTGAAGGAGGCGCGCCAGTCGGTGACCTGGTCGCTGTTCTTCATCTTCCTGCTCTACTTCACCGCGCCGGCCCTGGCGGTGCTGGTCAAGTACGAGATGTTCAGCGTGGTGGTCGGCACACCGTTCGACAAGCTGCCTGACTGGATCGCCGCATGGAACCGCGTCGATCCGACCCTGTTGTCGGTATCCGACGTCAACAAGGACGGCATCCTGCAGTTGGGCGAGATCCGCATCGGTGGTGACATCGTGGTGCTGGCGACGCCAGCCATCGGTGGCCTGCCGTACGTGGTCTCGGGCATGGTGGCGGCCGGCGGCCTGGCTGCCGCGCTGTCCACCGCCGACGGCCTGCTGCTGACCATCGCCAACGCGCTGTCGCACGACCTGTACTACAAGATGATCGATCCCAACGCGCCCACCGCGCGCCGGGTGATGATCTCCAAGACCCTGCTGCTGGTCGTTGCGCTGCTGGCCGCCCTGGTGGCCCTGCAGAAGCCTGCGGACATCCTGTTCCTGGTCTCTGCGGCGTTCTCGCTGGCGGCAGCGGGATTCTTCCCGGCGCTGGTGCTTGGCATCTTCTGGAAGCGGGCCAGCAAGTGGGGCGCCGTGCTCGGCATGATCGCGGGCGTTGCCGTGACGTTCTACTACATGGGCATGACCCAGCCTTGGCTGCGCGGCATGTTCGGCGTCACCTCGTCGATCGCCGACAACACCTGGTGGGGCATCTCGCCCATCTCTGCCGGCATCTTCGGCGTGCCGCTGGGCTTTGCGGTGATCATCATCGTCAGCCTGATCACCCCGGCACCCAAGCAAGAGGTGCAGGAACTGGTCGAGCATGTCCGCTACCCGAACCTGGTGAAAGCCTGACACCAGGCGACTGAAGCGCAGGCCGCCGACGCGGCCTGCCCGCGAAGCCCCCGGCATCCCACCGGGGGCTTCGTCTTTTCGTGTGCCCCGCGACGGCGTGCGCCTGGGCAGGCGGGCGCGGCCAGCCCCGGTTCGCGGGCGCCGGCCGTGGCATAATCGCCGGCTTCCCTTGCCGCACCCCACCCGCTGACGCACCCGGGGGCGGCCTTGGCCAGCCTGCCACACGGCACCCGGCGGCCGAAACCACAAGGAGTGTTCATGCGTCACTACGAGATCGTTCTGCTGATCCATCCGGATCAAAGCGAACAGGTTCCGGCCATGCTGGAGCGCTACAAGGGCATCGTCACCGCCGCCGGCGGCCAGGTGCACCGGGTCGAGGACTGGGGCCGCCGCCAGCTGGCCTACATGATCCAGAAGCTCGCCAAGGCGCATTACCTGTGCCTCAACATCGAGTGCAACCTCGAGACCCTGGCCGAGCTGGAGACAGGCTTCCGCTTCAACGACGCCGTGCTGCGCCACCTCACCGTGGCCAAGGCCAAGGCCGACACCAACCCGTCGGTGATGATGAAGGCCGTCGAGCGCGAGGAAGCCCGCAAGGAGCGCCAGGAGGCCTCGAGCTGAGGCGCGCAGCGCCCGCCCCGCGGTCGTGAACCGGCTGGTTCTGACGGCGGTGCCGGTGCAGCGAAGCGCCCTGCGCTACACGCCTGCCGGCCTGCCGGCGCTGGATCTGCAGTTGATGCACCAGTCGCAGCTCAGCGAGGACGGCGTGCCACGCAAGGTGCAGCTCGAGTTGCGGGCGGTGGCCATCGGGGCCATCACCCGCAGCGTGCAGGCGCTGCCACTGGACCAGCCCCGCAGCTTTGCCGGTTTCCTGGCCGCGGCGCGCAACGGGCGCGGCGTGCTGTTTCACATCACCGAGGTCGCCGAGGCGGCCTGACCTGTTCGAATCATCGAAATCTCTAGGAGTTGACTATGCCCCCGCCACGTGGAAAGGGTCGTTTCTCGAAGGACAAGCGCCAGAAGCGCAATTCGCAGTCGCTGCTGTTCCGCCGCAAGCGCTTCTGCCGCTTCACCGTCGCCGGTGTCGAAGAGATCGACTACAAGGAAATCGACACGCTGCGCGACTTCATCGGCGAGAACGGCAAGATCACGCCGGCCCGCCTGACCGGCACGCGCGCCTTCTACCAGCGCCAGCTCACCGTCGCCATCAAGCGCGCGCGCTTCCTGGCGCTGCTGCCGTACACCGACCAGCACAAGGCCTGAGGAGCACCGCCATGCAAGTGATTCTTCTGGAAAAGGTGGGCAAGCTCGGTGGCCTGGGCGACATCGTCAAGGTCAAGGACGGCTATGCCCGCAACTTCCTGATCCCCGGCAAGCTGGCGCGCCGCGCCACCGACGCCGCGATCAAGGAGTTCGAGGCCCGCCGCGCCGAGCTGGAGAAGGCCGCCGCCGCCAAGCTGGCCGCCGCGCAGGCGCTGGGCGAGCAGCTCAGCGGCAAGACCGTTCGCATCGAGCAGAAGGCCGGCGTCGACGGCCGCCTGTTCGGCTCGGTCACCAACGCCGACATCGCCGAAGCGCTGGCCAAGATGAACCTGGCCGTGGCCAAGTCGCAGATCAAGCTCACGCACGGCCTGATCAAGACCATCGGCGAGCACCCGGTGCAGGTCAGCCCGCACACCGACGTGCACGTCGAGCTGATGGTGCAGGTGGTGCCGCAGGCCGACTGAGCCCGGCCAATCTGCGTCCAGGGCCGGCCTTGCGCCGGCCCTTTTCATTGCTGCGCTGGGTTGTCCCCCGGCTATGCACCCAGGCTTCACAGCCTTGTCCACAGGGCGCTAGTCCCGATGGCAGGCCTGGGACCGCGGAGTTACACACGAGCATGAGTTCGCTGCTGGAAGCCGGTGCCGCCGGCCATGACGACGCTGTCGCGCGGCTGCGCGTGCCGCCCCACTCGATCGAGGCCGAGCAGAGCGTGCTCGGCGGCCTGCTGCTGGACAACCTGGCCTGGGACCGCGCCGGCGACCTGCTCACCGATGCCGACTTCTACCGCCACGAGCACCGGCTGATCTTCGCCGCCACCGGCCAGCTGATCGGCGCCGGCAGACCGGCCGACGTGATCACCGTGTTCGAGCAGCTGCAGAGCCTGGGCAAGGCCGGCGACTGCGGCGGGCTGGCCTACCTCAACGCCCTGGCCCAGAGCGTGCCCAGCGCGGCCAACATCCGCCGCTACGCCGAGATCGTGCGCGAGCGCTCCATCCTGCGCAAGCTGATCGCCGCCAGCGACGACATCGCGACCAGCGCCTTCAACCCGCAGGGCCGTGCCGTCACCACCGTGCTCGACGAGGCCGAGAGCAAGATCTTCAAGATCGGCGAGGAAGGCTCGCGCCAGCGCCAGGGTTTCCAGGCCATCGACAAGCTGGTCGTCGACCTGATCGATCGCGTGCAGGAGCTGCACGACAACGGCGCCGAGGAGGTCACCGGCGTGCGCACCGGCTTCTACGACCTGGACAGGATGACGGCGGGGCTGCAGAAGGGCGACCTGGTCGTGCTGGCGGCGCGCCCGTCGATGGGCAAGACCGCCTTTGCGCTGAACATCGCCGAGAACGTCGCCGTGCAGGAGGGCCTGCCGGTGCTGGTGTTCTCGATGGAGATGGGGGCGGCGCAGCTTGCGCTGCGCCTGGTCGGCAGCCTGGGGCGCATCAACCAGCAGAATCTGCGCACCGGGCGGCTGGACGCCAGCGAGTGGGAGCGCCTGACCGAGTCGGTCGAGCGTCTGAGCCAGGTGCAGCTGCTGATCGACGAGACCCCGGGGCTGACGGTGTCCGAGCTGCGCGCGCGCGCGCGGCGCATGGCGCGCCAGTTCGGCACGCTGGGGTTGATCGTCATCGACTACCTGCAGCTGATGAGCGGCAGCGGCGGCAGCGACGAGAACCGCGCCACCGAGCTGGGCGAGATCTCGCGCGGCCTCAAGGGCCTGGCCAAGGAACTGCAGTGCCCGGTGATCGCGCTGTCGCAGCTCAACCGCAGCGTCGAGAGCCGCAACGACAAGCGGCCGATGATGAGCGACCTGCGCGAGTCCGGCGCCATCGAGCAGGACGCCGACGTGATCACCTTCATCTACCGCGACGACTACTACAACAAGGACAGCAAGGAGCCGGGCGTCGCCGAGATCATCATCGCCAAGCAGCGCAACGGCCCCGTCGGCACGGTGAAGCTCACCTTCCTGAAGCCGCTGACACGCTTCGACAACCTGGCCCCCGGCAGCTACGGCGACGAGCCCTACTGAGCCCGGCGGCGGTCCGCGCCGGCCAGGGCGCCCGCCGCGGCCCGCCACGGCTTGCAGCGCGGCAGGAAACTGTATAGATTTACAGTATGCCTGCCGTCCAGATTCCCAACGCCATCGCCTCCCAACGGGGTGCGCCCGCCATGGCCGAGACCGCCGCCACGGCAACCGTGCCGCTCGCGGCGCTCAAGGGGCGGGGCACGGCCTGGGCCATCGCGTCGCGCCTGCAGGCGCAGCGGCGCGAAGGCTTCGACGACGGCTGGGGCGGCGCCGACGTGGGCGCCGATCCGGCAACAAGCCACGCCGCGCCGTCCACCCAGGTGATCGAGGAGCGGGTGCGCAGCATCCTCAGCGGCAACGACTCGCCCGACATCGGCTTCGACCTCTCGATCAACCCCTATCGCGGCTGCGAGCACGGCTGCGTCTACTGCTACGCGCGGCCCACGCACGGCTACCTCGACCTGTCGCCGGGGCTGGACTTCGAGACGCGCATCGTCGCCAAGGTCAACGCGCCCGAGCTGCTGCGCCAGGCGTTGTCGGCGCGCGGCTACCAGCCGCTGATGCTGAACATCGGCTCGGTCACCGACGCCTACCAGCCCGCCGAGCGGCGGCTGCGCATCACGCGCCAGATCATCGAGGTGCTGGCCGAGGCGCGCCACCCGTTCTCGCTGATCACCAAGTCCAGCCTGGTCGAGCGTGACCTGGACCTGCTCGTGCCGCTGGCGCAGGCCGGGCTGGCGGCGGTCTACGTGTCGCTGACCACGCTGGACCCACAGCTGGCGCGCACGCTGGAGCCGCGCGCCAGCGCGCCCCACCGTCGCCTGCGAACCATCGAGCGGCTGGCCGCCGCCGGCGTGCCGGTGGGCGTCAGCGTCTCGCCGGTGATCCCCTTCGTCAACGAGCCCGAGGTCGAGACCATCCTGCAGCGGGCCCGCGACGCCGGTGCGCGCAGCGCCTTCAGCATCGTGCTGCGCCTGCCCTGGGAGGTCAGCCCGCTGTTCCAGGCCTGGCTGCAGCAGCAGATGCCGCAGCGCGCCGCCCGCGTGATGGCGCGCGTGCGCGAGATGCGCGGCGGGCGCGACAACGACCCGCGCTTCGGCAGCCGCATGCGCGGCGAGGGCATCTGGGCGGAGCTGCTGCGCCAGCGCGTCAACAAGGCCTGCCAGCGGCTGGGCCTGTCACGCCAGCGCGTGGAACTCGACATGACGCAGTTCAGGCCGCCGGCCGCGGTGGCCGGGCAGGGCAGCCTGTTCTAGCGGCGCAGCGGCGGGCCGCCTGGCCGGTGCGGCGACGTGGCCTGGCGCCTGTTCAGGCAGCAGGCTCAGGCGACCATCGCGGGGGCCGCCGACTTGGCGGCCTCGGCGCTGGCGCGTGCCAGCACCAGGCCGCCGGCCGAGCGGCTGCTGCGGCGCACGCCGGCAATGTGGGTGGCGGGCATGCAGTACTTGCTCGACAAGGCCTCGGCACGCTCAAGCAGCCCGGCAACGTCGTCGATGCGCTCGCGATGGCGCTGCGCCACCGCACCGGCCAGCTCCACCAGCTTGGCGTTGCCGGTGCTCTGCGCCGCCTCGAGCAGTTGCTCGACGGCCATGCGCGGCTGGCCGCGCATGGCGTGGTTCATCGCCGACTCGGACCGGTGCAGGATCTCGGCCTGGATGTCGCGGATCCAGCCGCAGGCCCGTTCCTCGCGCTGCACCGCCGCCAGCAGCAGCTCGGTGGTGACCTTGCTGACGCAGAAGCGCCGGGCCACGCGCTCGACGATGTCGCGGTACTCGGCCTCGGCCACGCCATGCGCTGCCAGGCGTGAGAACAGCGAGAGCACGTTGGCCGCCACCTCGAGGTCGAAGTCGGGCTGCTCGGCGCCACTGGCCAGCGCGCGCGCCCGGCTCAGCCCGGTGGCGGTGCGGCCCGCCAGCAGGTCGGCCAGCGCCTCGCCCAGCGTCGCCATGCGGCGCAGCCGCAGTGACTCGGGGTGGCGTTCGCTGAACTTCAGCATCACGTCGGCGCAGACAGCCAGCGCCTTGTGGTCACCGCCGTCGAAGCGCAGCATCGCCAGCAGCGCCATCGACAGCACGTCGTACAGGCGCGACTTGCTGCCCAGCACCCAGGCTCGCTCCAGCATCTCGATGGCCAGCGCCGGCTGCTGGCCGTAGAAGGCCAGCGTGCCGCAGTGCTGCAGGCGCATCAGGCAGCCCGGGGTCATCGTCGCGGCGGTCTTGTAGGTGTCCAGGGCTTCGCCGAACTGGCCCTGCTCCATCTGCACCTTGCCCATCACCTCGTAGCTGTCGGCGTACTGCGGGTTCGACGCCATCAGCGCCTCCAGCGTGCGCCGCGCGCGCCCCAGGTCCCCTTCGGCCAGCTGCACCCGCGCCACGCCCAGCTTGGCCCAGGGCACGGTCTTGGCGGCGATCACCGCGTCGTACATCTTGCGTGCGTCGGCCGTGCGGCCCAGCATCAGCTGCAACTCGGCGCCGATGCGCGCGGCGTACAGCCAGTACAGCTGGCGCTGCTCGAAGCGCTGCCGGCACAGCTGCGCCGCGTCCTCGTGGCGGCCGTCGCTGATGGCCTTGTAGATGTCGCCCAGGGTGCGCTTGCGCTGGCGCGCTTCCTTGATCCGCTCGTACAGCGTGTTTCCCGAGTAGGGCTTGATCAGGAAGCTGTCCAGCGCCGCCTCGGCGGCCTCGGCCACGGTCTGGTAGGTGGCTTCCCCGGTGACCATCACGAACACCGTCGAGTACGGCAGCAGCTGCTCGCGGCGCAGCTCATCCAGCAGGTCCTGGCCGGTGGTGTGGCTGTGGTCGAAGTGGTACTCGCAGACCACGACGTCGAACTGGCGGTGCTCCAGCAGCGGCCGCGCGTCGGTCAGGCGGCCGCTCTGGCGCACGTCGGCGAAGCCGAAATCGCGCAGGTGCTGCACCAGCACGCTGCGCGAGGTGGCGTTTGGGTCTATCACCAGCGCCTGCGCGCTGAGGACGTCGCGGTCGATCGGCTGCACGTCGGCTCGCTAGTGCCGCAGGCGCAGGGCCGCACCGGGGGGCGGCCCGGCGGCCTCTCGGCGGGACAAGGACGTGGCGGGCTGGGTCATGGCCGTTCGGGCTGTCCCCGGTTATCGGCCACCGTCGCCGGCTACTTGAAGAGGTCCTTCACGCGGTCGGTCCAGGACTTGGCGTTGGGCGAGTGCCGTTCGCCGCCCTTGCGCAGGCTCTCGTCCAGCTCGCGCAGCAGCTTGCGCTGGTGCTCGGTGAGCTTGACCGGGGTCTCGACGGCGACGTGGCAGTACAGGTCGCCCGGGTAGCTGCTGCGCAGGCCCTTGATGCCCTTGCCGCGCAGGCGGAAGGTCTTGCCATGCTGGCTGCCTTCGGGCAGCTCGATCTCGGCCTTGCCCCCCAGCGTGGGTACCTCGATCGTGCCGCCCAGTGCCGCGGTGGTCAGGCCCACCGGCACGGTGCAGTGCAGGTCGTCGCCATCGCGCTCGAAGATGTCGTGCGGGCGCACGCGGATCTCGATGTACAGGTCGCCCGGCGGCCCGCCGTTGGTGCCCGGCTCGCCATTGCCGGCGCTGCGGATGCGCATGCCCTCGTTGATGCCGGCCGGGATGCGCACCTCCAGCGTCTTCTGCGTCTTGATGCGCCCCTGGCCGCTGCAGGCGGTGCAGGGGTCGGGGATGATGCGGCCGCTGCCGTGGCAGTGCGGGCAGGTCTGCTGGATGCTGAAGAAGCCCTGGCGCAGGTGCACGGTGCCGGCGCCGTTGCAGCTGGGGCAGGTCTTGGCGCTGGTGCCGGGCTTGGCGCCGCTGCCGTGGCAGGTGCCGCAGCTCTCCCAGGCCGGCACGCGCAGCTGCGTCTCCTTGCCGTTGGCCGCTTCCTCCAGCGTGATCTCCATCTGGTAGGACAGGTCGCTGCCGCGGTAGACCTGCTGGCCACCGCCGCCGCGGCGGGCACCGCCGCCGCCGAAGATGTCGCCGAAGATGTCGCCGAAGGCCTCGGCGAAGCCACCGAAGCCCTCGGGCCCGGCGCCGCGGCCCATGCCGCCCATGCTGGGGTCGACGCCGGCATGGCCATACTGGTCGTAGGCGGCGCGCTTGCTGGCGTCGCTGAGCACCTCGTAGGCCTCGTTGGCCTCCTTGAACTTCTCCTCCGCCTGCTTGGCATCGCCCCCCTGGTTGCGGTCGGGGTGGTGCTTCATGGCCAGCTTGCGGTAGGCCTTCTTGATGTCGTCGTCGGAGGCGTTCTTGGGCACGCCCAGGACGTCGTAGTAGTCGCGCTTTGCCATGGTCTAGCGGGCCATCGTCGTCTGGTCACTGAAACACCGACGCCGCGGCGGGCGCCCGGGCCGCTGCGGCCTGGCGCGCCCGTCGCGGCGCGGATGGCCGGCAGCCCCGTTGCGGGCTGCCCGGCGCGTCACTTCTTGACTTCCTTGAAGTCGGCATCGACGACGTCGTCGCCCGCAGGGCGCGGCTTCGCGTCGCCGCCGCCGGCGGCCTCGGCGCCCGGCGCCGCGCCGGCGGCCCCGGCCGCAGCCGCAGCCGCCTGTGCGTCGGCGTACATCTTCTCGCCCAGCTTCTGGCTGGCCGTCATCAGCGCCTCGGTCTTGGCCTCGATGGCCGCCTTGTCGTCGCCCTTGAGCGCCTCCTCGACGTCCTTCAGCGCGGCCTCGACCTTCTCCTTCTCGCCGGCGTCGAGTTTGTCACCGTGCTCGGCCAGGCTCTTCTTGACCGAGTGCAGCATGGCATCGGCCTGGTTGCGCGCCTGCACCAGTTCCAGCTTCTTCTTGTCCTCGGCGGCGTTGGCCTCGGCGTCCTTGACCATCTTCTCGATCTCGGCCTCGGACAGGCCCGAGTTGGCCTTGATGGTGATCTTGTTCTCCTTGCCGGTGGCCTTGTCCTTGGCCGAGACATGCAGGATGCCGTTGGCGTCGATGTCGAAGGTCACCTCGATCTGCGGCATGCCGCGCGGCGCCGGCGCGATGCCTTCCAGGTTGAACTCGCCCAGGCTCTTGTTGCCCGCGGCCATCTCGCGCTCGCCCTGGAAGACCTTGATCGTCACCGCCGGCTGGCCGTCCTCGGCGGTGCTGAACACCTGGCTGAACTTGGTCGGGATGGTGGTGTTCTTCTTGATCATCTTGGTCATCACGCCGCCCAGGGTCTCGATGCCCAGCGACAGCGGCGTGACGTCCAGCAGCAGCACGTCCTTGCGCTCGCCGCCCAGCACCTGGCCCTGGATGGCGGCGCCCACGGCCACCGCCTCGTCGGGGTTGACGTCCTTGCGCGGCTCCTTGCCGAAGAAGGCCTTCACCTTCTCCTGCACCTTGGGCATGCGCGTCATGCCGCCGACCAGGATCACGTCGTCGATGTCCGAGAGCTTGACGCCGGCGTCCTTCACCGCGATGCGGCAGGGCTCGATGGTGCGCTCGATCAGGTCGTCGACCAGGGCTTCCAGCTTGGCCCGGGTGAGCTTGATGTTGAGGTGCTTGGGGCCCGAGGCGTCGGCGGTGATGTAGGGCAGGTTGACGTCGGTCTGGGTGCTGTTGGACAGCTCGATCTTGGCCTTCTCGGCCGCTTCCTTCAGGCGCTGCAGCGCCAGCACGTCCTTGGTCAGGTCGACACCCTGTTCCTTTTTGAACTCGGTGACGATGTAGTCGATGATGCGCTGGTCGAAGTCCTCGCCGCCGAGGAAGGTGTCGCCGTTGGTCGACAGCACCTCGAACTGCTTCTCGCCGTCGACGTCGGCGATCTCGATGATCGAGATGTCGAAGGTGCCGCCGCCGAGGTCGAAGACGGCGATCTTGCGGTCGCCCTTGCCATGCTTGTCCAGGCCGAAGGCCAGCGCCGCGGCGGTGGGCTCGTTGATGATGCGCTTGACCTCCAGCCCGGCGATGCGGCCGGCGTCCTTGGTCGCCTGGCGCTGGCTGTCGTTGAAGTAGGCCGGCACGGTGATCACCGCCTCGGTCACTTCCTCGCCGAGGTAGTCCTCGGCCGTCTTCTTCATCTTGCGCAGCACCTCGGCCGAGACCTGGGGCGGCGCCAGCTTCTTGCCGCGCACCTCGACCCAGGCGTCGCCGTTGTCGGCGGCGGCGATGGTGTAGGGCATCAGGTCGATGTCCTTCTGCACCTCCTTCTCGGTGAACTTGCGGCCGATCAGGCGTTTCACCGCGTACAGCGTGTTCTTCGGGTTGGTCACCGACTGGCGCTTGGCGCTGGCGCCGACCAGGATCTCGCCGTCCTCCTGGTAGGCGATGATCGACGGCGTGGTGCGCGCACCCTCGCTGTTCTCGATCACGCGGGTGGTGTTGCCTTCCATCACGGCCACACACGAGTTCGTGGTGCCGAGGTCGATGCCGATGATCTTGCCCATGCTTGCTCCTTCTCGGGGCGCCGCCCCCCTGGGTGGCGGGCGGGCGCGAATGACTGCTTGTTCTGGATCTGTGGGTGCCGCGCCGGCTTTCAAGCGGCGGCGCGCACGGTTCTTGCTGGACGGTCGTCGACCGGTGCCGCCGCTACTTCGGCGCCGCCACGGTGACCAGCGCCGGGCGCAGCACGCGGTCGGCGATCAGGTAGCCCTTCTGCAACAAGGCGACCACGGTGTTGGCCTCCTGCTCGGCGGGCACCACGCTGATGGCCTGGTGCTGGTGGGGGTCGAAGCGGGTGCCGGCCGGCGGTGCGATGGCCACCACCTTGTTGCGCTCCAGCACCTGCACCAGCTGGCGCAGCGTCGCATGCACCCCCTCCAGCAGCTGCTGCTGGGTGGCGTTCTCGATGGCGATGGCTGCCTCCAGGCTGTCCTTCACCGGCAGCAGGCTCTCGGCGAAGCCCTCGACGGCGAACTTGCGCGCCTTGGCCATCTCCTCCTCGGCGCGGCGGCGGGTGTTCTCGGCCTCGGCCTTGGCGCGCAGGTAGGCGTCCGACACCTCGGCGTGCTTGGCCTGCAGCGCGGCCAGTTGCTCGGCCAGGGTCTCGGGCGCGGTGGTGCCCGCAGGCGTCGACGGGTTGGCGGGGGCGGCCTGGGCGCTGCTGGCCGTGTCGGCGGGCGCCTGCTGCGGCGCGGTGTCGGAGGTGTCGCTCATGGGGTGCTTGTCGGCGGCGGCGCCCCTTGGGCACCGGGATGTCGGCGCGCGCGGGGCGGTGGTCTGGTTCGGCTTCGGAGGCCATCTGGGGGCGGCTTGCCGGCCTTCAAGGCCCGGGCCGGTACAAGCGCACATTGTCGTCCCGGGCCGCGGCGCGGCGGCCGGGGGTGGCCAACCCCATGTGCGCTACAGGTCGTCGACCGAGGCGCTCCAGCGCCGCCACTCGGCGCGGGTGCGCTCGATCTGCCGCCGGTCGCGCTTGGTCGGGCGGCCCTGCTCGATGGCCTGGGCCGGCTCGGCGGCCAGGCGCCTGGCCTCGGCCGCAGCGGCGCGGGCCGCCTGGCTCTCGGGCGTCTCGGCAAACAGGGTCTGGGCCAGTGCGGCCGGGCCGCGCACCGCCGACAGCGCCAGCACCTCGACGACGCGCAGCGACGCCTGCTGGCGGATCTCCACGCGGTCACCGGCCTTCAGCTCGCGCGCCGGCTTGGCCGGCTGGCCGTTGACGCGCACGCGGCCGCGGTCCACCTCGCCGGCCGCCAGGGCCCGGGTCTTGTAGAAGCGCGCCGCCCACAACCACTTGTCCAGGCGCAGCCGCTCTTGCAGGGGCAGGCTGTTCATGGCACCGATTCTGGCCCCGCCAGCGGCAGGCGCACCACGGCGTCGACGCCGTCGACGCGCCCGCGCTGCTGGCGTTCGTTCAGCTCCAGGCTGCCGCCCAGGCTGTCGACGATCTCGCGGCAGATGGCCAGGCCCAGGCCCGAGCCGGCGGCCAAGTCGTGGCCGGCGTCGGAAGCGGCGAAGGGCTGGAACAGACGTTCGCGCAGCGCCGCAGGAATGCCCGGGCCCTGGTCGGCGACGGTCAGCGCGGCGTGGCGGCCATCGGCCTGCAGGCGCAGCGCCAGCGCGCTGCCCGGCCGGCCATGCTTGATCGCGTTGTGCAGCAGGTTGCGCACCAGCTCGCGCAGCGGCCACTCGTGCGCGCGCACCGGTGCCGGCACGGTGTCCAGCGAGAAGTCCAGCCCGCGCTCGGCGGCCAGCGGCGCCAGGTCCAGCGCCACGGCGCGCGCCACTTCGGCCCAGTCCAGCAGCGGCACGGCCTCGCCCTGCAGGCCCTGCTGGCGCAGCTGCTCGACCTTGGCCAGCGCCAGCATCTGGTTGGCCAGCGCGGTGGCGCCGTCGATGGTGCGCGCGATCTCGGCCAGCGCCTGCTCGGGCGGCAGGTCGCCGCGGCGGGCCGACTGCACCTGCGCCTTGAGCACCGCCAGCGGCGTGCGCAGCTGGTGGGCGGCGTCGCGCACGAAGCGCTTCTGGTGCGCCAGCAGCCGCGCCAGGCGGCCCATCACCTGGTTGGTGGCATCCAGCAGTGGCTGCAGCTCGGGCGGCGCATCGGGGGCGGCGATGGGGCTGAGGTCGCCCGCCGGGCGCTCGACGATGTGCCGGCTGAGCGCGCGCACCGGCCGCGTGACGCGCTGCACCACGAACCACACCACCACCGCGATCAGCCCCACCAGCGCCGCCTGGCGCCACAGCGTATCGACCAGCAGCTGGCGCGCCAGCGTGCGGCGCAGCTCCAGGGTCTCGGCCACCTGCACCGTGGCCATGGTCTGGCCCTCGACGCCGGCCACCGGCTGCAGCAGCACCGCCATGCGCACCGGCTCGCCGCGGTGCTCGGCGTCGTAGAAGTGCACCAGCGCGGCGTAGACCTGTTGCGGCGGCAGCTGGGCCGGCGGCAGCGGCAGGTCCTCGAAGCCCGAGACCATGCGGCCCTCGGCATCGAGCACACGGAAGTACAGGCGGCTGCGGTTGTCGGCCTCGAAGGCTTCCAGCGCGGCGTAGGGCACGTCGGCGCGCAGGCGGATCCGGCCCCCTTCGTCGCGCACCGTCAGCAGTTCGCCGATGCTCTTGGCCGTGGCCAGCAGCGTGCGGTCGTAGGCGGTGTCGGCGGCACGCAGCGCCTGCGCGTACAGCACCGCCGCATTGGTGGCGGCGATGGCCAGCAGCGGCAGCAGGATCCACAGCAGCAGCGCGCGGCGCAGCGAGGCCGGACGCCGCGGCGCCGCTGCGGCGGCGTGGCCGGCCGCGCCGCTCACGAGGCCTCGCGCAGCAGGTAGCCCAGGCCGCGCAGCGTGACGATCTGCGCCGGCGTGTCGGCCAGCTTGCGGCGCAGCCGGTAGGCCACCACCTCGACCGCCTCGGGCAGCACCTGCGCGTCGTCGGGGAACACCAGCTCCAGCAGCCGCTCCTTGGCCACCGCCTGCCCCGGCCGCGCCAGCAGCGCGCGCAGCAGCGCCGCCTCGCGCTGCGTCAGCTCCAGGGGCTGGCCGTCGCGGTAGACGGCGCCGCTGTCGGCATCGCACTGCAGCCCGGCGTAGGCCGGCCCCAGGCCGCCGGCAGCGGCCGCCTCGGCGGCGCCGCCGCGGCGCGCCAGGGCGCGCACGCGGGCCTCCAGCTCGTCCAGGTCGAAGGGCTTGGGCAGGTAGTCGTCGGCGCCGGTGTTCAGCCCCAGCACGCGGTCGCCGACCGTGCCGCGCGCGGTGAGGATCAGCACCGGCGTGCGCAGCCCCTGCGCCCGGGCGCGGGCCAGCACCTCCAGCCCGTCCAGCCCGGGCAGGCTGAGGTCGAGCACGACGACATCGGGTACCGACGCCACCCAGCGGTCCAGCGCGCGCGCACCGTCGGCGCACACCTGCACCTGCATGCCGCGGCGCTCGAAGCTGCGCTGCAGCGTCGTGCGCATCGCCTCGTTGTCCTCGACGAGCAGCAGCTTCATCGCGGGGCAGGGCCGTGGGCCCGGGCCGCGTTCATGGGCCGGCGGCCTGGGGTTGTCCCGGGGGTGATCGACAGGGCTTCGACAGCTTGGCGGCCCAAGATGCGCGCATCGATCCACCCGCCGAGGAGACAAGCCATGCGTCGCGACACCTTCCTGAAGTCCCTGGCCGCCCTGGCCGCCACCGGCGCGCTGCCGCTGTCGGCCAGCGCCGCCGTCAACCTGAAGATGATGGTACCCGCCAACCCCGGCGGCGGCTGGGACACCACCGGCCGTGCGCTGGGCAAGGCCTTGCAGGACGCCGGACTGGCCGCCTCGGTCACCTACGAGAACAAGGGCGGCGCCGCCGGCGCCATCGGCCTGGCGCAGTTCGTCAACGCCAGCAAGGGCGACGGCAACGCGCTGATGGTGATGGGCGCGGTGATGCTGGGCGGCATCATCACCGGCAAGCCGCCGGTCAGCGTCACCGCCGCCACGCCCATCGCCCGCCTGACCAGCGAGTACAACGTCTTCGTGCTGCCGGCCAACTCGCCCTTCAAGACCATGGCCGACGTGGTCGAGGCGATGAAGAAGGACCCGGCCAGCGTGAAGTGGGGCGGCGGCTCGCGCGGCAGCACCGAGCACATTGCCGCGGCGATGATCGCCCGCGCCGTGGGCGTCGACCCGTCGCGCATCAACTACGTGCCCTTCCGCGGCGGCGGCGAGGCCACGGCGGCGATCCTGGGCGGCAACGTCACGGTGGGCGGCAGCGGCTACAGCGAGTTCCAGCAGTACATCGAGGCCGGCAAGATGCGGCCCATCGGCGTCACCTCCGAGACGCGGCTGAAGGGCATCAACATCCCGACGCTGAAGGAGCAGGGCATCGACGTGGTGATCGGCAACTGGCGCGGCGTCTACGCCGCCCCGGGCATCACCCCGGCGCAGCGCAAGGCGCTGACCGACCTGGTGGTGGCCGCGACCAAGCACAAGAGCTGGACCGAGGCGCTGGAGAAGAACAACTGGACGCCGGCGCTGCTCACCGGCCCGGCCTTCGAGGACTTCGTCGACCGCGAGTTCGCCAGCCTGCGCGCCACCATGGTCAAGGCCGGGATGATCTGAGATGGCGGCCGGCCACCCTGCGGGGGGCGACAGCGCCGCCGCACATTCGTCGCGCGCACGCGGGTCGCAGGCGGCCATCGGTGCCGGGGTGCTGGTCATCGCCGGGCTGCTGGCCTGGGGCGGCCGGGACCTGCCCGAGGCCGTGGGCTACTCGGGCGTGGGCCCGGGCGTGCTGCCGATGTTCATCGCCGCGGCGCTGGCCCTGTTCGGGCTGGTGCTGCTGGTGCAGGTGCTGCGCGGCGGCTTTCGCGCGCTGCAGCCGGGCTCCGGCGCAGCGCGCGGCGACTGGCGCGCCTTCGCCTGGGTCAGCGCCGGCATCCTGGCCAACGCCGCGCTGATGACGCGCGCCGGCTTCGTGCTGTCCTGCGCACTGTGCTTCGCGCTGGCGGTGCGCGGGCTGCGCATCGCCGAGGGCAAGCCTGCCGGCGGCGCGGCGCGCGCGCTGGCCGACCTGCTGACCGGCATGGCCATCGCCGCACCGGCGTTCTGGCTGTTCACCAAGCTGCTCGCGATCAACCTGCCGGGCCTCACCGGCACCGGCTGGATCTGAGCGACCCCGGCCGCCCGCGACGGCGGCCCCCGACCTGAGCTGGAGCCCCGCATGGGCGACATCCTGAGCCTGCTGGCCGGCGGCTTCGCCACTGCCGCCAGCCCCGTCAACCTGATGTGGGCCTTCGTCGGCTGCGCGCTGGGCACGGCCATCGGCGTGCTGCCCGGCCTGGGCCCGGCGGTGACGGTGGCCATGTTGCTGCCGATCACGGCGCAGGTGGAGCCCACCGCGTCGATGATCTTCTTCGCCGGCATCTACTACGGCGCGATGTACGGCGGCAGCACCACCTCGATCCTGCTGAACACGCCGGGCGAGACCGGCACCATGGTCACGGCGCTGGAAGGCTTCAAGATGGCCAAGGCCGGCCGCGCCGGCGCGGCGCTGGCCACCAGCGCCATTGGCAGCTTCGTCGCCGGCACCATCGCCACCATCCTGGTGACGCTGTTCGCGCCGGTGGTGGCCGAGTTCGCCGTGAAGCTGGGGCCGCCCGAGTACTTCTGCATCATGCTGCTGGCCTTCACCACGGTGAGCGCCGTGCTGGGCAGCAGCGCGCTGCGCGGCGCCACGGCGCTGTTCATCGGCCTGGCGATGGGCGTGGTGGGCATCGACCAGATCAGCGGCGCGGCGCGCTACACCGCCGGCGTGCCCGAGTTCTTCGACGGCATCGAGGTGGTGCTGATCGCGGTGGGCCTGTTCGCCGTCGGCGAGACGCTGTACACCGCGCTGTACGAGGGCCGCAGCCGCAGCGAGATGAACGCGATGGGCCGCGTGCACATGACGCGCAGCGAGTGGCGCCGCTCGTGGCCGGCGTGGATGCGCGGCACGGCCATCGGCTTCCCCTTCGGCACCATCCCCGCCGGCGGCTCCGAGATCCCAACCTTCCTGAGCTACGCCACCGAGCGCAAGCTGAGCAAGCACCCCGAGGAGTTCGGCACCCGCGGCGCCATCGAGGGCGTGGCCGGGCCCGAGGCGGCCAACAACTCGGCGGTGACGGCCACCCTGGTGCCGCTGCTCACCCTGGGCATCCCGACCTCGGTGACCACCGCCATCCTGCTGTCTGCGCTGCAGAACTACGGGCTGAACCCGGGGCCGCAGCTGTTCACCAGCTCGTCGGCGCTGGTGTGGGCGCTGATCGCCAGCCTGTACATCGGCAACGTGATGCTGCTGGTGCTGAACCTGCCGCTGGTCGGTCTGTGGGTGAAGCTGCTGGCCATCCCGCGGCCGCCGCTGTACGCCGGCATCCTGATCTTCGCGTCGGTGGGCGTCTACGGCATGCGCCAGAGCGCCTTCGACCTGTTCCTGATGTACGCCGTGGGCCTGCTGGGGGTGCTGATGCGGCGCTTCGACTTCCCCACCGCGCCGGTCATCGTCGGCCTGATCCTGGGCCCGCTGGCCGAGGCCCAGCTGCGCAACGCGCTGGCCATCGGCGAGGGCCAGTGGACGGTGTTCCTGCAGCGGCCGATGTCGGCGGCGCTGCTGGCGCTGGTCGTCGCGGTGTTGCTGGGGCCGCGCCTGTGGGCGTTGTGGCGGCGCCGCGCCTGAGGGCCGGTCAGTCCGGCGCGCCCAGGCCCAGCGCCCGTTCGCGCTGGGCCTGCAGGGCCAGCGCCGAGGGCTCGGCCTGGGTGGGCCAGCCCTGCAAGTGGCGCTGCACGATGGCCGCCAGCGCGTTGATCCAGCCCGGCGCGTCGTTCAGGCAGGGCACGTAGCGGAACTCGCGTCCGCCGGCGCCGATGAAGGCGTCACGCGCCTCCTGCGCAATCTCTTCCAGCGTTTCCAGGCAGTCGGCGACGAAGCCGGGGCACATCACGTCGACGCTCTTCACCCCGGCCTGGGCCAGCTCCACCAGCGTGGGCTCGGTGTAGGGCTGCAGCCAGCGCGCGCGGCCGAAGCGGCTCTGGAAGGCGACGGTCACGTCGCCGGCGCTGCGGCCCAGACGCTCGGCCAGCAGCCTGGCGGTGACGTGACACTGGCAGTGGTAGGGGTCACCCAGCGTCAGGCTGCGCTGCGGCACGCCGTGGAAGCTGAGCAGCAGCTTCTCGGCCCGGCCATGCTGCTGCCAATGCGCCTCGAGCCGGGTGGCCAGCGCGGCGATGTAACCAGGGTCGTCGTGGAACTCGCCGACGAAGCGCAGCTCGGGCACACGGCGCGCGCGCGACGTCCAGTCGCCCACGGCGTCGACCACCGATGCGGTGGTGGCCGCGGCGTACTGCGGGTACAGCGGCAGCACCAGCACCCGCGTGGCGCCGGCGGCGCGCAGGGCGTCGAGTTCGGCGGCGATGGCCGGCCGGCCGTAGCGCATGGCGTGGCGCACCAACAGGTGGTGGCCGTCGGCCAGCAGGCGCTCGGCCAGCGCGGTGGTCTGGCGCTGCGTCCACACCGCCAGCGGCGAGCCCTCGGGCAGCCAGATGCCGGCGTACTTGGCCGCCGACTTGGCCGGCCGCGTGCGCAGGATGATGCCGTGCAGGATGGGCCACCACGCCAGGCGGGGGATCTCGACCACGCGGGGGTCGGCCAGGAATTCGGCGAGGTAGCGGCGCAGCGCCGGTGCGTCGGGGGCCTCGGGCGTGCCCAGGTTGACCAGCAGCACGCCGGTGGTGGCGGCGCTGCCGTGGCGGTAGGCGGGCTCGGGGCGGAAGCGCATGGCCTGCGGCGTGCTGTGGCGCGGCGGCGTGACTGGCTAGGCCGCGCCGCCGCGGCGGGCCAGCTCGGCCAGCACCACGGCCACGTTGACCGGCTTGGTCCAGCAGGCGGCAAAGCCGGCTTCGCGCGCGGGTTGCTCGACCAGGGCCGTGTCGTCGGCGGTGCACAGGATGGCCGGCGGCAGCTGCGGCCCCTGGGCGGCGCGCAGCCTCGCCAGCAACTCGTAGCCCGAGGTGTCGGGAAGGTGCAGGTCGATCACCAGCAACTCGGGCTTGAACTCGGCAGCCAGGCCCAGCGCCTCCTGCGCCGACTCCGCGGTGGCCACCTCGACGCCGACGGCCAGGCGGCAGGTCTCGACGAACAGCAGGCTGTTGATGCGGTCGTCGTCGACATAGAGCACGCGCATCTCAGCTCAGCTCCAGCGGCAGGTGGGGCTGGGTGTCGACGAAGCGCAGCACGTCGAAGTTGACGCAGGCCGAGCTGGAGTCGCCCGGCGAACTGCCCAGACCGATGGTGCCGGCGCCATGCAGGGTGCAGCTGCCACGGCGCAGGCTGACGATCTCGCCGTCGGCGAAGCGCACGTAGGTGCCGTTGAAGCTCAGGTCGGTGAGCTGGAAGGCGCCGCCCACCCAGTCGACGCGGGCGTGCGAGCGCGACACGCGGGTGTCGTCGACGCAGAAGGTGGCCTGCGGGCTGCGCCCCAGCACCACCGGCATCTGCTGGCTGGCGAAGACGCGCTGCTGGCCGGCCCACAGCAGGCGCAGGCCGTCGGGCTCCTGCACCGTCATCGCGACGTCGCCGAACTGCGTCGCGACCTGGTCGCTGCCGCTGCGCCGCCCGCCCAGCACATGCACCAGCACCGGCTCGGCACGGCCGCGCAGCGCCAGCTTGTCCAGGCTGCGGAAGCGCTGGCGCAGGTCCTGCGGCAGACCGTCGAGGGTCTCGGAGGTGATCAGGGTCTCGTTGTCGCCGGCATGGTCGAGCAAGCGCGCGGCGACGTTGACGGCGTCGCCGAAGCAGTCGCCGGCCATCTCGACGATCTCGCCGCGCGCCATCGCCACCTGCAGGCGCAGCGCGCGCAGGCCCGGGCTGGCGCCGCGCTCGTGGCCGCGCAGCACCATGCCCTCGAGCACGTCGTGCATCTGCATCGCCGCGGCCACCGCGGCGGCGGGCTCGTCGAACACGGCCATCAGACCGTCGCCCAGGGTCTTGACCACCTCGCCGCGCTGGCGCGCCACCGGGCCGGTCATCGCGTTGATGCAGTGCGTGACCACCGAGGTGGCCTCGGCGTTGCCCAGGCTCTCGTACAGCGCCGTGCTGCCGCGCAGGTCGGCGAACAGCACGGTGCGATCGGCGATCCGGGTCACGCGATGGGCTCCGTCAGTGCCGCCGCCCGAGGGTCAGAGCTTGTCGAGGCAGGTGCGCAGCGGATGCCTGCGGCTCGGGCTGCCGGGCACCGGCTTCGCGCTCGCCGCCGAGGGTGTCGTCAGGTCCATGGCCGATCTCCTCGCTGCGCTCACAGATTGTCCAGGTAGGTGCGCAGCTTGTCGCTGCGGCTGGGGTGCTTGAGCTTGCGGATGGCCTTGGCCTCGATCTGGCGGATGCGCTCGCGCGTCACGTCAAACTGCTTGCCCACCTCTTCCAGCGTGTGGTCGGTGCTCATCTCGATGCCGAAGCGCATGCGCAGCACCTTGGCCTCGCGCGGGGTCAGGCTGTCGAGGATGTCCTTGACCACGTCGCGCAGGCCGGCCTGCATCGCCGCGTCCACCGGCGCGACGTTGTTGGTGTCCTCGATGAAGTCGCCCAGGTGGCTGTCGTCGTCGTCGCCGATCGGCGTCTCCATGGAGATCGGCTCCTTGGCGATCTTCATGATCTTGCGGATCTTGTCCTCGGGCATCTCCATCTTCTCGGCCAGGATGGACGCATCGGGCTCGAAGCCGAACTCCTGCAGGTGCTGGCGGCTGATGCGGTTCATCTTGTTGATGGTCTCGATCATGTGCACCGGGATGCGGATGGTGCGCGCCTGGTCGGCGATCGAGCGCGTGATGGCCTGGCGGATCCACCAGGTGGCGTAGGTCGAGAACTTGTAGCCGCGGCGGTACTCGAACTTGTCGACCGCCTTCATCAGGCCGATGTTGCCTTCCTGGATCAGGTCGAGGAACTGCAGGCCGCGGTTGGTGTACTTCTTCGCGATGCTGATGACCAGGCGCAGGTTGGCCTCGATCATCTCCTTCTTGGCGTCGCGGCTGGCGCGCTCGCCGGCGTTCATCTCGCGGTTGATCTCCTTCAGGTCCTCCAGCGGCACCACGGCGCTGGCCTGCAGATCGATCAGGCGCTGCTGCAGTTCCTGGATGGCAGGCAGGTTGCGGCTCAGCACCACGCTGTAGCCCTTGCCGGCGGCGATCTCCTTCTCGGCCCACTTCAGGTTCAGCACGTTGGCCGGGAAGGTCTTGACGAAGTGCTCCTGCGGCATGCCGCACTTGTCGACGGCGATCTTGCGGATCTCGCGCTCGTAGCGGCGCACGTCGTCGACCTGGCTGCGCAGGATGTGGCACAGCTTCTCGATGGTCTTCACCGTGAAGCGGATGGTCATCAGCATCTCGCTGATGGCCTGCTGCGCCTTGTTGTAGTTGGCGCTCTTGTAGCCTTCCTTCTCGTAGGCGCGGCGCATGCGGTCGAAGTGGCCGCGCAGCGCCTCGAAGCGCTCCAGCGCCTGACGCTTCAGCTCCTCGAGCTTCTTGGTCAGGGCCTTGCTGCCGCCGTTGCCGTCGTCGTCGTCGTCCTCGTCGAACTCGTCGAAGTCCTCCTCGGCGACATAGTCGTCGGCCTCGTCGTCGCTGATGAAGCCGTCGACGACCTCGGAGATCTGCATCTCGCCGGCGGCGATCTTGTCGGCCATCGCCAGCACCTCGGCGATGGTCGTCGGGCTGGCGCTGATGGCCAGCATCATCGCCTGCAGCCCGCCCTCGATGCGCTTGGCGATCTCGATCTCGCCCTCGCGCGTGAGCAGCTCCACCGTGCCCATCTCGCGCATGTACATGCGCACCGGGTCGGTGGTGCGGCCGAATTCGCTGTCCACCGTCGACAGGGCGGCCTCGGCCTCTTCCTCGGCTTCCTCTTCGGTGGCCGTGGTGGTCGTGCCTCCCGCGATCAGCAGGGTGGCCGCATCGGGCGCCTGCTCGTAGACGGCGATGCCCATGTCGTTGAGCATGGACACGATGGCGTCCATGATCTCGGCCTCGACCAGCTTCTCGGGCAGGTGGTCGTTGATTTCCGCGTGGGTGAGGAAGCCGCGCGTCTTGCCCATCTTGATGAGGGTCTTGAGCTCGGTGCGGCGCTTGTTGACCTCTTCCTCGGTCAACGTGGTCTCGTCCAGCCCGAATTCGCGCATCAGCGCGCGCTCCTTGGCGCGGCTGACCTTCATGCGCAGCGGCTTGGCCTTGGCCGCCTCCTTGCCACTGTCTTCGCCGGTGTCGACCTCGGCTTCGGTGTCGGCATCCGCCTCGGTGTCCGCCTCGCCGTCGAAGTCGGCATCGGCGTCGTCGATGACGTCGTCGTCCACTTCCTCGCGGGGCTTGCCCTTGGCGTCCTTGCCCTTGGCGTCCTTACCCTTGGCGCCCTTGCCGCTGTCGGCGCCCTTGCCCTTGGCTTTGGCGCCCGGCTTGGCGGCGGCCTTGGCCGGGGACTTCTCGTCGGTGGCCTTGGCCGCCTTGGCGGGCGCCTTGACCTCCTCGGCCTTGGCGGCGGCCTTGGGTGCCGGCTTGGCCGGCTTGCTTTCGGCGGCGGCCTTGGCCTTGACGGTGCCGGCCTTGTTCTCGACCTCGGCCTTGGCGGGCTTGGTGGTCTTCACGGCGGCGGCGGCGGGCTTCTTGGCGGTCATGCGGTTCCTTGGCTTTGGGGTGGCGCCCGACGGGCGGCGCTGGGCCCTGACAGCGCACGCTGCGCCCGGGGTGGCGGCGGCCGCTCCATGCGGCGGCCGCACCGCGTGGGCGCGGAGCGTTGATCGCGTGCCGGGCGGGCAAGCTCGCGTGACCGGGGGTAGGGCAGTCCTTGCGGGAGGCGTTGACCCATCTGGTTTCCCTTGGCAAGGGGGGTCGGGGCCCGGGGTGCTGCTGTCACTCTTGCCGCTGCGACAAACGCGGGATTATAGCGGCGCCGGTGCGGCCGCAGGCCGGCCTGGCCGCGTCCGGCACTCAGGCCTGCGGGCCGGCGGTGCTGCTCAGCGCCGCCTTGTGCAGGGCCATCTGCTGGTGCAGCCAGCGCAAGCGCTGGAGCTCGTCGCTGCCGGGGTTGCCGGCGGCCAGCAGGGCGGACTCGGCCTTGTGGCGTTCGATCCACAGCTGGTGCAGCACACGCTGCAGGTCCTCGAAGCTGGCCGTGTCGTCGCCGCTCTCGCCGCCCACCCAGCGCGCCAGCGACGCCGCCCAGTCCAGACCCTGCGCCGCCTGCTGCAAGGCCGACCAGGGCAGCGGCCCGTCGTCGTGCAGCCGGCCCTCGAGCCAGGCGAGCGCGTCGCCATGCTCGCCGCCCAGGTCGTGCAGCAACTGGTGGTCCTCGCCGGAGAGCCGCTCCCACCAGGCGCTGTGGCGGAACAGCAGGCGCAGGGCCAGATCGGCCGGTGCGGCGGGTGCGCGGCGCGTGCCGCGGCGCTGGTCGCGCCCCGGACCGGGCGGCGCCGGCGCCCGCGACGGTGCCGACGCGCCACCGGCGAACGACTCCAAACCGGCCCTGGGGGCCGCCGCGGCGCCGCCTGCGCCGGCCGGCGCCACGGCCCACAGCGCGGCCAGCTCGGCCGGCTCCAGGCGTGCCAGATGGGCCAGTTCGGGCAGCAGCTGGCGGCGCAGTGCGCCGTCGGGCAGGGCGCCCCACAGCGGTCTGGCCTGCGCCAGCATGCGCGCGCGGCCCTCGGCGCTGTCGAGGGCAATGCCCTCGGCCGCCTGCGCCAGCAGCTGGCGCGACAGCGGCACGGCCTGCTCCAGCTCGCGTTCGAAGGCCGCCAGGCCCAGCTCGCGCACATAGCTGTCCGGGTCGTGCTCGGGAGGCAGGAACAGGAAGCGGACGCTGCGCGTGTCGCCGGCGTGCGGCAGCGCCGCCTCCAGCGCGCGCGCCGCGGCGCGGCGGCCGGCCGCGTCGCCGTCGAAGGCGAACACCACCTGGTCGGTGTGGCGGAACAGCTTGTGCACATGGTCGGCGGTGCAGGCCGTGCCCAGCGTGGCCACCGCGTTGGGCAGGCCGGCCTGGGCCAGCGCGACGACGTCCATGTAGCCTTCGACCACCAGCACGAAACCCCGCTCGCGCAGCGCCTGGCGCGCCTCGAACAGGCCGTACAGCTCCTGGCCCTTGCTGAACAGCGGCGTCTCGGGCGAGTTGATGTACTTGGGCTTGCTGCCGTCGAGCACGCGGCCGCCGAAGCCGATCACCTCGCCCTGCACCGAACGGATGGGGAACATCACGCGGTCGCGGAACCAGTCGTAGCGGCCGCGCTCGTTGCCGGACTGCGCCTCCTGAGCCTCGGGCGCCTCCTGCATGGCGTGGCCGCCAGCGCCGGCCTGGCCGCGTGCGCCGTCGCCGGGCTCGCGCCGGCGCACCAGACCGGCCTCCTCCAGCAGCGGATCGTCGTAGCGCGGGAAGACGCCGGCCAGCGTGCGCCAGCCCGGCGGCGCGTAGCCCAGGCCGAAGCGGGCGGCGACGGCGCCGCTGAGGCCGCGGCCCTTCAGGTAGTCGATGGCGCGCGGGCTGGCCTTGAGCTGCTCGCGCCAGAAGCCGGCGGCCCGCTCCAGCAGTTCGCCCAGCACCAGCTTGCGCTCGCGCTGTTGCTCGCGTCGCTGCTGCTCCTCGGGGCTGACGCGCTCCTGCGGCACGGTCATGCCCACGCGCGAGGCCAGGTCGTTGACGGCGTCGAGGAAGCCGTAGCCGGCATGCTCGACCAGGAAGCGGATGGCGTCGCCGCTGGCCCCGCAGCCGAAGCAGTAATAGAACTGCTTGCTCGGGCTGACCGAGAAGCTGGGCGACTTCTCGGCGTGGAAGGGGCACAGCCCCATGTAGTTGGCGCCGCCACGCTTCAGCTCGACATGGCGGCCGACCACCTCGACGATGTCGGTGCGCGCAAGCAGGTCGTGCAGGAAGCCGGGCGGGATCACGCCTGCAGTCTATCGAGCCGCGCCGGGGGGGCGCCCGCGTGGCCGTCGCAGCGCGGCGCCGGCACGCCGCGGCGGCGGCTCAACGCCGCGTCAGGGGAACCGGCCCGCTGTCCGCCGCCGGCGCCAGCGCGAACATGCCGCGCCAGTCGCGCACCCAGGCCGCCACCTGCTCGACCGGCATCGCCGCGGCGATGCCCGTTCCCTGGCCCCAGTCGCAGCCCATGTCGAGCAGCGCGCGCGCCTGCGCCGGGCTCTCGACCCCTTCGGCGACCACGCTGCAGCCGAAGGTGCCGGCCAGGCCGATCACGCCCTCGACGATGGCGCGGTCCTGCACGTCGTCGAGCATGTGGTGGACGAAGCTGCGGTCTATCTTCAGCACGTCCACCGGCAGGCGCTTCAGGTAGGTCAGCGTCGAGTAGCCGGTGCCGAAGTCGTCGAGCGCGAAGCGCACGCCCAGCGCGCGGCAGCGCGCCAGCAGCGCCGAGGTGGCCTCGATGTCCTGGTGCGCCGCCGTCTCGAGCATCTCCAGCTCCAGGTGTTCGGCCAGCGGCTCGGGGTGGCGCGCCAGCAGCTCGGCCAGGCGCTGGGCGAAGTCGGGCTCCTGCAGGTGGCGCGCCGAGATGTTGACGCCGACCGAGATCTTCAAGCCGTCGCGGTGCCAGTGCGCCAGGTGCTCCAGCGCGCGCGACAGCACCCAGTCGCCGATGCGCGACGACAGCCCGGTGTTCTCGATCAGCGGCAGGAACTGCAGCGGCGCCACCAGGCCCTGCTGGGGGTGCTCCCAGCGCAGCAGTGCCTCGAAGCCCAGCACGCGGCCGCTGCGCATGTCGACCTTGGGCTGGTAGTGCAGCACGAACTCCTGCTGGTCCAGCGCCTCCTGCACGCGGCCGATGGCCATCGCCCGCTCCTCGGTGCGCCGGCGGTGCTCGGGGTCGAAGAACAGGTAGCCGTTGCGGCCGCTCTGCTTGGCGCCGTACATCGCGTGGTCGGCGTGGCGCAGCAGCGTGTCGGCGTCGCTGTGGTCGATGGGATAGACGGTGCAGCCCATGCTGGCCGTCACCTGCACCGGGTCGCTGGCCGGGTCGATCACGTAGGGCTGCGACACCACGCGCAGCACGCGCTCGGCGGCCAGCCGGGCCTCCTCCAGCGTGCCGGCACGCAGCAGCAGCACGAACTCGTCGCCGCCCAGGCGCGCCGCCGAGTCGACCCAGCTCTCGCGCCGGCGCAGCGCGCTGCGCAGCCGGCCGGCCAGCTCGGCCAGCAGGCGGTCGCCGGCGGCATGGCCCCAGCGGTCGTTGACGGGCTTGAAGCGGTCCAGGTCCAGGTAGCAGACCAGCAGCAGGTAGCCGTCGCGGTCGGCGGCACGCATCGCGTCGTCCAGCAACTGCGACAGCCGGGCGCGGTTGGGCAGCCGGGTCAGCTCGTCGAAGTGGGCCTGGCGCTCCAGCTGCTCGCGCTGCTGGCGCTGCTCGGTGATGTCGGCGATCACCAGCACGTGGTAGCGCAGGTCGCCGTCGGGGCCGCTGACGGTGCTGATCGTGGCCTGCAGCGTGCAGGGGGTGCCGTCGCGGCGGCGCTCCAGCAGCTCGCCGCGCCAGCTGCCCTGGTCGCGCAGCGCCGCCCACATCGCCGCGCGCTGCTGGCGCGCCACCGGGTCGGCCGGCTGCGGCCGCAGCAGTGACGGGACGGTGCCCAGCAGCTCGTCGCGCGGCACGCCCAGGATCTGCGTGTAGGCCGGGTTGACGTCGAGGGCGCGCAGGTCGGCGTCGGTGATCAGCAGGCCCTCGTGCAGGTGCTGGAACAGGCTGACCGACATCAGCTGGCGCTCCTGCGCCTCGCGCCGCGGCTGCACGTCGGCCAGCGTGGCCAGCAGCCGCACCGGCTGTCCGCCGGCGTCGCGCTCGATGACCAGCAGCGTGGCCTCGAACCAGCGCCAGTCGCCCGCGTGGCGCATGCGCAGCTCGGCCTGGCCGCGCCCGGCGGTGCCGCTGGCCAGGCTCTCCAACAGTGCCGCCAGCCGGGGCTGGTCCTCGGGGTGCACCTGGGCCAGCCAGGCCTCGGGCGTCCAGTCGGGCGACCGGTGCTCCGTCAGGCGGCGCCAGGCGGCCGACGCGAAGCCGTCGTCACGCTGCAGGTGCCAGTCGGCCACGCCCAGGCGCGAGCCGTCGAGTGCCCACTCCCAGCGCTGGGCGCGGCCGCCGGCGTCGACCTGCGCCGCGTGCGCCATCAGCATCAGCACCAGGGCCGAGCCCAGCCAGGCGCCGACGGCGGCCTGCACGTTGCCGCCGACATGCCACAGCGACAGCCCCGACTGCGCCTCGGCCGCGCCCACCAGGCCCGCCAGCAGCAGGCCCGTGGCGGCGCTGGCCAGGTGGCCGCGCAGCGCCAGTGCGCTGACCACCACATGCGGCAGGAACAGCGCCAGCGCCGCCACCGGCGAGCGCGCCTGCGGCGCCAGCCAAAGCAGCGCCAGCATCAGGCCCACCAGCAAGGCGGCAAGGGCGCGGCCGCGCCAGCCGGCGCCGGGCTGCATCGCGTGCACCATGCCGCGCTCCAGCGCCAGCACGGCCACCGCGGTGGCCAGCATGCCCAGCGCCAGCGTGGTCCAGCCGGTGGCCAGCGTGATCCCCATCGGCCAGCCGCGGTCGACCACGGTGTAGGCACCACTGGCCAGCGCCAGCGGCAGCGCGCCGCCGGCGACCACGGCAGCGGCCAGCACCCCGACGTCGCGCGCGCGGTCCAGCCGAGCGTCGAACTCGGCCGCGCGCAGGGCCAGCAGCACGGGCCAGGCGGCAGCGGCCACCAGCGCACCCGCGGCCAGTGCCAGGGCCGGCGGCAGGCCGTTGCCCAGCAGCGCGGCTGCGACGCCGGCGCCGGCGCCCAGCAGGGTCGCCCGGCCCCAGCGCCAGGCGGCGGCCACGGCCAGGCCGGCGGGCAGGGCCAGGGCGTTCCAGGGTGCCAGCGACAGGCTCAGCGTGCCGGCATAGGCGAGCAGCAGCGACGCCAGCGCCACCGCGGCCACGCGCAGTGCGCGTTGCAGCCAGGCGGGCAGGTCGCTGTCGGCGTCGATCGGTGGTCTGACCGGATCGGCGGCGCTCACACCAGGCCCCCGACCGGCGATCGACTCGCCGATGGCAAGGGGGCGTGGCATGCGGTCATTGCGCGGCGCTGCTTGCCGGCGGCGTGGGCTTCAGTTGGCCGGCGGCACGTAGCCCGCCGGGCGGTCGCCGCCATCGCCGAAGAAGAACTGCTCCATCTGCCGCGCCAGGTACTGGCGGGCCCGCTGGTCGGCCAGGTTGAGGCGGTTCTCGTTGACCAGCATGGTCTGGTGGCGCTTCCAGATCTCGAAGGCCTCCTTGCTGATCTCCAGGTAGATGCGCTTGCCCAGTTCGCCGGGATAAGGCGGCGCGGCAAGGCCCTCGGCCTCTTTCTTCAGGTAGGCGCACTGCACCATGCGGGTCATGCTCGGGCTCCGTGTGTCGTTCGGTGGGGCGGGCGATGGTCAGCCCAGCCGCTTGACCAGCACCTGCGAGCGCCGGTCGACGTTGTATTTTCGCTTGCGCGCCTCGGGCAGCCAGTCCTTGTCGACGAGCTGGAAGCCGCGCTTGATGAACCAGTGCGTGGTGCGCGTGGTCAGCACGAAGATGCTGTCCAGCCCGGCGGCGCGGGCGCGCTGCTCGATGCGCTTGAGCAGCCGCTCGCCATCGCCCTGGCCCTGCACCGCGTCGGACACGGTGAGTGCGGCCATCTCGGCGGTGCGGGCCTCGGGGTAGGGATAGAGCGCGGCGCAGCCGAAGATGATGCCGTCGTGCTCGACCACGCTGTAGTTGGCGATGTCGCGCTCGATCTCGTGGCGCTCGCGGCGCACCAGCGTGCCGTCGCGCTCGAAGGGCTCGATCAGCTGCAGGATGCCGCCGACGTCGTCAGCGGTGGCCTCGCGCAGGCTCTCCAGCTTCTCGTCGACGACCATGGTGCCCACGCCGTCATGGGTGAACACCTCCAGCAGCAGCGCGCCGTCGGTGGCGAAGGGCAGGATGTGGCTGCGCTCGACGCCGCCTTCGCAGGCCTTCACGCAATGCTGCAGGTAGAAGGCCGGTTCGGTAGGCAGCGTGGGCGGCGGCAGCGCGGTCATCAGCTTCTTCGCCTCGGCCAGCGCCAGCTCGGTGTCGATGGCGCTGTCGGGGTCGTCGCGGTTCTCGCGCAGGCCGGCGATCTCGGTCACGAAGACCAGCTTGTCGGCCTGCAGCGCGATGGCGGTGGCGGTGGCCACGTCCTCCATGGTCAGGTTGAAGGCCTCGCCGGTGGGCGAGAAGCCGAAGGGCGAGAGCAGCACCAGCGCGCCGCTGTCGATGGCGCCGCGTATGGCCTTGGCGTCGACGCGGCGCACCAGGCCGCTGTGGCCGAAGTCGACGCCGTCGACGATGCCCACCGGGCGCGCGGTGAGGAAGTTGCCCGAGACCACGCGCACCGTGCTGTTGGCCATCGGGGTGTTGGGCAGGCCCTGCGAGAACGCTGCCTCGATCTCGAAGCGCAGCTGGCCGGCGGCCTCCTGCGCAGCGTCCAGCGCCACCGCGTCGGTGACGCGGATGCCGCGCGAGAAGCGCGAGGTGTGGCCCTTGGCCGCCAGCTGCTCGGTGACCTGCGGCCGGAAGCCGTGCACCAGCACCAGCTTCAGGCCCATCGCATGCAGGATGGACAGGTCCTGGACGAAGGTCTCGAGCTTGCCGGCGGCGATGGCCTCGCCCACCAGCCCCACCACGAAGGTCTTGCCGCGGTAGGCGTGGATGTAGGGCGCGACGGCCCGGAACCAGGGCACGAAGGTGTGCGGGAAAACGAGGCTCATGCTGGCGCGGATTGTGCCGCAGCATGTCCCGCCCACGGGCCCTGTCCAAGGAGATCGAGATGGATGCCACCAAGACCCACGGCGTGTTCAGCTGGAACGAGCTGTGCACGGCCGACCCCGGTCGCGCCGCCGAGTTCTACGGCACGCTGTTCGGCTGGCAGGTGCAGGACGTGGACATGGGCGAGTTCGGCTCCTACCGCCTGGCCAAGATCGGCGACACCGCGGTGGCCGGGTTGATGGGGCCGCCGCCCGGCGAGGCCATGCCCACGGCCTGGTCCAGCTACGTCACCGTCACCGACGTCGACAAGACCCTGGCGCAGGCGCTGCAGATGGGCGCCCGGCCGGCGATGCCGGCGATGGACGTGCCCGGCGTCGGCCGCATGGCCGGCTTCATCGACCCGCAGGGGGCGATGATCAACATCATCACCTACGAGCCGGGCATGGGCGGCGGCTGAGGCCAGCCCGCCGAACGGGGCGCCGATAATCCGCGCCCCGTGTCCGCTTCCGCCCCCCCGCCGCCGCCCGCCGCCCGCCGCCCGCCAAAGCCGCCGCGCGCCGCGCAGCACCCGCAGCCGGCGCAGGCAACGCGCCCGCCGCGCCCGCCGAGGCAGCAAGACCTGCCGCGCGCCGCTGCCGCAGCCAACCCGGTGCCGCGCATCCGCTTCCCCGAGGAGCTGCCGGTCAGTGCGCGGCGCCAGGAAATCCGCGATGCGATCGCCGCGCACCCGGTGGTCATCGTCTGCGGCGAGACCGGCTCGGGCAAGACCACCCAGCTGCCCAAGATCCTGCTCGAGATGGGCCGTGGCCTGGGCGCCGGCGGCCGCGGGCTGATCGGCCACACCCAGCCGCGGCGCATCGCCGCGTCCAGCGTGGCCAAGCGCATCGCCCAGGAGCTGGGCACGCCGCTGGGGGAGGTGGCCGGCTACAAGGTGCGCTTCAACGACCAGCTGCAGCCCGGGGCCAGCGTCAAGCTGATGACCGACGGCATCCTGCTGGCCGAGACCCAGGGCGACCCGCTGCTGCGTGCCTACGACACGCTGATCATCGACGAGGCGCACGAGCGCAGCCTGAACATCGACTTCCTGCTGGGCTACCTGCGCCAGCTGCTGCTGGGGCCCGAGAACAGGCGGCCGGACCTGAAGCTGATCGTCACCAGCGCCACCATCGACGCCGAGCGCTTCGCCCAGCACTTCGCCTCGGCAAGCGGGCCGGCGCCGGTGATCCAAGTCTCGGGGCGGCTGTATCCGGTGGAGCAGCGCTGGCGGCCCTTCGAGCCCTCGGACACCGGCGGCGGTGGCAAGGCGCGGCGCGACGCCGATCTCAACGAGGCCATCGCCGACGCCGTCGACGAACTCTGGCGCGAGGGGCCGGGTGACGTGCTGGTCTTCCTGCCCGGCGAGCGCGAGATCCGCGACGCCGCCGACCACCTGCGCCGGCATCTTGCGCAGCAGCATCGTGGCGGCCCGTTGCCCGAGATCCTGCCGCTGTTCGCGCGCCTCAGCCCGGCCGAGCAGGAGCGCGTGTTCAGCCCCGGCAACGGCCGCCGCGTGGTGCTGGCCACCAACGTGGCCGAGACCTCGCTCACCGTGCCCGGCATCCGCTACGTGGTCGACAGCGGCAGCGCACGCGTCAAGCGCTACAGCTACCGCAGCAAGGTCGAGCAGCTGCAGGTGGAGGCCATCAGCCAGGCCGCGGCAGCGCAGCGCGCCGGGCGCTGCGGCCGCGTCGCCGACGGCATCTGCATCCGCCTGTACGACGAAGCCGACTTCGCCGCCCGGCCGCGCTTCACCGACCCGGAGATCCAACGCTCCTCGCTGGCCGGCGTGATCCTGCGCATGAAGTCGCTGGGCCTGGGCGATGTCGAGGCCTTTCCCTTCGTCGACCCGCCGCCGGGCAAGGCCGTGGCCGACGGCTACGCGCTGCTGGCCGAGCTGGGCGCCGTCGACGACGACCGGCGGCTCACCGAGATCGGCCGCCAGCTGGCACGCCTGCCGCTGGACCCGCGCGTGGGCCGGATGATCCTGGAGGCCAGCCGCCGCGACGCGCTGGCCGAGGTGCTGGTGATCGCCGCCGCGCTGTCGGTGCAGGACCCGCGCGACCGCCCGCTGGAGCTGCAGCAGGCGGCCGACCAGAAGCACAAGCTCTTCGACGACGAGCGCAGCGAGTTCGTCGGTTACCTGAAGCTGTGGGACTGGATCGCCCAGGGCCGCGGCGTGCACGGCCATGCCCCGCAGGGTGCAGGGCAGGGCACTGCCACCGACACGCACAAGCTCAGCAACCGCCAGCAGGAGCAGCGCCTGCGCGAGCACTTCGTCAACCCGCGCAAGGTGCGCGAGTGGCGCGACGTGCACGCCCAGCTGCATGCCGTGGCCGGCGAGCAGGGCTGGCGGCTGAACACCCGCCCGGCCTCGTACGAGCAGCTGCACATGGCCCTGCTGGCCGGGCTGCTGGGCAACATCGGCTGCCGCGCCGAGACGGTGGCCGACGCACCCGGCGCGGCGGCGCCTTCAGCGGGCCGGCGCGATGCCGATGCCGACGCCTACCTGGGGGCGCGCGGCATCAAGTTCTGGCGCCACCCCGGCGCCCACCTGGCAAAGAAGCCCGGGCGCTGGATCGTCGCCGCCGAGCTGGTCGAGACGACGCGGCTGTTCGGCCGCGGCATCGCCCACATCGACCCCGCCTGGATCGAGCAGCTGGCGCCGCACCTGATCAGGCGCCAGCTGGCCGAGCCGCACTGGGAGAAGAAGGCCGGTGCCGTGGTCGCGCTGGAGCGCGGGCAACTCTATGGGCTGACGGTGTACGCCGGGCGGCGTGTCGACTTCGGCCGCATCGATGCGGCGGCGGCCAGGGAGATCTTCATCCGCGACGGCCTGGTCGGCGGCGAGCTGGACACCCGGCTGCCTTTCATGGCGCACAACCGCCGCGTGCTGGCCCAGGTGCAGGAGCTGGAGCACAAGCAGCGCCGCCAGGACCTGCTCGTCGACGACACGCTGATCCACGCCTTCTACGACCGCCAGCTGCCGCCCGAGGTGTGCTCGGTGGCGACGCTGGAGCGCTGGTACCGCGAGGCCGTGAAGCGCGACCCGAAGCTGCTGCAGCTGCAGCGCGACGAGCTGATGCGCCACGAGGCCGCCGGCATCACCAGCGACGCCTTCCCGCACCGCGTGCGCCTGGGCGGCGTGGACTGCGCCTCCAGCTACCTGCACGAGCCGGGTGATGCGCGCGACGGGCTCACCGTCGAGCTGCCCATCTACGCGCTGAACCCGGCCTCGGCCGAGCGCTGCGAATGGCTGGTGCCGGGCATGTTGACCGAGAAGGTGCTGGCGCTGGTCAAGACCCTGCACGGCAAGGCGCGTTCGCGGCTGGTGCCGCTGCCCGAGTTCGCTGCCGAGTTTGTCGCTGCCACCCCCTTTGCCGAGGGCAGCCTGCCGGAAGCGCTGCTGGCCGCCGTGCGCGCGCGCACCCAGCTGCCGGTGCAGCGCAACGACTTCAAGCTGGAGCAGATCCCCGCGCACCTGCGCATGAACCTGCGCGTCGTCGACGAGCATGGCCGCCAGCTGGGCATGGGCCGCGACCTCGACGCGCTGAAGGCCCAGCTGGGCACGCAGGCGCGCAGCGCCTTCCAGGCGCTGGCCGCGCTGAAGCTGCCGGCGGCGGCGCCGGCGCCACCGCCGCCCGCGTCGGCCGCTGCCAGGCCGGGCGCTGCGGCATCGCCCCCGCCCGCGCCGCGCGCCGACGACGGCCCGCGCCTGCACCGCGACTGGGACTTCGGTGAGCTGCCCGAGCTGATGGAGGTCCGCAAGGGCGGGCAGGTGCTGATCGGCTTCCCGGCGCTGGTCGACCGCGGGCCCGAGGGCGTCGAGATCGAGGTCTTCGACGAGCCCGAGGCCGCCGCCGCGCAGCACCGCGCCGGGCTGCGCCGGTTGCTGGCGCTGCAGCTGCGCGAGCCGCTCAAGTACCTCGAGCGCAACCTGCCCGAGCTGCAGCAGGCCGCGGCCTGCTACCTGCCGCTGGGCACGCTGGAGGAACTGCGTGTCCAGGTGCTGGCGGTGGCGCTGGAGCGCGCCTTCCTGGCCGATGCGCTGCCGAGCGACGCTGCCGGCTTCGCGCGCTGCCTGGAGCAGGGCCGCGCCCGGCTGACGCTGATCGCCCAGGAGGTGGCGCGCCAGGCGGCCACGGTGCTGGCCGAGTGGGCGGCGGCAACGCGCAAGCTGCGCGACAGCAAGCCGCCGCGCGAGCTGGCCGAGGACCTGCAGGCCCAGCTGCAGCGCCTGGTGCCCAAGCGCTTCCTGCAGGACACGCCCTGGGGGCAGCTGCAACAGCTTCCGCGTTACCTGAAGGGGGTGGTGCTGCGCCTGGACAAGCAGCGCGCCGATCCGGCGCGCGACGCCGCCCGGCTGGCCGAGCTGCGCCCGCTGGAGCAGCGTTGGTTACGCAAGCGCGCCGAGCTCAAGGGCGCGCCGCATGCGCGTCTGGACGATTTCCGCTGGCTGCTCGAGGAGCTGCGGGTGAGCCTTTTCGCCCAGGAGCTGCGCACGCCGCAGCCGGTGAGCGTGAAGCGGCTCGAGAAGGCCTGGGCGCAGATCGATGGCTGAGCGTGGCCGCGCGCCGCGCCGGCCGGGCGAGCGGAGGGTGCGGGCCAGGCGGCGTCGGCCCGTGCCGCCTGACCCTGTGGACCTGGATCAGCGATGCAAATGACAACGATTCGCAATCATGTTTAGAATCTGGCGCATCGACCACAGACCCTCCCCATCGCCATGACGACTGTCCGCCACTCTCGCCGCAAGGCCCTGTTGCTCGCCGCCGCCACGCTGCTGGCCACCGCCTTGCCAGCGACGGCCCAGCAGCCCGTGCTCAACCTGTACTCGGCCCGCCACTACCAGACCGACGAGGCCCTGTACGACAACTTCAGCAAGGCCACCGGCATCAGGATCAACCGCATCGAGGCCGACGACGCCGGCATCCTGGCGCGGCTGAAGGCCGAGGGCAGTGCCAGCCCGGCCGACGTGATCCTGCTCGTCGACGCCGCGCGGCTGTGGCGCGGCGAGCAGGAAGGCCTGTTCCAGCCGGTCAAGTCGGCCGTGCTCGAGCAGCGCATCCCGCCGCAGTTCCGCGGTGGCGAGACGGCGCAGGGCGCACAGTGGTTCGGCATGTCGACGCGCGCGCGCATCGTGGTCTACGACAAGGCCCGCTTCAAGGCTGCCGACGTCGACAGCTACGAGAAGCTGGCCGCGCCGGCGCTGAAGGGCCAGCTGTGCATCCGCAGCGGCTCGCACCCCTACAACCTCAGCCTGTTCGGCTCGCTGCTGGAGCACCTGGGCCCGCAGAAGACAGAGGACTGGCTGAAGGGCCTGGTGGCCAACATGGCGCGCACGCCCAAGGGTGGCGACACCGACCAGATCCGCGGCGTGGCCGCCGGCGAGTGCGGCGTGGCGGTGAGCAACAGCTACTACTTCGCGCGCCTGCTGCGTTCGACCAGGCCCGAGGACCGCGCCGTCGTCGAGCGCGTGGGCATCGTCTTCCCCAACCAGAGCAGCTGGGGCACGCACGTCAACATCGCCGGCGCGGCGGTGGCCAAGAACGCGAAGAACCGCGACGCGGCCGTCAAGTTCCTCGAGTACCTGGCCAGCGACGGCGCGCAGCGCTACTTCGCCGACGGCAACAACGAGTACCCGGTGGTGCCCAGCGCCCGATCCGACAACCCGGCCCTGGCGGCGATGGGCCAGTTCAAGGCCGAGACGGTGCCCATCGCCAAGGTCGGCGCCAACACCGCGCTGGTGCAGCAGATGCTGGACCGCGCCGGCTTCAAGTAAGCCGGCTAGGTGAAGCCACCGGGCAGCCGGCCATGGCGGCTGCCCTAGCATCGCCCCGCGGCGCAGCAAGACGCCGTTCAGGGAGAGCGCGATGCGATTCGACTGGGCGCGCCAGCTGGCGCGGGTGTGGTTTAGCGCGGCTGCGCCCGCGCGGCCTGCAGGGGCCGGCGCCACCGCCGGCAAGCCGGGGCGCAAGCGATGGCGCCGCCTGGGCGCCGGGCTGGCGATGCTGGCGGCGGGCTTCGCGCCGCTGCACCCGCTGGCGGTGTCTGCCGCGCCGCCGCCGGCCGAGGCCTTCTTTGCCGAAGCCGACATCGACGGCCTGACGCTGTCGCCGTCGGGGCGCTGGCTGGCCATGCAGCTGATGACGCCCAGCGGCCACTACGCGCTGGCGGTGATGGACACCGCCCAGGGCGTCGCCAGCGCCAGGCTGCTGGCCGCCGTGCGCGGCGCCAGCATCACGTCCATCAACTGGGTCGGCGACGATCGCATCCTGTTCTCGCTGCGCGACCCCGACCGCGGCGGCGGCGAACGGCGCTTCGCGCCGGGCCTGTTCGTCGTCAACCGCGAGACCGGCGAGCAGCGCATGCTGGTGCGCGCCGTCTGGGACCTGGTCGGCGAAGGCCGTCGCCCGGGCGACCGCGCGCTCGAGATGAACCATGCGCTGCTGCAGGTGCCGCGCGGCAGCACGCGCGAGGTCATCGTCGGCGAAACCATCCACACCAACACCGGCGAACCCGCCGGGCTGGTGCCCAAGCTGCTCGACATCGAGACCGGCCTCGCGCGCTCGCTGGCGCAGGGCAGCCCCGACTGGGCGATGCACTGGATGTTCGACGAGGGCGGCGAGCCGCGCCTGGTGATGACGCGGCACCAGGGGCGCGCGGGCGTGCTGTGGCGCGCACCGGGTGCCGCCGAGTGGAAGCCGATCGCCGAGTTCGACGCGCTGCGCGCGCCCTGGGCGCCGCATGCGCTGGACCGGGAGGGTCGCCTCTACGTCACGCTGGCCCAGGGCGTGGCCGGTGAACGGGTGCTCAGGCGCTTCGACTTCGCCACCGGGCAACCGGAGCCCGAGGCCCTGGTGCGGGTGCAGGGCTTCGACTACAACGGCTACGTCGTCAGCGAGTACCGCAGCGGCCGCGCGCTGGGCGTGCGCACCGTCGCCGACGCCGAGACCACGGTCTGGCTGGACGAGCGCATGAAGGCGCTGCAGGCCGAGATCGACCGCCGCCTGCCCGGGCGCATCAACCGGTTGAGCTGCCGCCGCTGCGACGAGCCCGACCGCGTGGTGCTGGTGCGCTCCTGGTCCGACCGCGACCCCGGCCAGTACCTGCTGTGGCGCGACGAGGGTGCCAGCCTGCAGCCGCTGAGCCGCGCCAACCGGCGCATAGACCCCGCCGCGATGGGCACGCTGGACCTGTACCGCATCAAGGCGCGCGACGGGCTCGAGCTTCCGGTCTGGGTGACGCGGCCGGCCGGCGCGAAGCCCGGTCAGCGCACGCCGGCGGTGCTGCTGGCCCATGGCGGGCCCTGGATGCGCGGCACCAGCTGGCAGTGGCGGCCGATGGCGCAGTTCCTCGCCTCGCGCGGCGTCACGGTGATCGAGCCCGAGTTCCGCGGCAGCACCGGCTACGGCCAGCGGCTGTTCCGCGCCGGATGGCGCGAGTGGGGCCGCGCGATGCAGGACGACCTGGACGACGCCGTCGCCTGGGCCGTGCGCGAGGGCCTGGTCGATGGCGGCCGCGTCTGCATCGCCGGTGGCAGCTATGGCGGCTACGCGGCGCTGATGGGGCTGGTGCGCGAGGACAGCCCCTACCGCTGCGCCGCGGCCTGGGTGGCGGTGTCCGACCCCGGGCTGCTGTTCAAGTGGAGCAGCCGCGGCGACATGTCGGAGGAGGCGCGCCGCTTCAGCCTGCCGGCGATGATCGGCGACCCGGCGGCCGACGCCGAGCGCCTGCAGGCCGTGTCGCCGGTGGCCCAGGCCGCGCGCATCAGGCGTCCCCTGATGCTGACCTACGGCTCCGCGGACCGCCGCGTGCCGCTGGAGCATGGCGAGCGGATGCGCAGCGCGCTGCGCGCAGCCGGGCAGGAACCCGAGTACCACGTCTACACCGGCGAGGGCCATGGCTGGAACAAGCTGGAGACCCGGGTGGACTTCGCGCGCCGGCTCGAGGACTTCCTGGCGCGCAGCCTGCGCTGAGTGCAGGCACGCCAGGCCTGCGCTGTTCCGGCGATCGGTCCGGCTCGAGCGCTGCCTAGAATCGGCGCCGCCGTCCCGGCGGGCGGCACGCTGCACAACCGTTCGACGGAGGCCCTTCTTGAGCGGACCGCGACGCAAAACCGGTTTGCCCGCGCTGCTGGCGGCGGGCTGGCTGTGCGGGCTGGCGCCGGCCTTCGGCCAGGCCTCAGACGGCGGCAGCGGCGCTGCCAAGGCGGCCGATGCGCCTTCCGAGCGCCTGCAGCGCATGGCCGACAACCCGCTGCGCGTGATCCTGGAGGCGGGCAGGATCAAGCGCCGGCCCGACGGAGCCGAGCCGGTGGTCGACACCGCTGAACCACGCCGGGCGGCGCCCGCTGCGGCCGCGGCGCCGGCCGCACCGGTGCCGCGCCCGCCGGCCGAGGCGCGCCTGCTCAGCGAGCGGCTGGTGGCAGCCCCGCCAGCCGCTGCGCCCGCCGCGCCGCTGGCGCCCGAGCTGCGCCCCGTTGTCTGGAACCCGTCGGCAGCCCTCTCCGGCCCGGCGCCCGCGCCCCTGCCGCAGCCCTCGGCGGTGATGCGCCCGCGCCTGCTCAGCATGGTCGAGCCCGACTTTCCGGCACGCCTGCAGGACACCGTGGCGCGCCTGGGCGAGGTGGCGGTGGACGTCGAGATCGGCACCGACGGCCGTGTCGCTGCGGCCACGCTGCTGGCCCCGGCGCCGCGCGCCATCGAGCGCTTCGTGCTCGAGGCCGTGCAGCAGTGGCGCTTCGAGCCCCCGCCTCGGCCCAGCACCTTCCGCTACCAGCTGGTGTTCAACCCGGGGCGCTGAGCCAGGCGGCGTGCCGCTGGCGCTCAGGTGCGCAGCACCTCCAGCACGCGGTCCAGGCCGCCCTCGACCACCGCCAGCTGCGCCGCGTCGCGCACGCGCGGCTTGCCGTGGAAGGCGATCGCCAGGCCGGCCGCGCCCATCATCGGCAGGTCGTTGGCGCCGTCGCCGACGGCGATGCACTGTGCCGGCGTGGCCCCGATGGCGGCCGCCTGCTCCAGCATCGTGCGCCGCTTCATCTCGCCGTCGACGATGTCGCCCCAGGGCTGCATGCGCACGCGGCCGCTGAGCCGGCCGCCGACGATGTCCAGTTCGTTGGCGCGCCAGGCGTGCATGCCCAGCCGCTGCGCCACGCGCTCGGCGAACCAGGTGAAGCCGCCCGAGACCAGCAGCGTGCGCAGGCCGGCGCCATGGCAGGCGGCGAGGAACTCGGGCACGCCCGGGTTCAGGCGCAGGCGCTGGGCGTAGACCTCGTCCAGCACGCCGGCCGGCACCCCGGCCAGCAGCGCCAGCCGGCGCTGCAGGCTGGCGCGGAAGTCGCTGATCTCGCCCCGCATCGCCGCCTCGGTGATGGCCGCCACCTCGGCCTTCTTGCCGGCGGCGTCGGCGATCTCGTCGATGCACTCGATGTTGATCAGCGTCGAGTCCATGTCGAAGGCCGCCAGCCGGTAATCGGCCAGGCGCAGCGGCGGCTTCAGGCCACGCACGAGCAGGCCGGGCGTGGCGGCGGTGTCTGGGGGCAGGGTCATCGTGGCGGGGCAGGCAGGTGCGGCAGGGTCCGTCGCGTGGCGCCGCAAGGGGTGTGCAGCGGCGGGCGATGGGCCTAGAGTCGGGCGAGGTTAACGCAGCCGTGCGCAGAGCCGGGCAACCCGAATGGCCGCTGGCATCTTCATCAGCTACCGCCGCGACGACACCCGCCATGCCGCCGGGCGGCTGGCCGGCGATCTGGCCGAGCATTTCGGCCGTGAGCACATCTTCCGCGACATCGAGGGCATAGACCCCGGGGTCGAGTTCCCGGTGGCGCTGGAGAAGGCGCTGTCCGGCTGCGCCGTGATGGTGGTGCTGATCGGGCCGCTGTGGCTGGACGTGAAGGATCCCCGCGGCCGCCGTCGCCTCGAGCAGGAGGGCGATTGGATCCGCCTGGAGATCGCCACCGCGCTGCGCCGGGGCATCCGCGTGGTGCCGGTGATGGTCGAGGACACGCCGCTGCCCGAGCCGGACCAGCTGCCGCAGGACATCCGCGCCTTGCTAGACCGGCAGTCGCTGCCGATGTCCGACCTGCGCTGGGAGGCCGATCTGCAGCGCCTGGTGGGCACGCTGCGCCGCGCGCTGGGGCTGACCCCGCCGGCGCCACCGCCGCCGCCGTTGCCGCCGCCGGCGCCGCCACCCAAGCCCAGGAGCCGCCTCGGCCTGGGTGTTGCGCTGGGCGCCGGCGGGCTGCTGGTGCTGGCGGCGGCGGTGAGCGAGTTCGAGACGCCCGAGCCGGTGCCGCAGCCCCTGCCTTCGCCTGCACCGGCCCCTGCGCCGGCGCCTTCGCCTGCACCGGCCCCCGCGCCCGCCCCGGCGGGCATGGGCCTGCCGGACCTGGGCGGCCTCTGGCGCACGAACAACGGCGAGAGCTACCTGTTCGAGCAGAACGGCCGCCAGGTGCGCTTCACGGCCCAGATGGCCGGCCAGCCCATCGGCCACGGCCAGGGCCGCTACGACGACGGCGGCGTGCTGCGCCTGACGATGGCGATGCAACTGCCCGGGATGCCGCCCATGGGCCTGAACTGCGACATGCAGGCCGCGGCCGACCTGCGCAGCTTCACCGGCATGTGCCGCGGGCCCACCGGCACCAGCATGGCCCACTTCTTCCGCTGAGCGCGGGCCGCGCCGCCGCCGACCGGGCTGCGGGCCTGCCGGCGGGGTGGCTTGGCCCGCGCCCGGCTCAAGTCGGGGCTGCCGAGGCCGATCTGCAAGGAACGCCTGCCCGCCCAGACCCGCCATGCCCCCGACCGAACCAGCCGCGCCGCCCGCCACCGGCTCCCGCGATGGCTTGCTCGAGGCCTTGCGCGCGGCGCTGCCACCCGATGCCGACGCGGCCGCACTGGGTGCAGCGCTGGCGGCGCTGGCGCCCGCTGCGGCCGAGCCGCCTGGTGCGCAGCTGCTGGCGCATCGCCGCACCGCGCTGCAGATGCTGACGGAGATCGCCGACGAGCTGCCCGTGGGCGTGCTGGCGGTCAGCCCCGACCTGGTGCCCTTCGTGTTCAACCGCGCCGCGCGCCAGCTGCTGGACCTGCCCGACGCGCTGTTCGCGGACGGTCTGCCGCACTTCAGCCAGGTCGTGCTCTTCAATGCCCGGCGCGGCGAGTACGGCCCCGGCGATCCGGAGGCCCTCACCGAGGCCATCGTGGCCAAGGCCAGGCAGATGCAGGCGCACCGGGTGCAGCGCACGCGGCCCGACGGCACGGTGCTGGACATCCGTGGCGCGCCCATGCCGGCCGGTGGCTTCTGCAGCATCTGGACCGATGTCACCGAGCTGGACGCTGCGCGACGCGCTGCACAGCAGCATGAACGCGAGCTGTACGAGCTGCTGGACAGCCTGCCGGGCTCGATCGGGCTCATCGGTGCCGACGGCCTGGTGCGCATGGCCAACCGGCGCATGGCCGCGATGCTGGGGCAGGCCGAGGCCGAGGCCGTGATCGGGCGGTCGCTGACCGAGCTGCTGGGCACGCAGCTGCACGCCGCGCTGGCCGAGCCGTTGGCGCGCGCGCAGGCCGGCGAAGCGCAGACCTTCCGCCAGACGCACGCCGGTCCGCAGGGCCGGCTGATGTGGGCGCAGATGAGCCTGGTGCCGCGCCGCGACGCCGAGGGCCGTCCCGACGGCGTCTACGCGATGGGCGTGGACATCAGCGCGCTCGTGGCCTCCGAGCAGGACCTGCTGGAACGCAACCAGCGCCTGGAGGCGCTGAACGCCGAGCTCGAGCGCGCGCAGCAGCAGCTGATGCAGTCGGAGAAGCTGGCCTCGATCGGCCAGCTCGCCGCCGGCGTGGCCCACGAGATCAACAACCCGGTGGGCTACGTGGCCTCGAACGCCGCCTCGCTGGAGCGTTACATCGCCGACCTGTTCGAGCTGATCGCCCGCTACGAGGCCGCCGAGGCGCTGCTGCCGCCGGCCACCCAGCAGGCGCTGAAGCAGGCCAAGCAGGCCGCCGACCTGGCCTACCTGCGCGAGGACATCCAGGACCTGCTCGACCAGTCGCGCGAGGGCCTGGGCCGGGTGAAGAAGATCGTCCAGGACCTGAAGGACTTCTCGCGCGCCGACAGCGGCCACACCTGGGCGCCATGCGACCTGGAGCAATGCCTGGAATCGACGCTGACCATCGCCGCCAACGAGATCAAGTACAAGTGCGAGGTGGTGCGCGAGTTCGGCCACCCGCCCGACGTCGAGTGCGTGGCCTCGCAGCTGAACCAGGTGTTCCTGAACATGGTCGTCAACGCCGGCCATGCCATCGCGGAGCGCGGCCGCATCGTGGTGCGCACCGGCCACCGGGGCGAGCAGGCCTGGGTCGAGTTCGAGGACAACGGCTGCGGCATGGCGCCCGAGGTGCAGCAACGCATCTTCGAGCCCTTCTTCACCACCAAGCCGGTGGGCCAGGGCACCGGGCTGGGGCTGTCGCTGTCCTACGGCATCGTGCACAAGCACCATGGCCGCATCGAGGTCGACAGCGAGCTCGGGCGCGGCACGCGCTTCCGCATCTGGCTGCCGCTGAAGCAGCCGGCCGGCGCCGTGGCCGAGGCGGCGGTGGCCTGAACCGACGCGCGGCCCGGGCGCCTCAGGCCGCGACCGGGGCGCCCAGCGAGCGCAGCAGGTCGCGCACGAAGCGCGCGCGCTCGGCCGGGGTCTCGATCTGGCGGTCCACGCGCAGCTTGTCGTTGCCGGCCAGCTTGATCGCGCGGTTCTTCTGCACCAGCTCGATGATGCGGCGCGGGTCCACCGGCGCCTGCGGCCGGAAGGCGATGTTCATCAGCTTCGGGCCGGCATCGATCTTGAGCACGCCATAGGGGCGTGCCAGCACGCGCAGCCGGTGCGTGTCGAACAGCGTCTGCGCCTGCGGCGGCGGGCGGCCGAAGCGGTCCACCAGCTCCTCCAGCAGGCGGTCGAGCTGCTCGTCGCGCTCGGCGCTGGCCAGGCGCTTGTAAAGGCTCAGCCGCGTGTGCACGTCGCCGCAGTAGGCGTCGGGCAGCAGCGCCGGCGCATGCAGGTTGACCTCGGTGCCGCTGCCCGAGAGCACGCCGTTGGGCCCCAGCAGGTCGGGCTCCTGGCCCTTCTTCAGCGCGCGCACCGCCTCGGCCAGCATCTCGTTGTAAAGCTGGAAGCCGATCTCCATCATGTTGCCGCTCTGGTTCTCCCCGAGCACCTCGCCGGCGCCGCGGATCTCCAGGTCGTGCATGGCCAGGTAGAAGCCGCTGCCCAGCTCCTCCATCTGCTGGATCGCGTCGAGGCGCTGCGCCGCCTGCTTGGTCAGGCCCTGCAGGTCGGGCACCAGCAGGTAGGCATAGGCCTGGTGGTGGCTGCGGCCGACGCGGCCGCGCAGCTGGTGCAGCTGGGCCAGGCCGAACTTGTCGGCGCGGCTGATGACGATGGTGTTGGCGGTGGGCACGTCGATGCCGGTCTCGATGATGGTCGAGCACAGCAGCAGGTTGTGGCGCTGGGCGACGAAGTCGCGCATCACATGCTCCAGCTCGCGCTCGGGCAGCTGGCCGTGGGCGACGGCGATGCGCGCCTCGGGCAGCAGCTCGGCCAGCTTCTGGCGCCGGTTCTCGATGGTCTCGACCTCGTTGTGCAGGAAGTAGACCTGGCCGCCGCGCTTGAGCTCGCGCAGCACCGCCTCGCGGATGGTGCCGCTGCTCTCGGCGCGCACGAAGGTCTTGATCGCCAGCCGCCGCTGCGGCGCGGTGGCGATCACCGACAGGTCGCGCAGCCCCTCCAGCGCCATCCCGAGCGTGCGCGGGATCGGCGTGGCGGTGAGCGTGAGCACGTCGACCTCGGCGCGCATCGCCTTCATCGCCTCCTTGTGGCGCACGCCGAAGCGGTGTTCCTCGTCGATGATCAGCAGGCCCAGGCGCTTGAACTTGACGTCCTGCGACAGCAGCTTGTGCGTGCCGACGACGATGTCGACGCTGCCGTCGGCCAGGCCCTCCAGCGCCGCCTTCACCTCCTTGGGGCTGCGGAAGCGCGACAGCTCGGCCACCTTCACCGGCCACTTGCCGAAGCGGTCGGCCAGGGTCTGGAAATGCTGCTCGGCCAGCAGCGTGGTCGGCGCCAGCAGCGCCACCTGCTTGCCGCCGTGCACGGCGACGAAGGCGGCGCGCAGCGCCACCTCGGTCTTGCCGAAGCCGACGTCGCCGCAGACCAGCCGGTCCATGGGCTTGGGGCTGACCAGGTCCTGGATCACGGCGTGGATGGCGGCGCGCTGGTCGGCCGTCTCCTCGAAGCCGAAGCTGGCGGCGAAGGCCTCGTAGTCGTGGGCGCTGAAGCGGTGCGCATGGCCCTCGCGCGCGGCGCGGCGGGCGTACAGGTCAAGCAGCTCGGCGGCGGCGTCGCGCACCTGCTCAGCGGCCTTGCGCCGCGCCTTGTCCCACTGCGGGCTGCCCAGCCGGTGCAGCGGCGCCTCCTCGGCCGACACCCCGGTGTAGCGGCCGATCAGGTGCAGCTGGCTCACCGGCACGTACAGCGTGGCCTTGTCGGCGTACTCCAGGTGCAGGAACTCGCTGTCCCCTTCGCCCAGGTCGATGTGCACCAGCCCCTGGTAACGGCCGATGCCGTGGTTGAGGTGCACCACCGGGTCGCCGACCTTCAGCTCCGACAGGTCCTTGATCAGCGCGTCGACGCTGCTGGTCTGCTCCTGCTTGCGCCGGCGCCGCGCCTGCGGGCTGGCGGCGAACAGCTCGGTCTCGGTGACCAGCTGCAGCGAGATGCCGTCGTCGGGCTCCAGCCAGTGGAAGCCCTGGGCCAGCGGCGCGGCGACGATGGCCACGCGTTCGTCGCCGGCCAGGAACTCGGCCAGCGAGGCGGCCGCCGGCACGGCGATGCCATGGTCGCGCAGCAGGTCCAGCAGGGTCTCGCGCCGGCCCTCGCTCTCGGCCACCAGCAGCACGCGGTGCGGCGTGCTGTCCAGGTGGCGCTGCAGCGCCCCCAGCGGCTCGGTGGCGCCGCGCTCCACCGCCAGCTCGGGCAGCGGCCGCGCCCAGGGCAGTTCGTTGCCGGCCTCGCCGCCGCGCAGCGACAGCGCGGCGAAGGGCTGGGTCGCGGCGAAGAAGGCTTCCTCGGTGAGGAAGACCTGCTGCGGCGGCAGCAGCGGGCGCTCGGGGTCGTGCTGCAGGAAGCGGTGGCGCTCGCGGGTGTCGGTCCAGAAGCGCGCCAGCGCCTCGTCGACGGCGCCGTGCAGCACCAGCGCCGCGGCCGGCGCGCCGCCAGGCGTGGCCGCCAGGTAGTCGAACACGGTGGCCGGCGTCTCGAAGAACAGCGGCAGGTAGTACTCGATGCCGCCGCCGGCCAGGCCCTGCTGCATGTCCTTGTACAGGCGCGCGCGGGTCGGGTCGCCCTCGATCTGCTCGCGCCAGCGGGCGCGGAAGGCGGCGCGGGCGCCTTCGTCCAGCGGGAACTCGCGCCCCGGCAGCAGCCGCACCTCGGGCACCGGGTACAGGCTGCGCTGGCTGTCGGGGTCGAAGGCGCGGATGCTGTCGATCTCGTCGTCGAACAGGTCGATGCGGTAGGGCACCGGCGAGCCCATCGGATACAGGTCGATCAGGCCGCCGCGCACCGCGTACTCGCCCGGGCTGACCACCTGGCTGACATGCTGGTAGCCGGCCAGCGTGAGCTGGGCCTTCAGCCCGGCCTCGTCCAGGCGCTGCTTGGCCCGGAACTGGAAGGTGGTGGCAGCGAGGAAGGCCGGCGGCGCGATGCGCGTCAGCGCCGTGGTCGCCGGCATCAGCACCAGGTCCAGGTCGCGCTGCAGCACCCGCCACAGCGTGGCCAGGCGGTCCGAGACCAGGTCCTGGTGCGGGCTGAAGGTGTCGTAGGGCAGCGTCTCCCAGTCGGGGAACAGCGCCACGCGCAGCTCCGGCGCGAAGAACGGGATCTCGTCGAGCAGGCGCTGGGCGTCGGCCGGGTCGGCGCAGAACACCGCCAGCAGGCCACGGCCGGCGGCCTGCTGCTGCGCCAGGCGCGCCAGCAGCAGCGCGTCGGCCGAGGCGAAGGGGCGGGGGTGGGTGAGGCGCCGTCCGGGCGCGAGGGCGAGCGTGGGCATCGGGGGCAGGGCGCGGATTCTAGAATCGCGCCCCATGCCCGGCACCGCACAGGCCCATCCCGAGGCGACAGCGCCGCGCTGCTGGGCGCTGGTGCCCTGCGCCGGCGTCGGCGAGCGCGCCGAGGCCGGCGGCCCCAAGCAGTACGCCGATCTCGCCGGCCGGCCGCTGGTCGCGCACACGCTGGCGGCGCTGGACGCGGTGGCCGAACTGGTGGCGACGCTGGTGGTGCTGGCGCCGGGCGACACGGTGTTCGACGCCCTCCTGCCCGAGTGGCGCGGTCCGCGCCGCCAACGTGCGGCCTGCGGCGGCGCGACGCGCGCCGCCAGCGTGGCCGCCGGCCTGCAGGCGCTGCGCCAGGCCGGCGCCGCCGAGCACGACTGGGTGCTGGTGCACGACGCCGCCCGCGCGCTGCTGCGGCCCGCGTGGGTGCGGCGGCTGATCGAGGCCTGCAGCCACGACGAGGTCGGTGGCCTGCTCGCGCTGCCGCTGGCCGACACGCTGAAGGATGCGCAGGGCGAGCGTTGCCGTGCCACGCTGCCGCGCGCCGGCAAGTGGCTGGCGCAGACGCCGCAGATGTTCCGCCTGGGGCTGCTGGCGCAGGCGCTGCAGCGCGCCGGCGACGCCGTCACCGACGAAGCCTCGGCCATCGAGGCGCTGGGCCTGGCGCCGCGCCTGGTGCGCGGCGAGCCCGAGAACCTGAAGATCACCTGGCCGGCCGACTTCGACTTCGCGCGCCGGCTGCTGCAGACACGCTGATGGGGACGATGCGATGACTTGGGACGCGGGCGCGCTGCGCATCGGCGAAGGCTGGGACACGCACCGGCTGGTGGCAGGCCGGCCGCTGGTGCTGGGCGGCATCACGATCCCGCACAGCCACGGCCTGCTCGGCCACAGCGACGCCGACGCGCTGCTGCACGCCATCACCGACGCGCTGCTGGGCGGCGCCGGGCTGGGGGACATCGGCCGCCACTTTCCCGACACCGACGAGGCCTTCCGCGGCGCCGACTCGGGCCGCCTGCTGCAGGAGGCCGCCGCCCGCGTGCGCGCCGCCGGCTGGGAGCCCGTCAACGTCGACAGCACCATCGTCGCGCAGGCGCCCAAGATGGCGCCGTACATAGCCGCGATGCGCGAGCGGGTCGCCGAACTGCTGGGCCTGGCGCCCGATGCCGTCAACGTGAAGGCCAAGACGGCGGAGGGCCTGGGCCCGGTGGGCGAGCGCGCGGCGATCGAGACGCGTGCCGTGGCGCTGTTGCGCAGGCGCGGCTGAATGCCAGGTCGTGTGTGCAGGTGGCGCGGCTGAGCGCCGCGCCCCTGCGCGCCGCGGGCAACGCTCGCCGGCTCAGCCGGCCACGCGCTTGAAGCGCAGGTGCGCCACCAGCCCGCCCTCGGGCGCGTTGGCCAGCTCCAGCGTGCCGCCCATGCGCAGCATGGCCTTGTCGACGATGGCCAGGCCCAGGCCGGCGCCGGTGGCCGCGGTGCGCGCGGCGTCGCCGCGGAAGAAGGGCGTGGTCAGGTGCGACAGCTTCTCGGGCGCCACGCCGGGGCCGCGGTCGCGCACGCTGACGATGGCCCAGGGGCCGGTCTTGACCGCGCTGACGCTGACCTCGGCCACGCCGGTGTAGGTGCCGCGCCCGTAGCGGCGCGCGTTCTCGAACAGGTTGAGGAACACCCGCGCCAGCTCGATCTCGTCGGCCTGCACCTGCAGGTCGGGCGGCACGCGCGACTCGATGCGGATCTGCGTGGGGTCGCGGAAGGCGCCGCCCTCGCGCTCGATCAGCTGCGCCACGGCCACCGGGTGCAGCTTGGTCTCGCCGGGGCGCGCGTAGTCCATGAACTTGTCGATGATGGCGTCGAGCTGGTCGATGTCCTGGGCCATCATCTGGCGCGCCTCGGCGTCGTCGACGCTCATCTCGGTCTCCAGCCGCAGCCGCGCCAGCGGGGTGCGCAGGTCGTGGCTGATGCCGGCCAGCATCACGGCGCGGTCCTCCTCCACCCGCGCCAGCTCGCGCGCCATGCGGTTGAAGCCCTTGTTGACCTCGCGGATCTCGCTGGTCAGCGTGTTCTCGTCGAGCCGCGAATCGAGGTCGCCGCCGCGGATGCGGCTGGCGGCAAAGGACAGCTGCTTCAGCGGCCGGTTGATCAGGCTGGCGATGGCCATCGAGCCCAGCAACGTGGCCAGCAGCGCCACGCCCACCCAGGCGGCCCAGGTCTGCGTCGACAGCGCGCCCGGGTGGTCGGGCTCGGCCTGCAGCCAGTAGCGGTCGCGGTCGATGGTGAAGCCCACCCACAGCCCGGTCTCGCCGTTGACGCGCGACGCGACCACGGTGTCCGGCCCCAGCGAGTCGCGCAGCGCCTGCACCATGCGCCGCGTGAAGCGGTCGCTCTCGTAGGGCTCCCAGCGGTCGCCGGGGTCGCGCAGGCGCACCGGCGCGGCCTCGCGCTCGGCCAGCGACTTCAGCAGCACCTGGCGCTCGATGCCGTCGGCACGGCGCAGCGCCGCGCGGCTCAGGTTGACCAGGCGCGCCGTCTGCTCGGCGGTCTGCAGGGCGCGCGGCTCCAGCTCCAGCGCGCGCAGCGTCAGCACCCAGGCCAGCACCCCCGCCGCCAGCAGCAGCGCCAGCAGGAAGAAGGTGCGCCAGAAGAGGCTGAATCCGACGGTCCGGCGCAGCACCGAGACGGGACCTTCAGCCGTTGCCGTCGGGCACGAAGACGTAGCCCACGCCCCAGACGGTCTGGATGTAGCGCGGCTGCGTCGGGTCGGGCTCGATCATCTTGCGCAGGCGCGAGACCTGCACGTCCAGGCTGCGGTCGAAGGGCTCGAACTCGCGGCCGCGCGCCAGCTGTGCCAGCTTGTCGCGCGACAGCGGCTGGCGCGGGTGGCGCACCAGCGCCTTGAGCATGCTGAACTCGCCGGTGGTCAGCGCGATCTGCTCGCCGTTCTTGCTCAGGCGGCGCAGCGACAGGTCGAACTCGAAGGGCCCGAAGCTGACCAGCTCGGCATCCTTGGATGGCGCGCCCGGCGCCTCGGGTGCCGGCCGGCGGCGCAGCACGGCGTGGATGCGCGCCAGCAGCTCGCGCGGGTTGAAGGGCTTGGGCAGGTAGTCGTCGGCGCCGACCTCCAGGCCGACGATGCGGTCCACGTCCTCGACCTTGGCGGTGAGCATGATGATCGGCGTCTGGTCGTTGCCGGCGCGCAGGCGGCGGCAGATCGACAGGCCGTCCTCGCCCGGCAGCATCAGGTCGAGCACGATCAGGTCGATGGTCTCGCGCGTCAGCAGCCGGTTGAGGGCCTTGGCGTCCTCGGCCAGCAGCACGTCGAAGCCTTCCTGCGACAGGTAGCGACGCAGCAGGTCGCGGATGCGGGCATCGTCGTCGACGACGACGATGCGGTCGGCACGGGCAGTGGCGGTGGCGCTCATGGTCTGGCCCCCCAGGGGAAAATGTAACAACGCCATTGTGCGCGGCTGTTACAGCGACAAACCGCACGAATTGACCCCCTGTTACAAGTCTTTCGCGCGCCACGGACCGCTGCGCCTGCGGCTGCGAAACTTGTCACACTCAATCGCAACGAACCGTGGCCATGGCGCATCGGCGCCAGCGACCAGCGACCAGCCACCGGAGACCCGATGCCCGCCACCGCAAGCCCCCGCCGCACCCCCGCACGCAGCCTGGCCCTGCTGGCTGCGGCCGCCCTGCTGGCCGCGCCCCTGGCCGCGCAGACCACGCCCGCGCCGCCACCGTCGCACCTGCTGACCCTGTCGGCCAGCGCCGCCTCCGAGGTCGACCGCGACTGGATGACGCTGGTGCTGTCGGCCACGCGCGAGGGCCCCGAAGCCGCCGCCGTGCAGGCCCAGCTGCGCCAGGCGCTGGACGCGGCGCTGGCCGACGCACGCGGCGCGGCCAGGCCGGGGCAGGTCGAGCTGCGCAGCGGCAACTTCTCGCTGCAGCCGCGCTACGCACCGCCGCCGCGCAGCGGCGTCGCGGCGCAGCCGGGCATCGTCGGCTGGGTGGGCACGGCCGAGCTGGTCGTCGAGGGCCGCGACCATGCCGCCATCGCCCAGCTGGCCGGGCGCATCAAGGCGATGAGCGTGGCGCGGCTGCAGTTCTCGCTGTCGCGCGAGGCGCGCGAGAAGGCCGAGGCCGAGCTGACGGCCAGCGCCATCGCCCGCTTCCGCGCGCGCGCCAGCGCCGCGGCCAAGGCCTTCGGCTACACCGGCTGGCAGCTGCGCGAGGTGAACGTGGGCACCGAGCAGGGCGGCTACGCGCCGCCGCAGCCGCGCGCGCTGGCAACCATGAAGCTGGCCGTCGACGAGGCGCTGCCGGTCGAGGCCGGGCGCGCCGAGGTGGCGGTGCAGGTCAGCGGCAGCGTGCAGCTCACGCCTTGAGGGCGCGGCGCACGGCGATCATTGCGCCGTCCAGCCGCCGTCCATCGCCCAGGCCACGCCGCGCACGTTCTGCGCCGCCGCGCTGCACAGGAACAGCGCCAGCTCGCCCAGCTGCTCGGGCGTGGTGAACTGCAGCGAGGGCTGCTTCTCGCCCAGCAGCCGGCGCGTGGCCTCGGCGTTGTCCACGCCGTCGGCGGCGGCGCGCGCATCCACCTGCCTCTGCACCAGCGGCGTCAGCACCCAGCCCGGGCAGATGGCGTTGACGGTGATGCCGGTGGTGGCCGTCTCCAGCGCCGCGGTCTTGGTCAGCCCGACCAGGCCATGCTTGGCCGCCACGTAGGCGCTCTTGTTGGCCGAGGCGACCAGCCCATGGGCCGAGGCGATGTTCAGCACCCGGCCCCAGTTGCGGCGGCGCATGCCGGGCAGCGCGGCGCGCATGGCGTGGAAGGCCGAGCTGAGGTTGATCGCGATCACCGCGTCCCAGCGCTCGACGGGAAAGTCCTCGATCGCCGCCACATGCTGGATGCCGGCGTTGTTGACCAGGATGTCGCAGCTGCCGAAGGCGGCCTCGCAGTCGCGCACCATGGCCGCAATCTCGTCCGGCTTGCTCATGTCGGCGCCGTGGTGGCGGGCCTGGGGGTCGAGCCGGCGCAGCTCGGCCAGCGCGCCGTCGACGTCGCCGAAGCCGTTGAGCATCACGCGTGCACCCTGGGCGGCCAGCACCTTGGCGATGCCCAGCCCGATGCCGCTGGTCGAGCCGGTGACGAGGGCGGTCTTTCCTTGCAGCATGGCGGCGGGCTCCGGGGCGGTTGTTAGGATGCCGCGATTATCCGGCCCGTGCCTGGCGCCTGTTGCGCCGCGGCAAGCGCGACGCGGCGGGCCGGCCTCCTTCGCCGACCCTTCCTGCCCCTTGCGCAGCCCCTGCCATGACCGACCCGCGCCTGCACCATGTCACCTGCCTGACCGGCCAGCAGCTGCACCGCATGGCGTACTGGGAGTGGGGCGACGCCGCCAACCCGCGCGTGCTGGTCTGCGTGCACGGCCTGTCGCGCCAGGGGCGCGACTTCGACACCCTGGCGCGCGACCTGGCCGGCGACTACCGCGTGGTCTGCCCAGACGTCGCCGGGCGCGGGCGCAGCGAACGCCTGGCCGACCCGATGGGCTACGCGCTGCCCAACTACGTGGCGCACATGGTGACGCTGGTGGCGCGGCTGGGCGTCGAGCAGGTCGACTGGGTCGGCACCTCGATGGGCGGGCTGATCGGCATGGGGCTGGCCAGCCTGCCGGGCAGCCCGCTGCGGCGCATCGTGCTGAACGACGTCGGCCCGAGCATCGAGCCCGCGGCCATCGCGCGCATCGGCAGCTACCTCGGCCAGCCGGCCCGCTGGGACACGCTGGAGCAGGCCGCCGACGCGTTGTGGGCCATCTCGCAGGGCTTCGGCCCGCACAGCCGCGAGCAGTGGCTGGAGCTGACCCGCCACCAGCTGCAGCCGGCCGCCGGCGGCGGCCTGGAGCCACGCTGCGACCCGGCCATCGCCGTGCCCTTCAAGGCCATCACGCCCGAGCTGGCCGCCGCCGGCGAGGCGCTGCTGTGGCAGGCCTACGACCGCATCAGCGCGCCGACGCTGCTGCTGCGCGGCGAGGCGTCGGACCTGCTCAGCGCGGCCACGGCGCAGGCGATGACCCGGCGTGGTCCGCGCGCGCGGCTGCTGACGCTGCCTGGCGTGGGCCACGCGCCCACGCTGGTGGCGGCCGACCAGCGCGCTGCCGTGCGCCGCTTCCTGCTGGAGCCGTGACGGGGGCCTTGCGCGTGAGGGGGGCGTTGCGGTGAAGAGCGCTGCGCAGACGCCGCAGCCGGCCGCGGGCCCGGCAGCGGCCATCGTCCACCTGGCCGGCAGCGGCGAAGGCGCCGGGGCCGACCCGCTGGCGCGGGCGCGTGCCTTCGCCGAGCCGCTGCTGGCCGGCCAGCTGCTGGACACCGGCGAGGACGCGCTGGCCCATGCCGACGGTGTCGCCGGCGTGCTGGCGGCCATCGGCGGTGCGCCGCCGCTGTGCGCCGCGGCCTACCTGGTCTATGCCGCCGACTACCTGCAGCGCCCCGACGAGGTGCTGCGCAAGGCCTTCGGCGACAGCTACGCCGGCCTGGTGGCGCTGACGCGCAAGCTGGTGCAGCTGCAGCGCGCCGCACGCGACGCCAGCCTGCCCGAGGAGCAGCGCGCGCTGCAGACCGAGCGCATCCGCAAGATGCTGCTGGCCTTCTCGCGCGACCTGCGCGTGGTGCTGCTGCGCCTGGCCTCGCGGCTGCAGACTCTGCGCTGGATGGCCGCCACGCGCACGCCGTGTCCCGAGACGATGGCGCGCGAATCACAGCAGGTCTTCGCGCGGCTGGCCAACCGGCTGGGCATCTGGCAGATCAAGTGGGAGCTGGAGGATCTGTCGTTCCGCTTCCTGCAGCCGCAGCGCTATCACGAAGTGGCGCGGCTGGTCGACGAGCGCCGCGCCGAGCGCGAGGCGGGCATCGAGGCGGCACGCACGCGCCTGCAGACGCTGCTGGGCGAGGTCGGGCTGCGCGCCGAGGTGCATGGCCGGCCCAAGCACCTGTACAGCATCTGGAAGAAGATGCAGGGCAAGAACCTGAGCTTCGAGCGCGTCTACGACGTGCGTGCGCTGCGCGTCATCGTCGAGCAGGCGGCCGACTGCTACGCGGCGCTGGCCCGGGTGCACGAGGCCTGGCGCCCGGTCGACGGCGAGCTCGACGACTACATCGCCCGGCCCAAGCCCAACGGCTACCAGAGCCTGCACACCGTGGTGCTGGACGACGAGGGCCGGCCGCTGGAGGTGCAGATCCGCACCCGCGAGATGCACGAGCACGCCGAGCATGGCGTGGCGGCGCACTGGATGTACAAGGAGGCCGGCGTCAAGGGCTACGCCGGCGTCAGCGCCGACGGCCCCACCGAGGAGCGCATCGCCGAGGCGCGCAAGTCGGTGCTGCGCGAGCTGCTGGCCTGGCAGGCGGATTTCGCCGAATCGGCGGAGCCCGGCGGCGCGCCCGCGGCAGGTGGCGCTGCGCCGCGCGACGACGAGCGCATCTACGTCTTCACGCCGCAGGCCACCATCATCGACCTGCCCGTGGGTGGCACGCCGGTGGACTTCGCCTACAGCCTGCACACCGACCTCGGCCACCGCTGCCGCGGCGCGCGCGTCGACGGCCAGCTGGTGCCGCTGAACACGCCGCTGCGCTCGGGGCAGACGGTGGAGATCGTCGCGGCGAAGGAGGGCGGGCCGTCGCTGGACTGGCTGAACGCGGACGCTGGCTACCTGGCCAGCCCGCGGGCGCGGGCCAAGGTGCGCGCCTGGTTCAACCTCCAGCAGCAGGCCGAGACCATCGCCCGCGGCCGCGAGGCCGTCGAGAAGCTGCTGGCGCGCGAAGGCCGCAGCGCGATGCGCCTGGATGCGCTGGCCGAGCAGCTGGGCTTTGCCGATGCCGACGCGCTGTTCGCCGTCGTGGGCAAGGACGAGTATTCGCTGCGCCACGTCGAGCAGCTGCTGCGTCCGGCGGCCCCGGCGCCGGACGAGGACACGATCGCGCTGCGCCGGCCGCAGGCCGCAGGCAGCGGCGGCGGTGTGCTGGTGGTGGGCGTCGACTCGCTGCTGACCAACCTGGCGCGCTGCTGCCGCCCGGCCCCCCCCGATGCCATCGCCGGCTTCGTCACCCGCGGCCGCGGCGTGGCGGTGCACCGGCGGGACTGCTCCAACCTGCGCAGCATGCGCCAGCAGCATCCCGGGCGCGTCATCGACGTGGCCTGGGGCGTCGACGCAGGCGACAAGGCCAGCTACCCGCTGGACGTGCTGATCGAGGCCGGCGACCGGCCCGGTCTGCTGCGCGACATCTCCGACCTGTTCGCGAAGGAGAAGATGCACATCGTGGCCGTGCAGTCGCAGACCTCGCGCTCGCGCGGCGAGACCTGGATGACGGTCACCGTCGAGGTGGGCGCGGCGTCGCGCCTGCCACCGGTGCTGGCGGCGCTGCAGCGCGTGCCCGGCGTGCGCCGCGCCCGCCGCAGGTGAGGCCGGTTCGCGTGCCCGCGGTGCCAGGCCGGCCGGAACCGGCGCGGACTTCGGATATACTGCGCGGCTCGACCTTTAGGCGCGTAGCTCAGCTGGTTAGAGCACCACCTTGACATGGTGGGGGTCGTTGGTTCGAGTCCAATCGCGCCTACCAATGCCGCAAGCCCCGGTTCCGGAAACGGACCGGGGTTTGCCCTTTCTGGAGCGCCTGTGCGGCGACTCTGGGGCGCCTCCCGGGCGCCTTAGGGACGTCGACGCCATGCCCTCGGCCCGGACAAGTCCGATGGTGGCCGGCGGGTGCCGGCGCCCTATGCTTCTGCAGCCGGGCGAACCGGCGGCACGGCGCCGCCGATGGGGGGGGACGCGCATGAGCTGGGCGACCAAGGACAGGCCGGTGCTGGTGGCCGGCGGCGGCATAGGCGGCCTGGCCGCGGCGCTGGCGCTGGCCCGCCTGGGGCTGCCGGTGCGCGTGCTGGAGCAGGCGCGCGAGCTGGGCGAGATCGGCGCCGGCGTGCAGCTGGGGCCGAATGCCTTCGCCGCCTTCGACGCGCTGGGCGTCGGGCCGCTGGCACGCAGCCGCGCCGTCTACACCGACGAGATGGTGATGCACGACGCGCTCGACGCGTCGCTGGTGGGCCGCATCCCCACCGGCGAGGCCTTCCGCGAACGCTTCGGCAACCCGTATGCGGTGATCCACCGCGCCGATGCGCATGGCGCACTGCTGCAGGCAGCGCTGCGCAGCGGGCTGATCGAAGTGGCCACCGCCACGCGCATCGAGCGCGTGGAGCAGGACGACGACGGCGTCACCGCCGTCGATGCCCAGGGCCTGCGCCACCGCGGCGCGCTGCTGGTGGGCGCCGATGGCGTGCGCTCGGCGGTGCGCCAGCAGTTCGTGGGCGACGAGGCGCGCGTCTCGGGGCATGTGGTCTACCGTGCCGTGGTCGGGCGCGACGACTTCCCGGCCGAGCTGCGCTGGAACGCCGCCAGCATCTGGGTCGGCCCCGACTGCCACCTGGTGCACTACCCGCTGCGCGGCGGCGAGCAGTACAACGTGGTCGTCACCTTCCACAGCCGCGAGCGCGAGAGCTGGGGCGTGCGCCAGGGCAGCCGCGACGAGGTGCAGGGCTACTTCCAGGGCCTGTGCCCGGTGGCGCGGCAGCTGATCGACCTGCCGCGCGACTGGTCGCGCTGGGCCACCGCCGACCGCGAGCCCATCGCGCGGTGGGTGTACGGCCGCGTGCTGCTGCTGGGCGACGCGGCGCATCCGATGCTGCAGTACCTGGCCCAGGGCGCCTGCTGCGCGCTGGAGGACGCGGTGACGCTGGCCCAGGCGCTGCGTGCGCATGCGCAGGACCTGGACGGCGCACTGGCGCGCTACCAGCGTTCGCGCGTGGCGCGGGCGGCGCGGGTGCTGCTGTCGTCGCGCGAGATGGGGCGCCTCTACCATGCCAAGGGCGTCGAGCGCCTGGTGCGCAACAGCCTGTGGCAAGGGCGCACGCCCGAGCGCTTCTATGACGCCCTGGAGTGGCTGTACGGCTGGCACCTGGGCAACTGCCTCGCCGACTGAGCAAGGAGATCGCACGATGGACGAGCTGGGTCGACTGGAGGACCTGCCCGAGGACTACCGCGCCGCGCTGCGCGAGCAGCACCTGGCGCCGCTGTGGCCCAGCCTGCGCGCGCTGCTGCCGCCGGGGCTGCCGGCGCGGCGCACGCGGCCCGTGCACTGGCGCTATGCGGCGTTGCGCCCGCTGCTGCTGCGCGCCGGCGAACTCACCCCCATCGAGAAGGCCGAGCGCCGCGTGCTGGTGCTGGCCAACCCCGGCCATGGCCCCGACAGCCTGCAGGCCAGCGCCGCCATCTACCTGGGCCTGCAGCTGCTGCTGCCCGGCGAGTGGGCGCCCAGCCACCGCCACACGCCCAACGCCGTGCGCATGGTCGTCGAGGGCGAGGGTGCCTGGACGGCCGTCGACGGCCAGAAGCTGGCGATGCAGCGCGGCGACCTGATCCTCACGCCCACCGGCCTGTGGCACGAGCATGGGCACGACGGCGCGCAGCCGGTGACCTGGCTGGATGTGCTGGACCTGCCGCTGGTTCATGCGCTGGAGACCAGCTACCACCAGCCCGGCAGCCGCCAGCCCGTGCATGGCGACGGCGCCGCTCCGGGCTACCGCCAGGGCGGGCTGCTGCCCGTGGCGGGCCGCCTGGGGCCGGGCGCGTCCCTGGGGGACGAGGCGCACAGCAGCATGCCCGGCAGCGCGGCCGCCCATGCGGCGGCGCGCTACCCGCTGCTGCGCTACCCCTGGGCGCAGACCCGCGCCGCGCTGCTGGCACTGGCGCAGGAGCTGCCTGCCGACGCCGCGGCGCGGCTGGACTACGTCAACCCGGCCACCGGCGAGTCGGCGCAGAACATCCTGGGCTACCAGGCGCTGATGCTGCGCCCGGGCCAGGTGCTGGCGCTGCCGCCACGCAGCCCGGCGGCGGTGTTCCACCTGGTCGACGGCGCGGTGCAGCTGGCGCTGCCCGGCCAGCGCTTCGAGCTGGCCGCGGCCGACACCGCCTGCGTGCCGGGCTACACGGCCTGCCGGCTGGCCAACGCGTCGCGCAGCCAGCCGGCGTTCCTGTTCATGGCCGACGAATCGCCGCTGCACCGCAAGCTGGGGCTCTACGAGGAGCGCGAGGGGCCGGGCGCGGCGGGCTGACGCTGCCCACAAAGGCGGCGGGGTCTGCGCCGCGTCAAGGCGGCCCGGCGCCAGCCGGCGCAAGCTGGCCCCAGGGCCTGTGCGACGTGCCACTGCGGTGCGGCAGGCCTGGGAGCCCGCGATGCCAGCCCAGTCCAGCCCCGTCGATGAGCCGATCCGCAACTTCACCGACTGCCACGCCGGCATCTTCGGCCAGCTCGAGCGGCTGGCGGCGCTGCCTGCGCTGCTGGACCCAGCGCGGCAGGCGCGCGCCATCGCATCCGAGAGCCGGCGCTTCTTCCGCAGCGCCATGTTCGAACACCATGCCGAGGAGGAGCAGGAGCTGTTCCCGGCGGTGCTGGCCAGCGCCCGGCGCGGTGACGAGCGCGGGCGGGTGACGAGCATCGTCGAGCGCCTGACGCGCGAGCACCGGCGTCTCGAACAGGCCTTTGCCGCGCTCGAGCCCGCGCTGAAGCGCCTGGCCGCCGGCCATGACGCCGAGCTCGACGCCGCCGCCGTGGCCGCGCTGGCGCGTGACTACGCGGCGCATGCGCGGTATGAGGAATCGGAGTTCCTGCCCCTGGCGCAACAGATCCTGGGCCGCGACGGCAACCACCTGGCTGCGCTGGGCATGTCGCTGCACCTGCGCCACGCGGTGCCCGAGTTCATCGGCCGCTACGGCTCACGTGTCTGAACAGCCCGGCCGCGCAGGCGCCCGGCGCCTGGCTAGCGGCGCGCGGCGGGTGGCAGGTCGCGCAGCAACGCCGCCAGGTGCCCGGCCTGCCACAGCTCGATGCCCTGGGCGCTGGCGTAGGCGCGCGCCGCCTCGGGCACCTCGCCCAGCGTGACCATCGCCGCGTCCGCCGTATCCAGGGCTTCGCGCCTTGCCTGCAATGCGCGCAAGGGCTCGACGCCGACCCGCGCCGCCTTCCAGCGCCTGGCGGCCACCACCCGGGTCCGGCCCGCGCGTGTGGTGATGAAGTCGGCCGCGCCGTCCTGCGCGCCGCGGGTCCCGCCCAGCACGCGCACCTCATGGCCTTCGCGTTCCAGCCCCGCACGCATCAGCGCGGCGAAGTCACCCCAGGCCAGCGTCGCCAGGTGCTGCGCCAGCGCCTCGGCCTGCGCCGCCGTCGGCTGGCCCCACTGCCGCTTCAGCGCGAGCACCGAGATCACCCAGAACGGGAACGAGGACAAGGCGCCAGCCAGCTTGTAGCCGGCCGGCAGCAGGGCGGCCAGCAGCAGCGACAGCAGCGCCGCCAGGCCGGCGCTGACCCACCAGGGCTTGCGCAGCAGGATCGCGAACAGCGACCGGTCGGACATCCGGAAGGCAGGCATGGGCGGGCGGTGGGGCGGTGCGGGGCGGGGAGTGTCCCACGCTGACCCGCGGGCCCGCCGGGACGGCGTGCTCAACGGCGGGCGAGGCGCAGGCCGTCGTGCAAGGCCATCCCTGCCAGCATCGCCACCGTGAACAGCAAGGCCTCGGCCGAGCCCGCCGAGACGGCCACCAGCGCCGGCCCCGGGCAGAAACCGGCCAGCCCCCAGCCCACGCCGAACACCAGGCCGCCCAGCAGCAGCGGGCGGTCGACCCCGCGCACCGCCGGCAGGTCCATCGCCGCGCCGCTCCACGCCGTGGGGCGGCGCTGCGCGGCGGCGAAGGCGAACACGCCGACCGCGATGGCGCCGCCCATCACCAGCGCCAGGCTCGGATCCCAGGGGCCCAGCAGGTCGAGGAAGCCCTTGACCTTGAGCGGGTCGGTCATGCCGCTGGCCAGCAGGCCCAGGCCGAACAGCAGCCCGGCGGCAAAGGCGTACAGGCGTTCCATCTGCCGGGCCCTCATGGCAGGTGGCGCAGCAGCGCCACGGTGACGAAGCCCGCGCCCATGAAGCACAGCACGTTGACCAGTGACCGCAGCGACAGGCGCGACAGGCCGCACACGCCATGGCCACTGGTGCAGCCGTTGCCCATGCGCACGCCCACGCCCACCAGCAGCCCGGCGGCGACCAGCAGGGGCCAGCCCACGTCCACGCGGCTGGCCGGCAGCGGCGCCACCAGCCGCCAGACCCAGGGCGCGGCCAGCATGCCCGCCAGGAACAGCAGGCGCACCGCATGAGGGCCCAGCGGCTGGCGGGCCAGGATCGCGCGCTGGGGCTCGCCGACGATGCCGGCGATGCCGGCCACGCGCCCGCTGCCCAGCACGAACAGTGCCGAGGCCAGGCCGATGGCCAGGCCGCCGGCCAGGGCGGCCCAGGGGGTGAACGAGGACCAGGCGATGTTCATCGTGTGTGCTGCGCGGGGGAGGGGGGCGGGCACGGGCAGGGCAGCCGCGGCCGGGACGGACAAGCATACGTGCATCCGTATGTGATGATAGGCGGATGCCTGTCCCGCCCGCCGCCACGCCCCCTGGTCCGGGCGGCCCTTGGGCGGACTACCGCCGCGATGCGCTGGCCGACGACCTGGTGGCTGCCGCCGTGGTCACCATCCTGCTGGTGCCGCAGAGCCTGGCCTACGCGCTGATGGCCGGGCTGCCGCCGGTGGTGGGCGTGATGGCCAGCGTGCTGCCCATCGTCGCCTACGCGCTGCTGGGATCGAGCAGCACGCTGGCGGTGGGGCCGGTGGCGGTGCTGGCGATGATGACGGCCCAGGCCGCAGGCACCGCGGCGCAGGCGCATGGCGTCGCCGCCCATGCCGCCGCACTGGTGCTGGCCGCCGAGATGGCGGCGGTGTTCGCCGGGGCGCTGCTGCTGCGGCTGGACATGCTGGCGGCGCTGCTCAGTGCGCCGGTGCTGCATGGCTTCATCGGCGGCGCCGCGGTGGCCATCGCGCTGTCGCAGCTGGCACCGCTGCTGGGGCTGGCCGCGCCGGGACAGACGCTGCCGCAGATGCTGCAGGGCTGGTGGGCCGCGGGCGCCGCGACGCCGCAGCCCGCAACGCTGGCCGTTGGCGCCGCGGCGCTGGGGCTGCTGTGGCTGGCGCGGCGCCACGCCGCAGGCCTGCTGGCGCGGCTGGGGCTGGCGCCGCGCGCGGCGCAGCTGCTGGCGCGTGCCGCGCCCATGGCCGTGGTGTTGCTGGCCATTGCCTGGATGGCCGCGGCGCCGGCCGCCTGGACCGAAGGCGTGGCGCTCACCGGGCGCGTGTCGCTGGCCGAGGGCCTGCAGTTCACGCCGCCCTGGCAGGTGCCTGTGGCGGTATGGCTGGACCTGGCCGGCCCGGCGGCGCTGCTGGCCCTGGTGGCCTATGTCGAGAGCCTGGCCGTGGCCGAGGCGCTGGCCGCGCGGCGCGGCCAGAAGGTGCTGCCGCGGCGCGAGCTGGCCGGGCTGGCCGCCGCCAACGCCGCGGCGGCGGCGAGTGGCGGCATGCCGGTGGCCGGCGGCTTTGCGCGCAGCCTGGTCAACTTCGACGCCGGCGCGCGCACGCGCTGGGCCGGCGCCTGGACGGCGCTGGGCATGGCGCTGGCGGTGGCCGTGCTGGGCGGCTGGCTGGCGCTGCTGCCCAAGGCCGTGCTGGCCGCCACCATCGTGGTGGCGGTGCTGGCGATGCTCGATGCCACACCCTGGCGCCTGGCCTGGCGCTACGCGCGTGCCGAATTCGCGCTGATGGCGGCGGTGGCCGCGGCCACGGTGCTGGCCGGCGTCGAGCCGGCGCTGCTGGGTGGCGTGCTGGCCTCGGTGGCGCTGCTGCTGCGGCGCACCGCGCGGCCGCACTGGGCCGAGGTGGGCCGGCTGCCGGGCACCGAGGTGTTCCGCAACGTCAAGCGTTTCGAGGTGCAGACCCTGCCCGGCGCGCTGGCCGCGCGGGTCGACGAGGCGCTGCTGTTCACGAACGCGCGCTGGCTGGCCGACACCATCGGCGTGGCGCCGCTGCAGCGGCCCGGGCTGCGCCACGTGGTGCTGATGATGTCGGGCGTCAACGACATCGACCTCACCGGGCTGGAGGCCTTGCAGCACCTGGTGCGCGACCTGCGCGCGCTGGGCGTCACGCTGCACCTGTCGGAGCTCAAGGGCCCGGTGGCCGACAGGCTGCACGCTGCCGGGCTGGACAGCTGGCTGTCGGGCCATGTGTTCCGCAGCCAGCACGATGCCGACGCCTGGCTGCGCCAGGATCTGGGCCTGCCGCCGCCCTGAGGTGTGCCGGCCGGCATCCGGCGAACCCAGCCCCGCCGGCCGCTGCCGTTCGTCCCGCCCGGCCGTCGCTTCGTCGCAGCCGATGGCCGCCCGCGGCGCACCACGGGTTAGCCTTGCGTTTTGTCTCGAACCGGCGCGGGCCCGCGGGCCCACCACCCCCCACCATGCGTGTTGCCCCCCTGCTGACGGCACTGGCCGTCGCCTCCCTGCTGATCGCCTGCGGCAAGTCGCCGGCCTCCGGATCCGCGCCGGGACGGCCCGCCGCCGCGGCCAAGAAGGACGCGCCCAAGCTGCTGCTGGCCCCCGAGGACTGGGTCGCCGTGTCCAGCAGCCAGCTGTCCAGCGGCCCGGTGGTCAACGGTTCGCTGCAGCCCGAGCGTCGTGCCGACCTGCGCGCCGAAGTCCCGGCGGTGGTGGTGCAGGTGCTGAAGGACAACGGCCAGGCGGTGAAGAAGGGCGAGCTGCTGCTGCGCCTGGACGACACCGCCATCCGCGACAGCCTGACCTCGGCCGAGGCCGCGGTGCGCGCCGCCAGCCAGGCCTTCGAGCATGCGGAGCGCCAGGTGGCGCGGCTGAAGACGCTGCAGGCGCAGGGGATGATGTCGATGCAGGCGCTGGAAGACGCCGAGTCGCGCCGCAACAGCCTGCAAAGCGAGCTGGTGGCGGCGCGCGGGCGCGTGGTGGCGGCGCGGCAGCAGCTGGCGCGCACCGAGGTGCGCGCGCCCTTCGACGGGCTGGTCAGCGAGCGCAAGGCCAACACCGGCGACACCGCCCAGGTGGGCAAGGAGCTGCTGAAGGTGATCGACCCGTCCAGCATGCGCTTCGAGGGCCTGGTCTCGGCCGACCGCATGCACGAGATCAAGCTGGGCCAGGCGGTGGCCTTCCGCGTCAACGGCTTCCCCGACACCGAGTTCCGCGGCACGGTGCGGCGCATCGACGCCGCGGCCAACGCGACCACGCGCCAGGTCGAGGTGCTGATCGCCTTCGCCGAGCCGGCCAAGGCGCCGCGCGTGGCCGGGCTGTTCGCCGAAGGCCGCATCGAGACCGGCAGCCAGCAGGCCTTGATGCTGCCCGAGGGCGCCGTGCAGCGCAGCGGCGACAACGCGGTGGCCTGGCGCCTGGGCGCCGGCAACCAGCTGCAGCGCGTGGCGCTGAAGCTGGGCGAGCGCGACCCGCGCAGCGGGCGCCTGCCGGTGCTGCAAGGGCTGAGCGAAGGCGACCGCGTGCTGCGCAGCCCGGGCAGCACCCTGGCCGACGGGCAGGCCTTCGAGCTGCGCGGGGCCGCCGCCCCGGCTTCGGCGCCGGCATCGGCGCCGGCCGGAGCGCCGGCCTCGGCCAACGGGAAGTGACGCGCCATGTTCCTGTCTGACTTCTCCGTCAAGAAGCCGCTGGCCACGGTGGTGCTGCTGATCGGCCTGATGTGCCTGGGGCTGCTGGCGCTGTCCAAGCTGCGCGTCAACCAGATCCCCGACGTCGAGCAGCCGGTGCTGGTGGTCAGCATCAGCTACCCCGGGGCCTCGCCCGACACGGTGGAGCGCGAGCTGGTCAACCGCATCGAGAAGGCGCTGCAGGGCATCAGCGGCGTGACCCAGGTGCGCGCCACCGCCAGCGAGAGCAACGCCCGCCTGGTGCTGTTCTTCGACTTCGACAAGAACATGGTCGAGGCCGCCGACGAGGTGCGCAACGCGATCGGCTCGGTGCGCCACAAGCTGCCCGCCGAGATGCGCGAGCCGGTGCTGCAGCGCCTGGACCCGGCGGCCCAGCCCATCATGCAGCTGGCGCTGAGCTCGACCACGCAGTCGCACGCCGAGATCTCGCGCATCGCCGAGGACGAGCTGGCCGACCGGTTCCGCGGCATCGCCGGCGTGGGCAACGTCAACGTCAACGGCGCGCTGCGGCGCGAGCTCAGCGTGCTGCTGCACGCGCAAAAATTGCGCGAGTACGGCGTCTCGGTGACCGAGGTCGTCGCCGCGCTGCGCGCGCAGAACACCACGGCGCCGGTGGGCAAGGTGCGTGGCACGCTGGAGGACCAGAGCATCCGCCTGGTGGGCCGGCTGGCCACGCCGGCCGAGTTCGGCCAGCTGGTGGTCAAGCGCAGCGGCGGCCAGCTGATCCGCCTCGGCCAGGTGGCCACGGTGCAGGACGGCTTCGCCGAGCGCAGCAGCGAATCGCTGCGCAACGGCCAGCCCAATGTCGGGCTGTCGATCACGCGCACGCGCGACGCCAGCACGGTCAGCGTGGCCGACGAGGTGCGCAAGCGCGTCGCCGAGATCGGCAAGACCCTGCCGCCGGGCACCAAGCTGGAGGTCACGCAGGACGGCGGCGAGAACGCCAGCAACAGCCTCTACAACGTGATCCACGCGCTGGTCTTCGGTGCCGGGCTCACGGTGTTCGTGGTCTACCTGTTCCTCAACAGCTGGCGCTCGACGCTGATCACGGCGCTGAGCCTGCCGACCTCGGTGATCGCCTCGTTCATCGCCGTCTGGCTCACCGGCAACTCGCTCAACTTCATGAGCCTGCTGGGCCTGAGCCTGGCCATCGGCGTGCTGATCGACGACGCCATCGTGGTGCGCGAGAACATCGTGCGCCACATGGAGCGCGGTGCCGACCGCCGCAGCGCCGCGCTCAAGGGCACCGCCGAGATCGGCCTGGCGGTGGCCGCCACCACCTTCAGCATCGTGGCCGTGTTCGTGCCCGTGGCCTTCATGCCCGGCGTCTCGGGCGAGTGGTTCCGGCCCTTCGCGCTGACCGTGGTGGCCTCGGTGATGGTCAGCCTGCTGATCAGCTTCACGCTGGACCCGATGCTGTCGGCCTACTGGGGCGATCCGCCCGGCTACCACCTGAAGGAGCAGCGCGGCATCGGCCGGCTGCTGCAGCGCTTCAACCAGTGGTTCGACCACCAGGCCGACCGCTACGGCAACGTCATCGCCTGGGCGCTGCACCACCGCAAGTGGATGGCGCTGTTCGCCGTGGGCAGCCTGGTGGCGGCGGTGGCCATCCAGGCGCGCTTCGTCGGCAGCAGCTTCCTGCCGGCCTCCGACGCCGGCGTGCTGGCCATCGAGGTGCGCACCCCGGCCAGCAGCAGCCTGGAGTACGCGCGCCTCAAGGTCGAGGCGGCGGCGGCGCTGGCGCGCGAGCTGCCCGAGACCAAGGCCACCAACAGCTACGTCAACCCCAACGGCGGCCGCGTCTACGTCGACGTGGGCAAGAGCACCCAGCGCCAGCGCGGCAGCATAGCGCTGGCCACCGAGCTGCGCGGCCGCGTCGCGCGCCTGGTGGGCGCCGAGTACGTGGTGCTGGACGACCTGAACAACGGCGCGCAGAAACCCGTGCAGATCCGCTTCACCGGCCCCGACGCGCGCAAGCTCACCGAGTTGACCAGCGCCTACATGGAGAAGCTGCGCCAGGTGCCCGGTGCCGTCGACGTCGGCCTCTCCGACCAGGACCCGCAGGACGAGCTGAAGATCGAGATGGACCGTGGCCTGGCCAGCTCGCTGGGCATCTCGGTGACCGACGCGGCGCAGGCGCTGCGCGTGGCCTTCGCCGGCATCGAGGTCGGCGACTGGGTCGACCCGCGCGGCGAGACGCGCGACGTGGCGGTGCGCCTGCACCCCGACGACCGCGTCGACGTGGGCAACATCGAGCGCCTGCCCATCGCGGTGAGCGGCAGCAACCGCATGGTGCCGCTGGAGCAGATCGCCACCGTCAGCATGGGCAAGGGGCCGTCGCAGATCAACCATGCCGACGGCAAGCGCACCATCGTCGTCGCCGCCAACGCCCAGGGCCGTTCGCCCGGCGAGGTCACGGCCGACGCGCGCAAACTGGCGGCGCAGATGCAGTTCCCGCCCGGCTACGGGCTGGAGCTGGCCGGCGCCTCGCGCGATCAGCAGGAGGTGTTCAAGCAGATGGGCATCGCGCTGATCTCGGGCATCGCGCTGATGTACTTCGTGCTGGTGGTGCAGTTCGGCAGCTTCACCGCGCCGATGGCGGTGATGCTGTCGCTGCCGCTGTCGCTGATCGGCGTGGTCATCGCGCTGGCGCTGACCCGCGGCACGCTGAACCTGATGAGCTTCATCGGCGTGATCATGCTGATGGGCCTGGTGGCCAAGAACGCCATCCTGCTGCTGGACGCGGCGCGCGTGCGCGAAGCCGAGGGCATGGACCGCGAGGAGGCGCTGATGCTCGCCGGCCGGCTGCGTTTCCGGCCCATCCTGATGACCACCTTCGCGCTCGTGGCGGGCATGGTGCCGGTGGCCGTGGGGGTGGGCGAGGGCGGCGAGTTCTACCGGCCGATGGCGGTGGCCATCATCGGCGGCGTCATCACCAGCACCTTCCTGACGCTGCTGGTGATCCCCAGCTTCTACGACAGCATCGAGGTGTCGCGCGACCGCGCGCTGGCCAAGTACGGACGCCGTGCCCAGCGCTGGCTGCCCATCGTGGCCTTCGTCGTGACCCTGGTCGAGGCGCTGCTGACGCTGGTCGGCGTGCGCGCGCTGTGGCGCGGCCTGGCCTGGCTGGGTCGCGGGGCCTGGCGCCTGGTGGGCGGCCGCTCCGCGGCCGCCGCATGAACCAGCCGGCGCCGCCGCTGGATGCGCGCGCGCTGCTGGCCGGCGTGCGCGCCGCCGTGCGCGAGGCGGGCGAGGCCATCCTTGCCGTCTACCACAGCGACTTCGCGGTGCAGCGCAAGGACGACCGTTCGTTGCTGACCGAGGCCGACCTGGCGGCCGAGGCGATCCTGACGCCGGCGCTGCGCGCGTTGCTGCCCGGCGCGCCGGTGGTGGCCGAGGAGGCGGCGGCGCGCGGCGAGGCCGGCGTGCCGGCCGCCGGTGCGCCGTTCTGGCTGGTCGACCCGCTGGACGGCACGCGCGAGTTCGTCGCACGCAACGGCGAGTTCACGGTCAACGTCGCGCTGGTCGTGGACGGCCGCCCCTGGCTGGGGGTGGTGGCGGCGCCGGCGCAGGGGCGCGAATGGTTCGGCGTGGTCGGGCACGGTGCCTGGGCCGCCGATGCACAGGGCGAGCGTGCCATTGCCGCGCGCAGACTGCCGGCCCAGGGGCCGACGCTGGCCTGCAGCCGCTCGCATGGCGACGAGGCAGCGCTGGCACGCTGGCTGGGCAGCCAGCCGGGGCAGTCGGCGCCGGTGGCGCGCATCGCCGCCGGCTCGGCACTGAAGTTCGGCCTGCTTGCGGAAGGGCTGGCCGACCTGTACCCCCGCCTGGGCCGGACCATGGAGTGGGACACCGCCGCCGGCGAGGCCTTGCTGGTGGCGGCCGGAGGCCGGGTGACCGACCTGCTGGGCGCACCGCTGCGTTATGGCAAGCCGGGCTTCGAGAGCCCGCACTTCGTCGCCCGCGGACGCGCCTAGCCGCCGGGGCAAGGGGCCGGGCCCTGCGCAGCAGCGCATTCGCGGGGCGTGATAACCCCGGTGGGCCGGCCCCGGGCGCTGCCTAGAATGAGGCGCTTCACCCGAGCCCAGGACCCAGCGCATGGCATCGCCTCGCCGCAGCACGGCCCATCCGACGAGCGACGCGCCCGCGTTGCGGGTGCTCAAGAAGTACCCCAATCGCCGCCTCTACGACACCCAGGCCAGCAGCTACATCACGCTGGCCGACGTCAAGCAGATGGTGCTGGCCGGCGAGGCCTTCGAGGTGCGCGACGCCAAGACCGGCGACGAGCTCACGCGCAGCATCCTGCTGCAGATCATCCTCGAGGAAGAGAGCGGCGGCGTGCCGCTCTTCAGCACCCAGGCGCTGGCCATGATCATCCGCCTGTATGGCCATGCGATGCAGGGGATGATGGGCTCGCTGATCGAGAAGAACCTGCAGAGCTTCGCCGAACTGCAGGGCCAGCTGCTGAAGAACAGCCAGGGCCTCTACGACCCCAGCCGCCTCTCGCCCGAGGCCTGGCAGCAGCTGCTGGGCGCGCAGAACCCGCTGATGCAGAAGCTGATGAACAGCTACCTGGACCAGGGCCGCGCGATGTTCGAGCAGATGCAGCAGGCCGGCGCGCTGTTCCCCGGCATGGGCGGCTTCGGCGGCAGCAAGAAACCCCGCGAGTGATCGCTGCGCGGGGCCGCCGGCGGGGCGCCGGCGCTGGATCGCCGAAAATGCCGCGATGAGCGACACCCTGACGCCGGCCGCGCCGGCCGCCCGCCCCGCACCTTCGGCCAGCCCCACCGTGGGCTTCGTCTCCCTGGGCTGCCCCAAGGCGCTGACCGACTCCGAGCTGATCCTCACCCAGCTGCGCGCCGAGGGCTACGAGACCAGCAAGACCTTCGCCGGCGCCGACCTGGTGATCGTCAACACCTGCGGCTTCATCGACGACGCGGTCAAGGAAAGCCTGGACACCATCGGCGAGGCGCTGGCCGAGAACGGCAAGGTCATCGTCACCGGCTGCCTGGGCGCCAAGCAGGGCGCCGACGGCGGCAACCTGGTGCAGGGCGTGCACCCGCGCGTGCTGGCCGTCACCGGCCCGCATGCCACGCAGGAGGTGATGGATGCCGTCCACACCCACCTGCCCAAGCCCCACGACCCCTTCGTCGACCTGGTGCCCGAGGCGCGCGCCGAGTTCCGCGGCATCGCCGGCATCAAGCTCACGCCGCGCCACTACGCCTACCTGAAGATCAGCGAGGGCTGCAACCACCGCTGCAGCTTCTGCATCATCCCCAGCATGCGCGGCGACCTGGTGTCGCGGCCCATCGGCGACGTGCTGGCCGAGGCGCGCGCGCTGTTCGACAGCGGCGTGAAGGAACTGCTGGTGGTCAGCCAGGACACCAGCGCCTACGGCGTCGACCTGAAGTACCGCACCGGCTTCTTCGACGGCCAGCCGGTCAAGACGCGGATGCTGGAGCTGGCGCAGCGCCTGGGCGAGCTGGCCTCGGCGCATGGCGCCTGGGTGCGGCTGCACTACGTCTACCCCTACCCCAGCGTCGACGCGGTGCTGCCGCTGATGGCCCAGGGCCTGGTGCTGCCCTACCTGGACGTGCCCTTCCAGCATGCCCACCCCGAGGTGCTCAAGCGCATGAAGCGCCCGGCCAGCGGCGAGCGCAACCTGGAGCGGCTGGCGCACTGGCGCGCCATCTGCCCCGAGCTGGTGGTGCGCTCGACCTTCATCGCCGGCTTCCCCGGCGAGACCGAGGCCGAGTTCGACGAGCTGCTGGCCTTCCTGCGCGAGGCGCAGATCGACCGCGCCGGCTGCTTCGCCTACTCGCCGGTGGACGGCGCCAGCGCCAACCAGCTGCCGGGGCAGCTGCCGGCCGAGCTGCGCGAGGAGCGCCGCGCGCGCTTCATGGCGGTGGCCGAGCAGGTCTCGGCGGCCAAGCTGCAGCGCCGCGTCGGCGCGACCATGCAGGTGCTGGTGGACAGCGCTCCTGCGCGCGGGCGCCAGGGCGGCTGGGGCCGCAGCTACGCCGACGCGCCCGAGATCGACGGCCGCGTGCGCCTGCTGCCGCCGGCCAAGGCCTCCACCGTGCTGAAGGTGGGCGAGTTCGCCCGCGTGAAGATCGTGGCCGCCGAGGGCCACGACCTCGTCGGCCAGCCCCTCTGACCCCCCGTTCAGCCCCATGAGCCTGCCCGACGACGACCGCGCCACCGGCCTCATCCACCACCCCTACCGCGCGCCCGAGGGCTTCGAGGCGCCGCAGATCGGCGTGCACAAGGCCAGCACCGTGATCTTCAAGGACGTGGCTGCGCTGCGCGGCCGCGACTGGCGCCACAAGCAGGGCTACACCTACGGCCTGCACGGCACGCCCACCACCTTCACGCTGGAGGAGCGCATCGCCACGCTGGAAGGCGGCCTGCACTGCGTGCTGACGCCCAGCGGCCTGGCGGCGGTGGCGCTGGTGGGGCAGGCGCTGCTGGCGCCGGGCGACGAGCTGCTGCTGCCCGACAATGTCTACGGTCCCAGCCGCGAGTTCGCCCGCCACGAGCTGGCGCGCTGGGGCATCACGCACCGGCTGTACGACCCGCTGGATGCCGCCGGCTTTGCCGCGCTGCTGACCGATCGCACCAAGCTGGTGTGGCTCGAGGCGCCGGGCTCGGTGACCATGGAGTTCCCCGACCTGCGTGCGCTGCTGGCCGCGGCGCGCGCGCGCGGCGTGACCACGGCGCTGGACAACACCTGGGGCGCTGGGCTGGCCTTCAACGGCTTCGACCTGGGCCCTGATGACCAGGGCGGCGGGCAGGGCGGCCGCCTGGGCGCCGACATCGTCGCGCAGGCGCTCACCAAGTACCCCAGCGGCGGCGGCGACGTGCTGATGGGTTCGGTGGTGACGCGCGACGCCGCGCTGCACGAGCGCATCAAGCTCACCCACATGCACCTGGGGCTGGGCGTGGGCGCCAACGACGCCGAACTGGTGCTGCGCTCGCTGCCGTCGCTGCCGCTGCGCTACGCCGCCGCCGACGCGGCCGGGCGCGCGCTGGCGCGCTGGCTGCAGGCGCGGGCCGAGGTGGCCCAGGTGCTGCACCCGGCGCTGGAAGGTTCGCCGGGCCATGAACACTGGAGGAACAGCTGCCGCGCCGCCGCCGGGCTGTTCTCGGTGGTGCTGCACGCGCGCTACGCGCCCGCTCAGGTGGCGCGCTTCGTCGACGCGCTGCGCCTGTTCAAGCTCGGCTACAGCTGGGCCGGCCCGATGAGCCTGGCCGTGCCCTACGACCTGGCCGGCATGCGCGACGCCGACGCGCTGGCCGCGCGGCCGCACCTGCGCGGCCACCTGGTGCGCTTCTCGGTCGGGCTGGAGGGTGTGGCGGCGCTGCAGGCCGACCTGGCGCAGGCGCTGGACGCGGCCTTCGGCAGCCGCTGAGGGCGCGTCCGGGCCGTGCCCGGCTGGCGCCGGTCAGTCCTTCGGACCTGATGAGACTTTCTGTCTCATCAGCCGGCCCTTCTCCTTCTCCCAGTCGCGCTTCTTCTCGGTCTCGCGCTTGTCGTGCTGGGCCTTGCCCTTGGCCAGCGCGATGTCGACCTTCACGCGGCCGCCGCGGTAGTGCAGGTTCAGCGGCACCAGGGTGAAGCCCTTCTGCTCGACCTTGCCGATCAGGCGCCGGATCTCGGCCTTGTGCATCAGCAGCTTCTTGGTGCGGTCGGGCTCGGGCAGCACATGGGTGGACGCCGTGCGCAGCGCGTTGATGCGCAGGCCGATCAGCTGCAGCTCGCCGTCGCGGATGACCACGTAGCCGTCGGTCATCTGCACCTGGCCGGCGCGGATGGCCTTGACCTCCCAGCCCTGCAGCACCAGGCCCGCCTCGAAGACCTCGTCGATGTGGTACTCGTAACGCGCACGGCGATTCTCGGCAAGGGGCGCCGAGCGCGGCGCCGACTTGGCGTCGGTCTTGGGCGCCTGGGCAGACGCGGTCTTGGGCGCGGGCATGGGGGATGGGCGGCGAGTGGGGCAGGGCCCCGGACGACCGGGGAGCGCGCGGGTGGCGCGTGCGCCGTCTGCGGCAGGGGGCGCGGCGGCGCGGCTTTCTACAATGGCTGGATTGTATGAAGCATGTTCGCAAGGCCCTGCTGCTCTGGTACGCCCCGGCCGAGATGTACGAGCTGGTGACCGACGTCGCACGCTACCCCGAGTTCCTGCCCTGGTGCGAAACGGCGCAGGTGCTGGAGCGGCACGACGACGGCGTCACCGCGCGCCTGGGCCTGGCCTACATGGGCGTGCGCCACGCCTTCACCACGCGCAACCAGCACCTGCACGGCGAGGCGGTCACGGTGGAGCTGGTCGACGGCCCCTTCTCGCGCCTGGACGGCACCTGGTTGTTCAAGCCCATCGACAAGCCCGGCCTGGAGCGCCCGGCCTGCCGCATCGAGTTCGACCTGCGCTACGCCTTCAGCAGCACGGCGCTGGAGGCGGTGCTCAGCCCGGTGTTCGACCGCGTGGCCAACACCTTCGTCGACGCTTTCGTGCGCCGGGCCGAGGCGGTGTATGGCGAGCGCTGAGGCGGTGGCCGATGGGGCCGCGGCGCTGCATGTCGAGGTGGTCTACTGCCCGGCACCGGGCGACTGCGACCGCCGTGCACTGACGCTGCCGGCCGGCAGCACGGTGCAGGATGCCCTGCAGGCCAGCGGCCTGGTCGAGCGCCATGGCCTGGACCCGGCGGCGCTGAGCCTGGGTGTCTGGTGTCGCGCCGCCGCGCCGACCCAGCTGCTGCGCGACGCCGACCGCGTGGAGCTGTACCGGCCGCTGCAGGTGGATCCCAAGGAAGCCCGCCGCCAGCGTTACCGCAGCCAGCGCGAACGCGGCGCAACGGGCACCAAGCCAGGGCCTGAACGAGGCCCCGGGCGCTGAGCCGCGCTCAGCGGCAGTCGCTCTGGATCACCTCGCGGGCGCGCAGCTGCTCCAGCGCGCGCGCACGGTCGTCCATGATCTCGCGCTCGCCCTTGTCGTTGAAGCGGGTCAGCCGCTGGCCGCTATCCAGCGCCGCCAGGTGGCCACGCGCCGAGCGGCAGTTCTCGGCGCGGATCGCGGCGTTCTTCGCCGCCTCGGCCTTGGCCTTGGCGTCCTGCTCGGCCTGCTCGGCCCTGCGCCGGGCCTCGACCTCGCGCTGCAAGGCGGTGGGCGCAGCGCTGCGCGGTGCCGATGCCGCCGACGCGGCGCCCGTGGCCGCGGCCGCCCCGTCGCGGCGCGTCTCGGGCGCGGGGCGCGCGAGGATGTCCTTCTCGGGCACCTCGCGCGGCGGCGGGCGGTCGCTGACGTTGATCTGGCCGCGCGCGTCGCGCCACTTCCACTGCGCCAGCGCCGGCCCCGCGGCGGCCAGGCCCAGCAGGCCGATGCCGGCCAACAGCCATGCGGCTCGGCACCGCGGCCGCCGCGCGGCAGGCCGGGGGCGCTCTGGGCGGGACGCAAGGAAACGGGGCAGTGCAGTCATGGCAAGGTCGGCTGGGCTGCGGGCCGCGCCAGTGTAGGCGCAGCGCCCACCGCGCCGGCGGCCGGCGGCGTGACGGTTTGCAAGCCGCGCGCCGGCCGCCGTGCCCGCCGGATGCCCCGGTCGGGCGCCCGCCGCTCCCTATAATCCGCTTTTGGTCTGGAGCCCCGCATGCGCCTCATCGGCAAAGCGCTCACCTTCGACGACGTGCTGCTGGTGCCGGCGCTGTCGCAGGTGCTGCCCCGCGACACGGATCTCACGACACGGCTGTCGCGCAACATCGAACTGAAGCTGCCGCTGGTGTCGGCGGCGATGGACACCGTCACCGAGGCCCGCCTGGCGATCGCCATCGCCCAGGAAGGTGGCATCGGCATCGTGCACAAGAACCTCACGGCACGCCAGCAGGCGGCCGAGGTGGCGCGTGTGAAGCGCTACGAGAGCGGCGTGCTGCGCGACCCGATCACCGTCGGCCCCGACCTGCCGGTGCGCGAGGTGATGGCGCTGTCCAAGCAGCATGGCATCTCGGGCTTCCCGGTGGTGCAGGGCGGCCGCGTGGTGGGCATCGTCACCGGGCGCGACCTGCGCTTCGAGACCCGTCTGGACGTGCCCGTCAGCGAGATCATGACCCCGCGCGAGCGCCTGATCACCGTCGGTGAACGCGCCACCATCGAGGACGGCAAGGCCTTGATGCACAAGCACAAGCTGGAGCGTGTGCTGGTCGTCAACGAGGCCTTCGAGCTGCGCGGCCTGATGACGGTGAAGGACATCACCAAGCAGACCAGCTTCCCCAACGCGGCGCGCGACGCGCGCGGCCAGCTGCGCGTGGGCGCGGCGGTGGGCGTGGGCGACGGCACCGACGAGCGCGTCGAGGCGCTGGTCAAGGCCGGCGTCGACGCCATCGTCGTCGACACGGCGCATGGCCACAGCGCCGGCGTGCTCGACCGCGTGCGCTGGATCAAGCTGCACTACCCGCAGGTCGACGTGATCGGCGGCAACATCGCCACCGGCGAGGCGGCCAAGGCCCTGGTCGAGGCCGGCGCCGACGCGGTCAAGGTGGGCATAGGCCCGGGCTCGATCTGCACCACGCGCATCGTCACCGGCGTCGGTGTGCCGCAGATCATGGCCATCGACAGCGTGGCCAAGGCACTGGCCGGCAGCGGCGTGCCGCTGATTGCCGACGGCGGCATCGGCTTCTCGGGCGACCTGGCCAAGGCCATCGCCGCCGGCGCACACACGGTGATGATGGGCGGCATGTTCGCCGGCACCGAGGAGGCCCCCGGCGAGGTGGTGCTCTACCAGGGCCGCAGCTACAAGAGCTACCGCGGCATGGGCAGCATCGGCGCGATGCAGCAGGGCTCGGCCGACCGCTACTTCCAGGACAACGGGGCCAACAACCCCAACACCACCAAGCTGGTGCCCGAGGGCATCGAGGGCCAGGTGCCCTACAAGGGCTCGGTGGTGGGCATCATCTTCCAGATGGCCGGCGGGCTGCGCGCCGCCATGCACTACTGCGGCTGCGCCAGCATCGCCGAGATGCAGACGCGCGCGCAGTTCGTCGAGATCACCGCCGCCGGCGTGCGCGAGAGCCACGTGCACGACGTGCAGATCACCAAGGAAGCGCCGAACTACCGCACCGAGTGACGCGGGGCCGGAAGATGTCCGCCACCGCACCGCTCGAGTCCGGCGCCGCCGCGGTGCCGCCGGGTGGTCCAGCCGCAGCGCCGCCACCGCCGCTGCCCCCGTCCGGGGCCGCGCCGGGGGGGCGGGTCGCGGCCATGCCCTTCATCCTGGCCGTCGTGCTGATCGACATGCTGGCCATCGGGGTGATGGTGCCGGTGCTGCCGCACATGGTCGGCGTGTTCACCGCGTCGCCGGCCGAGCAGGCCTTCTGGTTCGGCGTCGTGGTGTTCGTGTTCGGCGCGGCCAACTTCGTCGGCTCGCCCATCCTGGGCGCCTTGTCCGACCGCTTCGGCCGGCGGCCGGTGCTGCTGATCGGCTTTGCCGGGCTGGCGATCAGCTTCTACGTCACGGCACTGGCCACGGCGCTGTGGATGCTGGTGCTGGTGCGTCTGGTGGGCGGCGCGATGCAGGCCAACGCCGCGGTGGCCAACGCCTACGTGGCCGACATCACGCCGCCGCAGGAGCGTGCGCGACGCTTCGGGCTGCTGGGGGCGATGTTCGGCCTCGGATTCGTGCTCGGGCCCATGGTCGGTGGCCTGCTGGGCGACATCGACGTGCGGCTGCCCTTCTTCGTCTCGGGCACGCTGGCGCTGCTGAACTGGCTGTACGGCTGGTTCGTGCTGCCCGAGAGCCTGCCGCGCGATCGCCGCCGCCCATTCGCGTGGCGGCGGGCCAACCCCTGGGCGTCGCTGCGCGGGCTGGCGCGGCTGCAGGGCATGGCGCCGCTGGTGGTGGTGATCGCGCTGTCGTCGCTGGCGCAGTTCGTGCTGCACACCAGCTGGGTGCTGTACACCAAGTTCAAGTTCGGCTGGGGGCCGGCGCAGGTGGGCTGGTCGCTGTTCGTCGTCGGGCTGGTGGCGGTCCTCGTCCAGGGCTTCCTGCTCAAGCACCTGCTCAAGCGTTTCTCGGCACGGCGCCTGGCGGCGCTGGGCGCGCTGTCGGGCGGGCTGGCCTACCTGGGCTACGGCCTGGCCACCGAGGGCTGGATGCTGTACGTGATCATCGCCTGCAACCTGCTGGGCGCGGCGGCCGCGGCGGCCATGCAGGCCCTGGTGTCCAACGCCGCCGGCCACGACGAGCAGGGCCAGGCGATGGGTGCGCTGTCCTCGCTGAACAGCCTGATGCTGGTGCTGGCGCCGCTGCTGGCCACGCCGCTGCTGGGCGCGGTGTCGCACCGCGCGCCGGGCGACTGGCTGATCGGCCTGCCGCTGTACTTCTGCGCCGCGCTGCAGCTGACCGCGGCGGCGCTGGCGGTGCTGTACTTCCGCCGCCCGGCTCCCACGCTGCCCACCCCGCGCTGAGATCCCGCATCCACCGACTCCGGACCCCGCCATGCACCACGACAAGATCCTGATCCTGGACTTCGGCTCGCAGGTCACGCAGCTGATCGCCCGCCGCGTGCGCGAGGCGCATGTCTACTGCGAGATCCACCCCAACGACGTCGGCGACGCCTTCATCCGCGACTTCGCGCCCCGGGGCGTCATCCTGTCGGGCAGCCACGCCAGCACCTACGAGGACCACCAGCTGCGCGCGCCGCAGGCGGTCTGGGACCTCGGCGTGCCGGTGCTGGGCATCTGCTACGGCATGCAGACCATGGCCCAGCAGCTGGGCGGCAAGGTCGAGTGGAGCGACCAGCGCGAATTCGGCTACGCCGAGGTGCGCGCGCATGGCCACACCCGGCTGCTCGACGGCATCGAGGACCACCGCAATGCCGACGGCCACGGCCTGCTGAAGGTCTGGATGAGCCACGGCGACAAGGTCACGGCGCTGCCGCCGGGTTTCCGGCTGATGGCCAGCACCCCGAGCTGCCCGATCGCCGGCATGGCCGACGAGGCGCGCCGCTACTACGGTCTGCAGTTCCACCCCGAGGTGACGCACACCGCGCAGGGCCGCGCGATGCTCGAGCGCTTCGTGCTGGGCATCTGCGGCGCCCGGCCCGACTGGGTGATGCGCGACCACATCGCCGAGGCGGTGGCGGCGATCCGCGCGCAGGTCGGCGACGAGGAGGTCATCCTCGGCCTGTCGGGCGGCGTCGACAGCAGCGTGGCCGCGGCGCTGATCCACCGCGCCATCGGCGAGCAGCTGACCTGCGTCTTCGTCGACCATGGCCTGCTGCGCCTGGACGAGGCGCGGCTGGTGATGGAGATGTTCGTCGGCCGCCTGCATGCCAAGGTGGTGCATGTCGACGCCAGCGCGCAGTTCCTGGGCCAGCTGGCCGGCGTCACCGACCCCGAGGCCAAGCGCAAGATCATCGGCCGCGAGTTCGTCGAGGTCTTCCAGCGCGAGGCGAAGAAGCTGTCGAACGCGAAGTGGCTGGCCCAGGGCACGATCTACCCCGACGTGATCGAGAGCGGCGGCGCCAAGACCAAGAAGGCGACGACGATCAAGAGCCACCACAACGTCGGCGGCCTGCCCGAGACGCTGGGCCTGAAGCTGCTGGAGCCGCTGCGCGACCTGTTCAAGGACGAGGTGCGCGAGCTCGGCGTGGCGCTGGGCCTGCCGCCCGAGATGGTCTATCGCCACCCCTTCCCCGGCCCGGGCCTGGGTGTGCGCATCCTGGGCGAGGTCAAGCGGGACTACGCCGAGCTGCTGCGCCGCGCCGACGCGATCTTCATCGAGGAGCTGCGCGCCAGCATCGACCCGGCCAGTGGCAAGAGCTGGTACGAGCTGACCAGCCAGGCCTTTGCCGTGTTCCTGCCGGTCAAGAGCGTGGGCGTGATGGGCGACGGCCGTACCTACGACTACGTGGTGGCGCTGCGCGCCGTGCAGACCAGCGACTTCATGACCGCCGACTGGGCCGAGCTGCCCTACGCGCTGCTCAAGCGCGTGTCGTCGCGCATCATCAACGAGGTGCGCGGCATCAACCGCGTCACCTACGACGTCAGCAGCAAGCCGCCGGCGACCATCGAATGGGAGTGAGACCGGGCCGGCCGCCTCAGGCGGTGGCGGCGGCGCCTGCGGTGTGGCGCAGCAGCGCCGGGTCGACGGCCGGCAGCTGCTCCAGCCCCGGACGGGCGAACAGGTAGCCCTGGAAACGGCGCACGCCGAGGTCGCGCAGCGCCGTCAGCTCGTCGACTGACTCGATGCCCTCGGCGACGACGGCGATGCCCAGGTCGTCGCACAGCGACACCACCGAGCGCACGATCGAGCGCCGCACGCGGTCGGCGTGCACGTTGCGCGTCAGCGCCATGTCCAGCTTGACGATGTCGGGCTGGAAGTCGGCCAGCAGGTTCAGCCCCGAGTAGCCGGCGCCGAAGTCGTCGATGGCCGTCGTCATGCCGTGCCGCTTGTACTCGGCGAAGATGGCGCGCAGGTGGGCCGGGTCGCGCGTGGGCTCGCCCTCGGTGACCTCGAAGATCAGCCGCTCGACGGGGAAGCCGGCGCTGCGCGCCGCCTCGAAGGTGCGGCGCAGGCAGGCCGCCGGGTTGTAGACGGCGTTGGGCAGGAAGTTGATGCTGAGCATCGTGTCCATGCCCAGCTGCGCGGCCAGGCCGATGGCCTGGGTGCGGCAGGCCTGGTCGAAGGCGTAGCGCGTCTCGTCGGTGATCTGCCGCAGCACGTCGAAGGCGGAGCCGCCCTGCGGCGGCCGCACCAACGCCTCGTAGGCGTAGGTGGCGCCGCGGTCGAGGTCGACGATGGGCTGGAAGGCCATCGTGAAGGCGGGCAGTGCGACCTCGTCGCGGCAGGCGCGACAAGCCGCGGGCCTGGGGATGGCAGGACTCATGCAGTGCTATCGGCCCGTGGGTGGTGGACTTGAGCATGCGGCGCGAAGGGCTATCCTCGCGGCCCATGCCGCCAGCCCCCGCGATGCCCACCCCGGCCGCCACGCTGCGGGTCGACGGCGACAGCTGGCGCCTCGGCGGCGCCTGGCGCCTGGCCGGGCTGGCGGCCGCACGTGCCTCGTTGCGCGCCGCCGCAGCCGCGGCCAGGCCGCGGTCCGTCGACGCAGGGGAGCTGGCCCAGATCGACAGCGCCGCGGCGCTGCTGCTGTGGCAGGCGCTGCGCGACGCCGGCGTCGACCCGGCCGACCCCGGCGCGCTGGACTGGCGCGGGCTGCGCGCGGCCGATGCGCGCATCGTCGAGCAGGTGCGGCGCCACCTGGCCGGGGCGGCGCCGCCGGCGGCGCCGCCCCGGCCCGGTGCGCTGGCGCGCCTGGGCCGCGCGGTGGCCACGCTTGCGGCGTTGCTGCTGGGCCACCTGAACCTCCTCGGCCAGGTGCTGGCCGGCACGGCCGAGCTGCTGCGCCACCCGGGGCGGCTGCGGCATCGCGAGCTCACGGTGCAGATCGAGCAGACCGGCCTGACGGCGATCCCGGTGGTGGCGCTGGTGACCTCGCTGATCGGCGTCGTCATCGCCTACCTGCTCGGGCTGCAGGCCGAGAAGTACGGCGCCAACATCTTCGTCGTCGACGGCGTGGGCATAGGCGCCACACGCGAGTTCGCGCCCATCATCGTCGCCGTCATCGTCGCCGGCCGCTCCGGCGCGGCCTTCACGGCGCAGCTCGGGTCGATGCGGCTCACCGAGGAGACCGACGCGATCCGCACGCTGGGCCTGTCGGTGGCGCAGGTGCTGGTGATGCCGCGCGTGCTGGCGCTGGTGCTGACCCTGCCGCTGCTGGTGTTCGTCGGCGATGTGGCCAGCCTGGCCGGTGCGCTGGCCATCGCGGGGCCGATGCTGGACATCACGCCCAGCGCCTTCCTGGCGCGGCTGCACGAGAGCCTGGCGCTGCGCCATGTGCTGGTGGGCCTGGCCAAGGCCCCGGTGTTCGCGCTGGTGATCGCGGTGATCGGCGTGCGCATGGGCATGGCGGTGGCGCGCGACACGCGCGCGCTGGGCCAGGCCACGACATCGACCGTGGTGCAGTGCATCGTCGCGGTGATCCTGCTCGACGCGCTGTTCGCCGTGGTGCTGCAGGAGCTGGGCTGGTGAGCGGCGGCGACGCTGCCGGCGCGGCGCCCATCCTCGAGGTCGAGGACATCGTCACCCGCTTCGGTGCGCAGACCGTGCACCGCGGCGTGCGCTTCGCCGCCGGCCGCGGCGAGCTGATCGCACTGATCGGCGGCAGCGGCACCGGCAAGTCGGTGCTGCTGCGCGAGATCGTCGGGCTGCAGCGGCCCAGCGAGGGCCGCATCCGGCTGTTCGGCAGCGACGTCTGGCGCTGCAGCGCGGCCGAGGGCGCGGCGCTGCGCCGACGCTTCGGCATGATGTTCCAGGACGGCGCGCTGTTCTCGTCGCTGAGCGTGGCGCAGAACGTGGCCGTGCCGCTGCGCGAACACACGGCGCTGGCCGGCGCGGACATCGCCGCGCTGGTGGCGCTGCGCCTGGCCCAGGCCGGGCTGCCCGCCGATGCGGCGCACAAGATGCCCAGCGCGCTGTCGGGGGGCATGCGCAAGCGCGCGGCGATTGCGCGGGCGATCGCGCTGGAGCCCGAGCTGCTGTTCCTCGACGAGCCCACCTCGGGCCTGGACCCGGTCACCGCGCGCGCCTTCGACGCCATGGTGCGCGCGCTGGTCGACGACCTCGGCCTGACGGTGCTGCTGGTCACGCACGACCTGGACACGCTGCTCGGCGTGGTCGACCGGGTGATCGTGCTGTCGGGCGGCGTGGTGCTGGCCGACGGCGCGGTGCGCGAGGTGATGGACGTCGACGACGACTGGGTCCGCGCGTACTTCTCGGTTCGTAGAATGGCCCGGGGACATCCACGGAATGGAAGCTGAAGCGCGCTACACCTGGGTCGGCGCCGGCGTGCTGGTGCTGCTGGCGGCGCTGCTGGGCTCGCTCGTGTGGCTCAAGGGATTCGCCGGCAAGGACGCCTTCGACCGCTACACCATCCACTTCGAACAGCAGGCGCTGGACGGGCTGGAGATCGGCGCCGACGTCAGCCTGCGCGGCATCCGTGTCGGCCGCGTCGAGGACTACAAGCTGGCCGCCGAGTCGGTGAACCGCGTGCGCGTCGACATCCGCGTCGACCGCCGTGCACCGGTGCGCAGCAACACCGTGGCCGTGGTCACGCGCAACCTGGTCACCGGCATCGCGGCGATCACGCTGGTCACGCCCGAGCCACCCGGCGCGCCGCTCACCGCCGTGCCGCAGGGCGAGCGCTTCCCGGTGATCGGCGAAGGCCGCTCCGACCTGCAGGAGATCGCCGGCCGCGTCAGCAAGGTCGGCGAGGCCGCCGGCATCGCGCTGGCCAACCTCAACCAGCTGCTGGCGGCCGAGAACCGCGACGCGCTGATGGCCACGGTGAAGAGCCTGCGCGAGCTGGCCGACGGCGTGCGCCAGCGGCTGGACACGCTGGATCGTGCGCTGGCGCAGGTCGGCGCCGCCGCGGCCCAGGTGGGCGGGCTGGCCGGGCCGGTGGCTACGGCGGCCGCCGACCTGGGCCGCGCCGGCGAGCGCGTGGCCGCGGTGGCCGAGCGCGGCGGCGAGCAGCTCGGGCGCACGCTGGGGCAGGCCGAGGTGGTGCTGGCCGACGCGCGCAGGGCCATCGACCGCCTGGTCCAGGCCGGCGCCACGCTGCAGCGCGAGACCGGCATCGCCGGGCGCCAGCTGCAGCACACCGCCCAGGGCATCGACGACCAGGTGGCGCAGGCGCTGGCCGAGCTGCGCGTCAGCACCGAGGCCGCGGCGCGCGTGATCGACCGGCTGCGCGACCCGCGTGCCGCGCTGCTGGGGCCGTCCAAGGCCCAGCTGGGGCCGGGGGAGGGCCCGTGACGCGGCGGCGCGAACTGCTGCGCCGGCTGGCGGCGCTGTCGGGCGCCGGCGCCATGCCGACCCTGGCCGGCTGCATCACCGTGGCCGTGGGCGAGGAGGCGCAGAACCGCGTCCAGCTGGCGCTGCACGACCCGGGCAGTCCGCCGACGCCGCTGCCCAGGCCCCTGGTCGACGCGCTGCTGATCCAGCCGCTGCCGGGCTCGGCGCTGGCCGACACGACGGCCATCGCCTATGCGCGCGCCCCGCGCCAGTACGCCTTCTACCAGTACGCCAGCTGGGCCGACCGGCCGCTGCGCGCGCTGCCGCGCCTGCTGCAGCAGCGCCTGGAGGCACGCGGCTTGGCCGGTGTCAGCGCGCTGGCCGGCGATCCGCAGCGTGCCGACTGGCTGCTGGCGCTGGCCGTCGACGACCTGCACCACGCCGTGGCCGCCGGCCCCGGCAGCGGCCGCGTCGCGATCACCGCCGAGCTCTTCGACCGCCGCGCCCGCCAACGCGTGGCGCGGCGCCGATTCGACGCCGAGGTGCCCGCCGCCCGTGCCGACTCGGCCGCCGCGGCGGCGGCGATGTCGGCGGCGACGGCGCAGGCCTTCGACGCCTTGCTGCCCTGGCTGGAGGCGGCACTGGCCGCGGCCGCCGGCGGGGCCCCGCGCGGTGGCTGAGGCGGCGCCGCCGCCCGAGGACGGGCCGCCGCCGGCAAGCCAGGCCGACGAGGCCGGCATGCGCCTGGCGCTGGACCAGGCGCACAACGCCTGGCTGGCCGGCGAGGTGCCGGTGGGCGCCGTGATCCTGCGCCCCGGGCCCGACGGCCCGCAGCTGCTGGCCACCGGCTACAACCGCCCGATCACCACCCACGACCCCACGGCGCATGCCGAGATCGTCGCGCTGCGCCATGCCGCGGCGCTGGTGGGCAACTACCGGCTCCCCGACTGCGCGCTGTACGTCACGCTGGAGCCCTGCGCGATGTGCGCGATGGCGCTGATGCACGCACGCTTCAAGCGCGTGGTGTTCGGCGCCTACGACCCCAAGACCGGCGTCGCCGGCTCGGTGCTGGACCTGTTCGCCGAGCCGCGGTTGAACCACCACACGGCCGTCACCGGCGGCGTGCTGGCCGACGAATGCGGCCGGCTGCTGCGCGACTTCTTCGCCGAGCGCCGCTCGCTGCAGCGGCACGCGCGCCAGGCCGCGCAGACCGGCGAGCAAGCGGCGGCCATCCCGGCCGGCGAGGCCCTGGAGCTGCCGCTGGTCGATCCCGATGACGAGGCCGGCGCCTGAGCGCCGCACACGATGACGAAGCTGCTGATCACCTACACCCCCTCCGGCGTCGTGCCGCGCGCGGCCGCGTTGCAGCGCGCCGAGCGCCGGCTGCGCGCGCTGGGCTTCGACGTGCGGCGCGACGAGGCGGCGCTGGCGCGCCACCAGCGCTTCGGCGGCGACGACGCGACGCGGCTCGCCGCGCTGCACCGCGTCGCCGACGCCCGGCCCACGGTCGCGCTGGCCACGCGCGGCGGCTACGGCCTGACGCGCCTGCTCGACGGCATCGCCTGGAAGCGCCTGGCCGCGGCCGCCGAGGCCGGCACGCGCTGGGTGGGCCACAGCGACTTCACGGCGCTGCAGCTGGCGCTGCTGGCGCACACCGGCGCGGCCAGCTGGGCCGGCCCGATGGCGCTGGACGACTTCGGCCGCGCCGACGCCGACGGCGGCGTCGACGAGGTCACGCAGGGCTGCTTCGTCGAGGCCATGTCGGGCGAGCTGGAGGCCGTGGGCTTCCGCACCGAGGCCGGTTTCGACGGGCTGCAGGCGCGCGGCCTGCTGTGGGGCGGCAACCTCAGCATGCTGTGCTCACTGCTGGGCACGCCGCACTGGCCCCGCGTCAAGGGCGGCATCCTCTTCGTCGAGGACGTCAACGAGCACCCCTACCGCGTCGAGCGCATGCTGTGGCAGCTGCACCAGGCCGGCGTGCTGGCGGCGCAGAAGGCGGTGCTGCTGGGTGCGTTCAGCGCCTGGAAGGCCTCGCCGCTGGACCGTGGCTACCGGCTGCCGCAGGCCATCGCGGCGCTGCGCGCCGCCACCCGCACGCCGCTGCTGCCCGGCCTGCCTTTCGGCCATGTGCAGCCCAAGGTGACCCTGCCGGTGGGCCGCCGGGTGCAGCTGCTGGTGAATGGGCGCAACGTGCTGGTCGGCTGGTAGCCCCGCCGGCCCGCAGGCGCCCTCGGCGCGCGCCTCCCGATGGCACCTAGAATCGCCCCTCCTTCAACGGGGCCATGTGCAGGGCCGGGGTCACGAGCCCTGGCCGGCGCAGCCCCGCGAGTCCCGTCAACTTGGCGGTACGGCAGGCGGACGGGCGATCCCCGGGTGGCCGGCCGTGGCGCCCCGGAGCCTTGCTTGCGCGCACGCCTGTCGTCGTTCCTTGCCGCCGGCCTGGGCCTGGCGATGCTGCTGCTGAGCGGCTGCGACAACAACCCCTGGCCGCGCGCCGACGCGCGCGCCAACACGCTGTACAGCGCCGTCATCGAGAACTCGCCGCGGCACCTGGACCCCACGGCCTCGTACTGGTCGAACGACACCCCGTTCACCTACCAGATCTACGAGCCGCTGTACGGCTACCACTACCTGAAGCGGCCGTTTCAGCTGGTGCCCAAGCTGGCCGAGCGCGTGGTGCTGCCGCGCTACCTGGACAAGGATGGCCGCGCGTTGCCCGACGACGCGCCCCCCGAGCGCATCGCCGAGAGCGTCTACGACATCCCGATCAAGCCCGGCGTGCGCTTCCAGCCGCACCCGGCCTTCGCCGTCGACGAGCGCGGCCGGCACCGCTACCACGCGATGCCGCCCGGCGCGCTGGGCGCGCGCCGCACGCCGCTGGACTTCGAGCACCAAGGCACGCGAGAGCTGGTGGCCGAGGACTTCGTCTACGCGCTCAAGCGCCACGCCACCACGCGCATCACCACGCCCATCTTCAGCACCTTCGCCGAGTACGTGGTGGGGCTGCGCGAGTACGCCGAGCTGATCAAGGCCGAGGACGCCAAGCAACGCGCCGGCCTGGACCCGGCCAGCCTGGACAAGCCCTTCCTGGATTTCCGCCGCTGGCCGCTGGCCGGCGCCAGCGCACCCGAGAGGCACCTGCTGCGCATCCGCATCAAGGGCAAGTACCCGCAGTGGAACTACTGGATGCAGATGACCTTCCTGGCCCCGGTGCCCTGGGAGGCCGACGCCTTCTACGCCCAGCCCGGCATGGCCCAGCGCGGCCTGTCGCTGGACCGCTGGCCGGTGGGCACCGGGCCGTACATGATGACGGTGTTCGAGCAGGACCGCCGCCACGAGATGCGGCGCAACCCCAACTACCGCGGCGACGTCTATCCCTGCGAGGGCATGCCCGGCGACCGCGAGCGCGGCCTGCTCGACGACTGCGGCAAGGCGCTGCCCTTCATCGACCGGATGGTCTTCACCATCGAGCGCGAGGCGGTGCCGCAGAAGGCCAAGTTCCGCCAGGGCTACTACGACATCGAGGTCTTCGAGCGCACCGACACCGGCATGGACTACCTGGTGGCCATGCAGGACAGCGAGGCCGTGCGCGCCGAGTACCAGGCCAAGGGCTTCCGGCTGGACCGCTTCAGCGACGTCGGCAGCTACTTCATCGCCTTCAACATGCTGGACCCGACGATCGGCGACCAGGGCACGCCGGCCGAACGCCAGCGCAAGCGGCTGCTGCGCCAGGCCATCAGCATCGCCATCGACTGGGAGGAGTACTCGAAGATCTTCCCGAAGAAGGCCGGCCAGACGGCGATGAGCCCGCTGCCGCCGGGCATCTTCGGCAGCCGCGAGGGCACCCGCGAGGGCGTCAACCCGGTGACCCACCGCTGGGTCGAGGACCCGACGCTGCCCGAGGGCGGCCGCGCCGTGCGCCGGCCCATATCAGACGCGCGCGCGCTGATGGTGCAGGCCGGCTACCCGCAGGGGCGCGACGCCGCGAGCGGCCAGCCGCTGGTGCTGAACTACGACTACTACGCGCCGGCCACCCCCGAGCGCAAGCCCGAGATCGACTGGGTGGTGCGCCAGTTCGCCAAGCTCGGGATCCAGCTGGAGGTGCGCGCCACCGACAACAACCAGTTCCAGGACAAGGTGCGCAAGGGCAAGTACCAGGTGTTCTGGCTGGGCTGGCTGGCCGACTACCCCGATGCCGAGAACTTCCTGTTCCTGCTCTACGGGCCCTCGGGCAAGACCAAGTACGACGGCGAGAACACCTCGAACTACGAGAACCCCGCCTACGACCGCCTGTTCGCGCGCCTGAAGACGCTGGACGACGGGCCCGAGAAGCAGCGCGTGGTCGACGAGTTGGTGCGCATCGCGCAGCAGGACGCACCCTGGACCATGGGCTTCTTCCCCTATGCCTCGGCGGCGGTGCAGCAGTGGGTGCACAACAGCCACCCGGCGATCCTGATCCGCGACCACGGCCGCTACCTGCGCCTGGACGCCGAGACCCGCGCGGCGAAGCAGCGCGAGTGGAACCGGCCGGTCTGGTGGCCGCTGCCGGCGATGCTGGCGGCGCTGCTTGCGGCCGTGGCGCTGGCGCGCGCGCAGCTGCGCCGGCGCGAACGGCTGGACGGGCGCGGGCGGCCGGTGGACGCCGCGGCGGCGCCCACCGGCGGGAACTGAACGATGCTGAACTACACGCTGCGGCGCATCGTCTACGGCGCCCTGATCCTGCTCGGGGTGAACCTGCTGACCTTCGCCCTGTTCTTCACCGTCAACACCCCCGACGACATGGCGCGCCTGAACCTGGGCGGCAAGCGCGTCACCCAGGAGGCGGTGCAGAAGTGGAAGGCCGAGCGCGGCTACGACAAGCCGCTGTACTTCAACGCGCAGCAGGACGGCGCGGCGCGCTTCACCGAGACCATCTTCTACGAGCGCTCGGTGTCGCTGTTCGCGCTGGACTTCGGCCGCGCCGACGGCGAGAGCGCCGGCGACATCGGCCACGAGGTGGCCTCGCGCATGTGGGTCAGCCTGCAGCTGGCGCTGCCGCTGTTCGTGCTGCAGGTCTTCGCCAGCACGGCCTTCGCGCTGCTGCTGGTGCTGTTGCGCCACACGCGGCTGGACTTCTGGGGCGTGGTGTCCTGCGTGGTGATGCTGTCGGTCAGCAGCCTGTTCTACATCATCGTCGGCCAGTACCTGTTCGCGCGCGTGCTCAAGCTGGCGCCGATCTCGGGCTACGCGCCGGGGCTGGACGCCATTCACTTCCTGGCGCTGCCCATCGCGCTGTCGCTGCTGTCGCGCCTGGGCGGCGAGGCGCGCCTGTACCGCGCCATGCTGCTGGAAGAGCTGGGCAAGGACTACGTGCGCACCGCGCGCGCCAAGGGCCTGGCCGAGGGCCGCGTGCTGTCGCGCCATGTGCTGCGCAACGCGCTGATCCCCATCATCACCAGCGCCGGCGGCTACCTGCCCTATGTGTTCCTGGGCAGCCTGGTGTTCGAGAGCTTCTTCGGCCTGCCCGGGCTGGGCGCCTACGTGATCGAGGCCATCTCCAAGCAGGACTTCGCCATCGTGCGCAGCATGGTGTTCATCGGCTCGCTGCTCTACATCGCCACGTACATGCTGATCGACATCGCCTACACCTGGGTCGATCCCCGGGTGCGCCTGTCCTGAGGAGCGCGCGACGATGCCCAAGTTCGTGCTGCTGTGGACCGACGTTGCCATCTGGGCGCTGGTGGGTGCGCTGGCCGGCTACCTGCTGTTCCTGCGCCGCCGGCCCGAGCTGGCGGCGCGCTGGCGGCGCGTGTTCCGCGACCCGGCGGCGCTGGCCTCGTCGCTGCTGCTGCTGCTGGCGCTGGGTGTGACGTTGGCCGACAGCGTGCACTACCGCCCACTGCTGCCGCCGCCGCCCGGCGTCGCCGACGCCGCCCCGGCCTACGACCCGCGCACCCGCTCGCTGCTGGACCTGGCGCTGGCCGACCTGGTGGCCTCGCGCGAGACCACCTATTCGCGGCCGCTGTCGGCCTACGGCTTCACCAAGGACTCGGTGGTGGTGGACGGCGAGGTGCGGCGCGTGGCGCCGCGGCTGCAGTTCGGCGGCCGGCACCTGCAGCAGCCCGAGGCCGAGTGGGCTGGCGACATCGCCCTGCGCGCCGGGCTGGGGCTGCTCGCCGGCGGGGCCGCGGCACTGGCCCTGGGCATGGCACTGCTCGCCCTGCTGGCCAGGGCCTGGGGCATGGGCCTTGCCGCCGCCTGGGCGCGGGTGCGCCGGCGCGAGGCCGACATCCCCTGGCATGTGGCGCTGGCCACGCTGACAGTGGTCGCGCTGCTGGCCGGGGCGGCCACGGCGCTGTCGGGCCCCTACCACCTGCTGGGCACCGACCTGACCGGCAACGACGTGCTGTACCAGGCGCTGAAGAGCCTGCGCACCGCCTTCGTGATCGGCACGCTGGCCACGCTGGCGACCCTGCCGCTGGCCGTGGTGCTGGGGCTGCTGGCGGGTTACTTCCGCGGCTGGATCGACGAGGCCATCCAGTACCTCTACACGGTGCTGTCCTCGGTGCCCAACGTGCTGCTGATCGCCGCCTGCGTGCTGATGGTGCAGGTCTTCCTGGACCAGCACCCCGAGCTGTTCGAGACCGGCGCCGAGCGCGCCGACCTCAAGCTGTTCCTGCTGTGCGTGGTGCTGGGCCTGACCGGCTGGGCCGGGCTGTGCCGGCTGCTGCGCGGCGAGGCGCTGAAGCTGCGCGAGCTGGACTACGTGCAGGCGGCGCAGGCCTTCGGCGTCAGCCACACGCGCATCCTGGTGCGCCACATCTTCCCCAACGTCGCGCACCTGATGCTGATCGTGACCGTGCTCGAGTTCTCGGCGCTGATCCTCTACGAGGCGGTGCTGTCCTACGTCGGCGTCGGCGTCGACCCGTCGATGAACAGCTTCGGCGGCATGATCAACCTGGCGCGCAACGAGATGAGCCGCGACCCGCTGGTGTGGTGGAGCTTCGCCGCCGCCTTCGGCTTCATGGTGACGCTGGTGCTGGCGGCCAACCTGTTCGCCGACGGCGTGCGCGACGCCTTCGACCCGCGCGCCGCCAGCCTGCGCGCGCGCCGCCGGCGCCGCGCCGCGCGGCCGGCGGCCGACGCGGGGGCCGCCGAGTGAGCGCGCCCGCACGGCCGCTCCGAAGGGCGCGCAATGTCCCGCTTGGCGGGACCGCGCGCAGCGCGAGGGTGCCCCAGTGAACTTGCTGAACATTGAGAACCTCAGCGTCGAGCTCGAGACCGACGACGGGCTGCTGCGCGCCGTCGACGCGCTGCGCCTGAGCATCGAACGCGGCGAGACCTTCGCCCTGGTCGGCGAGAGCGGCTGCGGCAAGAGCATGACGGCGCTGGCGCTGCTGCGCCTGCTGCCCGAGAACGGCTGGATCGCCGGGGGCGACATCCACCTCGCGGCACCGCCGGAAGCAGGGCAGGGCGCCGCCATCGACCTGCTGGCGCTGCCCGAGCGCGCGATGCGCGGCGTGCGCGGCGGCCGCGTGGCGATGATCTTCCAGGAGCCCTCGACCAGCCTGAACCCGGTGATGCGCGTCGGCGAGCAGATCATCGAGGCCATCGAGGCGCACACGCCGCTGCGCGGCGCCGCGGCGCGCCAGCGCGCGCTGCAGTGGCTGCAGCGCGTGGGCATCCCCGAGCCCGAGCGCCGCATAGACGACTACCCGTTCCGCATGAGCGGCGGCCAGAAGCAGCGCGTGATGATCGCGCTGGCTTTGGCCGCCGAGCCCGACCTGCTGGTGGCCGACGAGCCGACCACGGCGCTGGACGTGACCATCCAGGCCCAGGTGCTGGACCTGCTGCGCGAGCTGCAGGCCGAGCGCCGCATGGGCCTGCTGCTGATCACCCACGACCTGGCGGTGGTCTCGGGCATGGCCCAGCGCGTGGCGCTGATGTACGCCGGGCAGATCGTCGAGACGGCCACGGCGCGCGACTTCTTCGCCGCGCCCCGACACCCCTACGCGCAGGCGCTGCTGCGGGCGCTGCCCGGCGCCGGGCTGCGCCACCGGGCGCTGGAGGCGATTCCGGGCACGGTGCCGGCGCTGACGCAGGACTTTGCGGGATGCCGCTTCGCGCCGCGCTGCGAACACGCGCTGCCGCACTGCGCGGGCGAGCTGCCGCCGCAGCGCAGCCTTCCCGGCGGCCGTGAGGTGCGCTGCTGGCTGGAGCCCGAGGCCATGGTGCAGGCCTCGACCGATGCACGGGCGGCTGCGGTGCCCGCCCCCGCGGCCGTGGTGCCGCCTGCGGCGCCGTCGGCGGCACCGCTGCTGGAGCTCCGGTCGCTTGGGGTGCGCTTCCCCATCCGCAGTGGCCTGCTCCAGCGCGTGCAGGGGCATTTCGACGCCGTGCGCGATGTCTCGTTCTGCATCGCCGCCGGCGAGACCCTGGCCCTGGTGGGCGAGAGCGGCTGCGGCAAGACCACCACGGCCAAGGCCATCGTGCAGCTGTTGCGCGGCACGGCCGAGGTCAGCGGCCAGGCGCTGCTGGACGGCCGCGACCTGCTGGCGCTGCAGGGCGCCGACCTGCACGCGGCGCGCCGGGCGGTGCAGATCGTCTTCCAGGACCCCTTCGGCTCGCTGAACCCGCGCCTGCGCGTCGACGAGATCCTCGACGAGGGCCTGGCAGCGCTGTCCCCCGAGCTGGACGCAGGCCAGCGTCGCGCGCGCATCGCCGAGCTGGTCGAGCAGGTGGGCCTGCGCCGCGACGCGCTGGCGCGTCACCCGCACGAGTTCTCGGGCGGCCAGCGCCAGCGCATCGCCATCGCCCGCGCGCTGGCGGTGCGGCCGCGGCTGGTGGTCTGCGACGAGCCGACCTCGGCGCTGGACGTCTCGGTGCAGGCGCAGATCCTGAACCTGCTGCGCGAGCTGCAGCGCGAGCTGGGCGTGGCCTACCTGTTCGTCACGCACAACATCGCCGTCGTCGAGACCATCGCCGACCGCATCGCGGTGATGCAGCGCGGCCGCATCGTGGAGCAGGGCTGCGCCGAATCGGTGCTGCGCCATGCGCAGCACCCCTACACCGCCCAGTTGCTGTCTGCCGTGCCCCGCGTCCTCGCGGCCTGACCCGCCGCGATGGCCTGGCGCTGCGCCTCAGGCAGCTGTTGCAGGAGCCCAACGAAGGGTGACGAGTTCGCTAGGGACATGCCCTAGCGCGCATACAAGGGGGGGGCCGGAGGCGAGCGGGAGAGTGCCGCTAAGGTCTTGATCTACAAGGCGAATCGACCCGGTTTCCAGGCGCTTCGGTGGGGCAACGCATGGATCCGCCTGGCGCCGCGGGTTTACCCGCCCCCCAAGGCCGGAAGGACCGACGGTGACAATCCGCTTACACGTCGCGGGGCCACGTGGGCGGCGCCACAAGCAGCCGGCCCGACGCTTGCTCACCGCATCGGGTGTTTTATCTGTCGGGCAACCCTTCAACAGGAGAGTGGTTTACATGTTTAAGAGAACGAAAGTCTGCACCGGCGTCCTGGCAGCGCTGGGCGGCGCGCTGGTGCTCGGCGCCGTGCCCGCCCTGGCGCAGGACGGCGCGCGCGTCGAGATCACCGGTTCGCGCATCAAGACCATCGGTGCCGTGTCCAACAGCCCGATCACCAGCGTCTCGGTCGAGGAGATGAACACCTCGCAGCCGGTGGCGGTGGAGGAAGTCATCCGCGGCCTGCCCGCGGCGATCCCGGCCATCGGCCCGGGCACCAACAACGGCAGCAACGGCACCGCCAGCATCGACCTGCGTGGACTGGGCACCAACCGCACCCTGGTGCTGATCAACGGCCGCCGCATCGTGCCGGCGACGCTGGGCGGCGTGGTCGACACGAACATGATCCCGGTCTCGCTGCTGGAGCGCGTGGACCTGGTCACCGGCGGCGCCTCGGCCGTGTACGGTGCCGACGCCGTGGCCGGCGTCGTCAACTTCGTGCTGAAGAAGAACTTCAGCGGCATCGAGGCCCAGACCACCTACGGTGTCTCCGAGAAGGGCGACGCCAAGCGCTACCGCACCGACGTGACCCTCGGCGCCAACCTGGCCGACGGCCGCGGCAACGTGGTGCTCAGCTTCGGCACCACCCGCACCGACCCGCTGCGCCAGGGTGACCGTTCGTTCGGCCAGTTCCAGCTGTCGTCGACCAACGGGGCTCGCGGCGGCTCGGGCACCACCGTGCCGACGCAGTTCAACGGCATTCCCGGCCCACTCGCCGGCGCCCGCATCATCGACCCGGCCGCCGGCACGCTGCGTGCCTACAACGGCGACGCCGACGCCTACAACTTCAACCCGCTGAACTACTACGTGACGCCGCTGGAGCGCACGCAGATGACGGCGATCGGCCGCTTCACGATCAACGACTACGCCGAGGCGTATGCCGAACTGACCAGCACCAAGTCGCAGGTGATGCTGAACCTGGCGCCGTCGGGCTCGTTCGCCTCGGCCGGCTTCCCCAGCTGGAGCATGCCGATCGGCAATGCCTACATGCCCCAGGGCATGCGCTCGCAGATGTGCGCGTCGTACCTGGCGGCCGAAATGGCCAAGCCCGCCGCATCGCAGAACAGCGCGCTGATCGCCGCGATGCAGCCGGCGGCCTGCGTGGCCGGCAACCCCTACGAGGTGTCGCTGACGGTCAACCGCCGCTTCGTCGAGCTGGGGCCGCGGATCAACCAGTTCGACAACAACACGATGCAGTGGACGGCCGGCCTGCGCGGCTCGGTCCCCTTCCTCGAGAACTGGAGTTACGACGCCTACCTGCAGCGCGGCACCTCCGAGCAGCTGTCGGCCCGCGTGAACTGGGGCTCGGCCTCGAAGTTCCAGCAGGCCTTGCGCGCCACCAGCACGACCAGTTGCACGGTGACCACCGGCGGCTGCGTGCCGATCAACATCTTCGGCGCGGCCGGCTCGATCACGCCGGCGATGATCAACTTCTTCAACCTCAGCGCCTACCAGACCACGACGGTGGTGCAGACCGTCGGCCAGCTGTCGGTCAGCGGCGACCTGGGCATGGTCAAGAGCCCCTGGGCACGTTCGCCGGTCAGCCTGGCCATCGGCCTGGAGAATCGCGAGGTCACCGCCGGCAACAAGTCCGACCAGCCGTCGCAGATCAACGGCGAGGTGCTGGGCACCGGCGCACCGCTGCCTGACCGCACCGGCAACCTGAAGCTGAGCGAGGCCTTCGTCGAGATCCAGGCCCCGCTGGTCTCGGGCAGGCCGTTCGCCTACGCGCTGAACCTGGAGGCGGGCTACCGCGAGACCGACTTCAAGACCACCGCCAGCAGCAAGAACTACGGCAGCTGGAAGTACGGCCTGGACTACGCACCGGTCAAGGGCCTGCGTTTCCGCGCGATGCAGCAGCGCGCCACCCGCGCGCCGAACATCAACGAGCTGTATGCGCCGGTGGTCTCGGGCCTGGGCAACCGCGCCAACGACCCCTGCCAGCTCGCGCAGATCAACGCAGCGGATGCCAACACCGCCGGCACGCTGTCGAACCTGTGCCGCCTGACCGGCGTGCCGACCTCGCAGATCGGCACCGTCCAGCCGCCCTCCAGCGGCCAGATCGCCGTCACCAGCGGCGGCAACCCGAACCTGGGCCCCGAGGAGGCCGACACCACCACCCTGGGCCTGGTCTGGGAACCGGACTTCGTCCCCGGCCTGTCGGTCACGGTCGACTACTACAAGGTTGACCTGCAGAAGGCGGTTTCGAGCCCGACGTCGAACCAGGTGCTGGACGGCTGCTACACGGCCGCGCTGAACCCGGGCTTCAGCGCCGCCAACCCGATGTGCGCGCTGATTGCCCGCAACCCGAGCAACGGCACGCTGAACGGCACCACCGGCGTCGTCACGCAGTCGTCCAACCTGGGCGAGGTCAACATCGAGGGCATCGACCTGGGCGTGAACTACCGCCTGAACCTGGCCAAGTGGGGCCGCGTCGACTTCGGTCTGCAGGCCGCGTTCCTCGAGGAGTGGAGCTTCAAGACGCTGCCCAGCGTCGCGCGCATCAACTGCCTCGGCCTCTACGGCGTGAACTGCGGCGGCCCGACCTCGAAGACCAAGTTCAGCCAGCGCACCACCTGGAACTACGGCAACTTCACGCTGGGCTACAACTGGCGCCACATCGGGAAGACCTCGGTCGAAGGCGGCACCTACCTGCCGGCGTACAGCTCGATCAAGAACTTCGACTACGTCGACCTGAGCTTCGCCTGGGACGTGACGAAGAACCTGCGCCTGTCGCTGGCCATCAACAACGTCACCGACCTGAAGCCGCCGGTTGTCGGCAACACCATCGCGACGACCTCGACCAACAGCGGCAACACCTTCCCGCAGTGGTATGACGTCGTGGGCCGCGCCTACTCGCTGGGTGCGCGCCTGAAGTTCTGATCCGGCTCCCGGTCCAGGACACAGAGGCGGGCTTCGGCCCGCCTTTTCTTTTGTCCGGCGATCGGCTCGGCTCGACGGCCATCGTCGGAGCCCGGGCCGGACCGGCGGAGCGGCAACAAGCGCTGCGCGCTCGGCGTTAACCCTAGGAACGGCTGTTGCAGTTCACCAACGATGACGGGGATTTGTCTGCGGTTGTCGCCCCTTGGCCAAGAAAGGCATCTTGCCGGCCCGACAATCCCCACACGAAGTCCGCCTTTGCCGACGGCAACGGCCCACGAGGCAGGTTGCCGTCAGGTGGTGCTTCGCCCACTGATCCGATCATTGCAGAGAGAGGAGTCCGCATGAACTTCAAGAAATCCAGTCTGGGCCTCGCCGCGGCCCTGGCCCTGTCGGCCACGGCCACCAGCGGCTTGGCCCAGGATGGCCAGCGCGTCGAGGTCACCGGTTCGCGCATCCTGACGCTCAACGCCGTCTCGCCGTCGCCCGTGCAGGTGCTGACGGCCGAAGACATCGCGCAGACCGGCGCCGTCACGCTGCAGGACCTGCTGCTGAAGAACCCGACCATGGGTGTGCCGGCGATCAGCCGCACCAACTCGAACTTCAGCACCTCGAGTGCCGGCGTCGCCGTCGTCGACCTGCGCAACCTGGGCACCTCGCGCACCCTGGTGCTGGTCAACGGCCGGCGCTACGTGGCTGGCGTGCCCGGCGAGTCGGCAGTGGACCTGAACACGATCCCGACCGACTTCATCGAGCGCGTCGAGATCCTGACCGGCGGCGCCTCGGCGGCCTACGGCTCGGACGCCGTGGCCGGCGTCGTCAACATCATCCTGAAGCGCGCCTTCAATGGCATGACCGTCGAGTTCGAGGGCGGCCAGTCGAACAAGAGCGACGACAAGCGCAGCGTGTTCAGCCTGACCATGGGCACGACCAGTGGCGACGGTCGCGGCAACATCATGGCGCACATCGGCTACTCGAAGCAGGGTGCCGTGTTCTCGAACAAGCGCGCCCCGACCGACAACCTGCCGACCGCCTTCCTGACCGGCGACCCGGCGGACATGTTCAACTTCAGGACACCGTTCTTCTCGAGCTACGCGCCGCAGGGCCGCTTCTTCGTCGGCAACACCAGCCGCACCTACGACCGGAACGGCAACGAGATCGCCTGGAACACCAACGGCAACGCGACGACGGCCGCCACCGGCTTCAATCGCCAGGAGCGCCGCACCATCGCGATTCCGCTGGAGCGCTACGTGATGGCGACCAAGGGCGAGTTCGCGATGAGCGCCGACCACAGCGTGTTCGCCGAGGCCACCTACGCCCAGACGCAGACGCGCACCCGCCTCGAGCCCTTCCCCTTCGACAGCGAGGCCACCCACCCGCACACCGGCGGCCAGGTGCCGGCCGAATTCATGGTCGGCGGCGTGATGCGCGCCAACCCGCTGATCCCGGCCAGCCTGCTGGCTAAGATGACCGACACCGACGGTGACGGCGCCCGCGACTACTACTTCTCGCGCCGCCTGTCAGAGGTCGGCAACCGTGGCAGCGCCGCCGACCGCGACACCTTCCGCGTCGTCACCGGCCTGCGCGGCGTGCTCGGCGGCAAGTGGGACTACGATGCCTTCATCGGCTACGGCGCGACCAAGGAGTCGCAGGTCAACAGCGGCCAGGTCAACGTGCTGACCTTCCGCGCCGCGCTGGAGGCCATCCCCGATGGCCAGGGCGGTGCGATGTGCCGCGACGAGGGCGCACGCGCGCAGGGCTGCGTGCCGGTCAACGTGTTCGGCTTCAACAGCATCACCCCGGCGGCGCTGAACTACATCCAGGCCCCCGGTCTGCTGAGCACCTTCACCTCGCAGAAGATGGCCGGCGCGACGATCCGCGGCGACCTGATGCGCCTGCCCGCCGGCCCGCTGTCACTGGCCGCCGGCCTGGAGTGGCGCGAGGAGTACTCGCGCAGCGAATTCGACCCGCTGCAGCAGGCCGGCCTGAACGCCGGCAACGCGATCCCGCGCACCGAGGGCAAGTTCAAGGTCTCGGACGGCTTCATCGAAGCCCGCCTGCCGCTGCTCAAGGACGCCAGCTTCGCCAAGTCGATGTCGCTGACCGGTGCCGTGCGCGCCGGCGACTACTCGACCGTCGGCAGCACCACCAGCTGGACCGCCGGCTTCGAGTGGTCGCCGGTGTCCGACGTGCGCCTGCGTGCCACCCAGGCCCGTGCCACGCGCGCGCCCAACATCAACGAGCTGTACTCGCCGCCCAGCCAGACCTTCCCCAGCGTCAGCGACCCCTGCGTGGGCGTGGGCCGCACCGGCGGCGGCACGCTGGGTGACCGCTGCCGCGCTGCGCCGGGCGTGCTGGCCAACATCAATGCCAACAACGGCACCTTCACGCTGACGCAGGCCGACATCCAGGGCACCAGCGGCTTCGACCGCGGCAACCCGAACCTGAAGGAGGAGAAGGGTGACTCGACCACGGTCGGCATCATCTTCACGCCGTCGGGCATCCCTGCACTGCGCAACGTCACCTTCACCGTCGACTACTTCAAGATCAAGATCGACGACGCGATCGTGTCGACGCCGCGCGACTTCATCCTTCAGCAGTGCTACACGGGCGATGCCAGCTTCTGCCAGTTCATCACCCGTCGCCCGCAGCAGCAGGGCCCGAACAGCGCCGGTTCGCTGCAGTTCGTCGACTCGGCCGTCACCAACAGCGGCGGCCTGTTCACCGAAGGCGTGGACCTGACGGTCAACTACGCCGGCAAGGTCGGCCCCGGCCGCCTCAACAGCCAGCTGTCCTACACCCGCGTCAACAAGGGCTACGTGATCCCGCTGCGCGGTTCGGCGCCCGATGACTTCGCCGGCGAGGTCGGTGCGGCCAAGGACAAGTTCACGCTGAAGCTGGGCTACAACTACGGTGCCTGGGGCCTGAGCACGACCACGACCTACATCGGCAAGTCGGCCATCGACGACCAGTTCCTGGCGTCGTTCGGCGCGGCCAAGGGCTCGCTGAGCATCCCGGCCAAGACCTACTTCGACTTCCAGGTGAACTACAACTGGCGCAAGGCGACCTTCTTCGTCGGCGTGGACAACGCCTTCGACACCAAGGCGCCGAAGTTCGACACCAACGGCCTGATCCCCGGCGGTGTCACCGGTGCCGGCACCGCGTCGGACGTCTACGACGCGATCGGCCCGCGCTACTACGGCGGTGTGCGCGTCCAGTTCTGACGCAACGTGGCGGTGCGCGCCGCAAGGCGCGTACCAGCAGGCTCCGGGCACGCCCCGGGGCCCGAGCACAAGGGGTGGCGCCGAAGGGCGCCGCCCCTTTCCGTTTCCGACCGCCCAGTCGGCGACGCAGCGGCACGCGCGCCTGTACGGCCTGCCGCCGCCTGCCAGCCGCACGCGCCGCGCGACCTGCAGGCCGCCGCGCGCTGTCTCAACCCGCAACCCGGCGCCGTGCTGCGCCCGCCATCCCCATCATGACCTCCATCGCCCCGCTGACAGCCCGCCGCCCACTCTGCCTGGCCTTGATCGCCAGCGCCGCCGCCGCGCTTCCTGCCGCGGCCGCCGATGGCCTGGATCGCCTGCGTGCCTGCGCAGCCGTGCGCGACGCCAGCGCCCGGCTGGCCTGCTACGACGCCGAGATGCAGCGCCTGGGCAAGGTGTCGGCTCCGGCCGCCGCTGTCCAGGCGCCGCAGGCGCCCACCCAGGCGCCGGCAGGTGCCGCCACGGCGGCGCCACCGCCACCGGCGGCCTTTGGCCTGCCGCAACGCCCCGAGGCCGAGCTGCAAAGCATCAGCAGCCGCATCGCCGGCCGCTTCGAGGGCTGGCACCCGGGGGCCCGCGTGACGCTGGCCAATGGCCAGGTCTGGGAGGTGATTGACGGCACGCGTGGCGTCTACGACCTGGACCGCCCGGCCGCGCGCGTGCGCCGCGGCATGCTGGGCAGCTTCTTCCTCGAGGTCGAGGGCGTGTCGGCCACGCCCAAGGTACGCCGCGTGCAGTGAGGGCCTGCCGGCCCGCCGCGCGGCGGCGGACCGGCCTTACTTCGGCGCCAGCCGGATCGCGCCATCCAGGCGGATCACCTCGCCGTTGAGCATGTCGTTCTCGACGATGTGCTGCACCAGTTTGCCGAAGTCTGCCGGGGTGCCCAGGCGGCTGGGGAAGGGCACGCCGGCGGCCAGCGCGTCCTGCACCTCCTGCGGCATGCCGAAGAGCATCGGCGTGCCGAAGATGCCCGGCGCGATGGTCATGTTGCGGATGCCGTTGCGCGCCAGGTCGCGCGCGATGGGCAGCGTCATGCCGACGATGCCGCCCTTGCTGGCGCTGTAGGCGGCCTGGCCGATCTGGCCGTCGTAGGCGGCCACGCTGGCGGTGCTGATGAGCACGCCGCGCTCGCCCGTGGGCTCGGGCGCGTTGCCCGCCATCGCCGCGGCGGCCAGGCGGATCATGTTGAAGCTGCCGACCAGGTTGATGTTGATCACCTTGGCGAACTGCGCCAGCGGGTGCGGGCCGTCCTTGCCGACGGTCTTCACGCCGATGGCGATGCCGGCGCAGTTGACCAGGCCGAACAGCGGGCCCAGTTCCTGCGCCCTGGCCACCGCCGCCTGGCCGTCGGCCTCCTGCGTCACGTCGCAGCGCACGAAGGCGCCGCCGAGCTCGCGCGCCACCGCCTCGCCCTTGTCGGTCTGCAGGTCGGCGATCACGACCTTGGCCCCTGCGGCGGCCAGTGTGCGCGCCGCACCTTCGCCCAGGCCCGACGCGCCGCCGGTGACGATGAAGACCTTGCCTGCGATGTCCATGTTTGCTCCTCGTGGATGGGTGGATTGGTGATGCGGGCGCCGATTCTGCGCCCGGCGAAAGCCGCCGCGGGCTGGCCGCCAAAACGGCAGCGCGGCCCGAGGGCCGCGCCGTGCAGGGGCGGGCGAACGCCGTGTGGCGTCAGCCCAGCGCCTGGAACACCCGCGCCGTGATCTCGTCGACGCTGCCCAGGCCGCTGATCTTCTCGACCCGCGGCGCCGCCGCGTCGCCGCCGGCGGCCCAGCGCTGGTAGTAGTCCACCAGCGGCTGGGTCTGGTTCTTGTAGACCTCGAGCCGCTTGCGCACCGTCTCTTCCTTGTCGTCGTCGCGCTGCACCAGCGGCTCGCCGGTGACGTCGTCGACGCCCGGCGCCTTGGGCGGGTTGAACTTGACGTGGTAGCTGCGCCCGCTGGCCAGGTGGAACAGCCGCCCGCTCATGCGCTCGACGATGGCCGCGTCGGGCACGGCGATCTCCAGCACCACATCGAGCTTGACGCCGGCGGACTTCATCGCATCGGCCTGTGGGATGGTGCGCGGGAAGCCGTCGAACAGGAAGCCCTGCGCGCAGTCGGGCTGCGCCAGGCGCTCCTTGACCAGGCCGATGATGATCTCGTCGCTGACCAGCTGGCCGGCGTCCATCACCTGCTTGGCCGCCAGGCCCAGCGGCGTGCCGGCCTTGACGGCCGCCCGCAGCATGTCCCCGGTGGAGATCTGGGGGATGCCGTAGCGCTTGCAGATGAAGGCCGCCTGCGTGCCTTTGCCGGCGCCGGGCGCGCCCAGAAGGATCAGTCTCATCGTGTTCTCGGGGAAGGGGTCTAGGGCGATCCGGCCCCGCGACGCACGCGCACGGATCGAAACGAGAATATCACGCGCTTCCCTGCGTCAAGCTGACGCGGCCCTCGCGGAAAACCAGGCCCTGACGCGGGCCAGATCCTCGGGCGTGTCGACGCCGGGCCCGGGGCCTTGCGCAGCCACGAACACCGCGATGCGCTCGCCGTGCCACAGCACACGCAGCTGCTCCAGGGCCTCGGTCTGCTCCAGCGGCGCCGCCGGCAACAAGGGGAAGCGGCGCAGGAAGGCGGCGCGGTAGCCGTAGAGGCCGACATGGCGCAAGGGTGCCACCGGGGCAGCCAGCGGCGACCCCGCCCCGGCATCACGCCACAGCGGGATCGGCGCCCGCGAGAAGTACAGGGCCCGCCCCGACGCATCGAGCACCACCTTCACGACGTTGGGGTTGTGCACATCGGCCTCGTCGGCCAACACATGCGCCGCCGTGCTCATCACGCAGTCGGGCCGCTCGGCCAGCAGCGCGGCACAGCGTGCCACCATGTCCGGGTCGATCAGCGGCTCGTCGCCCTGCACGTTGACGACCAGGTCGTCGCCATCCAGGCCGAGCAGCGCGCAGGCCTGGGCCAGGCGGTCGCTGCCGCTGGCGTGTGCGCGATCGGTCAACAGCGCGGGCACCCCGTGCGCCGCGCAGGCATCGATGATGCGTTGGTCGTCCGCGGCCACCGTCACGCTGGCCGCGCCGCTCTCGGCCGCACGGCGCGCCACGCGCACCACCATCGGCAGGCCGGCGATGTCGGCCAGCGGCTTGTCGGGCAGGCGTGTGGACGCCATGCGCGCCGGAACCAGCACATGGAAGGCCATCGCCGGCCCGCTCAGCCCTGCGCAGGGCTGTCGGTGGGCAGCGGCCGGGCTTCGCTCTCCAGCATCACCGGGATGCCGTCGCGCAGCGGAAACAGCAAGCGGTCGGCGGGGCAGGCCAGGCCCACGGCGCGCTGGTGCGCGTCGCGCTGCATCTTCAGCGCGCCCTTGCAGACGGGGCAGACCAGCAGGTCGACTAGGCGGTGATCTAGGCTCATGGGCATCGGCGCCAAGGGCGGGTCGGTGTCTGGCGCCCGCGTGGCAATCAGCGCCGGCGCGGCACACCCTGGACGGGCTCCAGCAGCCCCAGCAGGTCGTCGACCAGCGTGTCGGGCAGGCTGAAGTCTAGCGGCAGCACCCAGACGCCTTGCAGTGCGGCCAGGCGCGCCGGGTCGTGCGCGGCGGCGCCGGGGTCCAGCTTCACCGCGTCCTTCTCGGTGACCAGCACTTCGTCGCCGGCCCGCCAGGGCAGCCGGGTCAGGGCATCGTGGTCAGCCAAGGGGCGCTCGCTGATCTGCAAGCCCTGCGCGCGCAGCATCGCGAAGAACTTCTGCGGCGCGCCCAGGCCGGCCGCCGCCAGCAGCGGGCGGCCGCGCAGCGCGGACAGCGGCACGGCCAGGTCGGCCCGGGCCGTCCACCAGGCAGTGAGCGGCAGCGCCCGCCGCAGCTGCCGGCGTGCCAGCGCACCGGGCAGCCGCGTGCTGGCTTCGCCATGGCTGTACAACACGCGCCAGTGCGCGGGCAGCGCGGCCGGCACGGCCTCGCGCAGCGGCCCCGCGGGCAGCAGGCGGCCGTTGCCGGCGCCGCGTTCGTCGAACACCACGAGCGCCGCATCCGGGCGCCAGCCCAGGTGCTGCAGGCCATCGTCGGCCAGCAGCAGGTCGATGTCGGGGTGGGCGGCGCACAGCCGCTCGCAGGCGGCGACGCGGTCGCGGCCCACCGCCAGCGGCAGGCCGGTCCGGCGGGCGATGAGCAGCGGCTCGTCGCCGACGGTGGCCGCGGTGTCGCCGGGTTTCAGCAGGCGGATCGAGGCCGCATCGCGCCGCCCATGCCCGCGCGAGACGATGCCCACCCGTCGCCCACGCTGGGTGAACGCCTCGGCCAGCGCCATCAGCGTCGGCGTCTTGCCGGCGCCGCCGACGACCAGGTTGCCCACCACCAGCAGCGGACGTGGCGTGGCTCGCGGCCGCGCCTGGCGGCGCGCGCGGCGCAGCAGCGCGCCGTACAGCGCAGCCAGCGGCGCCATCAGCCGCGCCCAGGCGCCGGGCGGCGTGCGCCACCACTGGCGCGCCAGAACGCTCTGCAGCCAGGCGGCGGCGCTCAACGCGGCGCGGTGCCGGGGGTCTGGGCGGCGAAGGTCAGGCGCGACAGCCCTGCGCGGCGCGACGCGTCGAGCACGTTCACCACCGCCTGGTGCGCCGCCAGCGCGTCGGCCGAGACGATCACGACCGCATCGCTGCGCCCGTTGGCGGCCGCCGCCAGCGCCGCCGTCAGGCGTTCGACATCGCGGCCCTCCAGCGGCTGGCGGTTGACGGCGTAGCGGCCATCGCCGCTGACGGCGACGACGATCTCGGTGGGCCGCTCGCGCAGCTTCTCGGCGTCGGCCGACGGCAGGTTGACCTGCAGTTCGGTGAAGCGCGAGTAGGTGGTGGTGAGCATCAGGAAGATCAGCACCACCAGCAGCACGTCGATGAACGGGATCAGGTTGATCTCGGGCTCGTCGACGCGGCGGTGGCGGCTGAACTTCATGGTCTCGCGCCGGCCCTGGTCAGCTGCCGCTGCGCACCGCGAAGCGCATCAGGTGCGGCAGCAGGCGCTCGGCAGCCAGCTCCATGGTCAGCTCGAACTCGGCGACCTTGCCGCGGAAGTAGCGGTACATCATCAGGGCCGGGATCGCCACGATCAGGCCGAAGGCCGTGTTGTACAGCGCGATCGAGATGCCATGCGCCAGCTGCTGCGGGTTGGTGCCGCCGCCGGCACTGGGCGCCTGCGAGCCGAAGATCTCGATCATGCCGACCACCGTGCCCAGCAGCCCCAGCAGCGGCGCCGCGGCGGCGATGGTGCCCAGCGTGTTCAGGTAGCGCTCCAGCCGGTGCACGGCGCCGCGGCCGGCGATCTCGAAGGCCTGGCGCAAGGCCGGCTCGGTGATGCGCGGCTCCTGCGCCACGGCGCGCAGGCCACCGGCGAGCACCTCGCCCAGCGCCGAGTTGTCGGCCAGCTTGTTGACCACGTCGGTGGCGGGCAGGCTGCTGCGCGTGACGGTCAGCACCTCGTCCAGCAGCGTGGGTGGCGCCACCAGCCGCTCACGCAGTTGGTACAGGCGTTCGATGACCAGTGCCAGGGCCACCACGGAGCACAGCAGCAGCGGCCAGATCGGCCAACCGGCCGCTTGTATGATGGACAGCAAGGGTTTGTTCGCGCAGCTTGCGGGCTGTTGACGGGCAGCCTGCGGGCAATCCGCCCGGGGCCGCGACGATTATGAAGCATGGGTTTGCAGCCCCAGATGCGGGCTGACACCGGCTCCCCGCTCGCCCCACGCAGGGGCGTGCCCCCGCGCCGCCGCCGCGCTTGTGGATAAGCATGTGGAGAACCGCTTCGTGACCCAGCGCAAGCACCGCCGATGGTCGCGCCTGCCGCTTGTGCCTGTTTTTTCAGCGGCATTTTCTTGTTTCAAATCAATGACTTGCATGATCACTTCGGGCGCGCGTGCCAGAACCCGCGCGGATCGCGGCCTGCGGCGGGCCTGTGGAGTTCTGCGGCCGCGCCAGGGCTGGCGATGAGTGTCGTGGAACCCAGCGCAAGCGGTGCGCTGCGCCTGCCCTGGGGTGTGGCGGCCCTGCTGCTGGCCACCTCCGACGCGCTGGCCGCACGATTCGGCGCGGTGGTCGTGCGCGGCGAGCTGTCAGGCTTTGCGCGCGCCGCCAGCGGGCACTGCTACTTCTCGCTGAAGGACGCCGACGGCGCGCCGGCACTGCTGCGCTGCGCGATGTTCCGCCGTGCCGCCGCGCTGGCCGACTTCGTGCCCGCCGATGGCCAGCAGGTGGAGGCGCGCGGGCGCCTCACGCTGTACGAGGCGCGCGGCGAGTTGCAACTGGTCGTCGAGTCGCTGCAGCGCGTGGGCGCAGGCAACCTGTACGAGGAGTTCCTGCGGCGCAAGGCGCGGCTGCAGGCCGAGGGCCTGTTCGACGCCGCGCGCAAGCGGGCGCTGCCGGCGTTGCCGGTGCGCATCGGCGTCGTCACCTCGCTGGCCGCCGCGGCCCTGCGCGATGTGGCCACTGCGCTGCGCCGGCGCTCGCCGCAGGTCGAACTGGTGGTCTACCCGGCGCCGGTGCAGGGCGCCGATGCGCCGGCCGCGCTGGTGGGCGCGCTGACCCTGGCGGCACAGCGTGCCGAGGTCGACCTGCTGCTGCTGGTGCGTGGCGGCGGCTCGCTGGAGGACCTGTGGGCCTTCAACGACGAGCGCCTGGTGCGCGCCGTGGCCGCCAGCCCCATCCCGGTGGTCTGCGGTGTCGGCCACGAGACCGACGTGACGCTGTGCGACCTGGCCGCCGACCTGCGCGCCGCCACGCCCACCGCCGCGGCCGAGCTGGCCGCGCCGGCGCGTGCCGAGCTGCAGCAGCTGTTGCAGGGCCGGGCTGGCGCCTTGACGGCGGCACTGCAGCGCCAGCTGCAGCAGCGCGAGCAGCGGCTGGACACCTTGCAGCTGCGGCTGGCGCGGCCCACGCGCACGCTGCAGCAGCAGGGGCAACGCCTGTCCGGACTGCGCCTGCGGCTGGACGCGGCGCTGGCGCAGCGCCGCCAAGGCCTGGGCACGGCCCTGCAGCGGCGCGCGGACAGCCTGCTGCACGCCATGCGCCAGGGCCTCGAACGTCGCGCAGCGCGGCTGGACACCGTGCGCCAGCGCCTGCAGGCGCAAGACCCGGCACAGGTGCTGCACCGCGGCTACGCCTGGGTCGAGGATGCCGGTCGGCGGCCCATCGTCTCGGCCGGCGCGCTGTCGGCTGGCCAGTCCGTCACCGCCGTCTGGGCCGATGGGCGGGCGGCGCTGGCGGTGCGGCAGGTCGCCCTCGCCGACGCGAGCGACAGCCCGGCGCCCACGCCGACCCTGCCCACGGCGCGCTGAAGTCCACTGCCTACAATGCTCTGGTTGGGCCCAGCGGCGGCAACAGGCGCCGCGGCCCGCCCCGACAACCCCAACCGCAAGAGGAACCTGCCATGGAACACAAGCTGCCGCCGCTGCCCTATGCGATCGACGCACTGGCCCCGCATTACAGCCAGGAGACGCTGGAGTACCACCACGGCAAGCACCACAACGCCTATGTGGTGAACCTCAACAACCTGCAAAAGGGCACCGAGTTCGAGAGCATGGACCTCGAGTCCATCGTCAAGAAGTCCAGCGGCGGCATCTACAACAACGCCGCGCAGATCTGGAACCACACGTTCTTCTGGAACTGCATGAAGCCCGCCGGCGGCGGCGAGCCTGCGGGTGCGCTGGCCCAGGCCATCGTCGCCAAGTGGGGCAGCTATGCGGCCTTCAAGGAGGCCTTCGTCAAGAGTGCCGTGGGCAACTTCGGCTCGGGCTGGACCTGGCTGGTGAAGAAGCCCGACGGCACGGTGGACATCGTCAACACCGGCGCCGCCGGCACGCCGCTGACCACCGCCGACAAGGCGCTGCTCACCGTCGACGTGTGGGAGCACGCCTACTACATCGACTACCGCAACCTGCGCCCGAAGTTCGTCGAGACCTTCCTCGACAAGCTGGTGAACTGGTCCTTCGCCGAGGCCAACTTCGCCTGAAGTCGCGGCGCCAGGCTGGAACGAGAACGGGCCCCGCGGGGCCCGTTCTTCATGGTCGCAGCGCCTCCTTGCTCAGGGCTTGAAGGGTTTGCCGCGCAAGCGGAAGCCGGCCTTGATGCCACGCTTGGCAAACCAGCCCTGGCGCATCTCCAGCGCCATGCGCACCGGCTCGGCCGAGCAGTGCGACTCGTCGCTCTGCGGCTGCATGTCGGCGATGTTGACGATGCGCCCGTCGTCGGCGACGAAGGCGATCGACAGCGGGATCAGCGTGTTGCGCATCCAGAAGCAGCGCTCGCTGGGGGACTCGTCGATGAACAGCATGCCCTCGTTGGCGCCCATCTCGCGGCGGAACATCATCCCGGTGGCCTGCTGCGCCGGCGTGACGGCCAGCTCGGCCTGGATCACGTGCATGCCGGCGGTCAGCGGCACCGTCGGCAGCCTGGGCTGCGGGCCGCCCTGGGCCGCGGCGGGCAGGGCGGCGGCCAGCGCCAGCGCGGCGGCCGCCAGGGCCGCGCGCAGCGCGCCGGGGCAAGGGGCGGGGGCATCCGGGCAAACCGGGGCGGGCTTGACGCAAGTCATGAGGTCTCCAGGCGGCGGCGCCTAGATTATCGGCGTCGTGCCGGGCCTCGCCGGGCGCGCCCGCCGCCGCCCCGATGCCCGACTCAGCCCTGCCCGCCAACTACCTGTGCACCGGCCCCTTGCCCCGGGAAGCCGCTGCACAGGCCGTGGTCGACGACCCACTGGAACTGGCGCGCCACACGCGCTGGCTGGAGGCGCCCGACGGCAGCCGCCGCGGCCAGTCGGCACTGCTGCTCTCGGGGCTGCACTGCGCCGCCTGCGCCGGGCTGATCGAGGCTGCGCTGCGCCGCGTGCCCGGCGTCGAGGCGGTGCAGGTCAGCGGCGCGGCGCAGCGCGCCAGCGTGCGCTGGGACCCGACGCGCACGCAGCTCTCGGCGCTGCTGGCGGCGGTGCAGGGCGCCGGCTATGGCGCGGTGCCCGACCATGCGGCATCGGCCCATGCGCAGCGCCGCGCCGAACGGCGCCTGGCGCTGTGGCGGCTGTTCGTCGCCGCCTTCTGCATGATGCAGGTGATGATGCTGGCCACGCCGTCCTACGTGGCCGGCGCCGGCGAGCTGGCCCCCGACCTGGCGGCGCTGCTGAACTGGGGCCAGTGGCTGCTGTCGCTGCCGGTGCTGCTGTTCTCGGCCGGGCCCTTCTTCGCCGGCGCCTGGCGCGCGCTGCGCCGCGGCCGCGTCGCCATGGACGGGCCGGTGGCGCTGGGCGTGGCCATCACCTTCGTCGCCAGCAGCGGCGCCACCTTCGACCCTGCCGGGCCCTTCGGCCACGAGGTCTTCTTCGATTCCTTGACGATGTTCGTCGCCTTCCTGCTGGGCGCGCGCTACGTCGAGCTGCTGGCGCGCCAACGCGCCGCCGAGCAGCTGGAGGCCGAGACGGCAAGGCTGCCGCAGACGGCCTGGCGCCTGCGTGCCGACGGCGGCGTGGACGCGGTGAGCGTGCAGCGCCTGCGCGCCGGCGACCGCCTGCGCGTGCCGCTGGGCGAAGCCTTCCCCGCCGACGGCGTGCTGCTGGACGGTGCCACGCAGGCCGACGAGTCGCTGCTCACCGGCGAGTCGCTGCCGGTGGCCAAGGCGATCGGAGACGAACTGGTCGGCGGCAGCCTCAACCTGGGTGCGCCGGCCACGATGCGCGTGCTGCGCGCCGGCGCCGACACGCGCTTGCAGGCCATCGTGGCGATGATGCAGGACGCGCTCGCGCAGCGGCCCGAGGCGGCGCGCCTGGCCGACCGCTGGGCCGCGCCGTTCCTGCTGGCGGTGCTGCTGCTGGCCGGCGGCGCGGCGCTGGCCTGGAGCTGGATAGACCCCACGCGCGCACTCTGGGTGGCGGTGGCCGTGCTGATCGTCACCTGCCCCTGCGCCCTGTCGCTGGCGGCGCCCGCGACGCTGGTGGCCACCGCGCGCGCGATGGCGCGGCGCGGCGTGCTGCTGCAACGCCTGGACGCCATCGAGGCGCTGGCCGGCGTGCAGCGTGTGCTGCTGGACAAGACCGGCACGCTGACCGACGAGCGACCGGTGTTGACGGCGGTGCATCCGGCGGCGGCCGACGGCCTGGACGGGGCGACCTTGCTGGCGCTGGCCTCGTCCCTGGCCGCGCACTCGCGCCACCCCTTGTCGCGCGCGCTGGTCGACGCCGCCACACGGTCCGGCGCATCGGCGGCGCCCGGCGCCTGGCGCGATGTCCGTGAGACGCCGGGCGCCGGGCTGCAGGCCTGCGACGAGGCCGGGCGCAACTGGCGGCTGGGCACGCCGGACTGGGCCGGTGGCGGCGGGGCCGCGGCCCGCGGCCGGGCGGGGGCCAGCGTGCGCCTGGCCCGCGACGGCGTGCCGCTGGCCGACTTCGCGTTCAGCGAGACGCTGCGCGATGGCGCTGCGCAGGCCGTGGCGGCGTTGCGCGCACGCGGCCTGCAGGTCGAACTGCTCTCGGGCGATGCGGCCGAGCGCGTGCAGGCGGTGGCGCGGCGCCTGGGCATCGCCCGCGTGCATGCGGCGGCGTCGCCGCAGGGCAAGCTGGCGGTGGTGGCCGCGGCGCAGGCACAGGGGCTGCGCGTGGCGATGGTGGGCGACGGCATCAACGACGCGCCGGTGCTGGCGCGTGCCGACGCGTCGCTGGCGATGGGGCAGGGCGCGCTGGCGGCGCGCGGTTCGGCCGATGCGGTGATCGTCTCGAACCAGCTGGCCGACCTGGTGCACGCGCATGCGCTGGCGTGCCGCGGCATGGCCATCGTGCGCCAGAACCTGGCCTGGGCCGCCAGCTACAACGCACTGGCCATTCCGCTGGCCCTGGTCGGCTGGCTGCCGCCCTGGGCCGCCGGTCTGGGCATGGCCTTGAGTTCGCTGGCCGTGGTGCTCAACGCGCTGCGCGCCGGGCGCTGACGGCCGCCGCGCCGAGAGCGACGGATGGAAAGCCTCTACCTGCTGATCCCGCTGTCGGTGGGCCTGGTGCTGGTGGTCATCGCGGTGTTCGGCTGGGCGATCAACGATGGCCAGTTCGACGACCTCGAAGCCGAAGGCGAGCGCATCCTCGGTGCAGGCGGGCGCATTGCTGCCGACGAGGCTGGGCTGGTTGATGCCGATCAAGGCGCCACGCGCGACCTGCCGAAACAATCTCCTCATGGGCCCGACGAGGCCCCACGAGGAGGTGCCTGATGGCCGATGCCGCCGCGGTAACGATGCCGCAAACCAGCCCCTACAGCGACACGGTGGTGCGCTGGTTCGCACTGGCCGCCGTCCTGTGGGGCGTGGTGGGCATGGGGGTGGGGGCGGTGATCGCCGCGCAGCTGGCCTGGCCGGCGCTGAACTTCGACATCCCGTGGCTGAGCTATGGCCGGCTGCGTCCGCTGCACACCAACGCGGTGATCTTCGCCTTCGGCGGCTGCGCGCTGTTCGCCACCAGCTACCACGTGGTGCAGCGCACCTGCCAGACAAGGCTGTTCGCGCCGGGCCTGGCGATGTTCAGCTTCGTCGGCTGGCAGCTGGTGATCGTGCTGGCGGCCGTCACGCTGCCGCTGGGCATGACCAGCGGCAAGGAATACGCCGAGCTCGAGTGGCCCATCGACATCCTGATCGCCGCCGTGTGGGTGGCCTATGCGGTGGTGTTCTTCGGCACCATCGGCCAACGCAAGGTGCGCCACATCTACGTCGCCAACTGGTTCTTCGGCGCCTTCATCATCGCCGTGGCGCTGCTGCACATCGTCAACAGCGCGGCGATGCCGGTGAGCCTCTCCAAGAGCTACAGCGCCTATGCCGGCGTGCAGGACGCGATGATCCAGTGGTGGTACGGCCATAACGCGGTGGGCTTCTTCCTCACCGCCGGCTTCCTGGGGATGATGTACTACTACATCCCCAAGCAGGCCGAGCGCCCGGTCTACAGCTACCGGCTGTCCATCGTCCACTTCTGGGCGCTGATCTTCACCTACATGTGGGCCGGCCCGCACCACCTGCACTACACGGCGCTGCCCGACTGGGCGCAAAGCATCGGCATGCTGTTCAGCCTGATCCTGCTGGCGCCGAGCTGGGGCGGGATGATCAACGGCATCATGACCCTGTCGGGGGCCTGGCACAAGCTGCGCGACGACCCGATCCTGAAGTTCCTCATCGTCAGCCTGTCGTTCTACGGCATGAGCACCTTCGAGGGGCCGATGATGTCGATCAAGACCGTCAACGCGCTGAGCCACTACACCGACTGGACGGTGGGCCACGTGCACAGCGGCGCGCTGGGCTGGGTGGGTCTGATCTCGATGGGCTCGCTGTACTACCTGATCCCGAAGCTGTACGGGCGCCAGCAGATGTTCAGCGTGCGCGCCATCGAGCTGCACTTCTGGGTCGCCACCATCGGCATCGTGCTGTACATCGCCGCGATGTGGATCGCCGGCGTGATGCAGGGCCTGATGTGGCGCGCCGTGAACCCCGACGGCACCCTGGTCTACAGCTTCGTCGAGAGCGTCAAGGCCACCTACCCGTACTACGTGGTGCGCCTGCTCGGCGGCCTGCTCTACCTGGGCGGCATGGGGATCATGGCCTGGAACGTGGTGATGACGGTGCGCAGCGGCAAGGCCGCCGACGCCCCCATACCCGCGCTGGCCGCGGCCCACGCCTGAGCGCGCCGGAGCAACGACATGGCACAAGCACAAGCCAAGCCCAGCGGCCACGAGCGCATCGAGACCAGCAACACGCTGATGATCGTGCTGATCCTGGTGGCCGTGGCCATCGGCGGCCTGGTCGAGATCGTCCCGCTGTTCTTCCAGCGCAGCACCACGCAGCCCGTCGAAGGGCTCAGGCCCTACACGCCACTGCAGCTGGCCGGGCGCGACGTCTATCTGCGCGAGGGTTGCTACAACTGCCACTCGCAGATGGTGCGGCCGTTCCGTGCCGAGGCCCTGCGCTACGGCCCGCTGTCGGTGGCCGGCGAGTTCGTCTACGACCACCCCTTCCAGTGGGGCAGCAAGCGCACCGGCCCCGACCTGCACCGCGTCGGCGGCAAGTACAGCGACGAGTGGCACCTGGTGCACCTGCTCAACCCGCGCGACCTGGTGCCCGAGTCCAACATGCCGGCCTACCCCTGGCTGGCGCGGTCGGTCGTGCCGGCCGACGAGATGGCGCCGCGCATGCGCGCGCTGCGCCGGCTGGGCGTGCCCTACACCGACGCCGAGATCTCCGGCGCCGCCGAGGCCGTCAAGGGCCGCACCGAGATGGACGCGCTGATCGCCTACCTGCAGGTGCTGGGCACGGCGCGCAGGCAGTAGGGGCCGCAACATGGACATCAACGACCTGCGCAGCGCCGTCACCCTGGCGGGGCTGCTGCTGTTCCTGGGCCTGGTGGCCTGGACCTGGAGCCGCCGCCGCCAGGCGGCCCACGACGAGGCGGCGATGCTGCCCTTCGCGGGCGAGCTGCCACCGGCCGAGAGGCCGTCGCAGGGCCAGGGGGGGACGCGATGAGCGACTTCGTGCACAGCGGCTGGGGCGTGTTCATCGCCGTCGCCACCGTGGTCAGCCTGCTGGCCTGCCTGGCGCTGCTGGTCATCGCCGCCAAGCGCCGCGTGATGGCCGACGACAACACCACCGGCCATGTCTGGGACCAGGACCTGCGCGAGCTGAACAACCCGCTGCCACGCTGGTGGATGTGGCTGTTCGTGATCACCGTGGTCTTCTCGGCGGTCTACCTGGCCTTCTACCCCGGCCTGGGCACGGCCAAGGGCACGCTGGGCTGGACCAGCCAGGGCCAGTACGAGGCCGAGCAGGCCAGGGCGCATGCCGCGATGGCGCCGGTCTACCAGCACTTCGCCGGGATGGCAGCGCAGGACCTGGCCAAGGACGCCGCGGCCATGGGCATCGGCGAGCGGCTGTTCCTCAACCAGTGCGCCACCTGCCACGGCAGCGATGCGCGTGGCAGCAAGGGCTTCCCGAACCTGGCCGATGCCGACTGGCTGGGCGCCGGCACGCCCGAGTACATCGCCAGGACCATCGTCGAGGGCCGCACCGGCGTGATGCCCCCCATGGCCGCCGCCGTGGGCAGCAGCGAGGACGTGCGCAACGTCGCGCACTACGTGCTGAGCCTGTCGGGCAGCCCGCACAACGACATCGCGGCGCAACTGGGCAAGCCCAAGTACGCCGCCTGCGCCGCCTGCCATGGCGCCAACGGCAAGGGCAACGCCGCACTGGGCGCGCCCGACCTGACCGACAAGGTCTGGCTGCATGGCTGGGGCGAGCAGGCCATCGTGCAGATCATCACCCAGGGCAAGACCGCGGTGATGCCGCCGCAGGCCAGTCTGCTCACGCCCGAGCAGGTGCAGGTGCTGGCGGCCTACGTATGGCAGCTGTCGCAGCCCGGCGCGGCGCGCTGACGGGCGACGGGCGGGCGCTTGAGCGCGAGCACCTCGCCCGGCGCGGCGGCGGCCGCGCCGACGGCGTTCGACGCCGAGCGCCGCGAGGCCGTCGTCTCCCTCTACCAGGCGCAGCCCCGGATCCACGCGCGGGCCGTCAGCGGCTGGTTTGCTGCCTGGCGCTGGGGCTTCGTGTGGGCGACGCAGCTCGTGTTCTACGGCCTGCCCTGGCTGCTGTGGAACGGCCGCCAGGCGGTGCTGTTCGACCTGGAGGCGCGGCGCTTCTACCTGTTCGGCCTGGTCCTGTACCCGCAGGACTTCATCTACCTCACCGGGCTGCTGGTGGTCAGTGCCTACGGGCTGTTCCTGTTCACGGCGGTGGCCGGGCGGCTGTGGTGCGGCTACGCCTGCCCGCAGACCGTCTACACCGAGATCTTCATGTGGGTGGAGCAGCGCTTCGAGGGCGACCGCATGCGGCGCATCCGCCTCGACGCCGCGCCATGGAGCGCGCAGAAGCTGCTGCGCAGGGGCGGCAAGCACCTGGCCTGGGCCGCGATCGCGCTGTGGACCGGCTTCAGCTTCGTCGGCTACTTCACGCCCATCCGCATGCTGTGGCAGTCGGCGCTGACGTTGGGCTTCGGGCCCTGGGAGTGGTTCTGGATCGGCTTCTACAGCCTGGCCACCTATGGCAACGCCGGCTGGCTGCGCGAGCAGGTGTGCAAGTACATGTGCCCCTACGCGCGTTTCCAGAGCGCGATGTTCGACCACGACACGCTGGTCATCGGCTACGACGCGCGGCGCGGCGAACCCAGGGGCGGGAAGGGCGCGCGCGGCCGCAAGACCGACCTGCAGCAGGCCAAGCTGGGCCACTGCATCGACTGCGGCCTGTGCGTGCAGGTCTGCCCCACCGGCATCGACATCCGCAAGGGCCTGCAGTACGAGTGCATCGGCTGTGCCGCCTGCGTCGACGTGTGCAATGGCGTGATGGACAAGATGCACTACCCGCGCGGGCTGGTGCGCTACGACACCCAGGCCGGGCTGCAGGGCCAGGACCACCGCCAGGGCTTCTGGCCGCGCGTGCTGCGGCCGCGCGTGCTGGTCTACGGCAGCGTGCTGCTGCTGGTCACTGGCCTGCTGGCGGCGGGCCTGGCGCTGCGCGCGCCCTACCGCGTGGACATCGTGCGCGACCGCGGCACCCTGGCGCGGCTGGTCGACGACGGCTGGATCGAGAACGTCTACCGCGTGCAGGTGATGAACACCACCGAGCGGGAACAGCGCTACAGCGTCGACGCGCGCGGGCTGCCCGGACTGCGGGCGGAACTGCGCAGCGCGCTGGCGCTGGGCCCGGCGCAGGCGCGCTGGGCGGCGGTGGCCTTGCGTCTGCCGCCCGCGGCCGCTGCGCAGGCCGGCCCCGGCTCGCACGAGGTGCACATCGTCGTGCAGCGCGAGGGTGGCGCGCGCTACGCGGTGGTCGAGCGGACCACCTTCATCGTGCCCCGCTGAGCCACACCCTTGGGAGAGCGTTCATGACCCAGCCCACGGCCTGCCCGGCCACCGCGGCCGACCCCCCGCCCTGGTGGCGCCTGCCCATCGTCTGGCTGGTGATCGCCGGCCCGGCCCTGGTCGTGATGGCCAGCTTCGCCACGCTGGCGCTGGCCTTGCTGAACCCCGACCCGGTGCTGCCGGCCGAGGGCGCGAGGGCCGGTGCCGAGCAGCCGGCCGTGCAGGCCCGCAACCACGCGGCCACGCCGCGCTGAGCACTCAGCAGGAGCTGCCGTTGACCAGCGTCTGCAGTGCGGCGGGGTCGAGCACGCGGATCTGGCGCTGCTTGACCTCCAGCACGCCGTCGTCCTTGAACTTCGAGAACGCGCGGCTCACCGTCTCCAGCTTCAGGCCCAGGTAGCTGCCGATCTCGTCGCGCGTCATGCGCAACACCACGGCCTTCTCGGAGAAGCCTCGCGCACCCAGGCGCTGCGTCAGGTTCAGCAGGAAGGCCGCCAGCCGCTCCTCGGCACGCATGCTGCCCAGCAGCAGCATCACGCCATGGTCGCGCACGATCTCGCGGCTCATGATCCGGTGGAACTGGCGCTGCAGGTCGGACACCTCGCGCGACAGGTCTTCCATCTGGTTGAACGGGATCACGCAGACCTGCGAGTCCTCCAGCGCCACGGCATCGCAGGTGTGGCGCTCGGTGCCGATGCCGTCCAGGCCGAGCAGTTCGCCGGTCATCTGGAAGCCGGTGACCTGGTCGCGACCGTCCTCGGCCGAGACACAGGTCTTGAAGAAGCCGGTGCGCACCGCGTAGATCGAGGTGAAGGGTTCGCCGGTGTGGAACAGCGCCTGGCCGCGGGGCACCGCCTTGCGCACGGCCACCAGGCTGTCCAGCCTGTCCAGCTGCTCGTTGGACAGGCCCATCGGCAGGCACAGCTCGCGCAGGTTGCAGTTCGAACAGGCCACCTTGAGGGGGTCGGCGTGGATGGGGGTCATGCGCGGGGCCGGCAGGGCTTGGGTGCTACGGGGAGGAGTATGAACGAGGCGACCCGGGGCGAACAGCCCGCCACGGCCTTGCGCCGCGCATGCCGACGCCGCGTTCGCTTGCGCGGGATCAAGCCACGCATCGCCTCGCGTCGGCACAGTGCGGGCATGCAAGCCGCAACGGATCGCGCGCTGGGGCCGGCGCCGCCCCCGCTGGGTCGCGAACTCCTGCAGAGGCTGGACACGCCCGGCCCGCGCTACACGTCGTACCCCACCGCCGACCGCTTCGTCGAAGCCTTCGGCGCCCAGGCCTACCGGCAGGCCCTGCAGCAGCGCGCACATGGCGCGCGGGCGGGCGGTGCGCCGCCGCTGTCGCTGTACGTGCACATCCCGTTCTGCGAGTCGCTGTGCTACTACTGCGCCTGCAACAAGATCGTCACCAAGCACCACAGCCGCGCTGCGGCCTACCTGGACAGCCTGCAGCGCGAGATCGACCTGCACCACGACGAGCTGGGCAGGCCGCAGCCGGTCTCGCAGCTGCACCTGGGCGGCGGCACGCCCACCTTTCTCACCGACCCGGAACTGGAACGCCTGATGGCCATGCTGCAGGCGGTGTTCCCGCTGCAGACCGGGGCCGAGGTGTCGATCGAGGTCGACCCCCGCACCGCCGATGCCGGGCGGCTGGCCACGCTGCGGCGGCTGGGCTTCAACCGCGTCAGCTTCGGCGTGCAGGACTTCGACCCGGCCGTGCAGCAGGCGGTGCACCGGGTGCAGCCGCTGGCCATGGTGGCCGGGCTGATGGAGCAGGCGCGGGCGCTGGGATTCGGCTCGATCAACACCGACCTGATCTATGGCTTGCCGCGCCAGACGCCGGACTCGTTCCGGCGCACCGTGGCGCAGATCGCCGAGCTGCGCCCCAGCCGCATCGCGCTGTATGCCTATGCGCACCTGCCGCAGCGCTTCAAGCCGCAGCGGCGCATCCACGACGCCGAGCTCCCGCCGCCGGCGCAACGGCTGGCGATGCTGGCCGCGGCATTGCAGGGCTTCGAGGCCGCCGGCTACGTCTACATCGGCATGGACCACTTCGCGATGGCCGACGACGCGTTGGCCGTGGCCAAGCGCCAGGGGCGACTGCACCGCAACTTCCAGGGCTACACGACGCAGCCCGACTGCGACCTGATCGGCCTGGGCGTGTCGGCCATCGGCCGGGTGGGCGCCACCTACAGCCAGAACGCCAAGACGCTGGCCGAGTACGACGACGCGCTGGCCCAGGGCAGCTTCGCGGTCGTGCGCGGCCTGGCGCTGACCCGCGACGACCTGCTGCGCCGGGCGGTGATCATGGCGCTGATGTGCCAGGGGCGGGTGGACTTCGAGTCCATTGAACTGGCCCATCTGGTGCGCTTCCGCGAGTGCTTCGCCCCCGAGCTGGATCGGCTGCAGGCGCTGCAGGCGCTGGGGCTGGTCGAGGTGGGAGACGACGCGATCCAGGTCACACCACGCGGCTGGTACTTCGTGCGCGGCGTGGCCATGGTCTTCGACCGCCACCTGCAGGCCGACCAGGTGCGCGAGCGGTTCTCGCGAATCATCTAGCGATGGAGGCGGCCCTGGTCACCGGCGCGGCGCTGCTGGGTCTGGCTGGCCTGCCCCACTGCGCCGCGATGTGCGGTGCGCCCTGCGCGGCACTGACCGGGCCGCGCCATGGTGGCGTGGTGGCCTTCCAACTGGCCCGGCTGCTGGGCTACGCGGCGGCCGGTGCGCTGGCCGCGGCCAGTGTTGCAGCGCTGGCCGATCTGGGCCGGTGGAGTCCGGCACTGCGGCCGCTGTGGTCGCTGCTGCACATGGGTGCCCTGGCCCTGGGACTGTGGATGCTGTGGCAGGGCCGCCAGCCGGCCTGGATGCAGCGCATCGGGCGGCCTGCGCCAGCGCGTGCTGCGGGGGAGGCGGTGCGGCGTGGCCCGCCTGGGGCGGACCTGGAGGGCGACTCCGGCGGCTGGCGCCGCGGCGCAGCGGCCGGCTTGCTGTGGTTCGCCTGGCCGTGCGGCCTGCTGCATTCGGCGCTGATGGCCGCGTCGATGGCCCGCGGAGCGGCTGGCGGCGCCACGGTGATGGCGGCGTTCGCGCTGGCCTCGTCGCCCGCGCTGCTGGTGGCCCCCTGGGCCTGGCGCCGCCTGCGACAGGGGCGCGACCGGCTGCGCATCGAACGCTGGCTGGTGCGCGGCGCCGGCGCACTGCTGGTGGCCGCCTCGGTCTGGGCGCTGGGGGCCGGTCTCTGGCAGCGGGCGCTGGCCTGGTGCCTGGGCGGCTGAGCCCCTGGCGCGGCACGCCGGCGGGCCCGGCGGCGCCGGTGCGCCACGCGGGGCCGTGCGCAGGGCCCGGAAAGGAACATGCCCGGCCAGGGCCGGGCATGTTCACGAGGCAGGTGCCCCGCGAAGGGCACCGACGCAAGAAGGATTACTTCTTGGCGTCCTTCTTCTCGTCCTTCTTCGCAGCCGAAGCGGCGGCGGCGGCCGGCTTGGCCTCGGCCTTCTTCTCTTCCTTCTTGGGCGCGGGGGCCTGGGCGAAGGCGGTGGCGGCGAAGGCGGCGGTGACGACGGCGGCCAGGAGCTTGCTCATTTCGAGGTACCTTTCGATGGGTAGAAAAAGCCTCCGATCGATCGGAGGCCCTCCGTCAACGCGCCGCCCGGTCAGTCGGTTGACAGCCTGCGTGACATAGAATTTCGGGCTTCCCCCAACCCAGCCAGCCGGCCCCTGCCACGGGGCCTCGGAGACGCGATCCATGTACCAGCACATCAAGGTGCCCGCGGGCGGGCAGAAGATCACCGTCAACGCGGACTTCTCGCTCCAGGTGCCCGACCAGCCCATCATCCCGTACATCGAGGGCGACGGCACCGGCATGGACATCACGCCGGTGATGCTGAAGGTGGTCGACGCCGCGGTGGCCAAGAGCTACGGCGGCAAGCGCAAGATCCACTGGATGGAGGTCTACGCCGGCGAGAAGAGCACGCGCGTCTACGGCCCCGACGTCTGGCTGCCGGAAGAGACCTTGCAGGCCGTGCGCGAATACGTGGTCTCGATCAAGGGCCCGCTGACCACCCCGGTCGGGGGCGGCATCCGCAGCCTCAACGTGGCGCTGCGCCAGGAACTCGACCTCTACGTCTGCCTGCGCCCGATCCAGTACTTCAAGGGCGTGCCCAGCCCGCTGAAGGAGCCGGAAAAGACCCACATGGTCATCTTCCGCGAGAACAGCGAGGACATCTACGCCGGCATCGAGTACGAGGCGCAGAGCGACAAGGCGAAGAAGGTCATCGACTTCCTGATCAAGGAGATGGGGGTCAAGAAGATCCGCTTCCCCGAGACCAGCGGGATCGGCATCAAGCCGGTCTCGATCGAGGGCACCGAGCGCCTGGTGCGCAAGGCCATCCAGTACGCCATCGACAACGACAAGCCCAGCGTCACCCTGGTGCACAAGGGCAACATCATGAAGTTCACCGAAGGTGGCTTCCGCGACTGGGGCTACGCGCTGGCGAAGAAGGAGTTCGGCGCGGCCGAGATCGACGGCGGCCCGTGGTGCAAGTTCAAGAACCCGAGGACGGGCAGGGACATCGTCATCAAGGACAGCATCGCCGACGCCTTCCTGCAGCAGATCCTGTTGCGCCCGGCCGAGTACAGCGTGATCGCCACGCTCAACCTCAACGGCGACTACGTCAGCGACGCGCTGGCGGCGCAGGTCGGCGGCATCGGCATCGCCCCGGGCGCCAACCTCAGCGACAGCGTCGCGATGTTCGAGGCCACCCATGGCACGGCGCCCAAGTACGCCGGCAAGGACTACGTGAACCCGGGCTCCGAGATCCTCAGCGCCGAGATGATGCTGCGCCACATGGGCTGGACCGAGGCCGCCGACCTGATCATCTCCAGCATGGAGAAGGCCATCCTGAGCAAGAAGGTCACCTACGACTTCGCCCGCCTGATGGACGGCGCCACGCAGGTGTCCTGCTCGGGCTTCGGCCAGGTGATGATCGACCACATGTGAGCCCGTCCCAAGACGTCGCATGACGTCCCGCAAGGCCCTGATTTCATTGAAGAAATCGGGGCCTTGTCGTTTCAGAGCGTCTCAAGCCTGACCGCGAAATCCCCCCGCGAAATGGGAAATGGCAAGGAAACGGCGACCCCGTTTCCCCGCAAATTTCCCAGAAACGGGGAACGGCTGGAGACCTGAAACGAGGACCTCATGAGACACCTGAACTACACGCTCACACCTTCCCGGATCAACAACGTCAAGGGCAAGGTGCGGCCCTATAAGCTCACCGACGGCGGAGGGCTGTACGTGCAGGTGATGCCCAGCGGCATCAAGACTTGGCGTTACCGATACGTGCTGGGCGGCGCTGCCGGCGACGTGCGCATTGGGCGCTACCCCGAGATCGGCGTGGCCGATGCCCGCGATCGTCACTTCGAACTCCGGCAACTCGTCGAGCGGGGTCAGGATCCCGCAGTGAAGGTCGCGCAAGAGCGCGAGGAACTGGAAGCGCGGGTCCAGCCCAAGCGTTCCGGAGACGATGTCGAGGCGTTCTCGAAGCGGTGGGTCGCAGAGCGCCTCAGTACCCGCACCGAGGGCTACCGGGCCCAGATCCTGTCGCGCCTCGAACGCTTCGTCTGGCCCGCCATCGGCGACAAGGCGCTCGACGAAGTGAAACCGCGCCACGTGCTGGAAATTCTCGAAGCCCGTCGCAGCACGCCCAACACGGCGGAGGGCGTGCGGATCATCATCCAGCAGCTCTACAACTACGCGATCCAGAAGCTGATCGTGGAGACCAATCCCGCGCTGCCGCTGCGTGGCGTGATCGACGTGCCGCGAGCCCAGCATCACCGGCACCTAAACGAAGAGGAGCTCGGCGCATTCTGGAACTCCGTCGCCCGACAAGGTGCACACTTCGTGACGATCGCGGCGACGCAGTTCCTCATGTACACGATGTGTCGGAAGTCGGAGGTGATCCGCGCCCGCTGGACGGAGTTCGACCTCGCCAAGGCCCAGTGGGACATCCCTGCGGCGCGGATGAAGAGCCGCCGGCCTCATCGGGTCTACCTGGCCACTCAGGCAGTCGAACTGCTGACGCTGTTGCGTGCGAAGACGGGTGCGGGAGCCTACGTGTTCCCCTCGACGCAGCGGGCCACGGTGCCACTTGTGGATTGCACGCTCAACCACTTCTTCAAGCGGCTCGACTTCGGCGTCGAAGAGTTCAGCCCCCACGGCACGCGAGGGACCGCGGCGACCCTGCTGCGCGAGCACGGCTTTGGTCGGGACGTGGTCGAGTTGCTGCTTGCCCACACCGAGAAGAGCCAGACCGCGGCTGCCTACCATCACCATGAACTTGAGCCGGAGCGACGCAGGGCGCTGCAATACCTGGCTGACCAGATCGACCAGCTTGCACACGCTGACCGTCAGCGCCGTCAGGCAGCGCGCGACGCCTCTGCAATGCGCGACGGCGCACTGGCGATGGCCGAGTAGGTAGAGGCCCTGCAGTCGATGCGTGCTGGCATCAAGCTGGCAGCACGACGACTCGGTACTGGGATAGGAAACTCGGCCAGTCCACGTGGTCGCGTAGCGCGATGTCGTCGACCAGCGAGAGCTTCGCGGACGCACGGTCGAACAGGGCGGCGCACGGGGCCGGGTGGTTGTTGCGGGAAGGGTAGAGCACACCGTCGAATCGATGCCTGCCACCGGCATCGGCCAACTCGTGTACCAGCGCAGCGATGCGCTGCGTGTGAACGTAGCGACGGCTGGCCAGCTGGGACAGGTTCAGTCCGAACTGCGACGCAATCACGCCGGGCGCGGTGAGGTCGGCGAGCGACAGAGGCTCGAGGACGCCGATCGCCCTGACCATGCGCGCGTACACCTCGGTTCGGGTGATCACGCGCTTGGCGCGGCGGCTCCAACGGTGCTGGCGAAAGACCGATTCCATGAGCGCGGTGGATAGGTCGAAGCCGACATCGAGCGTGCCAAACCGGAAGGCTGGGTCGTCGTAGCGATTGCCGCCCGCGCGGCCGAAGTGAAGAGCCGTGCCGCGATACGCTGACCGGCTGACGTGCTGGAGAAGTTCTCCCGCAGGAATGATTCGGGACGGAACATCAGGCGTCGGCACGGCCGTGCTCCGCCGGCTGCACGCCGAGCGAAGCAAGCACGACGCGCGCAACAGCGTCGACGTTGCCTCGATTCGCGCTCGCCGCCGGAGATTGGCCACCAAGGGCTTCGCAGGGCTCCGCCAGGGCGCGGTATACCGTCCAGGCGTCGACATCTTCCGCAGCCTGGAGCACGGTGCGCGTCAGCTGCAGGCCTGGTGCCTCCAACTGCCAGTCGGGAATGCGCTGGCCTCGGCGGCCGACGTCCAGAGAAAGCAACCTGCGTGCGGTGATGTCCTTGTAGATCTGCTGGCGAGATTTGTGGGCTAGGTGTGATGTTCCGGTGGGTTGTTCATCCGTCCCTGATCTGGGAAGCTGGGGTTGTCGAGACCTCCACAAGCCCAGTCAGGAGAACGGATGAACAGCCACAAGCATGCGAGATTGACGCCCAAAGGTCGAGCCCTCCTGGTCAGCCGGGTGCTTGAGGAGGGTTGGAGCGTTGCCGCGGCGAGCGAGGCGGCTGGGGTCAGCAAGCGAACCGGCTTCAAGTGGTTGGCCCGCTTCAAGGCCGAAGGACTGGCTGGCTTGGCGGATCGCAGTTCACGCCCCAAACGCTGCCCACGTGCCTTGACGATCCAGGAGCAAGGCCAACTGGAGTGGCTGCGTCGTCAGCGCTGGCCGCTGTGGCGCATCGCAGCGCAGGCCGGTCGCGGCATCGGGACGGTAAGCCGGTGCATGCAGCGGCTCGGGCTGTCGCGCCTGAAGGCGCTGGAGCCGCCTGTGCCGGTGGTTCGCTACGAGCGGGCCGCAGCGGGCGAGTTGCTGCACCTGGACACGAAGAAGCTGGGCCGCATCGACGGCGTGGGCCATCGCATCACCGGAGACCGCACGCTCAACCGCAGCCGGGGCATCGGCTGGGACATGGTGCATCTGGCCATCGACGACCACTCGCGCGTCTCGTTCGCCCTCATCAAGACCGACGAGCGGGGCGCGAACTGCGCTCAGTTCCTGCGCGAGGCCGTGGCGTACTACGCCGCCCTGGGCGTGCGCATCGACCGCGTCATGACCGACAACGGCTGCGGCTACGTCTCCAAGGCGTTCCGTATGGCCTGCAACGAGTTGGGCATCCGCCATGTGCGCACACGCCCATACACGCCCAAGACCAACGGCAAGGCCGAGCGCTTCGTGCAGACCAGTCTGCGCGAGTGGGCCTATGCCCGGCCCTACGTGAGTTCAGCGCAGCGGGAGGCAGCCTTGCAGCCCTTCCTCCATCGCTACAACTGGCATCGGCCACACTCAGCGCTCAACCGCCAGCCGCCCATGACTCGGATCCCCGCAGTGAGCAACCTCTTGGAACTCAACAGCTAGGCGTACGAAGTCGGACAGAGGCAGGTTGTGCGGTTGCTCGAACTCGCGCAGCAGTTCGGCGCGGCCTCGCTGGATGTCGACAGCCGTCGGCGCCCAGGAGGTGGCCGCGCGCAACGACGCGGACTTCCGGCCCAGCGTTTCGGTCAGGGGTGTCGCCTCTGCGGCTGCGTTCGTGGCAGCCGCCAACTTCTCTCGAACAAGACGGTCAAGCTCGAAGAGGAATGCGCCACGGTCGCGAACCGTGACCGCCTTGTCAAAGCGGCGAACTTCCGTCGCGGTGACGATTGGTTGGTTCATGGCCGCCGCACGGTGTGCTTTGCGCATGGCGAACTCCGCGTACGCACTGAGATACCGCAGAGTAGTCTCATTTGTCGCGTATGTCAACTTTGACAATCTATTGGGTCGTGCGGTTCAGTGGCGAATCTCTGCGCACGGGTATGCGTTCGCCCCAGGGCATTGCATCGGCGGACCATCGGCGCTACCTTGCGAACCAGAGGCATGGAATGCTGCGGAAGGCAATCTTTCTCACTCTCGTCGGGGTTGGCGCCCTGGTTGGCGTTGTCGCTGCGATCAATGGGGACTGGGGTCTTCGCGTGGTGATGGCGGGGCTCGGTGCGCTTGTCGGTGCTGCGGTGGGCGGTGCCGCGATCAAGCTTGGGCGGCGGCCTACGGAGCGCCGGGAGATCCCAGGCATGGGCACGATGACGGCAGACATCGCGGCAAACTTCTGGCGGGACAAAGGCCGTCCACCCGGGTAGACGGCCAAAGAGAGCCCAGGTCCGGCGCAACTCGTTCGTCAACCCCTGCCGTTTTCCTACTTCTTTTTGAGCACTCCTTTCACCGCGTCCTTGGCCTCGTCCAGAGTGGCGCCGGCATCGGCCGCAACCTGCCGCCCGGACTGGAGAAGCAGCGACTTCTTGGTAGAGACGGTCCCGTCCGCTGACCTGCTGACTTCTGCCTCGGCGTCGAATCCGCGGCGCGACCGGTCCGTTTGCTCGCGGATGGCTGCCCCACCCAGGCCAACCTCCGGTCTGATGCTGGGTCGCGGCTGCTCGGAGGTGGTTGGCGGGTCGCTTCCGAGTGCGCGCCCAACGGCGCCGCGGTTCTGGGCATTGCGCGCGGCCAAGTCGGGATTCAAGGCGGGATCGGACGCCGACGCGGCCCACTGATCGCGCAGATCCTGGAAGGATGCGGGCAGCGCGGCTCCGTCGGAGAAATGGCGCGACGGACGAAGCCCCTGCCGCGCCAACTCCGCGTCGAGCAATGTGGCAGCCGCCGCGCTGTCACCGCCGTAGCGCTCGGCGTAGCGCAGGAACATCGCGAGGTTGTACGGATCCTGGGCGATATCGATGGCGATGGACTCGCCACGCTCGCGCGCCTCGGAGACGCGCTCAGCCAATGCGCTGCGCTCGCCGTACGAGGCCTGAGCCTGCTGGGCTCGCGACGCGGTCGTCGCCAGGCGGCTCCCCAATTCCCGTGCCTGACGCGCATCGTCGGATATCGCGCTGACCAAGGTGGCGTCGCGCGAGACGCGGTCTCCGAACTGCTTGAACTCGGCGATCTGATCGCTTGTCATGGAGCCAAGCACCTTGCGCTGCTCCGTTGATAGGCCGCTCATGTAGGCCTTGTCCGCGCTGGCATCGACCTGCGCTCCCGCTACACCCGCGTTGAAGCCGAGGCGGCCGGTAGCGCCGAACGCGATACGCGCGACCTGCGACTGGGTGAGCCCCGTGTTGTCGGCGACGCTCTTGGTGATCTGGTCCAGCCGCGTCAGCGTCTCACCGAGCTGCTCGAAGCTGCTTGTCGAGGTGCCCGACGAACTGCGCGAGGACTTGAGCTTTGCCAGCCCCTTGGTGAAGGCCTCGGTCAGGACGGTAGACCGCTCGTTGCTCGCAGACACCATCTCGCCCCGCGCCGCGTCGGCCTGCCGGCTGGCTTCGGTCACGTCCTGCTCGCTGACGCGCATCGACACCACGCGCGAGGCGAAGCCTTGGTTGCGCAGCAGGTTCGCGGCCGTGCGTCCGGTGAGCGCGCTCGACGTGAAAGTGTTGCCGCTGAGATCGCTCTGCCAGGAACTCATGAACGCCGACGTACGGTTCGGCGCCAGCTGCAACTGATCCATCGCAACATTGCCCATAGACACGTTGCCGACGGCAGCCCCCGCGGTGCTGCCGGCCAGCATGCCTTGCAGTCCGGACAAGCCGCCGACGAGTGCCGTGCCGAAGTTCTCCATGCGCTTGAGCGCAGCCCAGGCGATGAAGGGGATGCTGATGGCCAGGTAGCCGACTACCGCCTCGCCGGAGATCGCCCGCGAGTAGATCGTGGATGCGGTCTGCAGCGCGAGGGCCTTGGTGCCCGTGCCCAGGTCCGACGCGGCGGCCAGGTCGTAGGCGGCGTACACCGAAGCCATGTAGTTGAGCACCGCGTACAGCGGCGGCCACAACTGGATCCAGATCAGGATCGCCGCGTACCCCTTGAAGGCGATCATCGACTCGCGCCCGCTGGTCAGCAGGAGCAGCAGCACGAAGAGTGGGAACAGGGCGTAAGTGAGGGCTTCGATGACATTGCGGAACACCGGCAGCGACTGCTCGGCGACCTTGCCGTAGTTCATCCATGTCGCGTTCTGCTGGGCAACCGCCTGCGCCCGGCCGACCGCGAGCACCATCGCCGCCGGGTCGTTCACCTTCTGTCCGATGATGTTGCTGGTGTCGCTGATGGCGTTGAGCACAGCGTTCTGCCGGATCAGGTCCGTTGCCGTCGCGGCCGCATTCGCGATGCCGTTGCGAATGTAGGCCTGCTGGATCTGGCCGGCGATCGCGGCAGTCGCAGCCGCGCTGGGCAGCGTGGGGTTCAGCTGGAAAGCCAGCCGCCCCTCGATGCGCGTCACCTGCGCCGGCAGGCGGCCATTCAGGTTGCTGTAGACATTGGGGCAGGTGTCGACGGTGACTGCGCCGCCGGCACCGGTCACCGTGCTGAAGCGGGCCGGATTCGGCGTGGCCATGAGCGCCCACACGTCGTCCGAGGTGGAGAACGCGGCCGGATCGACAGTGCCGTCGATCAGGTCGTACATCGTGCAGTTGTGGATGAAGTTGATCAGGTCGGTGCGGAAGGTCGGGTCCTGAAAGACGACGTTGCCGGTCTCGCGGATCAGGCGGTTGCCGAACATCAGGCCGTTGCGCTCGTAGCTCAGCTCCGCCGGCATCGCGCCCGCGCCGGGGATGACCTGGAACGCGGTCTCGAAGAGGCCGGTCAGCGTGTGTCCGATGGTGCTGGTGATGCTGCCGAGCATGGCCACGCCGAAAGGCACGTTGGCGACGACCTTCACCGCCGAGCCGCCGGTCTTGTCAACGATGCCCACTGTCACACGGGGAACGATGAGCACCGAGAACACCAGCAGCACGGTCGCCAGCCACTTCCAGCCCTGCAGCTTGTCGGGGGCGAAGGCGTAGGCGAGCAGGGCGGCGATGAAGCCGCAGAAGGCCACCGCCGCGACGGCGGCCATGTAGTCGCTCGACGCGTGGATGGCGGCCGCGGCGTTGAAGATGCCGAACAGGCTGTCCGCGTTCTGGTAGGCGAAGATCTCCCACATGGCCGCCTCGAGGCATCGGAGCGGGCTAACGCGCCACGTAGGTCGCGCGCTGCCCCAGCATGTCCATCACGTGCTGCGGCATGCTCGAGCGCAGTTGCCGTTCGAGTTGCTCCAGGTGGCTGGAGACGGCGCGGAACGAGCCGACCTTCTGGTAGAGCAGGTTCTTCTCCTGCGACAACTGCAGCAGCATGGCCTGGGCACGCTGGCGCACCTGGTTGGCGAGTTCACGCTGGCTCTGCTGCAGCGTGTAGTCCTTGTCGAGCGCGGCCATGCCCAGCCGGAGGTTTCGCTCGAGGAAGACATAGGCGTAGTCGGCCGCGATCACGTCGCGGTACTGGCCGATCAGGCTGTCGGCCAGGCCCGAGCCCGGGATGGTCGCGCCGATCGACAGCATCCGGTAGACCGGCTCGGTGGTCTGGTTGACGAAGCCCACCTCGGCGGAGTTGTTCGGGATCGCGGTGCGCGTGGCGATCTTGTCGGCGATCGACCGCATCATGGTCTCGACGCGGGCTGTGAAGGGCGTGTGCGTGTAGCCCGTGTTCAGCGTGACGACGTCGCAGTTCGTGTAGTCGTTGCAGCGCAGCAGGTGCTGGGTGACGTTGGTGCCGGTCGCGGCCGCCTGGCCGTAGAGCAACTGGCTGATCGAGGTGATCGTCGGCGGCACAGGCTCCGGGTCCCGGTTGGCGCTCTCGGGGTGGAAGATCACGGTGCCGACGATACTCATGATGAGTTCGCGCTCCGCGTCGTCCAGCGCCGTGCCGGTGCGCTGCAGAGCCTTCCAGGTGAGATTGCCCACGAAGGGCGCCTTGTTTCGGACGTTGGGATCTGCGGAACTGCGCGCCGAGGCCAGGATGCTCGGTCGGTCGCTGGCGCATCGGCGCCGGGCCGCGTCGCGGTCGCTTTCCAGGCCCATCTCGATGGCCAGGTCGGCGCAGGCCTCCTGTGAGCTGTAGCCCGTGGCCTCGGCCGCCGTGCTGACGATGGCCTTGGCGGTCTCGCAGGAGTTGATGCGCGCGTTGTTGATCCAGGTCTCCAGGCCCTTCGCCCACTTGGTCAGGCCACCCAGCAGCGGCGAGACTGACTCCAGCGCGAGTTGAAAGGCGATGCCGGGCAGCGCGGCCGTGATGTTGCGCAGCATGTTCTTGAACTCCTCGGCGGAGATGTGCGAGAACGAGCCGCCAAAGACGTCGATGCCGCCGCAGCCGGCCTTCGCGCTGGGGAACTGGATCGCGGCGAGTTGGTAGACCTTGTTCGGCGAGCGCATGAACAGGCTGCCGCCGGTGTAGGTGTTGAAGGTCTGCCCGCGAAACGCGCCCGGCGCGGTGTAGTTCCCGATCGTGCCGAGGTTGTTGAACATGGTGTTCACCTCGGCATTGAGGTCGCCGGCCCGCGCGGACCCGGCGTGCAGCGCGGTGGCCAGGGCGACGAGGGCAGCGCAGGTGCGTTGGGTCGGACGGTTGGGCATGACGATCCTCCTAGAACGGAAACGCATCAGGGAGCCCCGAGCTGCCGCACGGCGCTGGGCACCATGGCCTCGAAGGCGGGCGCCGCGGCGGCCGAGATGCGCTCGAGCAGTTGAGACTCGGACAGCACACCGAAGCCGATGGGCACGATGCGGCCGGTGAAGGGCTGGGCCAGGTAGACGGCGGGGACCTGGGCCACGCGCAGCGCGGTTGCGGCGCCGTTGTCGCGGCGCGCGGATGCGAAACCCGGCAAGGCGCCGCCGTCGAGGCTGACGGCTTCGACGCGGATGCCGTGGCGCCCCTGAAACGCCTCAAGCGTCGGCGCGAAGGCATGGCAGTAGGGGCAGTCGCCGCGGAAGAAGAACAGCAGCACATGGTCGCGACCCAGCTCGGCAATCGAGCGCGACCGATCACCCATTTGCTGGGCCTCGAAGACTTCCAACGCCTTGGCGTTGACCGGGCGTCCCTGCAGCGAGGGATCGAGCTCGGGCGTGGTCCAGGCGACCCGCTGCGCCACGTCGGCAAAGGTCGAAGCCTGGGCGACGACCTTGGCCTCGAGCTCCATGTAGCGCCGCACGTTGGCCTCGGTGGGCCGCATGACGGCGATGCCGCGCAGATCCTCGACCCGCTTGCGCAGGCGCTCGAGTTCCACGAGTTCTGGCGGCCGGGGCTCCCGGCGGGGATCGCGGGCTGCAGCGGGCGGCCCCGCTGGCTTGGGTTGCACGGATCGAGGTGGCTCGGGCTCGGGCGTCGGGTCTTCGTAGAAGTGCCACCCGCGCCATGTGTCGCCCCAGAAGCGGGGTGAATCGTTCTCGGCCCCGCTTGCTGCCGATGAAGCACATGCGCCGGCAAGCACGAGCAACATCAGGCGGGGGGTGCCTTGCATCGCGCGCCTCAGGACAGCGAACGCGGCGGAAGTCCGTCGCGGCAGTAGTTGATGCCGAAGTCGATGGTCCGTCGGCGAGCGCTGGGCTCTCCAGGAAGCTGAACGCCGTCCTGCCAGAAGCTCACCTTCAGGCGCCGGCAGCCCGGCTGCGCATAGCGGCGCTCCGTGCTCACGTCGATGTAGACCGGCGAGGTGGCCTTGAAGCGCGCCGTGATGGCGTCCGCCATCGGTCCTGACAGCAAGCCGTACGCACGCCCGTCCGGTGCATCGATGGCCGCCAGCAGCAGCGGACGCGCATCGGGCACTGGGAGGCGTTCCTGGGCCGTGGTCACGGACGAGAACAGGGCCATTGCAAGCGCCAGCGGCGATGCCCGACGGACGTGCTGGCGGCTCATTGACACCTCCCATGGCCGTAGTAGCAGGTCGGAATGCGCCCGCTGCTCTGGCCTTGCAGCGTTGCCACGTTGGGCAGGGTTGGCACCAGCGAGGCATAGAACTCGCTCAAGTCCATCGCTGCAAAGTCGAGCGACTGCAACTGGGCGACCGTGAAGCCCGAGCAGTCCGGGTTCACCGCGCTGCCCCAGCCCTTGCCGACCTGCGTTCGCCCCTGCTCGTTGACGATGCGGGCCAGCATGCTGTTGAAGCAGCACTTGCGCGTGGTGTGCGTGATGCACGAGACGCAGGAGCCGAAGACCCGGATGCAGGACGAGCAGTAGGTGCCGACGGCGTGGCACAGGCCGGCACCTTCCTTCATCGCCAGCTTGCCTTCCTCCTCGTCGCAGGAGGAAGCCGACATCACGACGTAGATGATCACGGCGATGACCAGCGACCAGGGATCGAAGGCCACGACCAGGCTCTGGCCGGAGTACACCGCCACCGACCCCGCGGGCAATGCAGCGCCGTTGACGGCCACAGTGACGCCGTAGGTGGTGAACGTGCCGCTGAAGCCGCCACCCATCAGCAGGGCCGACATGCCTTGGTAGATGAACTGCCGGTTCTCCGCGTTCATCAGCACGTCGTAGACCAGCCGCGAGCCGGTGCCGAAGAGGCTCTGGTTGGTCATGCCTGCGCCCGCGTTGTCGGCGTAGCAGCAGTTCCTCAGCAGCCGGTCGCGGCAGCGGTTGTCCTCGCCCTTGAAGACCTGCATGCGGTCGGTGTCGAGGTAGACGCCGGCTTCGCGCGCGGCCTCGAGCATCGACATGCTGCGCGCGAAGTCGGCATCGTTCGTGTGGCTGATGTCGTAGCAGTTGCCCTGCAGGCAGAAGACGTTCGACGGACAGTTGCTGGCACTCGTCACCGTCTGCGCTGGCACCGGGCAGCTGTAGCTGTCCTCGTGCACCTCGCAAGCTCCGGTGACGGGGTTGCTGCGCCGGCAGATCGAACCCGAGGGCGTGCAGCCGGCGGCGACCAGCGGCCCGCACTGGCTGCCCAGCGCGGTGCCGCTGCAGTTCATCGTGCTCTCGTACTGCCAGCAGTCGCGGGCCACCGATGCGCCGTCGATCACCTTCGTAGCCGGGCCGTCGGTGCACACGGCCGCGGTCTGGACGGTGCAGCGGCTGCTGTCGGCGACGGCGGGGCACTGGTCGTCCCAGCGGTCGGTCTCGGTGAGGGTGGTGCGGGCCCGGGTGTACGACAGCCGCATCGTCGGGATCGGACCATAGGCAGGGTTCGGGTCCCAGCCGACGACCGTGCGCTCGCTGTACAGGTTCCAGTAGTAGCCGGGCAGGCTGCCCGTCACGTCGTAACCGACGAGCGCTGTGGCGCCGCCGGCCGGCGCATAGCAGCGTGTGCCGTCGAGCGCCGTCGTCGTGCAGCCGCTGTCGCCCTGGCAGACGATGTCCTGGATTAAGTCGCCGCTTTGCGTGCCGGCCGGGCAGGCCGCGTAGCGCCTCAGGAACGGCTCGACGTTGGTGCAGCTGTAGCCGGAGTCGCCACCGCCGGTGCAGATCTCCGCCCGCTCGGCGGCGATCATGGCCGTCAGTGCGCAGGCGTCGCCGGTGCAGGCCTTGTCGGCAACCCAGACGCCGGTGCGGATCTCCGTGCCGGTGCTCCAGGAGTAGTTGGTGCTCAGCACCGCAACCATCTGCGGGAACACCACCGGGGTCGTCATGTCGACGTCGAAGAAGGCAAGCGGCGATGCGTCCTGCGTGACGCGGAAGCGCTGCGCCGTCTCGGGGCGGTCGGGCAGGCACTGCACGTCCACGCCGGTGCGGCCCGCGCTGGCGTGGGCGAACCAGTCACCGGGCGTGCAGTTGGTGCTGCGCTCAATGCCAACCGTGAGGCTGCGTGTGCAGCGGTAGCTGCCGATGCCTTCGTAGCGCAGGCAGCTGCGGGTCTGCGTGCCGGCGGGGACGGCCATCGTCGTGGTGGTGCAGCCGCTGTAGTACGACGCGAGGTTCTCGAGCACGCTGGACGGCGCCCGGGCAATGCCATGTGCCGCGGACACCGCAGGGTCACCGGGCCCGATGGCCGGACGGGGCAGGTTCGCTGAGCCCATCGCGCCGCGCTGCGCCTGGCAGACCGGGTCGTTCGGCAGCGTGGCGCAGAGCGACAGCCGCGCGCTTCCCTGCGACGACAGGTTGGGCTGCCGGTAGTACGCGGATTCGGGTGGCGCGGCGGTGTAGCCCGGCACGACGATGGTGGCGCTGGGCGTGTTGACGGTGGCGCGGGCGGCGGGATTGGCGGCCTGCCCCGCCGCGACGCCTTCCTCGTGTGGGCCGGCGAGCGTTGAGACCGGCGTCGCGGCCACGCAGAGCGCGGTGAAGCAGGCGATCAGCTTGCGCATGGCGTCACTCCCGGCGGCCGAGTCGGGCGAGGAAACGGCCGGCGTCCTTCGCGAAGGCCGGCGCTGAGCGTTGGAAGTGCGCCAGCGCGTAGTCGAGGCTGACATCGCCGGCCGCCATGGCATGGTCGTCGGCTCGCGCACACTGCTCGCCGTTGCAGGCAGCGTCCTGCGCGCCAGGCCGGGCGAGAACGAACGACGGCACGCGCTGGATCGCGTACCGATCGAACGCTCGTGGATCAATCTGCACCGCCACTGGACGTGTGCCTATCAGTTGCTGGATGCGCACCGCGGTGCGTGGCAGCGAACCTTCGGACAGTCCCCGCAGCAGCACTTGCGCGCGAGCACGCGCGGCCTGGTCGACCAGACGCGCCAGCGTTGCCTCGGGCATGGACAGACTGATGAAGACGATCAGGCGCGGCTCGTCAGCGCCCGGGAGGGTGGGTGGCCCCGACGCAGCGGCGAATCCCCGCGCCAGCGCCTCCAGGTCCACCGGCGTTTGCGTGGCCGGCACCGGCAGAGCATCGACCCGCGGCATCACCTTGGCGGGCGGCAGACCGACCGGGGCTTGCGCGCGCACGGCCGTGGCAGCCAGCAGCAGCCAGGCTGCGAGTGCGGCAAGGCGGCACATGTCAGTAGCCCACACAGCAATTCCTCTTGCGGAACAACATGAAGGCGAAGTCCTCGCCGCGCACCGGGTACTCTT